>ERZ808051.83-NODE-83-length-128041-cov-38.872034_pt1 | contig 128041 bp, 97 predicted proteins | sample MGYA00380199_ERZ808051 | MGnify/ENA primary metagenome ERZ808051 (study PRJEB31490, sample SAMN06133391) | mouse gut metagenome | isolation source: J11 | host: mice | place: China: Chengdu | collected 2015-05 ... | reverse complement strand
ACACTTTTTTGCACGATTGGTTCGGAGACCAGTTCAGGTTCGTAGAGACTGAAAAAACGGCGCCATACGATGATATTGTAAAAATGGAATGTTCTCCGTTTGCCATGGTAAACTGGGCGCTTCAATATAGTGACAGGGTAGAGGTAGTTGCACCGGAAGCGGTAAGAAATGCGGTGGTTGAAAAAATAAAAAATCTTAATGTAAAATATGGATTGTGAATGATAGATTACAAAATTCAAGCAGGAGGGTGGAAAAAACCGCCCTCCTGCTTTTTATAATAGACAGAGTAAACGCGATACATGTAACAGTGTATTAAAGCCAAAAGGAGAGCGAGGAAGAATTATGATAGAAAATAAAGTTTATGAACCGATCAGAAAGAAAATAGAGGAGTGGATTGATTATGATGTCCACAAGCCTGACGTACCCTATCGTGGCAATGAAAAAGTGCATGATGAATACCGCAGGTGGCATGACCGGGATTGCATTCTGACAGGCGGAGATTTGAATGCGGATACGATGTTTAGTCTCTGGAGGCCTTTGGCGAATACCATCATCAGGCTTCATGACAAAAATGTGATTCAGGGCGGAAAGTATAAGTTTATAAGGGAACTGATGAAAGATGATAATATGGAAAAGTATCTGCCGGCCGGGCAGCCTGTTGTTAAGAAGCTGAGCCTGTTGTTTGAACTGGGAATGGGAAGGGAAAATGTGTTTTTGCTTCCTGACAGAAAATTAAATTCGGCCAGGGGCAGAAGACCTTATGAGGATTATATGCCAGTATTTTTGCTGGAGTCTTTTGGCGATGGGGCATTTGCACGCTATTGGCAGAATGAAGAAGATTATATACAATGGATTATAAGAGAACATTTAGAGATATTTTTTGACGGAGATATTGTACCAGGAAATATCAAAGACTTAAGCGGCGCCGGAGATATTCGGAAATCGTTTGCGCCGGACGGCATACAGGCGATGGAATATATGATTGATCATTATATCGGCATCCTGCAGGAGCGGAGAAAATGTTTTACCGCAGAGGAACTGAAAAGGGCAGGAACGCTGGATGATATGATACGTAAGGGCAGCAGGATTCAGGCGTTTAACGACCGTATCGTAAACGGAGAGCCGGAAGCCATAATGCAGATAAAAGATGTGATGGAGGATTAAGATGCAAAAAGTAATATTTGTTATGGGGGCTACGGCTGCCGGAAAGACACATTTTATCAATACACATTATTCCGATCTGGATGTAGATATATTGAATGTATACGATTATCAGCTGCGTGCTTATGATGAGGCGGGGGTTGGAGAGGCCATTCCTGTTCATGCCCAGTTCAGGTGTCTTATGAATGCCAATAATATGCTTTTGGCGGATGTTGTGGAAAAAGTGCGGCAGGGCAGAAATGTGGTGGTGGAACAGACCTTTTTCAAGGCAAAACGGCGTATCGCTTATATCGATGAAATTAGAAAAGCGGCAGATGTTATCATTGAAATATATGTGATGTGCCCGGGCGATGACTTGTGGGAATCAAACCTGAAAAAGCGGGAAATGGATGGAATGATTCAACGCTATAAAGAACAGGCGGCTCATGACATAGAATTTCCGAATCCCGCCGAGGGGATAGACAGGATTTATAAAGTGACGGACGGTAAGATTTGCTTACAGATGGAGCCTCCACGACCCGAAATACTTGATAAGGCGCGCAAAGAACTTGCCGGGGAGGCGGAACGCATACGCTGCGAGGACGATGAAAGGCGAAAGAGAAAAGAACTTTTAGAGAGCATGAATACAAGACCGTTTTGGCATTATTGTGAGGTATGCGGCAAAAAGGAGTTTATCACGACAAAAGAGGCATTTAACAGCGGGTGGGATTATCCCCCGCAGATGGGGTATTTTGGCCTGCTTGGCCCGAGAACGTGCGGAGGCTGTCTGTTAAAGGATACGCTGTATTGGAGAGTCAATACGGAGAAGAAAGTACCGCTTCCGATAGTTGTGGAAGGAATACTTACGCCGGAAGAACTTGTGACATGGAAACGGATAAAAGGAGAGCCGGAAAGCCTGCTTGATGTGGAGGAGAACGGAGCCGGATAGAAGAATGCAGGAAGATTACTATCTGATGGGCAGTTATTTTACGGGAGACGAATCGTATGAGTCGTTTTTGACTGATGGAAAGAGCGGGTATGCTTCCGTTTGTGGACATGCAAATATATATCATGAAAGAATTAAAACCGATAGGATGTGAGTAAACGGAATGAACAGGAGGTGGTTTCCATATGCGATATATTGTCGCAGATATACACGGATGTTATCAGCAATATCAGATGCTGCTTGAGAAGATTCAGTTTTCCGAAAAGGACGAATTGTACGTTCTTGGTGATGTTGTAGACCGTGGGCCGGAACCGATCAATGTTTTGCAGGATATGATGAAGAGGACGAATGTTATCTTTATCCTGGGTAATCATGATTTTATTATGTATACACTTATGAAAAAACTGTCTGTGGAAATTACGGAAGAGAATTATGATAAGCATTTGACGACAGAACTCCTTTTGGATTATAATTTATGGCTGCAGGATGGTGGACGGGTTACGGCGGAGCAATTTAGTAAACTAAGCTATTCTGAGAAAATGGACATGCTGGACTACATAGCGGGGGCATCTTTATATGAAGTGATAAAAAACAGCGGAAAAGAATATAGACTTGTCCATGCCGGACTCAGCAATTTTACGCCGGATAAAGCGATGGATGAGTATGATTTATACGATTTTCTGGAAGAGAGGACAGATTACACCAAAAGATATTATCCGGAAGAGAATATCTTTCTGGTAACGGGACATACGCCGACTGTTCATATAAAAGACTGGGGAAAAACGAAAGTATATATGAAAAACGGTCATATTGCCTTGGACTGTGCCTGTGTGGCGGGAGGAAAACTGGCGGCATTTTGCATAGAGACAGAGGAAATTGTTTATGTGGATGGACTTTGAAACATGGAATATCAAGGTTACAGGCCTTTTAGAAGACGGGGCGGGGGAAAGGCCAATAGGAAAAGAGTATCAGGAAAAGTGCTATTAGCGGAAATGAGGGAAGAAAATGAGCGAGATAAAATTTGATTTGAATGCGTGGAAAGAAGCGAATGAATTAATAAATGAACAATTGACAGAATATTTAACAAAAAAGAACCTATGCGAACAATGGAAGTATCTGATAGATGAAGAAAGCACATTTGGATTTTTTGACCCCGATTCTTCAGAATATGTTTGGAAGACGACAGAGGTATATAGAAAACTTTATATGGGAGATGCTTCACACCGGACGTTTTGGGATATGTTTGATTTTGAGAATTTAAAACGTGAAAAAAACCGGTTGGTTGCCTGCGCTAAAAGGAGCAATGAATGGGACTATGAAAAGTTTTTTGATGCTGATGCTGAAAAGGCAAAAAAATGGGGAGAGTGGGCAGATAGAGGAATACTTAGAATTGCGGGTGAAACAGACATTAATTTTAAAAAGGATAGAAGCAATCAAAAATATGCGTATTACAAAAAGCTCATTGAAAAAAGTGAATTCAGTAATGAAGATAAAGAAAAACATTTGTGTAAATTAGCCTGGTGTGAAAGAAGGTTTCATTCTTTGGAGAATTTTTCTCTTATGCTCGTTCCGGGAGAATTGAATAATGTTAAAGGATATAGTCGTGACAGAATGGATAGATTCATCTGGCTGCTGAAGGAATATTTTGAAGAAAGAGATCAGAATAAAGATAATAGATGCTATGATACATATGGACATAAACTTTTTTCAAAAGCAAAAGGAATAAATTATAAGGGAGACAAAACGTGCCAGGAAGTGATATATGAGTATTTATCATTGTTTTCTGATGTTTATGAATATTGTAAAATAATATATAAAATGGACAAGGAAATGGTAAATCGCTTTCTTAAATCAGGAAAAAAAGCAGATTTTAAAACGGGTGAAGATGTGGTTGACTATATGCAGCTGGCGGAGGATTATTGGGAAAACAAACATAAATTTATTTTTTGCAAGTAGCCGGGAAAATAAAGTGGTTTTGATAAAAATGCGGAATATCCTGTCTGTTTTGTATACCCCAAGTTCCCTTATAATGATTTATCGTATACAAAATTTGGGGAACAGGGTATAATACAGACAGAGAAACAGATTATAAATTGGTTGGAGGCTGGACTAATGGCAATTAAAACGATTGAAATTTTAAATGTAATGGTGTTTAAGCGTCATTTGAGAAAGAGTAATGCTGCCTTTAAGTCTGTAAAAGAAGGGGATTCGTTTAATGATGGTTTTAAGATAGAATTTTGTGATGGGATAAATGTTCTGATTGGTGAAAATGGAGTTGGAAAGACAACCATTCTTAAAATGATTTATGCTGCAACACAATGGTCAGTTAAGCAAACAGATCAGGGAAAAGCAAAAAGACTAATACAATTTTTTTCAAACAGCCTGAAAGATAGCGATGCTTTAAAAAATGCAGAAAATAAAGAAGATTATTGTTATTATAAAGTATCAGACGGAACACATAGTTTTGAAGACAGCCTTTCCCATAAAGGTATATTCAATTACGATCAATGGCTTGGATTAGATATACAATCTGTTTTTATCCCTACGACAGAAATGCTGTCACATGCAAAGGGATTTCTGGCTATGAATCAGAAATATAATATGCCATTTGATGGAACACAGATAGATATCATTGTAAATGCTTCTTTACCAGAGACGCGGGAAATTCCATTTGCCATGAGTAAAATCCTTGATAAACTAAGCGCTGTAATTGATGGAACTGTTATTTTGGAAAATGATTCTTTTTATGTATTAAAAAAAGATGGTCAAAAAGTTGATTTTTCCTTAGAAGCAGAAGGATTGCGTAAATTAGGACTGCTTTGGAAATTAATACGGAATGGTCTTTTGGAAAAAGGATCAATCCTTTTGTGGGATGAACCGGAAGCGAATCTAAATCCGGAATTATATCCACTTGTCGCAGAGATTTTGTTGGAATTACAGAGAAATGGAGTTCAGATTTTTTTGGCAACACATAGTTATAATTTTGCAAAATACTTAGAAATCCGCCGTACGGATAATGAGCAGGTGATGTTTCATAATCTTTACAGAAGCCGCAATTTATTTTCGAATGAAATGCAAAAGATATTCCCTGAGATGTATGATAACAGTGAAGCAATATATAGTCAATCAGCGGACAAAATGGACAAGATTAAATATAATCACATTATGACTGCGGATGACAAACTGCTTGCTGAAGTACTTGATGAAGTATATGAACTATGAGGAAATGACAGTGAAGAATTTACTTATAGAAGAAAATGGTACATACAGCATTGATTGTAAGGCTGCTGTATGGGCAACGGATAAAATACATGAAGATTATCATAATGCAGGAATACACATTAATGATGTGGATCTTTTGATCGAAAATTCTACGCATATTCTCATGGTAGAATACAAGAATGCAAGTTTTATGATTCTTTGCACTATTTGAGATTATTAGATAAAAATAAGCCGGTTTGGTACATATATATTCTTGAATATCCAAATGGAGATGTAACTGCCAGAAAAAGACTGCGAAACAGATTAAAAATGGAACTGCCTTTTTCTCTTCAGGAGAATATTGGAAAGGGAAAAAGATTGATAGACAGGGTGGATGTTCTTTCTATAGATGAATGGAATGCTGACAGTCAGTGCGGAAATTTTCCACTAAAACGGGTATCATTCAGCCCACACAGCAAGGAGAATAAACATGGAAAAAATCAACCGCGAGGATATGCTGGAGCTGACCAGACGCATGACCCTGAAACGCAACTGTTTTGACAGGATTGCGGGGGCATATCTGGACGAGGAGGGATTTGTCGATGGCACCTTTAATAAGCATTTCCTAAAGCTGTCACTAAAAGACCAGCAGGCAAACCTTGACATTGCAAAGGCGATCCCTTTTTCGGACACCAATGTGCAATTGAAAGAGTATGCTTTTGGAGAGGGGGACAGGCGGCCGGGGAGCATATGGCAGCTTCTCATGGCGCTGAAAGAGTGCGGACTGAAAAACGACGCGATGCTGGATGCGTTCTATGAGGAATTTGGCCAGAAATACCGGAGTGACGGTAGCTATGCCATTTACTTTTTTCATGGCAGTTACGATGTTCCGCTGAAAGCAAACGACAAGGAAAGTCTTTGGGAATCGGAAGAGGTTTACCAGTTCCTGATCTGTGCGGTGTGTCCGGTCAGCGGCGATTACGAGCCGGGGGAGCCGGAGTGCGGTTTTCTGTTTCCGGCATTCAAGGACAGGAGCAGCGACATACACAGGATTGATGTTTTTGCGGCAGAGTCACGGCAGGCGGAGGAGCTGCAAAAAATCCTGTTTCCATAGTCCGGGATAAATACGGGAAATAACATAAAACTCCGGTCTTTCTTCCGAAAGCTGCATAAAATAGAATAAAACCATACAGGAATATTCTATGGAAATTTATGTGGTACAATCAGGAGACACGGTAGATTCCATCGCGGAAAGCCATGGGATTTCTGTGTCTTCCGTTATCTATAACAATCAACTCTCCTATCCCTATCCGCTGGCGGTGGGGCAGGCGCTTCTACTGTCTTCGGGGGAGGATCCGGCACCTGTCTATCCGGCATGGGTGAACGGTTATGCGTACCCTTTTATCCGGCAGGATACACTGAACGACACACTTCCCTATCTCTCCTCGCTTTCGGTCTTCTCCTACGGGTTTACCACGGACGGGGATCTGGTTCCGCCGACGGTGGACGATACCTTCATGATCGATGCCGCGCTTATGCAGGGGGTGCGTCCTGTCCTCACGCTGACGCCGATCGGGCCGGATGGAAACTTTAATAATTTTCTGATCACTTCTGTAGTAAACAATCAGACCGCCAAAGATAATCTTCTGGAAAATCTCCTGTCCGCCGTTCAGGAAAAGAACTTTCAGGGGGTGGACATTGACTTCGAGTATATCCGTCCGGAGGATCGTGTTCCCTTTGCTGATTTTGTGGCGGATGTAAGGGATTTCCTTGCGCCCTACGGCTACCATGTTTCGGTGGCGCTTGCGCCCAAAACCTCCGATGAGCAGGCGGGCCTTCTGTATGAGGGAAAAGATTATGGGCTTTTGGGGGAGGCGGCCGACAGCGTACTGCTGATGACTTACGAGTGGGGTTATACTTACGGGCCGCCGATGGCGGTTGCCCCTGTCAATAAGGTGCGGCAGGTTGTAGAGTATGCCGTCACACGCATTGATCCGGCTAAAATTGATCTGGGAATCCCGAATTACGGATATGACTGGACGCTGCCTTTCGTGCAGGGTTCTTCCCGCGCAACTACGGTGAGCAATTTGGAGGCTGTGCGGATCGCCATAGAGGCTGACGTCCCCATTCAGTTTGACGAGGCGGCCATGTCACCTTTTTTCCGGTATGAAAGGGAGGGGCAGCTTCATGAAGTGTGGTTTGAGGATGTGAGAAGCTATCAGGCTAAGTTTGCACTCCTGCCGGAATTTGGTCTGCGCGGGGTGGGTTACTGGCAGATCATGCGGTTTTTCCGCCCGAACTGGCTGCTTTTGGAGAACACGTTTCAGATACAGAGGCCTTGACAGTCGTTTTTGGCAATCGGGGGGGCACCCTGTTCCGGGATACGGATATCTTTAGAATTTCACATACAGAATGATACGGAACCGGTTATTTTCACAGTAACAGTCGATGGTTCCGCCCATCTTATCGCAGAAAGCCTGTACGCTCTGCATACCAAGGCCGTGTCCCTTGCCACGTCTGCTTTTGGGAAGTCCTGTTATGGAGTCGAAACGGATTTCCTGTTCACAGTCGTTTTCCATATCAATCAGGAGATATTCACCGGTGCAATGTATTTTCGCGTCAATGGGGCTTTCGGAAGGCGACGCATTTTTCGCACTGAACACGGCATTTTCCAAAAGATTGGCGAGTACCATGGCAAATTCATATTCATTGACCGGGAGCTGTCTGGGTATCAGCACATCCAGATGCAGGGGAATCCGGAGAGATTTCGCCTGTTCTGCCATTTTCATGAGAATCGTATTGACAATCAGGTTTTCGCAGTACTGGTTCACTTTATTTTCGTTTACCACTTCGTTGATATGTCCGGTAATGTTTTTGATCTCCGCATACTCCTTCTGGTCCAGCAGGGAGTCTATCATCATGGAAAAATGCCGCATGTCATGCCGCAGTATTCTGAGGTTGTGCTCTGACTGCTCGGCTAAATAGTTCTGGCTTTCCAGACCTTTGATATAGGATTCAAACATTACGTTTTTCCAGTAGTCTTCCGTCCGCTTCGTCTCGCTGTCCAGATAGCGCAGCACCACCACATAGGAGACGAGCATGGTAATCATTAAAAAAATACTGACAAGAATGTTTTCGGGGTGGTCGTAAAGGGTATAGGGGAAAAAGGCGATGCTGGAAAGACTGCAATAAAAGAATACGGGAATCAGGCAGATTTCCCATCTGCTTTTTTCCAGATCCCGCTCGCAGAATTTAAAAATCATATCTCTTATTTTAAAATACAGTACCAGTAAAATGACCACATGCGACAGCAGATTTCCCGCCAGCGCAAGACCAATGCTGCCTGTAAGAATGTACAGAATAGATGCGGTGATGCTTCCGGCCACCACATAGTTGGAGGCGCTTAAGCCCACGAAAAGCGTTCTGCTGTCACGCTTTTCTGAGATCAGGAGGCCGGTAAGCTGTGCGACGGTGATCTGTGCAATCGTTGCGAAAAAGTAAAATAACGGGCTTTCCGGGACCAGATTCAGCTTCAACTGATTCATGACAGTCGTAAAAAGAAAGGAAAGGCAGCAGATCGCCAGCGTCTTCTTTTTGGAATAGCGGTGTACCGTAAACAGGTAGACGAACACCAGAAAGAAAATATGTGTCATCATATAAGATAAATTCTTAACGTATATCATGTCATTCCCCCACCGATATTGCCGGAGACAAAGAGAAGATATTCCCGTTTGACGTTAGCGGCTTTCGCCCGGCTGACGGGAAGGCGTTTGCCGGATTCCATGATGATGCTGTCAGTGGTAAGCTGCTTTACATAGTCCAGATTGACAAGAAAGGACTTGTGAATCTGGAGGAAATTTCTCTGCGCCGCAATCTCGCTCGTCTCCTCCTCAAAAGATTTCCGGATAAACAGACTTTTCAGTATCTCGCCGTCCGCCATATGCACTTCCAGCTTTCTGCCGGCATTTTCCACATATTCGATCTTGGAATAAGGCCTTTGCAAAAGTCCGGCCTTTGTCTTGATCAGACACAGGGAATCCACGCGCAGTTTAGCGTAGGAAAAGGAATAGTCCAACGCTTCAAACAGCCTGTTTTCATCAATGGGTTTCAGGAGATATCTTACCGCGTGCACGCCGTAGGCATCCAGAGCGTAATCCTCCGAGGAGGTAATGTAAATAATCACGCTCTCGCGGCCGGATGTCCGGATCAGGTTGCCTATGTCGATTCCGGTCCGTCTCGGCATCAGCATATCCAGTATATAAATATCTGTCAACTTGCCCGCTGATATTCTCTGATACAGTCTGGAGGGGTCGGAAAATTTTTCCAGTTCAAAATCTTTGTCAGGATACAGTGATTTATATTTTAACAACAGCTTCTCCGTATGCAGGAGATCCTTGATGCTGTCATCGCAGATTGTGATTTTCATAGTACAATCGATTCCTTTCCATTTAACCGTATTTTGAAAAGCTTGTCGAAATGTTGTAATACTGGTATATCGAATAATAAGTAATCAGCTTTTCGGTGTACTAATATAAATTATATCGAGCCTTAGGAGTGTTTATCAACCGGCTTTTCAGGGAAATTTGGGGATGATTGCGAAAAATTAACAGGAAAATGCGAAGAAGTGAAATTGACGAAAAGAACGGGGACAGATAGTATAGTAGGTGCGGATTTGACAATTCGTGATGTAGTAAAATTTGTCGAAAATGAGCAGGCGGAGGAAAAAATGAAAAAGTGGAAATGGTTAGTAATTGTGGGAATTATGGTCTGTGGATGCGTGGGATGCGGCGCGCAGAAGCCGGAGGAAACAGGGGCAGTGGATATCAGGCCCGTGGATGTGATACAGCCGGAGAGCGGGACAGATGAGAGCGGGGCAGATGAGACCGGGACAGATGAGACCGAAGCAGATGAGACCGGGACAGGTGAGACAGAGACAGAGGATGTGCCTGCAGAGAGCGCGACGGAGGAGGCTGACGCGGCGGCAGAGCGTGAGACGGAAGAAAAGAATAACAGCTACAGTGATTTGGAGCAGAAAGCGGCGGACGGCGATACGGCAGTTTTTGCGGAAAAAATTCAGGCGGCGGTGGCGGATAAAGACATGGAGGCGCTTGCGGATCTGTGCGCCTTTCCGCTTGCGGTAAACGGCGAGGCTGTCGATGACAGGGAAGCTTTTATGGCGTTGGGAGCGGACGTTGTTTTTACGGAGGAAAGATGCGCGGCGATAGGGGCGGCAGACGTTTCGGCGCTGGAAGAGTCCATGGCGGGTATTGTAATGGGAGATGCGACGCCGAACATTATTTTTAAGTCTGTTGCGGGCGGGCTTCGCATAACGGGAATCAACTGATGATCTGCGTCAAATCATTACAAGCGCATGGGAAATCCGGCGCGATCCCAGCTTTTCAAATCGCTGTGTCTCCATTATACTGTTATTAAAGTAAATGCAGCGAAAAATTTTTTCCGGGAATGAAAGGAATGGGCTTTGCCAGACGTATTACTTATGAAACAGCATCACAGAGATTAAGTAAACGGAGGTAAAAGATATGAGAAGGAAACTGGCAAAGCTGATGGTGACAGTGGCAGCAGCAACTATGATGATTGGCGGTACGACAATGGTGGCGTCGGCGGAGGAAGCGGCAGGAAGCTACTATTATGATTACGAGACCGGCAGCATGATCTGGTGTGGCGGCGGCAGCTACGACGGCGCGTATGATAACGGTAACTATGACGGCTACTATTATCATGAAGAGTATCATGATGATAACTACAATCATGATAACAATTACCATCACGAGGAACCCCGCCATGACAGTGGCTCCGGCCATCACGGCGGTTCCGGTCATCATTCCGGCCATCACTAAGGGAGAAAACACAAAGCCCCGCTGCAGACCAGCGGGGCTTTGTATGTGGTACAGGAGTTTCCTGTCCGGTTGGGAGCAGAAGGAGAGCAGTCTTGAAAAGCGCGGAAGAACTCAATCTCGCCATGGAAGCTTATGCGGACATGGTGCGTAGAATCTGTTTTGTACATTTGAAAAACCGTCACGACACGGAGGATGTATTTCAGAATGTCTATATGAAATACATGCTTTATGAAGGCGCCTTTGAGAGCAGTGAGCATGAGAAGGCGTGGTTTGCGAGGGTTACAATCAACGCCTGTAAAGATATGCTCAGATATTTTTCGCGAAGGCAGTGGGTGCCTCTTGATGCCATTGCAGAGGAGAGGGAGGCGCTTGACGATACGGCGGAAGAGATTTTAGATGTGGTTTTGAAGCTTCCGGAGAAGTACCGGAGTGTCATTTATCTATACTATTATGAAGGCTATTCGGCGGTAGAGATTGCGGGCATACTGGGGCGGAAGGAAAACACGGTATATACGTGGCTTGCCAGAGCAAAGGTTTTGCTGCGGGAAAAGCTAGGAGGTGAGTGGGCATGAATCCGATTCGGGACAGCCTGAAAAATATACAGGCAACGGAAGAATTGAAACAAAAAACATTGCGATACCTGAACGGGCAGCAGGGGAGAAAACGCCGTGCCCATTCACAGTTTGTTCCGGGCATTGCGCTGGCGGCAGCCGCTCTGCTCTGCCTGATTGCGGCTGGCGGGTATTCCGTGTACAGAAGGCCGGTTTCCTACATCAGCATCGACGTGAACCCGTCTATCGAGCTTGGCGTCAACCGCTTCGACAGAGTGGTATCAACGGAAGCGTACAATGACGATGGCAAAGGAATGATAGAGCAGATACCGCTGAAAAATGTTTCTTATATGCAGGCTATCGGCCGCTTGCTAAACGACGGGAAATATAACAGATATCTGGATGAAAATGCCGTTTTGATCTTTACAGTGATTGCAGACCGGCCGGAGGAGATCTTTGAGGAGATTCATGCCAGCGGCCTTACGGAGAAATATGAAGCGCTGACATATACAAGCGACCATTCCTGTCGGGAGGAGGCGCACCGGCATGAAATGTCGTTCGGGAAATACAGAACTTATCTGGAGCTTTTGGAATATGATGAGAATGTTACGATTGAGGACTGTCATGGGATGACCATGGGAGAGCTGCGGGACCGGATCGATGCCTGCACCCACGGCGGGCAGACCGGCGGCGGACAGGAGCATCACGGAAACGATCACGGCGGCGGACATGGCTGTGATAATTAGCTCCGATGCCCGCGCGGCTCAAAGATCTACCACAAAGGCAAAGTAACCGCAGCCTGTATTAAAAAGCAGGCTGTAGCCAAAAGCGCCCGCGTAGAAAGATTGCAGGAATTGTTCCGGGGTCATAAAATGACTGCTTTCCAGTTGGTACTGCCAGGCCAGATCGCAACGTATGGCAACCTGCTCTGTGATCTGGATTGCAAGTTCCTTGCCGATGGCCATGACAAGCTGATCCATTTTATTTAAAGGGACATTCAGGATAGAACTCACGGCCCGCAGAACAAGACTTTCTTCCAGGGCCATGAAAACCCGGACTTCTTCGCGGTCTGTTGAGAGGTAGGTCAGCCGGATAATCATACTCCGGCCGAAATTTTCGCCGCTGTAATGTTCGCTGACAATTTCCGTGGGAAGCTGGAAAACCTCCCGAATGGTGTCGGCCAATGCGTTTTCCAGAGCTGTCATTTCTTCTCCGGTGTGATCCGTCTTCCACTTATTGGAAATCAATCCGGCGATGGCGCGGTCTTCAATGATGATATGGGCGGTGAGCCACCCGACGCAGATCCCGATAAAATGCTGGATGGATTCTTCGGAATAGCCGGATGCCGTGAGATCCTTTTCGAGGGCCGGCAGAGTCTTGAAGCGCATATCGTCGTGCAGGCGCTTGTGTATTTCATATCCGGCGTAACTGATCGACTGCATATAAGCTTCTTCATCCGCGAAGTGCTGAATGGCGTAGTTTTTAAAATATTTGATGCCCTCGGCACATGCCCATTGTCCGCTGCTTTCATTTTTGCTTAACGCCATCAGCCGGTGTACGATAGAAAACAGCTTTCGGTGTGCTTTGTCGATGGAATCAACGCCAATGTTAAAACGCTTATCCCATTCTGCTTCTTTTGACATTTCTGCTCCCTGCTCCATATCTTGCAAAGGCTTATCGGGTTCGCAAGTGGGTTTTACTTTTACTGTATTATATGTCGAAGTTTGGTGAATGGTGTCACTGCATATCAAAAGTTTTTCCGGCTCTCACCACTTTAAAAGGGCGTCATAAAATAACTTTAAAACATGTGGGAGTTATCCTATGCCCAATTATGAAATTACACCGGCAACCGCCTTTACGCAGCTTCTGATCCGCAATTACCCGGGCGCCATAGCGTGGATAAACGGCAGTGAGCAGTACCCCGGTTTAAGCGGTTCGGTCAGATTTTATCACACTTCCTACGGCGGTGTGCTGGTGGAGGCAGAAATCTTCGGGCTTCCTAATGCCGGGCTCTCCGGAAACAGCAGCTTCTACGCCATGCATATACATGAATCGGGAGATTGCAGCGATCATTTCAGCCATACGGGACTGCATTATAACCCCGGAAATGCGGAACATCCCGACCATGCCGGCGACATGCCGCCCCTTCTTGGCAATCAGGGATATGCGTTTGGCGTCTTTTATGATAAGAGGTTCAGCATTCAGGAGATTATCGGGCGATCTGTAATTATACATGAAAAGCCCGATGACTTTACGTCCCAACCGGCCGGAAATGCCGGAAACAAAATAGCCTGCGGAACGATAGAATGGACCGCCTGAAAACATGCAAAAGGCCGTGGCTCATTTAGCCGCAGCCTTTTCCTCTTTTCTTTGGCAGAAGAGAAATACCGGATTTGTCAAATCAGGTTATCTGCATTATACTATAGACAGATGAACCGACACAAATTCTATTGATCGCAGAGCAGAATCGGAGTATTCCTCCGGAAAACTCCTGAATTCTGCCCGCGTTTTCAGCGCAAAACGCTTCGGAATGGAGAAAAATATGAAAAGAAAAACCATACGCCGTATCGGGGCCTATATCCTGCTGGCACACATGCTTTTTTCCACGGTGATTCCTTGCCGCGCGGCGCAGGTCGTCTCCGATGAAGTGGCGGATGACAGCGTGGAACGGCCGTTTATTACGTCAGTCAGCATTTCTCCCGGAACTACGGTTGTTTTTCGGGATGCGAAATGCAGCTTCACAGCGTATGTGGCCGGGGTAAATGATTACAGCAAAGAGGTTGTGTGGAGTGTTTCCGGACATACGAGCCAGAGCACTTTTATTGACGTGAACGGGGTTTTAAACGTGGCTTCTGATGAAAACGCCCCCTCCATCGTGGTGAAAGCGGTTTCCAGACAGGACAGCAATTACAGTGCGACGGCGCTTGTATTTGTGCAGGCCGATACTTACAATTTGCGGGTGAAGGCTTCTGTGGAAAACGGCGGTACGGTGAATGGCGGCGGCACGGTAAAAGAGGGAGATAACGCCGTGATTTCGGCTTCCCCGAATGAGGGATTTAACTTTGAGGGCTGGACGTTAAACGGGAACCGGGTCTCTCAGGATTCGCAGTACACGGTTAATAATGTGCGCGGCGACGCGACGTACGTGGCGGAGTTTCAGCCGGTAAAATGCCGGATTACCGTCAATGTCAATGATACCAATGCCGGAACAGCGACGGAAAGCCGGGATGTAACGTATGGAGAGGGACTGGCGCTGGAGGCTTGGGCGAAGGCCGGATATCAGTTTGACGGCTGGACGGAAAACGGGAATACGGTCAGTAAAGACAGCAGGATGCAGTTGGACCGCATCACCGGCTCCCGCACGTTTACCGCGGTGTTTTCCAGGAAAAACGAGCAGCCGCAAACTTATACCATCACCGCTTCCGCATCCTCGGAAAACGGCACGATTATGCCTGCGGGGAAAAGTACGGTTAAGGAAGGTGAGAGCCTTTTCTATACCATAACGCCCAAAAGCGGATATGCTGTCAAGACAGTGTACGTGGACGGAAAAGCGGTAGGCTGGATGGATTCCTTTCATTTTACCGATGTGAGGGACAATCATACGATTTCCGTGGATTTTGCGGAATCTGCGGCAAAAGATAAAAACAGTGCGCAGACGACGGAAAAACCGGCGCAGACAGACAAGAAGCCGGATCAGAAAACAGAAGCGGCAGGGCAGCATCCCGAAACCGGTCAGGATAAGAAAGAAGAAAAAGACGAGCCGGAGCAGGAGAAAGACACGGAAAAAAACGATGACGAAGGGGCGCGGGAGGATTTTGACGGGCACACACAGGAGAGTGGGCTGACCGGTACCTTAAAACATCTGGACGTTTCCGTGGAGGAGGCGGAGCGGCTTGTGAAGGGCAACAACGACGCAGAGCTGATGAGCGGCGCGCTGGAGACCGGAGATCTGCAGGTGACGATTCACAATGATTTTTCGGAGGCGGAGCAGGAAGTCTCATATTATAATTTTGAAGCGGTCGTGGACTATTTCCTGAGCGGGGAGGAGAAGATGGAGCTGCTGCGGGGGAATGCGCCGGCAGCCATTCATCTGTACATAGAGGACGCCAACGGGAAGGAGCCTGCGCAGGTACAGAAAGACTTTGCGGAGAATAAGCTGCCGGGCATGAGCATAGGGCAGTATTTTGAGGTATCTCTTACGGCCAGGAAGCAGGATGAGACGCAGACGATTTCCGAGCTTCCGACGGCATTGCAGGTGGTGATAGATGTGCCAGAACACTTAAAGGTGGAGAAACGGCAGTTTTATGTTTTGCGGTTACATACAAAGGAAGACGGCAGCCGGGAATTCGCGCAGCTTGCGGACGAGGACGACAATCCGGACACGATCACGTTTTCTACCGACAAATTTTCGCCGTATGCGATTGCCTATATCGACTGGAATGCGAAAGACAGGGAAACGGGAGCGGACAAAAACCGTGGGATGCGAAACGCGGCAGGGATTGTGATTGTTCTGCTGGCGATGGCCGTGACGGTGACGGGGATACTGTATATTGCCGGAAAAAAGAGAAGATAGAAACCGGGGAAGGATGCGGACATGGAGATTTCAGAGATAGGTGCTCTACAGATTGCCAGGCGGGTGGACGGAATTTTGCATGTGCCCGGAAACTATCGGGGCGGCAATCTGGAAATGACAATCGTGATTGACACGTCTCTGGAACAGGAAGATTTCGGCGAAGCGGTGGCCGCCGTGGTCAGGGCGTTAAAGCGGAGCAATGAGATTTTTCGTAATGTGCGGCTCAATCTCGTATTCTGGGGACAGGAAATATCTTCGAAGGTGACGCCGATGGCCATGCTGACGACGGGAGGGGCGTTTGGGGAGTATTGTTCCTGCCCGCAGAAAAAGAGGTATGAGGAGCTGTTTGCGTATTTGAAAAAGTTTCATGCCAGAAGCAAGGTGGTTCTGGTGTTTACGGACGGGAATCATGAGGTTTCGGACGCGCAGGCGGCAAGGGATGCGCTCTCGCCGTTTTTGAAAAGCAGACTTTTGATGATATCGGAGCGCGTGGTGGGCGGGACAGAGTTTTTTCTGGGACTGAAATAATTTGCTTTTCTTTGCGGGGGAAACTCAGTATAATTTAAACAGATCATGTGACAGGAAAAACGGCAGGGACGAAATGTCAGAAGGAAGGTGTCCGTATGAAAAATCACACGGATCCGGAATGGAGATTGCTATGAAGAATTATTCGGAAGATGAAGACAGACAGTACCACATACAGGTGGCGGCAGGCGAGGTGGGACGTTATGTGATTATGCCCGGCGACCCCAAACGCTGTGTGAAGATTGCTCAGTATTTTGAGGATCCGGTTCTGATCGCGGACAACAGGGAATACATTACATACACCGGGACTCTTGACGGGGTGAAGGTCAGCGTGACGTCTACCGGCATCGGCGGCCCTTCGGCGGCTATCGCCATGGAGGAGCTTGTGCGTTGCGGCGCGGACACTTTTCTTCGCATCGGCACCTGCGGCGGTATGCAGAAGGAGGTAAAGAGCGGTGACGTCGTGGTTGCCACCGGGGCGATCCGCATGGAGGGAACGAGCAGGGAGTATGCGCCGATTGAGTTCCCGGCAGTGGCGGATCTTGCGGTGACAAACGCGCTTGCGCAGGCGGCGCGGGCGAGAGGCTGTGCTTTCCACACGGGAGTGGTGCAGGCCAAGGATTCGTTCTATGGGCAGCACGAGCCGGAGACAAAGCCAGTCAGCTATGAGCTGATGAATAAATGGGAGGCGTGGAAGCGGCTTGGGTGTCTGGCCTCCGAGATGGAGTCTGCGGCACTTTTCACGGTGGCGAGCTATCTGCGGGTGAGAGCCGGAGCCTGTTTTCTCGTGGTGGCGAATCAGGAACGGGAGAAGCTGGGGCTGGAAAACCCGGTGGTGCACGATACGGATATGGCAATCCGGGTGGCTGTCGACGCGGTGAGAGAGCTGATCGGGAAGGACTGAAAACGGGTTTTATAGGGAGAGATATATGAGATATGACGTAATCATTATCGGCGCGGGGCCGGGCGGTATTTATACGGCTTACGAGCTGACACGGAACAATACGGATCTAAAGATAGCGGTATTTGATGCGGGACATGCACTGGAAAACCGGCATTGTCCCATAGACGGCGACAAGGTGAAGTCCTGCGTGAAATGTCCCTGCTGTTCGATCATGAGCGGCTTTGGCGGCGCGGGCGCGTTCTCCGACGGAAAATATAATATCACCAACGATTTCGGCGGCACGCTCCACGAGTATGTGGGAAAGAAAAAGGCCATAGAGTTGATGCATTACGTGGATGAGATCAACATGAAGTACGGCGGCGAGGGGACGAAGCTGTATTCCACGGCGGGCACCCATTTCAAAAAGCTGTGTTTACAGAATAATCTGAATCTGCTGGACGCGTCCGTGCGCCATCTGGGGACAGATATCAACTATGTGGTTCTGGAAAACCTGTATGCGGAATTGAAGGACAAGGTGGAATTTCACTTCGACACGCCGGTCCGCTCCGTGGAACGCATGGAGGACGGATACCGTGTGATCTGCGAACAGGATACCCGTGAATGTGACAAGTGCGTCATATCTGTGGGCCGCAGCGGCAGCAAGTGGATGGAAAAGGTCTGTGAGGAGCTTGCCATTCACACGAAATCAAACCGTGTGGATATCGGCGTGCGGGTGGAGCTTCCGGCGGTGATTTTTTCCCATCTGACAGACGAGCTTTATGAGAGCAAGATCGTTTACCGCACGGAAAAGTTTGAGGACAGTGTGAGAACCTTCTGCATGAATCCCCACGGAATAGTGGTGAATGAGAACACGAACGGGATCGTGACGGTGAACGGACACAGCTACGAAGGGGCGGAAAAGCAGACGGAGAATACGAATTTTGCGCTTCTTGTGGCGAAGCATTTTTCGGAGCCTTTCAAGGACAGCAACGGATACGGGGAGAGCATCGCCAGACTTTCCAACATGTTAGGCGGCGGTGTGATCGTGCAGCGGTTCGGGGATCTGGTGCGGGGCAGAAGGAGCAATGCCAAGCGGATCGAGGAAGGCATCATCGAGCCGACGCTTGCGGCCACGCCGGGGGACTTAAGCCTCGTCCTTCCGAAGCGGATTCTGGACGGCATTATGGAAATGATTTACGCCCTTGACAAGATCGCGCCCGGCACGGCAAATGACGATACGCTTCTGTACGGTGTGGAGGTGAAGTTCTACAATATGGAAGTGGAGATCGACGAGCATCTCGAGACGAGGCACAAAGGGCTGTATATCATCGGGGACGGCAGCGGGGTGACCCATTCTCTGTCGCACGCTTCCGCCAGCGGGGTGTTTGTGGCAAGAGAGATCGTAGGTTAACCGTTCAGCTTAAGAAGTATGAACGCGCGTTTTGCATACGGCGCGGGCTGAATATCATAAATACAATGGGGCGGGAAATGTCCCGGAATGGAGGAGTGAAATGATATTAGGTGCATTGGAGGCGGGCGGCACAAAGATGGTGTGCGCCATTGGAAACGAAAACGGTGAGATTTTAGAGCAGATTTCCATTCCCACGGAGACGCCGGAGATCACCGTGCCAAAACTCCTTTCCTTTTTCAGGGGAAAAGAGATCGAGGCGCTTGGCATCGGGTGTTTCGGGCCGATTGATGTGGACAGAAGCTCCGAAACGTATGGCTATATCACCACCACACCGAAGCTGGCGTGGCAGAATTATGATATCGTGGGAGCTTTTAAAAAGGAGCTTGGTGTGCCTGTGGGCTTTGACACCGATGTGAACGGCTCTGCGCTCGGCGAGTATACCTGGGGCATTGCGAAGGGCTTACATAGCTGCGTTTACATTACGATCGGCACGGGCGTGGGCGTGGGCGTGATCGTGGACGGCAATCTTTTACATGGGATGATGCATCCGGAGGGTGGTCATGTGCTGTTAAGCAGACATCCGGAGGATACCTATGAAGGTTTCTGTCCTTTCCATAAAAACTGCGTAGAAGGACTGGCCGCGGGACCGGCGATCGAAGGCAGATGGGGCAAAAAAGCGGTCGAGCTTGCGGATCGTGATGAAGTCTGGGAAATGGAGGCATACTATATCGCGCAGGCGCTCGTGGATTATACGGTGCTGGTATCCCCGCAGCGCATCATTCTGGGTGGCGGTGTGATGCATCAGACCCAGCTTCTGCCTATGGTGCGTGCAAAGTTTAAAGAACTGTTAAACGGCTACATCAAGACGAAGGAGCTGGAGGATCTGGACAGCTATATCGTGGTGCAGAGTCTGAATGACAAGCAGGGTATTATGGGAGCGCTGAAACTGGGGCTTCTGGAGTTGGAGAGAAAATAGCATAAGATATGGAAACGCCTCCTTGTCACACAGACCAGGAGGCGTTTTTACTGTATTACGACAACCGGATGCACCGGAACGGTTCCCTGTAAGGATATGTCGGGAACGGGATACCGATTCCCGGATTTCCCCCAACGCTAGGCCAGCATCTTCCCCGCCAGCACAATACTCGCAGCAATCCCAGCGAGTGTTGCAAGCAGCGCCCCCTTTAACGTATATCGCGTTTTAGTAACCCTGGCCGCCAGAAAATAAACGCTCATGGTATAGAATATGGTTTCCGTACAGCTCATCATGATGGAAGTGGTCAGCCCGATCAGGGAATCCGGACCGTGATTTTTAAAGATGTCCAGCACAAGCCCCGTGGCTGCCGAGGAGGAAAACATTTTCACAAGCATCAGCGGCACAAGCTCGGAGGAAAAACCGAGTCTGTCCGCCACACCGCCGAAAAGCCCGCCGATAAATTCCAGAAATCCGGACGCCCGCAAAACGCCAACCGCAACCATAAGCCCGATCAGCGTCGGCATAATCTGTATCACCGTATGAAAACCGTCCTTTGCGCCCCGTATAAAATCCTCGTACACATTGCAGCGGTTGGAAATGCCGTAAGCCACAATATAGAAAAGGATAACCGGAATGATAATATTGGAAATGTTAGATAAGACTGTCGCCATAAGTAACCCGTATACACGTTTTATAAAATTTATGCGCCAAACACAGCTTTTATCCCTATACAAATATTGATAAATCATGGAAATACTGCTACCATATATCATGTCAAAGGAAAACACGGCGACCGGGTATTTCCCTGACATGATGACATGAAACACAGCGATGCTTACACTGAAACGGAGATTTCTATGGGACAATCGAATACAACGGTTCTCGCCGCACTGATCGGACTGATTGCTTTTATGGCTGTCCTTGCCATACTCATTGACTTTTTCCTCCGCCGCAGGCGGGACCGCCGTATCAGCCGGATGGACGAGCTGGAAGGACATGATTTTGAATTTTTCTGCGCCGACCTTTTGCGGGCGCAGGGGTTTATCGAAGTGGAAGTAACCCGCGGCAGCGGCGACTTCGGCGTGGATATTCTGGCGGAAAAGGACGGCATTACCTACGCCGTCCAGTGCAAACGTTACAGCGGCCCCGTCGGCGTGGAGGCAGTGCTTCGCACTTACGGCGGACTGGCCTACTATGAACGGATGGTGGGCGCCGTGATGACAAACCAGTATTTCACCTCCCCCGCTGTGGAGGCCGCGAAAAAGCTGCACATCCTGCTCTGGGACAGAGGATATATGGACGCTATGATTGAAGAAAATGCCCCTGCGGCCGTTGGCAAAAAATAAAATATGAAAGGCGGAACAACCCATGAACCATACGAAAAAATACGCGTTAAACGAAATCCCCCATTATAAAGTACACGGCCGCACGATCTCGGGCGTCTGTCCGCTGCCGCTCTTTTTTAACGGAAGCGCGGTGGAATTGAACGTGTCCGGCTCCGAACTTTGGGCCGATCTGGAAGTCAGTTGGCAGAACCTTGAAATGTGGGTTACCGTAGAAATCAACGGGGCGCTTACAAGCCGTCAGATGCTTATGCCCGGAACCCAGTCCCTGTGTCTGTTTCGCGGCATGAACGGGGAAACGGTTAAAAACGTGCGCATAACAAGAGAAACACAGGCCATGACAGAGGACGAGGACTGCTGCCTCATTGTCCACGGCTTTCAGGCGGACGGCAGTTTTTATCCCGTTCCCAAAGGAAAATACACTTTGGAATTTGTGGGCGACAGCATTACCTCCGGAGAGGGCACCTACGGCGCCATCGGGGATCTTGACTGGATTCCCATGTACATGAGTTACAGTCGTGACTACGCGAAAATGACCGCCGAAGCCCTCGGTGCGGACGCCTATATCATTTCCAAAGGCGGCTGGGGCGTGTTATCCGGCTGGGACAACAATCCGGACTGCCGGATTCCCTCCCGCTACGAACAGCTCTGCGGCCTCTGCTGCGGTCCTAAAAACGAAAGTCTCGGCGCTTTTACACCCTACGATTTTTCCGCAAGAAAAACAGACGCGGTGATTGTAAACCTCGGCACGAACGACGCTTCCGCGTTCCAGCAGCCGGACTGGCACGATCCCGTCACGGGGCGGACATTCAAGCAGCACCTGAATCCGGACGGTACTTTTGTCGAAGCGGATTTAAACCGGTTCGAGGACGCCGTCGTTTCCTTCTTATATATGCTGCGCAGGCACAACCCGCAGGCACACATCGTCTGGTGCTACGGGATGCTCTGTTACGACCTCTCCTTTGCGATCAACGAAGCTATGATCCGCTATATGAAAGAAAGCAGCGATCATAATGTCATCTATTTACAGCTTCCAAGTCTCACAGAAGAAACCGTCGGCTCCAACAACCATCCGGGAGTGCTGTCCCACAAGAGGGCGGCGCGGGTGCTGACTGAGTACTTGCAGGACTATTTCTCTAAAGAAAATTGACGTCAATGAAAACTGAATACGATGCAGACGCGGCGTTTCTCTATCCCTGCATGGGAGAACGGGAACGCCGTTCTTTTTTTGCTTTGGAAATTTTACATCAATTTTACAATGCGCGGATATTGTATTTGATTTTTGTCATGTATGATTTAGCTGTCACTTCAAGCAGCCATAAAAGCAAAGGAGAATCAGAAAATGAAAACATCAAAAAAATACCTGGTATTTGCCCTTGTGAGTGTTCTGTCGCTGTCTGCATTAACAGGGTGCGGCAGCAGGAAGGAAGGTGATTTCGCCCGGTTTGACACGGCGAGAGAGATTAATGTACTCACCCGTGAAGAGGGATCGGGAACCCGCGGCGCGTTCGTAGAGCTGTTCGGAATCGAACAGAAGAATGAGGCGGGAGAAAAAACTGACTATACGGCAGACACCGCTGCTGTTACAAATGCTACGTCTGTTATGATGACCACTGTTGCCGGAGATTTATATTCTATTGGATATATTTCTCTTGGCTCCATGAACGATACCGTAAAGGCAGTTTCGATTGAAGGCTGCGATGCAACGATTGAAAATATTAAAGACGGTACTTATAAGATTGCACGGCCCTTTAATATTGCGGTAAAAGACAGTTTAAGCGATACGGCGCAGGATTTTACCGACTTCATTATGAGTGCGGACGGCCAGGCGGTGATTGAAGCGAATGGATATATTTCCGTATCGGATGCAGAAAGCTACAGCGGGAAAACGGATTCGGGAAAAATTGTGATAGCCGGTTCCAGCTCCGTCACTCCGGTTATGGAAAAGCTCAAAGAGGCCTATCTTGAAAAAAATCCGGGCGTTACGATTGAGATACAGCAAAGTGATTCCTCCACCGGTATGTCTGACACAATAGACGGAACCTGCGATATAGGTATGGCTTCCCGCGAATTGAAAGATTCGGAAATTGAAAAGGGGCTGACTTCCACTGTGATTGCAATGGACGGTATCACTGTAATTGTAAACAATGACTGTCCCGTAAACAGTCTGACAGGCGAACAGGTGAGAGAGATTTTTATGGGCAATGCCGTTACCTGGGATGAAGTGTTACAGTAAGGTTTTGCGGGGCTTTGGTGTGAAAGCGGGAGTCTCTTTATACAAGGAGCATGATTATGATGCATATAAAAGAAAAAGGAATGAAGCTGCTTTTTTTCCTGACAGCCCTTGTTTCCATAGCAGCGGTAATTCTAATCTGTATATTTCTGTTTGCGAGCGGTATTCCGGCAATAAGAAAAATCGGTATTTTCAAATTTCTGCTTGGTACAAAATGGAAGCCTGCAAATAATCTCTATGGGATTTTCCCTATGATTGCCGGTTCGCTCTATGTGACGGCCGGGGCGTTGCTGACCGGCGTACCGATTGGGATATTAACAGCGGCATTCATGGCAGAGTTCGCGCCGAAACATATTTATTTGCCTTTGAAATCTGCTGTTAATCTGATGGCCGGGATTCCGTCGGTTGTGTACGGTTTCTGGGGATTGGTGGTCTTAGTGCCTTTTATTCGGGAAGTTTTTGGCGGGCGCGGTATGAGTGTCCTGACGGCTTCCATCTTATTGGGACTGATGATTTTACCCACAGTTATCAGCGTTTCGGAAACGGCAATCCGGGCAGTCCCGGAAAGTTACTATGAAGGAGGGCTTGCGCTTGGGGCTTCCCACGAAAGAAGTGTGTTTTTTACAGTGCTTCCCGCTGCGAAAAGCGGTATCTTTGCGGGTGTTGTATTGGGGATCGGACGGGCAGTCGGTGAAACGATGGCGGTTATGATGGTTGCCGGAAATCAGGCTGTCATTCCGGACAGTATGCTTTCAGGCGTCCGGACGCTTACCGCTAATATTGTGCTGGAAATGGGATATTCTGCAGATTTGCACCGCGAAGCGCTAATCGGTACGGCGGTTGTCCTGTTTGTCTTTATTCTTATGATCAATCTGTCTGTTTCCTTATTCAAAAGGAGGGTGAAATAAATGACCAGCAATCTGAGACGGCGATGGTGCGCATACAGACACGACCCTGAATCCTTTTTTCTGTTTCTTTCCGTATGCCTTGCCGCCTTGCTTACAATGCTTGCGCTTGTTTTTATAATTGCGTACATACTGATAAAAGGGCTCCCAAATATAACGCCGGAATTATTTTACAGCAAATATACTTCCGAAAATGTGTCCCTGCTTCCGTCGCTTATCAATACATTGTTTATAACGGCGCTATCCTTACTGTTTGCGGTTCCCGTAGGAATCGGCGCTGCGATTTATCTGACAGAATATGCGAGGCGGGGAAACAGACTTGTTTCTATTGCAGGTATTACCGCAGAAACGCTTTCCGGGATTCCGTCCATCGTATATGGATTATTCGGATCCCTGTTCTTTGTAAAATTTCTCGGACTGGGTTTGTCTTTATTATCCGGGGCTTTGACTTTAAGCATTATGATTCTGCCGCTTATCATGCGGACAACGGAAGAAGCCTTGCGAAGCGTTCCGGACAGTTACCGTGAGGGCAGCTTCGGACTTGGAGCCGGGAAATTGCGGACAGTATTCTCTATTGTTCTGCCCTGCGCCGTTCCGGGTATCTTATCCGGCGTTATTCTTGGAATCGGACGTATCGTCGGAGAATCGGCGGCACTGATCTTTACGGCCGGAACCGTTGCGGAAATAGCAACAAGTATTTTTTCTTCGGCAAGAACTTTATCTGTCCATATGTATTCCATTTCGGGTGAGGGACTGTATATCAGGCAGACTTACGCAACGGCGGTCGTTTTACTGATGGTTGTTGTTCTGATAAACGGACTTTCCGGGTTTGTGGCGAAAAAGATAGGAGGTATAAATACAGGTGAATAAAATCACGGTTGAGGATTTGGATTTATTCTATGGAAACTTTCAAGCCTTGAAAAAAATAAATGCAGCATTTAAGGAACATGAAATTACCGCGCTGATCGGTCCGTCGGGCTGCGGAAAATCAACATTGCTAAAAACGATGAACCGGATGAACGATTTGGTTGAGGGCTGTCATATAAAAGGGAAAATCCGCTTAGACGGCGAAGATATTTATGGAAATATGGACATTAACCTGCTGCGTAAACGTGTGGGAATGGTATTTCAAAAACCGAACCCATTCCCTATGAGTATTTATGACAATGTGGCTTTTGGCCCAAGAACACACGGAATCCGTTCCAAAGCGGCGTTGGACGAAATTGTGGAGCGTTCTTTAAAAGGGGCGGCGATTTGGGAGGAGGTAAAAGACAGGTTGAAAAAATCCGCACTTGGCATGTCGGGCGGGCAACAGCAGCGGCTTTGTATCGCCCGCGCTTTGGCGGTAGAACCGGAAGTTTTACTGATGGACGAACCAACCAGCGCACTTGACCCGATTTCGACGGCAAAGGTAGAGGAACTTGCCGCAGAACTAAAAAAGGACTATACCATTGTTATTGTGACGCATAATATGCAGCAGGCGCTCCGGATTTCCGACAGGACAGCGTTTTTCCTGCTTGGGGAAATGGTGGAATTTGGGGAAACAGAAAAATTATTTTCCATACCGCAGGATAAGCGGACGGAGGACTATATTACAGGGAGGTTTGGATAATGCGTCTTAAATTTGATGAACAGTTAGATTTATTAAATAAAGAGTTGATTACGATGGGGGCTTTTTGCGAAAATGCGATTGCCATGTCCGCGAAAGCGCTGACGGAGGGAAGCCCCGCACTTGCAAAGGCGGTTCCAGATCTCTCTGCGCAGATAGATCACAAGGAGCGCGAAATTGAAACCATGTGCCTGAAACTGCTCTTACAGCAGCAGCCCGTGGCAAAAGATCTGCGGGTTGTATCGTCTGCGCTGAAAATGGTGACGGACATGGCAAGAATCGGAGATCAGTCCGCAGACATAGCGGAAATTATCACATTAGCCAATATCCACGCTGCCGACGATACACAAATTATCCACGATATGTCGGTTGCCGTTATTAAGATGGTAACGGACAGCATTGATGCTTTTGTGAAAAAGGATGTGCAGATGGCAAGAGCGGTGATTGCGTATGATGATGTTGTTGATTCCTTTTTTAATCAGGTCAAGGAAATGCTGATTGAACTTTTCAGCAAACCCGAAGCGGACGGCGAGTATGCAGTAGACCTGCTGATGATTGCAAAGTATTTTGAGCGTATCGGAGATCATGCGGTAAATATTGCAAAATGGGTTTTGTTTTCGCTTACGGGAAACAAGGAAGGGTGAGCATACCGCCATTGATGAAGTATGGGTGATATGGTATGATTAAATTCGGAATATTGTCATAGGAGAGAGGAGAGGACTTATGATTTATTGTGTTGAGGACGACAGTTCTATCCGTGATTTGATGATATACACATTAAATTCTGCCGGTTTCGAAGCCAAAGGTTTCGACTGCGCGGACAGTTTTTTTGACGCCTTACAGGAGGAAAAAGCAGAGCTTATTATGCTTGATATAATGCTTCCCGGCGAGGACGGCATTTCCATATTAAAAAAGCTGCGTATGCAGCCGGTGACAAAAGATATACCTGTTATTATGGCGACCGCTAAGGGAACCGAATATGACAAAGTAACAGGGCTTGATTTGGGTGCGGATGATTACCTCGCAAAGCCGTTTGGCATGATGGAAATGATTTCCCGTGTGAAAGCGGTATTGCGCCGCACAAGTCCCAAAGAAAAATTGAAAATACTCAAAATCGGAAATCTGGAATTAAATTTAGAAACATATATTGTACTTGCAAACAATGAACGGATTCAGTTGACACTGAAAGAACATAAGCTGCTTCGTACTTTTATGGGAAACCCGGGACGAGTGTTTACACGCGACCAGCTTCTTGAAATGATATGGGGCATTGATTACATAGGAGAGAGCCGGACCGTAGATGTTCACATTGGGACACTCCGGACAAAATTAGGAGAATGCGGGAGTTATATTGAAACGGTACGGGGTGTTGGGTATCGAATGGAGGGAGAAATATGACAAAACGTATTTTTCGTTCGATCTGTCTTGTGGCATTGACCGTTTTTCTTGCGTCTGTCGTCTTGATTATGGGAGTTTTGTATGAATATTTTTCGGATGTGGAACAGGAGCAGTTGAAAATGCAGACGATTCTTGCCGCACAAGGCGTTTCGCATGAGGGCATTGCATATTTTCATGACCTGACAGTAAAGGATTACCGTATTTCATGGATTGATTCGGAGGGAAATGTCATTTTTGACAGTGCGTCCGATACTTCGGAGATGAAAAACCATCTGGAGCGGGAAGAAGTCCGGGAAGCGCTTTCTTCGGGCTACGGAGAAAGCCGCCGGTATTCCGCTACTTTGATGGAGCGTTCGTTTTATTCCGCACTGAAACTTAATGACGGTAGTATTTTGCGGCTTTCCATATCCCAAAATTCTATTTTTACACTCCTTTTAGGCATGATGCAGCCCATTTGTATGATATTTGTGATTGCGCTGGTTCTCTCCATTGCATTAGCTGTTCAGGTTTCGAAAAAGATAGTGAAACCGTTGAATGAAATTGACCTGGATAATCCGCTGTCAAATGAGGGCTATGACGAACTTTCTCCTTTATTGCGGCGCATAGACAGCCAGCAAAAGCAGCTACGGGGGCAAAAAGCCGAACTCCTCCAGAAAGAAAACGAGTTAAATACGATTACGGGCAGTATGAATGAGGGTATGATTCTTCTGAACCGAAAGGGAAAAATTATCAGTATAAATCCTGCGGCAAGAAAACTGTTAGACGCTGACACGGATTGTATCGGTACTGATATGCTGTCTTTGTGCCGTAATCTGGAATTGCAGGAAATCCTTTCCAAAGCCTTGCGCGGAGAACGGGGCGAAAATATGATCCGGCTGCATGGAGAGAGCTACCAGATTGACGCAGATCCGATTATCTCTGAAAATATTGTGAGAGGAGCCGCACTTTTCTTTTTCAATGTGACGGAGAAAGAAAAGGCAGAACAGTTGCGCCGTGAATTTACCGCTAATGTGTCCCACGAATTAAAAACGCCACTCCATTCTATTTCCGGCTATGCGGAGCTTTTGAAAAACGATATGGTAAAGGAGAACGATAAAATACCCTTTGCCGGGAAAATCTATGACGAAGCCGGACGTATGATACGGCTTGTAGAGGACATTATCAGCCTTTCACATCTTGACGAAGGTGCGAATGATATGCAGAGGGAAAATATCGACCTGTACACATTGGCGGAAAAGGCGATACAGAGTTTGGAGCCACAGGCAAATACCGCATGTGTCGCATTGGAGCTTTCCGGCGTTCCGGCTGTCATTAACGGCATACCACAGCTTTTATACAGTGTGATTTATAATCTTTGCGACAATGCAATCAAGTATAACCGCGAAAACGGAAAAGTAATTGTAAATATACGGGATGAAAACGGTATGGCAGTTTTATCGGTGGAAGATACGGGGATAGGAATTGCACACGAACATCAGGAGCGGATTTTTGAGCGCTTCTACCGTGTGGATAAGAGCCATTCCAAGGCAGTAGGGGGAACAGGACTTGGGCTTTCTATCGTGAAACACGCTGCTAAAATTCATAATGCCAAAGTGGATATAAACAGTTATGTTGGAAAAGGCACGACAGTTGTTGTGGCATTTCCGGAATGAAGCAGCGGGGAAGCGAAACGGCGCTCCGTAAGGAGCGCCGTTTCCGTGTGTGAGAAGGATAGAAATGTTGGTTCAAATATATGTCAACAGCAGCTTTATGGGCAGCTGTTATGGTTAGTCGAAGCCGGTCGGCACCCAATCAGCACCGGCGACTCCATTGTATGTGTAGTATAACCACCGCCAAAGAATCTGAATCATTTATTCCTGCGGGCTGGATATTTTGATCCGGCTCTGTCTTAACTACAATTAATACTATACAAGCCATTTGTGAATGTGATGTGTCAAAATTCGAAAGAAAAAAGAAAGAAAATATAAAGTAAAATTTATAATTAGTACTTTTGGGCGGGTAACAGAATGCATAAAGTTTGACTTTCAAACTATTTTTTGTTACACTGTTTGGAGATTAAAGAGACATGTTTGCGCAGCAGGGGAAAGAAAATGAATATCAGCAATACATTGAACGAAGTGTTAGTCAGGCTTTTCCGCGATATTAACACGCTGGAGGAGCGGGCGATCAGGACGGAGGAATATAAAGATGTGACGGCCAACGATATGCATGTCATAGAGGCAATCGGGCCGGACTGCTCCAAAAATATGACCAGTGTGGCGAGAGAGCTGGAGGTCACCACGGGAACGCTGACTATAGCGGTCAATAGCTTGGTAAAAAAGGGGTATGTGGACAGAACCAGAAGCGAGGAGGACAGGCGGGTAGTGCTGATCTCCCTGTCGGAAAAAGGGAAAAATGCTTATCTCCATCACCGCCGGTTCCACGAAGAGATGATAAACGCAGTCTTAAGCGAACTATCGGGGGAGGAGCAGAGAGCGCTCGAAAGCGCCCTCACCAAGCTGACGAGATTTTTTCGGGAAGTGAGCTGACCCTGTATTCTGCGAATGTCCGCCCGGAGAAACGAAAGACTGATAGCACATCATAAAGTGAGCTGATCCTGTATTCTGCGAATGGCGTTTGCTAAACAGGATACAGAGCGCACGGGCTTTTCATCGGGCGTCACCCTGCGGCCAGCCGCTTTGCCAGTGTCCGGTAGTCGGCAGGGCCGTTTTGCAGCAGAAAAGAATGAAAGCGGTATAGAAATTCCGTATCGTTATAGACAGCGGTCAACTGGTCCGGTTCCGACCAGAGGATGGCTGCCTGTTTTTTTAGTTCCATAATTTCCAGATAGCCTAAATAATATTTCAGATAATTGCACGGCTCCTCGGCGATATACTGATAGAGGGCGGACAGATTTGCGCGGTCGCTGATTCCGAGGCAGTAACAGAGCTTCTGCACGTCCTCGAAAGAGGCATTGTCGTAGTGGATGGCGATATCCAGAAGAGAATAAAGTCCCAGACGGAACTGTCTGTCAAGGCGGCAGACCTGATAGTATGCGGCCGCTTCCGGATGGGATTCCCCAGCCAGTTCAATGGCCCTGTCGAAGGAGGCCAGCTCCACATACATCGCCCAGCCTTCCACGAAACCGCCGTAATAGAGGACGTTTCCGAGCGGAAGGATATTTTCCTGTTCCTGATAACGCTTGCTGTATACGGTCTGGTAGAGGTGGCCGGGGTAGCCCTCGTGAGCCAGTGTGGTAAAGAGAGACAGATCGTCCTGCGTATCGCGCGCGTTTAAGCAGATCAGATTATCACATATATTGTCGATGGGCGGCATCATGTAGAAGGCAGGCGCGCTGTAGGCTTCCAGACTGGCGTCCACATATTTGATGCTGGAGCGGATTGGCGCGTTGTCGCGGCCCGCGGGGATGGGCGGATAGATCTCGCCGATTTCTGACTGCAAATCGGCCAGAATTTCTTCCGGCGTCATTTCCGGCAGAAGCGCCGGCGTCTCCGCAATCATATTTCTGAGGGCCGGATTTGCGGAAAGAATCGCCAGCAGCGATTCATAGTTGAGACGCAGATCTCTGGCGAGAAGGCGCTTGATTTCATCTATGTCGCGGTAAGAGCCGGTGCGCAGACGGACAAGCGCCAGATAATAATCCCGGCCGTTTTCCTGTCCTGCCAGTCCGCAGGTTGCTTTTCCGGAACCTTTTAGTAAGGTAAGGCCGTCCGCCAGCCGGTCGTAGGCGGGAATGATTAAGGTGGTCAAAAGACGGCTGTGTTCGGACACATAGGAATCCATTTCTCCGGCTGTCAGTATATTTTTTTCGACAAGCCCCTGCAACCTTTCCTGAAAGGTAACTTCCAGAAAATGCGTGCCGTTCTCCACAGCGTCTGCGTCTAACAGTTCCGTACACTGTTTGATCACCCGGTCGGCGGTCAGATCGGACATAAACAGTCCGGCCTGTGCTTTTTCCTGCTCATAGATGAGAAGGCCATCAAAATAGGCAGGAATCTGGGTGAGAATCGACAGATAGTTTTCGATGTCGGTCTTATCGTCCAGACGATACTCGGAAAATAAAACCGGCAGCTCCGAGGGCACGCCTGATGAGGGTGAGAGCGGCTCCGAAAAATAGGGATAAGCGGCCGTATTGGACGCGGCTGCAAGGTAACTGTCCAAAAGTTCGTAAAGCCGGCGGTTTTCCTCATTCAGGGCGTCGGGGTCGATGCCGCTTAATTCCTTTCTTGCCAGAGACAGCGCGTACATTTCGTTTGCCGCGTCTCCGGCCTGATAGACGGGCAGGGCAAGCGACGATTCATCCACGCCGTAGGCGGACGGGTTGTCTATGGTGTAATGAAAATGAATGGGATTTGCCTGCACCTCATCCAGAAAAAAAGTCTGGGCAAAAGCGCGGAATTTCGTGTCCTGATGCGTGCGGCCGTACCAGTGCAGCGTCACGACGCTCAGGGCGGTAAACAGAATCAACACAAAAGTCCATTGTCGTGTAGAGAGGGAATGTTTCAAGGGAACACCTGCAGAAAAGGATTTGTATTACTATATGAGAGAAGGGGATAAAAAATGAATGGCAGTTCAGCCCACGCCATTCGCAAAACACGCTTTCAGCGCTTCCCGCTGCTTCGCAGCTTCTTTTGCTCATAAAAAGGCGTTCCCTCAGACCGATATCTGTCCGTCAAATTCGTGCAAGCACGATTTGCCTGTCCAGATACGGTCTGGCTGAACTGTAACGGCTAAAATACGATCCGGTCGCGTCCGTTTTCTTTGCCGACATATAATTTTTCGTCCGCCTCTTTCAGAAGCGTGGTGATATCGCTGTGATAGTCGTACTCCACAAGCCCGTAGGTAAGAGAGATAGTAAAGTTTTCGGAGCCGCCGTCGAAGGTGATTTCCCGGATTTTCTGTCTGAGTGTCTCAAGCGCGGTGATGGCTTCGTCCCCGTTCAGTCTGGGGAAGATAAGCAGAAATTCCTCGCCGCCCCAGCGGGATACAAAGGTGTCAGGGGGCAGTCTCTTCTGGAAGGTTTCTGATATTTTTTTCAGAACCACGTCGCCCACATCATGTCCGTAGGTGTCGTTGACCCGCTTAAAATGGTCGATATCGCACAGGCAGATGCTGATCTGCGTGTCTGCGGACTTGAGAAGGTTCTCCAGATACTCCATCGTGCGCCGACGGTTGAAAAGCCCGGTCAGCGTGTCCGTATTGGCCTGTTTCATCAGCTTCCGGTTATACTCGATCAGTTTGCCCTCCATTTCCTGCGTGGTGGAGCTGAAAAGATAGGCAACCAGCCCCAGAGCCAGAAAGATAAAAAACGTATTGACCATCTGCAGGGCGTTCGTCAGTACCTCATCCAGGATGATAACAGGCTCATGGGAACGGCAGTAATGGAATAAGAATAAACGCAGTATAAACAGAGCCGAGGCATATAGAATCTTGACCGGCTCGTGCCTGTATTTGCAGAAGAAAACAAAAACCAGAAGCACTACCAGAAAGTGCTGTATGCCGATATCCCAGCCGTAGCAGTAAATATTCATACAGGTCCAGAATAGCGTGCAGACATTTAAAATGCAGTAAGACACAAAGGTGCTCCACTGGTATGACAATACGAAAACGGCCAGAAATAAAACGGGTGAAGCCACCGAAAATACAAGTGCGCCCATATGTCCCGTGATGGAAACCAGCACACAGCAAACCAGAGACTGGATCAGCATAGAAAGCGTCAATAAACGAACCACGACGATCAGCTTGGCGGATTCGTTCTGCTTCCCGGTGTCCCGGCAGATATTCTCATAAATCTTGGCAAAGACGGAGTTTTCTTTCATTTCGGCTTCTTTCATCAGTATTTAAAATCAATGCATTTTCCTGATATAACCAGAAAAGCATACTTATAAATATAATACACCCTTACGGGCAGGATTGCAAACCTGCATTCATAAAAAAATGAAAAATGAATTTATCTTTTGCGGAAAAGTTGGTAAAATGAGAAAATAAAGGAGAAGCGTGTATGCAGCCTGCAAAAGTCAAGTATTCCATCAAATATAAACTGATTCTTCTGTCGGTTATGGTAGCGGTGCCCTTTCTGGTGATGGTGCTTTACCTGCTCTATGCCCTGCATAACTACAGCAGCGCTTACGACGCGATTGTGGGGAATCTGACAGTGGCGAACAACTATAATCTCAATTTTAAAGAGGAGATGGACGAGAGCCTCTACAAGCTGGTGGTTGGCTTTGTGACCTTTGATACGGTGGGGAACGACGGCAGTCTTGTGGATCCGTACGAGCATCTCGAGGAACTGCGCAGTGAGTTCAACAACCTGATGAGCATTACCAGAGATGACGAGAGCCGTGTCAGACTGCAAATTCTCCTTCGCAACATCGACACGTTAGAGGACCGTGTGGACGATATACGGACGAATCTGGAAACGGATATCGGGTATGACAGCAACATTGAGATGCTTGACAATAATATATATATCCTGACGGAGCTGATTCAGGATAACATTCAGGCTTATATCTATTACCAGACGAAGAGCATGGAGTATCTGACGAGCCAGTTGAACGTGAAGGTGCACAGCTTTACCATTTTTTGCGGTATACTGCTGGCGCTGCTGGTTCTTATGGTGGCGGTGCTGATCGTGATGATTGTGACGGATATCATAAGGCCGATCAGGGTTCTTTCCGGAGTGACGGAGCAGGTGGCGGAGGGAGATTTCTCGGCCAGAGCGCGGGTGGAGACGCAGGACGAGGTGGCGGTACTGGCGGACAGCGTGAACCTGATGACGGAGAGTCTGGAAGGACTTGTGTCGAAGATTAAGGAGGACGAGCGGAAAATGCGCAAGGCGGATCTGCGGCTTTTGCAGGAGCAGATCAATCCGCATTTCCTTTATAATACGCTGGATACCATCGTGTGGCTTATCGAGGGAAACGATTCCGATAAGGCAGTAAATATGGTGATGTCACTGTCGGAGTTTTTCAGGCTGGTTTTGAGCAAGGGAAAAGAATATATCACGATTCAGGAGGAAGAGCTTCATATTAAAAGCTATCTGGAAATCCAGCAGGTGCGTTATCGGGACATTCTGGAGTATCAGATTCAGATTGATCCCGCGCTCTATCAATATCAGATTTTGAAGCTGACGCTCCAGCCGCTGGTAGAAAATTCTCTCTATCATGGTATCAAATACAAGCGCGCCAGGGGAAGCATCACGGTGACGGGCCGGATGGAAGGAGACCGGATCAGGCTGCGGGTGGCGGACGATGGCGTGGGCATGGAAGAGAAAGATCTTTATAAGCTGCAAAAAGAAATTGAGAAACCGTGCAAGGAGACGGAAAAAGGTTTCGGACTTGCCAATGTCAACGAGAGAATCCGCATGAATTTCGGTGCGGAATACGGTATGACGATTGACTCTGTCAAAGGAGAAGGCACATGCGTGGAGATTGTGATTCCGGCGGTGTCTTACGCGGCGGAAAAAGAGGATAGTGTTTGAGGAGGGAAAGCGGTGTTTCGGAAAAGATCTTACAGTTTGATAGTGATCGGGCTGCTCTCTGTTATGACTATGGCGCTTCTGATCTACGGCAGCAGGCTTTTTACGGATATCGAGGAGGAGACCCATATCACGCAGGAGAACCGGATTGTGGTGGGGGTATCGCAGCTCGGCAGCGAATCCGGCTGGCGGACGGCCAATACAGAATCGGTACAGGAGACGTTTACACAGCAGAACGGATATTTTTTGATTTTTAACAACGCGAGACAGAAGCAGGAAAATCAGTTAAAGGCGATTCGCAGCTTTATTTCCCAGCGGGTGGACTATATTATTTTTTCTCCCGTGGTGGAGACGGGCTGGGAGACGGTGCTGCAGGAGGCAAAGGAGGCGGGCATCCCCGTGATTCTCATGGATCGTAATGTGGATGTGGAGGACGAGAGCCTTTATGTGACCTGTGTGGGCAGTGATTTTGAGAAGGAAGGCGAGAAGGCGGGGCACTGGCTGGAGCGGGAACTGGTTGAACGCGGCATATCGAGCCAGTCTGTCAATATTGTGATATTGACGGGAACGGAAGGGTCTTCTTCCCAGATTGGCCGGTCAGCCGGTTTTGCCGCTGTGGCTGCCAGACATGCAAACTGGAATATTCTCGAGGAGAAATGCGCGGAGTTTACATCCACGAAAGGGAAGGAAGTGATGAAAACGTTTCTGCGCAGATATCCGGATATCGACGTGGTAGTTTCCCATAACGACGACATGACGTTCGGCGCCATAGAGGCGATCAAAGAGTCTGGCCGCACGGTGGGCGTGGGCGGCGACATTATGATTCTTTCTTTCGACGCGGTGCGGGGAGCGCTTGAGATGGTGGCGGACGGCGTGATCAATGTGGATATAGAGTGCAACCCGAATCAGGGCGAGTATCTTCTCCGGGTGATAGATATGCTGGAGGCAGATGAGCAGGTGGAGAAAAAGTATTATGTGGAAGAGGATGTGTTTACCATAGAGAATGTGACGCAGGAGCTGATGCAGGATAGGACTTATTGACAGAGGCGGAATGCGGGAACACCGGGAACACTTGGGGATATTGGACTGTGACGGAAGGAAACTGCTCTGACAGGGAGGATTGCTATGCTGAAAGTTTTTTTGGTGGAAGATGAGAGTATTGTCCGGGAGGGACTGCGGGACAACATCCCGTGGCAGCAGTACGGCTATGAGTTTGTGGGGGAGGCCAGCGACGGGGAGATGGCGCTGCCGCTCATCCAGAAAACAAAACCCGACGTTCTGCTTACGGATATCAAAATGCCCTTTATGGACGGCCTTTCCTTAAGCCGTCTTGTGCATCAGGAATTTCCGGACATGAAGATCATTATTATCAGTGGCTACGATGATTTCGAGTATGCCCGCGGCGCGATTCTGGTGGGGGCGGAACAGTATCTTTTGAAGCCGATCACAAGAGCGGCTTTACAGAAGGTGCTGGCGGAGCTTAAGACGAAGATTGAGACGGAACGGGAACAGAAGACTTATCAGGAAAAGTTCCAGAGCGAGGTCAGGGAGTACGAGCAGTTTTCCCGGACGGACTTTTTCGTCAAGGTGTTTGAGGGGCGTATGCCGGTGCAGGATATTTACGAGGAGGCGGCCAAACTGTGCCTGAAAATAAATGCGCCCTGTTACAATATTTTGTTATTCAGTTTACAGGAAAAGCAGACCGGAGAAAACCGCGGCATGGAGTCCGAGGACTTTGCCAGAAAACGGGAAGAACTTCTGCACTACTTTATCCGCTATCCGGAAAATCTTGTTTTTCGGTGGAATGTGAATACTTACGGTGTGCTGATTAAGGGAAGTCCGGCCCAGATGCAGGAGCTTGGCGCAAGGTGTCTCGAAAACGTGGACCGCATCTGTCATCCGGCGGAAACGTTTCTGGACTGGTATGTGGCATTGGGCGAGCCTGTGGAACGTTTAAGCCTTCTGGCGGAGTGCTACAGTAAGGCAAACCATCTGTTTGCATACCGTTTTCTAAGACCGCAGCTGCATGTCTTTACCGGAGAGACGATGGGAAAGATTATGCCGGAGAGGGAGGAGAGCGGCAGAATCAGGGATATTGATCCGGCGAAGATGGATGTGGAGCTGATTCGGGATTTTCTATTGCAGGGCGTGCGGGATGAGATTGCGGACTTTGTGGAGAACTATCTGCTGGCGGTGGGAGAAGCGCTGCAATCGGCCATGTTTCGCAACTATCTGACGCTGCATGTCTATTTTGCAGCGGTTTCCTACGTGGAATCTCTGGGATGTAATAAGGAAGAGCTTTTGCAGCTTATGGACGATGACGGACTGACGCCGGAGGGACAGTACGATGGGGAAGAGCTGTCGGATTATCTCTGCGGCCTGATTGAGAAAGCCATGGAGCTTCGCGACAGGGAGTCGGATAACCAGAGCAAGCGCATTTTGAAAAAGGCGCTCTCTTATATAGAAGAAAACTATTCACAGGAGTCTCTTTCCTTAAACTCCGTGGCGGGAGAAGTCAATGTCAGTGCGAACTATTTCAGCGCGATTTTTTCTCAGGCCATGCAGGTAACTTTTGTGGAATATGTGACGGGTAAGCGCATGGACAAGGCGAAAAAGCTCTTGCGCCAGACACAGATGCATACTGGCGAAATCGCTATGGAAGTGGGTTACAAAGACCCGCACTATTTCAGCTTTGTCTTCAAAAAGACGCAGGGCTGCACGCCGAGGGAGTACCGGGCCGGCGGGCGGGGTTGACAGGAAATGATGCCCGCCTGTCGCCGGAACTGACAGGAAGAGCTGGTCGTCTGGTGCCCGGGCTGACAGGAAGAGCCGGTCGTCTGGTGCCTGGGTTGACAGGAAGAAGCGCCCGCACGGCGGCAGGCTTATGCGGGTCCGTCGCTTTCTTTGCGCACAAGCTCCCACGGGATTTCCTGAGAGACAACCGGAATGCCCTGCAGCATCTTCATCATGGTTTCCGCCACGCACCCGCCCATCTCGTGAGGCCGGTGGGTGAGGGTGGTAATGCGTACCTTGCTTAGTTCGCTTAAGTAGCTGTTGTCGAAACAGACCACGGAGATATCGCGGGGAACGCGGATGCCGGCGTAGGACAGCTCTTTGATGAGCCAGTATGCGATTTCGTCGTTGTAGCAGATGACGGCGGTGCAGCCGGAAAGGTGTTCCGTGATATAAGAAGCGAGAAACCGGCTGTCCTGATTTTTTTCCAGTTTTTCAACATCGGAACTGTGAAACCATCCGACATTGCTGTCGGAAAGCACCACATTCTGGTCGCGCAGGCAGCAGAATGCGCCCAGATAACGTTCCGGCCCCTGTTTGTCGTCCGATTTAAAGATGCCTGCGATGCGGGTGTGCCCCAGCCCGGTCAGATGGTTGGCCAGCAGATATCCGCCGTAATAGTTATCGTCCTTGATGCAGATCTCGTCCGGAAGGGCGTCATATTGATTATGTAGAAACAATAGTTTCGCGCCTGCGCTTTTCAGCTTTTCATAAAGGTCGGTATTGGGTGTGGGGAGCGCGCTCTTCGAGCCCTCCACGATGAGGCCTCTGGGCGGGGCTTCCAGCAGGTCGCGCAGAAGCTGCCTTTCTCTGGAGGTGTCATTCTCTGTGGGAAGTACCTGCAGCTGGTAGCCTTTGGAGGCGAGGCCGGCGCGGATATCGGTGAGCAGATGAGGATAAATATACTCCTGACTGCTGGCGATCAGGATGGGAATGACATTCCGGTCCGTGTCCGGTGAGAGCCCCGTGGCATAAGAACCGCTTCCTCTGCGGCTTTCGATCAGCCCCTGACTCCTGAGAAGCGAGAGGGCCGCACGAACGGTCTGGCGGCTGACCTGATACTGTTCGGCCAGAGCGGTTTCGGTGGGAAGCGCGGTGATGCCCTGTTTCAAATTCCTGGAAATCACTTCGGTAAGCTGTTTCGAAAGTGTTTCGTACTTGTTCATAGTAAAAAAGTCTCCTTTTTTGTTCATGGTTTATTAACAAATTACATCAAAATTATTCATAAAGTTTGCCCTGATCGGAAGAAAACACCTACAAATACCCTGCTCTGATAAGAATGACTATAAATGAAATATGGGTAAAACAGGAGAAGTCTTCGTTAAATTCTATAAAAAAATAACCAATTCATAAAAAATTACCCTGAAATTTTTGATTTGTACTATTTGATTTTATTATAACATAAATTTGTATTGTTGAACCCATACAAAATGCACAAAAGGATGATTTTGGGTGTTGAAGAGTGTCGTGCATTTTGCTAAAGTGTTCTCAGGGACGGGGAAACAAGAACTCCCGTCACCTAAAACATATTCTCCCATCACAGGGATGGGGGAGTCAATGAAAGGGAGGAAACAAACAATGAAGAGAAAAATGGCAGTTTTACTGACAGGCGCTATGGTAATGGCTACTCTGGCAGGCTGTGGCGGCGGTGAGGCAGCTCCTGCAGCAGAGACAGCAGCTCCTGCGGCAGCAGAAGAGGCACCTGCAGCAGAGGAAGAGGCACCTGCAGCAGAAGAGGAAGCACCTGCAGCAGAGGAAGAGGCACCCGCTGAGGAGGCTGAGGCACCTGCAGCAAGCGGCGAGCTGATTACTGTTGGTATCATCAACAACGACCCCAGTGAGTCCGGTTATCGTACCGCGAACGACGCAGATCTGAAGGCAGCATTCACTGAGGAGAACGGCTATTCCGCATCTTTCGCATATGGTAACCCTGCAGTAGGTAATGCGAATGAGGATCAGGTGAAGGCAGCACAGCAGTTCATTCAGGATGGCGTTGACTATCTGCTTCTCTCCGCGGCTGATACAGCAGGCTGGGATACCGTTTTACAGGATGCGCAGGCAGCAGGCGTTGAGGTTATTCTGTTTGACCGTACCATCGACGCTGATGAGTCTCTTTACGCAGCATCCATCGTGTCCGACATGGACAAAGAGGGTCAGACTGCAGTAGACTGGCTGGCAGGTCAGGGTCTTGAGACCTACAACATCATCCACCTTCAGGGTCAGATGGGTTCCGCAGCACAGCAGGGTCGTACCAAAGCTCTGGATGAGAAGGTAGCGGCAGAGGCTAACTGGAACATGGTTGAGCAGCAGACAGCTTCTTGGAATGCAGAGAATGCACAGCAGATTGTACAGTCTGTAATCAGCTCCGGCAAAGAGTTCAACGTAATCTACGCTGAGAACGACGATATGGCTAAGGGCGCTGTTGCAGCTCTGGATGCAGCTAACATTTCTCACGGCGTAGGCAAGGACGTTATCGTAATGGGCTTTGACTGCAACAAGTGGGCTCTGGAAGAGCTGCTTGCAGGCAACTGGAACTACGATGGACAGTGTAATCCTTTCCAGTCTTCCTATATTGATGAAGTTATCAAGACCCTTGAGAGCGGCGGTACGCCTGCTGAGAAGGTAATCATCATGGAGGAGAAGGGCTTCGATGCAGAGACCATCACTCAGGAAGATGTAGATACCTACGGCATCTAGTAGCTGCGCAAGGAAATCAAGCGGCGCGAAGCGGCATTTGATTTCCGGCAGCACTAACGAGAAAGCGTTCGACGAAGTCGAACAGGGAGCGTCGAAGACGCAGGCTTTCGAGTGAATCAATTGCTGGACGATAAAAAATATGCTATAATGTATAAGACGAGCGCGGCGCAGCGGAAAAGCCTGCCCGCGCTCGTTTTTATGAAAGAAAACTATATAATTTTGGGAGGTGGACCTGAGAGTGGAAGGAAATGTTGTATTAAAAATGAGAAACATTCACAAGATCTTCCCCGGAGTGCACGCCCTGCAGGGTGTGGACTTTACACTGCGTAAAGGTGAAATCCATGCGCTGATGGGGGAGAACGGCGCCGGGAAATCGACGTTGATCAAGGTTCTTACCGGGGTTTACGGCAAGGAGGACGGAGACATCTTCTTAGACGGCACGGAAGGCGCGGTTGCGATTCATTCGCCTCAGGATGCGCAGAATATGGGCATCAGTACCGTGTATCAGGAGATCACGCTCTGCCCGAATCTCACAGTGGCTGAGAATATGTTTATTGCCCGTACCAAGGGCGCGGTGCAGAACTGGAAAAAAATGAACACGGATACGGACAGGATTCTGGAATCGCTGCAGATACCTGCGAGGGCGTCGCAGCAGCTTGGCACCTGTTCTCTGGCGGTGCAGCAGATGATCGCGATTGCCCGTGCAGTTGACATGGAATGTAAAGTTCTGATTCTGGATGAGCCTACTTCCTCTCTGGATGAACAGGAAGTGGAGAAGCTCTTTAAACTGATGCGGGATCTTCGCGCCAAGGGCGTTGGCATTATCTTTGTAACACACTTCCTGGAGCAGGTATACGAGGTCTGCGACAGGATTACCGTTATGAGAGACGGTAAACTGGTAGGTGAATATGAGATTGAGAATCTGCCCCGTGTGCAGCTTGTTTCCAAGATGCTCGGTAAAGAGGTGGACGATCTTTCAGATATCAAGAGCGAAGTTAAGACGTTCGATGCGGGAAAGAACGCGGTTCCCGTGCTGGAGGCCGAAGGTCTTGTCAGCAATGCGGGCATCAAGCCTTTCGATTTCCATATCAACAAGGGCGAGGTGAACGGCTTTACCGGTCTTCTCGGTTCCGGGCGAAGCGAGTGTGTGCGCGCTATCTTTGGTGCAGACAGAGTGACCGGTGGAAAAGTCAAAATGGGCGGCAAGGACGTAAAGATTGCGAAGCCGCTTGACGCTATGAAGAACGGCATTGCATATCTGCCCGAGGATCGTAAGGTTGACGGCATTGTAGGCGACCTTTCCGTGCGCGATAATATTATTCTGGCGCAGCAGGTGCTTAAGGGCTTCTTCAAACCTTTCTCCAAGGCGGAAGCGAATAAGGTTGCGGATGAATACATAAAACTTCTGAATATTAAGACGGCTTCCAAAGATACGCCGATTAAGTCGCTTTCCGGCGGTAACCAGCAGAAGGTTATTCTGGCAAGATGGCTCTTCACCCATCCCGAATATCTGATTCTGGATGAGCCTACCCGTGGTATTGACGTGGGTACGAAGGTCGATATCCAGAAGCTGGTACTGAAACTGGCTTCCGAGGGCATGAGCGTAACCTTTATCTCCTCGGAGCTTGACGAGATGTTAAGAACCTGTTCCCGTCTGATTGTCATGCGTGACCGCAAGGCGGTAGGCGAGCTGACAGGCGATGATCTGAATCAGGGTACGGTTATGAATACAATCGCGGGAGGTGACAAATAAATGGCAAACAATGAAAATGCTAAAACATCGAGTGCGAGTTCCTTGAAGAATCTGGTTAGAAATCAGTGTTTTATCCCGGTTGCGGCGCTTCTTTTGCTGGCGGTTTTCAACCTGATTGCAGATCCTGCTTTCTTTAGAATTACATTGGGTTATAACAGTGCGGGGAATCCGGTGCTGTCCGGCTTTATCATTGATATTATTAATAACGGTTCCGAGCTGGCGATTCTGGCGATTGGCATGACGCTTGTAACAGCGGCTTCCGGCGGACAGGATATCAGCGTGGGCGCGGCTATCGCTATCGCAGGCAGCGTGATTCTGCGGGTGCTCTGCGGAGGAAATGCCCGTCCGGAAACACTGCAGGCGCCTATCATAGTCGCGTTTCTGGTGGCATGTGTTGTGGCAATGCTCTTCGGTGCATTCAATGGCGTGCTGGTAGCATATTTCAAGATCCAGCCCATGATTGCGACGCTGATTCTGTATACGGCGGGACGTTCCATTGCAGCGTGGATTAACAACAACGAGCTTCCTGTTATCAGCGACCCCAAGTTTGCTTATTTTGGCGGATTTATTCCGGGGATCCCGATCCCGACGCCCTGCTTTATCGCAATCGCATGTATGATCGTGATCGGCATTGTCCTGAAAGTGACAAATCTGCGCCTGTATACGCAGGCGGTTGGTATCAACCAGAGTTCCTCCAAGTTAAATGGTCTGAATCCTGAGCTGATCAAGGTAATGACCTTCGTGATTCTTGGCTTGTGCGTAGCGGTTGCGGGACTGATCAAGGTAAGCCGTGTGTCTTCCATCAACTACTCCGTTATCGCGAAGGATATTGAAATGGATGCGATCCTTGCAGTTGCTCTTGGAGGCAATGCGCTCTCCGGCGGTAAGTTCAATATGGCGGCTTCCATTATCGGCGCATTTGTAATCCAGTGCCTGACGACGACACTTTACAAGTTCGGCGTTTCCTCAACGGCACTTCCCGCTTACAAGGCGGTAGTGGTTATTCTGCTGGTAGTTGTCAGCGCGCCTACAGTGAGAGAGTATTTTGATAAGATTACCAAAAAGATGAAACTGAGCAAGGAGGTGGCGTGAAATGGCAAAGACAGATAAGAATAACGCGTCTGCGGGCAAAGGTCTTGGCGCAAAGCTGATGGGCATGACCGATACCAATCTGCTCCTGACGATCACGGTCATCGTATTTTTCCTGATGTATATAGGAGCTGTCGTATTTTTACGCGCAGGCTTTTTAAAGCCACAGACCTTTTTTCTGCTTTTAAACTCCAATGCTGCACTCATTATCCTTGCCTGCGGCATGAGTCTTGTCATGATCACCGGCGGAATCGATATTTCCGTGGGTGGCGTGACCGCTCTGGTGAGCATGTGCTGTGCAGTCTATCTCGATTATAAGGGCGGCAATGTTTTTGGTGCGATTCTGATTGCGCTGGCGATTGGGCTTGCCTTCGGCGCGTTTCAGGGTTTCATGGTGGCATACCTGGATATCCAGCCCTTTATCGTTACACTGGCGGGTATGTTCTTTGCGAAAGGTATGACCACTGTAGTGAACAGTTCCCCCTTTAATGTGGCGAACGAAGCGTTCGTTGCGCTTAAGACGACGCGTATTAATGTGCCGGGGCTCGGCTCGATCAATAAAAAGGGTATCTATGTGCCCGCGTATGTGGAGATTGGCGTGCTGATTGCTATTCTGGTAGTAATCGTGATGTTTGCACTGCTGCGCTGGACCAAGATGGGACGTAATTTCTACGCGGTAGGCGGCAACAAACAGAGCGCACTGATGCTCGGTATCAACGTGAAGAGAACGAAATTCCTCTCCCATTTGATCTGCGGTCTTCTGGCGGGAATCGGCGGCTTCATTTATTTCCTGCATGTGGGTTCCGGCTCTCCTTCCAATGCAGCCGGTGCTGAAATGGATGCAATTGCTTCTTCCATTATCGGCGGCACCATGCTGACAGGCGGTGTGGGTAACGTGGTTGGTACTTTCTTTGGTGTACTCTCCCTGAGTACGATCCAGAATATTGTATCATCCATCGGATTTGATGAAGCGTGGTGGACCGGCATTACAAAGGCGGCTATGCTCTGCCTGTTCCTTGTGGTTCAGAGCGTGGTTATGTCTGTGAGAAAGAAGAGAAATACAGCAAACTGAGAAACAGGAAGGTTGTAAAAGGGCAGATGCTTTTATAAGAATAAGGAAAGACCATCGGAACGTGCTTCATTGTTCCGATGGTCTTTTACCGTTTCACGGCCGCGAAAATGCAAGTGCGCTTTTCCGGACGGTTTTACAAATGAGAAGAGCGACTCAGGCGATATCCAGCTTTGAAAGCTCCAGATATAAATTTTCAAAAATTCCGGCCTGAATCCGGTCGGAGAAGGAGTGGCGCACGGGTTCGTCCCAATGCGCTTCTTCGTAGACCGTAACCGTTTCTTTTTCCGCATCAACGATCCAGTATTCCCGCACCCCGGTTTCGCGGTATAGCTTTAGCTTCCGGACACAGTCCATTTTCACGCTGGAGGGAGAGAGGATTTCAATTACCCAGTCCGGCGCGCCGTGACAGCCCTTTTGGTCAAGCCGGTCCCTGTTGCAGATTACGGAAATGTCCGGCTCCACGTAGTTTCGCTTGTCCTCCTTGATATATACGCCAAAAGGCGCAGGAAGTACCTTGCAGTTTCCCTTATTTTTTCTGATATGAAGGCCGATTTCTATGGCAAGCTGTATGAGAAGATCCTGATGTGTCAGGGTAGGGGAATCCATACGAAACATTTCCCCGTCGATAAGCTCCGCCCGTTCTCCTTCCGGTAGCGCTTCTATATCTGCGACTGTATACCCTTTTCCTCCCCTGATTGCCATGAATCGCTCCTTTTCTTCCGGCTCATACCGGTGCTGAGAATTTCTGACTTCCATAGTTTTCCTCCTGTTCCGCAGGAGAAAATGGGACTATTGTTCTGGTATTTGCCCATCCGCCGTTACGGTATTGCGGCGGTTTAGAATCTCCTGCTTTTAAATTGTAATGGTTGATTTAAAAGCATAGAAATTCTGAAATAGAGACTGGAAAATCAGCCGGAATTGCTGATTTCTTATGATTTCGGAGTCGATTGTAAGAAAGCTCCGAATATTTGTTGTCAGTAGAATGTATATGCTTTGTATTTATTATGAGGGCAGTAGAACGAAATGTCAAGAACGAAAAAACGAAAATAACAACTGTAATAGATGTCATTCGCAACAAATTAGTGACAAATTTGGGGCCCGCCGGAATTGTTTCCGCGCCTGTATATTCTGCGCTTCTGCAAATGACTAAAAAAGGAATTGGAAACAAATTAGCGACAAATCGACGATTTTTGCGCAATAACAAGTGAAATGAAAACGAAATAAAAAGCGCGGATCTGGCGGGCACGGGCGGAAATACCAGTATTTACAGGGAAAAGCAAAATTAAGAAAATCTTAAGAAATATTTCCTGCCGGATGTGGTACTGACAACCGTACCGCAGACTGCATTGCCGGTTCTGGCAGCGGAAGAGGAAGCGATCGAAGCTACGGCTGAGACCACTCCCGACGTAGAGGAAGCAGAAGAAAATGAAACTTCCGAAGACGCTGATGAGAGTACCGAACCGGAAGAGGTGGAAGAGTCAGCCGACGGAGAAGATCCGGAAGACGACGATACCACAGACGACGAGCAAATACCTGAGGAAGGAGATGCTTCCGAGGAGACGCCGGAAGATAACGATACACCTGTTATTGATCCGACAGAGGATGTGGAAGAACCTGTTTCCGGTGAGCAGGAAGAGTCGGTTCAGGATACCGACGCTTCCGTTATGGGTGACGAGGCGCCCGTGGCAACAGAGTTTGCAGTAACTGACGTTACTGAGAATAAGGAAGGATATGAGATCGACCTTGGCGAAGGCAAAGTAACCGGAGAGGCTGATTTTACCTTCACGGTAACGCCGAAGGCAAATTATAAGGTAAAGGGCGCGAAATATACGGTGGGAGACGATGCTACCGAGAAAGAGCCTACAGCAGGCAACCCGGACGAGAATGGCGCTGTTACCTATACGATTACGAAGGAAAACCTGACGGCTGACATCGGAATCAAAGTAACCATGGAAAAGAAGAAATACACCATCACCGTAAACAAGACGGATGGAGACAGTGTATTGGAGGTTACTACAACTCCCGAGACAGAAATCGATGCCGGGGAAACCCTCACTTTCACGGCGAAGGTGAAAGACGCGAATAAAGACACCCACAAGATTACCGAACTTTCCTATCAGGTAGACGGGGATGAAGCAGTAACGCCTGAGACATCGGCGAACGGCACATACACCATTCCTAATGTAAGCGGCGATGTTGTGATTGCCGTTACGGCGGAGAAAATTCCCACGTATGCGGTTACGTTTACTAAGAATGAGAAAATAGCTAAAGTTACGGACATCAAGATTAACGACGAAGCTGCGGCAAAACCCGAGCTGGGCGCAGATGACAGCGAGTGGAAAATCAGCGATGTGAAGGAAGGATCCAGTGTAAGCTTCAAGCTTGCGCCGGCTGCATTCTTTAAAGTAGCTAAGGTTACAGATGCAAGCAGCGAAGAGCTGAAACCGGATACGACTGGCACATATACCATCAGCAGTCTTGAAGCTGACGCGACGCTTACCATGACGGCGGATCTGGACGAGACACAGTGCTACGCATTTACATTCGCGATGGCGGATGGCAGTGATCCGGCTTCCGCTACGGTAGAGGTATCCATGCCTGTGGGTGCCACTGATATGGACAATATCGCTGGTTCGAAGAATGACGGCGATAAGACGGTATCCCGCAATGAGAAAGTGGTTCTGACGTTCAAGGCGGCAACGGGCTACGAGATCAACGACGAGAGCATCAAGGCTGTCGGAGCGACCCTCACAAAAGTGGAAGAGCCGGCTGGCAATGCCATGGTAGCGACTTCTGCCAAGTACGAACTGACCATGACCAAAGGAACCCCTGCGACAGTCACAGTGGGAACTGACGCGATTGGTACGGAGAAGGAAAATACCGTAGAGATCAAACTGGGTGAGGAAGTGAAGCATCTGACACTCGGCGGCGTGAAAGTTGACGGGACGGCGGTTACGGAGACAGAGGGCAAATACGTGGTTGCAAAAGCCGCAAAGAGGGTTTCTTTCGTCATCAATGCGGCAGGCGCGTTCGCACCGAAGGTTACAAATGCTGCCGGTACACAAATTGATGCAGACAAAGAAGAAAAGACCGGAGATACTACGGCTTACACCTATACCGTTCTGGCGAATGCGCTTCCGGACGGCGGGGAAACGTTTACCGTTACGGAAAAAGCGGTGACGCAGAGCCTTACGCTTGCAGGTGACACAGATAACGTCAACACGGTTGTAAGTGTAAACGGAAAAGTACTGGCGAAGGATAAGTTTAAGGAGATCGCGCAGGGTCAGACTGTGACCGTTAAAGTGACACAGAAGACCAACTGTGCATTGACGGCAGTATCTTACACGGTGGATGAGACAGCAGGCCCTGCCGTGAAAGTTACCAAGGGCGCGGCGGAGTTTAACGTAAAGATGACGGGCGACGTGGAGATCACCGTTACCGCGCGCGGCTTATACAAAGCGGGTAGCTTATATGACAAGAACGGCAAAGAAGTAGCGCCTGTAAAGAATATTTACAACGTAAGCTATGATGAACTGTACAGAGCGGGTATCGTGCAGGGCGCAGAGGAAAGGGCTGTAAAAATCAGCAGAGCGGAGCTTCTCGACGGAACCAGGGCTGTCGTTCCGGCAGAGGGCAAAGAAGTCGTTACCATTAACGTAGCGGAGGCTGCCATTGATCTCGCCAACGCGACAGGGGTTGCAGGAAAGAAGCTGACCTTGAAGCTGTACGCGAAAGAGGGAGAAGGCGAGGATGCGGAAGAAGTATTGGGCGCGACTTATACCTTGCAGTTATCCAAGGTGATATCCTCTATTTCCGCTCCGAACAGCGTGAATCAGACTACCGACACGGTAAAGGGATATAAAGTTACCACAAACGGCGAAGTCTCCAGACTCATTGTATATGTAAAAGACGAAACCAAAGAAGACGTGATTGTCGATGTACCCAAATTTGATGAAGAGACCGGCCTTCTGATGATTCAGACCGGCCAGGATGCAGGAACTGCGGAAGTAGTGATTTCCGATGGCGCAGATGTAAGCAAAACAATTAAGGTGACATCCAAGGCGCTGATCAGCAGCACTACGGCGAAGCCCTCCGTTAAGTTAAAGAGCGCCAGCGATATCGACCTGACGCTGACACTGGGCGCGAAAAATATCGATACTCCCGAAAAAGGCGCGGTATTATACGAAGTAAAAGTGACGCCCCAGACAGGAGAAGGCAAACCGGCGAATCTTTTAGATGCGGTCGCTACACAGTATATTGTTAAAGACGGCGCTGCACAGGATGTAACAATTAAGGTTGTTAAAGATAAGGTTACAGGAAACGACGGTGAGAGGGATGCAACCTACGGTGACGGCGGCGCATGGAAGTACGATGTGGAAGTTGCCCTTGTACATGTAAAAGATAAGAGTACAACCGTTACAGAGGCTAATATCAATGACAATCTGCTTGCGGAAGCGCGAAGCATTAAGTTCACAACGGGCACAAGACCTTTTGCGACACAGACTCCCGCGTGGGAAGTAAACCTGAAACTGAAAAAGGGCACGACTACCGTTTATACCGGTCAGACAGCAGCTATGATCGCGACCCCTCAGTTTACAAAGACCACGACATACACAGAGATTGCGAGCAAGGATATCATAGATATCACGCATACGGGTGGTGCGGCATTACAGGATCTGAAAATAGAAAACGGTCAGATCTATGCAAGCGCAACGAATCAGACAGCGGTCGGCAAGCATACCGTACAGGTGACGGCGAAAGCGGCTGACTCAATGTATGCTTCCAGAGCTACGGTGGTTGTTACGGTGGTGAGAGGTATTGACACTCTTGGCGTAACGGTTCCCAGCACAAGCGTATATAAGCCGGTGAAGAAAGCGGCGATCCTGAAAGCGGCTGCGTATTATAATGACGATAAAACCGGAAAAAACAAGACAGTTGCTCCCAAGACCAAAAAGGTAACATGGGAGATCGTGAAAAATGCACAGGGCGAAGAATTTGCTTCTACGGATCCCCTGTACGGCATGGTAACCGTGAAGAATGGTACTGTCACCGTCAACAAGGATTATGTGGTGGCGGCAGACGAGGCGGATAACCAGTTCGTGATTAAAGCGACCGTAGACAACGGTCCGAACGGTTCCAAGTTTATCGGCAAAGCAGAGGCTGCCTATAGTGACGTGATTTCAATCACGAACGTGGGCGCGGATCTGAGCACGGTTGCAATCGTGAAGCCGGTATACAAAGATAATACACCAGCGCCTCCGGAAGGTGGTGGGAATAGTGAGGGTGAAACACCCAGTGCCAGAGAGAGCGTTTTGGAAGGCTACAAGGTAGTGGCAGTCGCTAACGGCAAGAATGCGGTAGATGTAGAGGCATCTGCGATTACCGGTGGTCTGGTGAAAGCGTTTACCGCGGAGAGCGACGTAGCAAAGGATAAAGAATACACAGAAGACGAGTTGGCAAAAGCGACTGTTCCGGATAGCGACGTAAGCTATAAGTCAAACAGCGCAAAGAACGTAGCTGTCAGTGCGACCGGTAAGATTTCCGTAGTGAAGCCTGCGAAGGCAAAACTTACCGTGACGGCTAACGATGGAAGCAAGGCAAAAGCGGAGATTTCCCTTAACGTGATCTTTGACAGCACGAAGGACAAAACGCTGGCGCTGAAAATTTCCAAAGCGGTACCCAGCGAAAATGGCACATGGACAGCGGATGCCAAGGCATTAGTTGATCCGGCAAACCCCGTTACCGGAACCGTAGAGTACAATGGCTCCGCCGTATCCAGACTGGTGGCGGAAGTAATGGTATCAAAGGAAGCAGGCGGTTACGAGGCAGCGCCCGATTACGCAAACTTTGATATTAAGATCACGAGTGGTAAGAAGACACAGCAGGAGGGCAACAAGGCGTATCTTACCTCCGACAAACAGGAGTTTAAGATTACACTGACAGACAAGTCCATAAGCCCGGCAAAACCTGTCGAGTATGTATTCAAAAACAAGGACGTTCTCGGAAGCAGCAGTACGAAGATTGGGGCGAAAGCACTTAATACGCTTCATCCTGTCGGAACAAAGGAAGAGCAGAAGGTAAAGATCGAACTTAGCAAGATTCCTGACACATTAGTTACCAGCGCGACGACAGACGGCGGTAAGCTAGCGGCGGCTGTAGAAGTTGACTGGAACAAGTTAAGCGATAAGAACCGCGCTGACTTAACCGCATTTGCGACCGGCCTCTCTGCAGAAACCTATGAGATCGAGGATTACAATGCGGACACGAAGAAAGGAACCATTGAGCTGTCATTTAACAGCAATGCTCCTAAGTTCAACCAGAGCAGCTATGCGTTGAAGGTGACGGTGGGCAGCCAGAAAGGCAACGACTTTACGGCATCCACAGTACCCGCAGCAGCTACGGTTAAAGTGGATAAGGTGAAGAAGTTTACCTTCAAGCCGACCACATCCTATACCATCGGTTTAAAAGATGCGGGTGCGGTTCTGACAGGTAAATCAAGCATTCCGGTTGACGACCTGAACCTAGAGTTTACAAAACTTTTGAATGCCAATATCAAGGGTGTGGAGAATGAGTTTACATCCAAGTTTGAGATTGATGAGAGCAAAGGCATGATCGTTATTAAATCCGGCGTTGATACGGAGGCGCTTGCCAAGGATAAGGATAATCTGACCGGTTATCTTGTATATTCTGCGACGACAGACAAGGATTACTATGACAATAAGGGCGTGACAGGCCAGATCGTTAAGATCACGGTTAAAATTAAGGATGCAGCATCCGTTAAATATGGCATCAGCGAAACGCTTACCATAGAGAACCGTGTAGGCGCTTCCACACAGCCTTTTTCGATCATGGCCGGTGATAAGGAAGTTGAGATTGCCGGTAACTTTATGGTAGTTACCAATAATGTCTGGATTCAACCGGGCATGGAGAATGGCAAAATAACGCTGACGCTTATGAAGGAATTAGGGAAGAACAAGACATCATTCCCGGCAACCATCTACTTCTCGCCGAAGGGAAGCCAGTATGAGAGCATCTTTTATAACGACGGTAAGGTGATGACTGATGAACAGTGGGAGGAGCATATCAATAAGGCTGCGTCCGTCAAAGTAACGGTAAAGGTGACGCCTGTTATGCCTAAGGACATGACGGTAGAAGAGGTGAAAACAGCGGTAGAGGCATGGGCAAAGGGAATCAATGACGCTACCAATAAGCCCGACTGGCTCACCAGTGACAACAGAACCGAAGACATTTTGGAAAGTGATTTACTTAGTAAGGTTAAGCGTGCAGTAAACGCCACAGATGCGGTTACTTACGCGATTAACGTAGATAACGATAAGAAGCAGATCGAGTACGTTAAAGCGGAGGCAGGTACTGCTGGTTATCTAAAAGCTACGATTAAAATTACTAAGGGTGAGGACAGCGCTACAGTGGAAATTAACCTTACCATTCCCGCAAAGCAAGGCGGGGAGCCTGTTCAGCCTGAGGAGAAAGAGATTACCGAGGCATTAAAGACGGCAATCTCCGAGGCGGTAAAGAGCGCGGCGACCGGTGAGAGCAAAACGATCACGATCAAGACTGACAGTACATGGGATTCCGTTTCTGCCGCTGTCCTTGCGGCGGCAAACGGTACGAGCGGTGTATCTCCTGATTTCGAGGTTGTGGGGGCCGATAGCGAGCCGTTGACGATTGAAAACAACAAGGCAACGATCAAACTTGTTGTTCGGCAGAAAAACCTGACGACGAACAAGGCGGAGATTACGATCGGCGATATTGCGGTTACGGAAGAGCAGCAGACAGAGCCTGAAACCTGACAGGAACTGTGAATTTGTAATAGCAATTAAAACAATCAAAAGTGAAAGTGTCCGGATCGGACAGATTTAAGGAAGCGTCCCGAAGGCCGGAAACGGCTGGCGGGACGCTTTTTATCTTAATTAATATTCTGTTTTATTACAATCAAAAAGCAGTTCTCAGCCAGCGATCAGTTCTGAAATCTTCAAACACAGATCCGCAAAAATACCCGCTTTCACCGGTTCGTGAAAGGCATACCGAGCCGCCTCTTTCCCGTGCTCAAAATCATATACCGTGACCGTCTCCTCTTTCGCGTCCACGATCCAGTATTCCCGCACGCCCGCTTCGCGGTACAGTTTCACTTTCCGCTCATAGTCCATCTTCTTACTGGAGGGAGACGCGACTTCAATCGCCCAGTCCGGCGCGCCCTGACAGCCCTTTTCTTCCAGCCTGTCTTCATCGCAAATAACTATAATATCCGGTTCCACATAGTTTCGTTTGTCTTTTTTGATATACACTGCAAACGGCGCGGGAAGAACGCTACACTTCCCCTTATTTTTCTTAATATACAGGCTGATCTCTATAGCAAGCTCTATGAGAAGTTTCTGATGTGTCCTTGTCGGAGAATCCATCCGGAACATTTCCCCGTCGATCAGCTCCGCCCGCTCGCCCTCTGGCAATGCTTCAATATCCGCGATGGTATAGCCTTTTCCGCCTTTCATAGCCATAAATTGTCCTCCGCTTTCTGTGCTTTCGTTTTTCCATAGTTTTTTGATTTCCATACGTTTCCTCCTGTTTTGCAGGAGAAATCCGGATATGCATTATCGGTATCTGCGCCGCGCGCTTATACGGTGTATGCCAGGAATCTCCCGCTTTTAAATTGTGTGTTGGTTGATTTAAAAGCATAGAAATTCTGAAACATAGATTTGAAAACCGTAATGCGATACCGGTTTGACTGGATTCCGGTGCGGAAGTTAGAACACACCGAATATTTGTTGTCGAGAAAGTAATATGCTTTGTGAGTATTATAAGGGCCTTTGGGAGGGCGTGTCAAGTGGGAAAGTAATTTGTTTTTTTTGAATAGCAAAAAATAACACCATAGATATCCCATTTCCCGCCCCGATGTGCTACAATAGGTAAGGCAAAAGAAACGGAGATGACATATTTATGAAAAAACTCGGTAGAAATGACATCTGCTGGTGCAGCAGTGGCAAAAAGTATAAGGCATGTCATATGTCGATGGATGAAAAAATTGAAAGCTATGAGCTGCAGGGACATATGGTTCCCCGCCATGATATCCTGAAAACGCCGGAACAGTTACAGGGCATTCGGGAAAGCAGCAAATTGAATATTGCCATATTGGATGAGATTGAGCGGCAGATTCATATCGGAATGAGCACGGAGGAAATTGACAGGATCGTCCGGGATATGACGAAGGAAATGGGCGGGATCGCCGCGCCTTTGGGGTACGACGGGTTTCCCAAAAGCGTCTGCACTTCCATTAACGAGGTGGTGTGCCACGGCATTCCCGACGAGAACCGCCTGCTAAAGGACGGCGACATCGTGAATGTGGACGTATCTACCATATATAACGGGTATTTTTCGGACTCCTCGCGCATGTTTATGCTGGGTAATGTGCCGGAGGAGACGCGCAGGCTTGTGCAGGTTGCGAAGGAATGCATTGACGTGGGTCTTTCGCAGGTGAAGCCTTGGAATTTTCTCGGAGATATGGCGCAGGCCATTAATGATTACGCGAAGCAAAACGGCTATTCCATCGTGCGGGAGATTGGCGGCCACGGCATCGGGCTGGAGTTTCACGAGGAGCCTTTTGTCAGCTATGTGACACGCAAGGGCACGGAAATGCTTATGGTACCGGGAATGGTATTTACCATTGAACCGATGGTCAATATGGGCAAAGCGGATATTTACATTGACGATGAGGACGGCTGGACGGTCTATACCGAAGACGGCAAGCCTTCCGCCCAGTGGGAAGTGACGCTGGCGGTGACGGAGGACGGATACGAGATCCTGACATATTGAGGGACTGCCGGGGCGCGTATGGTTTCGTGACGTGCCGGACGGTATATATATTTGGGGGATGGTACAAAACGTCACAGAGATATAAAAAGTGAGGAGAATGCGGCGAACGATATTTCGTTTGGTGTATAAAAAGCCCGTATGCATCGGATTTACAGGTGCAGGCGGGCTTCTTTTTGTGCAAAAGCTTGTGCAACATTCCGGTATTGTAAACGGTTGATGCATCTGGTATGGTAATCGTACAATCTTTGGAAAGATTAAAGTATACTTTATTCCGTACATTGTATCTTCTTTTTATTTCTATGTACGGGTCTGCGGCGGGTCGCCGGAAATTCCAATGGGAAAAGATGAAAAAGATTGGAGGAACGTTCGAACTGATTATTTGACGAAAACGGCAGCACATGGACAAATGCGGAGGCTTGTAATGCAAGCCGCGCGAACAGGTATCGCCGCCCGCGGCCCGGGCGGTTAAAGAGGAGGTTGTAAGAAAATATGCGTGAATTTATGACAAAAGTGTCAGATTATTTGAATGAGTGGAGGGAGAATCCTGATAGAGAGGAAGGGCAGTTTCCACGGTTTTTTCTTATTGCAGCAGGTGTTGCTGCTACGGTGGTGATCGCACTGCTTCTGTGGTGGGGGTACGGTGTGCAGGAAAAAAAGCGTGAGGACGCGGCGAAGAAAGCGCGGGAGCTGCAGGAAGCGCAGGCTATGCAGACGGCACAGGATGTACTTGCCTTACAGGAGGCGCAGGGGCTTGTTGCGGCTACAAGCGAGGAAAAAATGAAGGAATATATGTCTCAGGCGTCCGGAGAGGAACTGCGGCAGGAGTACCTCACGAACACCAATTCCCTGTCGGAGAAGGTGAAGGAATTACAGGAGGCGCTGGAACAGGTGCGGAAGGAGGTGTCGGAGATCGTCAGGGAATATCGGGAAGGAGGATCTAAGGTGTCGGAGACGGTGACGGAAAAACTCACTATTCTGGAGAAGGAAACCAGGACTGTGACTGAGAATGTCAAAGCGCTGGAGTCAAAGCTTGCGACTTTGTCGGATACGGTGCAGGTGATTGACCGGGAAAAAATACCTGCAATTCAGGGACAGATCGGGAACCTCCGGACGGAGCTGGGACAAGTGCGCTCTGATGTGTCGGACGTCTTTGCGCATGTCAGGGAGCTTCGCAGGGAGGATGAGAAACTCTGGAATAAACTGTCCAAAGTGGAAGAGAGTCTTAAGACGACGGTAACCGGAAATTTAAATGAGCTGGATGAGCGTCTGGACGGGCTTGGAAAGGATATGGACGATCTGGAAAAGGAGCTTCGCAAGGCGCTGGAGGATATGCAGAAAAAGAATGAGGAAATGAGTAAGGAGCTGAATCAGAAGATCAATGAAAAGATAGATGGTCTTTCGTCGGAAACGCTCTCCTACCGCTACGAAGGCCGGACAAACACGCTCTATCTGATGCCCAATCAGGATCAGACTGACAGGTAAAGGAGGGGCAGCATGGAACATGTTACAGACGAGAGAAGAAGGAATGCCGCTTTTGGCATAAGAAAAGGAGCGGGCCGTAGTTGTGGCGGCGGTGTGCGGGTCATAAAGGGAGTGGCGCTGCTTTTGGCGCTGGTCTTCGGCTGGTGTGCGGCGTCGCCGACGGTACGGGCGCAGGAACTGCAAGGAATGGATGCGGAGCGGTCTGCCGTGCGGCTGGGGGTGTCCTCGCGCGGGAATCTGGTCTATCGGGAGGGAAAAAGAGAGGCGGCAGTCTGTGAGGCGGATTTTCTTCTCCTGTATGAAAAGATTTCCACCATTCCGGAGGATGTATTTGACCCGATCCGCTACACACATGCCCATCAATGGGAATACCGGAACGTGAATGAGAAAACCCATACAAGGCATTGCGGCATTTGCGGAGACGCTTTTGATCTGGAATGTGCGCACAGTGTATCGGGTGAGGAGGACTATGTCATCTGTTATGAGGGCGCGGAATATTCCGGCAGGCGTTACAGATGTGTATGCGGATATCAGTGGGAACGGGAAGCCTCTCATGTAGTGATTTTTGAAGCGGTGGATGAGACAAACCATCGCAGCAGATGTCTTTTGGAGGATACGGCGTTTTGCGGCGGCTATGAACCGCTTACAGAGGAGCATTACGCTTACAGGTACGATTCCTGCGAGGACGGCGCACATCACAGGAAAAGCTGTATTGACTGTGGCTTTGGGGACGGAGTAGAGGACTGCAGCTTTGTGCTGGAGGCAAAACCGGAAGACGGAGACGACAGAGATACGAGCCTTCTCTACTGTGTGTGTGGAAACGGCCGGACGGCCGGACCGGAGGAAGACCAGGCCGAAGTGGACGGAAAGCCGGAAGAACCGACGAAACCGGAAGAACCGGAGGAACCGACGGATGTACCAGATGGAGGGACGGAAGAACCGGAGGAACCGACGGATGTACCGGATGGAGGGACGGAAGAACCGGAGGAACCGTCAGATATACCGGACGGAGGGACGGAAGAACCGGAGGAACCGTCAGATATACCGGACGGAGGGACGGAAGAACCGGAGGGCCCGTCAGATGCACCGGATGGAGGGACGGAAGAACCGACGAAACCAGAAGAGCCAGAGGGACCGTCGGATGTACCGGATGGAGGAGCAGAAGAACCGACGAAACCAGAAGAGCCGGAGGTATCGCGGGATGTACCGGACGGAGGATCGCAGAGTCCGTCAAAACCGTTAAAACCGGAAGAGCCGGAGGTATCGCGGGATGTACCAGGCGGAGGGCTGAAAGAACCATCAGAGCTGAAACTGCCGGAGGAGTCGCGGGATGTATCAGGCAGAAAGCTGGAAGAACTATCAAAGTCGAAACTGCCGGAGGTATCACCGGATGTACCAGGCGGAGGGCTGAAAGAACCATCAGAGCTGAAACTTCTGGGAGGAACGTCGGTGCGCCGCCAGATGTACCGGACAGGGCTGGAAAAGGAATCTTTTTATAGAAACATGAGGAACAATGACAGAAAGAAAGTGACAGGGAGGTAACAATGAAGAAAAAAATAGTATCTATAATAATGACATTGACTTTGGCAGTGAGCGTCGGTATGGTGGCAGCGGCGGCGGAAAATCCTGCCGCCACCCGGAATGAATTGCATTCTGAGGGAGCTATTTGCTACGACAACGGGGAAGGCGGTGTGGTTCTCGACGCCGAAGATCTCTATATGCTGGCGGATCAGCTTGACCTGTTTAAAGTGCGGGTATCAAAGCAGCTTGGAATTATGCAGACTTATCTGAGCCGGTCTGATACGGGCATACCGCTGACCAGCGCCGATAATGTGTACGCGGTTCACAAAAAACCCTCTGCCGGAGAGGAAATAGACCCGCTCACACTGGACTTTGCTTCCATTCTGGAGACGATTGCGGTCAGCCAGTCTATTCCGCAGGATCCTGCAGCCTACGGGCTGCCGTCTGGTACGAAGCTATATAAGACGCCGGAGGGGCAGCTTGTAAAAGAGAACGCGGAAGGCGCGGAGCCCATCAGTATTCAGGCCGCTTCCGCAGACAATCTCTCCGCAGGGGCGGCTGCGTGGGTGAACGGCCGGCTTCTTCTGGGGACGGGTGCAGACATTGCCGATGCGGCGACTAAGAAGCCGGATGGCGGAACCGGTGTCATACCGCAGAAAGCAGGAATTTCCAAAGGCTACACGCTTCCGGAGGATCTGCCGTCAGCCTACGCCTTTGTATGCATCACCTGTAACGAGGGAAACCACGCCGGATCGGATCCTGTTTTTGAAATAAAGGGCGGCGGGCACTATGAAAAGATTCTCAGTGAAAGGTATTACGCCAATGGCTATAATGCCAGGGTGGCTCTCTACTATATCACAAATGCGCCGAAGGGAGCCGTGATAAAGGGCAGCAACGGCAAGCTGTTTTACTGAGCCCCGTAGGAATTGACAATCACGCCCCTTTACGATAGACTTTATCAATAGAAGGAAAGCGGAAAGGAAGCGTGTTATGAAAAAGGGAAAATATTATATTACAACGGCGATTGCCTATACCTCCGGCACTCCCCATATCGGCAACAGCTATGAGATTGTGCTGGCGGACAGCATCGCCCGTTTTAAGAGAAAAGACGGCTATGACGTATTTTTCCAGACAGGTACGGACGAGCACGGACAGAAGATTGAATTAAAGGCACAGGAGACGGGCGTTACTCCGAAAGCCTATGTTGATAAGGTGGCGGGAGAAATACAGCGGATCTGTGATTCGTTAGACACTTCGTATGATAAATTTATCCGCACCACCGACGATTTCCACGAGAAACAGGTGCAGAAGATTTTTAAGAAATTATACGAGCAGGGGGATATTTATAAGGGTTCCTACGAGGGTCTTTACTGTACCCCCTGCGAGTCCTTCTGGACGGAGTCCCAGCTTGTGGACGGGAAATGTCCCGACTGCGGCAGGGAGGTGAAACCCGCCAAGGAGGAGGCGTACTTCTTTAAAATGAGCAAGTATGCGGACAAGCTGATTGCGCATATCAATGAGCACCCCGAGTTTATTCAGCCGGTGTCCCGCAAGAACGAAATGATGAATAATTTCCTTCTGCCGGGATTACAGGATCTGTGTGTGTCCAGAACTTCCTTTACATGGGGGGTTCCCGTAGATTTTGACAACAGGCATGTGGTTTATGTGTGGCTGGATGCGCTGACCAACTATATCACAGGAATCGGCTATGACGCGGAAGGGAAAAGCGGTGATCAGTATAAGAAGCTGTGGCCGGCAGACCTGCATTTGATCGGCAAGGATATCATCCGTTTCCATACGATCTACTGGCCGATCTTCCTGATGGCGCTGGGCGAGCCGCTGCCGAAGCAGGTATTCGGGCATCCATGGCTGTTACAGGGTGACGGCAAGATGAGCAAATCCAAGGGAAATGTGATTTATGCGGACGATCTGATCCATTTCTTCGGCGTGGACGCGGTGCGTTATTTTGTGCTGCATGAAATGCCGTTTGAGAACGACGGTGTGATCACATGGGATCTGATGGTGGAGCGCATGAATTCCGATCTGGCAAATACGCTGGGAAATCTGGTGAACCGGACCATTTCCATGAGCAATAAATATTTTGGAGGCGTGGTTGAGAATAAAAACACGGGCGTGGATGCAGGCGCTGAGGATGTGGATGCAGATCTGGCCGGTGTTTTGACGGACACTTACAGCCGCGTTGCTAAAAAGATGGACGAGCTGCGGGTAGCGGACGCCATTACGGAAATTTTCGCGCTCTTTAAGCGGAGCAATAAATATATTGATGAGACGATGCCCTGGGCGCTTGCAAAGGATGAAAGCAAGAAGGACAGACTGGCTACGGTGCTCTACCATCTTTCCAATGCGATTATGGTGGGTGCCTCTCTTCTGGAGCCTTATATGCCGGAGACAGCGAAGCGCATTTCGGAGCAGATGAACGCGCCGTTAATTGATTTTTCGGTGTTGGAGAAATGTGCGGCTGACCATGACACGGCTGCGGCTTCCGCGCTCTATCCTTCCGGAACGCAGGTGACGCAGATGCCGGAGATTCTCTTTGCAAGACAGGATCTGGCAGAGGTAATGGAGAAGGTAGAAGCTATGTTTGCCGGGAGAAAGCAGGCGGCGGGCGCGGCAGGGGATGCAGAGAGTGCGGACCGGGCCGGAGAAGCTGACGGCAATACGGGAATGGACGAAAAATTTGTGGAGCTTGCGCCGAAAGCGGAAATTACCTATGATGATTTTGACAAATGCCAGTTCCGGGTAGGGCTTGTGCTTTCCTGCGAGGAAGTTCCGAAGTCCAAAAAACTTTTGAAGTTTGAGATACAGGTGGGTGGCAGCACAAGGCAGATTCTTTCGGGGATCAAGCAGTATTATAAGCCGGAGGAATTGATCGGAAAACGCGTTATGGTGCTTGTAAACCTGAAACCAAGAGAGATTGCGGGACAGATGTCCGAGGGAATGATTTTGAGCGCGGCGGACGAAGACGGAAATCTGGCCGTTATGACGCCGGAGCGTTTTATGCCGGCGGGAGCGGAGATCTGCTGATTGTATATAAGGAGAAATATGATAGAAAAAGAGGAATTTTACTTTGGCTCGCGGGACGGCGAACATAAACTTCATGCCGTTAAGTGGCTCCCAGAGACAGAGAAACCGATCTGTATTTTACAGATTATTCATGGTATGACGGAGCATATCGGCCGTTATGAGGAATTTGCGCGTTTTATGGCCGGTAAGGGCGCCGTGGTGGTGGGTGACGATCATCTGGGACACGGGCTGTCCGTGAAGGATGGGGAACTGCGGGGGTATTTCTGCAAGGAGGATGCCGCCACCGTGCTTGTGCGCGACGAGCACAGACTGAAAAAGATGATGCAGGAACAGTATCCCGGCATTCCCTATATTATTCTGGGGCACAGTATGGGTTCTTTTATCCTGCGCAATTATCTGATACGTTACGGAAACGGCATCGACGGGGCTGTGATTATGGGAACAGGTATGCAGTCGAAGCGGGCGGTACGGTTTGGCTGGCTGCAGGCCTCTTTTCTGAGTGCGGTATTTGGTTCTAAATATGTATGCAGGGGCATGGACAAGGCGCTTTTTGGCGTATATAATCTGAAATTTCAGGCAGGGCCGGGGGATTCCGGCCATTGGGTCAGCGTGAATCCGGAGAATGTAAAGGCGTTTCAGTCGGATCCGCTGTGTGATTTCGTCTTCACGGCCAATGGATTCCAGACGCTGATGCGCCTGATCTTAAACTTGTACGATGAGAAGAAACTTGCGCAGATGCCAAAAGACCTTCCGGTTCTGTTCGTATCGGGACAGGATGATCCGGTAGGTGACTTCGGAAAAAGCGTGGAGAAGGTGTTCCGTTCCTTTGAAGCGCTTGGCATGGAGCATGTGCAGATAAAGCTCTATCCCGGAGACAGGCATGAAATATTGAATGAGGCCGACAGGGAGGATGTTTACGGAGATATATACCGTTTTGTATTGCAGAATGTGACATGAGACAAGCGTTGGCTTGAGTAAGAGACTCTGATATGCCTTGATCGCAGTCAGGAAACGGAGTATTCCTTCGGAAAACTCCAGATTTCCGACGCGTGTTATCGCAGTAAATGGCTCTGACATGGGAGTGATATATGAAAAAATTTATGAAAGTGTTGTGTCTGCTGGCGATTTTGTGCGTGGCGGGTCTTGCTCTTACACAGATGCGCGACGGTGAAAAGCCTGCCATAGAGGATATCGGATCCGGAGCGGAAGAGCTTGTGGATCAGGTGAAGGACATGTACGACGAATACGGCTCTGCAGCGGTAGCAAAGGCGGACGAAAAGCTCGGCGGTGTTGTGGAGCAGGCCGACGAGAAGATTAGCGACGTCGTAGAACAGGCTGATGAAGCCATAGGGGAAGCGGTTGAAAGCGCTGTAGAGGGTGCAAAAGAAGGATTTTTGGAAAGCATTAAGGAAAGCATCGGCAGCTTTTTCGAAAATCTGACTTCCAGAGAGAACTAAAATTCGGAAATGAGGCAGATAACCGCTGACGCTGGATGGCAAGGCGGTTTTTTGTATATACTCTATACTATACATTTTGGAAAGGTGGAGAAAATTTATGAAGATTGCTTTTTTTAGTACGAAACCCTATGACAGAATCTGGTTTGAGCCTATGGGCAAGGAGTATGGCTTTGAAATCCGCTTTTATGAGGTGCCTTTTCATGAGGAGACCGTCTCCCTTGCAAAAGGCTTTGACGCGGTCTGCATTTTTGTAAATGACTATGTGAACGCCGAAATGATTAAGCAGCTTTATGACATGCATGTAAAGGCAATTCTCCTGCGAAGCGCGGGATTCAATCACGTGGATGTGAAGGCGGCTGAGGATAAAATTCAGGTGCTGCGCGTGCCGAGCTATTCCCCGGAGGCGGTGGCGGAATTTGCCATGACGATGCTTATGACCGTGAACCGCTATACGCACAAGGCATATAACCGGACGAGAGAATTTAACATGAGTCTGCATGGACTGATGGGCGTGGATTTTTACCGAAAGACAGCCGGAATTGTGGGGACGGGTAAAATCGGGCAGGCCATGATCCGCATCTGCAACGGATTTGGCATGGAAGTTCTGGCTTACGACCCCTATCCAAACAAAGATCTGGACGTGGAATATGTGTCGGTGCAGGAGCTGATGGAACGATCTAACGTGATTTCCCTGCATTGTCCGCTTACCTCGGAGACAAAGCATCTGGTCAATGCAGACACAATCGCAAAAATGAAGGACGGCGTATATCTGGTCAATACCTCCCGCGGCGCCCTGATTGACACGGATGCTTTGATTGACGGACTCGTGGCCGGTAAATTCGGCGGCGTCGGGCTGGATGTTTATGAGGAGGAAGAAGGCATTTTCTATGAGGATAAGTCCAATGAGATTATGCGGGATGAAAATCTGGCCAGACTCATGACCTTCCCGAATGTGCTGATCACTTCGCATATGGGATTTTTCACGAGGGAAGCGATGCAGGCGATTGCCAAAGTGACGCTGGAAAATGCCTATGCGCTGGAAAACGGGCTGCCTCTGGTTAACCGTGTGGGCAGTGAAGCGGTAAAATAGTGTCTCTTATCATAAAGAAAATAACGGTAAGGCAAAAAACAGAGCCGAAAGGAGGCGGGAGATATATCCTGTCGCCTTTCGGTGGGACCGCCTGCTTAAAATGCAAGCCGGTTGCTGTCCGGCTTTGGAAAAACGGTTCGCGGAGTCTGACCCGGAGGAAGAGAAGTAATCGTCTGAAAGCCGCATTCCTTTGTGGAAATGTCATAATTATTCTTGAGAGGGGTCTATCTTTGTGCAACAAAATATGGTATACTTAGCAGGATACAAAACAGATACATAGCAAAATATACTATATTTGAAATGATATGTCTGGGAGGGAGATACATGAAGAAGATTGGGTTTAAATTTGCGTCTGCCATCATTGTGCTTGCACTGATTTCCATTATTTCGCTGGGACTTTTGGCCAACAGCATGACGGCGATTTCTCAGGGCAGTCAGGATATTATGAACAATGAGGTAGAAAAGATCAATCTGATCCATGGTATCTACGAGGACTATCTGGACATGTATATGAATGTGTATGCACATGTGAACGCCAAGCTGCTGCGGACGATGGATAAGCGCGCGGAGGATATTCTGGAGAGCCGGACGCAGATGTGGGAATCCATGGAAGCCTATAAGGCGAAGATTAACACGGAGGAAGCGCAGGGAGTTTACGATTCGCTGGAGGGCCGGCTTGCCAGTTTCGATACATATGTGGATAATATCGTGGAGCTGAGCAGGTCGGGTGACAAGGAACGCGCCAATAACCTGATTGCTAATAATCTCGGTATGTTAAATAATACCATCGACAACAGCATGAACGATCTGCTGGAGTTTTCTGACGCGGAGCTTGCCGCCGGCAAGGTGTATCTGCAGGGAAAAGCGGATGGTTCCTATGTGCTGATTGTTTCGGTCATTGTACTTCTGATTGTGACGGCGGTTCTGGTTATGGTCATTGCGCACCGCATTATTGTAATGCCGATTCAGAAGATCGCTCAGGTTATCAACGGAATGATCGAAGACATACATAACAATAAAGGAAACCTTACCGAGAGAGTGCCTGTGCAGACGAAGGACGAGATTGCGGTACTGGCCACGGGTGTCAATGAATTTCTGGATATATTGCAGGATGTGATCGGCGGGGTGATCTCCTGCAGCGATGAGATTAACAGGCAGCAGCTCCATGTCAATGAAGTGGTGGAGGAGACGAACCAGAATGCCAGCGATACCTCGGCTACGATGGAAGAGCTGGCCGCCAGCATGGAGGAAGTGTCCGCTACGGTCGGCTATGTCAGCGAGAATACCAGAGAGGCGGAGGCTTCCGTCGGGAACATGGTGGATCAGGCGGTAAACGGCACGAAGTTTGCGGAGGAGATCCGAAGCCGCGCCGAGGAGCTGCGTAAGCTGGCACAGGAAAGCCGCGCTACGGCGGATGGCATGATAAAAGAATTTGATGTGTCTTTGAACGCGTCCATTGAGGATAGCAGACAGATTGAAAAGATCGGAAATCTGACGGCGGATATTTTGAGCATTGCGTCTAAGACGAATCTGCTTGCGCTGAATGCGTCCATAGAGGCGGCGAGAGCGGGCGAGGCCGGTAAGGGCTTCGCGGTGGTGGCCGAAGAGATCCGTATGCTTGCAGACAGTTCGAAGCAGACGGCCGGAAATATCCAGCAGATTTCCGCAGGCGTGGTGGCAGCGGTTATGACGCTGGCGGAGAACGCGGGCAGCCTGGTGAAATTCATTAATGAGCGGGTGATGCCGGACTACGAGATTCTGGAGCGTACCGGCGAGCAGTACCTGAACGATTCTATTACGGTAGACCGGATGATGGGCGAAATGCGCGATTCCATGGAGAACATCGGATCAATGATGCGCTCGGTGGCTGAATCGAATGAGAATATTACGAGCAATGTAAGAGAGAGCGCACAGGGCGTCGGCGGCGTAGTGGATAACACGGCGGCGCTTGCGGAAAATATGAAGGGCATTGTAGAAGCGCTGAATCAGGTTTCCGGCGTGGTAAGTCATCTGTCCGAGCAGACGGCATGCTTTGAAGGATAGGCTCGGGGAACAGGACGGAGGAAGAGGAGTTGAGCGAAAACTTAATGGAAAAGGGGCCGTCTGACACGGAAGAGGCATCCGGCGGCGGAGATACAAAAAGGAGTGGAAAAGGGGGCGATACAAAAGTCGGTCTTACGCTCCGCATACTGGTATCGGCTTATGTGCTGTATCTGGCTTACGGTTTGATACGTGGATTCGGGGAGACTGCGGGGAACGACAGAATAATAATTGCGGCTGCGATTGTTGTCTTTGTGGCGGCAGGCGGCGCAATCCTGATTCTTTCAGCGAAAAAACTGATAAAGAAGGAGTACGTGGATGCAGATGGAGAAACAGATGAAGATGAAGAGCGGTAAAGGGGCGGGCATCAGACTGAAAATCAATGCCTGTATTCTGGGTACGCTGGTCGTGCTTGTAGCGCTGATGGTGGTGGTGATCAGCAGGGCCAGCCAGTATAACGCACAGTATTCCCAGATCCTTGACAGCATCAGCAAGGTGACCTTTGTCAAGGACAATGCTTCCTACCTGGGTCGCACCGTGGTTGTGAAATGCAGTACAGGCGGGGATATCGCTTCGAGCGGACATGTGGAAGTAATCGACACGATGGAACAGTATGTGGCGGAGGTAGGAGAGAGCGTTCCTCAGGAGGCGGAGTACTCCGAGATGCGCAACCAGTATGATAAGTTTGCGTCCGAAACCGGGAAATTTATCGCGTCTTTCCGTGAATTGCAGGACGCCTGCGGCGCAGCTTATTCGTCGGCAGGCCTGAACGCGGCGCAGGACATGAGCGGCGGCATGAGTTTTGTCAGCTCCAGCGCGGAAATGCTTCTGGCTTCCGAGATAGCGAGGAGTGAGCTGATCGTCGATGAGATTCAGAATGATTTCAGGCGCACGCTCACCATGATCGGGGCGGCCGTCGTGGTTACGGCAATTATAGTCATAGCGGCGGCGTTTGTTCTGACGCAGAGCATGACAGCGCCGATTATACAGCTCCAGAAAAGCCTTACTGTTATGGCAGAGGGAAATCTGACGGGTGAGGATATCAAAGTAAAGGGCAGAGACGAGGCAGGACGCGCCGCTTCGGCTTTCAATAAGATGAAGGGGAGTCTGGTGCACCTGATCAGCAAAGTGGCGACGAATATGGCGGAGCTGAAAATGGCTACCGCGACGGTCAATAACAGTGTGGATGAGAATGCGCAGGGCGGTACCCGGATTGCGGATGCGGTGGACGGAATGCTGGCGGCTTTGGAGAAACAGCAGGAGGAAGTCAGCCGCGCGCAGGAGCAGATCGGCGACATGGGGAACATAGCCGGAAAAGTGGCTGACTATGCCGAGGCGATTCACGGAAATGCAGGTAAGACGAGAGACAATGCCAGAGACGGTATGCAGAAAATAGTGGCCTATGTAGAGCAGATGCAGGAGGTCAACCGCTCTATGCGGGAAATGGAGAGCGTATTTGCTTCTTTCGGAGAAAACACGAAGGGTATGACGGAGGCGCTGGCGTCCATTTCTTCCATCGCGTCCCAGACGAATCTGCTTTCCCTGAATGCATCCATTGAGGCGGCGAGAGCCGGAGAAGCGGGAAGAGGATTTGCGGTAGTGGCTACGGAGATCCGGGATTTGGCGGATGATTCTCAGGCGGCTGCGGCTCATATCGGGAAGATGATCGAGGCTGTCAGCAAACAGGCCGATCAGATGACGGCGCGGCTGAGGGAGAGCCTCGAACAGCTTGAGAAGGGCAACCAGATGACGGGCGAAGCGAGAGAGAGCTTTGAGATTATTACAGAGGGTACGGATGAGGTCAACAATAATGTGGAGGATATCATTAGCGGCGTAGAGGTTCTGAGTGACAGAATCAGAGAGGCCATGGAGAGCATGGGAACCGTTAAAGATGCTGCGGACGGAAATGTGACGGAGATCAATGAAGTCAGCGCGGTCGTGGCCGAACAGTCTGCTAATCTGGAAGAGGTATCCGAAGCCATGGATAAACTGCTCATACTTACCGGAGACGTGGAAGGTCTGGTGAGCGAGTTTAAAATCTGAAACAGGACAGGAAACCTGGCGGCGGCACGGTATATATAGTATAATGTAGAAACATCCGCAGAGAGAGACGGAGCCTGCGGGTGTTTTTATTTTTCCCGGTTTGCAAGTTGTACACTATACAACTTGCGCAAGATGTATGTAAATGCTGAATAAAAAAGATTGACAATATATTGCCATATAGATATAATGAAGATGTCATCTGAGAAGATGGTGGTAAAAATGTACAGAATGATTTGTATATTAAGCGCTGGTTAAGCAAAAAGTTCCAATTACTGATTTTTTAAAATGAAAAAGCTTTAAAAAAATTGGCAAATTGTATAGTGTACAACTTACGGGCGCGTGTAGACAAGTTGACTGTGCGAAACAACTATTTTAAAGGGAGGAAAAAGAGAACATGAAAAAGAAAGTTTTAGGCACACTTTTAAGTGTAGCAATGGTAGCTTCCATGCTTGTTGGTTGTGGCGGCGGTGAGGCACAGACAACGGCTCCCGCAGCAGAAGCTCCCGCAGCGGATGCTCCGGCAGCAGAGGAGGCTCCCGCAGCAGATGCAGAGGAAGCTCCCGCAGCAGATGCGGCTGAGGCTCCTGCAGCAACTGGCGGCAAGAAGGTTGGCGTGGCAATGCCTACCCAGTCTTCCGAGAGATGGATCAACGATGGCGCTAACATGAAGGCGCAGCTCGAGGCTCTTGGCTACGAGGTAGACCTTCAGTACGCAGAGGATGATGTACAGGCACAGGTTTCCCAGATTGAGAACATGATCGCTTCCGGCGTTAACTGTCTGGTTATCGCTTCTATCGACTCTGACGCGCTTGTAAACGTAGAGGCACAGGCGAAAGAAGCAGGTATTCCGATCATCGCTTACGACCGTCTGCTGATGAACACAGATGCAGTTTCTTACTATGCTACCTTTGATAACAAGGGTGTTGGTACCGCAATCGGTAAGTACATTGAGGAAAATGCAGGTCTTGATCCTGCGGATCCGAAGACCATCGAGTTCTTCATGGGTTCCCCTGATGACAACAACGCTCACATGCTTTACGCGGGTCTGATGGAGGTTCTGCAGCCCTACCTTGACAACGGCGCACTTGTTTGTAAGTCCGGCAGAACTTCTTTCGATGATACATGTATCTTAAGATGGTCTCAGGAGACCGCTCAGCAGAACTGTGAGAACTATCTGACAGGTTTCTACGCTGACGAGGATCTTGACATCTGCGCTACCGCTTTCGACGGTTTCGCATACGGCTGTAAGGCAGCTCTTGAGGGCGCTGGTTACACCGACGAGAACTGGCCTATGATCACTGGTCAGGATGCAGAGCTGATGGCTACCAAGAACATTATCTCCGGCAAGCAGACCATGTCCATCTACAAGGATACCCGTCTCCTGGCTGAGAAGTGCGTTACCATGGTACAGGCAGTGCTTGAGGGTGCAGAGCCTGAGATCAACGATACCGAGCAGTATGACAACGGTAAGATTGTAGTTCCTTCTTACCTGTGCACACCTGTAGCAGTTGACCAGTCCAACTATGAGGAAATCATTGTAAAGGGCGGTTACTACACAGCGGAGCAGTTAGCTGAGTAATTTTTATAAGTTTTCAGGAGGGCGGCGGCAGTTTTGCGGCCGCCCTTTTTCAACAGTCTGAAACCATGCGGCTTCCCGAAAACAGAATGCCGTTGGAACCGGGCTGTCAAGAAAAACAGATGGAGAAGGGAGTTGGGAAAATGTCGGATTACATCTTGGAAATGAACCACATTGTCAAGGAATTTTCAGGTGTCCGGGCGCTGGATGACGTAAATCTGAAAGTGAGACGCGGGGAGATCCATGCTCTTTGCGGTGAGAACGGCGCGGGAAAATCTACGCTGATGAATGTTCTCTCGGGTGTCTGGCCTCATGGTACATATTCCGGCGATGTTGTGTACAAGGGGGAGACATGTAAGTTCCACAATCTGAGGGACAGTGAGGCGAAGGGTATCGTTATTATCCATCAGGAGCTTGCTTTGAGTCCGCTTCTCTCAGTAGCGGAGAATGTGTTCCTTGGTAATGAGCAGTTGGCGGCAAAGGGGGTTATTGACTGGACGAAGACCAGACAGCGCGCGCAGGAAATGCTTGCGAGGGTAGGTCTGGAGCATGAGGACGTCAATGTGCCGGTTAACTCGCTGGGCGTTGGTAAGCAGCAGCTTATCGAAATTGCGAAGGCGATGGCTAAGAAGGTAGAACTTCTGATCCTCGACGAGCCTACAGCGGCACTGAATGACGAGGAGAGTAAAAAGCTTCTTGATATTATGCTGGAGCTTAAGAAACAGGGAATTACCTGTATTATTATTTCCCATAAGTTAAATGAGATTGAATATGTATCTGACTCCGTAACGATTATCCGTGACGGTAAGACCATTGAGACTTTGATTAAGGGGAAGGATGACATGTCCGAGGACCGTGTGATTAAAGGCATGGTAGGGCGTGAAATGACCAACCGGTACCCGATGCGTGAAGGCGTTAAGATCGGTGATACCATTTTTGAAGTCAGCAACTGGAATGTTTATCATCCCGACGATGCGGAGCGTCAGGTTTTGAAAAATATTAACATCAGTGTGAGAGCGGGCGAGGTAGTGGGTCTGGCCGGACTGATGGGCGCGGGGCGTACCGAGTTTGCAATGAGCGTATTCGGGCACAGCTACGGGCAGAAGATTTCCGGTACCGTTAAGATCAACGGAAAAGCAGCGGAAATGAAAAACGTGAAGCAGGCGATTGACAGCAAGCTCGCGTATGTGTCCGAGGACAGAAAAGTGTACGGTCTGAACCTGATTGGCGAGATCAAGGAAAATATGACGATAGCGGCGCGGCCGAAGTTCTTTTCCAGGCACGGCGTGATTAACGGAAATGACGAGATCGTTGCGGCGGAAGAGTATAAGAAGAGGATCAATGTCAAGGCGACTTCCATCGAGCAGGTCGTTGGCTCTCTGTCAGGTGGTAACCAGCAGAAGGTGGTTCTGGCGAAGTGGATGCTGACGCAGCCGGATGTGCTGATTCTGGATGAGCCTACCCGCGGTATCGACGTGGGCGCGAAGTATGAAATTTACTGTGTCATAAATGAACTGGCTAAGGCCGGTAAGGCGGTGCTCATTATCTCCTCCGAAATGCCGGAAATCATCGGTACCTGCGACAGAACTTACGTGATTAACGAGGGACAGATTGCAGGCGAATTGAATCACGAGGAGCTGACACAGGAAAAAATTATGCAGTGTATTATGGCACATAATAGAAAGGGTGATGGAAATGAATGAGAAGAAAAAAGTAGTTAATCTTGACATGAAACAGTACGGCATGTTTCTGGCGCTTATTGCCATCTATGTGATTTTTGCCATTATGACAGGCGGGAAAAACCTTTCCCCGGCTAATATCAACAACCTTATTATGCAGAACGGTTATGTGGTTATTCTGGCCATCGGTATGCTGCTTTGCGTGCTGACCGGTAACGTTGATCTGGGCGTTGGTTCTGTTGTAGCGCTTACAGGCGCGGCGGCAGGTATTATTCTGATCGACTATAAGCTGAATATGTGGGTAGCGATTTTTGTTGCGCTGCTGATCGGCCTTCTGGTAGGTATGTTTGCGGGCTTCTTCATTGCTTATCTGGATATTCCGCCTTTCGTTGTGACGCTGGCTACGATGCTGATGGGCCGCGGCCTTACATACACGCTCTTAAAGGCGCAGACCAAGGGCCCTCATCCGGACAATTTCGTATATCTGGGCGCAGGCTTCCTGCCCACAGCTAAAATCAGCTTTGGGGACGGCACGCTGGATCTGGTTTGTATCGCTGTGGCGATTGTTGCTTCTGTGGCGCTGGTGCTCAATGAGATCCGCAGCATCAGGACGAAAGAAAAATATAATTTTGCGACCAATCCCCTGTGGCAGGTTGCACTGAAAATAGTAGTTATGCTCTTTATCATCTGGTTCTGCTTCCTTAAGCTGGCGCAGTACAACGGCCTTCCGTTCGTGCTTGTCATTATGGCTCTGCTGATCGCGCTGTATGGATTTATTACAAGCAAAACGGTGGCGGGTCGTCAGATTTACGCGCTGGGCGGCAACAGAAAGGCGGCAAACCTTTCCGGTATCGACACGAAGAAAGTGTTCTTCTGGGTGTACACCAACATGGGTATTCTGAGTGCGGTAGCAGGTATCGTACTGTCCGCGCGTAACTCTTCTTCCACCCCGAAGGCCGGCGACGGTTTCGAGATGGACGCCATCGCTTCCTGTTACATTGGTGGCGCGGCGGTAGCCGGTGGTGCCGGTACGATCATGGGTGCGGTAGTCGGCGCGTTCATTATGGGTATTCTGAATAACGGTATGTCCCTGTACGGCTGGTCTACAGATATCCAGAAGATCGTGAAAGGTGCGGTTCTTCTCGGTGCGGTAACCGTGGACGTTATTTCCAAGAGAAAGAAAGGCTGATGATCTGACAGTAAGATACATAGCAGATAGGGACAGCGGGGGAAAACGCGGCCCTTAATGTGTGAGGGCTGCCCGAAAGGGTGGCTCTCTGCGCGTTTAAATAAAGGCAGGAAGCTGCGGAGACGGGTGTATAACAAAGTGTGACAGGAGTGTGCAATGGAGAAAGCAACGCCTAAATATATGGAGTTGGTCGGATGGATCAACGAGCAGATAGAGACGAAAAAGCTGGTTCCGGGTCAGAAGATGTATTCGGAAAACACGCTCAAGGAGATGTTCGGGGTCAGCCGTCAGACTGTCAGACATGCTATCGGCGTTTTGGAGAATGAGGGGGTGATCCGCCGGATTCAGGGGAGCGGTACCTACATCAATGACAACCGTCTGGCGAATCTGACGAAGCGGATGCGCGTTTCCGTAGTGACGACCTATGTGGACGGCTATATTTTTCCGCGGACCATACAGGGGATAGAAAACGTGCTTCTCGAGGCCGGGTACTCGGTACAGATTGCTTTTACCAATAACCAGCATGGACGGGAAAAAACCATTCTGGAGGATATTATCAGCCGGGACGAGGTGTCGGGGCTGATTGTGGAGCCTACGAAAAGCGGCATTCCCAATCCGAACCTGCGGCTCTATCAGGAGATACGCAAGAAGCGGATTCCGGTGATTTTTATTAACAGCTTTTATCCGCAGTTAAAAATTCCGCATGTGTCCATCAACGATCATATGGCCGGATGGAAAATGACAAAGTATCTGCTTTCCATGGGACATGAAAAAATCGGTGGTATTTTTAAACTGGACGACGGACAGGGGCAGGCGCGTTTTTCCGGATATATGGACGCGATGATGGACGACGGGCTTGAGGTGGAAGACAGACAGATCGTCTGGGTGGACACGGAAGAAAAACAGCATCTGGAAAAGGCTTCCGAAAAGGTGCTGGAGCGTTTTAGGAACTGTACGGCTGTGTTCTGTTATAACGACGAGGTGGCCTTTGGATTGCTGGACATTTTCAAGAAAAACGGCATCCGGGTTCCGCAGGACATTTCGGTGGCCAGCGTGGATGATTCGGAGCTGGCTATTTTGGGAGACGTGCCGATTGCTTCCACACCGCATCCCATGGAAAGACTTGGCAGTAAGGCGGCGGAAAATCTTCTGCGGATGATTAAAGATCCGGGGTATGATGCGAACTATGAGTTTGAGGTGGATGTGGTGCCGCGCAGTTCGGTGAGGAAGATCAGGTAAAAAAACAACACATACAACTTGCGCATTTGTATGTACAAGTAGTAGACTATATTATAGGATGCACAGTGTGGCATGTGCAAATTGTGAAGGAATACTGTATACAAAATTGTATATGTGTACAACTTAAAACCTAGTCGCAGAAAAAACAAGCGACTGCGAAGCAGGCATTTGTTTTTGCGCGACGGTTTTAACGAGCAGACGTCCGACGAAGTCGGACAGAGAGTGCGCAGCACGGGTCTGCGAGTCTCACAGCCCGGCCAAAGACGGACAGAAAGTGCGCAGCACGAGTCTGCGAGTCTCACAGCGCTGACGAAAACAAATTTTAAGAAAGAGAGGGTATTGTATGAGCGCAGCAAAGAACTACAAATTTTGGTTTTGTACGGGATCTCAGGACTTGTATGGGGATGAGTGTCTGAGAAAGGTGGCGGATCATTCCGCGAAAATGGTGGAAGGGTTAAATGCTTCCGGCAACCTGCCTTTTGAGGTAGTGTTAAAGCCTACGCTGCTTGGGCAGGCTTCTATCCGCAAGACCTTCAACGACGCAAACAACGATCCGGAGTGTGCGGGTGTCATTACATGGATGCATACTTTTTCTCCGGCGAAAATGTGGATTCTGGGTCTGAAGGAGTTCAGAAAACCGCTGTGCCATCTGCATACGCAGTTCAATGAGGAGCTTCCTTACGACACCATTGATATGGATTTTATGAACGAGAACCAGTCTGCGCACGGCGACAGAGAGTACGGCCATATCGTGAGCCGTATGGGAATTGAGAGAAAGATTATCGTGGGCCACTGGGCGTCTGAGCGCGTACAGAAGCAGCTTGGAAGCTGGATGCGCACGGCAATCGGCGTGATCGAGTCCTCCCATGTGCGCGTGTGCCGTTTCGGTGACAACATGAACAATGTGGCGGTTACCGAGGGCGATAAGGTAGAAGCGCAGATCAAATTCGGATGGGAAATTGACCATTACTGCGTAAACGACGTGGTAGAATATGTGGACGCGGTTTCGCAGGGAGACGTAAACGCGCTGGTAGAAGAGTATTACAGCAAATATAAGATTATAGACGAGGGCAGAGACGCGGACGAGTTCAGAAGACATGTGGCAGTGCAGGCACAGCAGGAGATCGGTATCGAGAAATTCCTTGTGGAGAACGATTATCATGCGGTTGTAACCCACTTCGGTATGCTGGGCGGTCTGAAACAGCTTCCGGGTCTGGCGATACAGAGACTGATGGAAAAGGGCTACGGCTTCGGCGCGGAGGGCGACTGGAAGGTAGCGGCTATGGTTCGCCTGATGAAGCTGATGACGGCGGATATCAAGGGAGCGAAGGGCACTTCCATGATGGAAGATTACACTTATAATCTCGTGCCCGGCAAGGAAGGGATTTTGCAGGCGCATATGCTGGAGGTATGTCCTTCTGTTGCGGACGGTGAGATCGGCATTAAGGTATGCCCTCTTTCCATGGGCAACAGGGAAGATCCCGCCCGTCTGGTATTTACGTCAAAGACCGGTCCTGCGGTGGCGTGCTCCTTAGTGGATCTGGGAACGAGATTCCGCCTGCTGATCAACGCGGTAGACTGCAAGAAGGTGGAGAAGCCTATGCCGAAGCTGCCGGTTGGTACGGCATACTGGACACCGCAGCCGAATCTGGAAGTTGGCGCTACGGCATGGATTCTGGCGGGCGGCGCGCACCACACGGCGTTCTCCTACGATCTGACCGTGGAGCAGATGGCAGACTGGGCGGATGCGATGGGTATTGAGAGCGTTATCATTGATAAAGACACCAATATCCGTGATTTCAAGAATGAGTTAAGATGGAATGCGGCCGCGTTTGCGTGATGGCAATGAGCAGTGCACTGCGGATAAACATAAAGGAGGTAAAAGGGTAAGTATGGGAGCAAAAGAATGTATTGCAAGCGGTAAGGCGGTGCTGGGCATTGAGTTCGGTTCTACAAGAATCAAGGCGGTTCTGGTGGACGAGAACAACAAGCCCATCGCATCGGGGGCGCACGACTGGGAGAACAGACTGGAGAACGGCATCTGGACTTACAGTCTGGACGACATCTGGACGGGATTACAGGACTGCTATCAGAAACTGACAGAGGATGTGCAGGCACAGTACGGTGAGAAACTGGTAAAACTGGGCGCAATCGGTTTTTCTGCAATGATGCACGGCTATATGGCCTTCAATGAGAAGGATGAGCTGATGGTTCCTTTCCGCACCTGGAGAAACACGATTACGGAGGAGGCTTCCACGAAGCTGACGGAGCTTTTCAACTATCATATTCCGCAGAGATGGACGATTGCACATCTCTATCAGGCGGTTTTGAACGGTGAGGCGCATGTGCCGGATCTGAAATTTGTGATTACGCTGGCAGGTTATATCCACTGGAAACTGACGGGAGAGAAAATCGTCGGCGTGGGCGAAGCTTCCGGTATGTTCCCGATTGACATTGCGACGGGACAGTTTAACGAGAAGATGATCGCACAGTTTGACGAGGCGGTAGCGGACAAGGGCTTTGCGTGGAAATTAAAGGATGTGCTTCCGGCGGTATACACGGCGGGGCAGCAGGCAGGCGCGCTGACGGAAGAGGGTGCGAAGCTGTTAGATCCCACAGGCACCTTACAGGCAGGCGTTCCTTTCTGCCCTCCGGAGGGCGACGCAGGAACTGGTATGGCGGCGACCAACAGCGTAGCACAGCGTACCGGTAATGTATCTGCGGGAACAAGTGTGTTTGGCATGATCGTTATGGAGAAGGAGCTCTCCAAAGTTTATGATGCGATCGATCTGGTAACGACCCCGGACGGCAGCCTTGTGGCGATGGTACACTGCAACAACTGTACTTCCGACCTGAACGCATGGGTAAACCTGTTTAAGGAATACTCGGAAGTAATGGGCATGAAGGTGGATATGAATGAGCTGTACGGCAATCTCTACCGCAAGGCATTGGAGGGAGACGATGACTGCGGCGGTCTGCTTGCTTACAATTATTTCTCCGGAGAGCACGTGACTGGCTTTAATGAGGGGCGCCCGCTGTTTGTGAGAACGCCTGATGCGAAGTTTAATCTGGCGAACTTTATGAGAGTGCATCTGTTTACTTCTCTGGGCGCGCTTAAGACCGGTTTTGACATTCTTTTCCAGGAGGAGAAGGTGGAAGTGGATGAAATTCTGGGACACGGCGGTCTGTTTAAGACCAAGGGCGTGGGACAGAGCATTCTGGCAGCGGCGATGAACGCGCCGGTAAGCGTTATGGAGACAGCGGGCGAAGGCGGCGCGTGGGGTATTGCGCTTCTTGCTTCCTACATGATTAATAAAGGAGCGGATGAGAGTCTCGCGGCATTCCTTGACAGCAAAGTGTTTGCAGGTCAGAAGGGCGAGAAGCTGGAGCCGAAGGCGTCCGATGTGGAGGGCTTCAATAAGTTTATGAAGGTATACGGCGCAGGGCTGGCAATAGAGAGAGCTGCGGTAGAATCTATGTAAGTGAGTTAACGGGCAATGGCGAAGCGCAGCTATGCTTTGGCGGTCATTGTGTACATTGTATATTCCAACGCAGACCCGCTTCCGCTTCGCAAAAAACGCAGCGGTACTAAGCTTGATAAGACCTCGCTAAGTACCGGCGTCTTTTGAGAGTCTGCTAATGGATTATACAACATACACAATATAATCGACTAAGAGGCGCTTCGTAACCGCCTGTTGTAATTTGAAAAAGGAGTGAAAAACGATGCTTGAGGAACTGAAAAAACGAGTTTACGAGGCGAATATGCTTCTCCCGAAGTATGGACTGGTGACGTTCACATGGGGCAACGTGAGTGAGATCGACAGAGAGAGTGGCATTTTTGCCATCAAACCGAGCGGTGTTGACTATGATAAGCTGACTCCGGACGATATGGTGCTGGTAGATCTGGAGGGTAAGAAGGTGGAGGGAAAATACAACCCGTCCTCCGATACCGCTACTCATGTGGAGCTTTATAAGGCTTATCAGGAGATCGGCGGCGTGGTACATACCCATTCTTCCTATGCCACAAGCTGGGCACAGGCGGGCAGAAGCATTCCCTGCTACGGAACGACCCATGCCGATTACTTTTACGGGGAGATTCCCTGCCTGCGCTGTCTGAATGAAGACGAGATCGCGGACGCATACGAGAAAAATACGGGACTTCTGATCGTCAACGAGTTTAAGAGGATGGATAAAGATCCGGTGGCAGTTCCGGCGGTTCTGTGCAAAAATCACGGTCCTTTCGCGTGGGGCAAAGATGCACATGAGGCTGTGCATAATGCGGTGGTACTCGAGGAAGTGGCGAAGATGGCTTACCGCGCGGAGACGATTCAGGCGAGAATCCAGCCTGCGCCGCAGGAATTGCAGGATAAGCATTACTTCCGCAAGCACGGCGCCAATGCCTACTACGGCCAGTGAGAAACGGCGCGCAGACCGGAGAGTGAGCGGAAGCTGCCTGATAAAAAATCAGTGTAAGACGACATATGCCGTTGAAATGAGCGGGCCGGTGTGAGAAGATAATAGAAAGACACCGGTTCGGACGGCATATGTGCATGGTAAGAAAAGTGCTGAAAATAGCACCTATATTATAATCAAATGGAGGACAGCGATGAACAAATCAGAGTTACAAAAAACAGCGAACGAAGTCCGCAAAGGGATTGTAACTGCCGTACATGGAGCGAAGGCAGGACATCCGGGCGGATCTTTGTCGGCAGCAGACATTTTTACTTACCTGTATTTTGAGGAGATGAACATTGATCCGAAGGACCCGAAGAAAGCGGACAGAGACCGTTTCGTGCTTTCCAAAGGACATACGGCTCCGGGTCTTTATTCCGTTCTGGCAAACAGAGGGTATTTCCCGGTAGAGGATCTGCCCACGCTGCGCCATCTTGGTTCCTATTTGCAGGGACATCCCTGTATGCAGGAGACGCCCGGTGTAGATATGTCTTCGGGATCTCTGGGACAGGGCATTTCCGCGGCGGTAGGCATGGCGCTTGCGGCTAAGATGGACGGCAAGGACTACAGAACCTACACGCTGCTTGGCGACGGTGAGATTCAGGAAGGTCAGGTCTGGGAGGCGTCCATGTTCGCGGGACACAGAAAGCTTGACAATCTGGTAGTGATCGTGGACAACAACGGCTTGCAGATCGACGGCAAGATCGACGACGTTTGCTCGCCTTATCCGATTGACAAGAAGTTCGAGGCGTTTAACTTCCACGTAATCAATATTGATGGCAACGATTTCGATCAGATCGACGCTGCATTTAAGGAAGCGAAGGCGACCAAGGGACAGCCCACCGCTATTATCTGTAAGACAGTGAAGGGCAAAGGCGTTTCCTTCATGGAGAACAATGCGGGATGGCACGGCAAAGCGCCCAACGATGACGAGTACGCGACGGCGATGGCAGATCTTGCAAAGATTGGTGAAGAATTAGGAGGTGCAAACTAATGGCAGATGTGAAGAAAATTGCAACAAGAGAAAGCTATGGTAATGCACTTGCTGAGTGTGGTGCAGATTTTCCGAATCTGGTAGTTCTGGATGCGGATCTTGCAGGCGCGACGAAAACCGGCGTGTTCCAGAAGGCATTTCCGGATCGTCATATCGACTGCGGTATTGCAGAGTGTAATATGACAGGTATTGCAGCGGGTCTTGCTACCTGCGGAAAAGTACCTTTTATCAGTTCCTTTGCTATGTTTGCAGCGGGACGTAACTTTGAGCAGGTTCGTAACTCTATCGGCTATCCCCGCTTAAACGTAAAGATCGGGGCAACCCATGCGGGCATTACCGTAGGTGAGGACGGCGCAACCCATCAGTGTAACGAGGATGTGGCTCTGATGCGGACCATTCCCGGCATGACCGTTATCGTGCCCTCCGATGATGTGGAGGCGAAGGCGGCGGTGAGAGCGGCAATCGAGATGGAAGGCCCGGTATATCTGCGGTTTGGACGTGCAGCTGTGCCTGTAATTAACGACAAGCCGGATTACAAGTTTGAAATCGGCAAGGGCGTTCTTCTGAGAGAGGGAACGGACGTGACAATCGTTGCCAGCGGCATTACGGTTTCTTCCGCTTTGGATGCGGCAGAAATGCTTGCAGCGGACGGCATCAGCGCAGAGGTGATCAATATCCACACTATCAAGCCTTTGGATGAAGAACTGGTGCTCGCTTCCGCGAAGAAGACCGGAAAAGTGGTTACGGCTGAGGAACATACCGTGATCGGCGGTCTTGGAAGCGCTGTGTGCGACTGCCTGTCTGAGAAACATCCCACACCCGTTTTGCGGATCGGTATGCAGGATGTATTCGGCGAGTCCGGTTCTGCAAATGCGCTGGTAGAGAAGTATGGTCTGGACGGAAAAGGCATTTACGAAAAGGTAAAAACTTTTGTAAAATAGAGAGGCACCTGATTATGGGTAAACGAATATTGTCTCCCTCCATTCTGGCGGCAGATTTCGCCAGACTGGGGGAGCAGATTAAAGAGGCGCAGGAAGCCGGAGCGGAATATTTACATATTGATGTGATGGACGGGGTGTTTGTGCCATCCATTTCCTTTGGCATGCCGCTTATCCGCTCAATCCGCAAGGTGACGGACATTGTGTTTGACGTACATCTGATGATCGTCGATCCGGACCGGTATTTGAAAGAATTTAAGGCGTGCGGTGCGGACAGCATCACGTTTCATCTGGAGGCGACGGATGATGCGGAAGAGACGATAGACCTGATACGAAACATTGGCTGCAGGGTAGGTATGTCGATCAAACCGAAGACGCCGGTGGAGGTGGTCAGAAAATATCTGCCGAAACTGGATATGCTTCTGGTCATGACAGTGGAGCCGGGATTTGGCGGACAAAAGTACATACCTGAATCGACGGAGCGTGTCCGCCGGGTACGGGAGATGGCTGACGAAATGGGGCTTGACCTCGATATTCAGGTGGACGGTGGTATCACGGTGGAGAACGCGAAAATTGTTCTGGACGCCGGAGCCAATGTGGTTGTGGCCGGTTCTGCGGTTTTTGGAGGCAGTATTACAGAAAATGTAAAGAACTATCTGGCACAGTTCTGATTTGAAACGTGTGGCGCAGTCTTTCAGACTGCGCCATTTATTTTGCTGTCCGCCTCGGCCTTTCCCAGAAGATAGAGAAAAGCAATGGCGGGCACACGAAGAATCGGAATGGCCGTTTCGTGTTTGGCGATGCCGAAATCATTCATTTCTTTTGTAACCAGAAAGGCGTGCGTCACCTTTGTGGTTTTATCTTTGCACAATTCCACGATTGCGTCTGAGGCAGGTATGTGGGAATTGTTGCGGTATTTTACCTCGCAGAGAATTTTTCGCCGGGGAAGTTCTACCACAACATCGACTTCCTTTTGATTGTCTCTGGCATTTCTGAAATATCCAAGCTGCGCCGGAGTGCCCTGATAGTAGGAAACCATGTGCTTGTAGACGGCGGTTTCCACCATGATGCCAAGTTCAGTCTCGTCTGAAAGCACATCGTCGATCATCAGCACCGCATTGCGGATAGCGGCGTCGGCAATAAAAATCTTAGGTTTGCCTTTTAATGCCCCTTTGCTTCCTACATTCACAGGCTTGGCCAGATAGATGAGGTTGGACATTTCCAGAGCTGCAATATAGCTGTCGATAGTCGAGACGGAGATATTTTCAAGTTCCTTCGCGGCTGTGGTTGCACTGAAAATTTCCGTGGTGTTCATGCACAGATACAAAAACAGCTTTTCCATGAGCAGAGGATTGCGAATGTTAAACAGAGACAATACGTCGCGCTTAATGACTTTGTCTACGACGTCTTCACGAAGCATCCGCTGGGCATACAGATCATCACTGGACAGTACAAGCTCCGGAAAGCCGCCGATGGTCAGATACCGGTTGAAATGATTTCGCAGAGGTAAAAACCGGCTCACCAGTTCACCCAGTCTGGCATGATCCATGTTTGTAAGCTCACAGGGCTGTATGACATCGCCGGCCAGAGGATCTTCCAGACCGAGCACTTTACAATATTCATAGAAGGACATGGTTGGTATTTTCAGAACATTCCATCTGCCGGTGCCGCTGTCGGCGGCTCCTTTTTCTAAAATAGGACTTGCGGAGCCTGTTGCAACCATACGGATATCTTTCCTGCTGTCGTAAATAACCTTCATCCATAATTCCCAATCATCCGTATATTGTATCTCGTCAAAGAAGAGATATTTTTCTCCTTCAATCGGATACATGGATTCATAGACGGATAGGACAGTTTCCACATTGACGAGCTTTAACATCGGGTTGTCGAAGGAAATGTACAGGATATTTCTCGGATGGACACCCTCGTCCAGCAGCTTGTCAATAATCTGATAGAGAATCGTGGTCTTGCCGACCCGCCTTACACCGGAGAGTACAATAAAACGGCGGATGCTGGGGTGTTTTAGCATTTGCAGCGCTTCGTAATATGCCAGCCGTCGCTGGGGTTTCGCGTCGTCCCTGACAGCGGAAGGCGCTCTCCACCAAGGGTTATACTGCCATAAAACTTTTATGATTTTTTCCTCGCTTACGATTGCCATAAGATACCTCCGCTTATTATATAAGGTAGTATTTCTGTGTAAAACAAAAGTATACTATGGAAACAGTATGACTAATATTTTGTTATATTATACTAACAGATATTAAATATTGCAAGTATATTATAGAAATAGTAAAGACATTTAAATATTATAACCATTTAATTTATATGCTATTAGCATACTATAAAATGAAAACGCACAGACCATTTTGATGTTATAACCATGGAATAGTCTGTGCATTTTTTAAACATACTCTGTAAACGGGATGTTACGAGACAATATTTTGCAGCCAGATCCCCTTCTTAACCAGCACAAATCCGATGACGCATTTGATCCAGTCACCCATCTGCACGAAGGCGTAGACAGCCACCACGGGCAGGCTCGTATAACGGGTCAGAATAAAAGCGATTACTACATTGACGCACCAGATGAAAACGCTGTCGAAAAGAAAGGTGATAATCGTTTTGCCGCCGGAACGCAGTGTAAAGTACGAGGCGTGAAGAAAGGCGTTCTGGGGCATAAAGACGGCTGCAAGCATGATAAAGTATGCCGCGAGCGTCCGTGCCTCGGCGTTTGTGTTGTAGAGCAGCGGAAAAAACCGTGCCAGCACGAGCATGACGGCGGCAATGAGAACACAACTGAATACGGAGAAGGCGATCATTTTATTATCCGTATCCCGCGCTTCCTCCATTTTGCCCGCGCCCAGAAGCTGGCCGACAATAATTGCGACAGATTCACCAAGCGCAATAAACACGATGTTAAATACGTTGTTGATCGTATTGGAAATATTAAGCGCGGCTATCACGTTTAAGCCGCGGATAGAATAGCACTGTGTCAGCATCGCCGTTCCGGCAGCCCAGAACGTTTCGTTTAAAAGAAGAGGCATACCCTTTGTAATAATTTTGAACATAAGCGATGCAGGGACCTTTAAGGTGGTGTAAAGTCCCTGGATAAAGGGATGATCCTGCGCGTGGCGGTGCGTATGGATCAGCACAATGCCGCATTCAACGAAGCGGGAAATAATCGTGGCGATGGCGGCGCCCTGCACGCCCATCGCCGGTGCGCCGAATTTGCCGTATATCAATATGTAATTCAGGACCAGATTGACAAAGACCGCGATTACGCCTGCTTTCATGGGCAGAATCGTCTTTCCGCACTCACGCAGGGTACTGGAATAGACCTGAACCAGCATAAAAGGGATCAGACCGGGAAGCATAATCCGGAGATATTCCCTGCCGTAACGCAAAGTGGCGGCCGCACTTTCGGCTGTGCCGTCCCCCTGCAAATAGAACGTAATCAGCGGATCCCCGGCGGTCAGAAAAAGAATGACGGTAAATAAAGTAATTAAGGAAACCATCCATATTTTAAAGCGGACAGTCTGCCGGACGCCCTCATGATTTTTTTGGCCAAAATACTGCGCAGTAAAAATACCTGCGCCGGACACCCCGCCAAACAGGCATAGATTGTAGACAAAGAGGAGCTGATTGACAATGGCCACGCCGGACATTTGTTCCGTGCCGATCTGCCCGATCATAATATTGTCCAAAAGACTCACGAAGTTTGTGATGCCGTTCTGAACCATGATGGGAACCGCAATGGCGAGCACCATCTTATAAAAGCTCTTGTCTCCGATGAATTTGTGTCTCGTTTTCTCTAAAAGTCTCATTCCACCATTCTACAGTATCTGCTATGCGTATGCAACTCGTTTTTGGGCTTTTTTGGGAGTGTTGTTTTTGGGTGTATATAATGACTACATTTTGTAAAATTCTGTTGTGGTGCATTTTTCCCGGATTAAACGAAATGTTGATTTTTTTCAAATTCCGGCTTGCCATTAAATGAATGATGAAATATGATGAAATAAGCGAAAAAGCACAAACTATAAATAGTTCAGGATGGAGGAGACGTCATATATGGAATTTCAAAATTTAACGAACTGTGAAGAGATGGTGATGAAGACAGTGTGGGATGCGGAGAAGGAACTGGATCTGGCGGGTATCACACAGAGAGTAAACGAGACGTATCATAAACAGTGGAAACCACAGACCGTTTCCACTTTTCTGGCGCGGCTCGTCAGGAAGGGGTATTTGAAACACTACAGGCAGGGACGGGTGTTCTATTACCAGATAGTGGTTCCGCAAAAGGACTATCTGGGGGAAATGGCGGAGCGGTTCGTAGAATTTTGGAAACAGGAAAATGTGGATGTCTTTTTAGAGGCATTGGAAAAGCAGTCTGCGTTTGGCTGACAGTCTGCTGTTGCTTGCTTTTTCGTTAATTCGCGCCAAACGTCATACCAAACAATAACACCTGCACTTTCCGCATTAGCAACAGATTAGTAACAGATTTCTCCGAACCGGAACCGTTCCCATCACCCTGTTCATGCGGGTTTTACGATTTAATAAAAATTTAATTAATAACAAATTAGCGACAAATCGGGTGGTTTTGAGTAAATTACAATCGTTCTCACACGAATTTGCGCGTAAAATTTCAAGAAGAAAGTCTGGAAACCTGCATAAATACTGAGCAAACGAAAAACGAGGATTTTTTAAGGCGGACGGCTCCTAAATTGTGGCGGATGCAGATGAACCCGATAATTCCGGCGATTCTGACACCACAGAGGACGAGCAAATATCCGGGGAAGGAGATCCTTCTGAGGAAACACCGGACGATAACGATACACCTGTTATTGATCCCGAGGAGGAGAACGACGGGACCGAAGTTCCGGATGACACGGAAGTGGAGATTCCTGTAGAGGAAGAGACAGAGATCATTGAGGATGAGGAAGAAGTTGCGGACGAGGTGGAGAAAGAAGTTCTCACCGCAACGCCCGATGCGCTGATTCCCTCCGAACTGACGATCACGGCGGTAGAGCCTGATACCTCTGAGGGCGCGGAGGCAGGTGCAACCATAGAGCTTGCATCCGCTAAGATCACTTACACCAACGGCTGCGTTTCCGGCGGCAAGATGCGTAAGGATGTGGATATCACCTTCAAGCTGGATCCCGTTGCGGGCAAAAAGTTAGGTGACATTCAGTATAAGACGAAGGGAGCAGATGCAGCGGAGTCGGCGGCAAAAACGGTTACCGCGTCAAACGGCACCTACACAATCCCTAAGTCCGATCTGATGCATGAAGTTACAGCGGCTGACGGCACTAAGGAAATGATCAATGATGTGAATGTCACAATCATTGTAAATACCGCTGATGTGGCGTATACCCTGAAAGCTGAGAACAACAGCTCTGCTTATAAGGTATATCTTACTAAGAGTGCAGATGATAAGGTCACGGCTGATACCACCAAGGAAATCACGGCGGCAGGTCTGGCCGATAAAATCAAATTTATCGACAAAGACAAAGATGTTTCTTTCGTGGTTAAGAAAGACACCGGTACCGAAAAGCTTAGAAGCGTATCCGTCAAGGCTGGCGAGGGTGATGCGAAGCTGCTTACCTCCGCATCCAATACGGATGATGCGGACGGCGCAGACCCGATCTACACCTTTAAGTCTGCAGATCTGGACGGCGCGGCACAGAACGAGGATCAGGATATCACGATTGTGGTAGAGGCTACTGATGCGGCAGCGATTACTGTCTCCGCACCGGTCAGCGATCCTGCGAGTGCAGTAATATTTGGCGAGGTGACCGATGCGGATGCGCTGTACGAGGCAGACGAGACGGTAGCCGGACACAATGGCGGCAGCGCGACGGAAGGTCAGAAAGTGATCTTCACCGCGACGGCAGATGCAACCAAATATAAGGCGCTCGGTGACGGCGATGTGACTGCGACCTTCACACCGACGGGCGGAGAGGCTGCGCCTGTTCAGGTTGTGGCGGTTCCTGAGACGAAGAAGACGGTGGGTGATGCAGAAAAGACAATCCCCGCACACTACATGATCGATCTCGCCGGTCTGACCAAGGCGGGCACGATTGCGATCACCGCAAAGACTATGCTGGACGATACGAAGGACACAGTGAAGAAGGTTGACTTTACATCCGTATCCGAAAACAGCGTGGAAGTTAAGAAAACCGGCGGCGCGGAAAATCTGGCCGGAAAGACCGAAACGACCGATGGCGCTTCTTATGGTTTCAGCGCGGCAGAAAAGCCCGGCTATGAAATCTATCAGGTAGAGGCTGTATATGATAAAGTATACAAGGGTCAGGGCGACGGCGGCACTGATTTAGAGACTGTATCATCATATAAAGAAAATCTGTTTGTAGCGGAAAATATACTGGTTGAAGACGGCAAGTATGTGGATCAGGTGGGTAATCTGGCCAGCCTTTCCGTGGCATTTGGCGGTACTGATGCTAACGACATTGCCGAGAGTGAGGGCCACGCAGGCAAAGCCTGGACAACCAAAGCGGTGAAGGTCAATGTGTACGCGAAGATGACCGAAGTGACGGATGAGAAGACCGTTACCTTCAACTCCGAGTACGACTATGAAGTGACGACAGACGACAAGATCGCAGCAGGTGAGGAGGACGATGTTTATACCGTAAAACCCGGCGCCGGGTTCCTTACCTTTACGGTAGATGCGGTTACGAAACCGGTTGTCACGGCACAGACCGACGGTGGCGCAGATATCGCAGGTGAGCCTGAGAAGACAGAGACGGGCTACAAGTATCAGATCGCAGCCGGCGCGCTGTCAGATGCGCAGGAGATCACCATCACGCGTGACACCTTTGCTATTGAGGTTAACTATGACAAGACGAATGTAACTGCAGAGGTGCTTGCGGCAGGCAGACAGGATCCGGAGTCACCCAGCGATGCGACAGACGACGCAAAAGATGTCTATAATAGCGTGCCTGCGGATTCCACCTACAGATTCATCATCGAGACAAAGAACGATACCACTAAGATCTCCAAGGTATCTTACAAGGTAGGCGAAGCTGAAGAGCAGGCTGTGACGGCCAAAGGCGGCATCTATGTATTCAACACAACCATAACCGGCGATGTGAAAGTAACTGTCGAAACGGCAGACGAGTACGAGCTGGTTGTAAAAGAGGACGAAGATGCAGTAACGCCCGATAGGAACAATGTTTACAATGTAGGTCACGCTTCCACAGTTACGGCCCGGCTTCTTAAGGGCGAAAGTGTGATGCCCCTGTTTAACGCAGAGGTGAAGGACGGCTCCGCTGTTGCGGCTACCATCGCACGGATTACGGACGATGTAGTTACACTGGAGTTTGATTCCACAGAGTACAATAAGGTACTGACTGTAGAGCTGACTTTAAACGATAAGGCAAGAACCACCCGCACCTTTAAGGTAAAGACCACTGCGGCTGCGGCTGAGGTAAGCCTTACAGGCATAAAAAACAATAAGGTTGAACTTCCGGTAGATACAAAGGCGGAATATAAGATGACCGTCAAGACCGCGAATGCCGGCATGACCGGTCTTGCGGCTAAGGTAGTGCCTGCGGACGACGCAAAGAAAGCGGACGCAGCAGCGATCAAAGCGGCTCAGGATGCAGTGGCGGCAACGATCAGGGACGGCGTTCTTGTGATTACGGCGAAGCCTGCCATGACGGGCGCGGCGGATGCGGCCAAGGTTATCATCGTAGATGAGAGCGGCCTGACAGTGCCGGAGAAAGAGGCTCTCAACGTGGATCATGCGCTGAAAGGCGGCGTTGTGACGGTTACCACCAAGGATGCTACGATAGTGGGCAAGAATCCCACCGTAAAACTGGTGGCATCTACCGATCAGACAGTCAAAGTGCAGCTTGGCGTTCCCAAAGAGGTCGTAAATCCGGTCGAAGGTAAGATCTTTTATAAGGTGGAGCTTACGGTTCCCCAGAGTCCGGTATTCCCAGAGGGTGTAACCGACGCGCAGAAGGCAGCGATCACTGCTGCGCTGACAGCAGCAGCCACAGCTTGGAATAACGATAACAATAACCTGTATCAGGCGAAAGAAAAGCTTGATGCACAAGGCGGTCTCTTAGAGATTCCGGTAATGGAGTTTACACAGGAAAATGCTGCGGCAGGGTTAGATAAGGGTGCGCTGTTAAGCGGTTTCTCCGTAAAAGCAACCTTATTACAGACGCTTGCGGCGGATGGCCATCCCAGTGCGGCGGCAACGACCATTGAGGGCGGCAGCGCAGCGCTTGAGGATATTGCAACCAAGAACCCTTATTATGAAGTGAAGCTGGGTCTTAAGAAGGGCACCACCACCCTGATCACCGGTCAGGATAAAGACGTGGTCGCAGCGACTCCCAACTTTAATAAGCTGACTTCCTACAGCAGTGTGAAGGTAGACTTCGTGAACACTTCCACCGGAGAGGTGATAAACCAGCAAAATCCTGGGGGATATGACGCTGTATATATGGGCCTGTATGCGAAGTACGACGAACTGAGCAATGCCGTGATCGTAAACGCTAAGGGCGCTTCTTACAGCAACAACGCATTGGATAAGTACAAAAATCTGGGCGTTAAGGTGACTGCTTATGCGGAGGATTCTGCATATGGCGCGGTAGCTACCCAGAAGCTGACCGTAGTAAACGGCATTCAGGTGATCAATCCTGACGCACCGCTTGAGGTATATAAGGCGGATAACAAGCCGGCATCCTTTACCGTTACGACAGATTTAAATAATGTCAGCAGAAACAAGAAATATGCGCCGAAGGCTAAAAAACTGACTTATGAGATCGTAGCGGCAGATAGCGATGCAGGTTTAAGCCCTGCGCTCAAAGCGAACGTGACCGTTGCGAAAAACGGTAAGGTAAACATCAATAAGAACTATGTCGTAGCGCCTAAGACTGCGCAGAACCAGTTTAAAGTCAAGGTAACCGCGGCTGATTATGCAGACAGTGCTGTAGAGGCGTGCACAGAGACGATTACCATCACGAGCGAAGGTCTGCAGACGGGTGAAGTCGCTGTGTTTGATGTAAGCGGCGGCGAAAATGCAGCGAAACTTAAGGCAGCTTCCACCGGCGCGATTGAAGCAACAGTGAGAAGCGGGGAGTTTAAAGTAGCGGTACTCGCTCCCGGCGTAAAGACGACGAAAAAGACATATGACCTGACAGAGGGCTCTCTGGATATTATCAATCCTGAACTTGTGACATTCAAGTCCAGCAGCGCGAAGAGCGTGGCTGTTGACCCGGATGGCAGCTTAACGGTACTTAAGGCAGCGAACAAGGTGAAGATCACAGCAACCCCGAAGGACGGCAGCAAGCCGAAGCCGGTTCCCACGCTGACCCTTACAAAGGTTGGGCAGGTTTCCACATCACCGCTCCTTGTGATTTCCAGATATAAAACCTCTGCTTTAGGCGACGCAGATATGCTGCATGAGGGCGGCGCAGCAACCATCAACTACAACGGCAACAGCACCAACAATTACTTTAAGCTGGATGTTGTCAAGGCAGTTACAGAAGGCGATGCGACCACTTACGAGCCTTTCTATCTTGCTAACTACAGCATCAGCTATAAGGGTGCAAAACAGATTGGCAAGGCAGTAAACGGTCAAAATGGCGACAGCCTGACAATTGTGGCGAATGCGGCTGACGCAGTGATTACTTTAAAGGATAAGGCAAACAAGAGCGCTGCTCCTGTTGTCTACACACTGCACAACGATGACTTTGTGGCGGATAAGAACGCGAAGGCGCCCAAGATCACCACGAAGGCAAAGCTCACGCAGAATACCGGGGCAGGAAACGTATACTATACCGTAAAGGGCGGCAAGACAGATGACTTTACAGATAAGTATGTGATGCTGTCTATCGATCAGACCAAGAAGAACCCGACGGATATCGCGACTGTATTTAATGATGGTAGCAGCTATCTCGACAAGCCCCTTCCGATTGTGATGGGCGATGGCTTTGACCTGTATGTGGATACGTGGTGCAAGTCCGGAAATTACAATCTGGTAGCCACTGTCGGTTCCCTGGAAAACGGTGTATTTAAGCCCGAGTACAAGGACGCAAAGGTTGTGGTCAAGATTGCGAAGGCGAAAGCTGCGAACTTAAGCGCAACAGGCAACTACACGCTGGCGCTCAAGGCAGGTAACGGCGCGTATATCAAGTATAATTCCGGCAACGGATATGCAACTTTTACAAATGTGGCAGATAATAACGGCAACTATGCAAAGAATGCGATCATCAACGGACAGGAGAACCGCTTTACCGATTATTTCGAGGTAAAGGAGGATTATAATGGTGAAATGTACGTGGCATTAAGGGAGGAGCTTCCTCTTACCGCGCCTGCTGGTGACCTGAATGCGCCTGCGCTCGATAAGATCGCGGATGATGCGAACAAGAATGATCGTATCGGTTATATCAGCATCAATAATGGTTCCAAATATATTGATGTGAAGCTGACCATTGCGATTAAGGATTACACGAAGGATAAGACCAAATATAAGGTAACGGCAACGCCCGTACTGGATGGCCCTAAGGCAGTAACTGCCCTCACGATTCTGGAGGGTAAAGCAAGGGTAGACGTGGCAGCTATCATGGCTGTGTCCACGGTTGGATTTACTCCCATCTATGATAAATACGGCGACTGCTACTTAGAGGCGGCAAACCTTCCGGCAGGAAGCCATAAGGTAGATCTGTATATCGTTCCCTGGAACGCGCCGAAGGCTTATCGGGATGCAATTACAGCCGCAACCGGCGATGCAGCAAAACGCGAGGCTTATGAGAAGTACGGCATCAAGACGAGTATCACCGTGAAAGCGGCAGACAAGACTACGGCCAAGGGCAAGGTTGCTCTGGTAAATAAGGGCAGCAACAAGTGGACCGTGGCTGATACCGATTACAATGCACCGGCAAACTGGTCGAAGTATACACCGTTTAGCTTTAAGAGCAAACTGAGTGTGGCGGAAACCACAGATATTACCATCAAAGCAAGCGTAAACGGCAAAGACGTGGATTATGTCAGCTTCGATCTGGCTGATAAGAAATATATGTCTTATGAGACCTTATCAGGTCAGAAATGCATTAATCTGCCTGCAACATACCCGATGTTCATTACGCTTGACAAGGCGAAGCTTACAGCGGCGATTGCAGCGGACGCAGCCAATACGGAGCTTACAGCCTCCAAGAAGCTTGATTGGGGCAAAACCGTCAATGTGAAGGCTACCTTTAGCTACGGCGCAGATGGCCCGAAGGAAGATGAACTGACCTTCCAGATTAAGCTGCCCGGCGATGCAGGCGCAGCGGATCAGGCAGTCACAGAGGCACTGAATGCGGCTGAGAAGAAATTACAGTCCGACATCGAGACATACACGAAAAAGCTTACAGACGCGAACAGATATTATGTTGACAATGATGGCAATTTATATGAGGAAGTAATCATCAGGATTAACAGCGCAGTTGAGTCTTATATCAGAAACGAAGTTAACAAAGCCATCAAGGGTGCGGCTGTTACCGTGGAGATCACAAATAACAGCGCAGGAGCGCAAGGCACAGCGGAGGGTGACGATGAAACTGTTGTGACGCCGACCGTGAAGATCGCGAGCGAGTGGACCGTTGTCGTTAAGACCACCGCGGCAGGCACGAAGGATCTGTACAACCACAAGTTTGTGATTCCTGAAAAGGCAGATGTGGACAGCATTATAGCGGCGATTAGTGCTATGGGTCTTGGAAGTGATGACGGCTCGGATACGACCATCAAAGATGCGGAGAATAAGGTACTGCTCAAGGTGACAGCGGATACCACTGCGGCGGAATTTGCAGCGGCAGTGAGAGCGAAACTGGGAACAGCGGTTACCAGGAATCTTTCCATCACGGCAGGCAGATTCGGTAAGGTTACGAAGCCCAGCACCACGGAGACGGGTTACATCGCCTTTAAACTGAGAGTCAGAGATCTGTCCAAGACACCGGTTGAGAATGGGTATCAGAACTCGACAGACGAAATCGAATATGTTCTTGCAACGTTAGATGATTTAGATGATTGTAAGAACAAGGTTTCAACCGGTCTGGACGCGACAGCATTGACAGCGATTGTCAAGGAAGCATGGGTTGCGGCTCACACAACGGATGATGCGCTTAACGCGAAGGTAAAGGAGCTGGTATTGAAGAAGGCGAATGAGCTGATCGACAATAATCCGGCGGTTACCGTGGATGGTTTTGCGAAGGATGCAGAAGGTAAAAATGATCTCTTTACGCTGACGAAACCGACAGGCGGCGCGGTAACAGACGGAAAAATCTCCTTCACATTACATCTGAAGGATGCAGAGACACCCGAGACTGCTGAGAATAAAACGAACTTTACGCTGGAAATCAGCGAGACCACACTGACTGCGATCGCAGAGTTCCAGACACCCGCAGAGCTTCTCACAGCGGCACAGGCAATTAACGAAATTGACTATGTGGCGGATCAGGCTGCGGCGCTTGCGGCAATCAAAGCAAAGGTTGTAGCACTGAGCAAGAACCCGGGGTATAACACGGCTTCCATAGTGGTAGAGGCGACACCGGATAAGACGGAAGGCGAAACCACGACTAAGGGAACGGAGTTTGAACCGGCAACAGACCAGGCTGGCGGCTCTATCACCAAGGTTATTGTCAAGGTGGGAACAGAGGAGAACCAGTCGGCTACCATTGACACCGTTACGATTAAAAAGCAGGAGGCAGCACCTGAACCTCCCGCGGCTACAGAGTAATTACCCTGCGGCGGATTGACACGCAGAGACTTAAAAATCAGTAAACGAAACGCCCCGCGCCTATATGGCTGCGGGGTGTTTTGTGTGCGGAATGGCAGCAAATTTAAACTCTTTATATATTGCCTGTGGGAGGGCATTTGTGCTATAGTATGATACGTGTCATCAGGCAATCAAGGATATGGAGGTACGAGACAATGGCAGAGGAACATAAGAAAGGCTTTAATGCCGGACTGGTGGGAGAGGATCTGGAAAATTGCTGCAGGCAGGAGGGCGTCTGCGGGCAGTGCCAGAAAGCCAAATGCATCATAGGGTATGGAAAACAGTGTATCAGCGATTATAATAGAGAGCCGAAAAAACTGGTTCCGAAGGGAATGGAACATATTCCCACGACAGACTTTAAGGTGTTCGACGAGGTGGAGCTGGAAGCAGGCATCGCGCACATATTAAAGGAGTGCAAGGATTGTAAAGAGGATCACACGGACGACTGTATCATCAATGTGATACGGGGCTGCTACGAGGTCGGACTGGTGGGAGACGTACATAAGTATGAAGGCAGCGCATTACAGTATCTGATGTACTTGAAAGAAAACTTTCCGGATAAGGCGCTTCGCATTGCGGAATTTTATAATAGCTGATCTGACAGCCTCGCAGAGTGATCTGCGGGGTTTTTCCTGTTACGGGCCAATGTGCATGACACTGGTGCGGGTATGAATTTTTGCGCTCCTGAATTATTTTCTTACGGATTTTGCCGTAAATGCAAAGTCCTGTGTGAACAGTAACCCAGACATCTGTGCCCGGATATGAAATCCCGGCAACAGGTTGTAATTTTGGGGAAAGTACGATAAAATGATAGGAAGGCAGAAAAGGAGTCACTGATTGTTTTGGAAATACCGTATGAGATCAGAAGCGCATACCGGGAGGAGTGGGAGGACGCCATGTCGTTAGCGTGGCGGACTTTTATGAAGTTTGAGGCGGACGTCTACACGCCTGAAGGGGTCAGGAACTTCGAGAATTTTATCACGGATTCTACGCTTTACAGAATGTTTGTTATGGGCGCCTACCAGATGTTTGTGGCGCTTGACGGGAAAAGAATGGTAGGGATGCTCACCCTTCGCGACAGGGTTCATATTTCTCTGCTGTTTGTGGATGAGAGATATCACAGAAGGGGCATCGGGCGGGCGTTGATACAGTATATGTCGAATTACCTGCTGACGGAGCTGCAGGAGAGCCGCGTGACAGTGAACGCTTCCCCCTACGGCGTGGAGTTTTATCACAGGCTGGGGTTTCGGGATCTGCGGCCGCAGGAGAAAAGGGACGGCATTATCTATACGCCGATGGAGTTTGTGCTTTAACTGAGTCTGGGACGGGAGAAAGTTATGGAATATATTAAGAGCAAAGACATTTATCTGTTAATGAGGGATATTCTAAAGCTGATTAATCCCACGCTGATGGAGCATGGATCAAGGGTGGCTTACATCGTTTATAAGATGCTTCAGGAGGAAAACAGGTACGAGGAGTTTGAGCTGGCGGATATCGTTATGGTTGCGACGATGCATGATATCGGCGCGTATAAGACGGAAAAGACCAGGATCAACGATATGCTGCAGTACGAGACGAGAGACAGCATGGCGCATTCTATCTACGGCTATCTGTTCTTTAAATATCTGTCCCCGGTGCCGGATATGGCCAAGGTGCTGATGTATCATTGCAGGGATTTTGAGAAGCTGCAGACGGTTGACTACGCTTATAAGGATGTGGCGGCCTATATCAACATCGCGGAGAAGATAGACATTTACTCCAATACGATGGGGGCGCAGTTTGATCCCCGCATGTTTCAGAAACAGGCGGGCACGAAGCTTTCCGCTGCAGGGCTTGAGCGTTTTTATCAGTGCGACGCAAAATACGGCATTTTGAATAAACTCAAGGATGGCTCCTATAAGGAAGAACTGCGTGAGATCACAGAATACATGATCTTTTCCAACGAAGATAAAAAGACCTTCATGGATATGCTGATTTACTGTATGGGGTTTGCAAGAGAGAGCACGGTGCTTGATACTGTCACTACGATCTGCATCTGCGGGGAGATTTCCGCCCGTCTGTTTTTGCCGGATTCCGAGAGAGAAATGATTTATTACGCGGCGCTTCTGCGTGATCTCGGTATGCTCGGGATATCGCAGGACATTTTGCAGGCACCCCGCAGACTAAAACCGGAGGAGATTAAGCATGTCCGCACCCATGTGCGCATTACGCAGGAGAAGCTGGAGGACAAGGTCGATGCCGAGGTGGCAGCGATTGCGCTGGCGCATCATGAGAGGGGAGACGGGAACGGCTATCCGAAACGCCTGACCGATCAGCAGATCAGTCTTCCGCAGAGTGTGCTGCAGGTGGGGGACGCAGTCAGCGCCCTTATAAACAAGAGGAGCTACAGAGAGGCGGCGTCGAAGCAGCAGGTGCTCCTCTTGCTGAATGAGGAAGTTTCCAGGAAGCGTTTCAAGAGACAGCCGGTTATGGTGCTGGCTGATTCTTATGATGAGGTGATGGCTCATGTGAAGAAGGAAACCGCCAGAATCCTGAAGATGTATCAGACGCTCAATATGCAGTATCAGCAGGTCAGCACGAAGTATAAAATTTAAACAGGTTTGTTTTTTTACATATTTTTATGTTTTTTATAGATTTTCGAGCTCTGGTGATATATAATTGTATGTAACTGAGAAATTTTTGGAGTGACGAACGTGGGTAGATTTCTGGATATGGACAGTCCTTTCATGCGGTTTTTAAACCGTGTGGCGGATCTGATGATTATGAATTTTTTAATGATGCTGTGCTGCATTCCGGTGATAACCGCGGGGGCAGCTTTCACGGCCATGCACTATGTACTGCTTAAGATTGTGCGGGGTGAAGAGGGGTATCTGATCAAAGGTTTTTTTAAGTCCTTTAAGGAGAATTTCAAACAGGCGACGATCATATGGCTTTTGATGCTTCTGGTGATCGTGGTTTATGCGGGCGATTCGTTTATCTTTAACTATTCGGGGCTGACTTTTCCGAAAGCGCTCGTGATTGCGGTAGTGGCGGTGGCCGTTGTGCTTGTGATGATATCGGTTTATGTGTTCCCGCTGCAGGCCAGATTTGAAAATACGGTGAAAAATACGCTCAAGAATGCGATGATACTGGCTTTTGCCAATCTGCCTAAGACTTTGCTGATGGTAGGGTGCTATATACTGCCGGTTGTGATCGCGTACTTTTCAAATTATGCGGTTTTGTTTGTTTTCCTGTTTGGTATTTCTGCGCCGGCTTACGGGGCCGCGTGGATTTATAGTGGTATTTTTAAGAAGTTGGAGCCGGAAACAGAGGAAGTCTCCGATCTGGACTTTTCTCTGAGAATTGATGAGGGGAATCAGGAAATCGATGGATAATCAAAACAGGTCTAGTGTATTACAGTGGCTCGTTCCTACTGGCATTATGATGGTGGTTGTTATTGCCATGCTGCTCAGCTTTTCAGCGAAAAGCAATAAGGAGGCGGAAGCGTCGGTTTCCAAGACGCTGATTTCTTCGACGGAGGGATACGGAGAACGATTCCTTCATGAGCTGGAAAAAGTAGGAAAAGTGGGGGAGACAGTCGGGGAAATCTTTGAGAGGACAGGGACGGAGGACGGCGGCCGGGTGACGGATGTGCTCGGGATTGCGGCGAAGTGTGCCGGTGTGGAGAAAGTCCTTTACTGCGCGGCGGACGGACAGGCGATGGACCAGACGGGCGCGTCGGTTAACGTCGGGCAGGAGCCCTGGTTTGGGGAGGCGCTTGCAGGGGAGTTTCCCTATGTTTATACTGAAGAAGAACAGTCCGTTATCGTGGTGAAGCGTGTGGGTCAGAACGCGGAGCAAGGCTATCTGCTGCTTTACTATCCGATGGAGCGGTTTGGCGATATGCTGCTGCAGTCGGGTTATGATTCCGCAAGCTTTCTTGTAGTGGTGGATCTGGAAGGAAATATACTGGGCGTGAGCGGTGCGGTGACGAACGCCTGCGTGCAGGGCGGAAATATTTTTTCAGGGATAGAGACGGAGAATAAAGAAAATGCCAGAACGATCCGCAATCGTCTGAGTAACAGCTCCAGAGGAAGCGTGGATATACAGACGGGCAAGCAGAGACAGGTACTGACTTCCGTGCCCCTTGGGACGAACCGCTGGAGTCTGATCCTCGGTGTCAGTGAGGCCTATGCGGAGAGACAGGCGAACTACATCAGGAAGAACACGAGAGATATGGTTTTCGCGCTGGCACTTGTGATCGCTATATTCTTCTGTGTGGTTATGGTAATCAATATCATCGGTAAGATACGGAGCAATAACAAGAAGAAGGAGTTAGAAGACAAGGCGGATACCGATCTTCTGACCGGACTGAATAATAAACTTGCCACGGAGCGCAAGATTAAGGATTACATGGCGAAGAATCCGGAAAAGCAGTCCATGATGTTTATTCTTGATATTGATAATTTTAAAAAGATCAATGATACCATGGGACATGCTTTCGGCGATGAGGTACTGCGCTCTCTGGGGATCCAGATCGGTGCGATTTTCAGAGCCAGCGATATCATAGGCCGTGTAGGCGGCGACGAGTTCATGGTGTTCCTGAAAGATATTCCGAACGATGAGGCGATCCTGAAAGAAGCGAAGAAGGTGGAGACATTCTTTAAGGGCTTTCAGGCCGGTGAGTATGTGAAGTATAAGGCTACCGCGAGTATCGGTGTGGCTATCTTCCCGCAGGAAGGAAACGACTTCGAAACGCTTTACAAGGCGGCCGATCAGGGCCTGTATAAAGCGAAGAAACGCGGAAAGAACCAGCTTGCGTTTTACAAGGACAGAGAAGCAGCGGCGCCTGCAGGAGAGAATGAAACGGCGGCGGAATAACGAAAGAGACAGAGGGACGGATTCGATACCGTCCCTTTTTTGTTCTTTATAGGAAAGCGCGATAGCATAAATCATTAAAGGAGAGTGCGAAGCATTCTCTGAATCGGGCGTGCCGACGCTCGATTTTTATAATAGGAAATTGCGATGGTGTAAAACATTCAAGGAGAATGCGAAGCATTCTCTGAATCGAGCGTGCCGACGCTCGATTTTTTATAAAAATGGCGTCAACGAAAACCATTTAGAAAAAATGGAATAAATTGACGCGATTTTATTGTTTTTAAGACGAATTTTATGAAAACAGAGGTGTAAAGAATGGCAAAAAAAGAAAAAAATATAAAAATTGAATAAAAAAAGTCAAAATAGTGGTTGCCAATATGGGAAATATGTGCTAGACTAACATTACGAAAACGTTTAAGTAAAAACGAATTCGGTTACCGTTATTATTTTAATTTTTAAAAGGAGGAAATGAAAAAGTATGAAGAAAAAAATGGTTAGTATCTTATTGGCGACATCTATGGTAGCTTCACTTGCGGGCTGCGGCAGCGATCCGAATCCGGCGGCGGAGGCTCCGGCAGCAGAGGAAACGCCTGCGGCAGAGGAGGAAGCTCCGGCAGCAGAAGCAGAAGCAGAGACAGAGGCTCCGGCGGCGGATGCAGCTCCTGCTTCCGGCGATCTGGCTTACAGCGGAAACATATCCATCATGCACTATTCTACATCTGAGGAGTCGGAAGGAAACGGTGGTTCTGACGGATTCAGAACATGCCTTGCTAACTGGCAGAATGCGCACGGGAACATTACGCTGGATGAGGAAGTGCTGGCAAACGACGATTACAAGACACAGATCGCTACCCGTGCGGCGGCGGACGATCTTCCGGATGTATTCCTGCTGCAGGGTATGAATACTATCAGCTGGGCTAATCAGGGACTTATGTATGATCTGACAGATTCCATCAAAAACTCTCCCTATGCGGATCAGTACAAGATGGACTATATGATCCCCTTCACCGCGAACGACAAGTATTGGGCATATCCGGCACTGACGGGCGGTACCTGTACCGTGGTGATTTATGATTCTGCTATGTGGAAGGAGGCTGGCTTTGATACTTTCCCGACTACCTGGGCTGACGTTGAGAAAGCAGCGGAGTATTTCAGCGGTCAGGGTATCGACACAATCGCGTTCGGTAACTCCGGTCAGTGGCAGTTGAACTCCTGCTTCGTATCATGCCTTGGTTATCAGTACACGGGTACACAGTGGTTTGCGGATATCATCGCAGGTACGGGCAGCTTTGAGGATCCGAACTTTGTGGCGGCTCTGACAGAGACACAGCGCCTCTTCCACGACACAAACATCTTTAACAAAGACTTTAATGCGATCAACAACGAGGATGCACGTGAGTACTATATCTCCGGCGACGCTGCTGCGTTCATCGGCGGTAACTGGGATGCTTCCTACATTCAGGCGACACTGGAAGGCGATCCGAAGAAGGACACCACAAAATTTGCGGTTCTGCCTCAGGCAGCGGATTCTACCAAATATGAGAAGTTCCAGAACATCGGTCTTGGATATGGTATGGCAATCAGCGCAAAGGCAGCTCAGGATCCCGACAAACTGGCGGCTTGTATCGATCTGTGCCAGTACATGACAGGTCCTGCATTCTCCGAATATGTAGGCGCAAACTACGCGCTGGCTGGTTTCTGCAGCTCCGATGTGGATCTCTCCGCATTCGATCAGTACACACAGGACTTCTACAACTTCTCCTATGTGGACACCAAGGGCTGTGAGATTTACGACTCTTATGTAGACGGTTCCGTTTGGTCCGTACTGAACACAGAGATGCAGGAAATGGTTAACGGCGACAAAGATCCCGCAACCGTTGCGGCAGATACACAGGCTGCATACAAAGCATACTTAGGACAATAACAAATTGAGCGCAGGCGCTCAATTACGAGCACTGCTACGCAGGCTCGGAGGAAAACCGGAGAACTGATTACTCAATTACGAGCACTGCTACGCAGGCCCGGAGGAAAACCGGAGAACTGATTACTCAATTACGAGCACTGCTGCGCAGGCCCGGCGGGACAGTGAAGAACTGGTTGTTCAATTGCTGGCGCTGCTACGCAGGCCCGGCACCATGCTCAGCAAAATTTAGTTGAGAAGGTTATGAAACATATAATATAATGAAAAACAGGATGCGCCGTCTGGGAGATTTCTCCCGGGCGGACGCTTACCTGTAAGGGTCTTTGATTAAGCGTAAGTTTAATCGCGGCGAAGCGGTAGAAGACGTCTTCGTTTCGCTTTTGGGGTATGTCTCAGATGGGGATTAAAAATGAGCATTAAAAGGAAATGGGGGCGAATCTATGCTGAAATCTATCAAACCGAAAAAATGGGTAGTAGCTGCATACCTGGCCGTGCCCGTGGCGCTGTATGTGTTCACGGTATTTGCACCGCTTGTAGCAGCTCTTTTTTACAGTTTCTTTGAGTGGAAGGGCGGGCCGGTCAAAACCTTCAGCGGTTTTGCAAATTACACGCAGTTATTCAGTGACGAAGTGTTCTGGAGCTCTTTCTGGCACAATATCTTTCTGGTGATCGTGTGTATCGTCGGACAGATTGGTCTGGCATTTATTGTTGTGCTTCTCATTAACTCTAAAGTAACCAAGCTGCAGGGCATCCACAGAACGTTTGGCTTTTTCCCGAGTACGATCTCGGCGGTCTGCATCGGTTTTATCTGGCAGATGATCTACGATTCCAGAAGAGGCCTGCTGAATTACTTTTTAGAGAAGATTGGCAGGGAGGACTTGCAGAAGGTATGGCTCAACGAGCCGAAGCTGGTAATGCTGCTGGTGTCCATTCCGCTGGTCTGGCAGTTCATCGGTTACTATATGGTAATACTGCTTTCCGCGGTTTCTTCCATCAGCACGGAAGTTCTGGAGTCTGCGGAAATTGACGGCGCGACGGGAATCCAGCGCGCGCGCTACATTGTGCTGCCCCTGATTAAGAATACGCTGCTTGTGTGTATTACCCTCTGTGTGGCGGGTAACATGAAAGCATTCGATAATATTTACGTTATGACATCCGGCGGGCCGGGGTATTCCTCTATGGTTATGGCCATGTACGGATATAAGGTTTCCTTCGAGCAGTCAAACTTAGGCTACGGCTCCTGTATTTCCGTCGGTATTTTCGTACTGGCGCTGGCGGTAATCGGCGGTTCGCAGATTCTCATGAACTACTTTATGACAGACAGCTATGACCGTCAGGAAGCAAAGCATCTGAAACAGATTGAGAAGGAAAGAAAACTGGCGGCCAAAGCCCGCAAGGCTAACATGTAAAGGAGGGGATCTGCTATGGCTAAAGAAATGAAAATGACAAAAGTAGAAGACAATTCGGCAGGCACCCGTGCGAAGAGAGGCGTGCTTACAGTAGTGATTAACTTTTTCTTATGGTTCTTTTCGCTGACCTGTATTTTCCCGCTGTTTTGGATGTTCTATTCCTCGTTGAAGGAAAAGAGGGTGTTCAACGCGGATGTTATGGGTCTGCCCAAGAATCCGACGATAGCGAACTATACGAAAATCCTGTCCAACAAGGACTACCGGCTGATGCAGTCAGTGTTCAACAGCGCAAGGACGACCATCCTGGCAGTTCTGCTGATTGTGTTTATCGCGTTTATTGTGGGTTACATACTGTCGAGAATTGATTTCGCGCTGAATAAGCCGCTGTATGTGATGTTTCTTATGGGAATGCTGATTCCGATTCATTCGCTGATGGTTCCCATTTATATCATCTTTTCCAAGATGGGGCTTTCCAACCACTGGTACACGCTTCTTTTGCCGTATGTCTCGTTTGCGCTGCCCATGTCGATCTTTCTGGTGCAGGGTTATGTGAAGGGCATTCCGACGGAGCTTGAGGAGGCGGCCGCAATCGACGGTTCCACGTTCTCCAAGACACTGTTCGGTATCATTCTTCCGGTATGCAAGCCGATTCTGGTGACGGTTGCGATTATCAATGTGTTTAGCTGCTGGAACGAGTTCTCTTTCGCTTTGATCCTGATTAAGGACAGGGCGCTTTACACGGTGCCGCTGGGACTGAAACAGTTTACAGGCCAGTTCACGTCGGACTATCCGAAGATCATGTCGGCTATGCTCATTACCATGGCTCCTATCGTGATTTTCTACTTCGCGTTCAGCAAGCAGATCATCAAGGGCATGGTTGCCGGCGCGGTGAAGGGCTAGTGCCAGACATACGTGCAATTAAGGCAGATTATACCAGAGGCTTTACAGAGCAGGCGCGTATATACATTTTACATATGAAAAATGACAGGCCGGGGACGGGAAATCGTCTCCGGCCTTTGCGTGCAGCGTAAGTCGCAATGTAAGAACCGTCAGCAAAAAAACAATTGACATATACCCCGTGGGGGTATATGATATCTGTGTAGATTATAGAAAACAGGAGAGAATATATGAGCGGGGAAAAAACATCCGCAGGCGATGTATGCGCCTGCTGTCGGCACAAAAGTACGCCCAGAAATGCGGTAGAACAGAAAAATTTACAGAACCGGATCAACCGGATCATTGGCCAGTTAAAGGGGATTCAGGGCATGATTGAGGATAACCGCTACTGCGGCGACGTGCTGATACAGATCGGCGCGGTGGAGAGCGCGCTCCAGAGTCTGGGATATGTAATGCTGGAAGAGCATATGATGACATGTGTGGCGGAAGGCGTACAGCAGGGGAACACGGAAGTTCTTGCGGAAGCCGTGGAACTGATGAAAAAGCTTAAGTGACAGCCGGCAGGGACGTATCTGATGGAACATATCTGACGGAAATGCAGGCCTGCATGATCCCGACGGGCGTAACAGAGAGTGATAGAGAGGGCGGACATGAAAACAGAAAAATATAACGTGACAGGGATGACCTGTGCCGCGTGCAGCGCGCATGTGGAAAAGGCGGTGCGCGGGGTGGCGGGCGTCGATACGGTTAGTGTAAACTTACTTATGAATCATATGGCGGTTTCCTATGAGGAGCCAGCCACGGCGGATGCCATATGCCGGGCGGTGGAGAAGGCCGGGTACGGTGCGGCTTTGGCCGGCGCGGACACTGGGGAAGGCGCAGGCGGGACGAGCGGCAGCTCCGGCGTTCGCGGGCAGGACGCCTTTACGGATCACGAGACGCCGAAGCTGCGCCGCAGACTGATCGCGTCCCTGTGTCTTTTACTCCCCCTCATGTATGTGTCCATGGGGCATCTGATGTGGGGGTGGCCCGTACCGGAAGGGTTTGCCGGAAACCCGTGGGCGATCGCCCTGTATCAGCTTCTGCTGACGGGGCTTGTGATGGTTGTTAACCAGAAGTTTTTTGTAAACGGCTTTGCGGGACTTATGCACCGCGCCCCGAACATGGATACGCTGGTGGCTCTTGGAAGCGCGGCGGCTTTTGTGTACAGCGCGGCGGTGATGTTCGGCATGGGCAGCGCATACGGCGCGGGCGATATGGAAACGGCTGTACACTGTCTGCATGACATGTATTTTGAGTCGGCGGCTATGATTCTTACGTTAATTACGGTAGGTAAGATGCTGGAGGCTTACAGCAAGGGCAAAACGACGAACGCGGTCAAAAGCCTGATGGATCTTGCGCCGAAAACCGCGCATGTGATCAGGGATGGCGTGGAGATAACGATAGACGCGGAGGAGGTCGCGGCGGGAGAGACCTTTATCGTGAAACCGGGTGAGAGTATTCCCGTGGACGGTGAGGTGATTGCGGGAGAGAGCGCGGTGGACGAAGCGGCGCTTACGGGCGAAAGCCTTCCGGTTGATAAGGGGATCGGGGACAGCGTCAGCGCGGCGACCCTGAACCAGAACGGAGCCCTCACCTGTGTGGCGACGCGGGTGGGCAGGGACACGACCCTGCGCCAGATTATTGACATGGTGGAGAACGCGGTAGCGACAAAAGCGCCCATAGCGCAGGTCGCGGACCGGGTGTCCGGCGTGTTCGTGCCGGTGGTTATCACGCTGGCGTTTATCACGGGTGTGGTATGGCTGCTTGCGGGAGCGGGCGTCGGCAAGGCGTTATCCTACGCGATCAGCGTGCTTGTGATAAGCTGTCCCTGCTCCCTCGGGCTGGCCACGCCCGTGGCGATCATGGTAGGAAACGGCAGAGGCGCGGGGCAGGGGATTCTCTTTAAGAATGCGACGGCTCTGGAACAGACGGGCAGGACGAATTTCGTGGTATTGGATAAAACGGGAACCGTGACGGAAGGAAAGCCCCGTGTGACGGATATCTGCCCTGCGGACGGCGCATCTGCGGAGACGCTTTTGCGGGTGGCGGCGTCTCTGGAGCAGAAAAGTGAGCATCCCCTGGCGCGGGCGGTCTGCGAGCGGGCGCAGGAAGAGGGGATCGTGCCTGAGGAAGCGGCGGATTTCAAAGCGCTTCCCGGATGGGGCGTGGAGGGAACGCTTGGACAGAAACCCGCTTTTGGCGGAAAGGCTGCGCTGCTTTCGGAGCGCGGGCTGATGACACAATCCTTCCTGCGGCAGGGAGAAACGCTGGCAGAAGAGGGAAAAACGCCGCTCTATTTTGCGACAGACGGCGCCCTGCTTGGCATGATTGCCGTAGCGGACGTGGTGAAACCGGACAGCGCGCAGGCGGTGGAGGAGCTGAAAAACATGGGAATCCATGTGATTATGCTGACGGGAGATAACCGCCGGACGGCGGAGGCTGTCCGCGCGCAGGTGGGGATTGACGCGGTGGTGGCGGATGTGCTTCCGGGAGATAAGGAAGCCGTGATCCGCCGGCTTTCGGAATACGGAAAAACAGCCATGGTGGGAGACGGCATCAACGACGCGCCTGCTCTCACCAGAGCGGACGTAGGCGTAGCCATAGGAGCCGGCGCGGATGTGGCGCTGGACGCGGCGGACATCGTTCTGGTAAAATCAAAACTGACAGATGTGTCTGCTGCGGTACGCCTTTCCAGACAGGTGCTGAAAAATATCCATGAAAATCTGTTCTGGGCGTTTTTCTACAACTGCATCGGCATTCCCGTTGCGGCGGGCGTGCTCGTACCGTTTACCGGGGTTTCGCTGAATCCCATGTTTGCGGCGGCGGCCATGAGCCTTTCCAGCGTCTGCGTGGTCACGAACGCCCTGCGCCTGAATCTGTTTTCTGTCCGCGGCACGGCGAAAGACAGAAGGGCGCATATGGTTCCGATGCCGGACCTGACAGACGGTTTCGCGCGGCAGGCGGGCGGCTATGCGGCAGGCGTCGCAGAAAACGCTGTATCGTGTACCAGAGCGGACTGTGGAGCCGGTCATCAAACGGACGACAGAGGGGACAGCAGAGAAAGCAGCCAGGAAGGAAGCGGGGAAAAAGGCAAAGAGAGCGGTAAAGAAGAAAACAGAGAAGACAGAAGAGAAAGCGGTAAAGAAGGAAACAGGGAAGACAACAGAGAGAGCGGTAAAGAAGACAGAAGAGAAAAAAGCAAAGAAAGCAGTAAAGAAGGTAATAAAGAAAAAAGGCAGGAAAAAAGAAAGGAGAATGAGAGTATGGTTAAAGTATTGGATGTGGAGGGAATGATGTGCGGCAAGTGTCAGGCGCATGTGCAGAAAGCGCTGGAAGGCGTTGCCGGGGTGACGGCCGTGGAGGTCAGTCTGGAGAACAAACAGGCGACGGTGACGATGGAAAGCGAAATTGCCGACGAGATCCTCGACAGCGCCGTGACGGAGGCCGGATATGAGGTGAAAGGCTGCCGGACGGCGTAAAACGGCAGACGGCTGTCTGACGCTCTGCCGTATATAGACGGGCGTTTGGGCAATATGCACAGGAAAGCGGTACATTCTTAGTCAAATTGTCGTGTGCCTTAAAAAAAACTTAATAAAGTAAGCAAAATCTACAATGTGAAGCAAAATCTTTGTGGAATAGTGGTATAGCAAAGGGGACAAAAGTCCGTTATACTAATCTACAGAATTAATCGTCCGGGAAGCGGTTTCCACGGGTGAGAAGAAAATAAAAATTAAAATTAGGAGGCTATCATGGCAAGTTTATCTTTGAAAAATGTTTGCAAGGTATACCCTAACGGATTCGAGGCGGTAAAAGATTTCAACCTTGAAATCGCAGATCAGGAGTTCATCATCTTCGTAGGCCCTTCGGGCTGTGGTAAGTCTACCACCCTTCGTATGATCGCTGGTTTGGAGGATATCTCCTCTGGTGAGTTGAAGATCGGTGACAGAGTTGTTAACGATGTAGAGCCTAAGGACAGAGATATCGCAATGGTATTCCAGAACTACGCTCTGTATCCGCATATGTCCGTGTACGATAACATGGCATTCGGTCTTAAGCTGAGAAAGGTTCCGAAGGATGAGATCGACAAGATGGTAAAAGAGGCAGCGAAGATTCTTGATCTGACGGCTCTCCTTGATCGTAAGCCGAAGGCTCTTTCCGGTGGTCAGAGACAGCGTGTGGCTATGGGTCGTGCAATCGTTCGTAACCCTAAGGTGTTCCTGATGGATGAGCCGCTGTCCAACCTGGATGCGAAGCTGCGTGTACAGATGCGTGTTGAGATTTCCAAGCTGCATCAGAGACTGGGCACCACCATTATCTATGTAACACATGACCAGACAGAGGCTATGACCCTTGGTACCAGAATCGTTGTTATGAAGGACGGCGTGGTACAGCAGGTTGACACCCCTCAGAACTTATATCAGAAGCCCCAGAACCTGTTTGTAGCAGGCTTCATGGGTTCCCCGCAGATGAACTTCCTCGATGCGGTTGTTGAGAAAAACGGCGATACTGCAAACCTTAAGGTTGCAGGTCAGACGATTCCGTTACCGCCCGCTAAGTCCAAGAAGCTGCTCGACGGCGGTTATGCAGGCAAGACCGTTACATTCGGTATCCGTCCTGAGGATGTATATGATTCCGAGATGTTTATCGAGACCGCTAAATGCGTATTCGAGTCTACCATTAAGGTTTACGAGCTGCTTGGTGCAGAAGTTTACTTATACTTCGATCTGGCTGAGTTCCCGATCACCGCAAGAGTGGATTCCCGTACAACGGCGAGACCCGGCGACACAGTTAAGTTTGCTTTCGATGTTGAGAAGATCCACGTATTTGACAAAGAGACAGAGCAGACAATCACGAACTAAAAGAAATGATTGCAGGGGAGGGAGGCGTAAGCATCCCTCTCCTTTGTGCATTATAAATACCCGGGCAATTGCGCATAACCTTTAAAGGGTTTCGCAACTGCCTGTTATAAATAACGGAGGAATATATGATTTCAAGTCAGATTATTAAGGCCAGTATAGAGGAGCTTTCAGCGATTTCCAAGGTATCCCTCGCGGTATGGGATCCGGAAGGAAAGGAGATCGCGGCGACCTTTGAGACAAACGATATTTCCCCGTCGTTGATTTCGGGATTTGTAGATTCTCCAGCCGATAGTCAGGTGATCGGGATCCATCATCTTCTTAAGGTTCTGGATGAGGATGAGGTGCTTTTTGTTCTGGATGCTAAAGGCGGCAGCGAAGATACTTATATGATCGGCAGGATCGCTGTCAGCCAGCTCCAGCATTTGATTGTAGCCTACAAGGAGCGGTACGACCGCAATAACTTTTTCCAGAATCTTCTGCTGGATAATATGCTTCTGGTGGATATTTATAACAGAGCGAAAAAGCTGCATATCGAAGCGGCCGTTCCCCGCGCGGTGTTTCTGGTTGAAACGGACAAGGAGAAGGACGGCACGGCGATGGAGCTTTTGAACGGTATGTTCACGGCGCAGGTCGGCGACTATATTACAGCGGTGGATGAGAGCAACGTGATCCTGATTAAGGCTCTCAACCCTGAGGATGATTATGAGAGACTGGAGCAGATTGCCGACACGATTGCGGATATGATGAACATGGAGGCGATGCTCAATGTGCGCGTCGCCTACGGGACTATCGTAGAAGAGCTTAAGGAAGTGTCGAAATCTTACAAAGAGGCTAAGATGGCTCTCGATGTGGGTAAGATTTTTTATGCGGAGAAGAAAGTGACGGCTTATAATATGCTGGGGATCGGCCGCCTGATTTATCAGCTTCCGATTAACCTGTGCCGGCTTTTTATCGAAGAAATTTTCGGATCGAATGTACCGGCGGAGCTGGATGAGGAAACCCTGACAACGATCAATAAGTTTTTTGAGAATAACCTTAATGTGTCCGAGACCTCAAGACAGCTCTATGTACACCGCAACACGCTGGTATACCGGATCGAAAAACTACAGAAGAGCACGGGACTGGATATCCGCGTGTTTGATGATGCGCTGACATTCAAGATTGCGCTGATGGTAGTAAATTATATGAGATATCTGGATTCGCTGGATTATTGATCTGCGTTTACAGGAACGGAGGATTTATAGATATGCCTGCGCGGGACTGCCTGCGCAGGGTTTTATCAGAAAAGTGTGAGAGGACTGCCTTACGGGCAGTCCTTTTTGCGATTACAGGCGGAGCCGGAAGCGGCAGAGCGAATGAAAAATGAGCGGCGCCTGTTCAGTGTTCGCGGAAATAAAATTTGGGTTCTATATAAGGAAGGAGGCGCATATATATGAACAGAGGAATTATAAATCTGTGATTTGCGCCGTCACGTGGCCCGGCGCTCCGGAATGGAGGTTGTTATGTATCAGAAGGAAATCATATACTTGGGTTTATATAAAGACGGAGACCGTCTGGGGAGTGCGGGATTTCTCAAGGTGGAGAAACGGGACAAGGACGGCAGTCTCTCGCTGGTGGTCAAAAATGTACCCCATTCCATAAACGGAAAATATCCGGTGCGTTATTACAGTGGTTCCGACTGGAAAGAGACGGACGGGATCATGGTGCGGGAAGGCGGCGGCATGTGGGAAAGGCAGGAGCCGGAGTCACTTGAACAGGTTCGACTGCAAATCATGCTGCCGGGCGGTTATCTGGTAGAGGGGGCCAGCAAAGAGGCCGTGAGACAGGAGCGGGCCGCCAAGGAAGTCGCACAGGAAGTCGGGGCGTATGCGGGGAGAGCGTCGGTTTCCGGGTCGACAGTGCCGAGACGGGAGGACCCCGCGACTGTAGAAGGGACTGTGCAAGGGGCTGAGCAGGGAGCCGGGGCGTATACAGGGAGAGCGTCGGTTTCCGGGATGGCAGTAGTGAGGCGGGAAGAGGCCGTGGCCGCGCATGGAGTCGGGCAGGAAACTGCACAAGGAGCCGAGGCGTATACAGGGAGAGCGTCGGGTTCCGGGACGGCAGTAGTGAGGCGGGAAGAGGCTGTGGCTGGGCAGGGAGCCGCACAAGGAGCCGTGCAGGAAGTCGGGGCGTATACAGGGAGAGCGTCGGGTTCCGGGACGGTAGCAGTGAGGCGGGAAGAGGCCGTGGCCGGGCAGGGAGCCGCACAAGGAGCCGTGCAGGAAGTCGGGGCGTATACAGGGAGAGCGTCGGTTTCCGGGACGGCAGCAGTGAGGCGGGAAGAGGCCGTGGCAGTACAGGAAGCCGGGCAGGGAGCCGCGCAGGGAGTCGCGCAGGAAACCGCAGCGCAGGAACGGCCGAAAAAGATAGAGCGCATCGTGGTGCAGCGCCAGGAAGCCGGGGAAAACGCCGCAGCGCAGGAACGGACGCAGAAACCGCTGATGGCGGATGCCCTTGTCATAGAAGGGCTGAAAGAAGATAAGTGGGAGCAGATTCTGGACACTTACGATAATATTCATCCTTACGGCGACGAGCGCGTCTATGTGAAGCTTGCGCCGAAGGATTTTATCATCATGTCAGGGAAATACCAGCATCTGGTAAATAACAGCTTTTTGCTGCACGGATTCTATAATTACCGCCATGTGATTTTGGGAAAAGAGGGAGAAGTGTATTATCTGGGAGTTCCCGGCGTTTTCTATGAAAGGGAGAAGATGGTGGCGCTGATGTTCGGCTTTGAAGCGTTCGAGTGCGGAAGCAGGGAGTCGAAGCCGGGCGAGTTCGGCTATTATCTGAGAAAAGTGGAGCTGTGAAAGAGCCCGGCGCCGTTAACGGTCAGATGCCTTCACAGTCAAAAGCGGGAATAAAACTTTCTAAACAGGTTTCGCCCTCTTGGATAAAGCCGTTTTCAATGCCGATCCGGATGGCGTAGTCAACGATGCGGTTGTACTCTTCGCCGGACACCCGCCGGTTCAGGGGAGAAATGCCGGAAACATGTGAAAGCGGCGTATACTGGTTCATAATACTGACATATATGTCGTTTTTATAAGTTTCGTGGAGGTAACGCAGAACCTTCCGGCTGTCTTTGCCACAGCCGGGCAAAAGCAGATGGCGGACGATGACGCCCCGCCGCATCAGCAGGTCTTCCCCGTCTGCGAAGACGGGAGCGCCGACCTGGCGAACCATCTCGGCGATGGCGGCGGCCGCCGTATCAAAGTAATCGGCCGCATGGGAATAGCGTCCGCTCAGATCCGGGTCGCAGTATTTTAAATCAGGGAGATAAATATCGACCAATCCCTCCAGCATACGGAGCGTTTCCGGCTTTTCGTAGGCGGAGGTATTATAAATAACAGGGATGGAAAGGCCCTGTTTTTTTGCTGTTCTCAATGCGGTTATGATCTGGGGGACGAAATGGGCGGGTGTGACGAGATTGATATTGTGCGCGCATTTACCCTGTAATTCCAGAAAAATATCGGAGAGGCGGGCTGATGTGATCTCCCGTCCTGCCTGTCCCTGCGCGATCTCGTGGTTTTGACAGTATATACAGCGGAGATTACAGCCGCTGAAAAAAACAGCGCCGGAACCGTTCGTGCCGGACAGGCATGGCTCTTCCCAGAAATGGAGGGCCGCTCTCGCAGCCGTAAGCCTTGCGGTCTGTCCGCAGTAACCGGTTTTTCCGGCGTTTCTGTTGACGTGGCATTCCCTTGGACAGAGTGTGCAGTCCGACAGCTCCGGCCAAGCGCTGTTTTCGTAATCTGATCCTGTCATATTTTCTTCTGTTCCGAAGCGCTTTGTGTAGAAAACGCGGGCAGAATTCAGGAGTTCCGAAGGAATACCCCGATTCTGCTCTGCAAACCATTTCTTTTTTCTGATTTCCTGGAACGGGTTTACCGGCAGATGATGCCGTAAATCCAAAACCGTGCGCTTTATGTCGAACCGAAACCCATGTACGTTACCTTTACAGTTAACTCCGCCAGGCACCCTCACGGCACATGAAAGGTTCCACTTAGTGCTGCTGTGTTCCCACCCTGACACGGTTCATGGATTCTCATTGCGTAAGACCCAAACTTCAACGCCACTTATAAAGGGCAGCTACGCAGGCGCCAGCCCTCGATAAAGCATCACCCCCACTAGAGCGGATTGTGGGTACAGGACACCGCTAACGCCCCGGCTGCACGGTTTATTCAGTATACTGTTTTTTAGAAGGTTTGTCAACTTAAAAGGCTTTCTTTTTTATCTTCTTTTTTATAAAAATCACACTTGTTACGCAGCTCATTTCGGACGAAACGGAGACAAACGTCATATCAAACAATAACACCCGCACTTTCCGCATTAGCAACAGATTAGTGACAGATTTCTCCGAACCGGAACCGTTCCCAACGCCCTGTTCATGCGGGTTTTACGATTTAATAAAAATTTAATTAATAACAAATTAGCGACAAATCGGGTGGTTTTGAGCAAATTACAATTGTTAGAATACGAATTTGCGAACATGATTTCAAGAAGAAAGTCTGGGAACCTGCATGAATACTGAGCAAACGAAAAAACAGGATTTTTCACGGCGGACGGCTCCTAAATTGTGGCGGATGCAGATGAACCCGATAATTCCGGCGATTCTGACACTACAGAGAGCGAGACACCCCCGGAGGAAGGAGATACTTCCGAGGAAAATCAGGATGATAACAATACACCTGTTATTGATGGAGAAGATGTCTCCGACGATAATCAGCCGACGGAGGAGACGCCCGACGTGGAAGAGCCTGCGGAGGATTCTGTGACAGAGGATGACGCTTCTGCTTCTGATGAGGATGCATCGGTAGACGCGGAAGGGGATGTTGAGCCTGTCAAGCCTGCGGAGCCTGTAATCACGGTGAAGAATGGCGACAGTGCGGTGACTGATCTTACGAATGCGCTTCCGAACCGCGCCACAGGCGTTGCTTTCGAGATCGCGGCGGTCGAAGGTGTTACATTCAGGTATACATTTGGCGACACGGCGCCCACTGCGGAAACAGGAACCACCTATGGCGATGCGGTTCCCGTAGCTGCTCCTGATCAGGATGCGGAGGGTACCGTGAAAATTAATGCAATCGCGGTAGCTGCTCTTGATAGCGGCGAAACGCAGGTTTCTGACGTTAAGACCGTGACTGTTAAGTTTGCGGCAAAACCGGCAGCCGATACGAAGACGATTTCCCTGTCGGGCGAGTCGGAGGAGGCAACGATAACAATTTACTCGGCTGGTGACGAGTATGCTTTCGGTGCGGATGCGCCTTACTCCATCGAGGATCCGGAGCAGAGAGTTTATGTTAAAGTTGAGCCTAAGACTGCTGACACACTGTTTGAGGTGATGTATATCGGCGAGGGCGAAGAGGAGAAATGGACCAGCGCATATCGCGAGAAAGTCTCTGGGGAAGAACTCTACAGGATTCCGGACAGCAGACTGCATGAGAACCTCCAGCTCAAGGTCGTTAATATGAGAAAGATTACCTTAGACTGGCAGGGCGGAGCGAATTGGGATTCGGTTACAATATCCGCCTGGGCCGTGAGGGAAGACAGCAATTACCATGGAAACCTGATCGTATTTGGCGACCGGATTGGCGAGCCTGCATATGATAACAAGATCTATGCGCCCAAAAATACCAAGGTCGGGCTGACAATCAGCCCTATTGCGGGTCAGAATATGCAGCTTGACAAGGTTACTCTTAAGAAGGGCGATGAGGCTGTAGCGGAACAGGCGATAGGCGAAGACGGCACATCTGCTTTTGTGGTGTCTGAGGATATCGTGGACGACTACACACTCACTATCGACGGTACCGCCAGCTACCAGCGTGCTATGCTTGGGAGACATAATGACGAATTGGGTAAGTGGGAAGACGTTGTACCCGATAGGCAAGGGATTTACAACGTAGCTCCCTACATGAGCTATAAGCTTAGTGCTGTAAAAGCCGACGAAACTGATCTTGCGATCGGCAAAGTAAAAGTAAAGGAAAACGGTGCGGACTCCGACGCCATCACAACGGAGGAAGCCGGCGGTGGCAAATGGTGGCTGAATGTAACGGGAACCGCGAATAATAAGACTCTGCAGGTTGAGCTTTACGCTAATGCTGCCGATACGGAACCAGTTGACACCCTTACTCTTAAGGTTGCGCCCGAAATTGAAAAAGTGACCATAAAAGGCACGACGGGCGACAAGATCACACAGCAGACCGGTACGGTTGCAAAATATGCACTCGTCCTTGATAACAAAACGTCCAAGGACAGTCTGTTTGCGGCTGTTGAAAAGAAAAACGGTGACACGTTTGATTACAGTGAGAACTTTAATGAGTGTATTGCGAGTGTCGCTGTTGAAAACGGCAGTCTGGTCGTAAGGACAAAGGCGGCTGTCAAGGAAACAGCGAGTGCGGGTACCATCGCGATCATAAATAATGCAAGCGGGAAGAAAGTAGCGGCAGTGACGCTGGAAACAAAGGCTCCCGCATGGGTAACGGCTAAACCTGTTCTGAAACAGGCCGGTGCGACAGACACGGAACTGATTTTGGATATCACAGCGCCTAAAGGCGTGGTTCTGCCCGATGAGGCGTATGATCCCGAGGCGCTGCTCTTTTACGAAGTGACTGCCAATGAGCAGGGCAAGAGCGACAAGAAAATCATGTATGTTCCGGTAACAGGCCAGACCACCCGGTTTACTTTCAAAGTGAACGAGGCGGAACTTGGCAAAGGTAAAAAGGCGACCTACGAAGTGACCGCAGCGCTGTTCCTGTATAATGGCACATGGAATGATGGAAATACGAAGCCTGATGGGACGGAGATTGCGAAGAGTGTGTCGTCGGCAGTGTTAAAGCCTGCTACAAGGGACCCTTACTATGCCGATAAAATTACTTTTAAGAAAGAGAAGGCGGCATCCGCCCTCTACACGGGTCAGTATGCCCATGTGGCAACCGTGGATTTCGGCAAGAGCGCAAGCTATAACAGCGGAATTGATGTAGAGATTTACGATGTTCCGGATGGTCTCTATGTGTCCAATAGTGACGGTGGGGAGTTTGCAGAAGCAGGCGAGAGCATCACTCTCAAGGATGACCTGAAAGTGTTTGTAGATGCAAGTGATGCAGCACCGGGCAAATATACACTTAAGGCACGGACGACCTATAATAAGGAATCAGACAATGCGGGCGGCAGTATCGTGCAGGCGACAGCTACCCTTCCGTTGACGGTGGTGCAGGGTATTTATGAGATAGACGCAACTGCTCCGGCGAAGATTTACAAGGCAGATAATAAGGCGGCGACGGCAAAGATCGCGGTTACATACAATTATAATAATAAGAAGGAAACACCCAAGACAAAGAAAGTAACTTACGACCTGGTTGCGGGTGAATACTCTGAGGAGGTAATAACTGTACCGGGTATTACCGTAGCGAACGGAACGATTAAGATTGATAAATCTTATCGGATCAAGAGCACCAAAGATGATCCCGATGCCAATAAATATACGGTTTGGGTAAAGGCGGCGGATTATGCAGGTAACGGGACGGAAGCCTTCGTAACCTTCGAGGTAACAGGAACGACGGCTTCCTTCGGAAAAGCAGCGCTGGTAAAATATGACTATTTGAAAGGTGGCTATCAGGATTTAGCGCCTGCTGACGGAACGGACATTCCGATCAATATGTTAGAGGATGCGGAAGTAGTTGTTGTGAGGCCCGACAGGAATACGGTTCATGGTATGTATATGGAAGATGATATCGTCGATCCTGCGCTCTATACTTTGACACCGGCTAAGGGAACCAGTATTTACGCTGGTGAGGAAAGGAATTATATCAATGTCAGGGGCACCAAGCTTGGAAAGAATCTTGTGTTCAAGGCGACTGCGACAGACGGCAGCAAGGTGAGCGTGACGAGCAATAAGTTCAATATTGTATACGACAATTCTGTGCCGGAGGATCGGGTTAAAGTTGTCTATGAGACGAAACTGAATTTTGGAACAACCTGGGGGTTCCTGGAGAAAGATAACACGGTTAAGCTGGATGATGTACCTGCCGGTACTGTACTTACATTGAGTGTAGCTGACGAAGATGGAGATTCGTTATTTGACTTCTATGACAGCATTTTCGACTACACCATATCAGCAAAGAACGCAAAAGTTGTGAAGAAGTACGGCAATGGTCTGGCCCTCGATGTGATTGTGAACAAGAATCCGGCGGAGATCACCCTGAAAAAGGGAAAGGAAGTAGTAAACACATATAAGATCGAAATTCCTGATCTTACAAATGACGATTTGAAAGAGACGCCCAAGGTAAGCTTGAAGAAGGGCACGAAGATTTATCCGACTTCCTTGGATCAGGAACTTTGCTTTACCATGAATAAAGCGGTGGAAGGCGCCAGATATGTGAAGGTATCCTGGCAGAATAATGAGGAGGATACACGGAATCTCCGTTTGGCTATTACGGATGAAGAGGCAATTTTGAATGCCAACGTAAAAGAGTTTGCATTTGGCCTGAATTTGTATGGCGAAGAGTTAAAGAAAGGCGCGTCCCTTGGGTTCGTATTTCTTGACAGAGACCACAAGGTAATTACCAAGACGACCAACACCGTAAAGATCAAGACAACGGCGCTGAAAAAGAGCTATAAGCTCAATGCGAAGTACACCCTGTCCACAAGGGACGCTTACAGAGTACCGCTTTCCGGAAAGAGCAGCGGTGTAACGGCAGTTGAGTTTAAGAAACTTTATAACGCCAACATAAAAGGTAAGATCAATCAGTTCAGAAACGGCTTTACGCTCTCAGACGGAAACCTTGAGCTTAGGACATATTATGATGAGAGCGCTGGGGAAACCAGGGCGGTAGCGGAAAAGGCTGACTGGACGAAGAACGATTTCATTGGTTTTGTGGAGTATACGGTAACTTACGAGGATGAGTCCGAGGAGACATTTGTTACCAAGATTCAGGTGAACCTGAAAAAGACGGACAAAAATGGTTTCGTTCCTACTGCAAACAAGTATGCGGCCAGCGCGGTAAGCGTGCTGAACCCCGGTACCGGCAAAGTGACAGAAGGCGTTTCCACTGTGACCATAGGTAAGGTTCCGGCGGACATAAGGGCTGCGAAGATGGTGTATAGCAGCGGTTCCGGTAAGAACATAACCTACGAACTGGAAGGGGAAAATTCTGATGTACAGGTAAGTAAGGTCACCGGAAACAGTGTCACCCTCACCATAAAGGGAAACAGCAAAAATACAACCTATAACAAAGGAAAGCTCTATGTGCTTCCGCTTTCCGGTATGTATGCGTATGACAATAATTACATGAATTGGACAGCCGGGCAGTGGCGGAAATACGGCGTCGAGCTTAAGTGCAATGTGAGCCTGAAAGCGCCTAACAGCAAGAGCAAGATCAAGAGTCCTGCCAAGAGCGTTTCCTTCCTGAACGTCGAGCCGGAGAAACTGGCAGTGGACGGCAAAGGCAAAATGTACTACTACGCAGAGCTTCCCTACACGGTAGGTATTTTTGCACAGATCGACGACAAAGACGGCAAGATCACACTGGTAAGCAAGAAAACCGCTAAAGATCCGGTAGTCTTTGCAGAATTGACAGATAAGAGTCTGATCAAGGTCAGAAAAGTTAACAACAAGAATGCACTCGGACTCTATATCGATGCGGAGGCATTCAGGTTAAAAGTAGCTGATGACAAAGCGTGGTCTGGTGCGGTATTCCAGCAGATTGAGATGACAGTGCCTTTTGTCGGCGAGAGTGCAGCGGCAGAGACAATCAGATTCAATCTCACGATGCCCAACCCTTGGAGTGACATGTCGGTGAATGAGGCAATCCTCGCGAAGATCATTGCGAAGTTTAACGGCGGTGATGTCAACGGCATTGCAGGCAGTTCCTACGATCCGGCTACGAGAACGGTTGTTGTTACCGCGAACGACGGAGCTGTAGAGATTCAGAGTGCAGTAGATACGCAGAAGGAGGCTATGGCAGAGAAACTGCTTGCTGATCCCGACGTGAAGCGCTGGGTAGAGAAGCTCGATAGTATTACAGTGGTCAAAGATCTGAATGCTTCCATCTCGGGAGGGACAACGATTACTAACAATGGGAATAACAAGGCATTCCTGATCGAGATAGTTGATAAGTATATGGAGAAGCTTACCGGGAAGTTAGAGGAGGAGGGCATTACCAGTCCTACATGGGGCGACCTTGACAAGAGAAAGATCGACATGACGATTACTGCGACACCGAAGACGGGTGATCCGAGAACGGAAAGCTGCACGGTGAAGTTTATCGTGGATCCGGAAGCAGGGAATGATCTCGACAATGCCATCAGAAGAGTCATCAAAAAGATGAACATGGGTCCTGTAATAGAGTCTGTTACCGGAGCATACGATTCCGGAAACCATAGGATCACGATTACGGGTGATGACCCTGAGCTGGATTTCATCGACGCTAAGAACCAGAGCAGAGATAAATCCGTGCAGATTCTCCTGAGTGAGCTGGGAGAGCATATGGACGGCGTAGAGTCGCTCACATTCTCTTATGTGGCGGCAGATGGCGTGAAGAATTTCATGACAGTCAGAAAAGAAGGCAGGGAAACGAGCGAGCAGTATATTGCCAACCTGGTAGATACGTGGACGGATAAGCTGGTAGACAAATTAATGGAGAGCGGATACGAGGGAGACGGCAATCCGAACGCTTTCGGAAGACTTGGCGGGAGAGAGCTGTTTGTGGAAGCGAAGTTCACGGATTCATCAAAGGAGAACATCAAATATACGATTGCGTTTGTATGTGATGCGCCTTTGACAGGACTGGACGCTGCAATCACCAGTGCGGTCGAAAGACTGAACAGGACGAAGATACCGGGCGTAGGCGGCATTACCTGTGATTTATCCGCTAAAGCGATCAAAATTACAGGTGACGACGCCGAACAGGATATCATGGCATCCAAGAATAAAAGCCGCGATACAATCGTAAGGATTCTTCTGGATGAAATGGATGAGTACATGGATGAAGTGAGCGAAGTGACATTCACCTATGAAAATGATTTTATAACCGTTAAGAGAGAGAATCATGAGTCAAATGAGACGTATATTTCCGATCTCGTAGACGATTGGACGAACAGAGTTGTAGAGAAGCTGCAGTCGGACAATAAACCTGCTACTTACGGCTCCCTTGACGGAAAGACATTGGGGATAAAGGTGAAGTACCGGAATATACAGAAGCCGGCACGCACATACACGCTTGGTTTTGAGATCCAATAGGTAAGAAGAGAGAACTGATGTAAAAAGCAATAAGTAAAGACATGAGGGGGCGGAGAGCCTTCCGGTAATCCACCCTCTATCTTTACGCCAAAACGTGAAAAACAAAAAGGTCCGGAAAATAAAGATCTGACGGGCAGGGCAGAGAAGGACGGACAGCAAAAAGACAGACAGGAAATTTTGTTGAGAGGAAACAGAAAACGGAAGCGGAAACAAGAAGAAAACAGAATGGGAAATCAGAAAATATGAACGGGAAAATAACGATCAGACGTGAAGATAGATCAGGAAACGAATGTAAGGGACAGCGCTTTATCAAAAGGCCGGCACGGGCGCTTGCGGCTGCTTTTGCGGCGCTTATAATTCCTCTGTTTGTGCCGGTTCAGGCGTATGCCGGAGATTTAAACGGGGCAGAGCAGGGTATTTTGTCGGCCATTTCGCAGAAGCAGGAATACGAGGGGGCCTACTATAAGGTGACGGATGGCTATATTGCCAAGGTAACCGAGTACCTTTCCAGAGACGGCATCGACATGAGTCAGCGGGAGGCGGACGAATACGTTGCTCAGTTTCATGCCAATATCGCCGTGGGAATCGCCTCGGGCTACATGGAAAAGATAGAAGCTGCCGGTCCGGAAACACAGGCGGACGGAGGCGATGGTGCAGGTACGGACGGTAATACTGATGCAGGTGCGGATAATCTGGCGGCCGCTGAGGCAGGAGACGGCACGGCTAATGACGGAAACGCCGCCGGAACAGGAGCCGTGGCGGGCATAGGCACAGACCCTGTGGAAGACGGACCAGTCGTTGATAACACCAAGGGCTCCACATCAGAAGGGGCTGTAGAGTATGTGGTTCTTCCCATGGAGGAGGAGACCATGTATGTGCAGGGCATAGAGGAACTTTCCGTCCACGAGGAAGCCTATAAAGACGCCCCTGTCATCGGTGAGATCAAAGAGGGAGAACCGGTCAAAGTCACCGGAGCGGCAAGCACCGGCTGGGCACAGATCGCTTTCGGAGAAAAGACAGGTTATGTATCTGCCGCTTATCTGCGCACGCAGGGGTATATGGATAAAAAGGAAGCGGAAAAGAAAGCCGAAGAGGAAGCGAAGAAACAGGCCGAAGAGGAAGCAAGAAAGGCTGAGGCGGAAGCAAAGAGACAGGCCGAAGAGGAAGCGAAAAAAGCCGAAGAAGCCAAAAAAGCCGAGGAGGCGGCAGCGGCCGAAGAGGCACAGCAGGCAAAGGACTACTCGAATGCGCAGCCTGTCGAAAAGTCCATTAATCTGGGCATGATTGCGCTGGGGATTGTGGTTGTATGTGTTGCCGCGCTTGGCGGGGTTCTTTTCTACCATAAAAAGAAGAGCAGATCCGGGAAACGGTAACCCGGAGCCGGATGCAGAAAGATGGAACATTATATAGACATACACAGCCATATCCTTCCCGGTGTGGATGACGGCGCAAAGGATATGGAAATGACAATGGCAATGATAGACATGGCGTACAGTCAGGGTGTGCGGGTGATGATTGCGACGCCCCATTATTATCCCGGACACGTGAAATACGCAAAAGAATACGTGGAACGCGTATTTGGCGAGACGGTCTTAGCGGTGAAGAATAAATATGAAGATTTTACGATCCTTCGCGGCAATGAAATTTATTACAGAGAGGGTGCGCTGGAGAAACTGCGCGATAAAAGGATTTTTACGCTGGCTGATACCCCGTATGTCCTGCTGGAATTTTCGCCGGGGACACAGTATAACGCCATTTGCAGCGCGGTGCGCAAATGTCTGGAGGATGGATTTTATCCCATTCTCGCACATATCGAGAGATACCAGAGCCTCTGGAAAAATGAAAAGAACGTCAGGGAGCTGGTCCGGATGGGGGCATACATGCAGGTGAATGCAGAGAACTTCATGGGCGGATTTTTCTCCGCGCAGCGGCGGTGGTGTCTGAGGCTGGCCGCAGAGGGACTTATGCACTTTATCGGAAGCGACGCCCACAATACACAGGACCGCAGCCCCAATCTAAAGCAGGCGGCGGATTATCTGCGGGATCATCTGGACGAGGCGGCCTGTAACAGGATTCTGACCGACAACCCGGCCAGACTTCTGCGCGGGGAATACCTGTAGTGGCCATGTGCATGCGGCAGGGCGGCGGCGCGTCCGGATGCTGCAATTTGCGCCGAAAGAGTTGTAAACGGATGCGGAATCCGGCGTGGGTGCGGACTGTGGCGAAGGGCAGAGGACGGAGCGGTATTTATCTGGCACTGTGTATTCAGGTGTGAATGTCAACACGATGAAGGAAAGCCCGGATTTTATTATAGAAGAAACGGCGGCAACAGGAAGGGAACAGGCCTGTTACGGACATTGGGAGGAACGGATGAATAACCAGGAAGAAACAGTAGAAATAGACTTGCTTGAAATACTGTACCTGCTTGGCAGGCGGATATGGAGTATACTGGCGGTCGGCGTCATGGTAGGAGCGATCGCCGGACTTGTGACCCATTACGGGATTGAGGAAAAATACAGCTCGACTTCAAAGCTGTACATCCTGTCCACTTCGACGTCCATTACGTCGCTGGCGGATATACAGGTGGGTACGTCTCTGACCAAGGACTATATTGAGCTGGTGCAGAGCAGACCCGTGGTGGAGGAAGTGATCGGAAACTTAAACTTAAACCGCACTTATGAAGAAGTATTAAGACAGATGACTTTTTCCAATCCTAACGATACGAGAATATTGGTAATGACGGCGGAGGACCCTGATCCTGTGCTTGCAAAGGATATTGTGGATGAGTTTGCGAAGGTGGCCAGATCCAATATTTCAACCATTATGAAGATCGAAGAGCCGAGTGTCGTGGAGCTTGGGTATATTACAAACAAGCCGGTAAGCCCGAATCTGTTAAAGAATATCATTATAGGTGTGCTGCTTGGCATCTTTGTCATGTCGGCAGTGGTGGTAGTGGTTTACATGGTTGATGATTCCGTGAAGAGCTCGGATGATATCGAAAAATATCTGGGACTGAATACCCTGACGAGCATTCCTCTATTGGAGGATGAGAGCGAGGAGCGGAAAAAAAGCGGCTTAAAAGTTCCCTTCGGCAAGAAAAAGGCGGGAAAAGGGAAAAAGAAGTAGAGGGAAGCCGGACGGAGAAAGCGGGCAGGCAGGAAAAGCCCGACGGGAAAAAGCAGGCGGGAAGCCGGATGGAAAAAGCAGGTAAGAGAAGCCGGACAGGGAAAGCAGATAAGAAGCGCCGGTAAAAAAGCGGGAAAATACCGGAAACGGTTCAGGAGGAAAAAGACAGATGGCTAACAGCATCTTGTTCCAGAATTTAGAAAAACAGACTTATGCCAGAAGGGAGGCATTTAACTCCCTGCGCACCAATCTGCAGTTTTGCGGTGTGGACAATAAAGTGATCATGTTTACAAGCTGTACGCCGGATGAAGGAAAAAGCACGGTGACGATGGAGCTGGCCAGATCTTTAAATGACGACGGCAAGAAAGTGGTGCTTGTGGATGCGGATCTGCGTAAATCCGTATTCGTGGGAAGATACCGCATTCATTCCGAGGAGACAATGTTTGGCCTCTCCCATTACCTTTCCGGACAGAAAAAAATGGATGAAGTAATCAACCATACCAACATAGAAAACCTTGATATGATTATCGCCGGGCCGGTTGCGCCGAACCCTACGGAGCTGTTAGGGCGCGAACTGTTCATAAATCTCCTTGGGGCGCTTAAGGAACGGTACGACGTGGTACTTGTAGACTGTCCGCCGCTTGGCTGGGTTATTGATGCGGCAGTTGTGGCGCCGAACTGTGACGGCGTGGTGCTCGTGGTGGAGAGCGGGGCGATCAGCTACCGCTATCTGCAGGACGTGAAAAAGCAGCTTGAGGTGACCGGCGTCAATATTCTTGGCGTGGTGCTCAATAAAGTAAAGATGGAGGGCGGCGGCTATTATAACCGCTACTATTCCGGACATTATAAAGGCTACTACAACAAATATGGCAAGTACGGCTATGGGCGTTACGGCAAGTACGGGGAGTACGGTCATTATGGCGAGGAGCCGACCGAGCCGCTTGAGGATGTGGCGGGCGCCATGGCAAATAACGAAAAAATACCCGGGGGGGGGGGTATAAGGGGTAACGAAAAGACCATTGACTTTGACAATTTATATCAAACAGTCAGGAAGGAGAACCAGCGGTGAAAGAACGTCATCAGGAAAACAGAACCAGAAAGAATCATTTTTCACGGATAACCTCTGCGTCAATTGTTGTGCTCCACCTTCTGATGTTTGGGTATATCTGGATCTCTTTTTATAACTTATATGCTTTCCGCACGCACCGGGTAGCGGGGGGAACCATATCACTCCTGCTCTACTATATCATTTACAGCAGACTGGTGCGGATCTACAGGGCGGATAAGGTGGCACAGTATTCCATCGGGGAAACGGTATTTTCCCAGCTTCTTGCGTTCGGAATTACCGATCTGATCTTCTATGTGGAATGCTGCTTTATTGCGCGCAGATATGTTTCCATTCTGCCCGGTTTCCTTACGGTTATCGTGCAGTTTCTCGTAACCTGCCTGTGGGCGGTCATTGCCAAGAGGTATTATCTGGGACATATTACCCCGCAGGAGACGGTTGTGATTTATGGCGATCTGAGTGTGAAAGGGTTCCTTCGCAAAATCGAAGAGAAGCCGTGGAACCTCTTTAACATACATAAGAAAGTGTCCGCCGGGGAGGGGATGGATGCGCTGAAAGCGGCCATAGACTGCTCGGAGACCGTGATTCTTTATCAGATCGACTATCAGCTCAGGGAAGAGCTGATGTATTACTGCATCAACCAGCAGAAGGTGTTCTATGTGACGCCTACCATTACGGATATTGTCGCAAGCGGCTTTGAGAACCGCCATTTCATAGACAGCCCTCTGATGAAGTACAATTGCTATCAGGAGTCGCTTGGCATGGCCTTTTTCAAAAGGTGTATGGATATCGGCGTGTCCCTGTTCGGACTCGTTGTAACACTTCCCATCACCTTGATTACCATGCTGGCGATCAAGGCGGAGGATGGCGGGAGCATTTTTTTCCGGCAGGAACGCTACACAAAGGACTGGAAGAGGTTCCGCATCATCAAGTTCCGCAGTATGGTCATGGATGCGGAAAAGGACGGCGCTATGCTGTGCAGGGCGAATGACAGCCGGATCACCAGAGTCGGCGCGGTGATCAGACGTTTCCGCATCGACGAGATCCCGCAGCTTCTCAACGTGTTAAAAGGGGATATGAGCCTTGTGGGGCCAAGACCCGAGCGGGTTGAAAACGTGGAGAAATATACGGAGGAGCTGCCGCAGTTTGCTTACCGCCTGCAGGTCAAGAGCGGCCTGACCGGGTACGCGCAGCTTTACGGAAAGTACAATACAAGCGCATATGACAAGCTGCGGCTTGATCTGATCTACATAGAAAACAGAAGCCTGTTTCTGGATTTGAAGCTGATCATGCTGACCTTAAAGGTGCTGTTTATTCCGGAGAGTACGGAAGGGTTCAGCGAGGAGTCGGCGGGGCTGATGCAGGTGGAGCTTAAGAAGAGGGATTTGACGGCATGAGCGAAATGGGAAAAGCTGCGGATAAACAGGTCTCCCAGATGAAATACAGTGTACTTATGTCAGTATATGCGAAGGACAAACCGGAATATCTTTTTGCGGCAGTCAATAGTATGCTGACGCAGACAGTGCCGCCGGAGCAGTTTGTAATAGTGATAGACGGGCCGGTGCTGGATGAGTTATTGCAGCCTGTCTATGAATATCAGCGTTATTATGTGGATTTGTTTACAATTGTTCCGCTGGAAAAAAACGGTGGTTTGGGAAATGCGCTGAACGAGGGGTTAAAGCATTGCCGCAACGAGCTGGTGGCAAGGATGGATGCGGATGATATTTCGCTGCCGGAACGGTGTGAAAAGGAGCTTGCGTGTTTCTGCGAAGACGAAACGCTGGATATCTGCGGGTGCAACATTGATGAGTTTGAGGGAGAACCGGAAAATGTTCTGACTTCAAGGGTTGTACCGTCAGAGTACGAGCAGATTAAAAGATTTATGCGCAGGAGACAGGCGTTTAACCATCCGACTGTTATGTTTAAAAAGCCGGCAGTGATTCAGGCCGGCGGATATTTACCGATTAAAAGAAAAGAAGATTTCGACCTGTTTTCAAGGATGCTGGCTGGGGGTGCAAGAGCGAAAAATCTCGGAGAGCATTTATATCTTTACCGTGTGAACAGGGAGAACTATAAAAGGAGAAAGAGCCGGGATAATTTCAGGAGCGCTTTGTATGTATACTGGCGGCATTGGAAAAGAAAAGGATGCCTGCTGACGGATTTACTGGTTATATGCAGTGCAGAGGTTTTCTTTTTTATTTTGCCGGATGGAATGATGAAGTGGTTTTCGGATAATTTTCTCCGTGCTAAGAGATATAAACAAAATAGCTGGATAGGTTTAGTGTAAAGCATGATTAGCTTTAAATATTTTTTAAACAAAGCAAAAGACGTCAAAATATCGGATATAAAGGCAATATTTCCAATGATGACGGCTTTATTTGCTGTTCCCTTTTATAAAAGTAAGTATAAGAATACCTGGCTTATATGCGAAGAGCCAAAGGAAGCCAGAGATAATGGTTATTGGTTTTTTCGGAAAATGCGAGAGAATCATCCCGATCAACATTGTATTTATGCCATAGACAAATCTTCTGTTGATTATGCAAAAGTGAAAAACTTAGGAGAGGTTATTCAATATGGAAGCATAAGGCACTGGATTGTCTATTTTACATGCCGGCATAATATCAGTTCGCAAAAGGGAGGGAAACCTAATGCAGCGTTGTGCTCCTTTATTGAATTGAATGGATTTTATAATGCGCATAATGTTTTTTTACAACACGGAATTGCAATAAATAATCTGAAATGGATGCATTCTGATTGCTCTAAGTTTGACATGATTGTAGCATCTGTACCTTTGGAAAAAAATTTTATAAGCGATGTATTTGGTTATAAAAAAGAGATTGTAAAATTAACCGGGCTCCCACGGTTTGATAATTTACACAATGTGGTTGTTAAAAAAAATCGAATAATTATTATGCCAACCTGGAGGCAATGGTTTACTTTAAAGTCCAGAAGGCAAAGCGGCCTGCAGAATGAATTTGCGGAGTCCGAGTATTTATTTAAATGGAAAGAACTATTACAAAGTGAAAAATTGAATTACCTGATTAATAAGTTTCAGCTTGAAGTTATATTTTATCCGCATCGAAATATGCAGAGGTATTTAGAAAAGTTTTGCGAGGGATTGAACAGTAAGATAGTGGCAGCCTCTTGGGAAGAGTATGATCTTCAAGATCTGCTTAAAACATCAGAAATGATGATAACTGACTATTCCAGTGTCTTTTTCGATATGATATACATGAAAAAACCGATTATATTTTATCAATTTGACAGGGAGGATTTTCGGAAGTTCCAGTATGAACAAGGATATTTTAATTACGAAAATACACCATTTGGGAAAAGTTATACAAATCTAAGTTCAGTTTTAGAAGAATTTCAGAAAATAGTAGAAAATGAATTTAAATGTACGGATGATTTTACGAGGGCGCATAAAGAATATTTTAAATTTTATGACACTCAAAATTGTGAAAGGATTTTTAAGGCAATATGCGGGATTTAAAAACTTATAAATGGATCGTTTTGATATTTTGTTATTATATTTATCCGTTTGTTGTTAATGGAGCGTCTCTTTTCAGTTATACAATTACTTATGGGATTCCTTTTATATATGTTATTTTAAATTATAATTTATCAGCCGGATTTATTGGAAAAATGAAGAAAAGTCAGTTTCAGTGTCTGGTTTTAGTACTTACTTTGACTTTAGCAAGTATAGTTTATCCAGTACTGCATCATACAGATGACTTTCATTATATCAGTGCAATTACTTTTGTTTTTAGAAAGTTACTTATTTATGTTTTCCTGTGTGAAGTGATAATAAAAAAATATAAAGAAAAATCAATTCCGGAAATGTTTATGTATTACTTTTGTGTTGCTACCTCTTTATATGTAGTGTCTACTTTAATATTTTTGGGATTTGTGCCATTGCGAACATTTTGGATGGGATGTGTGAGCAGCGAAAATATTACGGAACTTTATACTTCTGGCTACGGGTATGTAACACGGATAGGATGGCAGGGATTTTCCGGATTTCGTAATACTTTAAGATGCAGTTTATCTATTGTATTTCTTCTTTATTTATATTATGAAAAACATATTATAAATAATATTGAATTTGCATTATTATTTGCAGCTTCTTTTATGGGCAACATGTTTTATGGAAGAAGTGGAGTTGCTGTTTCTGCTTTGTGTATATTGGCTGCGTCATTATATTACAAAATTGTAAAAATTACTATGTTAGCTAAATGGATGTTAGCAGCTGGTGCAGTATTTATAATGATAAACTGGCTAAGAAATATGAATATATTTCTTAATCAATGGTATCTATGGATGACAACTCCGTTTAAAAATCTTATTACTATGGGAAGCTTTAATAATATCTCTGTTGAGAGATTATTAAAAAATATGATATTTATACCGGAGTTTAAAACACTAATATTAGGAGACGGACGATATGTCTTTAACAATGCATATTATATGAAGACCGACTCGGGATTTATGCGTCAAATATTATTTTGGGGATTGCCGGGGACTATTTTGGCTTATATAGCAACACTGCTTTCGATGAAACGTTTTTCTCACACAAAAATGATTCTGCTGTTGATTATTACTTTTCTATTATTTGAAATTAAAGGTGAAGTTTACTATGAATTTATACCGTTAATGCTTAGTTTATCATTCATGAAAAATTGGCAGGAAAAAATGAAGGTGAAAAGAATAAATGACCAATGAAAAAGTCAGTGTAATTATGAGCTGCTATAAGGAAAAAAAGGAATGGCTAAATCTTTCTATAGAATCCATATTAGGACAAACGTATCAGAATATTGAGTTTCTCATTATTGTTGATGATCCTGATAATGCGGAACTTAAAAATATTATTTATCGGTACGCTATGAAGGATAATAGAATAAGAGTCTGTGAAAATGAAAAAAATATGGGATTGGTATATAGCCTTAATAAAGGATTGGAGATGTCCACCGGAAAATACATAGCCAGAATGGACGCGGATGATATTTCGGAAAATCGTCGCATTGAGGAGGAACTCAATCATTTAAAAAAGTATAATCTGGATCTTGTTGGGAGCGATATTGTTGCTATCGATGAAAATTCTGATATAATGCCCGGAGTCGCAGCGCAAATGCCGGTTAGTAATCAATATATCAAATATATTCTGCGTTACAAAAGCTGCCTGATGCATCCCACCTGGCTTGGCAAAAAGGAAATATTTGAAACAATGTCGGGTTATAGAGAAATAAACTATTGCGAAGACTATGATTTCTTACTACGGGCGGTGCTGTCTGGTGCCAGACTGGGGAACATACCGGAACCTCTTTTAAAATACAGATATAATTTTCTGGGAATATCCAGGCAAAACAAGGCGGAGCAGAGGTGTATAACATACTTTTTAGGTCGAAACAGAAAAGTGATAGATGTGTTGAGTACGGCAACTATAAATTCTTTCCCCGTTTCAACGGAAGGAAAGAAAGAAATAAGAGAAATGAAAGAGTATTTTTTGATATCAAAGATTGCCTTACAAAACAAGATGGATGGAGACTATCGGAAGCTTTTAAAAACATGTATTAAAATTTTAAGAACGAAATATGGAAGAAGGAACGCTTATATCATTTTCATTACAAAATTTTTAATAAAGCTGGACAGAAGAGAAATATTAAATAAAGAAGTTCAGGCAACAATGGTTAAGGAGATTTATTAAAAATATGACTTTCAGTATTCTGATTCCTTGCTACAACATAGCGCCGTATCTTGAAAAGTGCTTGGAAAGTGTAATCCGGCAGACATATAAGGATTGGGAGGTTGTTTTGGTTGACGACGGATCAACGGATGGTACGGATGACATCATAAAAGCTTATGCCGGAAAAGATAATCGAATCAGATCTCTTTTTCAAAACGAAAACCAAGGCGTGGCTGTGGTAAGAAATATATTGCTAAAGGAAGCCGCAGGAGATTATATTATTTTTTTAGATGGTGACGATTGGTGGAAAAATAAGTATGGGCTGGAAAAGATAGCTGCTGCCTCCCGGGGAAAATCCATGGATATTATTGTATTCCAGCATGAGATTGTCAGAAAAGATGGCACACGGGAGTTGAGAAATAATAATATAAATTTTCTGGATGAATCAAGAGTATATACGGGGAAAGAATATTTAAAAAATGTATTGGGCAAAAAAATTACATACCAATGGTTCCCTTGGTTATGCGCTTTTAAAAGACAGCTGTGGGTGGAAAGTCACATCAATTTTAATCCCCACACCTATGCATATGAGGATGAGGAAGTCTTATACAAAATAATTTTGTGTGCTTCAAAAATGGTCGTTATACAGGAACCAATCTATCAATACCGGATTGTGAGGGAAGGGCAATTAACGCAGAGCTCTATGCAGTTGGTAAGCAGCATGGTAGATATTAGCGTTAAGAATATTAAAGAAGTAATGGAAATGGATATGGAGCATGAATTGAAAGTATTGCTCTGTGATAACTTTTCGGGTCATTATTATGGTGCGTTGTATGCGGTTAATGATTTGAAAAAAAGCGAAGCAGGTAAAATATTTTCTTCTTTAAATACATATAGGTTTATCATGGCATATACGCGGAAGAAAAAATATGTGATTTTATCAAAAATCGTCCGGATTTTCGGCCTGCATGCTACTTCTAAGCTCTGGTTTTTTTTTGCGAATGTGAGGAGGAAATGGAAATGTTTTTAGCTTAGAGAAAGTAGTCTGCAAATAGAAAGTCAAGCAGAAATTAGAGAACTTTGAAAAAATTATACAGGTTGAAAAATAAGCACTACAAA
>ERZ808051.82-NODE-82-length-128199-cov-23.600162_pt1 | contig 128199 bp, 135 predicted proteins | sample MGYA00380199_ERZ808051 | MGnify/ENA primary metagenome ERZ808051 (study PRJEB31490, sample SAMN06133391) | mouse gut metagenome | isolation source: J11 | host: mice | place: China: Chengdu | collected 2015-05 ... | reverse complement strand
AGATGATGGGGTGCTTGCACCGCCAGCAGTGGGGGTAGGAGTGGGTGATCTGGGCCTTGGCCAGCAGGAAGCCCTCCGCCTCCAGATCGGCCACCACCATATCGTTGCCCTTGGCGTAGAACTGGCCGTTATACCGGGCGTCGGTCATCACGCCCTTGGCATTCACCGGCACAGGCACGCCGATGTGGGTCAGCCCCGCGTCGTCATACCGCTTGCACACGTCAAAGTCCTCGCCGCCGAAGCCGGGAGCGGTGTGGACGCAGCCGGTGCCTGCCTCCAGGGTCACGTGATCGCCGTTGAGGATCACGCTGTCCTGGTCCAGCAGGGGGTGGCGGGCCACCATGAGCTCGAAGTCGGACCCCTTCAGGGTGGCCAGAATCTTGCAGGCATCAAAGTCCAGCCCCGCCTGCTTGCACACGCCCTCGGCCAGTTCCTTGGCCATGATATACACCTCTTTGTTGGGGGCCTGGAGGAGCACGTAGTCGAAGGCGGCGTTCATGGAGATGGCGGTATTGCCCGGAATGGTCCAGGGGGTGGTGGTCCAGATGACGAAGAACAGCTTGGACAGGTCGCAGTACTGGCCCAGCTTCCCCTTGTCGTCCTTCACGGGGAACTTCACAAAGATGGTGGTGCAGGGGTCGTCCTGGTAGTCGATCTCGGCCTCCGCCAAGGCGGTCTGGTCGTGGGGGCACCAGTAGACGGACTTCATACCCTTGTAGATGAGGCCTTTCTCCGCCATCTTGCCGAAGACCTCAATCTGCTTGGCCTCGAACTCAGGGAGCAGGGTGATATAGGGGTTCTCCCACTCTCCCAGCACGCCCAGGCGCTGGAACTGCTCCGTCATCCGGCCCATGTACTGGGTGGCAAACTCCCGGCACTTGTCCCGGAAGGCGGCCACGGACATCTCCTCCCGCTTGACGCTCTTGTCCTTGAGCACCGCGGTCTCGATGGGCAGGCCGTGGGTGTCCCAGCCGGGGACATAGGGGGCCTGGAAGCCCGTCATATTCTTGTACTTGACGATGATGTCCTTAAGGATTTTGTTCATGGCAGTGCCGATATGAATGTTGCCATTGGCGTAGGGGGGGCCGTCGTGGAGGACGAACTTGGGCTTGCCCGCGTTTTTGTCCATCAGCTTGTGGTAGGTGATTTTGGCCCACTCCGGGTTTAAAAGCTCGGGCTCCCGCTTGGGCAGGCCCGCCCGCATGGGGAAGTCAGTCTGGGGCAGGTGTACGGTCTTGTTGTAGTCCATATTGGGATTCCTCCTAAATAGAATATCATATTTGCGGCTATGTGTAGGGGCGCACATTGTGTGCCCCTACAGACGCTATTTGCGGGTATCGGTTCGGCCCAGCAGATAGTCTACGCTGACATCGTAATAGTCCGCCATTTGGTCCAGCAAGGAAGCATTAGGCTCGCGCATACCCAATTCATACCGGCAATAGGTTGTGGTAGCTATATCCAATTCGGCGGCGATATCTTCCTGACGCAGATGCCTTTCCTTTCGGAGTTCTCTCATTCGTTCTGTTAATTTCATGATAAACCTCTTGACATTACCGTTCGGTGGGATTATAATGAATATGACCGAACGGTTAGATTTTGCGAAGGGGCGAGATGCCGTGGACGATATCATTAATTCAGTAGTGCAGGGCATTGAAGAAAACGCATTCCCATATTTTTTTGTGAAACCGGGATACCGCAAAGACCAGTATTGCGCTTCCCAACATATGGAGTGGCTGGAGGAGCATTTGAACAAGGAAGAAAAGGCCCATTTCGTTCAGCTGCGGGATGCGGAACTGCGCCTTAGCATCATGGAGCGCGAAGCGCTTATCAAGCTTGCGCTGGCCGCCGGGATTCGCCTCGCCCTTCCACGGTAAACAAAAACGCCCCTGCCCCCAAACGGAGACAAAGGCGCAAACCTCTGCGGTACCACTCCCGCTTCCGCGCATTGTCACGCTTCGCCTGTTCGCAACGGCTCAGCGCTTCTTTCGCGGCACTCGTATATGCTGTAACGGGCACGCCCGGCGGAGCCTACTTGCATAAAGCGTTGGGTCCGCGGCTCTCAGGGGATATTCGCCGGGCCGCCCCGCCGCCCTCGCACCGTGCGGGCGGCTCTCTGAGAGGAGGTTTGCCGGGTACTCGTCCTGATCGAAGCCTTGTGCTATAATAGCCTATCTTAACGGCATGAGCCGGTTTTGTCAACCGTTTTGCGTTAAAAAATCCACAAAAACCGCGCCGGACCGTCAACGCCTTCCCCCCGCGGGGGGAAGGCGCCGTTTTTCTTCCTCAGTGCAGCACGCTGCTGAAGGCCAAAGACAGATAGGCCACGTCCGCGCTGTCGCTGCGGGAGGTGATGGCCACAGGAATCTTCGCCCCCACAATCGTGCCGCAGGTGCGGGCGTGGGCGTGCATCTGCCAGCACTTCACAATCAGGTTGCCCGCCAGCAGGGAGGGGGCCACGATGCCGTCGAAATCGCCGCACAGGGGGTTGTCGTACCCCTTCAGCCGGGCGGCCTCCTTGGAGAGAATCAGGTCGTAGGCAATGGGACCGGACAGGGTGCAGCCGGCAATGGGCCGGCGCTGGTGCTCCTTCACCAAGTCCCGGGCCTCGATGGTATCGTTCATGTGGAAGCTGGGCTGCTCCACCAGGGCCAGCAGGGCGATATGGGGCTGCTCGTCCTCCACATAGCGCAGGGTGTCCGTCATGTTGCGGATGATCTCCTTTTTCTGGGCCAGGGTGGGGCGCACGGTGACGGTCACGTCTCCGATGGCGATGAGCTTGGGGTACTCAGGCATACTCACCAGGTCGATGTGGGTGATGAGCCGGTCGGTGCGCAGGCCGTTTTTCTTGTCCAGCAGGGGCAAAAGAAACTCCCGCGTCTGGGTGCTGCCCCGCATCAGCAGGTCTCCCTTTCCCTGGTTGATCAGGTCGATGGCCCGCTGGGTGGGGTTGTCCCCCGGCTTGATCCCCACCAGCTCGTAGTCCCGCCCGGCCAGGCCCAGCCGCTCCAGCAGGGACCGGATTCTGCTCTCCTCCCCCACCAGGACGGGGTGGGCAAAACCCTCCGCCGCGGCGTGGAACGCGCCCAGGAGGATGTTTTCCGCATCTGCCCCGGCAATCACCACCCGGCTGCGTTTGCCTGTCTGCTTCGCCTTCTCTACAATCTGCTCAAAATTCTGCACGGCCATGATGATCCACTCCTCAGTCCAAAATAGGGCGGCTGCCCAAATTCTTCTGAGGATATCATATCACCTTTTTCCCCTGCATACAAGGATTAATTCTCTTTTTCCCGCCCCGCCGGGCACCTGGGCGCACGTATGACATACCGATCGTGGGGCATATCAACGCCCCGATACCGTTTGACCCAGCTGTCCTCTGGCCTCATGCCGTTTCTCCGCGCCACGTTTTGGGACGGGGTGTTGCCTTCCCGGATGATGGAGCAGACCTGGTCCGCCCCCAGCGTCTCAAAGGCATACCGCCTGCAGGCCTGCGCCGCCTCCGCCGCATACCCGTTGTGCCAGAACGCCCGGTTAAACAGGTAGCCGATTTCCAGCACCTCGGTCTCCTTCCACGGCTGCATACTGAGCCCGCACTGGCCGATCATCCTGCCGTTTTCCTTCAAAATCACGGCCCATGGGCCGAACCCCCACTTCCGATAGCGGGCAAGCTGCCGGTCAAGCCATTCCTGCACCTCATCATCGCAAAAAGCGCCCTCATAGGCATACATGGTCTCCTCATCCTGGAGGATTTCACACAGCCCTTGGAAATCCCCCTGATTCAGCTCCCGCAGATAGAGGCGCTCCGTTTCCAGTATCCATCTCCGCTCGCCCGCGCCTACAGGCTCCGCCGAGAAGGCGTGCCAGCCGCCCCGCTCCAGGTGCTTTGTCACGGTAAAGCCGTTTCGCTCCAGCGCAGCCTGCACCTCGTCCTGCCGCCCGTCGATGATGCCGGAGGTGAGAAATACCCCGTCCGGGGCCAGGAACTCTCCCGCCTTTGCCGACAGCGGGATGATGACGTCGGCCACGATATTGGCCAGCACCACCCGGTTTTGTCCCGGCTCCAGCTTGTTCGCCAGCCGCTTGTCCGTCAGCACGTCTCCCGCGTACACCGCCAGCCGGTCCGGCCCCACGCCGTTCAGGGCGGCGTTCTCAAAAGCCACGTCGGCGGCCTTGGGGTCAATGTCCACGCCCACCGCCCGGGAAGCCCCCAGTGCCAGCGCCGCAATGGCCAGAATCCCCGATCCGCAGCCTAAATCCAGCACCTGGCCGCCGGGACGGAGCACCTCCTCCAGCAGCTCCAGGCACAGCTGGGTGGTGGGGTGGGCCCCGGTGCCGAAGGTGAGACCGGGGTTGAGGTACAGCGGCACCCGGCCCTCCGGCACAGGCTGCCCCCGCATCCAGTCGGGGACGATGTACATCCGCTTTCCCACCGGGATGGGCTGGTAATACTTCTGCCAGGAGGTGGCCCAGTCCTCCTCCCGGTGAGAGACGGTCTGGGGCTCGTACTCCTCCAGTCCCGCCAGATACCGCCGGAGCTGCTTCTGCCCCTCCTGGCTGTCCGGGACATAGAACTTCACCCGGCTGGCCCCCTTCATGCGCTGGGCCAGCCCCTCGTCCACGTAGTCCCAATACTGTCGGTTCTGCTCTAAAAAGCGGAGAAAATCCCCTTCCTCCTCCACCACCAAGCCGGCCATGCCGTTGGCGGTGAGAATATCGCACACCCGGTCCAGCCCGTCCGCCGGGACAGGGAGGGTCACTTCCAGCCACGTATCGCTCATTCTATTACCCCCATGTAGCTACGCTTCCCCTGTTCGCGACGCGCGGCTTCGCTCCGACTCGGACAAAACCCGCCTCCGCTTCGCGGCGGCTGGGCTTTTGCCCTCGCTTCGCTCCATCCGCGCTGCTCACGACGGCTCAGCGCACTTTGATCTGCTTCACGCTGTCCAGCCGGATCAGCTTTTCGCACTCGTTCTTTTTGCCCTCGTTGGCCAGTACCAGGGCCCAGGTCTCGTCGGCATCCAGCACCCTGCACTGCTTGCCCATGATATCCCCATCGCTGGTCTCCAGGGTAAGCTCCACGGTTTTGCCCACCTGCTTGCGCACCTGGTCCCCCAGCCCCGCCGTGCCGCCGGGACGGATGCCGTTGTCCCGCAGGATGCGCTCCAGCCGGCGGATCTTTCCGTACAGCCCAAGAACAAAAACAAAAGCGAATATTCCAAAGTATTCCATTTCTACGCCCTCCTCAATTCAGCTCCAGGGGGGAGCGACGGACCGTTTCTCCATCCTTGAGGAAGGTGATGGTGCTGATGGCGGACAGGGGGATGAGCCGCACCTCATTTTTCTCCGGCTTCTTTTGGTTCACCACAACCTCCACATTGGCCCAGCCGCCGTCGAAGTCCTGGACGACGCACCAGTCATGGACGACGGGCATTCCGTCGCTCTCATAGAAGGTCAGCTTCACCCGCTTCCCCTGGGCCTGTTCCAGCAGCCGGGTCACAGGGGACTTCACCGGGGTCCCCTTCTCGTCCACTCCGTCCTGAAGGAGATAGTCGCAGCTCACCTCTAAAATCTGGGCCATGCGCACGATCTTGTCCGTCTCCGGGTAGGCGGCGTCCGACTCCCAGCGGCTTACCGCCTGCCGGGTCACGTCCAGCCGCTCCGCCAGCTGCTCCTGGGTCAGATTTTTGGCCCGGCGGGCCTCCGCCAGTTTGTTTCCTAAGCTCATCAAATTCACCTCATAAAACCGGGAGTTCTCCTCCCCTTGATGCTCTCAGCATACCAAAACCCAGGGGTTTGACCAGCATTTTGCCGTTTCCAAATGTAACGTTTGAGTTTCCTCGGCCTCCCGGGCCTCCGGCGGGGTACTTTCTCTCCCATGAGAGAAAGTACCCAAAGAGAATGCTCAGGGGACAGCCCTCCCAGTGGGCCCGGAGCGCCCACAGTCTGGCTTCCCCCTAAGGACCCCCGTTTTTACGGGGGTGCCCTATACGGAAATCGGGCGCATACCCTTCCGGCGCACGGGGCTTTCGACGCAGATACTCCTATTTGTGCTGCCGCTGGTGTGTGGTTATTGGGCGTTCAGCTGCCTATCCTCCCGCGCCTGAGTAGGCACACCGTTCCTCTGGGGCGGTCAGCCGCCCCCCGCCAGCTCCTTCAGCGTCACCGCATAGGCCTCCCGCTCGTAGGGCAGGACGGGCAGCTTTTCGGGCTGGTCCCAGCCCTTGAGCTGGAACAGACGGCGAATCAGGAAGTCAGTAAAGTCCGGGTTCTTCACCAGCACCGGCCCGGTGAGGTGGGTGGCGAACACATTGCCGTCCACATAGCCCTCCTCCGGGGGGCCGTCCCCGGCATTGCCCGGGCCCCGCTCTACCAGCCCGAACAGGGGGGTAGCCACACCATAAATCTCGGAGCACTTGTTCATGAACCCCACCACAAAGCTCCCCCACAGGGAGGTGCGGGCCACCACGTCCTCCGGCGCCCGGTAACTGGTCTCTGTCGTGGTAAACTCCGCAAAGCCCAGGCAGGGCCACACCTTGCCGCTCTCCTCCTGGGTGATGGACGCCCCCAGCAGCTCCATGGCGTTGCCGGTGAACAGCACCACCGCCCCCCGGCCGATGGCGGCCTTCAGCGCTTCCTTATGGGGGAGCAGGGCGGACAGCGCCGCCTTTTGGGTGCGCTCGGTGCCCGCGCCCATGTAGATGAAGTCGGCGTGCTCAAAGTCCGGCGTGTCCTCAAACAGGGCGGTTTCCACCGTGACGGACACCCCCGCGGCCTCCAGGTGCCGCCGGAGCACCGCCACATTGGCGTACTCGCCGTACAGAGACATACAATCGGGATAGAGGTGCAGAATGGTCAATTCCATGGCAATTTTCGTCCTTTCTTTCGTCACCGGGCAAAGGCGGAACCCAGCATGACCACGCTCCGATTGGACACGCGGTCGGGTCGCTTTTACTGCGTGCCTATCGCGCTACGTGCTCCAGCAGCTTGTCCCGGTCAGAGAAACAGGTGACGACGTACACGTCCTCGTCCCCGTTCGCCTTCAGCTCCTCCGCCGCGGTGGCGATGCTCTCGCCCACCTCCACTTTATCCGCCGGGATATGGCTGTACTTAAACCGCACCGCCAGGTCGTTGCAGTACTTCCCGTATAGCATGATTTTTCCCACATGGGGGACGTTCAGCCGGTCGAAGTCGATGTCCCACAGCCAGCTGGTCTCTCCGGTGAAGTACTTCCGGCTGATGGCGTCCACAATGATCAGCACCGTGCAGGGCTTTTCCGTGGCGGCGATATAGGCCAGGTTGGTATCGTAGGCCACCGAATTCTCGTGCTTGGAGGTGAGCAGGGTACCCTTGTGCTCTCCCAGCGTAAAGGTGACCATCCGCCCATTTTTCAGCGTGTAGTTGTTGATCTCTCCGGCCATCACGGCGGAGGATACCCCCGCCAGGGCGCACACCGACCACGCCGCCAAGATGTTATACACGTTGTAAATGCTTTTGAAGGCCAGGGAAATTGGAGTCTCTCCGTTGATGGTCAGTCTTCCCGCCTTTAAATCCAGGTCGGTGACGGTGAAATCCGTATCGTGGCGCCGGTGGCCGCAGGCGGGGCAGGCGTAGTGCCCGATGTGGGCGTAGTGGTAGCAGGAATACTCCATCCGGCCCTTGCACACCGGGCAGCGGGCCCCGTCGTGATACACGCCATGATGCTCCGTGGTGCTGATGGAGCACTTGTCCAACCCGAACCACTTCACCTTGGCCGGGTCGTGCTCCCGGGCGAAGCAGGACGCCAGGGGGTCGTCTGCGTTGAGCACCAGGGTGGTCTCTGGGAATACAGCGGCCTTGACGGCGTCGTACACCCATTCCGGGTGGCCGTTGCGGCTGAGCTGGTCCCGGTACAGGTTGGTGATGACAAAGTAGGTGGGGTGGAACCATTTGAAGGTGTGCCGGGCGTAGCGCTCGTCGCTCTCTAACAGCAGCACGTCCCCCCGCATTTTTCCCCCCAGAGTGCAGTGGGACAGGATGAGGGTGGCAACTCCCTCGATCTGATTGGAGCCCTCCCTGTTATAGACCACCTTCCGCCCGTCCTTCTCTAAAATGGCGGCGATCATCTCCACGGTGGAGGTCTTTCCATTGGAGCCGGTGACGGCGATGATATGGGCGGGCAGCTTCACCCGGCCCAGCACGTCGGGGCACACCTTCAGGGCGAACTGCCCCGGCAGGGAGCTGCCCTTGCCGACGAGCCCGCCGATGAAGCGCAGAACCTTACACATGATTACGGCCAACACTAATTTCATACTTGAAACGCCCCTCCTTTGTCTGCTCTGCCTGTTTGATCTCCCGCCACTCGTCCTCCAAGATGGCCATGAGCACGTCGTCCCCATAGGCCGCCCCGTCCAGCACCGCTTCCCGTCGGACGCCCTCCCGCTGGAAGCCCGCCTTCTCGTAGGCCCGCACCGCCCGGGGGTTGAAGGAAAATACGTCCAGCTCCAACCGGTGGAGCCTCAGCGCCTCAAAGGCAAAGTCCCGAGTCATCCGCACCGCCCAGGAGCCGATCCCCTTCCCGCAGTTGTCCGAGCGGAATATTGCAATGCGGAAATTGCCGCACCGGGTTTTCCAGTCGATCTCATTGACCACGCTCTCCCCCAGGATACGCCCGTCCGGCCCGATGATAAGAAAATCGGCCCGGTCCTCCGCCTCCAGGCAGTTTCGGAAGTAGGCCAGCACCTCTTCCCGGGTGAAATCGGACCTGCTGCCTGTCAGCCGGTCTACCTCCGAATCCACACCGAACCCCTGCTCCCAATATGCCTCCGCATCCTCCGCCCGGATGGAGCGGAGGATAAAGCCGTCCTTTTCCCAGCTCTGCGTTATCTGTCTCATCTCTTTATGCTTCCTCTCACAGTCGTTTGAATGGGAAGAACAGGTAGAGCTGTCCGCCCTCCGCCGGGCGGCGGCAGTCCTGCACGGCCCCGGCCAAACACAATCCCCGCCGGTCCAATTCGTCCAGTCCCGCCTGAAAAGCGGCGGCGTAATCCCTCTCCACCTTTACCCGAAGGCAGGCGAAGGCGGGCAGCGTCCATTTTGCCCATCCCTCCGGCGGCTCCACATCGGCTGGGGCCTGCACGCCCGCCAAATACAGCCCCCGGCTGAACCCATCCGTCCAGGGCAGAAATTGGCGGGACAGGTCGCTCATCGCGCCCCAGATCCCCACGGGCATACCAGTCCCATCCCGCAGGGCCAATGCCTCCACCTCGCCGTACCGGGCATTGGCCGCCTCCCACAGGGCAGAGGCGGGGTTATGTCCCGGCTCCGCCCTCCCCTCTATCCCAATGACAGAAAAGGCAGGCAATTCACAAGTCACAAGCTCCATCGCGCCGCCCCCTCACAAAGGCTTTACAAAGCAGACAATCCGGTTTGCCTCGGCAAAGCCCGCCCCCAAATGAAAGGCGATGCTGTCCGTATTGCCCAGTTCGCAGTCGCTGGCAAACTCCACGCAGCCCCGCCTCCTGGCCCAGCCCTCGCAGGCTTGCAGCAGAGCGCGGGCCAGCCCCCGGCCCCGAAACGGTTCCCGGACGTAGACCCCCTCCAGATAGCCCACGGGGCTGGTCTCCGTCCCCTCCACATAGTCGCGGCGGAGCTGGCACTGGGCAAAGCCCGCAAACGCGCCCTCCTCCTCCGCCAGAAAAAACGCGGCCCCCTCCGGGGAAAGCGCCCCCCATTCCGCCAGCAGTTCGTCCGGCGTATTGTCCGGCCACAGCTCGCAAGCCAGGACGGCGGCTTGGGGCAGGGTCTGCTCGTTTGCTCTAATCACCGTCATGTCATTTTCTCCAAATAAATCATCAATGCCGTCACATCCGCCGGGGACACCCCGGACACCCGGGACGCCTGCCCCAGATTCAGCGGCCGGATGCTGTCCAGCTTCTGCCGGGCCTCCAGCCGCAGGCCCTGAATGGACAGATAGTCCACGTCAGAAGGCAGGGGCCGGTCCTCCAGCTTGCGCAGCTCCTCCACCTGCCGGTTCTGACGGTCGATGTAGCCCTGGTACTTCACGGAAATCTCCACCTGCTCCGTAATTTCCCGGGAAAGGGCGGGGCGGTCCGGGTCAAAGGGCGCCAGGTCTGCATAGCTCAGCCGGGGCCGGCGCAGCAGGTCCAGCAGCCGGGCCCCGTGGGGACAGGGGGGTTCGCCCCTGTCCTCCAGCAGCTGGTTCAGGGCAGGGGAGGGCGCCGCCCCCACGTGCTCCAGGCGGCGGATCTCCCGGTCCACGGCGGCGTACTTCTCCTCCACCTGGGCCAGCCGCCCATCGCTCACCAGCCCTACCCGGTGGCCGTAAGCGGCCAGACGCTTGTCGGCGTTGTCCTGCCGGTGGATGAGCCGGTACTCCGTCCGGGAGGTCATCATGCGGTAGGGCTCGTTGGTGCCCTTCGTCACCAGGTCGTCGATGAGCACGCCGATGTAGCCGTCTCCCCGGCTCAAAATCAGGGGTGGCTCGCCCTTGATTTTTAAGGCCGCGTTCACCCCCGCCACCAGCCCCTGGGCGGCGGCCTCCTCATAGCCGGAGGAACCGTTAAACTGCCCCGCGCCGTACAGGCCGGGGATTTTTTTGCACTCCAGGGTGGGCAGCAGCTGGGTGGGGTCCGCGCAGTCGTACTCGATGGCGTAGGCGCACCGGGTCATCTCCGCCCGCTCCAGACCGGGGATGGTGTGGAGCATCTCCACCTGCACCTCCTCAGGGAGAGAGGAGGAGAAGCCCTGGATATACAGCTCCTCGGTGTTCAGCCCCACGGGCTCGATGAACAGCTGGTGCCGGGGCTTGTCGGCAAAGCGCACCACCTTGTCCTCGATGGAGGGGCAGTAACGGGGCCCCACCCCCTCGATCACCCCGGAGAACAGGGGGGAGCGGTGGAGGTTGTCCCGGATCACCTGATGGGTTTTTTCATTGGTATAGGTGAGATAGCACACCGCCCGGTTGTCCGGGGGCGCTTCCGTCATAAACGAAAAGGGGACGGGCACGTCATCCCCCGGCTGGACCTCCATCTGGGAGAAGTCCACGCTGCGGCGGTTCACCCGGGGGGGCGTGCCCGTCTTGAACCGGCGAACGGTCAGCCCCAGCTTCACCAAGCACTCCGTCAGGGGCAGGGCGGCGGCCATGCCGTCGGGGCCGGAGTCCCGCGTCACCTCCCCCACGATGGTGCGGCCCCCCAGGTAGGTACCCGTGGCGACGACCGCCGCTTTCACGGCGTACACCGCGCCCGCGGCAGTGACCACGCCGGACACCGCCCCGTCTTCGGTGAGGATTTCCGTCACCTCCGCCTGGCGCACCCACAGGTTTTCCTGCAGCTCCAGAGTGTGCTTCATCACCTCCTGGTAGCGGCGGCGGTCCGCCTGGGCCCGGAGGGACCACACGGCGGGACCCTTGCCCCGGTTGAGCATCCGGTACTGGATGCAGGCCCTGTCGGCGGCCTTTGCCATCTCACCCCCCAGGGCGTCGATCTCCCGCACCAGGTGCCCCTTGCCGGTGCCGCCTATGGCGGGATTGCAGGGCATATTGCCCACCGCGTCCAGGTTGATGGTGAAGCACAGGGTTTTCATCCCCAGCCGGGCGGCGGCCAGGGCGGCCTCGATGCCCGCGTGGCCCGCGCCGATGACGGCGATATCAAATTGTCCGGCGTGATAGTTTGTCATATCGCTGTATCCTCTGTATTCATGCCCCGATTGGGCGCATAGCCGGGCCGCTTTGCACGATAGTCACCACTGCCACCTCCGGCCGGTTGAACAGCCGCAGCCCTTTGAATGGAACCGTGTTATTCCCCAGACCGCGGGAGACAAACAAGGTGCTGCCTCCCACGACATACGCCCCCGAGGTCCAGGGCGGGAAAAAGCGCCGGTCGGTGCCAATGATTCCGCCCACAAACGGCAGGCGGACAATGCCCCCGTGCCCGTGGCCGGACATGACGAAGTCATACCCGGCGTTGGCATACTGCCCGAAGTGGTCGTTGCGGTGGGCCAACAGGAGGGCAAACAGCCCCGGCTCCCCGTCTTGAATCCGGGTAAACAGCTCCTCTGGGGTGGTCTGGTCGGCATAGCCGTTGGGGTCGTCCACCCCGGCCAGCACAAGCCGGTCCCCGCCCCGCTCCAGCACCTCGTACTGGTTGGACAACGGCGTCACCCCGCACTGGATCAGCAGAGCCTTCAGCTCCTTCACCGCCCCCGTCCCCAGCGCCCACTCGTGGTTTCCGGTGACGTAATAGGTGGGCGCGATGGCCGCCAGCCCCTGGGCCAGCGGGGAAATCATGGTCATCTGGCTTTTTTGATCGATGAGATCGCCCGTAATCACAATGAGATCGGGCCGCTCTCCCCGGACCCGGTCCAGCAACTCCCGGCTCCCCTCCCCGTATTCATGGCCATGGAGGTCGGAGAGGTGGACGATTTTATATCCGTCAAAGCCCTGGGGCAGACCGCTCAGCGCCACCTGCGTATGGGTGGTCTGGAGGCCCCAGCACTGCCACTGAAACCAAAACCAGCCGCCCGACGCCAGCGCCAGCAGCGCGATGAGCCACCGCAGGGGGTGGCGGCGCTTTTTGCGGGGCCGGCGGTGGGGGGCGCCCTCCCGCTCAGTCATCGTCATGGAGGTAATAGGGCCGCATCAGGCTTTTGTGCTGGGTGGAGTCCTTCTGCCGGTCGGAGCGCAGCGGCGCGTCCACGGGCCTAGGTCTGTCGTCCCGGCGGCGCTTTTTTCTGCCCGCCAGGGAGGGGGGGAGCACCGGCTCCTTTTCCGGCTGGACGGGCGCGCCCTGCTTTTTCCCCTGGCGGCGGGGCTTGGGCGGGGCGGACTTTTTCTGCTCCCGGCCCTTGGGGGGCTCGGGGGCGCGCTGAACCTGGGGCCGGGGGGCGGGGCGGCGGGGGGCCAGCAGCCGGGCGGTGGCGTCCATAATCACATCTGAATCCAAGGGGTTTGGCTTGTAGAAGTCGGTGATGGGCATGGACGGGTCGTCGGGCAGGGTGTCCTCCAGCCTGCCCTGGCGCACGCCCCGGCTCGCCGGTTTGTCCCGCAGCGCCGGCGGCTCCTTGTCCGCCGAGACCATAACGGGGCGGACGGGCGCCTCTCCCTGCGCCCCGCCGCCGGACTTCCTGCGGCGGCGCTTTTTCTTCTTGGGGGCGTCCGCCTCCTCCGGGGGAGGGGGCGCGGCGGCCAGCCTGCGCTCCTGGGCGCGGGTCTTGTTCTGCGCGTCCCGCTCCCGCCGGCGCTCCTTGGCGGCGGCCCGGGCCTCCGCGTCTTCGGCGTTCACCGGCCGGCCGTGCTTATCCTTTTGGGGCGGGTCGAAGTTCTCCATGGGGAAGGGGTGCCCCTCCACCACCGGGATCGCCCGGCCCAGCAGCTTTTCGATGGCCTTGAGCTCATCCTTCTCATCGAACTGGCAGAAGGAGATGGCCTCCCCCTCGTGGCCCGCCCGGCCGGTGCGGCCGATGCGGTGGACGTAGGTCTCAGCCACGTCGGGCAGGTTGTAGTTGAACACAAAGGGCAGCTCCGAGATGTCGATGCCCCGGGCGGCGATGTCGGTGGCCGCCAGCACCCGCACCCGGCCCGCCTTGAAGTCGGACAGGGCCTGAACCCGGGCGGTCTGGCTCTTGTTGCCGTGGATGGCGGCGGCGGAGATGCCCCGCTTTTGCAGGTCCTGGGCGATGCGGTTGGCCCCGTGCTTGGTGCGGGAAAACACCAGGGCGGAGGTGATCCCCCGCTCCTCCAGCAAATGGGCCAGCAGCTTGGTCTTGTTGGCCTTGTCCACGTAGTAGAGGGTCTGGCGGATGGCCTCCACCGGGGAGGAAACCGGGTCCACCGCCACCCGCACATAGTCGTGAAGCAGGCCGTTCACCAGCCCCATCACCTCCGGGGGCATGGTGGCGGAGAAGAACAGGGTCTGCTTTTTCTCCGGCAGCAGCTTCAAAATCCGCTTCACGTCGTGGATGAAGCCCATGTCCAGCATCCGGTCCGCCTCGTCCAGCACGAAAATTTCTATGCGGGACAGGTCCAGCAGACCCTGGCCATGGAGGTCCAGCAGACGGCCCGGCGTGGCCACCAGGATGTCCAGCCCACGCCGGATGGCGTCCACCTGGGGCTGCTGGCCCACGCCGCCGAAAATCACCGCCGAGCGCAGGGGCAGGTTACGGCCGTAGGCCACAAAGCTGTCCTGAATCTGAATGGCCAGCTCCCGGGTCGGGGTGAGCACCAGCGCGCGGATCACTCTGGGATTGGGCACGGCTTGATTCAGCCGCTGAAGGATGGGCGCGGCAAAGGCGCAGGTTTTTCCAGTGCCTGTCTGGGCGCAGCCCAGTACGTCCCGTCCCGCCAGAGCGGGCGGGATGGCCTGGCGCTGAATGGGGGTGGGGTCGGTATACCCCTCCTGGGTCAGCGCTCTTAAAATGGGGGCGGTCAGCCCCAGGTCGCGAAAATTCATCATTGCTTCGTCCTATTCTAAGTTATTATCGTCCGCACCGCTCGCAGCGTCTGCGCACTTCTTCCACTGTCTCCATCAGGCTCAGCCCATCCACCGGGACGGTGATGTGGGCGCACCTCTCATACAGCGGCGCCCGGTACTGGTACAGGTCGGCCAATGTCTGGCCGGGGGAGAGGGCAATGCCCCGGGAGGACAGGTTGCGGATGCGCCCCGGCACATCCTTCAAAGGCAGCTTCAAGTACACCACTGTCCCCAGCGCCCGCATATGGGCGATGGACTCCTCCCGGCATACGCAGCTGCCGCCGGGGGCCACCACCGTCCCCCGGCAGTCCAGGGCGCAGATGGCATCCCGCTCCAAGTCTAAAAAAGCCTCCACCCCCCGCCGGTCGATGAGGCTTTGCAGCAGCGCACCCTCCCGCTGCTGAATGAGCAGGTCCACGTCCAGGAAGGCCATCCCCAGGGCCTTGGCCAGCACCACGCCCACGGTGCTCTTGCCCGACCCAGGCATTCCAATCAGGATTATATTGTCCATTCCCATACCCCCTCAACCGCGCCGCTTTCCTGCTTTCCAAATTTCGGAAAATAGTACAATCGTAGTATTATACCAAAAAAAAACGTCCACGGCAAGGCTCAAGGGGCCGTCCAGTAAAAAAAGTATCTATCCCGCGGGATAGATACTTTTTTTAACCATATCTGCGCCTGTGGCCAGCGTCACCAGTGGCCCTCCTCGCTGCGCACCCGGGTGGAGCGGTTGCCCACTTGAATGTTATACAGCGTCCGGGTCAGCTCGGTCAGCTCGCCCTCCTTCAACTGGGCAAACAGGAAGCCATAGCGGAATTTTCCCGGCTGGTATTCCACCACCCGGATGATCTCCCCAATGAACTCCATCGGAGCATAGTCCATCAGCTTCACCTTCAGCCGCAGCACCTCGTCCTCGGCGTGGAGGTACTCCGACTCAATGCACGCCCCGCCGGTGCTGATGTCCACCAGGGTGCACTCCTCGGGATGGCTATAGGTGGTGTCCGTCTGATAAAACATGGTGACGGGAATGCCCATCCGAAGCCGAAAATCATGGCGCATCTCGGTGATGGACTTCACCTTCACGTCCTTCAGCCGGCAGATCAGCCGGCTGGACTCCTGAATCGTCCCCTTGAGGAAGAACTGAGTCATGGACTCCGTGACCCCCCGGACCAGCACGGAAGTGCCCACATCCCGGACGCTGAAGGACAGCCCGCCCGGAAGCCGCTCCAGGCTCAGGGCGGTATCGTCCAGGGCGTACCCGGTCAGCCGCCCGGTCAAGATATGCACCCCGTCCGTCGTCTCCAGGTCCAGCGTCATGCCGTTATAAAGCTCAGGCAGCTCGTTGACAGCCTCTCTGCTGGTGCTCACCGGCTCGTCGTCCACCTCGCGCCAAATAATTGATGACCAAAAGCCCATGATATCCGCCCTCCATTCTTATGGATAAATTATAACCGCTCCCAGGCGCAAATGTCAATATCCTGGACGGTTGTAATTTCTGCTGGCTTACGCTATAATGTTATCCGTCATCGTTTCAGGGAGGGAGTGGGGCCGCGTGGAATCCAAACCGAACATTCTGGTGATCTGCGGGCCCACGGCCTCGGGGAAGACCGCCCTGGCGGCGGCGCTGGCCCAGCGCCTGGGCGGCGAGGTGGTGTCCGCCGACTCCATGCAGGTCTACCGCCGCATGGACATCGGCACCGCCAAGCCCACCCCGGACGAGACCAGGGGCATCCCCCACCACATGATCGACGTGGCCGACCCGGAGGAGAACTACTCCGTAGCCCGGTACGTGCAGGACGCCGTCCCCATTGTGGACGGCATCCTGGCCCGGGGCAAGCTGCCCATCGTGGCCGGGGGAACGGGGCTATACATCGACCATCTCGTCGCAGGACGGCAATTCGCCCCCTTTGAAGCGGACAGCGGCCTGCGGGAGCACCTCCAAAACCGGGCCGCCGAGGAGGGACTGCCCGCCCTGCGGACAGAGCTGGAGCGCATCGACCCCGCCGCCGCCGTGCGCATTCATCCCAACGATGAAAAGCGCACCATCCGGGCGCTGGAGGTCTTTTTATCCACCGGAAAGACCATCACCCAGCACGACGCGGAGAGCCGCGCCCTACCCAACCGCTATGCCCCCCTCACCATCGCCCTGAATTTTCAGGAGCGGTCCTGGCTGTGGGAGCGCATCGACCGCCGGGTGGACGAGATGATGGAGCGCGGCCTGGAGAGAGAGGTGCGGGAACTGCTGGCCTCGGGCGTCTCCCCCAGCTGCACCGCCATGCAGGCCATCGGCTACAAGGAGCTGTCCGCCGCCATTTCGGCGGGCCGCCCCGTCTCAGAGGGCGCAGAGGAGGTAAAGCTCCGCTCCCGGCAGTACGCCAAGCGGCAGCTCACCTGGTTTCGCCGGAACCGGGAGGCCCGCTGGTATAATTGGGAAAAAATTCCTAATTTTTCTGCTGCCCTTGCGTTTTCGACAAAACTTGTCAGCGAGTGTGGCTTACAATAATACACAAACAGCGCGGGGTTTGTCCGCCGTGGACAAGCCCCGCGCTCCTAAGAAAGAAGGAGTGTATTTTTATGAGCCTTACATCCACCGTTTCCGTCGCCAAGCAGCCCAATGTTCAGGACGCTTTTTTGTCCGCCGCCCGCCGTCTCGCCGCCCGCGTCACCGTTTTTCTCATGAACGGCTATCAGCTGCGGGGAACGATCACCGCCTTTGACCCCTACGTGGTGGTGGTGGTGTCCGACGGAAAGCAGCAGGTTATTTACAAGCACGCCATTTCCACCATCGCGCCGGAAAGCCCGATTGAAATCGAAGCGCGAGCGTAGGCGCATAGGGGAGATAACGCCGGAGCGGATGGGCAAAGACCAGCGACCGCCAAAGGCGGCGCCTGGTTTGCCCGCAGTCGCAGGCGTTATCGACCCGGCCATGCGCCCAACGCGAGCGTGACAACGCCTCCCTCCCCGGGACGGCCTTCGGCGAGGCACTTTCTCTCCCATGAGAGAAAGTGCCCAAAGAGAATGCTCAGGGGGGCGGCCTCCGGGTGAAACCGGCCCAAGGACGGGCCGCTTTCACAGTCGGCCATCCCCCGAGCCCCCCTTGTATACGGGGGAGCCCTATACGAGAGCGGACCAATACCCTTCCGGCGCGCGGCTTTCGGCGCAGATGCTCCGATTTGCGCTGCCGCCCGTGTGCAGACACGGAAAGGTGAACACCCATCGTCTCCGCGCCTGGGTGGGTGTGCCGCCCAACCGTTTCGATTTCCCTCGTTCTACCGACACCCCCATGGATTAGCTCCCCACAGAGAAAGAAAGGACCCGCATATGAAAGACAGCACCCTTGCCACCAAAGTCATGATTGCCATTTTATGTCTGGGCGTAGCAGTCTACCTGGGTTTTTACCTGGCCCGGGGCTGGGACGATCCCTTGGTCACCACCCTCGCCTATTCCTACGCTCAAGACCTGGGCGCCGAGGCCACCGGCATCCTCATCCGCCGGGAGACCGTCCTGTCCGGCTCCGGCGGCAGCTATGTGGACCAGGTGCTGAACGAGGGGGAAAAGGCCGCCGCCGGCCAGACGGTGGCCCTGCTGTACTCCGACCCCTCCGCCCTCACCACCCGGCAGTCCATCCGTACCTTGAACGCTGAGATTGATCAGCTCAATTACGCCCTGTCCTCCGGCACCCAGAATACGGATGCCTCCCGGCTGGACGCCAAAGTGCTCGCCTCTATGGTCAACCTGCGCGCGCTCACCGCCCAGGGGGATCTCACCGGCCTGGAGGACTCTGCGCTGGAGCTGCGCACGTTGGTCTTCAAGCGGGACTATACCTATGGGGATACCGACGCCGCCGGCCAGCTCAGCCAGCTCATTGCCGGCAAGCGGGCGCAGCTGGACGAGCTGACCCGCTCTCTCAGCCAGGTATCCCGGGTGGTTTCCGCCCCGGCGTCAGGGGTGTTTTCCGGCTCCGTTGACGGCTGGGAGCGTGTCGCCTCCCCGGATATCCTGGACAGTCTCACCGCCCAGGAACTGTCCGCCCTCCTGGCTCAGCCCGGCAGCGCGGACGTGGACGCCGTGGGCAAGCTCATCACCGACTCCACCTGGTATTTCGCCGCCCTGCTGGACGGCACGGACACCGGACTCCAGGCCGGCCGGTCCTACGACCTGGCCTTCTCCGGGGACTATTACGGCCAGATTCGCATGAAGCTGGAGCGGATTTCCCTGGAAAACGGACAGACCCTGGCCGTCTTCTCCTGCCGCTCGCACATGGCGGACACCACCCTGCTGCGGGTACAAACGGTGGACGTGATCACCCGCCAGTTAGAGGGCATCCGCGTCCCCCGCAAAGCCCTGCGGGTGGTCACCGAAACCGTCACGGATGAAGACGGAAACACCAGCCAGGTCAACCGCTACGGCGTATTTACCGTGGTCCGTTCCCAGGCAGAGTGGCAGGAGGTGGACGTGCTGTACACCAACGACAATTTCTACCTGGTCCGCCCGGTGGACGAGAACTCCTCCACCCGCCTGCGCGCCGGGGACGAGGTCATCCTCAATTCTTCTGATATCTACGACGGGAAGGTAGTGCGCTGAGCCGTCGTGAGCAGCACGGATGGAGCGAAACACCAAATAACTGGGGCTCCGCAAAGCCGCCCTTTGGCTTTGTGGGTAGAGGAGAAGCAAGGGCGCGAGCGCAGTTTTCGCCAAAGGCGGAAACAAAGCTGAGCGGACTTTGCTTCGACGAAAGCCGCGCGTCGCGAACAGGCGAAACGCAGCAATAACTGGAGGTCGCTGTAATATGGGCTTGAAAGAAAACATAAAAAAAGTCCGCGCCGGCATTGACGCCGCCGCCCGCGCCGCAGGGCGGGACCCCGCCGGCGTCACCCTGCTGGCCGCCACCAAAACCCAGAGCTCGGACACCATCCGCGCCGCCATTGCGGCCGGCGTCACCGTGTGCGGGGAAAACCGGGTGCAGGAGCTGATGGCTCACCTGGAGGACAACGCCTACGAGGGAGCTCAGGTCCACTTCATCGGCCACCTTCAGACCAACAAGGTGAAATACGTGGTGGGCCGGGTGGAGCTGATCCACTCCGTCTCCTCAGAGAAGCTGCTGCGCGCCATCGCCGCCCAGGCGGACAGGCTGGGGCTGGTCCAGGACCTTCTGCTGGAGGTCAACCTGGCGGGGGAGGCGTCCAAGTCCGGCTTTGCCCCAACCGACGTGCCGGACGCCGCCCGGCTGGCGGCCTCTCTAAACAGTGTTCGCCTGCGGGGACTGATGTGCATTCCCCCCGCGGCCCAGGCTCCGGGAGAAAATTTCCCTTATTTTGAAAGTTTACGCCGGTTGGCTGTTGACATAAGACAGAAAATAGTGGATAATAACATAGATATAGATTTGTTATCCATGGGGATGAGCGGCGACTATTTCGATGCTGTGGCGGCGGGTTCCACCTGCGTGCGGGTGGGTTCGGCGCTGTTTGGCCCCCGCGCGCCTATGGCATTCACTCACGATTGAAGGGAGACCCGTCAGTATGAGCTTTTTTGATGAACTCAAGCGCCTCGCCCGCCCCTATGAGGATGAGGAGGACGATGTATATGAGGAGGATTTCGCCCCGGTGAGCGCCGCCAAGGAGCCCCCCGTCCGGGAGCGGGACGTGGAGCGCCGCAGCAACAAGGTGGTCAATATCCATACCACCACCCAGCTCCAGGTGGTTCTGTTCAGCCCCAGCAAGTTTGAAAACGCCTCCGAAATCGCCGACCATCTCCGGGACAAGCGCACCGTGGTGCTCAACCTGGAGCAGACCGATAAGAACGTGGCCCGCCGCCTCATCGACTTTTTGTCCGGCGTGGCCTATGCCAACGAGGGCACCATCAAAAAGGTGGCCCTGTCTACCTACATCATTACGCCCTACAACGTGGAAATTCTGGGCGATCTCATTGATAACCTGGAAAACAACGGCCTGTATTTCTGACACGGGAGGGACGTAACTTATGATGACTCCGCAGGAAGTGGCCAGCCACGCCTTCGCCAAGGCCACTCTGGGCGGCTATAACTTGGCCCAGGTGGACGAGTTTTTAGACGCGCTCACCGAGGACTATTCCGCCCTGTACAACGAGAACGCCATTTTGAAGAACAAGCTAAAGGTGCTTAGCGAGACGGTGGAGGAATACCGGGCCACCGATAATGCCATGCGCAAAACCCTGCTGGCTGCCCAGCAGATGGCGGACGCCATGGTCACTGAGGCCAAGCAGAAGCAGAGCGAACTGGTGAGCGAGGCGGAAAAGGGCGCTCAGCAGCGGGTGACGGAGCTTCAAAAGTCCATCGCCGCCGAGGAGTACCGTCTGAAAAAGGCCCAGGAGTCCACCGCCGCCTATGTGCGCCGCCTGGCGGAGTTCCACGACAAGGAGATGGATTTCCTCTCCAACCTGGGGGAGCTGGTTCCCCCCGAGCTGGTCGTAAAAGACGATCCCGCCGTGGATATTGAGGCGGCGGTGGCCGCCCAGGTGCGGCAAGAGGAGGCAGAACAGCAGCAGGCCGCATCCGTCCAGGAGCGCCCCGCCCCCCGCCTGGTGGCGGTGGGACCGGACGACGACATTCCCCCCATGCCGGACGATATCCTTCTTCCGTCCCAAGCCGATTTGGAGGAGGAGCTGGACCCGGACGCCACCCGGCGGTTCTCCGACATTCAATTTGGCAAGGACTATCGAATCGAGTAAACACACGCCGCCCCGAAGCGTAATGCTCCGAGGCGGCGTTTTTGCGCATATTCCACTTTGGTTTTTTTCCCCGCAGGGGAGCAAAGCGCAGCCCGATCGGAGAATATTTTATTGCATCCAGTAGCTGCCTGTGATAAAATCAGCGTATCACATTGATATCGGAAAGCCGAAAGGATATGACAGCGTTGAGCTACTGCAAATCACACTTGGACCGAATTAAAAAGGCCAGCCGCGTGGGAACTGTGGTCCTGCTGGTGCTGGGCGGCCTGTTTGCGGCCCTGGGCCTGTTTCTGGTGGCTGCCATTGTGGGCGGCAGGCAGGGTGACGGCGGCACGGTCGCCGCGGCGGCGGTCATGGCGGCGGTGATTTTACTCATCCCTGGCGTGTTGATGCTTGTCATCGGCATCCGGAAATTGCAGACGAAACGCCGTGACAGCGACCCGGAGCGAAGCCGGCTGGTGCGCTCCATCCGACGGCAGCTTCCGGCGGAGCAGGCGGACCTGCCTTTGGACAACCTTTTTGCCATTGTGGATCAGGGTCTGTCCGGCGGGCAGGAATTTGGCAGGGATGTCGTCATCGGCCGCGAATGGGTGCTGGCGGGCGACCTGGCCGTACCCATCCGCCGTATTCGAGGCGTTTTCCTACAGATTTCAGCCCATCGCACCCAGTACACCTATGTAAGTAGTCATATCATCACAGTTTTCGATGATACGCGGGAGTGTGGCACAGCGGGCTTCCTTGCAAACGGGGATCGGGCAACGCAGTGTTACAAGGCGCTGTGTACAGCGGCGCCCTGGGCCATGCGGGGCGGGCTGAAGGAGCAGGGTGAGCTAATGGCCATCTCTCCAGAACAGCTTAGCCAGTGGAACAGGGAATTGGAGCGCCAGCAGGCACAGGCGGACCAGTCTGTGTCCTCGCCCTCATAGGAGAGCCTGTAAAAAAGAATTGAAAATTGCGCAAAAAGGCGGGGGCCTGAAGGCCCCCGCCTTTTGTGTTCTAACGGGTTTGTCTTACTTGTGGTCCACGCCGTTCATGTGGCGGATCAGGTCCAGCACCTTGTTGGAATAGCCCATCTCGTTGTCGTACCAGGACACGACCTTCACGAAGGTGTCGGTCAGCGCAATGCCGGCGCCCTTGTCAAAGATGGAGGTGCGGGCGTCGCCCAGGAAGTCGGAGGAGACCACGGCGTCCTCGGTGTAGCCCAGGATGCCCTTCAGCTCGCCCTCGGAAGCCTTCTTCATGGCGGCGCAGATCTCGTCATACTTGGCGGGCTTCTCCAGGTTCACGGTCAGGTCCACCACGGACACGTCCAGGGTGGGGACGCGCATGGACATACCGGTCAGCTTGCCGTTCAGCTCGGGGATCACCTTGCCCACGGCCTTGGCCGCGCCGGTGGAGGAGGGGATGATGTTGCCGGAGGCCGCGCGGCCGCCGCGCCAATCCTTCTTGGAGGGGCCGTCCACGGTCTTCTGGGTGGCGGTGGTGGAATGCACGGTGGTCATCAGGCCGTCCTTGATGCCCCAGTTGTCGTTGAGCACCTTGGCGATGGGGGCCAGGCAGTTGGTGGTGCAGGAGGCGTTGGACACGAACTGCATGGAGCTGTCGTACTTATCCAGGTTGACGCCGCACACGAACATGGGGGTGTCGTCCTTGGAGGGGCCGGTCATAACGACCTTCTTGGCGCCGCCGTCGATGTGGCCCTGGGCCTTCTCCTTGGTGAGGAACAGGCCGGTGGCCTCCACCACGTACTCCACGCCCAGCTCGCCCCAGGGCAGCTCGGAGGGGTTCATCTTGGCATAGACCATAACCTTCTTGCCGTTGACGGTGATGGACTCGTCGTCCCAGCTGATCTCGCCGTCGAACTTGCCCTGCATGGTGTCATAGCGCAGCATATACGCCATATAATCGGGGGTCATGCCGGGGTCGTTGATGCCCAAAAATTCGATGTCACTGCTGTTGATGCCGGCCCGGAAGACCAGACGGCCGATACGGCCAAACCCGTTAATACCTACTTTGATGCTCATTGGTATCACTCCTTAATGATAGTAGCGGCATTGCGCGGTACTATTATACTCTAACTTTTTCCTAAAGGGAAGGGGAATTGTGAAAATTTTTTCAATCTTTTTCCCCCTTCTTTTGGACAGCTTACTCGATGGTCAGCTCGATGGCGGCGGCGCTGGCCTCGAAGGCCTCCAGCCAGTCGCTGCCGGTGGTGGTGTAAGTAAAGGTATAGGTCTGATCCGCGTTGACGCACACAATGATCTGGGTCATCGCCTGGTCGCCCAGCTCGATGTCATAGCTGTACTGATAGGCGGGCAGGCCGCACACCTCATTGGTGGTGAAATAGCGGTCGGTGATGGTGGGGGCTTCGCTGCCGGAGTCCTTGAAGGCAGACACCAAGGCCATGCGCATCAGGTCCGCATTGATGGCGGAAAAGGTCTCGTTGTCGGTGCCCTCGGTGATGTTCACATTGATGTTGGAGCCGTCGGCGTTATACCAGCACTCCACCACGCCCTCCTGCTCCATGGACTCGAAGCCGTCGGGCACGTCCACCTTGTAGGCCGTCACGTGGTTGCTCTTGGCGGCGGGCTCGCTCACCTCGGCGGAGGGGGCGCTGTTGTTGTCGTTGTTGGCGGGGGCGCTGGGGGCGCTGCCCTTGTCGCCGCAGGCGGTGAGGGTCAGCATGAGCATAGCGAGCAGAAATACGATGGTCTTTTTCATTTTATGACACTCCTCATTGTTGTTCTACGGTCAGATGAATCGGCCGCAACGGTGATTATACCACCGCGCGCCCCCGTCTGCAAGTGCTTTCTCCCTTGACAGCGCTGTTATAATATTTAAAAAACGTTTAAGAATGCGGGGGAGCTGCTGTGATGAAAACAATCCATACCCGGCTTTTAGCCGTCCTTCCCTCCCTGAAGGCGCTGGGGCGCTGGCTGGCGCTGGCCGGGCTGACAGGGCTGGCCTGCGGGCTGGCTGGCGCGGCCTTTACCTGGACGGTGGGCTGGTCCACAGCCCTGCGGGGCGCTCATCCCTGGCTGCTGTTTTGTATGCCCCTGACGGGCCTTGTCATCGTCTGGGCCTACCGGGCGGCGGGCATGGAAAACGACAGCGGCACCAATCAGATTATCGCCAGCGTGCGGGGCGGAGAGCGCCCCCCGGTGCGGCTGGCCCCGCTGATCTTCCTGGGCTCCGCCCTCACCCACCTCACCGGAGGCAGCGCCGGACGGGAGGGGGCCGCCCTCCAGATCGGCGGCAGCATCTCCGCCGGCCTCGGCCGGCTGCTCCGCGTGGATGAGAAAAACACCAACACCATCATCCAGTGCGGCATGGCGGGGCTGTTCTCCGCCCTGTTCGGCACCCCTCTTACCGCCACTGTCTTCGCCCTGGAGGTAGTCAATGTGGGTCAATTCCGCTATGCGGCGCTGTTTCCCTGTCTGCTGTCCGCCCTCATCGCCAACGCCGTCCCCCGCTCCCTGGGCCTGCCGGGAGAAGCCTATCCCTTGGGCGGGCTTCCGGAGTTGGGGCCAGTCTCCCTGCTGCAATGCGGCGCCTTGGCCGCCCTGGCAGCGCTGGTATCCATCGCCTTCTGCGCGCTGATGCACGGGGCAGGCCGGCTGTACAAGTCATATCTGCCCAACCAGTACCTGCGCATTCTCACCGGGGCGGCGGCGGTGATTGTCCTCACCCTCATGGAAGGCAGCGGCGACTACAACGGCGCGGGCGGGCATATCATCGAGCTGGCGGTGGAGGGTCACGTCCATGTCCCCTGGGCCTTCGCGCTGAAAATGCTGTTCACTGCGCTTACCCTGGGGGCCGGCTTCCGCGGCGGGGAGATCGTGCCCACCCTGTTTATCGGCTCCACCTTTGGCTGCGCCGTGGGCCCACTGCTGGGGCTGGACCCCGCTTTTGGGGCGGCGGTGTCCATGATCGCCCTGTTCTGCGGCGTGGTGAACTGCCCTCTGGCCTCCATCTTCCTGTCCATCGAGCTGTTCGGGGGAGAGGGACTGCTTTTCTTCGCCCTGGCCTGCGCCCTGAGCTTTCTGCTCAGCGGGCGCTATTCCCTCTATTCCAGCCAGAATATCGTGTATTCCAAGCTGGAGGCCCGGCTGAACGACCAATATCAAACGGAACAAGAAAAGGAGCGTCTGTCATGTTAAGATTACTACAGGAAACGGAATTTGACCGCTATATCGGCTTTGCCTACGAGCTGGCCCTGGACCCCGCCCGGTCGGGCTACCACGTCTACTACGACGGGATGAAAACCCGGGAGGACTTTGTGTCCCGCGCCCGGAAGGCCCTGGAACGCCCCGGCGAGGATATCCTGCTGTTCGTGGAGGACGGGGAGGTGGAGGGCCTCATCGCCTTTGAGCATCCGGAGGAGGAGCACTACCTCCACACCTTTATCTTCAGCATCCGGCGGGACACGGGGACGGCCCTGGCGGAGTTTCTGGACTACTGCCGGGAGCGGTGGCCGGGATTCACCCTGGATCTGGGCTTCCCGGCGGAGAATGTGGAGGCCACAGGCTGGCTGGACGGGCAGGGAATCCCCTGCAACGAGCGGTCGTGGAACTTCCTGCTGGACCTGGATAAGTATGAGCCCCTGCCGGAGCCCTCTGGGGTGAAGCGGATCACGGCGGAGAATTTTGAGGAGTTTGCCGCCGTCCACCGCCAAATCCAGGGAGATATGTTCTGGAATTGTGAGCGGGTGCGGGCCGCCCTGAACCGATGGGCCATCTTCGTCACCGGGGAGGGGGCGGCCGCCGGGGAGGTGCTCATGACCCTGGACGGCGACCCCCACGAGGAGATTTTCGCCCTGGAGTTCGCGGACAGGCAGTCCCACCAGGGGGCCTTCCGGGTGCTGCTCGCCGCCGCGCTGAACTGCCTGAACTCAAACGGCACAAAATGGCTCACCTTCTTTGTGGACGAGGACTGCCCCGAGGGGGAGATCCTCAAAGAGCTGGGCTTCCGGCTGGTGGGAACCTTTATCTGCCACCGGCTGACGCTTTAAAAGCCATTAAAGACGCGATTGAAATATGGGAGGGCAGTATGAAAGGATTGCATTTAAACCGCCGGACTGTATTTCTCTGGGCGGACCTGGCCCTGGTAACGGCGGCTCTGTGCTGCACCACCTATTCCATCTGCGACCTGGCCGACGGCCTGTCCTTCGGCGGATTTTTCGTCCTGTTTATGCTGGTGGTTCTGGGGCTCTACTTTATGGGCCTGCTGGGGGCGCTCATCCTCCTGCCCCTGTCCATCCGCTCCGGGAGGGCGCGGTTTGCCGTCATCGCCGCCATGTTGCAGGCCATTACCCCCATCCCCTGGCTGCGACTGGTCCAGGCCTTTGAATCCTCCTTTTCCTGGTTTGAATTTGTCATGATGGCCGGCATCGCCGCCGGGGCGGCGATGCTGTTCACCCTGCCGGGGTGGAAAAAGGGGCAGTGATAGGGAATGCGGTCTCGCTCGGATGAGCGGGACCGCATTTGTGTATTTTAACCAAATATAAAGAGGCTATTATTGTTCTAAATGGAAAAAATGAAGAAATCCTTGCATTTTTCTCATTATTAAGTTATGATAGTGGTGTAGGATAATCGTTTTTTATAGAATGGAGGTATATGCAAATGAAAAAGCGTATGATTTGCCTTCTCATTCCGTTGCTGATGCTGCTGACCGTCAGCGCCAACGCCGCGCCTGTCTCTCCGGCTGGGGGGGCCCGGTCTGTGGAACCCCAAACCTGCTCCCGCTATTGGACCACGCCCAGACCCGCCCCGGGCGAGGTGGTGGCCCCGGGCTGCGGGCTGTCCACTCGGTATGCGATTTACTCCACAAAGCGCCCCGCCATCGAATACACCATGTCCTCGGACGATGCTTCCTGGCTGGACATAGCAGCCATCTATTGGACTCCACAGGTGGAGCAATACGGAGAATCCCACTCCTCCTTCGGGTTTTATTCCAGCAAGGGCTGCTACGACCTGTGCTGCCTCAATCCGGAGCACTACCACTGGTGCCCGGCGGTGGGCGCCAGCGATATCTGTCTTCTCCCCGAGCATGAACACAGCGAGGCGGAATACCAGGAGGCGGAGGATTACTACTTCTATCACCCGGTTCAGCCCTGTCCCTGCCACACTCCGTAAAAAAGGTCCCTCTCGCCTGGCGAGAGGGACCTTTTTTATCTTTGATACTCAAACTCCAGATTATACAGACAGATCACGTCCCCGTCCTCAATGCCCATGTCCTCCAGTTGCTGATACACCCCTGCGTCCCGCAGGCGGCGCTCGAACCAGTTCCGGCTCTCGTAGTCGCCGAAGTTCACGTTGGCCATGAGCTGGCGCAGCCACGGCCCGTCCACCAGCCAGGTGCCGTCCTCGTCCCGCTGTATGTCCAACGCCTCGGACGTGTCCACCTCGGGGGGGCGCTCCACATAGGTGGGCTCAAATACAATCACCGGAGGCAGGTCGGACAGCTCACGGGCGGCGGCGTACATCAGCTCACGGGTCCCCTGGTGGGTGGCGGCAGACAGCTCAAACAGGGGGCAGCCCTTGGCCTCCACATGGGCGCGAAGCTTTTGCAGCAGTTCTGGGTCCTCCATGATGTCCACCTTGTTGGCCGCCACCAGCATCCGCCGGGCGGCCAGCTCGGGGGACCAGCGCTGAAGCTCCTGGCAGATGGCGTCGAAATCGGCCACCGGGTCCCGGCCCTCGCTGCCGGACACGTCCACCACGTGAATGAGCAGGCGGCAGCGGTCCACGTGGCGCAGGAAGTCATGGCCCAGCCCCGCGCCGTCCGCCGCGCCCTCGATGATGCCGGGGATGTCGGCCAGCACAAAGGACTGCCCCTCCTCCATAGGCACCACCCCCAGGTTGGGGGAGAGGGTGGTGAAGTGATAGTTGGCAATTTTGGGCTGGGCCCGGGTCACCACGCTCAGGAGGGTGGACTTGCCCACGTTGGGAAAGCCCACCAGCCCCACGTCGGCCAGCAGCTTCAGCTCCAGCAGCACCTCCCGGTACTGCCCGGGCAGACCCGCCTTGGCGAACCGGGGGACCTGCCGGGTGGGGGTGGCAAAGTGCTGGTTGCCCCAACCGCCGTTGCCGCCCCGAGCCAGCACGAAGTCCTCCTCGCCGGACATATCGCAGATGATCTCCCTTGTCTCCAGGTCCCGAACCACCGTCCCCTTGGGCACCCGGATCACCAGGTCGCCGCCGTCCTTGCCGGAGCAGCGCTTGCCCTGGCCGTCCTTGCCGTCCTCGGCCACGTATTTGCGCTTGTAGCGGAAATCCATCAGGGTGGACATATGGGGATCCACCCGCAGGATGATGTCCCCGCCGCGCCCTCCGTCTCCGCCGTCGGGGCCGCCGGCGGCCACGTATTTCTCCCGGTGGAAGGCCACCGCGCCGCCGCCGCCGGTGCCCGCCCGGACGGTGATGCGGGCGGTGTCGATAAATTGATTGGCCATAAGGGCCTCCTTTACAAATCCAGTTGATAGATGCGGTGCCGGGGGATGCCCTCGTACCAGGCAAAGTATTCCCTGGGCATCTCGCAGATCTCCAGCAGGTTTCCCCCCAACCGTTCTATGGTGCGCCAGGAAGGGGCGTTGTCCTCCCCGCAGGTGAGATAGAGCCGAGTCATCCCGTGAAACCGGGCCACGTCCAGCACCAATTCGCAGGCCCGGCGGGCATAGCCGTGCCCCTGGAATTCCGGGTCTATCTCATAGCCCACGTGGCCGTTGTAGTAGGTGTGGAAATTGTCTCCGATGCGGATGCTGATTTTCCCCACAGGGGTACCGTGCGACAGAATGTTGTAATGGTAGTAGGGGAGCGTCACCCTGCCGCCCTCCGCTTTTTCCCGGATGCTCAGCGTGATATCCCCGCCGTCAATTTGATTGAAGCGGTCTTGAAACGGGAACCCCATCAGGCGTTCCCCCTGCGCCGGGCGTACACGTCGCTGTTGGCCTGCCACGCGCCGTCCTCCAGCACGGTAAAGTTCTGCCAGTGGAACGTGTCCTCCCCTATCTCAGAGAATACCCATTTTCCGGCGGGGTTATTAACCGGCGTCCCCACCAGCCTGTCCCCCTCCTTCACGAAGGTGAGCAGGCGCACATGGCCCTCACAGCAGTAGGCCATGTCGTAGCGGCCCTCTTTGGCGTTGAACATCCGGATGGCCGCGCCGTACTCCCCGTCGGGCTGGGGGTTGTCCGCCCTGGTGGCCCGGGAGGGACAGATGAACAAGTCTTCAATCCCCGCCCCGTTGAGGGCGCGGCGGAACAGCCACTCCCCCTGGACGGTGCGGCCCCCGCCCAGGCCGTCGGTGTAGGTGAAGTCCCAGTCCCCCAGCAGGAGGGCGAACCAGTCGAACTCCGGGGGGATTTTGTTTTCCCCCGCGGTCAGGGCCTCCAGAAATACGTCCATGTTATGCTCCTCCTTCTTGTCAGGCTGCGAGCAGGTAAGGACGCTCGGTCGCTTTCCTTCTGATTCGGGCTGGTCTCCGGGCCGCGCTGCGGCCCTGCGCTCGCCCTCACTCCGGTCCAAGGTCTCACCTTCGGCTCGGTCGTGCGGTGGACGCCTGCCACTGGCAGGCACCGCCCCTCGCTGACCCGCTCTCCGCCCTTCTAACAAAAAAAGCCGCGAACGGGGAACCGTCCGCGGCCTTCTGCGTCAAAACTTACTGGGCGATCTCCACGATGGAGACCTGCTTGCGGTCCTTGCCCAGGCGCTCGAACTTCACCTTGCCGTCTTTCAGGGCAAACAGGGTGTCGTCGCTGCCCTTGCCCACGTTGACGCCGGGGTGGATGTGGGTGCCGCGCTGGCGCACCAGGATGTTGCCGGCCAGCACGAACTGCCCGTCGCCCCGCTTCACGCCCAGGCGCTTGGCGTTGGAGTCGCGGCCGTTTTTGGTGGAGCCGCCGCCCTTTTTATGGGCGAAAAACTGGATATTGAGCTTCAGCATAGTCGTTTCCGTCCTTTCTGTTAAAGGTTAATCCTCGTCGTCATCATCCTGCAGCAGAACGATGAGATTATCCGGGTATTCCTCCCCCATGGCCTGCAAGTACACCAGCAGCCCCGTGAGCAGGGCCTGACAAAGATTGTCGCTGGCCTCGTTGAGCTTTGGGGGGAGCTTGAGGGAGATGCGGGCGCTTTCCTCCTTGGCCTTTACCGGAGCGCCCAGGCCCATCACCTCATTGATGGTGCACTCGGTGAGCCCCACGGCGGCGGAGATGGCGGCGCACACGATGTCGCTGCCCGCCTCGGCGTACCCGCTGTGGCCCTCCACCACGAAGCCGTCTAAGCGGCCGGACCCGCTGTGGAAGGTTACGGTGGTCATACTGTTAATCCTCTCAGCCGCTGACCTTGGTGATCTCCACCTTGGTGTAGGGCTGACGATGGCCCTGACGGCGGCGGTAGTTCTTTTTGGGCTTGTACTTGAACACCAGCACCTTCTTGCCCTTGCCGTTCTTCACCACGTTGGCGGTGACGGAGGCGCCGTCCACGGTTGGGGCGCCAAACTTGGCCTTGTCGCCGTCTAAAACGGCCAGAACCTTGTCGAAAGTGACGGATTCGCCGGCTTCCACATCCAGCTTTTCGATGTAGAGGGTGTCGCCCTCGGCCACCTTATACTGTTTGCCGCCGGTCACAATGATTGCGTGCATAGCTGCACCTGCCTTTCCTTTATTACGGGCTCGCTGTCGGGGGCGGGGGATGATCCCCACTTGTTGTCACGCTGCGCCTGTTCGCGACACGCGGCTTCGCTGCGACTCAGGCAAAACCCAGTCCCACTGCGTGGGCCTTGGGCTTTTTCCTTCGCTCCGCTCCATCCGCGCTGCTCACGACGGCTTCGCGCTTCTCCGTTGTCACGCTGCGAAGCGGTCAAGACGTTCGGTCGCTTCTCCGCGCTTCTTAATACCCATTCAATGCGGCCTTAATAGTATATCAGCGGAGTTTTGGAATGTCAAGGCCTTTCCCTTGACTTTTTTGAAAAATTATGTTGACACAGCCGAAAAAGCACGTTATAATCTTTGTTACGCGATTATCTGCGTATGCTTTGCCAACCGCGCCCTGTGGGGCGTTGTGGAGGGCCGCGCCCCGGCGCGCGCCAACATGATACAGGAGGTGTTCCCGCATGGTTCGTACCTATCAGCCCAAGAAGCGCCAGCGTTCCAAGGTCCACGGCTTCCGCAAACGCATGGCCACCGCCAACGGCCGGAAGGTCCTGGCCCGCCGCCGCGCGAAGGGCCGCGCCCGCCTGAGCCACTGATGGCGCACACATCGGGATAATTCATACGACTCGGGGCGTGGGAGTTTTCCCTCGCCCCCTTTGTATTTTGGATTATCCCACAGGAGGTCCACATGAAGAAAACCACGTCCCTCAAGGAAAACCACCTGTTCCGCCGGGCCTACACCCGGGGCAAATCCGCCGCAGACAGCCGCTTAGCCCTCTACATCCGCCGCAACGGGCGAGGGGGCAGCCGACTGGGCCTCACCGTGTCCACCAAGGTGGGCTGCGCGGTGGTGCGCAACCGCATCCGCCGCCGCCTGCGGGAGCTTTACCGCTTGAATGAGGACAAGCTCTCCGCCGGCTGGGACGTGGTGGTGGTGGCCCGCGTCCGGGCCGCCCAGAGCGATTACCACCAATTAGAGAAATCCTTTCTCCACCTGGCGGACAAGCTTGGCCTGTTGAAAAAGGAAGGAACCCCATGAAGCGCCTGCTGCTCTGGCTGATCCGCTGGTATCGCGGCGAAATTTCCCCCAACACCCCGCCCTCTTGCCGCTTTCTCCCCACCTGTTCGGCCTACGCCCTGGAGGCGGTGGAGGTCCACGGCGCGCTCAAGGGCGGCGCGCTGGCGGTGTGGCGGATTCTGCGCTGCCATCCCTTCCACCGGGACAAAAACTTCATTTACGACCCCGTGCCCCCCAAAAAAATCCGAAAACAGTAGGAGGCCAAACATGGATATTTGGCAAATTCTCATGACGCCCTTCAGTTGGCTGCTGAAGCTGTTCTGCGAGGTATTCAACAGCTATGGCATCGCCCTGTTCCTGTTCACCATCGTCGTTAAGATCGTGCTGTTCCCCGCCCAACTGAAGGCCAAAAAGAGCATGATCAAGCAGACCGTGCTCAACGGCCAGATTCAGGAGATTCAAAAGCGCTGCGGCAACGATAAGGAGCGCTATAACCAGGAGCTCCAGAAGTTCTACGCCGAGAACAACGTGAACCCCATGGGCGGCTGCGGCTGGCAGCTGATTCCCATCGCCGTGCTGTACCCTCTGTACGCCATCATCCGCCGCCCGCTGAAGTACATGATGTGGCTCACCGAGGACGCGGTGAAGGCCGTGGCCAACGCCCTGAACTGGACCAGCGTCCAGGGCAGCGAGTTCGTCATCGGCGGCTACAACGAGCTGATGCTGGGCTCCATGATGAACGCCGGCAACCTGGAGGCCGCCAAGTCCGCGGCCGCAGCCACCGGCGTGTCCGCCGCCAGTATGTTCGTCATCAACTTCAACTTCTTCGGCATCGATCTCTCCCAGGTTCCCCAGCTCAAGTTCTGGGAGGGCGGCGTCACCTGGGGCAGCGTGGGCCTGTTCCTGCTGCCGCTGATCTCCGCCGGCCTGTCCCTTTTGTCCATGATTGTGTCCCAGAAGACCAATCAGATGAACAAGGACCAGCAGATGAAGATGAACTTTTCCATGCTCCTCATGGGTCCGCTCATCTCCCTGTGGATCGGCTTTGCCATGCCCGCCGGCCTGTGTGTGTACTGGATTGCCAACTCCCTGCTGATGATGGTGCAGGAGGTCATCTGCGGCAAGATGCTGCGCAAGGACTACGAGGCCGCCCAGCGTGAGATGGAGGAGCAGCAGAAGAAGGCCAAGGAAGCCGAGAAGGAGCGCCGCCGCAAGTCCGCGGAGAAGAAGGCCGCCGCCATCGCCGCCGGCAAGGGCAACAAGAAGGTGCAGCCCCAGTCCAAGCACAAGGGCGTGGACCTGTCCGCCAGCCGGGAGGGCCTGCGCGCCTACGCCCGCGGCCGCGCCTATGACCCCAATCGCTGCCCCGTTACCCCCTACCATGATCCCAACGGCCCCGCCAAGAGCGTGGAGGAGGAGCCCCAGGAGCTCACCGAGGAGGAGAAGGAGATCCTGACCCAGACCAATCCTGAGCTGGCCGCCCAGGCTGAAGCCGCCCAGAAGGCCGCGCCCGCCGATCTCCCCGCCGACAGCGGCGAGGACGGGGAGGGCTATGAGGAGGCCTACGCCGAGGACGAGGAGCAATAAAGTCTCCCGCCTGCCAACAAACATTTGACAAAGGAGTGCGTTTCCTATGTTGAAGCATATTGAAGTCACCGCCAAGACCGAGGACGAGGCCATCGCCAAGGGTCTGGCCCAGCTGGGGCTGGACCGGGACGATGTTTCCCTGGAAATTCTGGACCGGGGAAAGACCGGCTTTTTGGGCATCGGCTCCGTCCCCGCCAAGGTAAAGCTCACCTACGAGGCCCCGGACGAGCCGGAGCCCGTCCCCGCGCCCCCTCCCGCAGTGGAGGAGAAAAAGGTCCCCGCGCCCAAGCCCGAGGCGCCCGCCGCTCCGAAGGCGCAGCCCAAACCCCAGAGCGCGCCCAAGGCCGCGCCCGCCCCGGAAAAGCCCCAGCCGTCCGCCTCCAAGGCCGCGGCGGATGACGACGTGGCCGCCGCAATTATCCAGTTCCAGACCGGGCTGTTCCAGCACATGGGCGTGGACGCCACCCCCGTGGTCACCCGGGAGAAGGAGGCCTATCAGGTGGTGCTGGAGGGGGAGAACATGGGCGCCCTCATCGGCCACCGGGGAGAGACCCTGGACGCCATCCAGCAGCTCACCGGCTACGCGGTGAACCGCGGCCGCAGCCACCGGGTCCGCATCCACGTGGACGCCGAGGGCTACCGCGCCCGGCGGGAGGAGTCCCTCAACCGTCTGGCCCGCAAGACGGCGGGCAAGGTGGTGAAGTACCGCCGGAACATGACCCTGGAACCCATGAACGCCTACGAGCGGCACGTGATTCACACCGCTTTGCAGGACTACCCCGGCGTGTCCACCTTCTCCACCGGCACCGAGCCCAACCGGCGCACGGTGGTGGCCTACGACCCCGGAAAACGGTAATATGAAAAGGCCCAATGCTTTCGCATTGGGCCTTTTTTGCAGATGTAACACGTTGTTTACATTGCGGAAATCAAAACTTGCGCCGGAACATATGCTGATGTAACATGAATGCGGTTGATAAAATGATAAGGAGTTGATATGATGAAATTCGGAGAGAAGCTGTCGTTTTTGAGGAAGCAGCGCGACATGACCCAGCAGGAGCTGGCGGAGCGCCTGGGCGTATCGAGACAGGCCGTGTCCCGGTGGGAGCGCATGACGTCCGACCCGTCCACCGAGAATTTGATCTGCATCGGAAAGCTGTTTGACGTGTCGGTGGACTCCTTACTCAATGACGGGGTGCAGATTCAAGAGGGGGGATGCCCGCGCACGGCAGTTCTGGAAAAAGAAACTCATAAGGGATGGAGGGATAAATTGAAACGGACATTCAGTATTTTTAACCGAAAGATCTACCTGTTCCTCGCGATTATGATCTACCTCTATGATCAGTGGCTGACTGCGATATATCCATACCCCCATCACATATCGCCTATCCTGACAGGTGTGCACGTGAATCTGTCCATCGGCCCGCTGTTCTCGTTCTTCTCCGCGCTGTATCTCATCCTTCTGCTCTTTGACCGCACGGAAAAGCTGGAAAAGCACAAAAGCATCATTCAAATATCCTTCGCGATTGGAATTACTCTGATTTGGGTGCTCTTGTGCTGTTCAATTCAGAAGTATGCCGGATTTATCATGTTCCGAAGCTACTTTGCGGCTTTTGCTCTGATTGCCGCCTTTGCGCTGAGAATTTTACAAAAAAGAAAAGAGGAAAGTATATGAAAAAAAGATTGCTTGCTGGAATGATTCTTTTCGCATTAACCCTGACCATGGCGCTTCCGGCGTCCGCGGCGGGTATCGCTCCAACCGACGCAAGCGCCGGTTACCTCATCATTTCTGATCCCAGCACCGGGGAAAAATGGAGCTGGGAACTGCCTTTGTCTGATGTTTCCACTGCGCTTATCAGCAGCTGTGACGACACATCTGAGACAGTCCAAACGACAGAAGTAACCGTAAACCTTGGGGAATATCTGTTTCAGACCATGCCGGCTACCGATATTGAACAAACGCAATATGACGACATTACCTTAACGGCGGGCTTCAGTTACTCCTACAATTCTCAAACCAAAAAAGTGGCCATGTATCGGGCATATGGGTCCGCGCCCAGCAATGGCCTATATTACACAACGAAGCAGGAATTTTATTATCAAAATCCTGGTGTTTTCGAGAGAATTTATCAATACCCGACAGCATCTTCATGGTCGTACACAACAGATTCCGCCTGGGGAATATACGCATTTGTTCGTCCTACTGCATCCGGACTTAATTGTAGAATTACAGTCGCGGGAATGGAGTATACTCATCGCGATGTCGAGGTTTACTGTCCACTTTCTATAAATATATGATAAATAATTGATTACTCCTGACTGTACCGCAGCTTGTGTGACCAGGAGTAAATAACAACGGTTTACCCGTTTGCGCAAAGCGTGAGCGGGTAAACCGCAGCTTTTTATTTACAAACGCCCCAAAATATCGTATGATAGACAGCAAGACACAGCCAACAAAACACAGTTTTGAGGTGATTTCATGGAGATCAACGTCCTCCCCTTGGGTCAGCTGGGCACCAACTGCTATATCTTCCACGAGACGGGCAGCGCCGCCTGCGGCGTCATCGACCCCGGCGGCCAGGGGGAGCAGCTGGCCCAATGGCTCAAGGACAAGGGTCTGGAGCCGAAGGCCATCCTTCTCACCCACGGCCACTTTGACCACATTCTGGGCATTCCGGGGCTGCGCTCCGCCTGGCCGGAGCTACCCATCTACTGCCACCCCGCCGATGTGGGCGAGGGGGAGACCACCGGCCTGTTCGGCCAGCGGTTCCCCACCGTCTCCTCCTTCGGAAACATCACCCCCTACCGGGAGGGGGACCATATCACCGTGGCGGGGGTGGAGCTGGACGTGCTGGAGACCCCCGGCCACACCCCCGGCTCGGTGACGCTGCGCGCGGGGGACGTGCTGTTCACCGGGGACACCCTTTTTGCCGGTTCCATGGGCCGCACCAACTTCGAGGGCGGGAACGGGGAGGCCATGAAGGCCTCCCTCCGGCGGCTGGGGGAGCTTCCCGGAGACTATCAGGTTCTCCCCGGCCATGAGAGCCAGACCACCTTGGAGCAGGAGCGGCAGACCAACTACTGCCTGCGCATGGCCCTGGATGCCTGAGATGAAAATTTGGTTTTCCCAAACCGGCTGGCCCTGCCCTCCGGAGCGGTTCCGCTTTGCCGCCGAGCAGATGCTGCTCACCCTCTTTCCCGGAGAGAGACCGGAATATCCCGCCGAACGCCCAGAAAACCTGCCGGGGGAGCGGAGCGTCGTCATCACCCTCCGCCGGGGGACAAAGCTGGCCGGCATGAGCGTGCTGGTGGCCCTGGAGGGCCGCTGTGAAAAGGGCGCCGTCCGCTTCCCCGCGGACAAACTGGACGAGCTGGACGAGAAGGTATATCACACGGTCTCCCACGCTTTGAAGCAGGCCTTTTACAAAGCGGGGACGGCCCTGCTGGGCCATGAGCTGCCCTGGGGCTCGCTGACGGGGGTGCGCCCGGTGAAGCTGCCCACCAAAGCTCTGCTGGCGGGCAAAACTTCCGCGCAGGCGGAGCGGGAGCTGCGGCAGGTATACCGCGTCTCCCCGCCCCGCGCGGCGCTGGCGGTGGAGTGCGCCCAGGAGGCGCTGAATGTGCGGCAAGGGCTCACTCCACACAGTATGGCCCTGTATATCGGCGTCCCCTTCTGCCCCACCCGCTGCGCCTATTGCTCCTTCATCTCCGCAGACATAAAGGGCTCTCTGGCTTTGGTGGAGCCCTATGTGGACGCGCTGTACCGGGAAATCCAGCTGGCGGGGGAGCTACTGCGGGAGCGTGGGCTGCACATCAGCTGCGCCTACATGGGGGGCGGCACCCCCACCACTCTGAGCGCAGAGCAGCTCCACAAAATCCTGTCCGCTGTGGAAAAATTCCTGCCTATGGAGAGCTGTGCCGAATACACCGTGGAAGCCGGCCGGCCGGACACCATCACCCCCGAAAAGCTGAAAACGCTGAGCGCCCACGGCGTTCACCGCATCTCCATCAACCCCCAGACCATGGAGGACCAGGTGCTTCAGGCCATGGGCCGCGCCCACACCTCTGCGGAAATTGTGGAGGCCATGGCGCTGGCCCGGCGGCACTTCGGCGGCCTGGTGAACATGGACCTGATCGCCGGGCTGCCCACGGATACCTTGGAGGGCTTCCAGCGCACCCTGGACCGGGTGCTGGCCATGGACCCGGCCAATATCACCATCCACACCCTGGCTCTGAAGAAGGGCTCCCGCCTCACCCTGGCGGGGGAGGCGCTGTGCACGCCGGAGACGGTGGAGGCCATGCTTTCCTTGGCCTCGAAGCGGCTGCGGGAGGCGGGCTACGCCCCCTATTACCTCTACCGGCAGAAATATATGTCCGGCTCCTTTGAAAATGTGGGCTGGGCTAAGCCTGGGGCGGTGTGCGCTTATAACATCGTGATGATGGAGGAGCTGCAAACCGTGCTCTCTGTGGGGGCGGGGGGCATCACCAAGCTGGTGGCCCCGGAGCGCCGCGAAATTATCCGTTTGAACAACCCCAAGTACGCGCGGGAGTACCTGGACAGCTTTGAGAAAATCGCCCAGGATAAGCGGGCCGCCGCCGATTTTCAGGCCGGACTGCGGCCAGCGGACAAAATTTGATTGGAACGGTCCCGGCAGAGTCGCCGGGGCCGCTCTTTTTTCCCGGCCAATTCTTACATTATACAAAGAAATTGGTTAAAACTCTTGTTCCTGGCCATGTTTTCTGCTATAATATATGAGTTATGAACTTTCGTGTTTTGGGAGGCCACGGCCTATGAAATCCGCCGCCGACGTATGGGAAAAAGTAAAAAATCTGATGCAGGGCAGTATGACCGCCGTCGCCATCGAAACCTGGTTTGGCGACGTGGAGGCCGTCGCCCTGGAGGACACCCGGCTGGTGCTGTGTGTCCCCACCGACTTTAAACGGGGCATTATCCAAAACCGGTTTCAAGCCACGGTGGAGCAGGCCCTTCGGGAGCTGTTTTCCTTTGAGGTGGACGTAACCTTGCTTCTGCCGGAGGAGCGGGAGGCCTATGCCGCCCAGCGCTCCTCTCCCAGCGCCGCCGGGGCGGACGAGGAGCGCTACACCTTCGAGCGCTTTGTGGTGGGCTCTACCAACCGCTTCGCCTATACCGCCGCCCAAAAGGTGGCCCAGGAGCCGGGCGGCGCTTACAACCCCCTGTTTATCTACGGTCAATCCGGCCTGGGCAAAACCCATCTGCTCCACGCCATTGCCAACCGAGTGCGGCAGGACCACCCCGGCTCCCGCATCATGTACGTGCAGAGCGAGGATTTTGTGAACGAGCTGATCGGCAATCTCCGCCGAGGCATTGATATGCAGGGCTTTCGGGACAAATACCGCAATGTGGACCTGTTTTTGATGGACGACGTGCAATTTATCGCCGGCAAGGACTCCAGCGAGGAGGAGCTGTTCCACACCTTCAATACCCTGTACGAGCAGAAAAAGCAGATTGTCTTCACTTCCGACCGACCGCCCCACGAGATGCTCCGGCTGGAGCAGCGTCTGCGCACCCGTTTTGAGCAGGGCCTGCCCGCCGACATTCAGCCCCCGGACTACGAGACCCGCGTAGCCCTTTTAAAAAACAAGGCGGTGGAGCGGGGCATCTCCCTGCCCGACCCGGTGCTGTCCTACGTGGCGGAAAACATCACCTCCAACGTGCGGCAGATTGAGGGTGTAGTGAACAAAATCATGGCCTTCCAGGAGCTGATGGGCGCTCAGGTGGACGTAGAGACCACCGTGCGCGCCGTGCGGGACATTCTCCGGGCCAAGGAGAACTTTCTCCCCTCCGCCGACACCATCATCCAGGAGGTGGCCCGCTTTTACGAGCTGGACAGCGCCGCCATCCGGGGTCAAAGCCAGAATAAGGAGATCAGCACCGCCCGCAACGTGGCCATGTATATCATCCGGGAGATGACCCAGCTGTCTCTGGCGGAGATCGGTCAGCAGTTCGGCGGCCGTCACCACTCCACTGTGCTCAACTCCATCAACCGGGTAGAGAAGAACATGAAGGACCAGCCGGAGCTGTCCGAGATCATCCGGGATATCACCAACGCGGTGAATTCTGCATATTAAGGGGTTTCGCCCCCAGCGCGATCTACGACCTTTCGGCGCCCGCGCCTTCGTGTCAAACCTCTTGGCACGCGCTTTTTTGTCGCCCACAGCTTCCACAGTCCTGCGGCCTGTGGTGTGGAAGTATGTGGAGCTATACCGGGCGAACCGCCCCGCCGTACAGGCTGTGCATATCTTGTGCAACCTACTGAGGACGGCCTGTCCATTGAGATTTCCCGCTTTCCCCAGTTTTCCACAACCTCCGCAGCCCCTACGGACTACTACGATATTAAAACCCCTCCTCTCCCTGCGGGAGAAGGGAGAAAGGACCTTCCTATGAAATTTTCCTGTGAAAAAGCAATTCTGCAATCCGCCGTCACCACCGCCGGCCGGGTGGCCGCTCCCAAAAGCTCCATCTTAGCGCTGGAGGGCGTACTCATGGAGGCTGAGGCGGATGGGCTGCACATCAGCGGCTATAACCTGGAAACCGGCATTGTCACCCAGGTGGAGGCCCAGGTAAAGGAGCCGGGCGCCATTGTGCTCTCCGCTCGGCTGTTAGGGGAAATTCTCCGCCGGATGCCTGACGATGTGGTCTCCATCTCCGCCGACGCGGGCTGCTCCGTCCACATCGCCTGCGGCCCCACCTCCTTTGATATCATGGGCAGCAGCGACGAGGACTTCCCCGAACTGCCCAGCGTGGGGGAGGGCAACGTACTCACTCTGACCCAGGGGGCGCTGCGCTCTATGATCGGGCAGACCATTTTTGCCGTCAGCGACAATGAGAGCCGCCCCATTCACACCGGCGCTCTGTTTGAGGGGGACGGAAAGCAGCTCTCCGTGGTGGCGGTGGACGGGTACCGTCTGGCCCTGCGGCGGGAGGAGCTGACGGCCCAGAGCAGCACGGAGCCGGTGTCCTTTGTGGTCCCCGGCGCGGCCTTGAACGAGGTGGAGAAAATCTGCGCCGACTCGGACGCCCCCGTGACAATCACCCAGGGGGAGCGCCATGTCACCTTTGAAGTGGGCGGCACTCTGCTGGTGGCCCGGCGGCTGGAGGGGGAGTTCCTCAACTACCGCCAGACCATCCCCCGGAACAACACCATCGTGTTAGAGGCGGACTGCGCCGATTTGCAGCGCTCCATCGACCGGGCCTCCCTGATTATCAATGACAAGCTGAAAAGCCCGCTGAGATGCAAATTTGAGGACGGTCTGCTGTCCATCACCTCCAAAACCGCCATTGGCGCAGCCTTTGACCAGTGCCCCATCACCGGGGACGGGAAGGGGCTGGAGATCGGCTTTAACAACCGCTTTCTCATGGACGCGGTGAAGGCCGCCCCCGCCTCCCGGGTGCGGTTGGAGTTGAACACCGCCACCGCCCCCTGCCTGCTGCTGCCGTTGGAGGGCGAGGCGGACAATTTCCTGTATATGGTTCTGCCTGTGCGGCTGCGCGCGGGGGAATAAGAAGCGCTGAATAGACGGCTGCGAGGCACGACAACGAGGAGGCTTTCATGGAAGAACGGATCAAAATCGAGACTCCCTTCATCCGGCTGGATGCGCTGCTGAAGTTCGCCGGCGTGGCGGAGACAGGGGGGGCGGCCAAGCTGGCCATCCAGAGCGGCGAGGTGAAGGTCAACGGCGAGGTTTGCGCCATGCGGGGGAAAAAGCTCTATCCGGGCGACCGGGCGGAGCTGGACGGACAGACCTTTTTGGTGGAATGACGGTCAACCACATCACCCTGGACTTTTTCCGAAATTACCTCCATGCCGAGGCCTCCTTTCACCCCGGCGTCAATGTGATTGTGGGAGAAAACGCCCAGGGCAAGACCAATCTGCTGGAGGCCGTCGCCTATCTCTCTGCCGCCTCCTCCCACCGGGCGCGGTATGACCGGGAGCTGATCCGTCATGACGTGGACCACGCTTTTCTCAAGGCGGAGGTGACCAGCCGGGGGCGGGCGCTGATTTTGGAGGCGGGCCTCCACCGGGGGATCCGGCGGCAGCTGTGCTCCAACGGCGTGAAGCTGAAGACGGCGGGGGAACTATCCGGCCTGTTAAACACGGTGCTGTTCTGCCCGGAGGATCTGTATCTCATCCGGGAAGGGGCGGAGGCGAGGCGGCGGTTTTTGGACGGCTGCATCTGTCAGCTCCGGCCCCGGTACGCCCAGGCTCTGGGGGAGTACCGGCGGCTGTACCAGCACAAAACCCGGATTTTAAAGGACAGCGAGCAGTGCCCCGGCCTGTTAGATACTTTAGACGACTTTTCTCTGCGCATGGCCCAGTGCGGAGCGGTTTTGATTCACTATCGGGCCCACTTTGTCAAGCGGCTGAACCAGGCCGCGCCGGATATACACGCCGACTGCTCCGGAGGGAGGGAAAGGCTGGCCCTGCGGTATGAGACGGTGTCCGCCGTCACTGACCCGGAGGCCCCGCCCAAAGCCATCCTCCCCCAGCTGCTGGCCCACCAGGAGGCCCACCGGGCGGCGGAGATCGCCAGCAAAAGCTGCCTGTCAGGCCCCCACAAGGACGAGCTGGCGGTGGAAATCAACGGGGAGTCCGCCAAGGCCTACGCCTCCCAGGGCCAGACCAGGACGGCGGCCCTTGCGCTGAAGCTGGCGGCCCGGGATATCTTCCGCCAGGAGACGGAGGAATGGCCGGTCCTTCTTTTGGACGACGTGCTCAGCGAGCTGGACGCCCGCCGCCAGGAGTTTGTCCTCAACCGCATCACCTCCGGCCAGGTGTTCATCACCTGTTGCGAGGAGGAAAAGCTGGCGCGGCTGCGGGATGGCAAAGCGTTTCACGTGAAACAGGGACAGCTGGTGTGATGAACACCTGATTCGGCGCGGATGCGCCGCACAAGGTTTTGCGAAGCAAAAACCTTGGCGCAGGCGGAAGTGATTTCCGCCGAGCATATCAAAAAAAGGGGTCCCCACGGGGCCTGACCCGTTGGGAAGTTCATCACCTGCTGCGAGGAGGAAAAGCTGGCACGACTGCGGGATGGCAAAGCGTTTCACGTAAAGGACGGGGCGTTGGTTGGATAGGTTAGTATTCCGACATGGAAAACGCGCCTAATTGCAGTCCTATAGCCAACCCTCTGCGGAAGGCGGAAATACTGTCAATCCAATGTGCTTCCTCGCTGTTATCTATATACAGCTTGAATTCTTTGAGAAGGTCGTCCTCTAAAAGCCGCTCAAGCTGTCCTTTTAATCTTTCTTCCTCATAGGCGGCGGCGCGGTAATCCCGGAGTTCGTCCCGGCCAAGATAGGATTTTTGGCTTTCCATGGAGCACCTGAAAAGGCTTTCCAAAAATTGATTCAAAGTAATCATCCTTTATATAAATTTTTGTCTAACTAATTATATATAAAAAAATATTTATTGTCAATAGGAGAAGTGAGCTTAATGGGTGCTTTGTCAATACGGTTAAAAGAGTTGAGGATGGAGCATGGGTGGTCACAGGAAACAGTTGCAAGAAAACTTAATTTGACATTGCGCACCTATTGCCGCTATGAAGTTGAAGGGGCTGAACCTAAAATGACTGCGTTGGTTAAAATGGCGGACATTTACAATGTTTCGATGGATTACTTGGCTGGCCGCACCGATGACCCCTATTTCGAGGCACGTTAAAATGTATCTTCATTTAGGCCAAAACGTTATGGTCCGCGGCCGGGACGTGATCGGCATCTTCGATTTGGACAACACCACCTGGTCCTTCCGCACGCGCCGCCTTTTGGACAGGGCGGAGCGGGAGGGCCGCGTCACCGCTGTGGGGGACGATTTGCCCCGCTCCTTTGTGGTGGTTCAGGAGAGGAAGGACCCCCCTGCGGTCTATATCACGCCGCTGTCTTCGGCCGCCCTGTCGGCCCGGGCGGCGCGGGAACTGTCCACCGGCATCAATCAAGGAGGAGAATGTGAGAATGAACGCCATTGAATATCTGTGGAAAGACCGCAGGCGGGTGCTGGGAATGCCCTTGTCCTTCACCCGTTACCGTCTCAGCGAGGACCGGCTTTTCTGTGAAAAGGGCTTTCTCAACCTGAAGTCGGACGAGGTGCTGCTCTACCGGGTGCAGGACCTGGAGCTGACCATGAGCCTGGGTCAGCGGATTTTCGGGGTGGGGACGGTGTGCGTCCACTCGTCGGACAAGAGTATGCCCCACCTGGATTTGAAGAATGTGAAAAGGCCCCGTGAGGTCAAGGAGCTGATCCACCAAAACGTGGAAGCGGCCAAGGACAGGCGGCGGATGCGGGCCACAGAGGTTTTGGGTAAGGACGGCGGCGTGGAGTACTGCGATGAGGACGATTTGGATTTTATCCCGGACGAGGACTGCTGCGCAGAAGATTGAACTGCGGGAGGGGGCGGCTGCTCCCACAAGCATAGATTAGCGGAGGAAAATTATGTCTGAAGAACGAAATACCATGAACGAACCAAACGGAATGAACGCTACTCAGACCGACCACGAGTACGGCGCGTCGGAAATTCAGGTGCTGGAGGGGCTGGAGGCGGTGCGTAAGCGCCCCGGTATGTATATCGGCTCCACGTCCAGCTCCGGCCTGCACCACTTAGTGTATGAGATCGTGGACAACGCCATCGACGAGGCACTGGCGGGTTACTGCGACCATATCACGGTGGAGATTTTGGAGGGCGACGTCATCCGGGTGACGGACAACGGCCGCGGCGTCCCTGTGGACATCCAGGCCCAGACCGGCCGGCCCGCCCTGGAGGTGGTGTATACCGTCCTCCACGCCGGGGGCAAGTTCGGCGGCGGCGGTTATAAGGTGTCCGGCGGCCTGCACGGCGTGGGCGGCAGCGTGGTCAACGCCCTGAGCGAGTGGATGGAGGTGCGCGTCCACAAAAACGGCCAGATTTACGAGGTGAAGTTCTCCCGGGGCAATATGACCCAGGAGATGACCGTGATAGGAACCACGGATAAGACGGGCACTGAGGTGATGTTCAAGCCGGACCCCGAGATGTTTGAGGACACGGAGTACGACTATGAGACCCTCCACCGCCGGATGCGGGAGCAGGCGTTTTTGAACGCCGGCGTGCGCATTTTCATGGCCGACCGCCGCCCCGGCAGGGAGGCGGAGGAGGATATGCGCTATCAGGGCGGCATTCGGGAATTCGTCACGTTTATCAATCAAAACAAAACCCCTCTCCATGAGAAGATCATCTATATGGCGGGCAGCCGGGAGGACTCCATGGCGGAGATCGCCATGCAGTACAGCGAGGACAGCTACAATGAGATCATTGTCTCCTTTGCCAACAACGTCCACACCCCGGAGGGCGGAATGCACGAGGAGGGCTTGAAGCGCGCCCTCACCAACGTGCTCAACGCCTACGGCAAAAAGGCGGGGATTTTGAAGAATGAGGAAAAAGTGTCCGGCGACGACTGCCGGGAGGGCTTGACCTGCGTTATCTCCGTGAAGCTCACCGAAGCCCAGTTCGAGGGCCAGACCAAGGCCAAGCTGGGCAACAGCGAAATGCGCACCCTGGTGAACAACGTGGTGAGCGACAAGCTGGACCAATTTCTGGACGAAAACCCCGCCGTAGGCAAGGCCATTTTGGAAAAGGCCCTTATGGCCAGCCGCGCCCGGGAGGCCGCCCGGAAGGCCCGGGAGTCCGTCCGGCGCAAAACCGCCCTGGAGTCGGGGCAGATGCCCGATAAGCTCCAGGACTGCAACGAGCGCGACCCGGCCCTGTGCGAGCTGTATATCGTAGAGGGCGACTCCGCCGCCGGCTCCGCCATTGACGGGCGGGACAGCCGCTTCCAGGCCATTTTGGCCATGTGGGGCAAAATGCTCAACGTGGAAAAGGCGCGGGCGGACAAGATTTATGGCAACGATAAGCTCTATCCCCTGGTCCTTGGTCTGGGCGCGGGCATTGGGGAGGAATTTAATATTGAGAAGCTGCGCTATCACAAGATTGTCATCATGTCTGATGCCGATGTGGACGGCGCCCACATCCGTACCCTGCTGCTCACCTTTTTCTTCCGCTATATGCGCCCGCTGGTTGAGCGGGGATACGTCTATTCCGCCGTGCCGCCCCTGTACAAAATAACCCGGGGCAAGACCCAGCGGGTGGCCTACTCCGACGAGGAGCGGGACAAGATTTCCGCCGAGCTGCGGGGGGATAACCCCAACGTGAAGGTGGACATCAGCCGCTTCAAGGGTCTGGGCGAGATGGACCCGGAAGAGCTGTGGGAGACCACCATGGACCCGGAGCGGCGCACCCTGCGGCGCATCACTCTGGAGGATGCGGTGGCGGCGGACCACATTTTCACCGTGCTGATGGGGGAAAAGGTGGAGCCCCGCAAGGAGTGGATTGAACAAAACGCCCGCTATGCCACGAACCTGGATTATTGAGAAGCGCAGAGAAGCGGACAGCGCCGACCGGGCCGAAGGCGAGACCTTGGAGCGGAGCGAGAACAGAAGCCCAGCCGCCGCAAAGCGGTGGCTCGATCACATAAGCGGAGGTCATTATGGGACACAACCGAAACTATAAGCCGGAAGATATCGCATTTCCAAACCAAATCATCACCGAGTCAGAGCTGGTGGGGGAGATGGCGGAGAGCTACAAGCAGTATGCCATGAGCGTCATCGTGGGCCGCGCTCTGCCCGACGTACGGGACGGGCTGAAGCCCGTTCACCGCCGGATTCTCTACTCCATGTATGAGAGCGGGCTGACCTCCGACAAACCTTTTAAAAAGTCCGCCACCTGCGTGGGCGACGTGATGGGCAAGTATCATCCCCACGGGGACGCGTCCATCTACGACGCGGTGGTCCGTCTGGCCCAGAAGTTTTCCATGCGCTACCCGTTGGTGGAGGGCCACGGAAACTTTGGCAACGTGGACGGCGATCCCCCCGCCGCCCCCCGGTATACCGAGGCTCGCCTGGCCCGTGTGGCCAACGAGATGCTCCGGGATATCGACAAGGACACGGTAAACTGGGACCCCAACTACGATGAGAGCCGCAAGGAGCCCCGGGTGCTGCCCAGCCGCTTCCCCAATCTGCTGGTGAACGGCTCCTCCGGCATCGCCGTGGGCATGGCCACCAACATCCCCCCCCACAATCTGGGGGAGGTGATCGACGCGGCCATCTGTGTGCTGGACAACGAGCACGCCACCCTGGCCGACCTGATGGAGCACGTCAAGGGTCCGGATTTTCCCACCAAGGGCATTATCATGGGCCGGGCGGGTATCCGGGCGGCCTATGCCACCGGCCGGGGAAAAATTGTGCTCCGGGCCCGAACGGAGTTTGAGACCTTCGGCAAGGACCGCACCCGCATCATCGTCAGCGAGCTGCCCTACCAGGTGAACAAGCGGCAGATGATCCGCAACATCGCCGACCAGGTGAAGGACAAGCGGCTGGAGGGCATCTCCGACCTGCGGGACGAAACGGACCGCAACGGAATGCGCATCGTCATCGAGCTCAAGCAGAATGCCAATCCCCAGGTGGTGCTGAACAAGCTGTTCAAACAGACCGCCATGCAGTCCAATTTCTCCATCATCATGCTGGCCCTGGTGGACGACCAAAAGCAGCCCCGGATTTTGTCCCTGCGGAACATTCTGGACGAGTACATCGCCTTCCAGGAGCAGGTCATCCGCCGCCGCACCCAATACGATCTGCGCAAGGCCCAGGAGCGCGCCCATCTGTTAGAGGGTCTGCTGGTGGCCCAGGACAACATCGACGAGGTCATCCACATCATCCGCACCAGCTATGACGACGCCAAACAGCGCCTGATGGAGCGCTTCAGCTTGGACGAGGTGCAGACCCAGGCCATTTTGGAGATGCAGCTGCGCCGTTTGCAGGGGCTGGACCGGGAAAAGCTGGAGGCGGAGTACAAGGAGTTGGAGGAGAAAATCGCCTACTACAACGAGCTTCTTGCCAGCGAGGAGAAGCTGCGGGGCGTGCTCAAGGACGAGCTGATCGCCATCCGGGACAAGTTTGGCGACAAGCGGATTACGGAGATTCAGGACGTGGCCGATGAAATTGATATCGAGGATTTGATTGAGGAGGAGCAGTCCGTCTTTACCATGACGGAGGGGGGCTATATCAAGCGCACCAGCGCCAGCGAGTACGCCGCCCAGGGCAAGGGCGGCATGGGCCGAAAGGGCATGACGGCCCGGGAGGAGGACTATGTGAACACCGTGTTCACCGCCTCCACCCACGACCATATTCTGTTCTTTACCGACAAGGGCCGGGTGTTCCGGAAAAAGGGTTATGAGATTCCTGTGGCGGGCCGCACGGCCCGGGGCACCAATATCGTCAACGTTCTCCAGGTGGAGTCGGGGGAGAAGGTGGCCGCCATGATCCACACCAGGGATATCGGCGAGGGAGAGCAGCCGCGCTATCTGACCATGTTCACCCGAAACGGGACGGTGAAGCGCTTGGATGCGGCCTCTCTGAAAAACCTGCGCAACAACGGCCTGCGGGTGATAACCTTGGACGAGGACGACGAGCTCATTGAGGTGAAGGAGACCAACGGCAGCCAGAATCTGCTCATCGCCACCCACAACGGAATGGCCGTCTGCTTTGACGAGGAGCAGGTGCGGGTGATGGGCCGCACTGCCGCCGGCGTGCGGGGCATCCGCCTGCGCCCGGGGGACTACGTGGTGGGTGCCGCCCGGGCCAAGCCGGAGTGCGCGGTGCTCACCATCACGGAGAACGGCTACGGCAAGCGATCCCCGGTGGAGGACTACCGTGTGACCAACCGGGGAGCCCACGGCATCCGAAACTATGGACTGACGGACAAGACCGGCCCTGTTGTGGGGGTAAAGGTGGTGGACGGCAGCGAGGATCTGCTGCTGGTGACCCAGTCCGGCACGCTGATCCGCACCGATGTGGACGCCATCCGGATTTGCGGCCGGTCCAGCCAAGGTGTGATCGTCATGCGCTTTAAGGACGAGGGCGATAGAGTGATCGCCCTGTCTTTGGCAGAAAAGGAGGATACCCCTCCCGCGGAGGAGTGACGAAGGTGCCGGCTTTCGGCGGCTCGCCTCCCGCGAGGGACGGCCTTCGGCGACCTATTTTCTCTCATGCGAGAGAAAGTAGGCAAAGAGCGCGCTTCCCGATACGGGAAAGGGAGATAACCCTTCCGGCCACACCCGAAGGAGAAAGGAATTTCTGCCGATGAAAACAGTCACGTTATACACCGACGGCGCCTGCTCCGGCAACCCCGGCCCCGGCGGCTGGGGAGCCATCCTGATGTTTGGCGAATACAAAAAAGAGCTCAGCGGGGGAGAGCGCAATACCACCAACAACCGCATGGAGCTCACGGCTGTGATCCGGGGCTTGGAGGCGCTGAAGGAGCCCTGCGCGGTGGAGCTGTATTCTGACTCCAAGTACGTCATCGACGCGCTGGAAAAGGGCTGGGCCAAGGGTTGGCGGGCCCGGGGCTGGGTCAAGGCCGACAAAAAGCCCGCCCTGAACCCAGATTTGTGGGAGCGGCTGCTGGAGCTGTGCGAGATCCACGCCGTTACCCTCCACTGGGTCAAGGGGCACGCCTCCAACCTTTATAACAACCGCTGCGACGAGCTGGCGGTGGGGGAATGGCAGAGGCTGAGATGAGAAAAGCGCCGGGTTATCCCGGCGCTTTTTCTTATTCTTCTTCCTCCTGTTCCAGCCGTTTCAGGTGATCCCGCAGGGCGAGGTTGATATAGCTGGAAACGGATCGGTCATCGTATTCGGCCAGTCCTTTGATTTTTTGATAAATAGGGTCGTCCAGCGTAATGCTGATACGTGTCTTCAGTGGCTTCATATTATCACCTGCCTCATCATAGCATGATTGCCGACCTAATATTGACAATTCATATTAGATAATATACAATATGAGGGGGTGATATCATGAACGAAATTGAGTTTGATAAAGCATTTGACGAATTCCTGGACAGCGAATTATGCGAACGGGAAGTGGCACATATCAGCAAGCTTTTGCGAGCTACGTTCTTTGCCGGCTGGACCGCCGCAATGGGCTCTGATATCAAGAAGGTCATGCGAATAGGGTGTGAGGAAAAAAGTTCCCCCTCCTGACAGGAGGGGGAGCTTTTTTATTCTTCCTCTTTGGCGGTGCAGGCGATGTTCAGCTCGTCCAGCTGCTTTTGGTCCACAACGGACGGTGCGCCCATCATCAGGTCCTGGGCGTTCTTGTTCATGGGGAAGGGGATGACCTCCCGGATGGATTCCTCCCCGGTAAGCAGCATCACCATGCGGTCCACCCCCGGCGCGATGCCCGCGTGGGGGGGTGCGCCGTAGGTAAAGGCGTTGTACATAGCTGGGAACTTGGCCATCACGTCGTCCTCGCCCAGCCGAACCAGCTGAAACGCCTTGATCATGATCTCCGGGTCGTGGTTCCGCACCGCCCCGGAGGACAGCTCCACGCCGTTGCACACCAGGTCGTACTGGTCGGCGGTGATGCTCAGCGGGTCGATTTCGCCCGCGATGGCCTTCTCGATGGTGCTCAGCCCGCCGGAGGGCATAGAGAAGGGGTTGTGGCAGAATTCCAGCTCGCCGCTCTCCTCCCCGATCTCGTACATGGGGAAGTCCACGATCCAGCAGAACTCGTACCGCTCCACGTCCATGTGGCCGGGGCAGAAGGCACCCAGCTTGTTGCGCAGCACGCCCGCCGTCTTCTGGGCGGCGAGCAGCTTGCCCGTCGTCAGCCCCACGAAACAGCCGGGGGCGAGGCCCAGAGCCTCCACCACCTGTTCCTTAATGGGCTGGACAAATTTGGCGATGCCGCCCACGATTTCACCCTTCTCATCGTAGCGGAACCAGTACGCCTTGTTGCCCGACTGGACCTCCACCTCGTTGCAGATGCCGTCGATCTGCTTCCGGGTGCCCTCAAAGCCGGACACCACGATGGCCTTGACGGTGTTCCCCTCAAAGGGCCCGAAGCCGCACCCGGCCAGCAGTTGTGTGGCGTCGGTAAGGGTCAGGTCAATGCGCAGGTCGGGCTTGTCGGAGCCGTACTTGTCCATGGCCTCCAAATAGGGGATGCGCTGGAACGGCGCCTGAGAGGCGATGTTGTACTTGCCGTACTTGGCAAAAATGGGGGGGAGGACCCGCTCCAGCACGGCGAATACGTCGTCCTGGCTGGCGAAGGCCATCTCCATGTCCAGCTGGTAGAACTCGCCGGGGGAGCGGTCGCCCCGGGCGTCCTCGTCCCGGAAGCAGGGGGCGATTTGGAAATACTTGTCGAAGCCGGAGGCCATGAGCAGCTGCTTGAACTGCTGGGGGGCTTGAGGCAGGGCGTAGAACTTGCCCGGGTGCTTGCGGGAGGGCACCAGGTAGTCCCGGGCCCCCTCCGGGGAGGAGGCGGTCAGGATGGGGGTGGTGATCTCCAAAAAGCCTTCGTCGGTCATGGCGGCGCGCAGGGCGGCCACCACCTTGCAGCGCAGGATGATGTTATTCTTCACCTCGGGGTTGCGCAGGTCGAGATAGCGGTACTTCAGCCGGGTGGATTCGTCGGCCTCCCGGCTGCGGTTGATGGGGAAGGGGAGCTCGTTGTGGCGGCAGCGGCCCAGCACCTCAATTTTGGCGGGCACCACCTCAATGTCGCCGGTGGGCAGCTTGGGGTTTTTGCTGTCCCGCTCCCGGACCACGCCCTCCACTGAGAGGGTGGACTCCTTGTTCAGCCCCTTGACGGCCGCCATCATCTCCTCGCTCTCCAGGACGATCTGGGTGGTGCCGTAGAAGTCCCGGAGCACCACAAAGGCCAGGTTCTGGCCCACCTCCCGGATATTCTCCATCCAGCCCACCAGCTTCACCTGCTGGCCTACCTGTTCCATGCGCAGGTCGTTGCAGGTATGGGTGCGCGATTGAACCATTGGAATCATCTCCAATTTGTATAGTCTTGTTATTTGATAACCCTGAGTCAACCTGTGGCTTCCTCAGGGACACCATACGTCCGTACAATTTCCACCAGCTCGTAGAACAGGGCTGGGTCGCAGTAATAGATGTCATAGCCCCAGCGGTTGTGGGAGATCATCTTTCCGCTTTCGCCGAAATAGAAGAATTGTCTGTTGTCCTCTCCCCAGGTGACGACGGCGGTGATGTCGTCCCACCACCCCATGGAGATCCCGTCCCGGGGCATCAGGCTGTTCAGGCTGGCCCGGAAGGTGTACCGTTTCAGCACCTGGAGGAGCTTTTCGCCTACCTCCTCCCGCCTGGGGTCGTTCTGCTTGACCTGCCAGTGCAGGTAGCCCAGCTTTTCCTCGGCGGTCTCCGCCTCCCAGTCCGGGTCGGCCATGGTGAGGCTGGCGAACAGCACCTCCGCGTCCTCCCCGGTAATCTCCACCCACGTCCGGGGCCGGGTGTACCACAGGCAGAGCAGGGCGATGACTGCGGCGGCCGCTCCGGCGAGGAGGAATCCCTTCTTTTTCAATCTCATCACTTTTTGCAATATGAAGATGACATATTACAGATTGGACTCAATTTTCCGGTTCCCGGATGGGCGCCAGAGCGGCGCTGCCGGCCAGGGCCAGGCGAATCCGCTCAATGATCTCCGCCGCGCTGAGTAGCTCCTGCTCCCCGGTGCGCATATCCTTCAGAGAGGCTTTCCCCTGAGTAATTTCATCCTCCCCTAATAACAGGATGTAGGGGACGCCCAGCTTGTCGGCGTAGGACATCTTCTGCTTGAACTTCTTCTGCTCGGTGTACAGCTGGGCGCGGATGCCCGCCCCGCGCAGCGCGGTGGCCAGGGCGATGGCGGGGGAGAGGTCGTCCGTCATGGGCAGCACCAGCACGTCCGCCGGGGCGGTGAGGAGTGCGTCGTTTAAGTACCCCTGCTCCTGGAGCACGTAGAACAGCCGGGTGAGGCCGATGGAGATGCCAACGCCGGGCAGTTGTTTGTCAGTATAATATTCCGCTAAGTTGTCATACCGCCCGCCGGAGCAGATGGAGCCGATCTCCGGGTGGTCCAGCATAAAGGTCTCGTACACGGTGCCGGTGTAGTAGTCCAGTCCCCGGGCGATGGTGAGGTCCACGGCGAAGTTCTCCTCCGGCACGCCGAAGGTCCCCAGGTACTTTACCACGGCGGAAAGCTCGTCCAGCCCCTGGTCGAACAGCTCGTGGCGGCCGCAGTATTCCTTTAGGGCGGAAAGAACCGTATTATTACTCCCCGTAATGGAGATGAACTTCAAAATCTCATCCGCCTGCTCCCCGGAAAGGGCCAGCTCATCGCCGGTGAGCAGCTCCCGCACCTTCTCCGCGCCGATTTTGGGCAGCTTATCCACCACCCGCATGATGTCGCCGGATTTCTCGGTCAGGCCCAGCATGGCGTAAAACCCGCTGAGCACCTTGCGGTTGTTCACGTGGACCTGGAAGCGGCGCAGTCCCAGGCTGGTGAAGGTCTGATAGATGATGGCGGGGATTTCCGCCTCGTTGACGATGTCCAGCTTTCCGTCGCCGATCACGTCGATGTCCGCCTGGTAGAACTCCCGGAAGCGGCCCCGTTGGGCCCGCTCTCCCCGGTAGACCTTGCCGATCTGGAACCGGCGGAAGGGGAAGGACAGCTCAACATAGTGCAGGGCCACGTATTTGGCCAGGGGGACGGTGAGGTCAAAGCGGAGGGACAAGTCGCTGTCCCCCTTGTTGAAGCGGTAGATCTGCTTTTCCGTCTCGCCGCCGGCCTTGGCCAGCAGCACCTCGCTGGCCTCGATGACGGGGGTGTCCAGGGGGGTGAAGCCATAGAGGGCGTAGGATTGGCGCATCAGCTCGACCATGCGCTCAAATTGGGCCTGGGGCGCAGGGAGCAGCTCCATAAAGCCGGACAGAGTCCGGGGTTTTTGTTTTGCCATGGGTAGGTCTCCTTTGTTGTATCATACGCTGGAAAGCCTTTCCTGAACGAGAGGCAGCCATCCGCGTTTCTCTGTTGTCACGCTCGGGTTGAACACATATACGGCCCGGCTTCCTTCCGACTCGGGGCAAATCCGGCGGGCCGTGCCCGCCTGGGTTTTGCCCCTCGCTCCGGTCCATCCGGGCCTATGTGTCTACCCTCGCGCTTCTTTACACCTTCAACGGCTTGGTCGGCTTGAGAATTTCCCGCCAGTCCAGGTCCCCCCGGGCCAGACCGTGGATGAGCATCTCGGCGGTGGCGGCGTTGGTGGCGATGGGGACGTTGTGCTGGTCGCACAAATTGATAATGTAGTGCAGGTCCTTTTCCAGCTCATCGGAGTTGGGGTCGTTGAAGAACAGCACCATGTCGATCTCGTCATAGGCGATGCGGGCGCCGATCTGCTGGCTGCCGCCCTGGGTGTGGGCCAGGAACAGCTGCACCGGCAGGCCGGTGGCCTCGGCAACCTGCTTGCCGGTATTGCTGGTGGCGCAGACGGTGTGCTTGGAGAGAATGCCGCAGTAGGCAATGCAGAATTGGACCATGAGCTCCTTTTTGTTGTCGTGGCTCATCAGAGCGATGTTCATATGACCCCTTCCTTTCTGGGTGGTATTGGGCGGGCCTGCTTCCCGCTCAGATTTTGAGATTGTTTTGCTTGGAAAATCTATTTTGAGTCAGCGAATCCGCAGCAGGGGTACGCGCTGGCCTAAAATTCGTTTGGCAATGTTGAGATACGCCGGGGCCGCCCCCTTGTAGGTGGTTAGCACCAGGGGTACGCCGGCTGCGGCGGCCAAGGTGACGGCCGGGTCCTCAGGGACCACCCCCAAGAGGGGCAGGCCGGCGGCGTCCATGGCGCTGTCGATGGAGGTGCGCAGCTTTCGGATGAGCTTGGGCTGCACCCGGTTCATGACCAGGTGGAGCTGGGGCAGGGCGTGGAGCTCGGCTACGGTGCGCTGGGCGTCCCGCAGGGCGGCGGGGTCCACGGCGGACACCACGACGGCCCGGTCGGCCGCCCCCAGGGCCAGCTGAAAGCCGCCCCCCAGCCCGGCGGGGGAATCCATGAATACGAAGTCAAAGCAATCCTTGGCGTCCGCTACCACCTGGCAGAAGCGCTCGGCCTCCAGCCCGTCAGGGCTGAGGGGGGCGGTGAGCAGGTACAGGCCCTTGATTTCCGGCTGCTCCACGCAGGCGGACAGCAGCGAGCAGCGGTATTCCATCACGTCCGAGAAGTCCATCACCGCCCGGTCGGACAGGCCCAGCACCAGATCCAGATTGCGCAGGCCGATGTCCAGGTCGATGCACAGCACCCGGTGGCCCAGGGCGGCCAGGCAGGAGGCCGCGCCGGCGGTGAGGGAGGTTTTCCCCGTTCCGCCCTTTCCCGATGTGATCATAATGGCGGTGCCCATGGAACAGCCTCCTTCCGATACATATGAAAATGATAGCACACGGAGGGAAAAATGACAACAAATTTCTAAAAAAATTTTCAAAAATGTGACGGTTTTTCGTTCTTCTCTCAGAGGGCGGGGAATGGAACTGCCTTTTGTATTTTAGCCCACCGCCGGGGGTATTGAGACGGGGTTTCCGCAGTTTTTTTCACGATGATAACCCGATGGCTGACGTGGGTGTGGGGGATGGCGTAATCCCGCCAGCCCTCCGCCGTGCCGCCCAGGGCTTGGATGACGGGCAGGGCCCGGTCCAGCTCCTCCCCGCAGTCCGTCCCCTTCATGGCCAGAAAGAAGCCCCCCGGCCGCACAAAGGGCAGGCACAGCTCGCACAGCACCCGCAGCTCGGCCACCGCCCTGGCGGTGGCGAAGTCGAAGCGCTCCCGCAGGGCGGGGTCCCGGCCCGCCTCCTCCGCCCGGCCGTGGACGGCGGCGATGTCCTTCAGCTCCAGGGCGGCGGCGGTCTCGTTGAGCCAGTCCACCCGCTTGCCCAGCGCATCCAGCAGGGTGACGGAGAGGGTGGGCTCCAAAATTTTGAGGGGCACGCCGGGGAAGCCCGCCCCCGTGCCCACGTCGATGAGGGTTTTTCCGGCAAACGCCCCGCAGGTGAGAAGGGCGGCGCAGTCCAGCATATGGAGGGTGGCCACGTCCGCGGGGTCGGTGATGGCGGTGAGGTTCATCACCCGGTTTTTTTCCAGCAAAAGGCCCCCGAACCGCTCCAACTGGGCGGGGGCGGATGGGGGGCTCTGTGGGGCCAGCCCCAGCTGGGCCAGCCCGGTCTCTATGAGGGTGCGCATGGCTTACCGCTGGAAGGCGGCCAGCAGGGCGGGCCAGCCCAGGATCAGGCCGAACAGGACACCGGCGGCGGACAGGGTGAGGGCGAACACGCCGCAGGCGGTGCCGCCGGGGCAGGTTTTCAGCTTCAGGCGGCGACCGGTGACGACGGCCAGGGCCACGGACACCGGCACCAAAAACAGGGGAAAGGTGCCGGGCAGCTCCCGGCCGCCGGTGTAGATGGCGAAATCCACCACAAAGAGGAACATGAGGGCATAGGCGATGCCCATCCAAGCGGCGGTGCGCTTTTCAAAGGACGCGGGAACATAGCCGCTCTCCTGCGGCTGGTTGGTCTGTGATTCAGGCATTGCTTTGGTTCTCCTTTAATAAATCGCGAATTTCCGTCAGCAGTGTTTCCTCTGCCGAGGGCGCCGGCGGGGCAGGGGGGGCCTCCTCCTTTTTCCGGTGAAGCCTGTTCAGCCCTTTCACCAGGCAGAACACCACAAAGGCCATCACCAAAAAGTTGAGCACGGAGGTGAGGAAGCTGCCCAGCAGCAGCTCCCCCCCGCTGGGCAGGGAGATGGACAGGGAAGCGCCAAGGGTCGTGCCGCCGCCGGGAAGCATACCTAAAATGGGGTTTAGGATGTCGTCAATGAGGGAGGTGATGATGCCGTTGAACGCCCCGCCGATGATAACGCCCACGGCCATGTCCATCACGTTTCCCCGGGCGATGAACTGCTTGAACTCATTCAGGAATTGTTTCATTTGTGCGGTTTCCTCCCCTTAAAATTCGGGGTCAAAATCGGCCTCTATGGCCTCGTCTGCGGCAGCCTGAGCCTCGTCCGCCGCCATTTGAGCCTCATCCGCCGCCATTTGAGCCTCATCCGCCGCCATCCGGGCTTCATCTGCGGCCATCTGGGCCTCGTCGGCGGCCACCACGGCGGCGTCCGGCTCGTCGTCGGCGAACAGGGCGGCCTCCTTCTTTGCGGACACGGCGTTGAAGATGGGGCCGGTGACGACGCCCTCCATCAAGGCCAGGTCGATCTGGGTGCTGGAGCGGTCCGGGTTGGGCGTGACATCCAGCTTCCACAGCAGGGACTGGAAGGTCTTTTTGCCGGTCTCCTCGTTCTTCTTGAAGCGGACGGGGACGACGGCGGCCAGGGCGGCGATGCCAAGGGCTTTCCAGAACGTTTTCATGGTAGTCTCTCCTTATAATTTGATAAGCGGGCTCGAACTTTCGTGGGAGCTAATTGTGGGGAAAGAAGGAGCTTGCGACGACGTTGTCACGCTACGAAGCGGTCAGGGCGGCTCGGTCGCTTTCGCTGCGACTCGGACAAAATACAGATTTGCTCCGCAAACCTTGGTTTTTTGTCCTCGCTTCGCTCCAAGCTTCCTCGCTGACCGCTTCTCCGCGCTTCTTGTTTCACGTGAAACATCCGCCCTCAATGCTTGGGAGTGAGAACTTTGACGCCTCCCATATAGGGCCACAGCGCCTGGGGAATCTTCACGCTGCCGTCGGCCTGGAGGTTGTTCTCCAGCAGGGCGATGAGCATCCGGGGGGGCGCCGCCACGGTGTTGTTCAGGGTGTGGGGCAGGTAGGTGCCGCTCTCCCCCCGCACGCGCATTTTCAGCCTTCTCGCCTGGGCGTCGCCCAGGTTGGAGCAGGAGCACACCTCGAAATACTTCTGCTGCCGGGGGGACCAGGCCTCGATGTCGCAGGATTTCACCTTCAGGTCGGCCAGGTCGCCGGAGCAGCATTCCAGCTGGCGCACGGGGATGTCCAGGGAGCGGAACAGCTCCACGGAGTACCGCCACATCTTCTCGTACCAGTCCATGGACTCCTCCGGACGGCACACCACGATCATCTCCTGCTTTTCGAACTGGTGGATGCGGTACACGCCCCGCTCCTCGATGCCGTGGGAGCCCTTCTCCTTCCGGAAGCAGGGGGAGTAGGAGGTGAGGGTCTGGGGCAGGGTATCCTCGGGAATCATCTGGTCGATGAACTTGCCGATCATGGAGTGCTCGGAGGTCCCAATCAAATATAGGTCCTCCCCCTCGATCTTATACATCATGGCGTCCATGTCGGTCTGGGACATGACGCCCTCCACCACATTGCCGTGGATCATGAAGGGGGGGATGCAGAAGGTAAAGCCCTTGCCGATCATGAAGTCCCGGGCGTAGGCCAGCACCGCCTCGTGGAGCCGGGCGATGTCCCCCATGAGGTAGTAAAACCCCGCGCCGGACACCCGGCCCGCCGCGTCCATGTCCACCCCGTCGAACCGCTCCATGATATCGGTGTGGTAGGGAATTTCAAAGCTGGGGGTGACGGGCTCGCCAAACCGCTCCACCTCCACATTGGCGGAGTCGTCCGGGCCGATGGGCACGGAAGGGTCAATGATGTTGGGAATCACCATCATGATTTTGCGGATTTCCGCCGCCAGCTCGCCCTCCAGCTTTTCCAGCTCGGCCAGCCGGTCGGCGTTGGCCTTCACCTGGGCCTTGGCGGCCTCGGCCTCCGCCAGCTTGGAGGGGTCCTTCTTGGCCTGACCCATGAGCATCCCCACCTGCTTGGACAGGGTGTTTCGGGCGGCGCGCAGGCTGTTGGCCTCGGTCATGGCGTCCCGGTTGCGGCGGTCCAGCTCAATCACCTGGTCCACCAGGGGGAGCTTTTCCTCCTGGAACTTCTTTTTGATGTTCTCTTTGACCAGCTCCGGGTTGTCCCGGATAAATTTGATGTCTAACATAATATCACCTGTTTATTTAAAAATTTTGAGGCTCTATGCGCCCCGCGGCGGCGTTGCCGTGCCCAGGGAAGCAGAGGCAGTCATCCGCGCGCCTCGTAGCCTATGACTGCCTCCAAGCGAGGGAGAGGACTTCCTGGACCTATGTGTCCGCCCTCGCGCTTTGTATTTCACGTTTCACGTGAAACATTCCAGGTTCAGGACAGCTTTTCAACAATCTCCTGATACCGCTCCGCCGGGGTGGGGCCGTCCAGGCCGTAGTCGTATTGCTCCCGGTCCTCCTCGGTGGGGAGGAAGTCTTTCCGCGGGTTGGCTTCCGGCATCTCCAGCCAATGGATGAAGGCTTGGCAGGCGTCGTAGTCCCGCTGGGCATAGGCCTGCTCTAACTGCCAGAGCAGCTCCATGGCCTGGGTCCTTTGGAGCAGGGTGTATTCCAAATGTGCCGCGCTGGTTCTGGCCCCGTCGTACAGGGCCTGAAAGTCTTGGCTGAGGGACTGTTCCTGCTTCAAATCCAGCTCCAATTCTCTGATTTGCGCCTCCAGCTCCTCCCGCTCTGCCTCCAGCGCTTGGAGCTCCTCCAGCAGCTCCTCTTTGGAGGCGTTGGAGGTCATGCGGAGATTGTCCAGGGCGGCGTCGCTGTTGCGCTGCTGGACGAAGTAGGCCAGCAGCAGCATGAGAAACGCCGCGCCGAACAGGACGGCCAGGTAGATGAAGAAAGAGGAACCCTTGCCCTTCTTGAGCGGAACGGAGGTTTCACGTGAAACATTCTCTGGGGGATCTCCAGCGGAACCGCTCCGCCGGGCTTCGATGGGGGCGCCGGCTGTTTCACGTGAAACATTCTGCTGTTCGTTTTCGCTCATGCCTCCACCCCCTCCTGGTCAGGGTTATTCAGGGGGAAGACGTGCTCCAGCTGATCCAGCAGGTCGTTCAGGTCGTCCACGTCGTAATACTCCAGCTCCACCTTGCCCTTTTTCGCCCCGTTCTTAATGGAGACCCTCCGGCCCATCCGCTGGGAAAACTCCTTTTCCACCGCCTGGATGTAGATCAGGTGGGGGTCCGGGACATCGGGGAGGTCGTCCGGCTGGGGGGCGTCTAAGGTGAAGTGGCGGGCGGCGCGCTCCGCCTGGCGGACGCTCCACCCCTCGTCGGCGATTTTCTGGGCGAAAGCGATCTGGGCCTGTTCCCCCTCCACCATGAGCACCGCCCGGCCGTGGCCGGCGGAAATGGCCTTTTCCGCCAACAGCTCCCGCACTTCGGGGGGCAGGGCGGTGAGGCGCAGGGCGTTGGCGATGGCGGGGCGGGACTTGCCCATCCTCCTGGCCAGCTCGTCTTGGGTGAGGCCGTAGTCGGTGAGCAGGGCCAGGTAGCCCTCCGCCTCCTCCACCGGGTTCAAATCCTCCCGCTGGAGGTTTTCGATGAGGCCCAGCTCCATCACCTTGCGGTCGTCCGCCTCGATGATGACCACCGGGACCTCCCTCCGGCCGGCCAGCTTGGAGGCCCGCCAGCGGCGTTCTCCGGCGATGATCTGATAGTAACCGGTGGACAGCCGGCGGACGGTGAGGGGCTGGATGATGCCGTGCTCCTGAATGGAGGCGGCCAGGTCAGCCAGCGCCGCCTCGTCAAATCGCTTTCTGGGCTGATTCAGCCCCGGCTCCACCTGGGAGATGGGCAGCATGACTGAGCCGGACTCCTGGCTTTGCAGGGTGGCGGTGTCCCCCATGAGGGCGTCCAGCCCCTTGCCTAAACCCTTGGCTTTTGGCATATTAGGCGTCATTCCTTTCTATTCTTTCAAAGATTCCGGCGTTTACGTGGCCTTGGCCGCCAGGGGATTTTTTCGTAAAAACTCCTGGGCCAGAGCCTCGTAGGCCTCCGCGCCCCGGGACAGAGGATCGTACACGGACACGGGCACCCCATGGCTGGGAGCCTCGGAAAGTCGCACGTTTCTGGGAATCACGGAGGCATAAACCTTGCCGGGGAAATGGCGCTTGACCTCCTCCGCCACCTGGAGGGACAGGTTGGTGCGCCCGTCGTACATGGTGAGCACCACGCCCTCCAGCTCTAAATTGGGGTTGAGCCGCTGCTTGGCCAGCCGGACGGTGTACAGCAGGTCGCTCAGCCCCTCCAGGGCGTAGTATTCGCACTGGACGGGGACCAGCAGAGTGTCCGCCGCGCACAGCCCGTCCAGGGTGAGCAGCTCCAGGGAGGGGGGGCAGTCGATGAAGATGAAGTCGTAGCTCTCCTTCACCTGGCCGATGGCGTCCTTCAGCCGGTACTCCCGGCGGTCCAGGGCGATGAGCTCCACCGTGGCGCCGGACAGGGCCTTGTTGGCGGGAACCACGTCCGCCCATTTGGTGGGGATGATGGCCTTGGACATGGGGGCGCTGCCCAAAATCACCTCATAGATGCTGGGGGAGCGGGTTTTGTCCAGCCCAAAGCCGGAGGTGGCGTTGCCCTGAGGGTCGAAGTCGCACACCAGCACCTTCGCGCCCTGGGCGGTGAGGGCGGCGGCCAGGTTGACGCAGGACGTGGTTTTGCCCACGCCGCCCTTCTGATTCACAATGGCGATGCTTTTGCCCATGGCATTCATCCTCCCAGTGTTTCACAACAGCCGCCTTTGCGGCAGTTGAAAATTATTATATCCTGTTTGAAATGGGATTTCAACTATTTTCAAAAATATCATGCCCATGGGGGAGACGAAAAAAGGGGAGCGGCGGGAGCTTTTTGAAACCATTTCCCCCAAACCTGTGTTATGATAGGTGAAAGAGCTTTTTCAAATTCCATATTGTTTCACGTGAAACGCTCTGGGGAGCCCTCCCCCTCTCTTGGAGGCAGTCACAGGCTACGGGGCGCTGGGTGACTGCCCCCGCGTTCAGGGGAGGGCTCCCCAGAGCCGCGGGTTTTGTAGGGAGCGGGGAAGCGAATGATACGCAGCTTGCTCCGGCTCCCGGCGAATGTTTCACGTGAAACACCCCAGGAAGTTTCCCCAGAGTCGCGGGTTTTGTGGGGCGCGGGGAAGCGAGAGATGGAGCTTGCTCCGACGCTCAGGAGGTGATGACTTGACGGAAGAACAGATGGTGAAGTCTCTGCGCCGGGGGGAGCTGTCCGCCTTGGAGGCGCTGATGGAGCGGTACACCCCCTACGTGTCCTCGGTGGTGTACCGGATTCTTCGGGGCCGGAGGGCGGACGGGGAGGAGCTGACGGCGGACGTATTTCTGGCGGCCTGGGACAACCGGGACAAGCTGCGCCCCGGCCAGGTGAAGGGCTACTTGGGGGCCATCGCCCGGAACCGGGCATTTAACCTGCTGCGCTCGAACCGGGAGAGCCTGCCCCTGGAGGACGATGTGCTCCTGCTGGCGGCGGACGGCCCGGACAAGGAGCTGGACAGGCGGGAGACGGCGCGCGTGGTAAACCGAGCGCTGTCCCGGCTGGACAAACCCCAGCGGGAGCTGTTTGTGCGGCACTATTACTACGGCCAGACGGTGGGGGAGGCGGCGCTGGCTATGGGGCTGAACGTCTCGACCGCCAAGACCTGGCTGCGCCGGGGGCGGGAGACGCTGAAAACAATTTTGGAACAGGAGGGCTACGGACATGAGGCGGTTTATGATATCGGAGCTGATGGATGAGTACGTGGACAACGAGGTGTTCCCCCAGGGGGGCGAGACCGCCGGCGTTGAGGCGGTGAAGGCCCGGGTGCTGGCAAAGGCGGCCCCGGCGCGGAAAAAGCCCAGGCCGCGGCTGAAAACGGTGCTGATCGCGGCGGCGCTGGCGGTGGTCATGGTGGTGCTGGTGGGGGCTGGGTTTCCCTTTATCTCCTACCGGCTGGCCGGCGGCGACCTGTTTTATCAGGAGACCTCTGACGGCAATATCACCGCCTTGCGCCACACAGAACCACTGATGACCTTGGAGGATGGGCGGCTGTGGTTTATTCAGGAGGGCCAGCGCATGGATATCACCGATCTGATCAGTGAGGAAACGCCCTATATTCACGATGCCAGCGACCCGGAGACCGGGATGACATATTATATCATCATGGGCGGCACGCCGGAGGCCTATGGCTGGTTTGAATGGATTGTGCCCCCCGATTCCTTCGGCGGCGCGGATTCCGCGAACAGGCCCCGCAGTATGTATGACTGTGAATTTGTGTTCCAGGGGGGCCAGCCGGACGAAACCTCCCAGGTTTACGGAGATTTGTATGCGGACGGTGTGGACTGGAGCCGTGTGGAAAGACGCCCTTGGCTGGTGGCGGCGGCAGAGGCCCTGGGCATCCCCGCCGCGGATGTCTCCGATGAAACTAATGATAGCTATATTTTGCAATAAGTGATATAATGGACTCCCCCGAATTTGGGAGAGTCCTTTTTTAACGTTTCACGTGAAACACGTCGGAGCAAGCTGCGTATCATTCGCTTCCCCGCAAGCGGGAAAGCTCATTCACTCTGCTGCTCCTCCTTTCCCCACGCGACCCGCTTTGCTGGGCTCGCGCGGGGGCCCCTTTTGGCAGGCTTCCCTGTAAGCGGGGCTTTGCGGGGGCCCTGAGAGCCCTCCCCGGAACGCAGGGGCAGTCATCCGAGCGGCCCTGTAGCCTATGGCTGGCTCGCAGAGAGGGGAGGGGCTCCCAGGGCGTTTCACGTGAAACATTTAGGAGGTGTGTCCATGACCCATGAAGATTATATGCGCGAGGCTCTGGAGCTTGCCCGCGCCTGTGTCCCGGACGGGGATATCCCCGTTGGCTGCGTGGTTGTCTCCCCGGACGGTCAAATCATCGGCCGGGGCCGCAACCGCCGGGAGGCCGACCGCCGGGCCACCGCCCACGCCGAGATCGAGGCCATCGAGCAGGCCTGCGCCGCGGTGGGGTCCTGGCGGCTGAGCGGCTGCACCCTGTACGTCACCCTGGAGCCCTGCCCTATGTGTGCCGGGGCCATCATCAACTCCCGCATCGCCACGGTGTACTTCGGGGCGCGGGAGGCAAAGTCGGGGTGCTGCGGGTCGGTGCTGAATCTGTTCTGCGAGCCCTTCAACCACCACCCGCGGATTTACGGCGGGCTGCTGGAGGGGGAGTGCCGGGGGCTGCTGGAGGCGTTCTTTCAGGAGCTGCGAAAGATTTAATACTTTTGTAACATAAAGCGGTAAACTTTCGTAATGAATCTGCGGTATCTTAAATCTTGCAAGAGATATCCTTTCTTTTTCATTCTATCCTCCATCCTTTAAAGAAACGCGGAGCCGAAAGGCTCCGTTTTTCTTTTGTGCGGCCCCGCCGCAGGAGCGGCAGGGCCTTGGAGGAGGGTGGAGCCGAGAGGCCCCATTGGTTATTGCAGCCCCGCCGCAGGGGCGGCAGGGCCGTGGAGGGGAGCGGAGCCGAGAGGTCCCGTTGTTCTCAGCAAAACTCAATATGCCCCGGCCCCATGGACTGGATCCGCGCCAGCGACTCCACCCGCACGCCCCGGGCGCGGATGCGGGCGCCGCCGGGCTGGAAGGCCTTCTCAACGGCCACGCCGGCGCCAGCCACCGACGCCCCGGCCTGCTCCGCCAGAGCCAGCAGGCCCTCCAACGCCGCGCCATTGGCCAGGAAGTCGTCGATGAGCAGCAGCCGGTCGCCGGGGCCCAGGAACCGCTTGGACACGATCACGTCGCTCACCCCGCCGTGGGTGAAGGAGGGCACCTCCACGTGGTACACGTCTCCGGCGATGTTTTTGGTGCGGCTCTTTTTGGCGAATACCACGGGCACGCCGAACTGCTGGGCGGCGATGCAGGCGATGCCGATGCCGGAGGCCTCGATGGTCAAAATCTTGTTGACGCCCTCTCCTGCGAACAGCCGCGCCCACTCCCGGCCCATGGCGGCGAACAGTTCCACGTCCATCTGATGGTTCAAAAAGCTGTCCACCTTGAGCACGTCGCCGTCCTCCACGATTCCGTCCCGGCGGATGCGCTCCTCTAATTCCCGCATGGTCTTTCACTCCTTTCTTTTGTCCCCATTCTATCAAAAAAGGCGGGACTTTTCCACTGTTTTTCCCACAAAAGCCCCTTGCTCTTTCCAGGGTTTTCTGCTACAATGAGGGCCGGCTGTCCGGGCATTGTTTCACGTGAAACAAGAAGCGCGAGGGCAGACACATAGGCCCGGATGGACTGGAGCGAGGGGCAAAACCCAGGCGGGCACAAGCCCACGGCTCTGGGGGAACTCCCCCGGATGTTTCACGTGAAACACTCGCCGGGGGCTGTGAGCCGCGCCTTATTCCGGGTTCCCATTTGGTCCCGCTGGCAGTTGTTCCATCCTAAAACGAAAAGAAGAAGGTCGTTGTCATGCAGCGCATCAAAGAGACGGTAGGCGAGTATCTCATGCTCACCCTGGGCACCTTTTTGGTGGCCGCGGGGGTGTACTTTTTCAAGTTTCCCAACCACTTTAACACCGGCGGCGTCACAGGTCTGGCCGTCATCCTCAACGCCATTGTGCCGGCGGTGAGCGCCTCCACCTTCGCCTCCGTCATCAACCTGGCCTTTTTGGTGCTGGGCTTTGTGGCGCTGGACAAGGGGTTTGGCGTGCGCACGGTGTATTGCACCGTTTTGTTCTCCGCCATGCTGTCCGGCTTGGAGTGGCTGTTTCCCATGGCCGCGCCCCTCACCAATCAGAAGATGCTGGAGCTGTTTTTCGCCGTCATTCTGCCCTCTCTGGGGGCGGCCATTCTGTTCAATATGCAGAGCTCCACCGGGGGTACGGACATCCTGGCCATGATCCTCAAGCGGTTCTCCAACATGGACATCGGCATGGCCCTGCTCTATGTGGACGTGCTCATCGCCGCCTCCACCCTGTATTTTGTGGGAACCGAGGCGGGGCTGTACTCGGTACTGGGCCTGGTGCTCAAGTCGGTGGTGGTGGACTCGGTGATCGAGTCGCTGAACCGGCGCAAGAGCTTCCTCGCCGTCACCTCCCGTCCCCAGGAGGTGTGCGGCTTCATCACCCAGTCCCTGAACCGCTCGGCCACCTACTGGCAGGCGGAGGGGGCCTACTCCCACGAGCCGAAGTGGGTGGTGCTCACCGCGCTGTCCCGGTCCCAGGCGGTGGCGCTGCGGCTGTACCTGAAGACGGCCGACCCCCACGCCTTCATTTTGGTGACCAACTCCAGCGAGATATTTGGGAAGGGGTTCATGAGAGTATGAGCGCGAGGGTAGACCCATAGGGGCGGATGGACCGGAGCGAGGGGCAAAACCCAAGCAGGCCGGGGCCTGCTGGATTTGACCCGAGTCGGAGGGAAGCCGCCCCGTAATGGGTCCAACCCGAGCATGACAGGGAAGCGCGAGGGCAGCGACCCATAGGCGCGGCCAATCCGAGCGTGACAACAGAGAAGCGCGAGCGTGACAGGGAAGCGGGCGAATAGCGGCCCAGGGGAGGCCTTCTCCCTCCCTTCGAGGCAGCCACAGGCTACAGGGCGCTGGATGGCTGCCTCTGCGTTCAGGAGAGGGCTCCCCTGGGCCGCGCCGCTTGCCCCGCCCCGATGTTTCACGTGAAACGTCCGGGGAGGCTTCGCCAGGACTGCGCGGTCCGCTCCGAGGCGGTGCCGTATGCGCCGACGGATCAGACGGTGCACCCCGCAGGCGCAGATCAATAGACGCAAACGCCCACAGTGACCGCACACAAGCGGCAGCACAAATCGGCGCACCTGCGTCGAAGGCTGCGCGCGCCGGAAGGGTATCTGCCTGTGTACGTATAGGGCTCCCCCGTAAACGGGGGGTCTCGGGGGGCGCGGGGCCTGGGGGGCGCTGTCACGCTGCGAAGCGGCCAGGGCGCTCGGTCGCCTTCCCTCCGACTCGGGCAAAATCAGGGCCAACGTTGTTGGCCCTGGGTTTTTGCCCTCGTTCCGGTCCAGGCTCCCTCGCTGGCCGCTTCTCCGCGCTTCTCATCCTTCGATGGATTTCGCCTCCCGGTTGTGGTATGCTTGTCCCATACCAAACCGGGAGGCGTTTGTATGGCTCTCTTTTTGAAAACCGGGCGGCGGCAGGTGCTGGAGCTGCCCACCGGAGACATCCGGCCCAACCCCAATCAGCCCCGCAAGGAGTTCCAGGATGGCGACCTGGCCGAGCTGGCCCTGTCCATCTCCCAGGTGGGGGTGATTCAGCCCCTGTCCGTGCGGCGTACCCCGGCGGGGTGGGAGCTGGTGGCCGGAGAGCGGCGGCTGCGGGCGGCCAAGATGGCGGGACTGCCCTGCGTGCCCTGCCTGAGCGTGGAGGCGGATGAGGAGACCTCGGCCCTGCTGGCCCTGGTGGAAAACCTTCAGCGCAAGGATTTGGACGTGTGGGAGGAGGCCGCCGCCCTGCGCCAGCTCATCCAGGGACATTGCCTCTCCCAAGAGGAGGCCGCCCGGAAGGTGGGCAAGAGCCAGTCCGCCGTGGCCAACAAGCTGCGGCTGCTCAAGCTTCCCGAGGATGTGATTCAGACCCTCCGGATCCACCAGCTCACCGAGCGCCACGCCCGCTCACTGCTCCGGCTGGGGACGGCGGAGGAGCAGCGGGGGGCGCTGGACCACATTGTAAAGTACCAGCTCAACGTGGCCAAAACGGAGGAGTACATCGACCGGCTGTGCGGCAAGGGAAAGGCCCCCCGAAGGGCCAAGCCGGTATACCGCATCAAGGACGTTCGGCTGTTTTTGAATACGGTGAAGCGGGGGGTGGAGGTGATGCAGTCCGCCGGGGTGAACGCCCGGTGCGGCCGGGAGGAGACGGACAGCGAGATCACCCTCACCATCTGCATACCCAAAAGCAGGGGAGACGCCTCGTGAGGGGGGTCTCCCCTCCGTTTTGCCCGGAGATACAACGGCAGATTGAATTTACAACAACAAATTGAGCATTGTTTTTCCCTCCTGCGTAAACTACAATAAAATCACACCGGTGAAATAGACAAAGTTTGGAGGAGCAAACCATGCAAATCAAATTGGGAGAACAGCTGCGGACCCTGCGCCGCCGGGATGGAAGGACCCAGGAGGAGCTGGCCCAGGCCGTGGGCGTCACGGCTCAGGCGGTGTCCCGCTGGGAGAAGGAGACCTGCTACCCCGATATGGGGCTGATTCCCTCCATTGCAAACTACTTCGGCGTGACCATCGACGAGTTATTCGGCTATCAGAGCGACCGGGACCGAAAGATTGATGCAATGCTCCAGTCCGTGGAGGCGTACCAAATCAAAAGCCGGGGAGACGATCAGTGGGTAGACCCGTGTCTGAACATTCTGCGCGGAGGACTGGCGGAGTTTCCCCAAAACGAGCGGCTGCGGCTGGCGCTGGCTGAGACGCTGACAGAGGCGGGCTGGCGGCGGCACCAGGAGTGGCTGTGCTACGATGAGGAGGGATATCTTCAGCGTGATTACGACCGGCACAGGGAAAACCCCTGCTGGGCGGAAGCGGTGGAGCTGTGCGAGGGCCTGGCCGGCCAGGCCGGAGACCACGCCATCGCCATGCAGGCCACTGCCACCCTCGTTCTGCTCTATCGGAATCTGGGGGAGACGGACAAGGCCGTGGCCTGGGCCAAGCGTATGCCGGAGCTGAAACACTGCCGGGAGGTCCTGCTGGCCTCGGCGGCGGACGGAAAGGAGGGGGCCGGATATATCGGGGAGCTGCTGCTGGAGCTGGCCGGGCTTTTCTCTCGGCAGGTGGTATACGCGCTGATGAGCAAGCTGTCTCACTACGAAAGCGACGCGGCCGTCGAGAAGCTGCACGGGGCCATCTCTCTCTTTGACCTCATCTGCGAGGACGGTAACCTGGGCAGACACCACGACGAGGTGATCTCCTTGTACCTCTACCTCTCCCGAGTGCAGTGGGAGCGGGGATATCATGACGAGGCCTTCGACTCCCTGGACCGGGCGCTGGAGAACGCCAAGGCGCTGGAGGCGCTGGCCGACGGGGTGGAGCATCCCCTGACCGGGCTGCTGGTGTTGCTGGCAGCGTGCCCGCCGGTGGTATGCGCCGGGGTGGCGGCGGCGCTGCCGGAGGACTGGCCGTTCTGGCGCAGCCCGGATTTCAGCGGCGTGGAGCGGGAGATCAAGGCCGATCCCCGGTGGGAGGATTGGGCCAGACGATGCCGGGAGTGAAGCGAGTCGCAGCTTGCGACGACGCGTTTCACGTGAAACAATAAAAAGCCTCCCCCTGGCATCAGGGGGAGGCTTTGCTTATGGATATTCCGCTCAGATCATGCTCTTGGGCTCGCCCTTGACAATCAGGGTGGCCTCGGTGGCGGCCTGAACCTGCTCCACGGTGAACTCGGGGTTGATCTCGGTGAGCAGCAGACCCTCGGGGGTGACTTCCATTACGGCCATCTCGGTGATGATCTTGGTGATGCACTTCACGGCGGTGTAGGGCAGCTTGCACTTCTTCAGAATCTTGGGGTTGCCCTTGGCGGTGTGCTCCATGGCCACGATCACGTTCTTCGCGCCCACCAGCAGGTCCATCGCGCCGCCCATGCCGGGCATCTTCTTGCCGGGGATGATCCAGTTGGACAGGGAGCCCTCCTCGTCCACCTCCAGGCCGCCCAGGATGGTGGCGTCCACATGGCCGCCGCGGATCAGGCCGAAGGAGACGGAGGAGTCGATGAAGCAGCCGCCCGCGGCGATGCCGGAGGGGGAGCCGCCCGCGTCCACGTCATGGATGGGGTCGGGGGTTTCCTTGCTGGCGGCGGCGGAGCCGATGGTGCCGTTCTCCGCCTGGAGGGTCACATGGATGCCCTCGGGCAGATAGTTGGGGACCAGGGTGGGCAGACCAATGCCCAGGTTGACCACGTCGCCGTCCTTCAGCTCCTTGGCGACGCGCTTGGCAATAAAGCCTTTGATCTCAGATTTTTCCATTAGTAAAGCCCTCCTTCGACCACATAATCCACAAACACGCCGGAGGTGCGCACATCCTCGGGGGCGATCTCGCCGCACTCCACGACCTGCTCGGCCTCGGCAATGACGGTGTCGGCGGCGGTGGCCATGACGATATTGAAGTTGCTGGTGGTGCCCTTGTACCACACGTTGCCCGCCTTGTCGATCTTATAGCCGCCCAGGACGGCGAAATCGGCGTGGATGGGGGCCATCAGCAGGTAGTCCCGGCCGTTGATGCTCTGCTTGCCCAGGCAGTAGGGGTTGTCCTCCACGATGGTGCCCACGCCGGTGGGGGTGAGCACGCCGCCCAGGCCCGCGCCGTCGGCCCGGATCATCTCGGCCAGGGAGCCCTGGGGAACCAGGACGACCTCCAGGGTCTTGTCCTGCATATTCTGCTGGGCGACCTCGGGGTTCAGCCCCACGTGGGTGGCCACCAGCTTCTTGACCTGCTTGTTGTGAATCAGCTTGGCCACGGCGTAGTAATCCTCGCCCATGGGGCCGCCGGGCATGGAACCGTCGTTGCAGATGACGGTGAGATCCTTGACGCCGCTCTTGGACAGGGCGTCAATGAATTTGTGGGCGCTGCCGCAGCCCATGAAGCCGCCAAACATCACGGTGGCTCCGTCGGGGATGAGCTTGACCGCCTCCTCGATGGATACGAATTTAGGCATTTTATATGACCTCCTACAGTTTACTTATCAGGACCCCAGGGGCGGATGCCCCTGGGGTGGAGATACGGAATGTTATCACGCTCCGATTGGACGCGCGGCCGGGTCGCTTTCGCTGCGTCTCAGGCAAAACCCGCCCCGCCATAGGCGGCAGCTGTGCTTTTGCCTTCGCTCCGCTCCAAGCTCCCCTGCGCGTCTATCGTCGCGCTTACACCTTCTCGAAAATCGTCGCGACGCCCATGCCGCCGCCGATGCACAGGGTGGCCAGGCCGCGCTTGGCGTCGGGCCGCTTCTGCATCTCGTGGAGCAGGGTGACAATGATGCGCGCGCCGGAGGCGCCCACGGGGTGGCCGATGGAGATGGCGCCGCCGTTCACGTTCACCTTGGACATATCGAAGTTGAGCTCACGGGCCACGGCGATGGACTGGGCGGCAAAGGCCTCGTTGGCCTCCACCAAGTCGATGTCCTCGATCTTCAGGCCGGCCTTGTCCATGGCCTGGCGGGAGGCGGGCACCGGGCCCACGCCCATGATCTTGGGATCCACGCCGCCCTGGCCCCAGCTCACCAGCTTGGCCATGGGCTTCAGGCCGTACTTCTCCACCGCCTCGCCGGAGCACAGCACGATGGCGGCCGCGCCGTCGTTGATGCCGGAGGCGTTGGCGGCGGTGACGCGCTGGACGTGCTTGTGGGCGTCCGCCTCATGTACGCCGGTGAGCTCAAAGGTGTGGACGACCTCGCCCTCCACGCCCTCGGGGCCCACGGGGAAGGCGCCGCGCAGCTTGGACACGGACTCCTTGGTGACGCCCGCCTTGGGGTACTCGTCCACCTTGAACTCCACCATTTCCTTCTTCTTTTTGATCATCACGGGGACGATCTCGTCCACGAACTTGCCGGCGGCCTGGGCGGCCTCGGTCTTCTGCTGGGAGCTGGCGGCGAACTCGTCCAGCTCCTCCCGGGTGATGCCCCAGATGTCGCAGATGTTCTCGGCGGTGGTGCCCATGTGGTAGTTGTTATAAGCGTCCCACAGGCCGTCGTTCACCATGGTGTCCACCATCTTGGTGTTGCCCATGCGGGCGCCCATGCGGGCGGAGGGGACGGAGTAGGGGGCCATGGTCATGTTCTCGGTGCCGCCGCAGACGATCACGTCGGCGTCCCCGGCCAGGATGGCCCGGGCGCCCTCGATGACGGACTTCATGCCGGAGCCGCACACCATGCCCACGGTGTAGGCGGGGACGGAGAAGGGCAGGCCGGCCTTCACGCCCACCTGGCGGGCGGGGTTCTGGCCCTGGCCGGCGGTGAGGATGCAGCCGAACATCAGTTCGTCAACCTGCTCGGGCTTCAGGCCGGCGCGCTCCAGCGCGGCCTTGACCACAACGGCGCCCAGGTCGGACGCGGGGGTGTTGGCCAGGGAGCCCTGGAAGGCGCCCACCGCCGTGCGGCAGCAGCTGACAACATATAAATCTTTCATGAACAATGACCTCCAATAACATAGATGTGAATTTGCGCGGAAATGAATAACCATAAAAATTATATACTTGATTGCCCAGAAAATCAACAGGGAAACCTCATTTTTTTGGGGAAGAATACAACGATTTTTGTACGGGGAGCGTAACGCGCCTTTTGTGCGGAAGGTTCCCAACGGCCACCGTTGCAGGGAAAGCGCCCCCTCTCCCGGGGAGAGGGGGCGCGGCGCAGTAAGTGAGGTTTGCCAGCCGCGCTGCTCGCGACGGCTCGGCGCTTCTGGTCTGTCACGCTCGCGTTGGGCGCATGGCCGGGTCGCCTTCCCTGCGGCTCGCTTCACAAACAGAATCGCTACGCGATTCTTGGCTTGCAAAGCTCGCTTCGGTCCAGGCTCCCCTATGCGCCTACGCTCGCGCTTCTTCTCACCGCCTTTTCAATTTCACAGATCACCAGCGGGGTGAGGGACAGGGCCAGCACCACCAGCCACTCCACGGCGTTCAGGGGGCACACCTGGAACACGCCCATCAGCGGCGGCGCCAGCAGCACCGCCAGCTGGAGGGCCATGCCCGCCAGAAAGGCCTTGTTCATGGCCGGGTTGGACAGCAGGCCGATGTGGACGATGGACTGCTTCTCGCTGCGCACGTCAAAGGCGTGGAACAGCTGGCAGAAGGTGAGGGTGGCGAAGGCCATGGTGTTGGCGGTGGCGTCCGCCAGGGAGGGGTCGCTGAGCACATATTCCCCCAGCCAGTAGGCGGCCAGGGTGAGCAGGCCCACCATCACCCCCTGCCACGCCAGGCGGAAGGTGAAGGCTTTGTCGAACAGGGGCTGGTCCGCCGGGCGGGGCTTTTCCCCCATCACGGTGGCCTCCACCGGCTCCATGCCCAGGGCCAGGGCGGGGAGGGAGTCCGTCACCAGGTTCAGCCACAACAGCTGCACCGCCACCAGGGGGGGCTGGTGGAAGTTAAAGAGGGTGGCCAGGAACAGGGTGACGATCTCCCCGATGTTGCAGGAGAGCAGGTAATGGATGGCCTTTTTGATGTTGGAGTAGATGCCCCGGCCCTGCTCCACGGCCTTGACGATGGTGGCGAAGTTGTCGTCGGTGAGAATCATGTCCGCCGCGCCCTTGGCCACGTCGGTGCCGGTGACGCCCATGGCGCAGCCGATGTCGGCCACCTTCAGGGCGGGGGCGTCGTTGACCCCGTCCCCGGTCATGGCCACCACCATGCCCTTTTTCTGCCACGCCCGGACGATGCGCATTTTGTGCTCCGGGGACACCCGGGCGTAGACGGCGAATTTGTCCACGTCCTGCTCCAGCAGCTCCTGGGGCATGAAGTCCAGGTCCTCCCCCGTGATGGCCAGGTCGCCGGGGCGGAAGATGTCCAGCTCCTTGGCGATGGCCACGGCGGTGAGCTTGTGGTCCCCGGTGATCATCACCGGGCGGATGCCCGCGGCGTAGCACTGCTCCACCGCGGCCTTCACCTCCAGCCGGGGCGGGTCGATCATGCCCGCCAGGCCCACAAAGGTGAGGGCGGTCTCCAGCTCCCGGCTGTCGGGGGTTCCGGCGGGGAGGGCGTCCAGGTCCTTATAGCCGCAGGCCAGCACCCGCAGGGCCTGCTCCGCCATGGCGGCGTTGGCGCTCTCCACGTCCCGGGCCAGGGCGGCGGTGAGAGGGACGGCCGAGCCGGCCAGAATGTGGGTGGACCGGGAGAGCAGCACGTCGGGGGCCCCCTTTACCATCACCCGGAAGCGGCCGGGCTGGCCGGGCAGGGGGTGGACGGTGCTCATCAGCTTGCGCTCGGAGTCGAAGGGCAGCTCGGCGGCGCGGGGGAGCTCCCGCTCCAGGGCGTTTTTGTCCAGGCCGTCGGCCAGGGCCGCGTCCACCAGGGCGGTCTCAGTGGGGTCGCCGGCGGTTTTGCCGTTCAGGGAGAGCACCGTGTCATTGCACAGCGCGCAGATGGTCAGCGCCTCCCGGCGGTGTTTGTCCCCCGCGGTCCACACCCGCTGCACCGTCATGCGGTTCTGGGTGAGGGTGCCGGTTTTGTCCGAGCAGATCACCCCGGCGCAGCCCAGGGTCTCCACCGCGGGGAGTTTTTTCACAATGGCGTTGTGGCGCACCATGCGTTGGACGCCCAGGGCCAGCACGATGGTGACGATGGCGGGCAGGCCCTCGGGGATGGCGGCCACCGCCAGGGACACCGCGGCCATAAGCATCTCCAAAATGGGCCGGTGGTAGAGCAGGCCCACCCCGAACATCACGGCGCACACGGCCAGGCACACGAAGGACAGGGTTTTCGAGATCTCCGCCATCTTGCGTTGGAGAGGGGTGGAGGAGTCCCCTTCTCCCAGGAGCATCCCGGCGATGCGGCCCACCTCGGTGTCCATGCCGGTGTCCGTCACCACGCACACCGCCCGGCCGTTGGTGATGACGGTGGACGAGATGACCATGTTGGTCCGGTCGCCCAGCACCGTCTCCGGGGGAAGGGGGTTGGCGGCCTGCTTGGTGACGGGGACGGACTCCCCCGTCATGGCCGACTCGTCCGCCTTCAGATTGGCGCACTCCAGGATCCGGGCGTCGGCGGGGACCAGGTCCCCCGCCTCCAGCACGATGATGTCGCCGGGGACCAGGGCGTCGGTGTCCAGGCGGAGCTGCTGTCCCTCCCGGATCACCTTGGCCAAGGGGGCGGACAGCTTTTGCAGGGCCTCCAGCGCCTTTTCCGCGCTGTTCTCCTGGGAGATGGAGATGCAGGCGTTCACCACCACAATCACCAGGATGATGACGGCCTCCACCCAGTCCTCCCCGCCGGAGGACACCAGGGAGAGCGCCGCCGCAGCCAGCAGGACGAGAATCATGGGGTCCTTCAACTGATTGAGGAAGCGGAGCCACAGGGGCTCCTTCTTGGCCCCGGAAAGCTTGTTGGGGCCGTGTTGCTCCAGGCGCTCCTGGGCCTGCCGGGCGGACAGGCCGGCGCTCTGGCTTACGCCCAGCTCGGACAGGGTCTGGCCGGGGGTTTTGGCATACCATTGACTCATGTAGGCAGCACTCCTTTTCCTTTATCATAACTATACCAATCCCAGGGGTCGAATGATAGGGAAGGGGGACAAGCAGGGAAAGAAAAAAGACCTATCCACAGCCGGCTGGGCTGTGGATAGGTCTTATCGTTTCAAACGGAGCCAGACGGGCGAAGCCCGCCTTGCTGTTGACATCCGTCACAGGGCGAAGCCGCCCCGCCGATTACTCCCCTATCATAAGGAAGATGATAGCAGAAAAGGGGAGCTGTGTCAAGGGGGAAGCGCGAGGGCAGACACATAGGCCCGGATGGACCGAAGCGAGGGGCAAAACCCAGGACCGCGAAGCGGGCCGGATTTTGTCCGAGACGGAGGGAAGGCGACCCGGCGATGCGCCCAATCCGAGCGTGACAACGTCGTCGCAAGCTTCGTATCGTTTGCTTCGCCGCAAGCGGCAAAGCTCACTCACTGCGCTGCTCCTCCTTTCCCCACAAAGCCTGAAGGACGGCTTTGCGGGGGTCCCAAGAAAATGCGAGAACAGCGGCCCAGGGGAGCCCCCTCCCTCGCTTGGAGGCAGTCATAGGCTATGGGGCGCGCGGATGACTGCCTCAGCTCGGGAGCGGGCTCCCCTGGGCGTTTCACGGGAAGCGCGGAGCACCCGGGAGCAGGCGGCTAAGACACGAAGCGGAGTGGACGGCTTTTCGGCCCAAAGGGCCGAAAAACGGCGCGCGCAGTCGGAGTGGATTAGACGCCGTTGCGGAGGGTGCGCAGCGTGACAACAATGCCGCTCAATCCCCCGCGGGGCTCTCGCTCTCCGCGGGCTGGGCCTGGGCCATCACCGCGTTTTGATAGGCGGCGTAGCGCTCGTAAAAAGAGGGCACGTCCAGCGCGTCCAGCTCGGGGGCGCGGGTGAGCTGGGCGGACTCCAGCAGGCCGGACAGCTGCTGGTCCAGGGCGTGCTCCCGGAAGGCGCCGTCATAGCTGTGGAGGTCGGCCACCTCGCCCCGGAGGATGATGTGGTAGCCGTAATCAGACTTGACCAGGCCGGAGATTTCGCCGGGCTTCAGGGCAAAGGCGGCGGCCTCAAACTCGGGGACCATCTGGCCGGGGGTGGCGGTGTAGCCGTCGGGGGCGGCCAGGGTGCCGTCCGCGTTGCGGCCGTCCTCGCTGAGCTGGTTCATCAGCTCGTCGAACTTGGCGTTCAGGTCGTCCGCAGCCTGGAGCTGGGCCAGGGCGTCCTCCGCCTGCTGCTTTTTCTCGGCGGCCTCCTCGTCGGACAGAGGCTGACGATTGTCGTCCACCGTCTTGAACAGGATGTGCTTCACCTGGTAGACGTAGCCGTTGAGCATTTCGTCCGTGACCTCGGGCACCGCCGCGGCCAGCACATTTTCATAGTAGGCGTTGGAGGTGAAGATGTATTCCATGGAGTCGTCGCTCAGGCCATAGGCGGTTTTCAGCAGGTCGTACTGCTCCTGGCCCTGGGCCATCATGGTGTCCCGGGCCTGCTGGACCTGGGCGTCGGTGGGCAGGCAGCCCAGCTCCGCCGCCCGCTGGCGCAGAAGGACGTTGTAGGCGCAGAGATTGACGGCGTCGTCCCGCAGGACGTCGGCATAATCGGTGAGGGTCAGGCCGAACATCCCGTATTGGGAGAGAAAGTTGTTGCAGCTCATGGCCAGCCAGTACAGGGCCAAATCGGCGGGCATGGCCGTGCCGTTGACGGTGAGCAGTTCATCCGCCCCGGACAGGCCGGCGGAAAAGGCCAGCGCGTCCTGGCTCAAATCCACCTCCACAGAGGGCGCAGGGCTGGGGTCGGCGGAGGGCTGGGCGGAGGGGTCCCCGCCGGTGGTCTGGGCGGAGGCGGAGGGGTCGGGGGAGGGATCGGCATCCCCGCCGCCGCAGGCGCACAGGGACAGGGCCATGGCCCCGGATACCAGCAGGGCCGCAAGTCGTTTCCAATTTTTCATATTGTTCTCCAATCCAGGGAAAGTAGATTTGTCAGGGAAAGCGCCGAGGCACATTATACACCAGGGCGGAGAGAAATGCAAATCCAGGTTGCGGAGCCGTCGCGAGCAGCCTGGATGGAGCGCAGCGATGGCAAAAGCCCAGCCGCCGCGTAGCGGGGGCGGGTTTTGCCTGAGTCGGAGCGAAGCCAGGCGTGGCGAGCAGGCGCAGCACGACTCAAGGCAGCGAAGCCGTCGGCAGCAGCGCGGCGTACTTCTCCACCGCCTGGGCGGCCATGCGCAGCGGGTCCTCCCCCTTCTTCAGCTTGAGGGTAAGGGCGGGTTTATCGCCGGGAGAGAACAGCATCCGGCCGGGATACTGCCCCGCCAGGGCGGCCACGGCCTGAAGGTCGAATTTCTCCAGGGCGAAGGACAGCGCGCCGGATTTCTGGGTGATTTCCGTGATGGAGCAGGCGGCGGCCTGCCCCCGGAGGAGGGCCACTGAGATCAGGTTGTTCACCGGCCGGGGCGGGTCCCCAAAGCGGTCGATGAGCTCGTCCGTCATGTCGTCCGCGTCCTCCGGGGCGCGGATGCGGGCGATGCGGCGGTACAGGTCCATGCGCTGCTCCGGGGAGGGGACGTACCGGTCCGGGATGGAGGCGGCCACGGTGAGGTCCACCGCGCACTCGGGCAGGCGAACGGGGGCCTCCCCCTTCTCCTCCAGCACCGCCTCCTCCACCAGCTTCAAATACAGGTCGTAGCCCACGCTCATGAGGAAGCCGGACTGCTCGGGGCCCAGCAGGTTGCCCGCGCCGCGGATCTCCAGATCCCGCATGGCGATTTTGAAGCCGGAGCCGAACTCGGCGTACTCCCGGATGGCGGACAGGCGCTTGGCGGCGATCTCCGTCAGCACCTTGCCCTGGCGGTAGGTCATGTAGGCGTAGGCCCGCCGGGGGGAGCGGCCCACCCGGCCCCGGATCTGGTGGAGCTGGGCCAGGCCCATCTTGTCCGCGTCCTCAATGATGAGGGTGTTCACGTTGGCGATGTCGATGCCCGTCTCGATGATGGTGGTGCACACCAGCACGTCCACCTCGCCGTCGGACACCCGGGTCATCACGTCGGACAGCTCCTCCTGGCTCATCTTGCCGTGGCCCACCGCCACCTCCACGCTGCCGCCCAGCAGCTCCTTGATGCGGGCGGCGGTGCGCTGGATGGTGTCCACCCGGTTGTGGAGGTAGTACACCTGGCCGCCCCGCTCCAGCTCCCGGCGCATGGCATCGGCCAGCACCGACCAGTCGTGCTCCAGCACGTAGGTCTGCACCGGCTGGCGGCTGGCGGGGGGCTCCTCGATGGCGGACATATCCCGGATGCCGCTCAGTGCCATGTTCAGCGTCCGGGGGATGGGGGTAGCGGACAGGGTGAGCACGTCCACCTGCTTGGAAATCTCCTTCAGCCGCTCCTTGTGGGTGACGCCGAAGCGCTGCTCCTCGTCCACCACCAGGAGCCCCAGGTCCTTGAAGCGCACGTCCTTTTGCAGCAGGCGGTGGGTGCCGATGAGCAGGTCCACCGAGCCGTCCTCCACCCCGGCCAGGGCCTTTTTCATCTGGGCGGGGGTGCGGAAGCGGCTGACCACCTCGATCTCCACCGGGTACTTGGCGAACCGGCCCCGGGCGGTGAGGTAGTGCTGCCGGGCCAGGACGGTGGTGGGCACTAAGATGGCGGCCTGCTTACCGTCCAGCACGCACTTCATCACCGCCCGCAGGGCCACCTCCGTCTTGCCGTAGCCCACGTCGCCGCACAGCAGGCGGTCCATGGGCCGGGGGGTCTCCATATCCCGCTTGATCTCCCGGATGGAGCGCAGCTGGTCCTCCGTCTCGTCGTAGGGGAAGTCGTCCTCGAACTCCTTCTGCCAGGGGGAGTCGGGGGCGAAGGCGTACCCCGGCTGGCGCTGGCGCTGGGCATAGAGCTGGATGAGGCCCTTGGCCAAGTCCTTCACCGCCTTGCGGGTGCGGGTTTTGGCCTTCTCCCACTCCGTCCCCCCCAGCTTGGACAGCTTTTTTTTCTCCGGGTCGTCGCCGCCGCCGATGTATTTGGAGATGAGGTCCAGCTGGGTGGCGGGGAGGTAGAGGGTGTCCGTCCCGGCGTAGGCCAGCTTCACGTAGTCCTTTTCCACCCCGTCCACCGTCATCTTCACCATGCCCACGAAGCGGCCGATGCCGTGGTGCTCGTGGACGATCAGGTCGCCGGGGGACAGGTCGGTGAAGGAGTCCACCCGGCGGCGGTCGGCGGCGTGCTTGAGCCGCTTGCCCTTTTTCCGGGGCTCGTTTCCCCCCTCGGTGAGCACCGCGCAGGGGCAGCCGATGTAGTCAAACCCCGCCGACAGGCCCCCCACGGCGATGGTGATGCCGCCGGGCTGGGGCAGGTCGTGGAGCTGGAAGTCCACCGCGGAGCGGATTTTCCGTTCCCGCAGCATGGACTGCAAATTCAGCGCCCGCTGCTCGCTACCCACCAGGACGATGGAGGCGGCCCCGGCGTTTTGCAGCTGGGTCAAATCCGCCGCCGCCGTGTCCAGGCTGGCCCCGAAGGAGGACAGCTGACGGCCCTGGGCGGTGAGCACCGCCTTGGGGGGTAGGGGGGCGGAGGTGGTGGCGAAGGAGTCCAAAAAGCACAGGGCATGGTCGGCCAGCACCGCCATCAGCTCGTCCAGGCCGGCGGCAAAAACGGCGTGCCTGCCGTCCACCGCGCCGCTCTCCATGAGGGTTTTCACGTCCTCCCCCAGCTGCCACAGCCAGTTTTTGCCCCGCTCCGCCACCCGGCTGGACTCGGACAGGCACACAATGGCGTCCGCGGGCAGATGGTGGGCGGCGGTGGTCAGCCTGGAGTACCGGGCGGGGAGTTGGCAGTCGTTCAGCCGCGCCCAGTTCCCATGCTCGTCCCGGAGGGGGAGTAGCTCGCTCACCGGGAGGAACACCGCCCGGTCCAGCCGGCCCACCCGGCGCTGAGAGGCGGGGTCGAACAGGCCCATGGAGTCCACGTCCCGGTCCCAGAACTCCACCCGGACGGGGTTGTCCTGGCCGGGGGAGAACACGTCCAAAATCCCGCCCCGCAGGGCGAATTGGCCCACGCCCTCCACCTGCTGGCACCGGGTATAGCCCAGGGCGGCCAGCCGGTCGGCCAGGGCCTCCGGGTCGTAGCTGCCGGAGGGGTCCAGCTCCACCACGTGGGCGGCCAGCTCCTCCGGGGGGAGGGTGCGCTGAAGCAGGCCCTCTACCGTGGCGGCGATGAGCCTGACTCCGCCCTGGGCCATGGCGTGAAAGGCGGCCAGGCGCTGGTGCTCCCACTGCTTGGAGGCCACCGCCCCCGGGTGGAACAAAAATTCCCGGGCCCCAAGCAGGGTGGCGGGCTCCCCCGTGAGGGCCGTCACATCCGCCGCCAGCCGGGCGCACTCCCCCTCGTCCGCGCACACCAGCACCACGGGGACCCCCAGCCGCTCCAGCAGGCCGGCGGCAAAGTGGGCCCGGTGGACGGGGGACAGGCCGGACACCTCCGCCGGGGAGCGGCCGGACTCCAGCGCGGCGGCCAGCCGGGCGAACTCGGGCACTCGGTCTAAAATGTTGAGCAGCATTTTCATGATGGAACCTCAATTTAGAAAAAAATGGAAAATCTGGGCGCAGATGCCCCCGGTCAGGTCCCCCGCGGGGGACGGGAGTGTTACTTTCTGCTCGTGCAGAAAGTAACCAAAGACACGCTTAAGGGGGGTGCTGCCGGTTCACACGGGCCAAAGGGCGGCCCGTGCTCTCAGGCAGCGGCCCCCTTAAGAATCCCCTGTTTACGGGAGAGCCCTATACGCGGATTGGTCGGATACCCTCCCGGCGCCAGCGGCCTTCGACGCAGATGCGCCTGTTGGTGCTGCCGCTGGTGTCCAGTCATTGCACGGGGTGGGTCTACCGGCCCGCGCCTCCGGGGCATACCGCCCGCGCCGGGATAATGGCTGGGCGCGGACCTCTACTTTGGTTCATCTGAACGGCCCAGCAGATAGTCGGTTGTGACATCGAAATAATCGGCAAGAATGACCAACCCCTCCAAGGTGGGAGCCGTCTTTCCTTTTTCATAGGAATAAACAGCATAGCGGGAAACGCCCATTGCTTTACTGACCGTTGCCTGGGAAACGCCGCGCCCCTCCCGAAGCTGCTTTAACCGCTCTGGAAATTTGGTCATAAAAATGCACCTTCCCCTTGACTTGTAGCGAAAACTATGCTATCCTGTCTGTGGTGAAAATCACTACAGACAGGAGGAACTGAATATGTCTGAAATCATGAATAACATCTATTATATGATGGTGGAGCAAGTTGGTCAACGATGTGCGCGGGAGACGGAGATGAAAATTTTGATGAGGCGGAAGTGTGCGCTGATGGATGAGATCGCCCTTCGGATTGGAGACGGCGGGGAGGAGTTGTTGGAGGCAATGACCAATTTAGATGCGGATTTGGAGAATATACAAGGTAAGGCCATGTTCCGGGCGGCGGTGCGCCTGGGGGCGGAGCTGGCGGGGAGCACGCCCCAACCGAACGGCGCACCCACTTAGGCGCAGAGACGATAGGTGCTCATCTTACTATGTTTGCATACCGGCGGCAGCGCCAATCGGCGCATCTGCGTCGAAGGGCGCTGGCGCCGGAAGGGGCCGCGGCCAACTTGCGTATAGGGCTCTCCCGTAAACAGGGGGTTCTCAGGGGGCGCGATGCCTGAGAGCGCGAGCGCGCCTTTGGCGCTCGAAGCGAACCGGCTCGCGCCCCCTGAGCATTCTCTTTGGGTACTTTCTCTCATGTGAGAGAAAGTACCTCGCCGAAGGCCCGGCGGCCTTTAATTAAAGCGGTTCATCGCCTTCTGCGGTCCATCCTTCAGGAAGCACTCCACCGCGTCGGCGGCGCGCTTTACCGCCCCGTCCATCACCCTTTTGTCCTCGCCCTGGAGCTTGCCCAGCACCCAGTCCGCCATGTCGTAGTCCGGGTGGGGCTTGCCGCCCACCCCCACCTTCAGCCGGGGGAACTGGTCCGCGCCCAGGTGCTGGATGACGCTTTTCAGGCCATTGTGGCCCCCGGCGGAGCCACCCGTGCGGATGCGCAGCTTGCCCAGGGGCAGGTCCACGTCGTCGGAGATGACCAGCACGCGGCCGGGCGGGATTTTGTAAAACCGGGCGGCCTCGCCCACCGCCTCGCCGGACAGGTTCATATAGGTGGTGGGCTTCATCACCAGCGCGCCCTGCCCGCCGATGACGGCGGTGTTGGTGAGGGCCTTGAACTTCAAGCGCTGGATGGGGAAGCTTCCCCGCTCGCCCAGCTCGTCCGCCACCAGGAAGCCCACGTTATGGCGGGTGTTCTCATACTGCTCCCCCGGATTGCCCAGGCCCACGATGAGCCAGGACACGGGGAGCTTTTTTTGAAACAGCATAGCGACCTCCAAAACAGGTAAGAACCGCTCCAGGGCGGATGTCCTGGAGCGGGAGTTTCTCTTTATCTAAGGTAAGGGGATACGAAGCTTGCCACGACGCCGTCGCGCTGCGCCTGCTCGCGACGGGCGGCTTCGCTGCGATTCGGGCAAAACCCAGTCCCACTTTGTGGGCCTTGGGCTTTTGCCCTCACTCCGCTCCATCCGCCCTGCTCGCGACGGCTCCGCAGCCGTGGTCAGCACCAAAGCTTGGACACCGAGCGCTCCTCATAAATGCGCTCAATGGCCTCGGCAAACAGGTGGGCCACGGAGAGGTACTTCACCTTGGGGCACAGCTCGGAGATGTTCTCCTTGGGCTGGATGGTGTTCAGGAACACCACCTCGTCCAGCACCGAGTCGTTGATGCGCTGGATGGCGGGGCCGGACAGCACGCCATGGCTGGCGCAGGCGGTGACGGACTTGGCGTGGCCGATGTCCACCAGGGCCTGGGCCGCGTGGCACAGGGAACCGCCGGTGTCCACCATGTCGTCCAGCAGGATGACGTTCTTGCCGGTGACGTCGCCGATGATGTTCATCACCTCGGAGGAGTTGGCCTTCTGCCGGCGCTTGTCCACGATGGCCATGGGCATATCCAGCTTCTGGGCGAAGGAGCGGGCGCGGGCCACGCTGCCCACATCGGGGGAGACCACCATGGTCTCGTCATGGACGGGGGCGAAACGGCGGAAGAAGTGGTCCACAAACACGGGGGAGCCCATCAGATTGTCCACAGGGATGTCGAAGAAGCCCTGGATCTGATTGGCGTGCAGGTCCATGGTGAGCACCCGGTCCGCCCCGGCGCGGGTGATCAGGTTGGCCACCAGCTTGGCGGAGATGGGGTCGCGGGGCTTGGTCTTGCGGTCCTGCCGGGCATAGCCGAAGTAGGGGATGACGGCGGTGATGCGCCCGGCGCTGGCCCGCTTGAGCGCGTCGATCATGATGAGCAGCTCCATCAGGTTGTCGTTCACCGGGGAGCTGGTGGACTGGACCACGAACACATCGGAGCCGCGGACGGTTTCAAAGATGGAGACAAAATTTTCGCCGTCGGAGAAAGCGCCGGTTTCGGCGTTGCCCAGGGGAATGCTCAGCTCCTTGCAGATGTCCAGGGCCAGGGCCCGGTTGGAGCTGCCGGAAAAGATTTTCAGGTCCTTGCCGTGTGAGATCATGCTCGCAACTTCCTCTCTTAAAATATGGTGATTCCTGGGGGATTTATAAAGAAATGAAGCCGTGGAACCCAAGATTGAAATTACTACCCACATTATATCAGAGAATCTGAGATTTTGAAAGACTTTTTCATAGCTTTGGGGTAATTGTCCTATTTCACCAAAAAAACGGACGAAAAGAGGAGAAAAGCGGTGAAAACGGCGGAACTGCGCCGGCTCAACACCAAGAGGGCAGGGGAAGCCAGCGCTGAATGCGCCGGGTCTGGTAGAGATGGACCACCTCAAGGGTGGCGCACACCTTGTCGGCGATGTTCACCGCCAGCGCCTCCCGGCAGCGGGGCAGGTGGACGGCCAGGGGGAACATATGGGACACGATGGCGTTTTTCTCCCGCTCGGACAGGTCGGGGCACAGGGCGGTGGCGTTGCGCAGGGCAAACTCCGGGTGGTCCAGGCACTGGTTGCCGGGATGGGCGGAGCGGTCGGCAGGGTCGTAGAGGTACAGGTCGTGAAGCAGCCCCGCCCGGGCGGCGGCCCGGTAGTCCCAGCCGAAGTAGCGGGCCAGCCGGAAGGCCACATAGGACACGAACAGGGAGTGCTGGAAGCAGGTGATGGAAAAATGGTGCCGCCAGCGCTTCATGGCGGAGACCTCGCTGCTGTCCAGCAGGGAGCCCACGCAGTCCAGGAAGGCGGCGGCGTTTAAATCGTGGTTGGACATAGGAAAAGACCCCTTTCTGTAATCAAGTGATGAAACGAGTCGATTGTAAATTGCTTGACACTTTTAGCCCCCTGTCAAGGGGGCGCACCAACATTATAGCAGGTGGAAGGCCACTTGTCAGCCACCTTTCGCAAATTTTAAACTGGAAAATTGAGAAAGATTTTTGTGCTTGACAGGCAGTGGGCTCATATGTTAGGATAACTATACTAACACAAATAGTACAGTTGATACACTGGAAAGGAGGCGGGCTATGCTCAGCCTGAATTACCGGGACGGCCGCCCCATCTACGAACAGGTGCGGGACGGCCTGCGCCGTCTCATCATCACGGGGGCCATTCCGCCGGGGGATAAGCTGCCCTCCGTGCGCGCCATGGCGGGGCAGCTGGCCATCAATCCCAACACCATCCAACGGGCGTATGAGGCACTGGAGCAGGACGGTTACGCCTACTCGGTGCCGGGCAAGGGGAGCTTCGCCGCCCTGCCCCAGGATGTGACGGAAAAGCGCAGGGGGGAGCTGCTGTCCAAGCTGGACGCCATCGTCCAGGAGCTGGTCTACCTGGGGCTTACTCCAGCGGAGATCGGGGCCAGGTGCGCCGCTTTTGGGAAGGAGGAGACGAAATGATTGAGGTCAAAAACGTGGTCAAGAGCTTCGACGGCTTTCACGCTCTGGACGATCTAACCATGACGGTGCCCCGCGGGGCTATTTACGGGCTGGTGGGGCCCAACGGGGCGGGCAAGTCCACCATTCTGCGCCACCTGTGCGGGGCGTACCGCCAGGACAGCGGCGAGATTCTGCTGGAGGGCGCGCCCATCTATGAAAACCCCGGGGTGAAAAAGCGCATGGCGGTGATTCCCGATGAGCTGTACTATTTCGGGTCCGCCTCCACCCGGGACATGATGAAGTTCTACAAGGGGCTCTATCCCGCCTTCGACATGGACCGCTATGCCAAGCTGAAGGAGGCCTTCCCCGCCGTGGACGAAAAGCGGCCCATCCGACGGCTGTCCAAGGGGATGCAGAAGCAGTCGGCGTTCTGGCTGGCCCTGAGCTGCAAGCCGGACTACCTGCTGCTGGACGAGCCGGTGGACGGCCTGGACCCGGTGATGCGCCGGCAGGTTTGGTCCCTGCTCATGGGGGACGTGGCCGAGCGGGGGACCACGGTGCTGGTGTCCTCCCACAACCTGAGGGAGCTGGAGGACGTGTGCGACCACGTGGGCCTGCTCAGCCACGGCAGGGTGGCGCTGGAGCGGTCCCTGTCCGACCTCCAGGGGGGCACGGTGAAGCTGCAAATCGCCTTCCAGACGGAACAGCCCCCCGAGCTGCCCGCGGGGCTGCCCGTGGTCCACACCGACCGGGTGGGCCGGGTGTACACCTATATCGTCCGGGGGACGGCGGAGGAGGTGGAGGAGGGGTTCAAGCCCCTGGCCCCGCTGTTCATGGAGGCCCTACCCCTGACGCTGGAGGAGATTTTTATCTATGAAATGGGAGGTGAGGACTATGCGGTCCGGGACATCGTACTTTGACAGGACGGTTTTCAAAAAGACGGTGCTGCGCTTCTGGCCGCTGTGGGCGGCGTATCTGGTGGTCTGGCTGCTGGCCCTGCCCCTGAGCGGGGTGATGTACCTGCGCCTGCAGGGCCAGAACGGAGGCTCCTACATGGAGAACTTCGCCTTTTCGCACGTGCCGGGGAGTGTGCCGGGGGTGCTGGTGCTGGCGGCAGGCTTCGGGGCGATGTGCGCCATGGCGGCGTTCAGCCACCTCTACAACGCCCGGTCGGCCAATTTCTTCGGCTCCCTGCCCGTACGCCGGGAGGGGCTGTTTCTCACCCACTACCTGGCGGGGCTGAGCTTCACCATCGTGCCCAACATCATCATCGCCCTGCTCACCCTGCTGGTGGAGCTGGCCGGCGGCGTAGTGTCCTGGCAGGGGCTGGGGTTCTGGCTGGGGGTGAGCTGCGGGGAATGCCTGCTGTTCTACACCATGGCGGTGTTCTGCGCCATGTTCACCGGGCACATTCTGGCCCTGCCCGCCTTCTACGCAGTGCTCAACGTGCTGGTCTACGGGGTGCAGGTCCTGATCCAGACGACCATGCAGGCCTTCTACTACGGCTATAACGGCAGGCAGATGGGCTGGACGGGGGAGCTGGTGCGGTGGTTCACCCCGGCGCTGAACCTGGGCAATAATGTGTACAGCTACTACTCCTATCCCGCCGTCCGGCTGGGGGAGCCGGAGCCCGCCCAGCGGGTGCTGGAGACCCATGGGCTGTGGACTGTGGGGATTTACGCCATCGCGGCCCTAGTGCTGGCGGCGTGCGCCTTCCTTCTCTACCGCGCCCGGCACATGGAGAGCGCGGGGGACGTGGTTTCGGTGAAGGTCATGCGCCCGGTGTTCAAATACGGCGTGGCGGCCTGCGTGGGGCCGGTGTTCGGCTACGCCTCCTCCCTGTTCCTGGGCCGGGGCGAGGCGACGCTGATGGTCTCCATCCTGGTGTGGGGGCTGATTGGCTACTTCGCCGCCCAGATGCTGCTGGACAAATCCTTCCGGGTGTTCCACAAGTGGAAGGGGGCTACAGCGGTGGCGGGGGCGTTCGTCCTCCTGTTCCTGGTGGTGGGCTTCGACCTCACCGGGTTTGAGACCCGGGTGCCCGACCCGGACCAGGTGGCGCAGGTGCGGCTGGCGGAGATGCAGACGGACAGCCTGGGCGACGACGGAGATCAAATCTATCAGGACATCACCGACCCCGAGGTGATCGAGCTGCTCACCCTGGTGCATCAAGGGGTGGTGGACCAGGGGGACCGCACCCCGGCCGGAAGCGGCTGGCGCGGCGTCCATCTGGTTTTGACTTATACCCTGGAAGACGGCTCCACCCTGTCCCGGCGGTATTACGACGGGTGGCTCAACGTGAACGAGATCGAGCGGGAGGGGACGGCGGCCTGGGCCATGGAGCGGCTGCTGCAAAACCGGGAGCTCTACTGGCAGGCCTACGGCTTCGCGGCGTTGGAGGAAAACCTGGCCAAGCCGGACTGGCGGCTGAGCGAGGTGGAGTACGAAAATTATGAGTACGAAAATTATAAGTACGAAAGGGCGGATTATGTGGAGAACCCCTCCCGGTTCTACTACGGGAAGGACGCCCAGGCCCTGCTGGCGGCGGTGAAGGAGGACTTTTTCGCCGGGCGCATCGGCGTGCGCACCCTGACCCACGACAACACCGGGCCGATGTACAACCACACCCTGCGTTTCGAGGCGGAGAACAGCGAGGGGTACCTCAACCACGTGCGCATCCAGGTGCAGGACAGCGCCAGCAGCACCCTGGCCGTGCTGGAAAGGCTGGAGGGATAACAGGCGGGAAGCGCCTGGCTCGCCGGCGGTATGATTTTCGAAAAGTCTCTTGAAACGGGAACAAGAACCTGATATTATTATAGTATCAAAAATAAAGGAGGTCGTAGATATGGGCCAGACTGATAAGCAGTTCAACGGTTTCCTTCGGGTTATCATCCGGGATTTGAAGGACGCGATTGGCGAGGATGACCCAGACAAGAAACAGAAAATGCTGGAAGCTCTGCTGAGCGACTTGCAGACGACATTAGAGGATTGAAGCAGGCGCCGGGGTTGCCCCCGGCGCCTTTTTTTGTTATAATATCGGCAAACGGATATTTTAGGAGGTTATCAATATGCCGGGCAAAGAGGAATTCATCGAAATCTACACCCAACACATCCACCGGGAGGGGGCCGCCGAGCTGCTGGACTACCTGGAAAATAAGAGCGACTTTTTCACCGCCCCCGCCTCCGCCCGGTTTCACGGGTCCTACGCGGGGGGGCTGTGCGACCACAGCGTGAACGTCTTCCGCTGCTTGGAGGCCTATTTGGAGCGGCCCCGGGTGAAGGAGGTCTACGGCCTGGACTACCCCATGGAGTCGGCAGCCGTGGCCGCGCTGCTCCATGACGTGTGCAAGATCGGCTGCTACAAGGCGGGCACCCGGAACGTGAAGGACGACGCCACGGGCAAGTGGGAGAAGGTGCCCACCTTTTTCTATGAGGATAAGCTGCCCTACGGCCACGGGGAGAAAAGCGTGTACATCATCTCGGGGTTCATGCGCCTGACCCGGGAGGAGGCCATGGCCATCCGCTGGCACATGGGCTTCTCCGGCGTGGAGGACAGCCGGATGGTGGGCCAGGCCCTTCAGCAGTACCCCCTGGCCTTCGCCCTGGCCACGGCGGATATGGAGGCGTCGTATTTTCTGGAGGGGAAGTGAACAAAGCCCCCTCCCCGCAACGCGGCGAGGGGGCTTTGATGTTATCCCCATCGGATATGGAGGTATCGTATTTTCTGGAGGGGAAGTAAAAAAGCCCTCTCCCCGCAATGCGGGGAGGGGGCCTTTGTGTTATCCGGGGCGTTTGGCCGGGATGAGCACGGACGAGACGATGAGTCCGGCGCCCAGAAGCTGCCCCAGGGCGACGCCCTGGCCGAACAGCAGGGCGTTGAGGACGATGGTCACCACGGGCACGAAGTTGAAGATGATGTTGCAGAGCACCACGTCCAGCCGCTGCAGGGCGAAGTTGAGCAGCAGATAGGCCAGCACCGCGTTGCCCAGGGCCAGAAACAGGAGCAGGGCCAGCACGTCCGGCTGGGTGAGCGCGGCCGCTCCATCGCTTCCCCCGGCCAGCGAGGCGGGGAACAGGACCAGGGCGGTGACCAGGGATTGGTGAAACACGAGGGTGAGGCCGGAAATGTGCCGCGTTTCCTGGAGACGCTTATTCAGGTGGCAGAAGGCCACCCAGAGGAAGTTGGAGGCCAGGAGAATAAGGTACCCCGGCAGGGACCCCTGACCGCCGGCGGCGGCTCCCGTCACCAGCAGGATGCCGGCGGTGGAGGCCAGCACGCTGAGCAGCTGCCGCCCGTCCGGCCTGCGCCGCTCCAGAACCACTGCGGCCAGCAGGGCGCAGGTGGGCAGCAGGCCGGAGAAGATGGCGGCGGGCACGCTGCCCACCAGCTGAATGCCCACGTTCACTGCCAGCTGGAACAGGGCGATGCCCAAAAGGCCCGAGCCCCACACCGCCGCCATGTCCCGGAGGGGGAGCCACAGCCGTTCCTTCCGCAGCAGGGCCAGCAGGGCGATGGCGGGGACGGCCAGGACGTACTGATAGGCCACCAGCTCCGCCGGGCTCATGTGGGCCAGCAGCAGCTCCTTGCCGCCGTACACGGCGCTCCAGATCAGAACGGTGGCAAAGGCGGCGGCAGCGCCCAGGGTTTGTTCTTTGCGTGCGCCCATGCCGCCCTATTCCCAGCGGACCGGTTTGGTGACGCTCATGCGCATGGGGGTGCAGGGGAGGGACAGGGGGCCGCTGCGTCCGCCGGCCTGGCGGAGCATCTCCCGGGCCTGAATCTGGGGATGCCGGGCGGTCTCGTGGGCGGTGAGCACCGGGGCGCAGGGGATGTTGGCCGCGGAGAAGATGTCCTGAAGCTGCTGGCGGGTGCGGGAGGCGAAGAAGGGGGCGAAGATGGCCGTCATCTCCCCGTAGCGCTGGCACCGCTTCTCGTTGGTGTCGTAGCGGGGGTCGCTCACCAGCTCGGGCATACCCATGGCGCCGCAGAAGCGGTCCCACCCCGCGTCGCTGGCCAGGCCGACGGAAAAGTATCCGTCCTGACAGCGGAACACATCGTAGGGCACCAGAGTGCCTGGGTCGGCGCTGCCGCTGCGGGTGGAGGCCACCCCCTGGAGCTCTTGAAAGAGGATGGGGCTCTCCAGCAGGGAGAAGAAAGTATCATAGAGGGAGTAGTCGATCCAGGCCCCTTCGCCGGTGCGGGCGCGCTGGTGGAGGGCGGCGGTGATGGCGAAGGAGAGGGACACCCCGGCGAAGCACTCCGCCGCGCCCCAGCCGGACAGGGTGGGCTCGCCGCCGGGAAAGCCGGTCATGTCCATCATGCCGCTGGCCGCTTCGGCCAGGGGGCCGCCGCTCTCCCCATCCTCCCGGATGAGGGCGCAGATCAGCTTGGGATAGGTGCGGCGCAGGGCGTTTTCGTCCAGGTGGGCGGGCAGAACGTCCCGCTCGGCCACCAGCACGTCCGCCGTGGGCAGCAGAGAGTCCAGCGGGGTGTCCGCCGGCAGAAGGCGCACCCCCCAGTGGAGGGCCTGCTGGGCGGGCGTGTCCGGGGCGGGGCAGGGGCGCATTACGGTGGCGCCGAAGTCGGCCAGCTGGGCTACGGCGTAAGCGCCGCACCGGCCCCGGCTCAGGTCCACGACAGTCAACTGATTCAGGATGCTCATGGCCGCACCTCCATCTCCGCCGCGCCGCTGTTCACCAGCGCCGCCAGTTGTTCCTCGCTGTACCCGGCCTGGGCCAGATAGAGGGCGGTGTGCTCCCCCCGGAGGGGAGCGCCCTGGGTCACTCGGGTGTCGATGGTGTCGATATGGAAATGGCTGTCCGGGAAGCGGACGGGGCCCAGGGCCTTGTCGTCCACTTGGGCCAGCAGGGCTTGAGAGCGGGGATCGTCCATGGACTGGGCCACGCTGCGCACCGCCGCGCAGGGCACGCCCGCCGCCCGAAGGGTCTGCTCCAGCTCCTCCCGCGGGCGGGAGGACAGGGCTTGGCCGAGAAGCTGGGACAGCTCCTCCTCATGGGCCATGCGCCCGGCGTTGTGAGCCAGGTCCGCTCGGGCGGCCGGCTCGTCCAGCGCCAGGGCGGCGCACAGCGCCCGCCACTGCTCGTCCCGGGTGACGTAAAGCAGGAGCCAGCCGTCCGCCGTGGGATAGCAGCCGCAGGGGGCGTATGCCGCGGAGCGGTTGCCCCGCCGGGCCGGGCCGCCCGCGCCCTGGGCCAGCTGTTCCCGCTGAAGGGAGAAAAGGGCGTCCAGGATGGAGATGTCGATGAGCTGCCCCCGCCCGGTCTTGGCCCGCTCCAGCAGGGCCAGGCTGATGGCCTGGGCCATATAGGTGCCGCTGAGGTGGTCGCCGAAGGCCACGCCCACCCGCACCGGGTCCCCGTCGGGGAAGCCGGTGGCGTCCATCACGCCGCCCATGGCCTGGAGATGGAGGTCCAGGCCGATATTGCGCCGCATGGGTCCCGTCTGCCCAAAGCCGTTGAGGGAGGCGTAGATCACGTCCGGCTTGATGGCGCGGACCTCCTCGTAGGTCAGACCCATGCGCTCCATGCTGCCGTACTTGAAATTTTCGCACACCACGTCGGTGCCGGCGATAAGGGCCTTCACAGCCTGCTTGCCCTCGGGCTTGGACAGGTCCAGGCTGACGCTCTTTTTCCCCCGGTTCAAAAAGGCGTAGTAGCCGCTGCTTTCCCCTCGGAAGGGGGCCCAGTACCGGGCCAGGTCGCCGGAGCCCGCCCGCTCGATTTTGACCACCTCCGCCCCCATGTCGGCCAGCAGCATGGTGGCCAGACTCCCGGCGTGGGCCTGAGTAAAGTCGATGATGCGGATGCCGGAAAACGGTTTCATTGCACTTCCCCTTTCTACATGGCCGGCAGCCCGGAGCGGCCGTGGGGACGCTCCGGGCTGGGTGCGCCGGCTGTTTTTAATGTTTAAAATGAAGCTGGTTATAACGCGGGAATATGAAAACGGTCCAAATTGCCCCACGCTTGGTCCAGGGTCTGGCGGCCCTCTTGAATTTCAAGAACCAGCTCCACGATCTTGTCATTGAAGGGAGTGGGGATACCGACCCGTTTACCGTCTTCCACAAAGCGTCCGTTGATCTGCCTGATTTCGCAGACACGGCCCTTTTCAAGGTCTTGAATCATGCTGGCCTTCTGCCTGCGGAAGGGGGTGTATATCCTGGTCCAATAGTCGATGACTCGATCCAGCCCCGCATGGTCGGAGAAGCACACGTTTTCCACCGTGGGGCACAGGCCGAACAGCTCCACAGGCCGCACGCCCAGGGCCTGAATAATGCGGGCGGCCTCCATCCCGGTGTAGGCGATGCACTCCATCGCCTTCCGGTTGTCTAGGATGTCCCCCACCAAACAACCCAGCGCCGTGGCCAGACCGCTGAAGCAGGAATTGTCGGTCAGTTTGGTATAGCGGGCCCCTAAAAGGTTGTCCGTCAATTCACAGTGGCCCAGCGCGTGCTGGAACATATTCTGGATTTGACGGGCTTCCTCAGTAATCTTTCCGTCCGGACGGCCGAAGGAGATGCCCAGCGTATCCTCCCCCGAGGCCAGCTTGCTTACCCCTGGACCCACGAATGTTCCGGAGAACTCCATGCCTCCGCCGACCACACGGTCCATCCCCACGAACTCGGCGGCAATATCTTCCGGGATACCGTTTTGCAGAGTCATCACGATGGTTTTATCGTTGGTATAGGGCATTGCGCCCGCCAGGGCTTCTCTCATGGTGGTCTGTTTGGTCAGGGAGATCACCAAGTCGTAAATGCCGGTCAGTTGGTCCGGCATGACGGCCTTCACCGGGACCACCTTGTCAACGCAGCCCACAATGTGCGCACCTTTGGCATTCAGCGCGTCCACATGGTCTCGATAGCTGTCTACCAGTTCGACGTCATATCCTTTTTCGGTTAAGTACGCGCCGATGATGGTGCCCATGGCGCCAGCGCCCAATAATGTGATCCGCATGGTGTCACTCCCCGCTTTCTTCCATTGCCGGGGTACTTTCCCCACGATATTCCGCTTCCATCAGAGCTTGGTCTTCTTCAATCTCGGCCAGGATTTTGCCCTTGTCCTCACGCACCCACCGGAAGAAGGAGATTACGGCGAGGACGGAGAAAATCATAATGGGCAGGGCAACCAGGAGAGAGGACGTTTTGATGGGGGTCATGCCGCCGATGTTCATGACCACCAGCGCAATGGCTCCCATAGCCAGCGCCCAGGTCAGGCGCACATAGCGGGGTGGTTCCTGCCCCTGCTTGATCTCCTTGCAGGAGGTCTGCGCCATAGAGTAGGCGGCGGAGTCGATGGTGGTGGCGGAGAAGATGAACCCGCAGAAGCAGAACACAATCAAAATAATGAGAGACAAGGGCAGCTGCCGCAGAGAAGCCACGATTGCCGCGGCGTCTCCTTGCTCGTTGAGAATGCCGATAAAATCCAGGGAACCGCTCAGCTGCTGGTGCATGGCATTGCCGCCCATGATGCCGTGGAAAATGCCGGCGCCGATGGTGCCGGCGCCCAGGGTGGAGATGGCGATCTCCCGGAGGGTCCGACCGCGGGAAACGCGGGCGATGAAAGCGCCCATAAAGGGAGCGTAAGCATAATACCACGCCCAGTAAAAAACAGTCCAGTCTTGGGCGAAGCCGGTTTGCCCGATGGGGTCGGTGTATACGGACATACGGAAGAAGTCGGTGATCATAATCCCGTGAGCGTTGACGTAGTTATTAATAATAAAGGAAGTGGGGCCGACGATCAAGATGAAAGCCAGCAGAGTCAGCACGCCGATTACATTGATATCACTGAGAATCTTGATACCCTTTTGCAGGCCCAGCGTGACGGAGGTGGTGAAGATGGCGGTCCAGATGCAGACCACAACAATGTCTACGCCAAAGGTGTGGGGAATGCCCAGAAGCTGGCACACCGATTCGGACAGCATGGGAGTGCCGGAACCTAAAGAGGTGCCGTTGGCGCCGATCAGGCCGAGGATCAAGGTGAAGTTAATGATTTTGCCCAGCAGACCCTTGGCGTTGCGCTCGCCAATCACACCGGAGCAGGCATCTGCAAAGTGATAAGTGTTCATGTTGCGGTTCCAATACATATAGCCGATGGGGAAGGCGAGAACAGAGTAAATGACCCAGCCCAAGGGACCCCAGTGGAAGATGGGATAGGCCATGGCGTATTCTGTGGCCATCACGGAACCGGACGCCATATCAAAGGGAGGCGACTGCATATAGTAGGCCCATTCCTTGGTGGCCCAAGTCATCAGGGCGGTGCCGATGCCGGAACAGAAGAACATGGCGATCCAGGTCATCGTCTTAAATTCAGGGCGGGCCTTTGGGCCGCCGAGGCGGATCCGGCCCAGCTTGCTGAACGCGATGTAGAGGATGACAAACAGGAAAATCAAGGTAATAGCCAAATAAGCCCAGCCGAAATTGTAAGCCGTGAAATTGTAGAGATCATTCATGAGCGCCCCGGTCTGCTCATCAAAAATTACCATTAAAAGGATCATGCCGAGAATGACAACAGCAGAAACTAAGAAAAACGGCTTATCGACTTGTGCGTTTTCTGTCTGTTCTGCCGATAAAACTTTATTGATTTTGCGCATCTGATTTTCTCCTCTCTGCTCGTGCTTCGATTCTGCCTCCTGTTCAGAGCCCCAACCGTTCCCGGGCCTGGGCGGCGGTGAGTACCTTCGCGCCGAGGCGCTCCACCAGCTCCACCGCCTTGGTCACAAGCTCCTCGTTGGTGGCGAACACGCCCTTGGCCAGATAGATGTTGTCCTCCAGTCCGACCCGGATGTTTCCGCCGTTGAGTACCGCCTGGGCGACCATGGGGTACTCCTCGCGGCCGATGCCGAAGGTGCCCCAGTGGGCTCCGGCGGGCAGCGCGTCGATCATGGCAAGCAGGTTCTTGGTGGTGGCCTCTGCGCCGTAGGGGATGCCCATGCACAGCTGGAACAGGGTGTTCTCCGGCAGCAGGCCTTCCCGGATCAGCTCCTTGGCCTGCCAGATGTGGCCCAGCTCAAAGGCCTCGATCTCCACCCGCACGCCGGCCTGGGTGATGCGCCGGGCGCTCTCCTGGAGCATGGCGTAGGTGGCCAGATAGGTGGTGGCCTTGTAGTTGAAGGAGCCGCAGTCCAGCGTGCAGATGTCCGGCTTGATCTTCTCCACATGCTTCACCCGTTCGGCAGGGGAGACCATGTCGCTGCCCGGGCCGAAGATGGTGGGGTCTGCCGGGTCCTCTACGTAGTCCCCGCCCATGCCGGTGGTCAGGTTGATGATGACCTCCTGGTTCTGGGTGCGGATGAGACGGACCGCTTCCTCGTAGTACTCCAGCTTGCGGCTGGGGGTGCCGTCCGGCTCTCGAACGTGCAGGTGGACGATGGCGGCTCCGGCGCTGGCCGCGGCCAGCGCGGACTGGGCAATCTCCTGCGGGGTGGATGGGACGTGGGGATGCTTCAGGTGGCTGTCGCCGCTGCCGGTGACAGCACAGGTCAGGATTACGCTGTGATTCATACTCGTTTACACCTCCTGAATGAAGCATATTGCATAAAAAATATTTGTGCAAGACCGCACTTTTTTGCTCATTGTTGAATGTGGCGCGATTGTATCAAATGATATGCTTTGTAGAGAAAAGAAACTATTTGGCGAAAGATGTTAGATTCCCGGCATTTTATTCGGCATAAGAAACATTTTTAAGCAAAATATTTTTTGTGCGAACTGAGCGGGTGAGCAAAGTTCGCCTAAAAAATATTTCGAAATAAAAAATTTTCGTGCCCCGCGCCATTTGGCGCGGGGCACGATTTGTCTGCTGTGGGCTATGGAGCGGGCCGAGACTCGTCCTGGGGCGGAACCCAGGGGAGCACGGTGATGTGCTCCGCCGCGGCGTAGTCGTGGGCCCAGGTGTTCAGCGCGCACAGGCTCTCCCGAAGGTGGAGTCCATGCTCGGTGAGGGAGTACTCTACCCTGGGCGGGATTTCCGCATAGACCTTGCGCTTGATGATTTTGTGACCCTCCAACTCCCGAAGCTGCTGGGTCAGGCTCTTTTGGCAGACTTCGGGGATGCGGCGCATCAGGTCCGTAAAGCGCAGCGGCCCCGATTGCAGGCACCATTAGGATTCTCAGCTTCCATTTGCCGCCCAGAATGGCCACCGCCAACTGGAGAGAACTTGTATATTGCTCGTTCAGTTTTCCCATGGTGAAGTCCTTTCCTTCCTGCCGGCAGCCCGCCGGAGCTGCGCCCCGATGGTCTGCCGGCCGTCCCATACCACCCCGTCCTATTATCTGCCGATTGCTCCCTGATTAATTCAGTACCCGGTTGGAAATGACGGAAAGGGTGCAAAGCAGGGTTTCCCTCTCCGCGGGGGAGAAGGTCTCCAACACGTGGGCATTCATTTCGTCAATGATCTGTTCAATGGGCGGCTGGATGTCCAGCGCCTTTTGCGTGAGGCTGACCCGAACGACCCGGCGGTTTTCCGGGTCAACCGTGCGCTCGATCAGGTCGTTTTTCTGCATCCGGTCCAGAAGGCCGGACACGGAGGACGCCTCCAGGTGCAGCAGCTCCCCGATCTGCTTGGGGGTGAGCTCCCTGTGGGTCCACAGGCAGTTGAGCACGCCGTACTGTCCGGGGGTGATTCCGTGGGACGCCAGCCGTCCGCTCAAATACTGAAAGACGTTGTGCTGGGCGGTGCTCAAGAGAAAGTTGATACATTTATCCAGTTCCATGCCATCTGCTCCCGTTTCAAATTTTTACTTGACAAGTATATCACGGGTGTGTTAGCATTGTCAACATCCAGAAAGTTTCTTATCAAAAACTATTTTGTAATAAAATAATTTTGATGGGAAGCGATGAGACCGCCCCACTGGGACGGGAAACAAACAACAGGAGGATGACAACGTATGGTAGGTTTTAAGCTTACCCGGGAACAGGCGCTGGCCCAAAAGATGTTCCGGGAGTTCGCGCAGAGCGAGGTGAAGCCCCTGGTCTCCCAGATGGACGAGGCGGAGGCCTTTGATATGGGCCTGCTGGACAAGCTCAAGCGCTATGGGCTGATGGGGATCCCCTACGGCAAGGAGTACGGCGGCGTGGGCGGCGACGTGCTGACCTACGCGCTGTGCATGGAGGAGCTGTCCAGGGTGGACGCCAGCGTGGGCATCACCATCTCGGTGCACACCTCGCTGTGCTGCTCCTGCCTGGCCGAGTACGGCAGCGAGGAGCAGAAGCAGACCTTTTTGCGCCCCCTGGTGGACGGCAGCAAGGTAGGCTGCTTCGGCCTGACCGAGCCCAGCGCGGGCACCGACGCCGGCGGCGCGCTGACCACCGCCGACCGGGACGGGGACTTCTACGTCCTCAACGGGCAGAAGGTGTTCACCACCAACTCGGGCTTTGCCGACACCTTCATCATCTTTGCCCTGACCAACAAGGCGCTGGGGGGCGTGAAGGGGCTGTCCGCCTTTGTGGTGGACCGGGACACACCGGGCCTCACCGTCAGCAAGGAGATTCCCCGCATGGACATCCGGGCCGCGTCCAACTGTGAGGTGGCGCTGATGGACGTGCGGGTTCCGGCGGACCGGCTGCTGGGCAAGGAGGGCCTGGGCTATAAGATCGCCATGGGCGCCCTGGCCGGCGGGCGCATCGGCATCGGCGCCCAGGCGGTGGGCATCGCCCAGGGGGCCATTGACGAGGCCGTGGCCTACGTGAAGGAGCGCAAGCAGTTCGGCAAGGCCATCGCCAAGTTCCAGAACACCCAGTTCCAGCTGGCGGAGATGCAGACCAAAGTGGACGCGGCGCGGCTGATGGTGTGGCGGGCGGCGGCGGCCAAGGACGCCCACGAGAACTACGCCCCCCTGGCCGCTATGTGCAAGCTCTTTGCCTCCACGGTGTGCAATGAGGTGGCCCGGGAGGCGGTACAGCTCTTTGGCGGCTACGGGTACTCCCGGGAGTACCCGGTGGAGAAGAAGCTGCGGGACGCCAAGATCACGGAAATCTACGAGGGCACTTCCGAGGCCATGAAAATGATCATCGGCGGCGCCATGATGCGATAAGGAGGATGCCATTATGAAGTGTATTGTTTGTGTGAAGCAGGTGCCGGACACCTCTGGGGCCGTGGCGGTGAAGGCAGACGGCATCATGGACCGGGCGGCCATGGCCACCATCACCAATCCCGATGATCTGGCGGCGGTGGAGGTCGCCCTCCGGCTGAAGGACGCCGGCGGCTGCGAGGTGGTGGTGGTGTCCATGGGTCCCCCGCCCGCAGAGGGGATGCTCCGGGAGCTGCTGGCCCGGGGCGTGGACCGGGCGGTGCTGGTCAGCGCCCGTGAGTTCGGCGGCAGCGACACTTACGCCACCTCCCAGATTCTGGCCGCGGCCATTGAGAGGATTGGCCTGGGGGCGGAGGACATCGTATTCTGCGGCCGGCAGGCCATCGACGGGGACACCGCCCAGGTGGGCCCTCAGATCGCGGAAAAGCTGGGGCTGACCCAGGTGTCCTACGCCGCCCAGGTGGACGTGGAGGGAAATGCCGTCATCGTGAAGCGGCTGCTGGAGGACGGCTACATGACGCTCCGGGTGCACACCCCCTGCCTCATCACCTGCGTGAAGGAACTCAACGAGCCCCGGCATATGCACGTGGGCGGGGTTATAGACTGCTTCCAGAAGCCCTTGGAGGTGTACGACTACGAGACGCTGAAGGACAACCCCCTCATTGATGGGGACGTGATTGGCCTGAGCGGGTCGCCCACCAACGTGTACAAGTCCTTCTCCCCCCCGGTGCGGGGCGCGGGCATGATGATGGACGGGGCGGGGAAGGCCGCCTGTGAGGGACTGATTGCCATTCTCTGTGAGAAGCATCTCATCTAACTTGGGAAGGAGCGAGAAAAACCATGGAGTTTAACAGCAAGGACACCGGCGCCTTTCAGGGCGTGTGGGTTTTTTGTGAACAGCGGGGGGGCGTGATGCAGAGCACCTCCTACCAGCTGCTCAGCGAGGGGCGCAAGCTGGCCGATGACCTGGGGACGCAGCTGACGGGCGTGGTTTTGGGCCAGGGCGTCAGCGAGGAGAGCCTGAAGGCCCTGGGAGGCTACGGCGCGGACCAGGTGTATTACTGCGAGCACCAGCTGCTGGAGGTTTACAGCACCGACGCCTATACCAAGGCGCTGTGCACCTTGGTGGAGGACAAGAAGCCGGAGATCGTTCTGCTGGGCGCCACCAACATCGGCCGGGACCTGGCCCCCCGGTGCGCGGCCCGGCTGCACACCGGCCTTACCGCCGACTGCACCCATCTGGATGTGGATGTGGAGAAGTACAAGGACTTTCTTCGGGGCGCGTCCACCATCGACGTGGACAGCACCCCCTTTGAGGACAACCGGAACCTGAAGATGACGCGCCCCGCCTTTGGCGGCCACCTGATGGCCACCATCGTCTGCCCCCGGTTCCGGCCCCAGATGTCCACCGTCCGCCCCGGTGTGATGCGGACCCAGCCCTTCGACCAGGCCGGCGCGGACAAGGTGACGGTGGAACGAATCCAGGTGGAGCTGTCGCCGGCGGATATGCCGGTGGAGGTGGTCGAGGTGGTGAAGGCCGCCCGGGAGCTGGTGGACCTCATCGGCGCGGAAGTGGTGGTGTCCGTGGGCCGCGGGATCAGTAAGGACGTGGAGCGGGGCCTGGCCCTGGCTCAAGAGCTGGCCGACGCCCTGGGCGGCGTAGTGGGGGCCTCCCGTGCCTGCGTGGACGCGGGGTGGATTCCCGCCGACCACCAGGTGGGCCAGACGGGCAAGACCGTCCACCCCAAAATCTACGTGGCATTGGGCATCTCCGGCGCCATTCAGCACCTGGCCGGAATGCAGGACGCCCAGTGCATCATCGCCGTGAACCGCAACGCGGACGCCCCCATCTTCGGCGCGGCGGACTACGGCATCGCCGGGGACCTGTACCAAGTGGCGCCCATGCTCATTGAGGCGGTGAAGGCCGTGAAGGCGGCCCGCTGAGACCTGTCCGGAAAGTATACTATATAATATATAAGGAGGCGCACGCCATGGACGCCATTTTTCAGCGCAGGAGCATCCGCAGATATGAACCTGTCCCTGTCTCTCCCCGGCAGATGGAGCAGCTGCTGCGGGCCGGGATGGCTGCGCCCACCTCGGGCAACAACCAGGAGTGGGAATTTGTGGTGATCCGCAGCGCTGAGACCATGGCCCGGATTGTGGAGCTGGACTCCTACGCCGGGGCGCTGAAAAGCGCGCCGGTGTGCGTGGCCCTGTGCGCTGATATGCGCCGGGTGGCTGAGCCGGAGGAGCTGTTCTGGGTGCAGGATTTGAGCGCGGCGGCCCAGAATATGCTGGTAGCCGCGGCTTCCCTGGGGCTGGGCGGGCTGTGGATGGGGCTGTACCCCGGGCAGCGCGCCGCGCTGCGCTCCCTGCTCGCCCTGCCGGCGGAGGTGGAGCCGCTGATTCTGCTGGCCTTCGGCGTGCCCGCCGAGAAAAAGTCCCCGATCAATCGGTATCTGCCGAACCGGGTCCACCAGGAGACCTACCGCTCCGATTCCCAGAAATGAACAAACGGCCTGCCTGATTCACACTCAGGCAGGCCGTTTTGTGGTTGTAATTATTTCTGCATGGCCTCGAAGGTCTTCTTCTCCATGCTCACCCGCAGCTCGTCCATCTCCTCGCTGAAGGTGCCCTCCGCTTTACAGGTGATAAAGCCCTGGGCGGCGGTGAGCTTGTAGGTGGCCACGGAGGCCTCCTCGTCCTTCTTGCAGCCCCACTCCGCTACGGAGTCGAAGCTCATGTCCTTGATGTCCACGCCGTTATAGGAAGCGGAAATCTTCTCGGTAGCGGACTTGGACAGGGTGACGGCGAAGACAATGCCCGACTCGGCAGCCTCGCCCGCCTCCTTATTGATGTTGGTGCCGCCGTAGTAGGGGGTGTATACTGACACCCAGAACTGGTTGCCAGCGCCTTTGGACAGGCTATAATGGAAGTAGATGTATTTATCGCCTTCGCGGGCCGCGTCCTGCCGGCCAGCGGAGTACACCTCGTAGCCCCAGTCTGCCATATCCGCCATGGTGGTCTTGCCCAGGGTGATGGTGTGGCCGTCGATGGTGGCCTCCATGGGCATCTCCGGCCCGGCGGCGCAGGCGGACAGCCCCATGGTCAGCGCCAGGGCCAGCGCCAGCAGGGTAACGCGTTTGAACAGTTTCATATGGTTTTCTCGCTCCTATTCTCATGATTTGGGCCGAACTCCGGCTCTACGCAATGTGTCGGCAGGAACGGGGGAAAGATAAGCGAACGGCTTATTAAGAATTTTTAAAAAACTGCGTTTCGGCCGTCAGATTGGGGCAGGCCGGCGCGTCTTATTGATGTAGAGCAAAAAACATTGAGAAAGGAGGCGGCGGAGTGACGGAGGAGGCGTTTTTGGCCCTGTTCGACCAATACCGCCCCATGGTGTACGCGCTGGCGCTGAGCTACACCCGCTCCCCCCAGGACGCGGAGGACGTGTGCCAGACGGCATTCCTCAAGCTGCTGGAGCGGCCGCCGGCGGAGGGGAAGGAAAAGCCCTGGCTGGCCCGGGTGGCGGTGAACGAGTGCGCCAGCCTGCTGCGGGCCCCCTGGCGGAAGCGCCGGGCGCAGCTGAAGGAGGAGGCGCTGGAGAGCCTCTGCTTTGAGCGGCCGGAGGACGGCTGTCTGTGGGAGGCGCTGGGGGAGCTGCCCCCGGCCCAGCGGGCGCTGATCCACCTGCGGTATTATGAGGGCTTCTCGGCGGCGGAGCTGGCCGAGCAGTACCACACCACGGCGCAGATCATCTCCGCCCGGCTGTACCGGGCGAAGAACCAACTGAAAAAAAGATTGGAGGGCTTGGGCAATGGAACAGGACTATCGCAGAATGTTTGAGCAGGCCGTCCGGCAGGCGCAGCCGGATCCGGCCCGGACGGATGCGCTGCGGGCCGAGCTGGCCCAGCGGTGCGCTGAGACGGGGCGGAGAACCCCGCCGGGGAGAAAACGGGGGAAGCTGTTGCGCAACGTCCTTGTGGCGGCGGCGGTGGCGGCAGCCCTCACCGTCACGGTGGCGGCGGAGGTGATAGCCCGGCAGCCCGTGGCCCTGGTGGCCATGGCGGAGGTAAGGGAGGACGGGTGCATCGCCTTTGACGCGCCGGTGAACGTGGGGGTGTTCCGAATCAAGGACCGGTACTATCTCCAGGTGACGGAGGACGGCGAGCCCATCGACATCACCGGGCAGTTTTCCGAGACGGTGCCCTATGTGTACGTCCGGGAGCTGGACGGGAAGAGCAGCGGGTACGACTGCCTGAAGTACGTGCTGGGCGGCTCCGGGGACCGGATTGCCGCTTGGATTCTCATGCACGACCCAGAGGCCCAGGAGGGGGATTTGGAGTGCAGGCTGATCTATGGAAACCGGGTGGAGCTGGACCCCATCTGGTGGCGGACCTACTGCTATGAGAATTATGCCCCCGGGACGTGGCGGAGCCTGGGCGGCTACAATGACAGAGAGCTGCGCCTTGTGATGGAGGGCTGGACGGCGGACGCCGGGGCGCAGCGCGTCACCATAACTGTCAAGGGCGAGGAAGTGGACATCACGCAGCAGCTGAGCGCAGGCGAGCTCTATATTCTCCCCGTGGAAGGGGAGGAGCGCAGCCTGATCGGCCGGGACGAGACGCTCATTGCCGGCTGCCCGACCCCCTGGGACATGAGCGACCCAGAGGTGGCGGCCAAGGTGAGGGCCTATGAGGACAGCGCTGTCTACGGCTATAACCGCCACGAGGTGCTGGCCTGCCGGGACGGGGACCAGGTGCGGTACGCGGAGTTTGTGTACACGCCGGAGGGCAGGCTTCAATTTTGGATGCCCTTTAACTGCCCCAGCGCCGCCCAGCTGGACTGGCTGGAGGGGTATGTGACCCAGCACGGCTGGACGCTGGACAAGCTGATGAAGTTCAGCGGGATTTGAGCGCCCGCGGAAAAAGCGGCCCCCATCGCAAGCTGGGGGCCGCTTCCTTTAATAAATGGAATCCAGGATTTCGATGGCCTGGGCCACGGCGTGCTCGTCGCAGCTGCCCAGCACCCGCGCCCCCCAGTCCTTGACCTCCTGCGCACAGTTGGCCGGGGCGAAGGGGATGGCGCTGAGGGCCAGCATGGGGATGTCGTTCTGATTATCTCCCATACAGTAGAGGTTTTGGGGGGCGACGTGCAGCAGCTGGGCCGCGGCGGCCACCATCGCTCCCTTATGGCTGCCCTTGGCGGTGAGCTCCAGCAGCACGTGGTTGGAGAAAATGACCTCGCAGCGGTCGCCCCAGTGCTGAAGAAGGTGGGCCTGGACCTCTTTCAGATAGGGCTCGTCCTGCTCCATGATGACCTTGTTCCAGGGGGTGGGCATCTCCTCAATGGGGCAGAGAATCTGGGTGCCCCCCACCAGCTTCAGGTGGTTCATGGTGACGGCGTTGGGGTTGTGGACATAGATGTCGTCATCGTGGTAGGCCTCGAAGGCCAGATCGGGAAAGGCGCGGCACAGCTGGGCCAGGCGCTCCGGCGCGTCCCTGTCTAAAAAGGTGCGCCGGAGGTAGCGGTCCTCCCCGTAGTCGTAGAGGGCCGCGCCGTTGGACAGCACCACCGGGGCGGTGAGCACTAGCCGCTCCTTTTCGATTTGCGGGGTGAAGGTGCGGTGCGCCCGGCCGGTGGCCACGGAGAAGCGCCCGCCGTTTTGCTGGAAGTAGCGGATGGCGGCGTGGTTCTCGTGGGAGACGGTGTGCGCGCTATTATATAAGGTGTCGTCATAGTCGCTGTAGAACAGCACGCCGTCAAATTTGCCCACGAGGAGACCTCCCATTCTAACTCAGGCGATGTCCTCGCCCAGCATATACTTCCGTGTCGATTTGATGTTATACAGCGCCGCGCAGACAAGCACCGCCAGCCCGCCGGAGATGAGCACGGGCAGGTTGTATAAAAACGAGTAGACAAATTCATTGTCCATGGGCAGGCCATAGATGTCGTACATATACTCGCCCCAGAGGGTGGCGCCGGTGATCCAGATGGAGACAAAGCGGCCCAGGCTGGCCAGGATGGAGCCCAGCAGAATGCCGGGCAGACCCTTTTTGCGGCCCACTCCGGCCAGGCCCAGCAGGGTGAGGGCGATCACATAGTCGCCCAGGATGGACTGCCAGCCGATGGCGATGCCGCCGCTGAGCATAAAGTCCAGGATGCTCAGGGCAAGCCCGGCCAGCAAGCCCTGCCCCACCCCCCAGCGCAGGGCGAAGATGATGATGGGAAGCATCATCAGGGAGATGGAGCCGCCCTCGGGCATATGCCAGAGCTTGAGATAGCCCAGGATTTCGGCCAGGGCCACAAAAATGGCCCCCTCCACCATGGCGCGCACGGCCTTGCGGGATTGATTCATTGTCGTTCCTCCTTAAATAAGTATACCGCAATGCAAACGGTGCAATGCGGTAAGCGGGAAAGACGACAACGGCCCTTTTTGTCGAATTCACTTCCTACGCCGGCATTACCCGGATCAGGTACGAGGGACCGAGGACTGCCTTTTGTCCTGCATCACAGCCGGGAATGGCTCCCAGCGCCCCTGTGATATTCCATTCACTTTGCGGTAGAATCTATTGTAAACTGCCGGGGCGGCGCTGTCAAGAGGGATGGGCAAAAGGACGAAAAAAGGGACCAAAATTTGGCGATTTCGCCAGGGACGCCAGAGAATGTGTTCCATCCCCCCAAAATCCCGCCAAAAGCAACAAGATATGCTGTCCCTTCTGGGCGGATTGTCCAGGGGGAGAAAATTCAGGGGTTGACGAGCGGGACAAATCGTTGTAAGATAATGCTGTAACCATTTTGTAACCGTTTGAACTCAATTTGTAACAGGTCCATTTGCGGACAATCTGACACAGCAGGAGGGACAGCCGTGAAGCAGACCCAGACAGAGCACCAGGAAGCCGGGGCGGAGCAAACCGGCCCCGGCCAGATCGAACAGAGAGAAAACGCTGCGATGCAGCGTAAATCCGGTCAGCCTCAGTCCTGGAGAGCGTATATTGAGCAGACCATGCCCACGCAGGAGGCGGCAGCCAAGGCGGTCGCCCAGACTCAGCCCCAGCGCCGCCCCAGAAAGAGCCGCGGCGCCAAGGCCGCCGGAGAGAAGGCCGGAGCGCTGTCTACCCCAGTCCGGGAGACAGCCGCCAGGGTCAAGGCACAGGCGGAAAAGGGCGGCAATGCCAGGGCCGCGGGAGAGAAAACCGGGGCGCTGTCCGCCCCAGTCCGGGAGACGGCGGCCAAGGTCGAGGTCCAGGCGGAGAAGGGCGGCAATGCCAAGGCCGCCGGAGAAAAGGCCGGAGCGCTGTCTGCCGCAGCCAAGGAGACCGCAGCCAAAGCCGCCAAGGGCGGGCTGAAGGGGCTGGAGGCCGCATGGGAAAAGGTGAGCAGCCTCACCGCCGAGGGCTGGGACCGGATGGGCCAGGCCACGGGCAAGGTGCGCAGCGTGGTGGCACGGCACCCCATCTCCCCGCTGTTTTACGTCACCTTGGTGACGGTGATCGTGGGCGCGGCGATTTTTAACGGCAGCTACACCCGGGCTTACGCCGTCAGCGTCAATGGTCAGAGCCTGGGCGTGGTGAGCAGTCCGGACGAGGTGGCCAGCATCGTGAGCAACGTGGAGTCCCGCGCCGCCGATGTGCTGGGCGAGGACTACGCCTATGAGCCGAAGGTGTCCACCACCCCGGTGTACGTCACCCCCGATGAACTGAGCGACACCACCCAGATTGAGGACACCCTGTTTGAAGAAGTGGGGGCCTATATGACGGCTTACGCCATCTCCGTGGACGGCACGGAGTTGGGCCGGGCTGCCACCAAGGATGAGCTGTACCAGATGCTGGACGAGGTGGCTCAGCCTTATATCCCGGAGGACGCCATCCGCTATGAGTTTATGGAGGACGTGCAGGTCTATCCCATTGAGGTGCCCGCCAACACCCAGTTCGACACCCAAGCCGTGCGGGAGACCCTCAGCGCCCTGGAGATTGAACAGGCCACCTATGAAGTGAAGAAGGGGGACACCTTCAACGCCATCGCCTACTCCCTGGATATGTGGCCCAACGACCTGTCCGTGCTGAACCCCGACGTCATCGTCGATAAGCTGTGGGTAGGCCAGGAGCTGGTGATTCAGCAGGCGGTGCCCTACCTGTCGGTAAAGGTGACCACCGACGAGACCTATGAGGAGGTCGTCACCAGCCCTGTGGAATATATCGAGACCGCCGACCTGTATGTGGGCGACACCAAGGTGAAGGAGCAGGGCGAGGACGGCCTGGCCCTGGTCAACGCCCAGGTGATCTACGTGAACGGCGTGGAGATGGGCCGGAATGTGATTTCCACCACCACCCTGCAGGAGGCCACCACCACCTACACCTATACGGGCACCGCGCCCCGGCCCGTCACGGCCTCCAACGGCTACTTCATCTGGCCGGTGCGGGGTACCATCACCTCCAACTTTGGCGGGCGCAACCTGTGGGGCAGCTACGACTTCCACCTGGGTCTGGACATCGCCTGCCGCACCGGTACCGGCATCAAGGCCGCTGACGGCGGCACCGTCATCAAGGCGGGGTGGAGCGGCAGCTATGGCTACCTGGTGGCCATCCGCCACGACAACGGCATCGTCACTTACTACGCCCACAATTCGTCCATCCTGGTGAGCGTGGGCCAGAAGGTGTACCAGGGCCAGATCATCGCCAAGGCCGGCATGACCGGCAACGCCAGCGGTCCCCACTGCCACTTTGAGGTTCGGGTCAACGGCACCAGCGTCAATCCCCGCAACTATTTGTAAAAAATAGCCAGCAAAAATCCGCTTCCGGCTTTGGCCGGAGGCGGATTTTTAAAATTTATCGAACAAAATTGCAAAAAGGGGTTGACAACATCGAACAACTATATTACTATGTAGAAAAGTAAAACAAAGAGTTGATTGTGAAACTCTGATTAAGCCCGATTTATAGGACCTTAAATATGCTATGCTGAAGCCAAGTCGAAAAGGAGGCTTTAAGCGATGAAACGTGTATACTACGCACACAGCGCCTGGGAAAACCGAACTCTGGGCCGTGCCGTGGGGGAGACTGCGTCCGTGAGCCGCCCGGAGCCCCGCTTTACCGCGGACGAGAGAAGCAAGGTCATCGACATGGCGGCGTGGAAGGCGGAGAACATGGAGCGGGTGGAGCAGCCGGACAGCCAGGACCAGTTCGAGTCGCTGGACAGCGGGCTGGCGCTGTACGAGGGCCGGGAGCTGGTCCGGCGGCCCCGTCTGCACTGGAACGCCCAGGCCAAGGGCGAGCTGGCGGCCACGGTGTCGGTGGCGTGCGTGATGCTGGCGCTGCTGGTGCGGATGCTGGTGTTTTAAGCGAGTAAAGATGTATCGAGCGGAAAGCGGACCGGAACATCGGTCCGCTTTCATTTATTTTGCAAAAAACGGGGCTTGGGGGTATTTTTTGCTTTACAAACTGGGAAAGCTGTGATATGCTTCCTAAGTACGCTCCACAAGAGCGCCCGCCGGCTTAGTCCTGGGGCAAAGCCCGCTGCGCGGGGCTTCACCCGCCCATCACTCAGCGGCTGGGAAATTTAGAAGAAAGGTGGAACACCAACATGATCCGTAAGGACCAGAAGACCTCCGTCATCGAGGCCAACCGCACCCACGAGACCGACACCGGCTCCCCCGAGGTGCAGATCGCCATTCTCACCGCCCGCATCCAGGAGCTCACCGAGCACCTGCGGGTGCACATCCACGACAACCACAGCCGCCGCGGCCTGTACAAAATGATCGGTAAGCGCCGCAAGCTGCTGGATTACCTGGCGAAGAAGGACATCGAGCGTTACCGCGCCGTCATCGCGAAACTCGGTATCCGCAAGTAAGATTTCAGCAAGGGCGGTGCGGACAATCCGTACCGCCCTTGCCCCGTTGTCCCATCCACCCAGAGCCGCGCTTTTAGCAGTTGAACATGGGTCCCGGCAATAGTTGGGGCTTATGTTCAAGTGCTAAGAGGAAGCGCTCGGATTGCCGCGCGGTCAATCCGAGCGTGACAACGCGGCTCCAAACGTCAAATTCACAAAACGAAAGGAGCACACCCAATGTCAACCGTCATTACCCACAAGCAGTTTGCCAACGAGCGCACTTGGTCCATGGACCTGTGCGGACGCCCCCTGACCATCAACATGGGCAAGGTGGCCGAGCTGGCCACCGCCTCCGCCATGGTCACTTATGGCGAGACCACCGTCATGGTGGCCACCACCGTCTCCCCCCGGCCCCGGGACGGCATCGACTTCTTCCCCCTGTCTGTGGACTTCGAGGAGAAGCTGTACGCCGTGGGCCGCATTCCCGGCTCCTTCATGCGCCGGGAGGGCCAGCCCTCTCTGCCCGCCGTGCTGGCCGGGCGCGTCATCGACCGCTCCATCCGCCCCCTGTTCCCCTATGATTTCCGCAACGATGTGGTGTGCACCTGCACCGTCATGAGCGTGGACCGGGACTGCTCTCCCGAGGTCACAGCCATGATCGGCGTGTCCGCCTGCTTGGCCGTGTCCTGCATCCCCTGGGCGGGTCCCATCGGCTGCGTGGAGATGGGCTATGTGGACGGCCAGCTGGTCTACAACCCCACCACGGAGCAGAAGCACAGCTCTCAGCTGGACCTGACCGTGGCCGCCACGGCGGGCAAGGTCATCATGATTGAGGCAGGGGCCAAGGAGCTGCCCGACGCCATCATGTACGACGCCATCGTCAAGGCCCACGAGGAGATTCAGAAGCAGGTGGCGCTCATCAACCAGATGGTGGCTGAGATCGGCAGGGAGAAGATGAGCTATGACCACGCCGCCTTCGACCAGGAGCTGTTTGACAAGATCACCGCCGACTTCATGGACGAGGCCAAGGCCGCCATGGACACCGACGACAAGAACGTGCGGGAGGACCGCTGGAACGCCATGATCGAGAAATGGCACGAGAAGTACCTGGAGGATCACCCCGATATGGACCAGTATCTGGAGGAGATCACCTACAAGTTCCAGAAGAAGATCGTGAAGGCCTGGCTGCTGGAGGGCCACCGGGTGGACGGCCGCGCCAAGAACGAGATCCGGCCCCTGGCCGCCGAGGTGGGCGTCCTGCCCCGAGTCCACGGCTCCGGCCTGTTTACCCGCGGACAGACCCAGGTGCTGTCCATTTGCACCCTGAACACCCTCTCCGCCGCCCAGAAGCTGGACACCATCTGGGAAGAGGAGGAGAAGCGGTATATGCACCACTATAACTTCCCCGCCTTCTCCACCGGCGAGGCCCGGGCCGCCCGATCCACCAACCGCCGGGAGAAGGGGCACGGCGCCCTGGCCGAGCGGGCGCTGGAGCCCGTCATCCCCTCTGTGGACGATTTCCCCTACGCTATCCGGGTGGTGTCCGAGGTGCTCAGCTCCAACGGCTCCACCTCCCAGGGCTCCATCTGCGGCTCCACCCTGGCCCTGATGGACGCGGGCGTGCCCATCTCCGCCCCCGTGGCCGGCATCTCCTGCGGTCTCATCCAGGACGACGACGGTGGCTTCACCACCTTCATCGACATCCAGGGCGTGGAGGACTTCCACGGCGAGATGGACTTCAAGGTGGCGGGCACCAAGAAGGGCATCACCGCCATCCAGATGGACATCAAGAACGATGGCCTGTCCCACGCCATCATCCAGGAGGCGCTGGACATCACCAAGGACGCCCGCTTCGCCATTCTGGACGAGATCATGCTGCCCTGCATCGCCCAGCCCAGGGCTGAGGTGAGCAAGTACGCGCCCAAGATGATGACGGTGAAGATCGACCCGGATAAGATTCGGGAGGTCATCGGCAAGGGCGGCAGCGTGATCCAGAAGATCACCGCCGAGTCCGGCGCGCAGATCGACATCGAGGACGACGGCACCATCCACATCGCCTCTCCCAACGCCGAGTCCTGCGAGATCGCCAAGAAGATGATCGACACCATCGTGTTTGTCCCCGAGGTGGGCTCCCTGTACTACGGCAAGGTGGTGCGCATCCTCCAGTTCGGCGCCTTCGTGGAGCTGGCTCCCGGCAAGGACGGCATGGTGCATATCTCCAAGCTGGCCAATCATCGCGTTGCCAAGGTGGAGGACGTGATCAATATCGGCGACATGATCTGGGTGAAGGTCACCGACATCGACGAGAAGGGCCGGGTGAACCTGTCCTACAAGGACGCCCTCCGGGAGATCGAGGAGAAGAAGGCCCGGGGCGAGATTGTGAAGTAACTCCAAACGTGTGTTTCACGTGAAACATCAAAACAAGGGGCGGCGCTGGCCGCCCCTTGTCCATTTTAGGAGGGATCGTCATGGGAACCATAAAAAGCGTCATCTTCGCCCTGCTTTATCCCTTTCTGCGGGTGTACATCAAGGTCCGGTACGGGGACTACTGGGCGCTGAAGGAGCGGCTGCAAAAAAAGCCCGCGCCGCTGCTGAAGCAGGCCTATGAGAAGTATTTCATGGGGTACGGCAGCTTCATCGGCATCGACTCTAAAATCGCGGGCCGGCCCTACTTCCCCCACGGCTGCGTGGGGGTGTTCATCTCCAACGACGCGGTCATCGGCCGGGACGCGGTGATTTTCCAGCAGGTGACGATCGGGTCCAACACCCTCCCCGACAGCAAGCGCCCCGGCGCGCCCATCATTGGAGACGGGGCCTATTTGGGCGCGGGGGCCAAGATTATCGGCGGCGTCACCGTGGGCGACCACTGCCGCGTGGGGGCCAACGCCGTGGTGGTGAAGGATATGCCGCCCCACTCAGTGGCGGTGTGCGCCCCCACCCAGATTATCCAGAAGGAGCATCTGGACAACGCCTTCCGTGTGAAGATTAACGGGGTGGACTGCGTCAGCCGGGACGGACGGTTGGTGCGGGAGTAGGCTCGGGCCCCTGGGGAACCCAGGGAAGCGGGCTGCATGGCAAAGAACAGGTATAGGGGAGGGCGGGCAGAGGCGCAGGCAACGCAGGCGATTGTTTTTTTACCAGAATATGGACACTGGGCCGGCGATATGCTATAATAACTAAGTACGCCCTGGGCGTGCAATCTGAATAGGGAAGTCATTCGGCAGACAAAGCGACTCATCCCCATAACCTTTTTCTGCGGAGGAGATCTTTATGAAAATCCTGGTCAACAAGCGGCTTGCCGCGCGCATTGGCATCATCACCACAGCGATCACCTTGGTGGGGATGCTTTTCCTGTGGGTAGTGGTGTCCACCAATGCCGCCGCGATGGTGGAGAGCGACATCACCAATCAGATGGTGGATGCGGTGGAGTCCAGAGCGGCGATTATCAATGAATACGTGATTTCTGCGGAGGAGTACATGACCGCCTTTGCCTTGAGCGGCGAGGTTCAAGCGCTTTTGCAGGATCCAGATAATCCTGAGCTGCTGGAGCGGGCCCAGCAGTATACGGAGGATTTTGCCGCCGTGAAAGGAATTTTTGAGGGCCTATATATCGCCACGCCCGGCACCTATGTGTTGACCCACACCTCCCAAGGGGCCATTGGAATTACCACCCGGACGGGGGATTCCCTGGAGACGTTTCAAAATACCATACTGGCGCAGCGCGAGCTGACCAATTCGGGAATCATGAAATCCCCCGGCACGGGCAGCATGATTTTGTCCATGTACTACCCTATTTTTGACGGACAGCGGTGTATTGGTTATGTGGGGGCGGGCGTTTATGCCAGTCATCTCATGGACTCTCTGCTGAACCTGAATATCAAGGGACTGCCCGACAGCGAATACGTGTTTTTGAATGTGGAGACCGGCGTATACCTCTATCACGAGGATGAAACGCTTTTGAATACGCAGACCACCGACGTGGGCTATCAGGAAATCATCCGGCGCATTCAGGCGGATGGCAGCACCGAGGCCAGTACATACTCCTACCGGGATGAGAACGGCACCAAGCAGCTGGTGGTTTACAAGTATCTAAAGGACCGGGGCTGGGTCTTTATGGTGCGGGACAGCGCCACGGAGGTCTATGCCTCAGTGACAACCATCCGCCTGGTGGTGGCCGCGCTGTGCGCGGTGATGGCTGGGGCGATTGTTATGATCACCTTGGCGATTCTCCGCCGGGAGGGCCGGGAGCTGATGGCTGTGGAGCGGGCCATTGGCCGCCTGGGGGATTTGAACCTGTCTGCGGACCGGGAGCTGGAGGTTTTCTATGGCCGCTCGGATGAGATCGGCATGATTGCCCAGACAACCCACCGGGTTTGCGGCTGCCTGCGGGAGACGATTGACGACGTGAGCCGTATCCTGGGCCAGATGGCCGACGGCGATTTTACGGTGGATGTGGAGAAAAATTCGGCCCTCTATATCGGCGACTTCCAGGCGCTGTCGGAGAGCCTTCAGTCCATCCGCGCCAACCTGACGGGGGTGATCCGGGACATCACCCAGGTGGCGGGCCAGGTGGACGCCAGCGCGGACCTGGTTTCTTCCGGAGCCCAGGCTCTGTCCCAAGGGACGGTGGAGCAGGCGGCCTCCATCACGGGGCTGGTGTCCCACGTGACAGACATCACGGCGCAAATCCAGAGCAGCACCGTGCGCTGCGGCGACGCGACCCAGCTGGTGGATAAGGCCACCGGCTACGCAGCACAGGCCGACGCCAAGATGGAGCAGCTATTGACGGCCACCAAAAACATCGACCAGTCCTCCACCCAGATCGGCACGATCATCAAAACCATTGAGGATATTGCATTTCAGACCAATATCTTGGCGCTGAATGCTGCGGTAGAGGCCGTCCGGGCGGGGACCGCCGGGAAGGGATTCTCCGTGGTGGCCGACGAGGTCAGGACGCTGGCGGCCAAGTCCGCCCAGGCCGCCCAGAATACAAACAACCTGATTAACCGCTCGATTCAGGATGTGAAGACGGGGACGGAGTCCACGGACCAGGCGGTTTCCGCCATGCAGCTGATTAACGACTGCATCCAGTCCATTAAGTCGCTGACGGACGAGATCGCCGCGGCCAGCGTTCAGCAGGCCGACATGATCGCCCTGGTGGAGAGCGGGATCAAGGAAATATCCACCGTAGTGCAGACAAACTCCGTGGCCGCAGAAAAGAGCGCGGCTGTGTCGAAGGAGCTGTCGAGCCAGGCCCGGACGCTGAACGGTCTCATCGGCCGCTTCCGCATCAGATAGGGCTGCAAGAGATGAAACACCAGGGGGCGGCGTTCGCCGTCCCCCGGTGTTTTTGCGCGAAATCAGGGGTTCCGGCGGGTGGGCGGCGGGAGAAAAATGGCTGGCGGTATAAAACGTGCCCAATGGCAGAGAAAAATGCGGCGATGGGCTTGACATAAGATGACTATTATAGTAGTATAGTGGTACTATTGCAATAGTAACCCTGCGTTTCGCAAATGCTTGAGGAGGCATACCCATGGAAAAGCTGTTTGATTCGGAGCTGAAAGTGATGGAGCCGCTGTGGGCGGACGGGCCGCAGACCGCCGGGGCGCTGGCCAGACGGCTGGCGGACTCCTGTGGGTGGAACCGGAATACCACGTACACCGTCATCAAAAAGCTGGTGGACAAGGGGGCGGTGGCCCGCTCCGACCCGGGGTTTGTGTGCGCGCCGGTGATCTCTCGGGCGGAGGTGCAGCAGCTGGAGACGAACAGCCTGATTGCCCGGCTGTTCGACGGGTCCAAGGCCCAGTTTCTGTCCGCCTTTTTGGGGGAAAGGAATCTAACCGCGGCGGAGGCCCAGCAGCTGAGGGAGCTGATTGATAAACTGGAAGCGAGGTGAAGGGCATGACCCAGCTGTTAGAAAACGCGGCGTATGGCGCGGCGCTGATTTTGGCCGCGGCCCTTCTGCGCCGGCTGCTGAAGGACCGGCTGGTTCCAGAGGTGCGTCTGGCGCTGTGGGCGGTGTGCCTGTTCCGGCTGCTGACCCCGGTGTCGCCGGAGAGCGTGTGGTCCCTGTGGGGACTGGTGGGGCGGATGGGGACGGAGGCCCCGTCCGCGCCCGTCCAGAATCTTGACCCGCTCCCCCTGCCCAGCGGGACGCTGGGGGACGTGCCCGCCGCCCAATTCCCGGTGACGGGGGCGGCAAACCCTGTCCAGCCCGTGACGCCCGCCGCCTTTCCCTGGGAAATGGTGGCGCCGGCGGTGTGGATCGGGGTGGGGCTGGCGCTGGCGGTCTGGTATGTGCGCAGCTGGCTGCGCACCCGACGGGCGGTGGAGTGCGCCATCCCTGTGGTCCAGGGCGATCCCCGGTACTTGTTCCTGCCCCGCTTTGCCCGTCTGCGGGAAGGGGTGATGGAGGGCGCACCCCTCACCTTCGGCGCGGCGCGGCCCACGGTGGTGCTGTCCCCCGGCCTGTCCGGGGAGGAGCTGGCGTGCGTGCTGGCCCACGAGGCGGTCCACGCCCGGCGCAGGGACAATTTGTGGCACTACGTGATGGCGCTGGCCCTGGTGGTCCACTGGTGGAATCCGGCGGTGTGGCTCATGAGCCGTCTGCTGCGCCGGGACATTGAGCTGGCCTGCGACAAAGCGGCGGTGAAGAAGCTGGGGTCGGACAGGCGGGCGGACTACGCCCGGGCGCTGGTGAGCATGGCCACCAAGGCGGAGGGGCCGGCTTTCTGCCAGACGTTCGGCCGGAAGGTGGCCGAGGAAAGGATATTATCTATTATGAAATGGAAGAAAACCTCTGTGCTGGGGATTGTTCTGTCCCTGGCGCTGGTGGTGGGGATGACGGTGGCCTTTGCCAGCGCGCCCAAGGAGCAGCCAGACAGGTCCAATGTCGCGGAGCCTGCCGTCTCCGACGTTGTGAGGCCCGCCGCGTCCGAGGCCATGAAAGCGGACGGCGCGCCCGGCGGCCTGAACGGGTTTGCCGTCCAGATGGACGGCAGCGTGGTGACCCGAGTGATTGTGAGCCTGGACGTGCTGGAGGAGGACCTGGGCATCCGGGTGGACGAGGGCTCTATGCCCAAAGCGGAGGCGGAGCTGATTTTCTCCCAGGCCCAGTCCATCGCCGTGGACGGCGTCATTGACTGGACCTTTACGCAGGACAACGGCCTGCGCCACGAGGAGCTGAGCGGGGAGAGCGCCGACACCACCACTGTCAGCGCCAACGGCTATTGGGACCAGGACGGGAAATTTGTGCCGGTGAATATCTCCCAGATTGTCTCCAGGTTCATTCTGTCCCAGGCGCTGATGGGGGAGGACACCGGGACGGTGTATAATCCCGATGATTTCACGGTGGTGGAGCCGGAAATCGACGGGCAGGGGAACTCCATCGTCCGGGATGAGAACGGAGACATCGTTATGGTGGGGATTCGGACGGCCTGCGGGACGCAGTCCCTCTGTGAAGAGCCTGGCTGCCAAGGGACGGAAGCCCACTACCACGACAGGGATGGCAAAGTGGTGCAGGTGCACTATCAGATGCCTGGCCAACTGTGCACCCGCGCCGACTGCACGGCCAGCGGTGTCCATGAGCACGAAGGAGTATCCTATCTGGCGTGCACCGCCAATCTTACCCCTGAACAGTACGCAGACGCGCTGGACGCCTGGGTGGCGCTGGGCGGAGTGACCCAGGCGGAGGCCGACGGTTGGCTGGAGATCTTCCAGACCTGCTATGACCATGTACAAGTGGGAGATTCCGACGCATTTTATTACAATATCTACAACGGGACAAAATGGGCCTCGGCTTTTTATAAGTCCGACCGGGTGGCATCGGGCTACCCCGTGAACAGCGGAGGGGAGACCTACGGACCCAATATGCCGGAGGTATATGGTTCCTCCCCCGACCTGATCCTTGCGGAAGGGACAAAGGGAGAGACAGGCTATGTCCGGGACAGTGAGCTCAACGACAGCGGCTATCCGGGGACGGTGAACAACCCGGAGGAGGCCCTGGCCTATATGGAATGGCTGAAGACCCAGCCTGCGACACGCTATGTCCCCCTGTACGACAGCGAGGGGAATGTGATCGGGCAGTTTGGCGTCGGCAACCCCGTGGCCGAAGGCGAATTGTGCAGCCTGCCCACCGCCCCCACGACCGAGTGCGGGCTGGAGGGCTGCAATGAGACCCGGTTGCACCAGCACCAGGGAGAGCGCTGTATCCTGGTAGACCCCGTGTGCACGGTGACGGGCTGCACTGCGGAGGGCTATCATACCCACGACGGCGTGGGGTACTGCGACGGCGCGGCCCAGCACAGCCAAAACCGCCATAGAAACGGCCACCACTAAATAAAGAAGGCCCCCGGCGCAAGCCGGGGGCCTTGTCTATGGCAGGTCCAGTTCCTGGATAACGTCCCGGAGCTGGGCGGCGGAGGCGTTCAACGCCCCCCGCTCGTGATCCGCCAGAGGGATTTCCAGAATCTGTTCCACGCCCCGGCGGCCTACGATGGCTGGGATGCTGAGCGCCAGGTCCCGCAGGCCGTATTGACCGCCTAAGACCACCGACACGGGGAGGATCGCCCGCTCGTCCTTCATGACGCACTCGGCGATGCGGGCCACCGCCATGGCGATGCCGTAGTAGGTGGCCCCTTTGCGACGGATGATCTCATAGGCGCTGTCCCGCACCTCGGCGTACAGCCGCTCCTCCGCCTCCCGGTGGCCGGTGCGGCCCCGCATCTCGCAGAAATTGTCCAGCGGCACGCCGGACACGTTGGCCCCGCTCCACACCGCCAGCTCGCTGTCCCCGTGCTCGCCGATGATGACGGCGTGGATGGAGCGGCTGTCCACGTTGAGGTGCTCCCCCAGCAGGTACTTCAGCCGGGCCGAGTCCAGCACTGTTCCCGAGCCCATCACCCGGTGGGCGGGGTAGCCGGAGATACGAAAGGCGGCGTAGGTGAGCACGTCCACCGGGTTGGAGACGATGAGCAGAATGCCCTCGAAGGGGCGGGCGGTGATCTGGGGGATGATGGAGTTCAGGATGGTCACATTCTGGCCGATGAGGTCCAGCCGGGTCTGGCCGGGCTTCTGATTGGCTCCGGCGGTGACGACGATGAGGGCGCAGTCGCTGAGGTCGTCGTAGGTGCCGGCACGCACATCCATGGCGGCGATATAGGGCAGGCCGTGGCTTAAATCCATGGCCTCCCCCTCCGCCTTGTCGGCGTTGGCGTCGATGAGCACCAGCTCGCTGAACAGCCCCCGCTGAATCAGGCTGAAGGCGCAGGCGGAGCCCACGAAGCCGCAGCCAATCACGGCGGCCTTGCGGTGGTTGAGCATGGGAAAACCCCCTTCCGTTTTGGGCTTAGTGTGCCCGGAATGGAAGGGGGTATGCGCGTTACTCTTTTTTGCTCTGCCGCCACTTTTGGAAGTTACGTATTCCGGCCAGCAGGGCGACAAAGGAGGTGAGGTAGGATATGCCGCTGTCGCCATACGCCTGCCATCGAGCTCCCGATATGAACGCAAGAATGCTGCTGGCAAAGCAGCAGAGAGAGGGATAAAGCGGCCAGGAATTTTGCTTTTTCATAGTTTAAAAAATGTTGTTGTAGTCCTTATACGCTTGTTGGAATATTCCTTCATTGAAAAAGTATTCCGATTGATTCATATCATAGACAGGGGGATCGTTATTGGGTATCACCTGTGCTCTCCCTCTGGCATTGGCATCTGTGTTTGCATAACCCTTAAAATATCTGAATTTAAATGCGGGACCATATTGGCGGGGACCGTCATCAATCGTCACATACCGAGTATATGTTACTGCACAGGTATAATAGGTCACTGATGCCGCGGGGATAAGCTGCTCAAGAGCGGTAAAAATAACGCCTAAAACAGTGCAAATTATTTGCCCTGTTTCTGGAAGCAGTTTTCATCTGTTTCATCAAACGAAAATTCAAATATAGTAGCATTGTCAATATTGCTCTCGACGCATTCAATGATGCCAACCCAAAAAGTAGAATCATCTGGGGAAAATGTTGTTACAGGGTAATCATATATGGTCCAATTATAGACAAGGGTGGGATCTGATTCATATTTGATAGAAATGTCAATAATATGATCAGGATCATTAGTTAAAATAACAACTGACTTTTCCGCTGTCCGTTGCATGAACGAATGGCCGTCCACAATTTCCTGTACATATGTTTCGCAAGAAGGATCCTCGGCGTAAGTTGAAGCAAACGCAGTTGAAGTGATGGAGAAGATCATGCTGAAGGACAGTAAAACGCTAATGATTTGTCTAATAAAACGCTTTTTCATGAAAACTCCTTTCTCCGCAATAAATTATGAGTGACAACCTATAAGGATTCAAAGGTGAGAATCATTATAGTATATATAAAATATCATACAAAAATAAATTTATAAAGTAGTTTGCGCACAGTGACAACCAAAACATAATACCTACCTATCACTGTCTGCTTTTTTACTTTGCCGCTTAAAAAACGCAGGAAGCGCGAACAGAAGCGCGCCAAGCGCCGCCGCCAGGAGAACCGCCCCGGATGCCGCCGCAGGCCCCCGCCCGGCAGGCTGAGCGGGGGCGCCCCCAATGCCCGCATTCCCGTTTTCGGACTGGGCGCCGCCGAAGGAGGCGGACAGAATACCGCCCGCTTCTTCAGGGGTATATAACTTCCCGTTCTCCAGTCCGGTCAAATCCGGCCGGCTTCCAAAGGGGACAAGAAACGCGCCATCGGAGGTATCCATGTAGACAAAGTCTGTGTGGTACATGGGGGCCTCAAAACAGACCAGGCGGTCTATGGAAGTTTGGGAAGCCGAAAGGGCGGCCAGCTCCGTGTTGAGCGGCTCCAGCTGTACCACATTTGCTGCGGCAGTTTCAGACGGTGGGGTGCTGTACCCCAGCACCTCCCATTCCCCGTCAACCTGGGCGGTGCGGATGGACTGGTTGGCGGCGGTGACGACAATCCAAACATACTCATCTGAGATCAGTCCGGACAGGTCCGAGCCGTTTTGCAGGGCGGGGAGCAGTTCGGGGTCCTTCAGGGAAAACACCTTGTAGGAGGTTTTTAGGCCGCCCTCCGCGTCCGCGGGCTGCGCTTCGTCCAACACGCCGTTTTCGTATAGAAGCTGCGTGTGAAATACGGCGTCCCGCACCTCCTGGAACTCGGCCGCGTCAAAGAACTCCGGATAGGCGGCGGCGTCCGGGCCTGCGGCGCGGGCGGGTGCGGCCAGGGCAAGGCAGAGCAAAAAAGCCAATGAGAGTGCGAAGCAGCTGTTTTTTGCCGCAGTTTTCATGGACAGAGCCTCCTGTTCGCCGGTCATTTTAACGCGGCAGCCCAGCCTGGGGTCATTTCTTCGCCAGCACGCAGTACCACTCCGCCTGTTCCGGGCCCCGGGGTGCAAAGGCGGGGAAGGGGAACTGCTTCACGTCCCCGTAGCCAAGCCCGGCCAGGGCGTCCAGCAGGAGCTGCCGGGAGACGGGGTGGTAGCGCTCCTCAAAGGTCTCCTTTTGGAAGATTCTGCATTCCCGCTCAAAGGTGTAGAGCAGATTGAACACCACGCAGCCGTCGGCGGCGTAGTCCCACACCTGGACCAGATTCACCCGGTCCTCCCCGTGGAAAAAGGGGTTGTAGAGGTAAAAGCGGGGGCGGTCCCGAAGGATGGCGTCCCAGTTTCGGGTGTCGAAGTAGAGATACCCGCTCGGCTTGACCAGCGCGTCCATCCGGGTCAGCACGCCCGGAATCTCATCGTTGGTCACATAGGCCAGGGAGTTGCCCGTGCTGGCCACGCAGTCGAACTGCCGGCCCTGCCAGCAGGACAGGTTCCGGAAGTCGCTGCGCTTCAGCTCCAGGTCAAAGCCGCGGGCTTCCGCCTTTTTGGCGCAGTTGTCCAGCATGGCTTCGCTCAGGTCGGAGCCGGACAGCGCCACCCCCAGCTGGGCCAGGGGCAGGGTGACGCTGCCCGAGCCGATGCTCACGTCCAGCAGGGAGTGAAGGTCCGCGCCTTGCAGGAGGTGCTCCCAGTGCCGCTTGTACCAGCCATAGCGCTCCTCATTTTCAATCAGGTCGTAAATATCCGCGCGGTCATATAGGGTGGGCATGGCGGTTTCCTCCTTCACAAAAGTTCGTCCAGCCTGTGGCCGCAGTTGGAGCAGTATTTGGGGATGCTGCGGCCCAGGTTCTTCCCGCAGTAGGGACAGCGCCAAAACTTGACATCGACAAATATGGCCGCTGAGCCAAGGCCGCTGAGCAGCACGATCCAAAGCAGGTACAGGGAAGGGAATATCGAGTTGAGAATAAACGGCAGGACTACCATTACAGAGATAAGGGTCAGAAAAATCTTGTGTGCTTTTTTCAAATTCACGGCGTGCGCCTTCTTATTGCAAACCGTACCGCTTCAAAATGGCGGCAAACCAGTCGGGCAGGGGGGCGTCCACCGTCATGCGCTCCCCGGTGGCGGGGTGGGTGAAGGTGAGCTGGGCGGCGTGGAGGCACTGGCCCGCCAGCCCCGGCACCGGCTTTTTCGCGCCGTACACCGTGTCGCCCAAAAGGGGGTGGCCCAGAAAGGCCATGTGCACCCGAATCTGATGGGTGCGGCCCGTCTCCAAACGGCAGGTGAGGTGGGTGTGGCCGTTTTGGGCGCCGAGCACCTGCCAGTGGGTGACGGCTTCCCGGCCGTCGGGGGAGACGGCCATGCGCTTGCGGTCGGTTTTGTGCCGGGCGATAGGGGCGCTCACCGTGCCGCAGTCCTCCCGAAACGTCCCCACAGCCACTCCGTGGTACAGCCGGAACAGGGAGTGGTCCTGGAGCTGAGCGGCCAGTGAGAGGTGGGCGCGGTCGTTTTTCGCGGCGATGATAAGGCCGGAGGTGTCCCGGTCAATGCGGTGGACGATGCCGGGGCGCAGCGCCCCGTTGATTCCGGAGAGGGAATCTCCGCAGTGATATAACAGAGCGTTGACCAGGGTGCCGTCCGGGTGGCCGGGGGCGGGGTGGACCACCATGCCCACGGGCTTGTTCACCACGATGACATCGCCGTCCTCGTAGGCCACGTCCAGGGGGATGTTCTGGGGAATTAGGTCCACCGCCTGGGGCTGGGGGGGCGTGATGAGCAGAGTGTCCCCCGGCTGAAGGCGGGCTTTTTTCTTCAGCGGCGCGCCATTTAGCGTCACCCGGCCCTCCTCCAGCCAGCGCACCGCCGCGGAGCGGGTGAGGCCGTCCAGCGCGGCGGCCAGCACGGCGTCCGCCCGGCCGGATTCAGGGACCGTCAGGGGGAAGCTGGGCAGCGTCATCCGTCTCGCCCTCCTTTTTTTCGTCCCGGCCCACGTAGAACCACACGTATAAAAACAGCAGGGGTACGCCTACGGTGATGCAGCAGTCGGCTACGTTGAACACGGCGAAATCCATAAAGGTGGTTTTGAACATATCGGTGACAAAGCCGAACACCACCCGGTCGATGAGATTGCCCATCCCCCCGGCCAGCACCAGGGCGGCGGCCCAGCGGCCCAGGGCGTTCTTGAAAAAGCCCTTGATGATGAGGGCGCACATGGCCAGCACCACCGCGGCGGAGATGAGGGTAAGCAGCCAGGTGTGGGTGCGCAGGATGGAGAAGGCCGCGCCGGTGTTCTGCACGTAGGTCAGGTCGAGGACGTGGGGGATGAAGGGGACGGAGCCGCCCAGGGGTATGCCCGTGCGGACGGCCAGCTTGGTGAGCTGGTCGCCGAGGATCAGGAGGACGGCGAGGATGACGTAACCGTAATACATGGGATCAGCCTTTCTGTTTATCGAATGTATTTGATCTGGGTGATGAGGCGGTCGGCCAGCCTGCGGGCAGGGGAGCGGCGGTCGGGAGAGAGGGGCAGGCCGGACAGGGCTGCCGCCTGCTCCGCCGCCTCCGAAATGGTGAGCTGGTCTGTGAGGATTTTGCGCTCGGTGATATCCGTTTCAAAGGCGTGCAGGCAGCGGTCGATCTGCTGCGCGCCCCAGGAGCCGGGCCCCTCCAGCCGGGAGGCCAGCCGCTTCAGCAGGGTTTCCCGGCTGGCCCAGAGGATGAAGTGGTTGACCTGGTGCTTCTTTGAGAGCGAACCCACCAGCTCGTCATAATAGGTTCGGTTCGTGAGGGTCATGGGGACGATGATGGGGCCGCCGTACCGAGAGGCGATGTAGTTCAGCAGCTCCAGGTTGAAGGAGCGCCACAGGGGGAAGTCCTGGAAATCGTCCCGCTCCAGGCCGGGGGGCAGATTGTCCCGGATGAAGAACCCGGCGTTCTCGGGGTTGTAGACATAGGAGCCCGGCAGGCGGCGGTGGAGCTCATAGGCGGTCTGAGTCTTGCCCGCGCCGAAGGCGCCGTTGAGCCAGATAATCATGGGAGTGGCCGTCCTTTTACAATTTTTTTGCCAGCATCAGCTCATATGCCTCGCCGGGAGGCAGAAAGCCGCCCACAGCGGCATAGCCCAGCCGGCGGTAAAAATGCTGGGCGTATTCGTCGGACTGGGTGGAGGTCATGACCGTTTCATAGCCCGCCTGCTTCATTTGATCTTCCCAGTGCTCTACCAGTGAGCGGCCAAAGCCTTGGCCCCGGTGGGCGTCCAGAACATAGAGCAGATTCATAAAGGGGGTGTTGTCCCAAAACAGATTCCATCTCAACCAGCCGATAAACACACTCTGCGCCTCCGCAACGTATACGCGGCCCAGGCGGACGCTGTGTTCCAGCTCCCGGGGGGAGATATGGCGGTCGTGCTGTTGCAGCGTTGGGAGGTCGTCCGGCGAGGCGGTGCGGATAACGGATAACATGAGATCAGCCTTTCTGTTCATCGAGTATTATACCAAGCTCCTGGCACTTTTTCAGGGCAAACGCATGATTCTGCCCTGCCGCCTGTTGATACCAGTATTTTGCCTGCGCGAGGTCGGCTGCCGTTCCGATGCCTTCCTCGTAGAACTCGGCAAGGTTATACTGCGCGTCCCAGTCGCCGTGTTCGGCGGCTCGTTTCGTCCAGGCAAACGCCTGGGACAGATCCTTTTCCACGCCTAAGCCCTCATGGTAGAAATACCCCACCTGACACTCAGCCAGCGGGTAGCCGCCCTCGGCCAGCACCAGATAGCCCTGGAAGCATTTTTCATACTGCCCGGTTTTGAAATATTTCTCAATGAGACGGTTACACTGGTCAAATTCTTTACATGGCTTGTAATAGCCCATGATTTGATCACCCGCAATTTCAAAAAATAGCTGCCGGGGCCGTAAAACCCCGGCAGTTATTATAGCACAGTTTCTCTTATTTGGAAAGGGCCTCGTGGATGGCCTGGGCGGCGGTCTTGCCCGCGCCCATGGCCAGGATCACCGTGGCCGCGCCTGTTACCGCGTCCCCCCCGGCGTATACGCCCTCCCGGCTGGTGAGGCCGTGCTCATTGGCCAGGATGCCGCCCCACTTCTCGGTGTCCAGCCCTTGGGTGGTGGACTTGATGAGGGGGTTGGGGCTGGTGCCCAGGGCCATGATCACGCAGTCCAGCTCCAGCTCAAATTCGCTGCCCTCCTTGACGATGGGGCGGCGGCGGCCGGAGGCGTCCGGCTCGCCCAGGGTCATCTCCACGCAGCGAATGCCGCGCACCGAGCCGTTTTTGGGGTCCCGGGGGTCGTCCGGGTTGTGATAGCCCAAAATTGCGGTGGGATTGGTGAGGGTTTTGAAGACAATGCCCTCCTCCTTGGCGTGGTCCACCTCCTCCGCCCGGGCGGGCAGCTCCTTCTCGCTCCGGCGGTAGACGACAGTCACCTCCGCCCCCAGGCGCTTGGCGCACCGGGCGGCGTCCATGGCTACGTTGCCGCCCCCCACCACCGCCACCCGCCTGGCTCGCTGGATGGGGGTGTCGGAGCCGTCCTGGTAGGCCTTCATCAGATTGATTCGGGTGAGGAACTCGTTGGCGGAGTAGACCCCCTTCAGGTTTTCGCCGGGGATGCCCATAAACTTGGGCAGGCCCGCGCCGGTGCCGATGAACACCGCTTCAAAGCCCTGCTCCTCCTTCAGCTCGTCGATGGTGACGGACCGGCCCACCACCATATTGGTCTCGATTTTCACGCCCAGCTCCTTCAGGGTGTCCACCTCCTTCTGGACGATGGACTTGGGAAGGCGGAACTCGGGGATGCCGTATACCAGCACGCCGCCGGCTAGGTGCAGGGCCTCGAACACCGTCACGTCGTAGCCCTTTTTGGCCAGGTCCCCCGCGCAGGTCAGCCCCGCCGGGCCGGAGCCGATGACGGCTACCCTGTGCCCGTTGGGGGCGGGTCTCTGGGGCTGCTTCAAAGCGTGGGTATTGTGCCAGTCGGCGGCGAAGCGCTCCAGCCGGCCGATGGCCACGGCCTCCCCCTTGACGCCCCGGACACACTTGGCCTCGCACTGGTTCTCCTGGGGGCACACCCGGCCGCATACGGCGGGAAGGGCGGAGTCCCGGGCGATGATCTGATAGGCGCCCTCAAAATCCTCCTGGGCCATCCGGGCGATGAAATCGGGGATATTGATCCGCACGGGGCAGCCGGACACGCAGGGGCGGTGCTTGCAGTTCAGGCATCGCCGGGCCTCGTCCACGGCCTGCTCGGGGGTGTAGCCCAGGGCCACCTCGCCGAAGTTGCCGGCCCGGACCTGGGGGTCCTGATGGGGCATGGGGTTTTTATCCGGTCTCATGTTGGGCATGGTTATTGCACCTCCTGGCGGAACAGGTTACAGGCCGCATCGTGGGCATGGCGCTCGAAGTCCCGGTAAACCGCGCCCCGGGCCATGGCCTCGTCGAAGTCCACCTGGTGGCCGTCGAACTCCGGACCGTCCACACAGGCGAACTTGGTCTGCCCGCCCACGGTGAGCCGGCAGCCGCCGCACATACCCGTGCCATCGATCATGATGGGGTTCATGGATACCACGGTGGGGATGTTATATTCCTTGGTGAGCAGGGAGACAAATTTCATCATGGGGATGGGGCCGATGGCAATCACCCGGTCGTACTGGGCGCCGGCCTCAATCTGCTCCCGCAGCAGGTCCGTGACCAGGGCCTTGCGGCCGTAGGAGCCGTCGTCGGTGCCGATGAGCAGCTGGGCGGAGGCGGCGCGGAACTCGTCCTCCAAAATCACCAGATCCCTGGTGCGGAAGCCCACAATCAGGTCCACGTGACAGCCCACGTCGTGGAGCTTCTTGGCCACAGGGTAGGCGATGGCGGTGCCCACGCCGCCCCCTACCACGGCCACCCGCTTCAGGCCGCCGGTCTCCGTGGCCCGGCCCAGGGGGCCCACGAAATCCTGGAGGAAGTCCCCTGCTTCTTTATGGTTGAGCTTTTCGGTGGTGCCGCCCACCACCTGGAAGATGATGGTGACGGTGCCCTTTTCCCGGTCAAAGTCCGCGATGGTCAGGGGGATGCGCTCGCCCTGCTCATCCACCCGGAGGATGATGAACTGGCCGGGCTGCGCCTTGCGGGCCACGGCGGGGGCCTCCACCTCCATCAGCGTGACGGTGGGATTGAGCGGGCGCTTGGTTACGATTCGGTACATAGGCTGACCCCTCTTTTTGCAGTGTTTTAAAGGGAAGCCCGGCGACAGGCTTCATATTTATATTTTAGCACGGTAACGTGGCAGCGTCAATTTACGATTTTCCAAACAATCGGACAAAAAATGGGGATTTGCCGGGTTTTTGCATAGTTTTATCCCCGCCATGGCATACTGGTGGAAAAGGAGGCGGATTCCTTGGGTATTTTTGGCGCAAAAAAGCACACGCCGCCCCCCCACCCGCGGCAGGAGCCGCGCTATAACATCCCGGTGACTGCGGGCGCCATCGCCGCAGTGTTTGAGCGCTGCGCCGACTTCAACCGGCGCACCCTCTACCTAAACAACGACCCGGCGCGGCAGGTGGAGATGCTGTTCATCGCCGGGCAGGTGCGCAACGAGCGGGCGTGCGACTATGTGCTGCGGCCGCTGACCCAGAATGAGGCGCTGCGCTCCGCCCCCGACATGGACGCGGCCTTCGACCTGATGGAAAAGGGAGGACTGTACTCCCTGGTGGTCCAGAGCCGGGACCGGGCCGACCAGGTGATTTTTGACCTGATCGACGGGGCGGTGGCTCTGTTTTTCCCGGGGAAGGAGAGGGTACTCACCCTGTCCGCAGGGACGGAGGAGAAGCGGTCCGTGTCCAACCCGGAGAACGAGCCCGATGTGAAAGGGGCCAGGGACGCCTTTGTGGAGAGCGTGCGCACCAATACGTCCCTGGTGCGGCGGCGGTTCCGGGCCCCGGAGCTGAAGGTTGAGGAGCAGATTGTGGGGCGGCAGTCCCTCACGCCGGTGGACGTATTATATGTGGAGGGCATCGCCGACCCGGAGCTGGCCCGGCAGGTGAAGGCCAAGGTGGAGCAGATCGACATCGACGCCCTTTTGATGACGGGGAACCTGGAGCAGTATGTGGCCAACGAGGGCCATACCGCCTTTCCGTTGACGGCCTACACCGAGCGGCCTGACCGGTTCTGTACCGGGCTGGCGGAGGGGCGGGTGGGGGTGATTGTGGACGGCATCCCCATGGGGTGGCTGTTTCCCGCCACCCTGGACAGCTTTTTCCGCACCGGGCAGGACCGCAGCACCAGCTGGGCGGTGGCGGGGGCGCTGTCCGTATTGCGCTATCTATGTATGCTCGTCACTCTGTTTCTGCCGGGGCTGTATGCGGCGGCGGTGCTATTTTACCCGGAGCTCATTCCGGTGAAGCTGGCCCTGTCCATCATCGCAGCCAAGGCGGACGTGCCTTTCTCCACCCTGACGGAGATTTTGGTGATGCTGCTGGCCTTTGAGGTCTTACAGGAGGCGGGGTTGCGCTTGCCCTCCTCCATCGGGCAGACGGTGTCCATTTTAGGCGGACTGGTGGTGGGCTCGGCGGCGGTGGAGGCCAAGCTGGTGTCCCCGGCGGTGCTGGTGGTGGTGGCCATTGCGGGCATCGCAGGGTACACCGCCCCCAGCCAGGACTTTGCCGGGGCGCTGCGGCTGTGGCGGTTCGGGCTGACCATTACGGGGGGACTGTTGGGGCTGACGGGACTGGTGCTGGCGGGTATGGCGCTGGTGTACCGGCTGGCGGGGCTTTCCAGCCTGGGGGTGGCGTATCTCACCCCCTTCGCCTCCAACGCAGGGCGGCAGAAGGAGGGGCACACAGTGCTGCGGGAGCCGCTGCCCGATGTGAAGACCCGGCCGGACTATTTGAATACGGAGAACAGGAGGAACCAGGGGTGAGAAAGTGGCTGCTGGTGTGCATTGGGCTGGCGGTGCTGCTGGCGGGGTGGCGCCCCGCCCCCAAGGAGCCGGAGGGGCTGGCTTTGGTGCGCGTGCTGGGGGTTGACGGCTCGAACCCGGTTACGCTGACGGCGGTGTGCGGCGGAGAGGACCAGGGGGACCAAAGCAGGGGACGGTGCGCCGGGGGCAGCTTCGCCCGGGCGCTGGAATGCCTGCCCTGGTCGGGGGAGAAGGAGCTGTCCCTCACCAGCGTGTCTTACCTCATTGTGGGGCGGGACGTGGACTTAGAGCAGGTGCTGCTGGGGGCGCTGCGTAATGAGGAGCTGGGGGCGGCGTGTACGGTCTGGCTGGCGGAAAATGGAGCGGCGGCGCTGTTGGACGGCTGCCAGGACCCGGCAGCCGCCCTGAAGCTGCTGGAGCGCCGGGGGGTGGAGACCCCCACGGTGGTGGAGGCGCTGGCGGCGCTGTATGGCGGAGACAGCCTGATCCTGCCCTTACTGGATGGGGCGGGGCCGGGGTTGATCGACTGGGAGGAGTGGAGGATAGCGGCATGAAAAACGAGACGCTGTCGGCAAGGCAGCTGCGGGTGGCGGTGATCACCGGAGGGCTGTCCACTGGGGCGGCCGCTGCGGGCCGGGCGGACTGGCGGTGGCTGCTGCCGGCGGCGGCGATGGGGACGTTAGCGGGATGGCTGCTGCTGCGCCGGTTGGAGGGAAAGACTCTGCATCCGGTGGTGAACACCCTGTATTGCGCTTGGTCGGTGGTGCTGATGGCGGATGTGCTGCGCCGGACGGCCCAGCGCATCCAAGGGGCGGCGGGCGGCCGGGGAAACGCGGCGTGGCTGTTGGCGCTGCTGGCGCTGCCCCTGATTTGGATGGGCTGGGGGAAGGCGGCGGCCTTCTTTCGGGCGGTGGAGATCTTCTGGCTGGCAACCGTGGTGACTGTGGCGGCTATTTTGCTGCTGGGGATACCCCGGGTGGACTGGCGGTGGGCGGTGGAGCCGGTGGGAAGCTGGCAGGAGTCCCTGGGTGCGGGGGCGCTGACCATGTCCACGGGATTGTTCGTTCTGCCACATCTATATAAGGTAAAGCCGGAAGTGAATGAGGGAATATGGCGGGGGCCGGTGTGGCTGGGGATGCTGGGCGTTCTCAGTGCGGTGCTGGGGCTGGTCGCCCAGGGGCTGCTCAGCCCAGGGGTAGCAGCCAAGCTGGACGGGCCATTTTTTGCCGCAGCGGGGCTGTTAGGAGACAGCGCGCGTCTGGAGGGGCTGGTCTCCGCCCTGTGGCTGCTGCCTGATTTGACCTTGGCGGGGCTGCTGTCTCGGGCGTGGGGAGAGCGGCGCGGGCCGGCGGTGGCGTCCGCCGCCGCGCTGGGGTTGGCGTTCACGGGGCTTTCTCTGCCGGTTCAGGGACTGGCGCTGGGGGGCGTTGCGCTGGCGGTTCTATCGGCGGTGGCTCCACTCAGAGGGAATAAATAGTGGGTGATTTGGAGAAAGAATCCCACATTTTGTGGTGGGAGGAAGAAAATGAAAAAAGGATGAAAAAATACGAAAAAAGGTGTTGACAAAGGGCCCGGAGTCTGTTATATTAGCAAAGCGCTCGACAGACGGGCGAGAGGTTCAGAAAGCCAGCAAAAAATAATTTGCAGGAAAACGAAAAAACCTCTTGACAAGCTCCGGACGGTGTGATATACTAACGGAGTTCCGCTGAGCGGGGCGCGGCTTGCACCTTGTAAATTAAACAACGAAGAAACGAGAAAGCACCAGAAGGACTTGAGTCCTTCAGGACACTGGAAACAGTGAAATGAAGGGTCTCATCAATTCTAAAAGAAGCTTGGAAAAGTTTCAGTATTTTGGTTTGAGCGGCAAAGGCCGTTTAGATACCATTTTATTGAGAGTTTGATCCTGGCTCAGGATGAACGCTGGCGGCGTGCTTAACACATGCAAGTCG
>ERZ808051.81-NODE-81-length-128206-cov-20.153993_pt1 | contig 128206 bp, 127 predicted proteins | sample MGYA00380199_ERZ808051 | MGnify/ENA primary metagenome ERZ808051 (study PRJEB31490, sample SAMN06133391) | mouse gut metagenome | isolation source: J11 | host: mice | place: China: Chengdu | collected 2015-05 ... | reverse complement strand
TGCCGGAACTGGGTATATTTCTGTCGATGTATACCAGAAAATAATTGATCTTGGCCCACAGTATATGCAGTACCTCCGTGATGAAAACGGGCTTCTAATCATTAACGAGGAAAACATTAACAAGGTTATTGCGGCTAAAACCAAACAGTTAGCCGCAGAACAGGCACTGACTTATGTGGAGCGTCTGAAGCTGGCACTCCAAGATGATGCAATTGAGAACTTGAACACTCTTTTGTATGCAACCACAGATGCGACAAACGCTACATTTGGTCTGGCCTATGCGGAACTTGAACTTATGCATCGGATGGGGGACCTGAACGACAGCCAGTATGCAGCAGCTCTGCATAATATTCAAGCAATTGAGTTTTTGGCGAATTCGGCGTCGGACAATATCCGGAAGGTAACAGAGGAATCTGGAGAGTCTATCCATGATACATTAACCAAAATGAAAGATGGGATTGACGATATCCTAAAATACGTCATGGACATGCTGAAGCATCGAATTCAGCAGCAAATTGACGCATTGGAGGATATGAAAGACACCTATGGCGAAATCATTGAACTTCGGAAGGAATCGCTCGACGCAGCAAAGAAAGAGGCGGATTACGAAGACCAAGTCGCTGAGAAGGTAAAGAAAATTGCGAAGCTGCAAGCACAAATTAACGCTCTTTCATTGGATGACAGCCGCGACGCAGCTGCACAAAAGGCCAAACTGGAAGAAGAAATGGCTGAACTTCAGAAGGAGCTTGCAGATACACAAGGCGACTATGCGCGTGACGCGCAAAAAGAAGCCCTGGACGATATGCAGAAGGCTTACGAAAATGAAAAAGATCAAGAGATTAAAGTCCTTGAAGAAAGCATTTCTTCGTATCAAAAACTGTATGACATGGCAATCGAGTACATTCAAAGCCATTGGGAAACTTTGTACGAGGAGCTTATCGGCTGGAACACAGAATATGGATCAGTTTTAAATCAGGAAATCACGGATGCGTGGGAGAACTGTCTTGCAGCAGCGCAGCGGTACGGCGATTATGTGAGTGCTCTTGGAAACATTGATGCTGATATCGAAGCCTCCTCTCCCTCCAATAATAGCTCCAGTAATTCTCCGAGCAACAATGTGATTGTTGGGAATACCTCTCTGGCCACAAAGCCGACAAATCAAGAAAACATTTTGGCTATTATCAGAAAAATGTATGAAAACAGCCGGGCGCATTGGACAGCTGACGATGCCAAAAAGAAACATTTGAAAGACGAAAATCAAAGGCTTGGAACAGTGGAGCTTGCTAAATACGGTATAAAAGCCGTTCGGGATGACAAGGGTTGGTGGCACTTCGATTCGGTTAACGGGAAAATTCTATACGATCCAAATGGTGATTTGGAAGAACAACTGAAAAAATTTCAATATTATCATACAGGCGGTATTGCTGGCGGCAATCCGACACTCAAGCAGAACGAAATTATGGCTGTGCTTGAAAAGGGCGAGGCTGTGCTGGATAAGAAGCGTGAGGAGGGGATGTATCGGCTGGTGGAGTTTGCAAGTAAGCTGACAGAGCGGTCTGACAAATTCACCGCAATGTTTAACTCGCCAAATGCCAGCCGCATCTTTGGCGGTGCCATGAGTGGGTTTGCGGATGCAGCGGGTGGCGTGCCGTCCAATATCTCCAATCAGGAGATTCGTATTGAGTTCAATGGCGATACTTATATCACCGGCACGAATGAAGAAACTGTGGAGAAGCACAAAGAAGTGACTCGTCAGTTTGCCAACGAGATTTTCAACAAGTTGAATATCAAGCGATAAGCGTGTGGAGGGAGATTCTTGCAGTCTCCCTCCCTCGCATTTTTATATGGAGGAGGATGTTGATGGAGAGATATGAGATTCCGTTTTGGGAGAAGTATACGCTTTCTATCGAGGAAGCGGCGGCTTACTTTCGGATTGGCGAGAACAAAATCCGTAAGATGATTAACGACAACCGAGATGCAGACTACATCCTGTGGAATAATACGCGGGCTCAAATCAAACGGAAGAAGTTTGAGAACTACATCGACAGAATTAGCGTTTTATAATTATTGAGTTGAGAAGGGACTTCCAGTGTGGTATAATGCAAAAACCACATTGAGTTCCTTCTTTGGTCATAGAAAGGAACTCTACATGAGCGAAAAACGAAAAGACAGCCGTGGTCGTGTACTGCGGAACGGCGAAACCCAGCGGGCGGATGGAATGTATATGTACCGCTACAACGACGCAGGAGGTGTGAGACGTACCGTTTACAGTTGGCGGCTTGTGGAGACAGACAAGGTTCCGCCACGGAAAAAGGCTTGTGAGCCCTTGAGGGAGATTGAGAAGCGTCTGAACAGGGACGCTGACGATGGTATCCATACATTCGTTGCTAAAAAGAAGACCCTGAACGATTTCTTTGCTGACTATATGGGGATGAGGCCGGAGCTGAAGCCCTCCACCCGGTCTGGATACTTCTATATGTACAATCAGTATGTCAGCAACAGTCTGGGACTGGAGAACATCGGGAACATCAAGTACAGCGATGTGAAAAAATTCTATCTTTCTTTGCTGACGGAAAAGAAAATCAGTCCAAACTCGATTGAGTGCATCAACACGGTGCTTCACCCTGTATTCACTCTGGCGGTGCGTGATGGCTACATCCGAATCAATCCCTCTCACGGCGTCCTGAGCGAGCTGAAGAAGAAGTATGACTGGAGCAAACCCAAGCGGCACGCATTGACTGTGGCGCAGCAGGAGGCATTCGTAGACTATGTGAGGGAGTCTCCCAGGTACAGCCATTACCTTCCACTCTTTACCGTCCTTCTGGGTACTGGATGTCGTGTAGGAGAGATTACTGGGCTGCGGTGGGAGGACTGCGACTTCACGGAGAATACCATCTCCATTAACCACAATCTGGTCTATTGCAAGACGGACGATGGCAAGCACCGGAGGTTCTATATTTCCACTCCTAAGACTGAGGCTGGCAAGCGTGTGATTCCCATGTTCAGCGAGGTAAAGAAAGCTCTGCTACACGAGCGGCTTGAGCAAATGAAGACTGGATTCTGCCAGACTGAAATTGATGGGTATAAGGGCTTTATCTTCATGGGAGCGCGAGGGAACATCCGCAAAGCCACCGACATCAATAAGGCTTTGGTGCGCATCGTGAGGGACTACAATACGGAAGAAACTGAACTGGCTAAGAAACAGCATCGTGAGCCCGTACTGCTGCCGCACTTCTCCGTCCATAATCTCCGGCATACGTTCTGCACCCGGCTGTGTGAACACGAGACAAACCTGAAGGTCATCCAGGAAATCATGGGACACGCCAACATCAGTATTACGATGGACGTGTACAACGAGGTCACACAGGAACAGAAGCAGGTCTGCATGGCTAACCTTGAAGGCAAGATTAAGATTAGCTGAGTTTACACCATTCTCTACACCACAGCCGTACACCAGAGCCTACACACGGAGGGCTACAAACTTCCTGTGGATTCTACACCATAGTTTACACCATTACACAGAGAAGTTATGCGGTGATATGAGGAATTACTTACGGAAAGTTTGAACAAACGGTGACTGTGGGGAAGTTTAGAGGACTTATGAGGGACTATGTGAGATAAGAGTATTGTCCAGCAGATAGCCGTCCAGGGTACGGATCTCCTTGGCGATGATGGTCTTGCCGGGTTCCAGGCCCTCGATCACGATCCGGCCATTCTCGTCGGTCACATATTCGCCGTTGGCGCTGCCCAGCACCTGCCCATTGGACTCGGTGACCAGGAAGGTCACGCCCTTCAGCGGGGTGGTGGTGCCGGTGATGTACTTCTCAATGATCAGCCGGGTCTTGGGGTCGTTCTCGAAGGTGAGATCGTTGCCGCCGTTGGTTCCGCCGCCCACATTGGTGGTGCCGCCGGGGGTGACATTGGTGTTCCCGCCCACAGTTCCGCTGTTCACGGAATTAGAACCGTTTTTCACGATGATGGTCTGAGGTGTGCTGTTCAGAACATAGTCAGAGGGCACCTTCGTCTCGGTGACCACTACAGTGCTGCCGGGAATGAGGCCCGTTACAACGACAGTGCCATCCTTGCCGGTGGTGTAGCGGCCCAGCACAGTACCGTTGCCATCCCGTACCGTGAACTCGGTGCCAGGGACAGGCTTGCCAGTGACAGAGTCCCGCTTGGTAAGGGTCAGGCTGCACAGGGGTTCATTCAGGAAGGTGAGGGTCTGGGTGTCCAGGGGGTTGACAGTGACCGTCTGGGTCTGGGTGCTTTGGTCGATGACATAGCCGGGGGCAGGCTTGGTCTCCTTGACCACCACAGTCCCGGTGATGCCATAGATGCGGATCTCGCCCTTGTCATCGGTGGTGTAGAGGCCGTTGCTGCTGAGATGCCCATTGTCATTGTCCACATAGCCGCCGTTAGCGTAGGTGACCTGGAACTGCGCTCCGGCGATGGATGCGCCGGTCACACTGTCCTTCTTTTGGATGACCAGGGTACCGGCGCGCTTGTTCCAGAAGGTCAACTGCTGCGCCTCCCCGGCCTTGATGAGGATGTCCTGGGGCGTCCCATCGAGGACGTAGCCCTCCACGGTCTTAATCTCCCGCACCTTCACGGTGGTACCGGGTTCCAGGCCCTCCAGCACGATCTCTCCAGCCTTGTCTGTGTAGTAGATCCCATCGTCCGGGCCGACAGCGCCACCATTGCCGTCCACTACCCGGAAGGCTACGCCGGACAGCGGCTCGTTCTCCGTCCCCTCAATGAATTTACGGATGATCAGCGTTGTGGCGGGTTCGTCATCGAAGGTCAGAGTGTTGGCCACGCCGGAGCGCACCACGATATTCTTGGGAGTCTCGTCCTTGATGTACCCTGTGGGGGCCTTGGTCTCGGACACCACATAGGTCCCGTTGGGGGTGAGGCCGGAGACGGTGACGGTACCGTCTGTCCCGGTGGTGTACCGTCCGATGTTCCTGCCCTCGCTGTCCTTGACCGTGAACTCCGCGCCCTTCAGGGGCTTCTGGGTCACCGCGTCCCGCTTCAGGATGGTCAGGGTACAGAGGGGATCATCGTAAAACCGGATGGTCTGGGTGTCTCCGGCGTTGACCACGACCGTCTGGGGTGTGGGGTCCTTGCGGTAATTGTCAGGCGCTTTTTCTTCAGACACCACATAAGTGCCGGGGAGCAGCTTAGACAGAACGATCTGACCATTGACATCGGTGGTGTAGAGTCCGTTGGATGAGGTCATCCCCTCGTTGTCCGGGGTCAGCTCACCGTTGGCAGTCATCACCTTGAACTGTGCGCCGGCGAGGGGCTGCTTGGTGACGCTGTCGTACTTCTCGATGATCAGACCGCCCTTGCGGGTGTTTTTGATCACCACGGTCTGAGTGTCTCCGCCCTGCCCGATGACCACGTTGGTGGAGGGCGTGTCGATGACGTACCCGCCGTCCGGGGCCTTGATTTCGTTAATCACGTAGGCGCCGGGAGCCAGATTGGTGATCTTGATCTCACCCTGAGCGTCGGTGGTGAAGATGCCGTTCTGCGTCAGGGTAGACAAGCCAATGACACCGTCCAGGCCCACTTCACACCCTGCGGCGGTGGTGATCCTGAACTCAGCGCCGGGCAGTACCTCATTGGTCTGGCTGTCCCGTTTTTGGATGATCAGGCTGCCTTTCGGCTGATTTTTAAAGGTAAGGGACACGGTTTTACCCGCCTGGATCTGGATGGTCTGACTCTGGGTATCGATCAGGAAACCAGCGGGGGCGCGCACCTCGGTGACTACCACGCTCTTTCCCGGCTTCAGACCGGGGATGCGGATCTCCCCGTTCTCATCGGAGCGGTAGATGCCGTTGGAGTCGCCAATCAGGGTCCCGTCCGCGTACATGACCTTGAACTCGGCGTTCTGGAGGGTCACGCTGGGGTTGGTGGCGCAGACCTTCCTAATGAGCAGGATGCCGTCCGGGGCGTTGTCGAAAGAGACCGTGATCACGTTCTGCTCACCCTTGTCGGAGATATAGACGGTCTCGGAGGCATTGATGATGCTGTACCCGTCCGCCGGGTCGATCTCCTCCACGATATAGGTGCCGGCAGTCAGCCCGGTCCAGATGGCGGTCCCGTTCTTGCCCGTCACCTTCGTGCCGATGACCGTGCCGCCAGTGCCGCTGGTCCCGCCCAGATATTTCAGCTGGAAGGTGCAGCCGGGTAGGGCCTCGTGGGTCACACTGTCATACTTCTCCACAACAATGGCGTTTAACGGCTCATTGAAAAAAGTGAGCGTCTTGCTCTCGCCGCCGTGGAGGATCACCTTCTGAGTGAGGGGTTCCTTCATCTGGAAACCGTGAGCAGGCTCCACCTCAGTCACGGTGTACTCACCGGGGTACAACTTCTTGCCTTTCTCATGGAGCTTGATCTGGCCGCTGGCATCCGTGACGAAGATACCAAAGTCCATGGAGGCGGGAGCGCCCGCAGCCTCACCATTGCTGGTGTAGGTCACACGGAACTTGGCGCCCTCAATGGGAGCGCCCGCAACAGAATCCTCCTTGAAAATGGTCAGCTCCGGGGCCTTCCGGTTGCGGAAAACGAGAGTTTTCTCATCGCCAGGGCTGAGGGTGATGGTCTGGGTCCGGTCAGCGTCCTTATCCGGGAGGTAGTAGGGCGCGGGGACCGATTTCTCTGTCACCTCGTAGACGCCTGGGGCCACCCGGAGAGAAACCGTTCCGTCAGAGCCGGTGGTCCAGTCGTCCTGATAGGTCCCATCCAGGGCCTTGACGGTCAGGACCGTGTTGGGGATAGGCTTCTGGGTGTCCGCGTCAATTTTCTTGAGGGTGAGCAGGGGCTTCTTCTGATTTTCAAAGCGGACCTCTTTCTCGTCTCCGGGATTGAGGCTGACGGTCTGGGTCGGGGTGTCGCTGACGTAGTAGGGTTCCGGCACAGACCGCTCCGTGATTTTGTAGGAGCCGGGAGCGACCCGCAGTTCCACTGTGCCGTCCGGCCCGGTGGACACGTCCTGACGGTAATCACTGTCAACGCCCTCAATCAAAAAAGCGGTGTTGGGGATATAGACGGCGGGATTTGTGCCCTTCTCCACCTTTGCGATTTTGAGAAGGGGCTGCTTCATGTTGTCAAAGATCAGCTGCTTATCATCGCCAGCCTCCAGCCAGATGGTCTGTGTCGGCTCATCTCCAACGACCCAGGGGTCCGGCACGGATTTCTCCGTCACCTCGTAGGAATCCACGGGGAGGCCGGTGAGGACCGCTTTGCCGTCGGGGCCAGTGGTCACATCGTCGTGGAATCCATAATGGATACCCCGAATTTCAAAGTGGGTGTTGGGGATCACGTCTCCGGTCTGGGAGTCCCGTTTCAGGATTGTCAAGTTCGGGAGCTTTTTGTCCGCTGCCGAGACTGTGACAGTCCCGCCTCCATTGATCGTTGCTTGGTCCACATGCGCGATGACCGGCTCAGCCAGTGTGGCATAAGGTGCAGGAGCAGACGCCTCCACAAAGGCGTACATTCCCTCGGTCACATCGGTGACGGTGATGGAGCCATCCGCCTTGGTGGCCTCTGTGCCAATGATCTGTCCATCCTTCAGGATATTGAACACAGCGCCGGGGAGGGGGTTGTCGCTGTCATCCAGTTTGATGAGCTTGACCTTTACCTTGGCGTCATTTTCAAAGACAAGGGCCACATCGGTTTTCCCGTCCCAGACGAAGGTCTGCTTGGTCTTATTGACGTCCGGGCTTTTGGTATAGCCTTCCGGCGGAGTGACCTCCTCGGCGGTAAAACTGCCCAAGGGCATATCCTTCCAGGGCACGTCGGTCAGGTAGCCTCCCGCGCCGGTAACATAGGTCCCGGTGAAATCGTTGTCCACGCCGGTGATCTTGATGACCGCTCCGGCGAGACCCTTGGTGGGATCGTCCGCGTCTACCTTGCGGATGCTGCCCTCGCCGGTGATTTCCGGGGTATCGGTGAAGGTAACGGTCACAGTCTTATTGATTCCGTTGGGCAGGACAACGTACTGGGGGCCGGCGTTGTCGATTTCGTACCCCTCCGGAGCCTCCAATTCAGTCACGGCGTAAGTGTTCGCCTCCAACTGGGGTACTGTGACCGTGCCGTCGCCGCCTGTCACCACTTCCTTGGAGTAGGAGCCGTTTTCGGAAGCAACGAGGAAACGCGCTCCGGGCAAGGTTTTGTTGGGGTTGGTGCTGTCCACCTTTTTGATGATCAGACTGTACAGCTCGCGGGTGACGTTCAGCTCACCCACCATGACGGCCTGCACATCGTTAGAGGGATGGTAGCTGGAGCCGGGGCCGGTGTAGGCGTATTCATAGACCTCACAATCACCCCACACGCCCTGCGCGCCCAGGTCGAGAATGTACTTTGCCCGGTCACGGAACGATCTGCCGTCCATGGTATCGTCAATGCTGGAGTAATTTGTGTGTTCCAGATTGTTGTAGACGCACATCAGTTCCTCGGCGCAGGCCGTTACCGGATCAGACAGCAGACCGGCCTTGTAGCGCCAGACAACGGCCTGCGTCCAGGCGTTCATGGTCCAGATATAGTTGCTGTTCCACACATCGTCCACACCCAGGGCCTTGGCCTGATCGGTAAAGACGCCGGTGGAATGGGCATAGAAGTAGGCCATCATCGTTTTGACCGTAGGATTGGAGATAGGTTTGGGATTGCCCCATGTGTGGCCCTTCAGCGACCACCCCATCCCTTTGCCCTTTTCAGCGCAGAAGCCCATCGTACTTTTTCCGTTGAGGCCAAAGTGCATCTGGTGCATATAACACTCGCCCAGAGCCGGGGATTCATACTTGGTTCCGCTGTAAGCACAGTCATCCATCTTGATGGTATCCTGTGTGGCGGCGAAAGCTGTGCTGGGGAGCAGACCCAGCACGCAGACCAGCGCCAGCAGCGCCGCGATCAGGCGGGTTCGGGGGAAATGGAACTTTTTCATAGCTTGTCAGCCTCCTTTTTTGGCAAGAAAAACGGCCCTCCTTCTGGAAGGCCGTTTCCGGTTTATTTTCGCTTACGCATAAAAATTGACGCTGTTGGGTATGCCGACGAACATGTAGCAGTAGGTGATGCCGTCGTACTGGGTTACGCCCACGCCGATGCAGTCGCATCTTGAGTCGATCATAGTCTCGAAGTGTCCGGGGGAGTTGATCCAGTTGTCGACAGCGCGCTGGGCAGCATCATCTGTGCCGGTGAACACGGTGAGGTTGTCACCGAAACCGTAGGGGTAGCCAGCGTCGGCAGCGGCTTGACCCTCCTCTGCGGCGTGATGCCAGGTGTAGCGCCGGTTGGAGCAGGATTGGGCGGCGTTCATCAGAGCCTCGTTGACCGGAAGCTCCGACACGCCATTGGCCTTTCGGGTTTGGTTGATCAGCCGGATCATCTCCTGCCGGATCTCCTGGTTGTCTGTCAGGCCGGCGCTGTCCCCGTCAGCGGGGGTGGCCGGGGTGAGGGGGGCGGCTGGAGCGGCGGCGGCGACGGTCAGCATTACGCTCCCGCGTTCCCCGGCGCTGTTGGATGCGGTGATCTCCGCAGTCCCCGCCCCCTTTGCGACAGCCACCCAGAAGGTCAGCACCTGCTCAACCGCTACCGTGTCCGGGTCACTGGAGGAGACGGTGTAGTCGGTCCCGCTGGGGCCGATGATCAGGCCGCTTCGCTCTCCTACCTCCAGGGTACTGCCCTTGTAGCTGCTCACCCGGATGGGTTCGTTGGGCGCTTCCGCTGCCGCGGCGGGGACGGTGAGCCCAATGGTGAGGGTGGCTGCCGTCAATGCGGCGGCAATGCGCTTTTTCATGCTGGTCATACTTTTTTCCTCCTGTATTCCGTATTTTTTGGCGCTTTTGCAAGCAATACAATATCGAAACAGAGGTCAAAAGTCGAGAAGAAAATGCAATCTAAAATGGAGAAACGAGCGGGCGAAAACGAAGCATATTAGCTAATTTCCACGCCCTGGACGCACCACCGCTGATCCCGCTGGTCACGGACGCAGGTGTAAAGGGTGATCATGTTGGTGGTGGAGGCGGCGAGGGCACTGCGGTCTGTCTCGCTCACCTTGGAAACGGAGGTCACCTCATAGGTCCGGGTCCCCAGCCGTGTGGTCAGGGAGATGGTATCGCCCACCTCCAGCGTGTGAATCTCCCCGAAGTGGTTGTTCACGCCCCGATTGTGGCCAGCCAGCGCCACATTTCCATCCCAGATAGAGGTGTCCTCAAAATGCCCTGCGCCCTTCTTCAGCGCGGCGCTGTCCGTACCCTGGTAGATCTTGACGCTCAGGCCGATGGCGGGGATCTTCAGTGTACCCAAGTGCCCTCCGGAGTAATAGAGATCGTCCGTCACCGCCGTGTAGCCGCCGGAGGCACTGCCGGGGTTGGTCACTGTCACCGAGGACGAGCCGGGGACATAGACGGAGCCGCTTCCGGAGTCCGCTCCCATACTGCCGCCCATGGCGGGAGGTTGGATCACGCCAACGCCTCCGTTGATGATGCCTCCGGAGGTAGGCTGATAGCCAGGGGCAAGATTGGGTGTGAGCGGTGTGCCAGTATGCAGAGTATCGGCGCTGGCACTGCCGAAGGTGGGCGGGGCGAGAGCGGCGTTCTTGCTCACATCCTCATTCTTCATAGCGCCGCCGCCAGGGGTATGCACCACCTCGATGGACGTGGCCTTGCCGTACTCCGGGTTGCCAGCTCCGTCGATAGTGTACTCCAGAGGCTCCGCGGCATAGGCGGTCGCCATCATGGAGGCCGTCATGCACAGAGCCAGGAGGAGCGTGGTCAGTTTCTTCTTCATCACATTCACCAGTCCTTTCTGATTACAGGTTTGGAATTACGCATCCTCATCGCCGCCCTCGGCTAGCTCACTGCGCCGCTTGAGGAACAGGGCGATCCCGATGCCGCCGCCAGCCGCGGCGATGAGGCCCAGAGGCGCCAGCAGGAGCGGCCAGTTGAAGCTGGTGGCGGGGGCCGGTTCCATGGTGTCCGGCCCATCGTCCACAGGCTCCAGAGGCTGGAGGGGAGTCCCCTCGAAAATTGCCACATACCGGGTCTTGTTCAGGGCGATTCTGCTGACTGTCCCAGTGTAGTCGGCGGTGACGGTATAGCCTTTGACATAGCTGCTGGTGGCGCTGCCGGTGTAGGTGGCCACGGCGGTGTAGCGGTCGCCCAGGGCGTAGCCGTCCAGACTTCCCGTGTTGTCCGTCTGCCAGCTGACGTCCTGGAGGGTCAGAGTGCGCCCTCCGTCCTGGATGGTCTTGGGGATGTACTGGGTGTCCTGTCCCGCCAGATTGGGATAGGTTCGGGTGGCGGAGACCTGCCTGGTGGCGCTGCCGTAACCGGCCACCTCAACCTGCACCGTATCCAGCCGCAGAGTCAGCGTCCCGGCGAGGCCGTCGTCGGTGACGAACGCCTTTTCCTGGGGCAGCAGGGCCAGCACAGAGGCCATGTCCTTGTTTTTGCTCTCCAGCGTCACCGTCTCGGTGTGCTGGCGGCTCTCATGCTCCGGAAGTTCCTGCTTGAGCAGATCCACCAGGGTGTAGTGGTATCCGTCCTGCTCGAAGTCCGAGCGGGGGATGCCGGTGGGATCGTCCTCCGGGGACAGATCGTAGAACTTGCGGATCTCAGTTCCGTCCTCACTCTGGGTGACGGAGCTGGGGTAGCAGACCTGGGCGGGGTCGGCCCACTCCGCCGCGTAAGCGGCGGGAGCGAGGGCCATAGTCAGCGCCAATGCCAGGGCGCAGACTGCGGTCAGTTTCTTCATCGTCGTTTCCTCCTCTACATTTTCATTTCCGGGGCGGGCGGAGCTGCGTCGTCGCACGCTCCGTATCCCTCGTCCTGCCGCAAGCGACAGGACTCGCTCACTTCACTGCTCCTCCTTTCCCCAGCGAAACCGCTTCGCTGGGTTTCGCCGGGGACCCCGTTTTCCTGCTGGCGCTGGGGGATCTGAGCCAGAGTCTGCTGATAGGCGTCCAGCACCGCCTGATGGAACTGCTGGCGGAACTCCTTCGTACAGGGAAAGCAGATGTCCTTGTAGCCGTCCCTGCCCTTGTAGCTGGGCATGGAAACAAAGGGGCCGTTGCTGCCCTCCACCACCTTGACGCCCCGGATGGCGAAGCATCCGTTCAGGTTGACGGAAGCGTCCGCCAGGACAGTGCCGTTGGTACGCAGAGCGTGGATCTTCACGTCCACCCGCATGGGGAGGGCCTCCTGCTGGGGAGCGGGAGGCGGGGTAGTGGCCTGTTTCATTGTCATTTCCTCCTAAGAATTTTGATAAAATGGAATCACTCTATGGTCATGCCGCCCATGATGGGGCCGATATCCTGTTCCTGCTGAGGGCCGCGAAGCTCCTCCAGCTTCTCCCGCGCCCAGTCCGGCAGGTACTGCTCATCCAGAACGCCGGCGAAGTCGGAGCGGTTCCAGCGGGTCTTTTCCCCGTCGCCCAGGCAGGTGGCGTAGACCGCCTGACCTCTGGAGTGGGGGGAGCAGCCAAAACCTCCCTCGCTGAACCAGAGCTGATTGCGGGGGTCCCAGCAGCTCTCCCGGAGCGTATCGGGACGCATCACCAGCACCTTGCCCTTGTAGTCCAGCTCCAGCGGGTTACCGGCGCAGTGCTCCAGGCCGAACAGTCCCAGCGCCTGGTATGCGTCCCTGGCCTGTCCGATGAACGACTCCAGCAGTCCCGCGGCGGTATCCACCGCGTAGCAGCGGTTATATTTGCTGTCCTGGGGAACAAAGGTTTTCCTGCCCCACCGATAGGTCTCATCGCTGACCAGATGCTTGCAGACCGACTCGCGGAACTCCTGCAGGGAGTTGGCGAGAACGAAGTTTACACGCTTAAAGCCGAACTGTTCCAGCACAGACTGGGCGCAGCCCTCGGCCAGCGACTCGTCCGCCGCGTTGAAATGCTCCCGGACAGCCTGCTCGATGGCTCTGGCGCAGTCCACATTCACCCGAAAGCTGTCCTCGTGCATCTGCGTTTGTTTAAGGTCTCGGGCGTCGGTGCGGGAGTAGGGATACAGATAGGGAAAATCAGCCGCCATAGACAGTATCCTCCGCGATCAGATGCTCCTCCAGCCTGCTCAGGCACGTGCCCACCGCCATGAACGTCTCCAGCAGATCCGTCGGAAGGTCCCGCAGGTCATAGCGGTGTTCCGCCGCCAGGACCGTGATGGTGTGGGCCTCCTCGTCGACCTCCGCGCACAGCTTGGCCCCATCGGGGATGCCGGCGGCCTCCCGCAGATACTCGTTCACCTGAACGATTTCCTCCTCGAAGTCGTTGTAGGGGCAGCTGTCCTTGTCGCAGTCCTCACAGGGGCCGCAGACCTCCGACAGGTGGTGAAGCAGCTGGGCCGACGTGCTCGTGAGCTGGTGGACAACGGCCAGCAGCTCCGGGGCGGTCATCCGCCCCTTCAGCACCAGCATGACCCCATTCAGAGTGTGATACTCCACCTTGTCGCCGGCGTTGAACCCGGCCAGCCGTGCGGCGGTCACTGGGAGCAAAAGGCCCTTGGGTGTGATCTCTTTGATGAATTTCATGTGATATTCCTCCGTTTTCTGATTAAATTTCCTGCCCGAAATCAAACAGGTTCAGCTGTGTGGCGGCACGCTGCCGCTCGGTCATGTCGTAGTTGGCGATGAACACCTCGGCAAACTGGCAGTTGGGGTCGTACCGCTGCTTGATGTTGTTCAGCCGGGTGACCGCCTCGATCTGGATGCCGGGGGCATCGTACAGCTCCCGGACAAAGGCGTCGTCGTTGTAGGAGAGCAGGAACTTCCCCTCAATGGACAGAAGGGCGTCCCGCAGGCGGATGTGGTCCTTCTCTGTGAATCCGTCCTCCCCGATGTTCTGGTAGTACCCCTCGGTGGCGTGGTAGGGGGGATCACAGTAAAAGAGGCTCACCGGGCGGTCGTACTGCCGGATGAGCTTCTCAAAGTCCTTGTTCTCCACCACCACATCCTTCAGACGCCGGTGGGCCTGCTCAATAAGGGGGAAGTTGGCCCGCATATCGTGGGGCTGGCTGCCGTAGCTGGTGAGAGCGGAGGCGTAGCTGTAGCGGATGATTTGATAGAACCAGGACGCTCTTTGCACATCGCTGGCGGGGCTGCGCCCCAGAGCGTCCTCTCTTTGCCCTTCGGGCAAATTCACATTATCCCTCGCCAGCGCCTGTTTGATCAGTTCGAAGTCCTCACGGGAATTGAGGACATACCGCAGGGAGTCAATCAGTTCCTCATGCCGGTCCCGGACGCAGCGGTACAGGTTGGCGAGGAGGCTGTTGAAGTCGTTGTAGACCTCAAAATCCCTGCCGGGGGGCTTGTGGAACAGCACCCAGCCGCCGCCCCCGAACACCTCGATGTATCGCTCATAGGACAGCGGGAACCGCTGAACGATTTCCTCCCGCAGCGCCTTTTTGCCCCCCACCCAGCTCATGAAGCTGTTCAAGGGCTGTCACCTCCCGGGATGCGGAGCTGGGCGGTATCGAACTTCTCCAGCGACCGGTTCAGGCCCCGGATGGCGGCGGCAATGCCGCTGATCCGGTGAGTCATGTGGGCGATGGTGGCGCGCACCTCCTGCTCCGCGGCGGCATAAAAGTAGCCGTTGGAGCTGCTGGCGATGGGGATGCCCCTGCGCCGGAGCCGGTTGACCGCGTCCCGCAGTTCCTTGCCACGGACGGAGAAGGTCCGCTCCAGTTCCCGGCTGGTAGCGGCGCTGCCCTCGCCCAGATGGTACTGCCGCAGATATTCGGCCAGCTGTTTATCCTCCATGATTCCTCCTTTCCGGGGCCGTTTTTCCGAAAAAGAGCATAAAAAAAGAAGGGGCCGTTTGTCCCTTTCGGAGAAAACGGCCCCTTGATGCTGATTCGTTATTGAATGAACTGTCTGGCATGGGCTGTGCCCATGGAACACCACTCCTTTCCTCTGCCAGTCTTTTTCACTGTATGGTCATGCCCTGCTCAGGCGGGGACATGGCCTCATTCCTGTGGACGTACAGTCCGGTGCTGCCGGATGTGTAGATGCTCTCGAACTCGTGGGTCAGGGCGGCGTAGGCGGTGAAGTCGATGCAGAGGTCGATCACCTTTTTGTTCAGGCCCTTCTCCAGCAGTTCTTTCTCTGCCTTCTCCCGGAAGCTGCCGATCTCCACAAACTCATAGCTGTCCAGGCGGCCGGCGATCTCCACCGCCTCCTCCAGACTGGCACAGTCCTCCGATTCCATCGCCGCCTGGAGCTGCCGGAGGCCGCATTCGCCGCACCCGGCAAGTGCCTCCGCGATGGCGGCTCTGGCTGCGGCAGCATCCTCCGGGGCGGCCTGGCTGGACATCTTCTCCAGCATAGGGACGGCTTTCAGCACATCCTGCTGGGCCGGGGCGGTAAGATCACGGTCACGGACAAATTCTCTGCTGTTGCGCGTCAGATAGCCGGTTTCACTGCCCGCCTCCATGTATCCGGAACTCTCCAGCAGATATTCCGCATAGTCGTCCAGATCAATATTGCCGGACTGGATCAGTTCCTCCGACACACCACAGGAGCGGAGGTTGTTTACAGCAAACTCCTTTATGCCGCTGCTTGGTACCCACTCATAGCAGTGGAGGTTTTGTGAGATGTCCAGGGCAAATTTCAGAGTACGGCAGTCTTCATACTCCAAAGCGGCGGCAAACTTGTCCATCCAGTGCGCTTTGCCCTGGCCCTGCTCAGCCAGCACAAAGCCAAGATTGTCCCCGTCCCTGACCAGTTCGGTGACACTGCTGTACTGACTCATGAGTTCACCGGCTTCTGGCAGGATGCACCTGGCTTCCAGCAGGGTGCAGTCTTCCAGGGACTTGACCCGCAGCGCATCCAGTACCAATACAACCTCATCGGAATGCTCCGCAATGTTTCCGTCGTATCCCGGCAGCCGGAGCCACACGCCCTCGGGGGCGGCGGGGGAGGCCAGCTTCAGCTTGACGCTCCAATCGCTGTCCTCCGGCAAAAATTCGTGCTTTCCGGAGTAAGCCGGTTCTGCTGCCTTTTTCGGATATTCCACATAATAGCCTCCGATGAACAGTCCGGGGTGCTCATCCTCAAACTCCTGCCCGATGTGATCAAAATCCACATAGGGCAGGACGTCCTCCGGCAGGCTGGCCGCTCCTTTCTGGCTGTACTTGCCCAAATCCTCATAGCTCCCAGCCGGATGGAGCGTGCAGTCGGGCAGGTTCAAAATACTGTTGATGGCTTCAGCCGCCTTTCTGGGCGGATACCCCATTGAGACAGCGGCGAGGGCGCAGCTCTCCCAGACGCTCAGCGTCTCCAGCCGTTCCTCCAGCCACGCCCGCTCCAGGGGCGTGCCAGGCAGTTTCAGAAATTCTTTGAAATCATCCATCATTACTTCATCTCCATTCCGCCCTGCTGAGGGCTTTCTTCTATACCATGGACCGGCTGGCCGTCCGAACGCTCGATCAGGCCATAGGGAGTCAGAACGCCGCCGCATTTTTCAATCAGCGCCTGTCCGTACTGGTACAGGTTCAGATGTGGGGCAAGCGTCGCCGCGTCTGGCGCACAGAGGATAAGAGAAAGCTCCCCATTCGCCACATCGGCGGGGGAGCTGTGCTGCGGTGAGAAGATGTATTCGTCCAGCGAGTCCATGAGCGCCTCGGCGCTCAGGATGTCCTTGCAGTCTGTGGCTTCCAGCAGGGCTTTGTAAGCGGTCAGGGTCTTCGGCTCCAGCCCTGCCAGTCTGCGGGCCAGCAGGTCCACAGTTTCCATTCCAGCGGTCAGACCGATGAGGGACGGTGCGGTGCAGTCCACACAGCGCACCGGCTCCGTCCCCATGGGAGCGTTGGCCGGGTATGGGAACTCCACCCGGTTTCCGTCATATGTCTCAGCCAGGATGGTGTACGCGGGCTTTTTCGGCGTAAGATCCAGGGTTTTGTAAACCTGACGCGGTTCGCTGTGCCGCTCCACATAGCCGAAGCCGGTAAATGTACTGCCCTCCGCCTCCCGATGATTCTTCCCAATCTGCGCGTAGTCCAGCAGCTCAAGCGTGGCGTCCGGAATGGCGTCTGTTTCCGGGATAAACCCGTTCTCCACAAGGAACCTGCCCAGTTCCTCATCGGTCACGGCATCCTCCAACACATGGCAGCATTCCCCGCTGTAGGCGTAGTCGATCAGGCTGCCAATGGGGATCGTTTCCACGCCTTTCTGAATATCCATGCAGACCAGCCCCTCGAAGACGGCCATACCTCGCGTGTCCAGCTCTGCCAACCGCTTGGCCAGGGCATTGAGCGGGAAGATGTCTGTCTCCTGAATGCGCTCGTTCAAGTAGTCGTATTCCTCGACAGCATGGAACTCCAGATATGGGTGCTTTCCGTCCTCCAGCCGGAGCTGTTCCATCGCGTCGAGAAGTTCGTAATCCGTGGCTGGCAGATCCAGCTCCACTTCCTGATAGGCTCCGTTGGGGCTGCTGAATGTGCGGATATGGAATACCTTATCCAAGAGTCATCCCTCTCATCGGCGCTCCAGCCTCCATATCGGTGGGGGACTGGAGGGTCTGCTCATAGGTCCTGGGATCAGCGGCAGGGCAGTCCCAGCCATGCATAGACCCGGCCTCCATTGCCAGCCGCTGGGCACCGGTGACGCCGAGACGCTGGTTGTTGTAGTCCGCCAGCTCCCGGTTCTGGGCGGGGACGCCGGTATCCCAGTCCGAGGGGTAATAGCCGCTCTCGCCCCGTTTGATACAGATGAGCGCCCCAGTGCTGGGCAGGACGGAGAAGCACAGTTCCGGCAGTCCCTCCGCCAACTTCTGTTCAGGAGCCGCTTTTTTCATCAGCGCCTGTTCCTGGATGTAGTACCTGGGATCAGCTGCGGGGGAGTCCCAGCCACGCAGACAGCCGCCCAGCATGGCCTGTTCCTGAGCCTTGCTGATGCCACGGCATTGATTGCGGTAGTCTGCCATGTGCCGGTTCAGACCGGGTTTCTCACTGCTGTTCTCCGACACCTGATAGCCGGCGCCTCTGGTAATGCAGATCAGGGAGTCATCCTCCGGCAGGACAGAGAAGCACATATCTGGGAGCCGCTCAGAGAAGTGGGGATCGAAGCGGTCCTGCTCCGGCATGATGCTCCAGTTCTTGCTCTGCCACAGGTGGACATACAGCTCACAGCCATCTCCGATGCCAATATCACGCTGCTCAAAGCCCTCGCCCCAGCCATCAGACATCTGCCCGCTCAGATAATCAGTCAAAGTGTCCAGTTCCACAGGGGTCAGCGCTTCTGCTGCCTTGCACTCCACTACCGCCCAGAGCCGGCCTTCCCGTTCCTCTGTAGTGAAGAGAGCAGAGCGGACCTTGCGATCCACGGCATCATCTTTGCCGTACCAGTGCATAATGCCGCGCTCCGCTTCTTCCGGCATCCGTTCCCGGATCAGGGCGGCCAGGATGCTGTCCGCGTAGTGGCGAAGATCCCGCCCGTCCAAAGGAGTACCATCCTCATCCATTCCGCCGTATTCATCGGGTTCAAAGAGTTCCGCGGTCATGGGGGCGTACAGCTTCAGCGTCTGGAGGGGCGGGGCAGGACAGAGAAGCTGTCCGCCCCCAGCACCAGGTTCAGGCTGCGGCCACTGTCCCAGTTCACCAGAAAGTGGCCGGCGTCGTCGATGCCCTTCAGCGTCCCCATGCTCCCCGGCTCCACCGGGTGGGGGTCGTCTTTCATCTCTCTGAGCTTGATCCGGCTGCCCACTGGAAACTGTTCCCGCAGAAAATCCAGCCATTCTTTTGGCATCCGGTCCATTTACATTCCCTCCATTTTTATATCAGTTTGCGGCCCGTTCCTCTGCGGGGGCCCGCCCTCACGCGCCTTTTGAATGTCCGGACAGTCGGAGAACCAAATTGTGTGATGAGACTTCAGATGGAACTCGACAGCGCACGGTTCCAAATACTTCTCACACAGGCGGGGAAGATACTCCTCAACCTCATCCCATTCGTAGGGGTAGTCGACGCCTTCTCCATAGGTAATATCTTTTTTTAACTCCGCTACCAGTGCTTTGTATGCGTCCGGGTCCGTGTTTTCATAGATGTCCTTGCCGGTCAAATACTTCATCGTTTCGTTTCCAGTGTAAGGCAATTCTTCGAACTGGCAGCCTCCATAGGCTTCCACATCCGCCAGAGAGTCCGGATCGGCCAACGCGGCCAGGTAGATTTCCTCGCCCTGGGCGATGAGCCATGCCCGGAAGTCGATGAAACTGTCGTCTGAGCAGCCGTTTTCACACATCAGAGAGGCAGCGGTCCACAGTCCATACTGATATGATAAACTCATGTATCCGTCCATGATATGGGTGAAGTCCTGTGTCTGCTGGGGGCCGCGGGCAATGAGCTGACTGGTCAGCCAATTGATGGATAAGCCCATATTCTGACCGCATTCTTTCTTTGCCCCGGCAATCAGCTCCCAGAAATCGGACTTGCTCATTTCCATACCGGCCTGCAGCGTCTGAGAGGAGGATGCTTCCATTCTCCAGTCCCTTTGCAGCCGGGATGAGAGCGCATCACACTCAGCGATCCACTGCTCCAGATCCCCGCAGTCCATCATCTCCTCAGCATACAGCCGCAGTCCATTCAGGATATCTGTTTTCGTCTGCGCACTCAGCTCAGGTGCGCCGTTGGAGTCTCTGGCGGCGGATACCGCCTGGTCGAATGTATTGCCGATTTGCTCCGCCATCTCCCGGTATCCCTTGGGCGTGTCATCCTCAGTCAGCCCCCAGAACTCAGCCATATCTGTGATCAGTCTGCGGAATGTGGGCAGCTGCTCTTCCTGACCCTGTGCGGCAAGCCGGGCGGCATGATCTGTCAGTCCGGCGATGCATTTGCGAATGGCGGCTTTGTACTCCCGGTACTGCGGCTCTATCCGAGCCAGCAGTTCATCAATGGTATAACGTCGCGTGTTCTCACACTGGACCGGAGAGGTCTGTTCTCTGTTATCCAAGCTGCATTCCTCCCATTCCAATACGTTCCGCCATATCCTCAGCCTGGATAGGCGGAGCCTCGTAGAGCGTCTTTTTTCCGTAGGTGATTCGGATGATGTCCTCCGCACTGTAATTGGCGCTGCGGCCAAACAGCCGCTCGAACTCCTTCCGGTCGGCGGCGGCGATATGACTGGTGTTGTAGGAGTTGTAACGTCCCCGCAGCGGAGTAGTCCCTGTCCTGAAGGACAGTTCCTCTCCATTTTTCTGAACAGTGACGGTTACCGTCTTGGCGCCGCTGGTTTTAATGGCCTCTGAGATCGCCTTGACCCGGTGGAGGGGGTTGTTGGGATCTTGGATCAGTGCCTGATATTCCGCCAGTAAGGCGTCATTTTTCAGGAATTGCAGGAGAAATTTCTCCTGGTTTATTTTGATATATTGCTCTGCCTCTGTCTCAATGAAGCCCTCCGGGTCTTGAAGCCAGGCCAAAAAAGCGGCCTCCGGCAGTTGGTCCAGGGTGTAGCCGCTGTGGAACTGTCCATCCGGCTCATTGCCGCCAAAGAACCGTTCAAGGGCCTCTCTGTGTGCGCCGTCAGCCACATAGTCTTTCAGCTCCCATGCCGCATTCCAGCCGGTGATTTCCTGGACAGAAAGGTTGTCCCGGCTGTTGGCGATGGATTCCTCCACGTGCCGATTGATTCTGCCGCATATCTCATCCACCATAGAGGGGATAGCCTTAGCCACAAACGGGGCCTGCCCGTCTGTGAGAATAGTTGACAGGCCCTTCGTCAGATACAATGTCTTTTTTCCGATGTCGTGTACACCGCAGAATGTCATACCGTTTTTCCAGGAGATACAGCCATCTGCTTCCACAGCAGTCTGGTACAGATAATCAACCGGCTTTTTTTCGATTTTGAGGAGCATCGTGACGGCTTTCTCGCCTGTGCAGATTCTCATAGGCGCGTTTCCCCAGTCCAGCCACCGCTGGAAATCATTGCGGGAAACCGTACATTGAACAAGGTCTTTCATTAGCTCATACCCCCCATCGTCATGCCGGTACCACCGTAGTCCTCGATCCGGCGGGGATTCTCCTCACCATACAGGTCGCAGAGCATATCGTCCACGGCCTTGCGGACTTCCGGGTCATCGGTCAGTGTCTCGCAGCGGAAGCCGGTGGTGGCCTGGCAGGGCAGTTCCTCACGGACAGTCTGGAGGTACTTCTGCGGATCGGTATAGTTCCAACGCTCACCGCTGGCGAAGGTGACCCGCCCGACAGCCGGGTTTCTGTCCAGCAACTTCTGGATCTGACCGGTAGCGTCCGCCACCACCGGGTCATCCTTGAAGCTGTCCAGCTTCAGCCGATCCATAGACAGCCACTCCTGGCCATCCCAATGGATGGCCAGATCCACAGCGGCAATGCCGTCCTTGGTAACGCCCAGCCGCTTGTCCGCGCAGTCGAGGCTGGTATATAACTGCATGGCCTCCTCCAGCGGGAGCTGGTCCGTTACCTGCCGCTCAGGCGTGTTGATGTGCTCGATCACATACCAGTCATAGCTGTGGGGGAGCGTGGGATCGGCGGCGTCTCTGAGCGCCTGGAGTCCTTTTTCCGTCAGCCCCATCTGCTGGGCCTGTTTGTCGAAGCAGCTGAGATAGCACTGATAGTCGCCCTCTATGGGATTGCAACGCAGGCGGTAGAGATACCGTCCCGTCTCCAGCGTGAAGCCGTAGTTCTGGCAGCAGGAGCCGCCGGCAATGGCGCCCTTACTGCCATAGCAGTACCGCCGCATGGAGGGGAGGTCTTTCAGGACGCCCTTGCGAAGATCGTTCACCACCTTGTCCAGCTCATCCCGGAACTCCTGGGTGTTCAGCTCTTCGGGGCCTCTGGGCCACCAGGTATGGTAGAATCCTTCGCGTCCATTGTGTCCGAAGTCGATGCGGACATGGCCGATGGCTCCCAGTTCCTTATCCTTCTCCGGCGTCTGAGCGTAAAAAAGTCCCGCATCCTCGGGGGATGCGGGGCACAGCTGATGGCGGACAGGCGTTTCAGGGCAGCGGATCTTTTCCTCGGCACAGAACTCCGCCAAGCTGGGATTTGTACCGGTCTTCTGGAACATATCCTTGACCAGCCGGAATCGGGAACAGGCTTTTTTCAGCGGCAGATAGGAGAGGATCGAACCGGTATGGTTTTCCTCCGCCATATCCACCAGTGCGTGGGGGTTGTCCGGATGGCGGGCAGTACCCCGCAGGTCGTAGCAGTACCAGCTCTGGGGCACATCCTCGCGGGGGATGGGCGTGGCACTGAACAGTACCGGGGCTCCGAACAGGCGGGCGCCCAGCATTTTATCCTTGTAGATATTGATTTGCAATGGTTTCACCTTTCTTCTGATTTTGCAGCAAATACAAATACCACGACTTCGGCAAGAAGTCCAGCAGAACTTTTTACAGCATGGACTGTCCGATTTCTGGTTCAGGAGGGAAGGGGCTGCTCAGCCGGCGCACCAGACCAAACTCCGTCCGCCGGACGCCGTCCTCCTCCATGGAGTCTCTGCCCAACTGGGCAAAGTCCATATACCCGTCGATGGTATCGATAACCTCATTATCAGCCCCAGCGCGGCGAAGTACCTGTTTTCCGTACTCGCCCATGTCTTCTGGGACTCGTTCATAGTCGTCCCGATCCATGGCGATGCTGACAGCCTCCGTGAAGGTGTCCGGCTGTTCCACCTCTAACACGGCGCAAAACTTCAGCAGCTCACCGTCTTCCTGCTCCATCTCCTGGAGGCACAGTGCCAGCGTATTGGCATCTTCCACAGTGATTGTATCCAGCGGGAGGAGGCCGTCCAGATACGGGGAGGAGAACTTGACGGCGATGATGCTGGCCTGGGCGAAGTCCTCCACGTCCAGCGCCCTTTTTGCCTGCTCCAGCCGCTCGTCCGAGGCGGGAAAGCTAAGGGGGAATGTACCCTTTGCTGTGGAAAGCGTCAGGCGGAGGACGCCCTGCTCCTCTAAGACCTGCTCCATAGCACCTGACTGAATCCCGGTGTAGCTGTCGGCCAGGAACTCTCCCTCATGGCTGTTGCAGTAGTCGATGCCGATGGAGCGATAGTTCAGGTAGGGCCGCAGGGCCTCCGGCACCCGATCCTCCAGACGGTCATGCTCCACCAGCCATCTGCCCAGCTCCTGGTGGGAGGTCACGCCCGGAATGACCTCGTAGCAGTCCAGGCTGCTCGTCTTGATATGGGCGGCGATTTGAAGCACATCGTCCAGGTTTTGCTGAAACTGCGTGTCCAGGGACTTGGACAGATGGTAGTGTCCTGCTGCGTTCATCCCGTCTATCGTCTCCGCCAGCAGGTTCAGCTTCTGGAGCGTGGAGTCATTGTCCAGCCAGATATCTTGGAGATGCCAGTTGAGTGCGGGAACGGGGCTGGCCGCATTACAGATTGAGGGCACTGCATTCGGCAGGCCCGCCGCACGGATTTCAACAACTCTCCGTTTTAATTCATCCAGCGGTACCGGCAGTTCCAACTGTTCCAGTCTCCCGCCGCTGGATACATTCAGCATTAGCATGATAGACCTCCCATCTGCTGGCTCAGTTCCGGCGCAGGGGGAAAGGGTTTGCCAAGCCGGCGCACCAGACCGAACCCGGTTTTCCGAACGCCGTCCTCCTCCATCATCTCACTGCCCAGCCGGTCAAAATCGGTATGGCCCTCTATGGCCTCCAGAATTTCATCATTTGCACCCATGCGGCGCAGGGCCTGACGGCCATACTCCCGTTCGCTGTCGGAGATCAGCTCATAGTCATCGATGTCGATGGCCATATCAAGGGCCTCGGTGAAGGTGGACGGTTCCTCCACCTCCAGAGCGGCGCAGTATTTCATAATCTCGCCGTCTTTTTTGAGGCGCCGGAGGCAGAGCACCATCTCGTTGGCAGCCTCTACAGTGATACCGTCCATAGGGATCAGCTGATTCAAATAAGGCGCCGTATATTCCGCGTTGGCGATCACCGCTTGAGCGAACTCCTCAATTCCAAGGGACTTCTTTGCGTGCTCCAGCTGCTTCTCAGAGGCGGGGAGGACAAGGGGATAACTCTGTTCTGAGGCTGTGAGTGTCAAAAGCATGGCTTTTGGCGCCTCCGCCTGCACCGGAGTTTCTTCCCGGCGTTTGACAAAACCATGGGCCGTGTATGCACCCCCAAGGGCGTCCCGCTGCTCCGCACCGATCCTGGCATAGTCCAGATAGGGCCGGGCCTCCTCCGGAAATCGGAATTTTCCAGTTATGAACGCGGTATCCACCAGAAAACGGCCCAGCTCCTTGTCTGTCTTGATTTTGGGGAATATCTCATAACAGTCCAGGCTGTTTGCGACATGAACCGCAAAGTCCAGATCACCGGTACATTCCAGTTCCAGCGCCCCGGAAAAGAGGCGCTGTTCCTCCTGGGTCATACCGTTGATTCTGGCGTCCAGGATGTTCAGCTTCTCAATGTCAGCCCCGCTCTCCAGATCGGCGTGCTGGACATACGGATAAAGGCTGGGGATGGGGCTGTTCACACCGCTGATGCTGATTTCCGCGGGCTCATCCTCAAAGCCTGCGATCAGGCTAAAGATCGTGCTTGCCGCCTCATCACGGGTAGTGGGGATATCGAGCGCAATACCGTAACTCCGGCACTCCAGGTAAAGAATCATTGCGCCACCCCTCCCATCTGGAGTCCCTGTTCCCGCTGATGCTTCTCCGCGGGGTTCTCCATCATCAATTCCTCCAGCGGCATTGTGCCCTGGTACACCACATAGCCGCATTCGTTGAACTGCCCGCCTTCCTGCTGGAGCTGCTGTTCACCGTAGCGGCGGTAGTCGTAGAAGCCCTCCAGGTTTTCGTCGTAGTCGAAATGACCGGACTCCCGGATCATGTGCCTGCCGTATTCCTCCGGGGTCTGGAGACCAGGGACAAAGTCGAACTGATCCAGGTTTTCCGCCAGCTGTCGGACGGCCATCATATCTCCTGCCTCCGCAAACAGCACTACCGCGTTCAGCTTCTCCATATCCGCATCCTTCAGCGGCTCGATAGACTGGCACATTCGGTTCAGAGCCGGGAGATCATCGCCGCTCAGGTGGTCCAGTTCCAGCGCATCCACAACCATTTCCGGCAACTCGTCCCAGTCGATGCGTATCGCAGCATCATGCAGTGTAGTGATGCCAACACGGAGCAGCGTCCGCTCGATCTGGTGTTTCGAAGCGGGAAGGTACAGATATTCCGGATTGCTCCCCTCCACAAGACACCGTTTTGGTGTGATTTCCAACACCAGCAGGCTGTGATCGTATAGATATGAGGGGAACTGATGTCCGTTGTAGGCCGGTTCCAGTTTCATGCCGTTGTCGTAGACCACACCGTAAGGGGTGATGACTCCTCCGCCGCCGTCAATCAGCTGGAGTGCGGTTTCTTTGCCATTCACTGCCTGGTATTGGTCCATCGGCATTGCGCCGCCGTTCAGCGTCATGATATGGCTTTTCCCGATTTGCTCCAGGTCAGAGAAGTCGGTGATGACCGTGGCCTGCCGGCAGCAGAACGTGAGATTGATCAGGTCCTTGATATGAAACAACTCCAGTTTGTGGGCCATAGCCTCAAACTGGCTGACCTCGCCGGAGCAGAAGCCGTCCAGCCGTTTCGCCAGATAGTCCAGCTGATCAATGTTGACCAATGTACCCACCAGGGTGTTCAGCACGTTGTACCGGCTGTTCACTTCATCCACAGTGCAGTCCCGATTCACGGAAAAGCCCAGGTCAATTGCCTGGAGCATCTCAATGGTCTTATCGTACTGGTCAACGGGAATGGGGAAAGGGATCGTGATCTGATCGCATTCCGGACGTCGAGGGTTGCTCAGAACCGCTTGGATTACATAGCTCATACGCCGCCGCCCTCCTCAAAGCCCTCTTTCATCTCCCACTCACGCTGCCTCGGCTTGACGGGCCGGTTGCAGGGCAGCTTCTTCTGGGGCCTCTTTTTCCGGGTGTCAGTGCGGGTAGACGGTGATCTGGACGGGTCCATCATCATCCGCTCCAGCCCCGCCAGGCGGGTATCGCCCATGAAATATCGTGCCATATTCTTCTGTCCTCCTGTTTTGGTATTTCCAATCCCTGAAAAAAGGACAAAACGAAAAAAGGCGCTGCCCTTTTTTCAGGGAAACGGCCTTAACTGGTACAAATATTGGGTTTTAACTTAACTGCATCCCGCCCTCTCACGGGGGCTCTATAGCCGCAAACTCCAACTCTTTTTGGTTGGACGCCTCTGCCAGCGCCTCCAGATCCGGGACGCTGCGTTCGATTGGTCCCACGGTGGATTCCGGGCATTTCCATCGTTCATCTGTGGGGTTGTTATTCTATAAAAAATGTATAACCGCTTTGTTCAGGATCGAGTGAGTCACAAAATTCTTCCTCTTTTTGCAAGGAAATGTCAACTCGATCCTCCAAATCAGGGATAGTGCGCTCTATTTGTTCCGCCGCAGAGCTCAGATGCTCCTGCCGTTCACTGGTAATGCTGAAGTTTTCCAATGTTTCATGGATACTGCGATAGACTTCTGTAAGTTGTTCGGGAGTAAAAAGGACAACGTGGGGGATGAGGCCGGAGCGGGTAGCGAAGTCGCGCTTGGCCGCGGTGTAACTGTCCACACCGCCGGGAGGTCCGTAGAAGTTCCCCGCGTTCAGGCCAGTGCGCTCCCGCACACGTTCCCAGGTAGCAAACTGGACGCCGTACCTGGTGGGGTGGCCCGCCAGAACCACATCGTTGAAATCCGCCAGCAGCCTGTAGTCTCCCGTCAGGCCGCTGGCTGTCAGCTGGGGCGCCGTTTCCATCTGGCGCATGTACTCGGCAGTGGTTTTGGTGATAGAGATTGCTTTGTCCAGAGCGGCGCTCCTGTGATCATCCGCCGTATCCTCCCGCCAGTACCTCACCGAGCCGGTATCCAGCGCGAGGCAGAGACGCTGTCCGTCCAGCTCTATTGGCAGGAGGCCCTCCTCCGTTTCCGGTTTTACGGCAAAGCCCTCGTGCTGGAGGTTCAGGGTTAGTTCTTGGAAGTATCTGTTTTTTTCTTCTGCGTTCATTTTGATCCTCCTTGCTTTCTAATATAATGGCAACTTTTTGCGCTGAAAAGTCTGGGGCCCTTTTTGATTTTGCCTGTTTTGAAAACAGGCGCTGGGAGTATTGTGTTTTCCTGGAAAAACAAAAAGCGCCGGTCTGTCAATTCCTTTAGAACTGACGGATCGACGCTCAATACAGGCGCTCAAAATCGTAGCGCCCTATTTGAAACTGTTGTGCCGCAGGTTTAAGTCCTGCCTGAGTGAATAGGAGGTGGGGAAAAATCTAAATTTTGAGGCCCTTGGATTTTCACTATCCAAGGGCCTCTGAGGTCTTGAAATCTCTCAGTTTTTTCACCAAAAATCTTTTTTGACCTCTTTTTCTGGTCCGAGTGGCGGGATTTGAACCCACGGCCTCTTGGTCCCGAACCAAGCGCGCTACCAACTGCGCTACACCCGGATATCACTGTAACTAATTTGCTTTGTGGCCTTAAATGATATTACAGGACCGCGGTAAATTATGAACCAGCGATATAACATTTATCATTATACGGATTTTTTCTCAAATGTCAATCCATTTTTTTAAAGCAGGCCGTAATATTATGTAGGAGAACAATACAAATTGGACAGCAGAGGAAGAAAAGAGCAGAAGAACGAGGCCGCATCGGGTAAAGTTGAGTTACCACACTTAACACAACCGAAAGGGGGGTTGCATCCTTCATGAAAAAAAGTATAACACTGGACATGGCATACCGGCAATCCTTAATGAAGTACGCGGAGAAATACGGCATCAGCCGGGCCAGCCGAAACAGGAACCGGTCCTATATCTGTTTCTGACTGGCTTGCCGGGATGGGAGTGCAGAATTCCCTGGTCTGCCGGTCCCGGAGGCCTCATACTAGAATCCATTAAAAAGCGTTTAAAAGCTTTTTATAGCGCTGAAAGTGCGTTGGATTCTTATAAGACGTGTTTTGCGCTATTCCGGCGCAAAACGGAAACGCAGAATGCGGTTCTATTTCAAATAAAACTAATAGTTTTATTTGAAATGTGTATCACAGCCATCCGAACCAGCACACAGAAGCGGAACTGAAGCTAATCCGGGATATGCGCCGCCGAAATCCGCAGCTCGTGTGGCACCCATTGGGAGCAAAGCAGAAAAAAGAGTACATTCTTGACCTGCAGGGCAGGAAAATCTATGACCCCAAAAAGCGGCAGTACAAATGCAGGGCCATCCCCGCCACCGACTGGAACGAGCAGACCAAAGCCGAGGAATGGCGGGCGGTGTGGGCGCAGCTTTGCAACCGGGCGTTGGAGCAGTACGGACACAACCAGCGCATCGGCCACCGCAGTTATGAGCGGCAGGGCATCGACCAAATTCCCACCGTCCATTTAGGCGTGGCCGCCTCCGCTATGGAGAAGTGCGGCATCCGCACCCAGCGCGGCGATCTGAACCGGGAAATCGAAAGAGACTAATCAGAAATTGCGGCAGTTAAAAGCGCGTATCTCCAAGCTGCAAAAGTGGCTGAAAGAGGAACAGGAGAACACTGAGCCGCCCACCCTGGCAGACTTACTCCAGGGCATCCTGTCCCGCAGGGCGCGGGAGGGGAAATCGCAGGTTTCCCAATCCATCTATAATATCAAGGACGCGGCGAAAATGCTGAACTTCCTGCATGCCAACGGCATCTGTGATATGGCAAGGCTTGATGAAAAATTCAAGTCCATGGTAGGGGAACAGCTTGACATTCAGCATAAACTGAAACCCATTGAACGGCTGTTAGGCACGCTGAAAAAGCACATTGAGCAAGCCGAGATTTATTTCAAGTACAAGGGGAAAAAGCCGTTGACCGAAACCGAGCAAATCCTGTTCACGGCGGCGCACGACTATCTGAAAGGCGTGATGAACGGAAAGACCGCCCTGCCGGTAAAGGCATGGAAAACGGAGTATGCCAGGCTGACCGCTGAGAGGGAAACGCTCAACCGGCGGTATCTTGTGTTGAAAGGGGAGGTGAGAGAAGCCGAGCAAATCCGCAGGAGCGTTTACAACATCTTGCGGCAGGAACAGCGGGAGCAGCAGCCCCGCAGGGTGCAGGATATGGAGCGGTAACGGACAGGGCAGCGGGGATAGTCAACGCCTGTCACTGCCACTCTGCTTACAGAAATTCTCAATCGTTTGCGTATCTTTGGCAAACAGATAAAGTTTCGGGGTTTGGTTCTCGCATACAGCCACCAGCCGTCCCTCCATTCCCTGGTACATCCGTACACAATTCCCCTCAGCAATCTGCTCTGTGATACCAGCAATGTCGGAGAGATAGGGATACAAGACTCCATCCTCTGCTAACATTTCCAGTTTGAAATCAGGATAGCTGTCCATCTCTATCTCCAACTTTTCGTTGCACGCTAAATCCAGAATAAATTCCCAAACCAAATATCCGTCAATGATTCCAACAGGTTCCCAAGGAGCGTTGCCCTCATTTTCCCGCTGAAATAAGTAACAGCTCCCATGCTCCACGGCAAAGCAACACACCCCTTGATTTTCAGTGAGAAATGTGATCTTTCCATCCGTCCGAAGGCGTAGGTTTCCCGGCGGCATGAGGTAGTTATGTCCTCGGTAGCAAGGCTTGGGCATAAATTGATAATATTCCCTCAAAGGCAGAGGCAACATCCTACCCAACCGCGCCTCGGCCTTATCAATCTTTTCAGGTTCAATCACAGGGCCATCTACACCGGCAAACTTGCACAGGAAATCTAATACCGGCGCAATCGAGATTAACTCCCGCTCTTTCTCCGGGCGAAACGGTTTAGGCTTCTCTGGGCGTTTATACGAGAAAACCTCATGCCCCTTCTGACTGCGCTGCCAGTGCGGTTCCAAGTCGGTGCGTTCCAGAAGTTTCTCCAGCGGTTCGTCTGTACGAGCGCCGATCAGGTGTTTCACAACCGGCTCCACAGTTTTTGTGTCACGATTGTAGGTCGTGACGGGTGCAAATTCATCAGGTCTGCGCCAGCAAAAACCATCGACTGCAAGAAAGGCAGGTGAAATTGCTTCTGAGATGCGGACATTTTTCAGTGACTGATGCAAACGAGGCAAACTCTCCCAGGCTTCGTTTGAAAATTGTTTTACGCCCAAAATGCTGGGCATAGCATAGACCTGATGGGAGGAGAGCCACCGAAGGATAAAATCAGAAAGCAAGACCGTGTTTTCGCCATATACCAACTCTTTGAGTTCTTTGTCCTGGGTGTAAAAAATGGGCGGGTCAGCTTCTTCCTGGTAGTAATAAACCTTTTGGGTATATTTATTTTTCGGAGAGGGTTTCATCTCAATTCCCACCGAATAAGTCATGTCTTTTGTTTCGTCCCATGCAAAGGGAAGAAGGATGTAGTGCCAATAGGTTCTTTTGATTCGCTGAACCTTCAGTTCATCAAAGGGGAGCAATGAGCAAGGCCCGGAAAAAAGGGGGTCATCCGGGTGAAAGGTGAGGTACAAATCCATCAATGCTTCAGGTAGTTTGATTTTCAGCTTTTTCTCCTTGGTGGCAATATCCTCCGTAGTAACGGTGCTTTCTAATTGATTGCCAAAAGATTTAATTGTTTTCAGTTCTTCCTGTATCATAGTCAAGCCTCCTTGATTTCCATTTTAGTGAAAGGCACTTACTTTGTCAAAGCCCATACCGCCTACCCCAAAAGCATATCCTACTGGAAAGTTGATTCTATTATAGCCAAGGTTCTTTAATTTTTCAAGTAATCAGAATAGTGGGGCGGCTGTCAATTCGGCAAAGTTTTCTTGCAACATCTTTCTGTTGAAAACAATCCCCGTTCTACATCCGTTCCGACTATCCAGACCGTCAAGGGCCGAGTAGTATTTTTTGCTCCGCAAAAAATCTCCACTCTTACCTTTGACCGTCTGGATTTTTGCCGTTTCAATTTCGCCGCCGAAAACGGGGAACAGGATTTGACAATCCTGCCCCCCGCTTTCGTCCGCTTCATTTTAACGGCAAAACCGTCTGCACTGGTGCGGCGGCTGACGGCAGGTTTTGCGGCGGCTCTGCCCCCGCGCCCCCGGCCTCTCCCAAGAAACAGGATAAGGGCAGGAGCGTCCCCGGCGGGGCGCAGGATATGGAGCGGTAACAGGCAGGGCGGCGGAGATAGTTAATGCCTATTGCCGCCGCCTTATTCTTGTGATATATTATATATGTACAAGGCTTTCCCTGCAAAGGAGGATATACAAATGTTTATTCCAGATGATGACCGCTCTGATAGATGGTTTGAGACATTAAAAAAGTTTATACTTCAGATTGAGCCAACATGGTTTCAAGATATTAAAAGTGTTAGTGTTGATGAAATTGAAAAATTTGAAAATCAGTTCAGACATCATGTTGATATGGAATTTTATCTGCCAAAAGAATACGAAATCTTTATACAAAACTTTGGTGGTATGCCATATTTTAGTTTTTTCTATAAACCGATAGAATTTAGCTACCATTCAATTAGTGTAATGTTTCGCTTTGCTGATGTTTGGGATAGACCCTATTTGGAGATTGGCACACAAGGAATAGAGGAAGATGCACATCTATGCTACTCTTTATCGCCATCTATGTCTCTGAATGAAGCTCCTCTCGTAATGACCAGATATAATATATCTGGTACTGTCAAAATAGCAGATAGCCTACGGCAGTATCTATGCTGTCAATCATTTTTGGCACTTGGAAATCAGCAGTTCCCACATGAATATACTTATAAATTGAAATTTCATATGCATGAACCGCCATATGAATTATCACCCGAAGCACTATCGTGGAGTGAGGCTAACAAAGAGGGTCATCACGAAAAGGACGAATGCTCTTTGGAAGATATAGGATTTATAATGCAGTCGCAAAAGATAAGAGACATCCTTGTAAAACATAACTATCAAAAGGCATGGTTTAGCACCCCTTTTGACCAGGTATGGTTTCAAGAAGATAGCTTTTGCTCTATTTCTCGTGATTTTGACCCGAATGATATGTTTGATACTGTGCTTGGACAAATCTGCACATATAATCAAGCTACAATTCTCTCGCTGATAGACGACTTTGCTCAAATTGGCTACCAATGTGTTGAAAAAAAGTGGAGAAGTCATATTCCTGCGTTCCTTCAAAATCTTCTCTGACTTTTTACAGTAAAACTATAACACATTTTTCACAAACGTACAATCCCCGTTCCGCCTATCCAGACCGTCAAGGGCCGAGTAGTATTTTTTCGCACAAAGCGCAAAAAATCTCCGCTCTCCCCCCTTGACTGTCTGGATTTTTGCCGCTGCCATTTCGCCGCCGAAAACGGGGAACAGGATTTGACAATCCTGCCCCCCCGCTTTCATCCGCTTCATTTTAACGGCAAAACCGTCTGCACTGGTGCGGCGGCTGTCGGTAGGTTTTGCGGTGGCTCTGTCCCGCGCCCCCGGCCTCTCCCAAAGAACAGGATAAGGGCAAGCGTTTCACCGGCGGGGCGCAGGATATGGAGCGATAACGGACAGAGCGGCGGGATAGTGAACCGCCGCCCTGTTTCGCTTTTCAGTCAAGCATTCTTTTCCGTATGTGGCAGCTTACCGCCGTCTACATTGTAGCTCACATTTGGGAATGGAACATCAAACATGACATGAGTAAGAAACGGTGGGTTGCTCACACTGGGCAGAACCTCCGCCACGATCTGTTTTGCTCGCGCACACATTTTCTCATCGTCTGCCTGGGTATAGTCCGCAATATACTCTACGCCCTCCTCGGTAACGTCCAAAGTAATAACGCCGATAAACATCCCCATGTCCCAGACAATGTCGGCCTTATATTGTGGGGACTTTGTGAACTTTTCGGGCAGATTTTCATTGAAATAGCGGCGCAGTTTCTTGATTTTCCTTTGATGGGAAACGATAGTCGGGAGATTTTTCAAAAGATAGCCAAAGTCTTGTGCAATCTCTCGTACTCCGTCTAAAATATCCATCACTTCGTCCCCAAAGTCACTCATAATGTGCGACCTCCTTGCATGGCGATTATCGAAACGATATGTTTATCCGCTTTCTTGAAAAGCATAGCACATCTCCCTGCTGAAAACAAGTCCCGCTTTATGCCGTTTCGACTATCGCACAACCGGCGGGCGTGGACATTTAGGCTTGCGGCACAGCCCCCAACCCCCATGAATAGGGGCTTTCTGTTACGCTTCAAGCCCCGGCGCGGAGCGGGGTAAGGGTTTTATACTGCCTGCCATGACCAGGGAATGCGGCGGGCCTCTATATTTTTATGGAACGAGGGAGAGGGCAAAACAATTACATCAAGCAGAAACAGTCCATATTATAACACGGGTCGCGGCCTATCCGAAAGAAGGGAAGGTAACTATGCAATTTCTGAAACAGGAGTATGCCACCTTATATGCTGAGAACAGAAAGCGGTATCCAGAGTACAAGCAGGCGCGTGGAAAAATGATAGAACTCCTTACCGCCAAAAACAACGTGGAGCGGATTTGGGGTATTACGGAGAAAGAGAAAAATCGTGACCGCCAGCAGGGGGCACAGTATGGTACACCGAGCAGACTACCATGTCTGACGGTGCGATGTCCCTGGACGGCGAAAGCGGCCCATCCGGCTCCGATGCTGAAGCAGCGGTATCCGATATTCGTTTGCTGGTCTTCGACATCTCCGGGGACTGCACCCAGCAAATGGCGGACTCCATCAGCCAAGCGGCGGACGCATATGACGTATCCATTACCCCCAGCTTCCGCTTTACTAAGAACAGCGATACCATTGACGGCCTTTCCATTCTTTGGGTGGAGCGTGCCGCCGTGGCCGGGGATGGAAACAGCGTGGAAAAAGACATTCTCAAGGGGGGTAAAATTTTACACCTGCGGCCAAAATAGTGAAAAAATCAGCTTCACCGGAGCGATTGACGTAGCGGAGATGGAGCGTGCGACTCTGATTGACCACTTTGATGCCTATGTCAACGATGCGGCAAAGCATGAGATCAAGGCCGTCATTATGGGCACGACTTACGGCGCGGAGGGCACACAGACGAGGACCGGCCTGACAGCCGGCGGGGAGACAGTCTCCTATCAGGTTCCCTCCGCCTCCACGTCCAGGTATACCGCTACGGAAACCTATCAGGATAAAATTGATGTACCGGCCTTTCTCCCGGACTATGACGCCGTGAAGCTGGGGGCCAATTCCCAAATCTGGTTCAGCGTTGACAATCGGGGAATTCATCCTATCACGAAGCTGGAAATCAAAGCAGGTGATGAAACGACCATATATGATAATCTGAATTTGCTGCCCGGAGGCACTCTGCCGCTCTATGGGGACTACACCGTGCCCACAGACCATGTAATTGACCCGGAGTTTACGGTGACGGCCGCTTTTGCAGGCGGCGGCACCGCTGAGTTCAAAGGAAAAATCTACCTAATTCTCCCCGATGTGGAGGTCACAGGCGCGAAGGTTGTTAGCGAGGAAAACGGTAACCGTGTGATTGCGGTGACGCTCAATAACCGCGCCGACGCAGCTCTGGGCATGGCAAGCGGTACAAAGGTAAGACTGGGCTTTTATTCCGATGCCGCCTGTACCGTGCCCATTGACGGAAAATATTTTGACGGCGGAAGAGACCGGCGGTTTCTTTTTACTGAGCATGCTATATAGTCAGAACAGTTGAAAATCGGTACATACCGATTTATCTGCAGCGGCTTTGCCGCTGCGGGTAAAACCCCTGTGCTGGCTATGAAGTTCACCGCAAGGCTGAACAGAAGCAGATGCTTCTTTTCAACTGCGGTGACTATAAAATCAGCAGCAGCCCCAGGGCCACCAGAAGCTCCTCGTCCGCGTCCTCACGGAACAGGAAGAACAGCAGCACCAGAAGAAGCAGGTCCCCGGTGTCCACGTGGTCCAGATGGAGCTGGTTCAGGATATGCTGGAGAAAGCCGGTCAGGCCGTCGGAGGCCCGGCCGTTTGTTTTTTTGCCCGGCCCGCCGAAGGACGGCCCGCCGCCGCCTCCCCCTGACGAGGCGGAGTCATGATGTGGGGAGGGTCCCCCGTTTTCACCGGAGGCGGAGCCGCCAGGAGGAGGACCGGGAGCCGGACCGGGGGACGGGTCCGGAGGCGGGGGGCCGCCGGGACCCGGAGAGGGCGCGGACCGGGGCTCTTCCTCCGGAAGGCGGGTGTAGCTGCCGTTGTCGTTTCGGATATAACGGTTATACATCCCTCAGCCCTCCCATCCAGACAGAAATTTCTTGCCCAGGTGGAACAGCCGCGCCAACTGAAGGGCCCGCTCGATTTTCTCCTGCCGGTCGCTTTTCAGATAGGGCCGCAGGGCGTAAAGCAGGTTGCGGGCGTTGGAGTCCCGCTGGCCGCCCAACTCCTGAATCAGCGGGAGGAGTCTGGAGAGGAGCTTGGGGTCCATTCCGCCGCCGGTCAGGGAGGAAAGCAGGTCGGCGCCCCCGAAGGGCGGAGGCGCCGGGGAGGGGGGCGGCGGGGCCGCCTGGGGAGCGGGCTCTTCCGCGGGACCCGGTCCGCCGCCCAGAGACTGAGCCAGCTGCATGATCTGGGACATGGCATCCGGATTGGACAGGATGCTGTTCAGTTTTTCGTCAAATTCAGCCATGGGGCCCGCCCTCCTTGCCGCCTGTTTTTAGGACCTGTATTTACAACTGCCCAACACTGCCTGAGCGTTTTTTTCCGCTTTCGCGTTTTTTGCCGCTTTCGCGTTTTCTGTTGCGTTTCCGCCATGCCGTGCCGGTTTTCCCTGCAATCCGTCGGGAATGCTGCGGACGCGAAAAATCTCCTTGTCCGGCAGGAAACATCCCCGCCTATCCGGCATCCCCCGGCTGTGAATACAGGTTCTGATGTTTCAGCCGGTTTGCGCTTTTTATCTCTGCACTGCCTTGTTGATGCGTTCCACCAATTCCGCGCCGCCGGGGCTCTGCATAACCTGGTTCATCATCTGCATGATGGCGCTGGTGTCGCCCTTGGCGGCGGACTGCACCGCCCGCTGTAAGCCCGCGCCCCGGTCCCCTTGGGTGAGCATCTGCATGAGGGCCTGCCCATCCCGGGACTGCATCAGGGATTTCAGCATGGCGGGGTTTTTCCTGAGCTGTTCGGCCATCCGGGCCGTCTTATCATCCATAGAATTGCCTCCTTTAAGCTCTTCATGGCAGTATATGAGGGAGGGGACAAAAAAGTTCCTGCGTATCCACGCAGGAACCGAAGGATTTTCTGTTTTAGCCCCAGCCGCCGCAGGAGACCGGCAGCCAATTGTCCTGAACCGCCACATATAGATAGTCCGCTCCATAGGAGCCGCCAGTTTCCGGAACCTCCGCGCGCTCCAGATGGTTGGAGCAGGCCTCCCAGATATCCGGCGGGTTTCCGCCGCTGAAAAAGGCGATTTCTCCGGAAAGATATGCCCAGTCTTTTGCATCCGAGAGTCCCGGACGACAGCGTATCCCTTATATATCCTCCGGCCCAGGGTCAGACACCGTCTGCGCTCTTCCCGGGAAATCTGCCAAAAATCCGGGTCCCATTCCTCTATTTTACTACTGCTTCCTTAATTTGTCCTGCGTTTGTTTGAAGACACCCTCTAGAGTCTGTTTGTAAACCGTCAAAACGCCGTCTTGGGGTATCTCATTCCGCCAGGACAGCGTCGATTGGACTTGAAATCCGTCAGGATTCCTGCGTCCAATCGCCTTGTCTGACGATTGGATAGCCGTTGGCGGCTCTGCCGCCTTACGGATATCACATACCCATTGGGTAAAGAAACTGCCCCCATCCGGCATTCCGCTGGTTTTAAAACAGCCTCTACCGCCGCATGTTTCAGCGGGTTTGCCAGGTTCATGCTCACGCCATTCCGGCTTTGGAGCAGTCCTTTGTCAGGGGGCAGCCCTCGCACTTGGGGGAGCGGGCGGTACAGGTGTCCCGGCCAAAGAGGACCATCCGGTGGCAGAAATCCGAAGATTCCTTTGGGGGCAGGACCTGGCGCAGCTGCCGTTCCACCTGGACGGGGTCCTTGGACCCGTCGGTAAGGCCCAGACGGCCGGTAATCCGGATGCAGTGGGTGTCGCAGACGTAGGCGGGCTGCTTGTACACGTCGCCCAGAATCAAGTTGGCGGTCTTCCGGCCCACGCCGGGGAGGCTGGTCAGCTCCTCCATGGTGGCGGGGACCTTGCCGCCGAAGTCCGATAAAAGCCGCTGGGCGCAGGCCACCAGGTCCCTGGCCTTGCCGTTGTAGAAGCCGCAGGAATGGATGTACTCGCCGACCTCCTTCGGGTCCGCCTCCGCGAAGCTCTCCAGCGTGGGGAAGCGGGCAAAGAGGGCAGGGGTGACCATGTTCACCCGGGCGTCTGTGCACTGGGCGGAGAGACGCACGGCGAACAGCAGCTCGTAGTCCTTTTCGTATTGCAGGGAGCAGAGGGCGTCGGGGTAGATGCCCTTCAGGGTCTCAATGATGCGCTTCACGGCGGCTTTCGATTTCATAGTGCCTCACCTCTTGTCGATCTTGACAACAGCATACCACAAAATTCGACCTTTGGCGAGAGGAAAATCAGGAAAGAGGCAGGTGCGCGGCCATTTTTGGGGGAGTGTCCTGCTGGAAGATTTTACAGGGGGCGGACGCTGTCCCTCTTCCCCGGCACTTCCGAAAAGCGGAGCGGGGCAGAGCCCGCCCCCTATTTTCATGACGACATGCGCGTCTGAACACGCCCTATTTTTGAAAAATGCTGGCAAGTCTCAGAAAACTATGGTATAATTCCTCTCGTACGTCACTTGAAGCATATGAAAGGAGGGACCGCCATGCAGCGCCCTCTGGCGGATGAAATCCGCCCCGAAACTCTGGAGGAAGTGGTGGGCCAGCGGCACCTGCTGGCTCCCGGCGCGGTGCTCCGGCGCCTGATTGAGAAGGAGGCCGAGGCCAACATGGTCTTTTATGGCCCCTCCGGCACAGGCAAAACCACCATCGCCAACATCATTGCCCGGAAAACCCACAAAACCCTCTACCGGCTCAACGCCACCACGGCGTCCCTTCAGGATATCAAGGATATCATTGCCGACGTGGGGACACTGCTGGCTCCCGGCGGGGTGCTGCTGTACCTGGATGAAATTCAGTACTTCAATAAGAAGCAGCAGCAGAGCCTGCTGGAATTCATGGAGAACGGCAAGCTGACCCTGATTGCCTCCACCACGGAAAACCCCTATTTTTACGTCTACAGCGCCCTGCTCTCCCGCAGCACGGTCTTCGAGTTCAAGGCCGTGCCCCCGGCGGAGGCGGAGCCCGCCGTCCTCCGGGCCCTGGAAATTCAGCGGGAGCGCGCGCCGCTGCCCCTGGACTGGGAGGAGGGCCTGCCGCTGCAGATTGCCACCGCCTGCGGCGGCGACGTGCGGAAGGCGGTCAACGCCGTGGAGCTTCTCTGCGGCGCGGCCCAGCCCCGGGACGGGACGCTGTACCTGACAAGGGAAGACGCTTCCCAGCTGGCTCAGCGCAGCGCCATGCGCTATGACAAGGGAGGCGACGCCATGTATGACATCGCCTCCGCCCTGATGAAATCCCTCCGGGGCAGCGACCCCGACGCCGCCCTCCACTATCTGGCCCGCCTCCTGGAGGCGGGGGACCTGGTGACCCCCTGCCGCCGCCTGCTGTGCTCCGCCAGCGAGGACGTGGGCATGGCGTATCCCCAGGCCGTCGCCATTGTGAAGGCCTGCGTGGACACCGCCATGCAGCTGGGTCTGCCCGAAGCCCAGCTGCCTCTGGCCCAGGCGGCCATCCTGCTGGCTACCGCGCCCAAGTCCAACAGCGTGGTGGAGGGCATCGGACAGGCCCGGGCGGACGTCCGGGCGGGCCGCACCGGGGACGTGCCCCGGCAGCTCCAGAACGTCCACGCCGACACCACCGGCTTCGACCATCAGCAGCACTATCTGTATCCCCATAATTTCCCCGGCCACTGGGTGGACCAGCAGTATCTGCCCGACGCGCTGAAGGGCGTGAAGTATTACCAGTGGGGGGAGAACAAGACGGAGCAGGCGGCGAAGGCCTATTGGGAGAAAATCAAGGGAAAACCCCTGTGAGGAGGACGGCCCATGTACTGGATTGGAGATTGGTCGGGCGTACGGGAAAAGGTCTATACCGACGCCGCGGATTACGGCCTCCTCTGCAAACGGCAGGATCTGGAGGCCGTGGTGAAGGGTCTGGACAGGTACCTGAAAAAGACCAAAGTCCGGGGCGCGGGCCTGTGCAGGCGCTTCGGCGTGGGCTATGGCGTCGGAAGCCCGGGGGCCGTGGTCCGCTGCTGGACGGAGTGGATGATGGACGCCGGGGCCTCCAAGGCGCCGCTGTCCATGGAACAGGGCTTTGTCTGGCACTTCGAGCTGGTTCCCAACCGGCAGTTCCACGTGAATAACAACGGGGAAGCGGCGGAGGCCTGGCGCTTTTCAGACCGGAGGGACATCGCCTATCTTGCGACGCTGCTGAAGCACCGCTGGTACTACCTCCGGGACGGCCAGACCGTTTATGCGGACAGTGAGGAGGACCGGGCGAAGCGGGAGGACTTTTTCCGGGGACTGCTGGACAGCGCGGGCGTTCCTCTGGAACGCCTCTACACCTACGGAGCGGAGGAGGAAACCGGCAGAATTTTCCGCTGAGCCTCTTCAGGCTTCCGGGGCAAACACCGTTTCCACCGGCTCCTTTTCATAATTGGGCGGGGAGTAGACCCAGCGCTCCAGCACGCCGTCTGTGACCTGATACCGCAGGGGCAGGGGCTCCGGCGGCTGGGGCGGCAGCTTCTCAATAACCTGGAGCTTGATTTTCATGCGCTCGGGCCGGATGCTTTTGATGTACACGGAAACGGTGCTGCCGGGGGCCAGGTCCTCATGGACGTCCGCCAGACCGGAGAGGTTGGGGGCCAGCTCGATGAAGCTGCCGTAGTCCTTCACCGTGCGGACGACGCCCCGGACCGTCTCGCCGGGGCGGAAGCGGCTGGCATTCTCCATCCAGGTGCCCAGCAGCTCCCGGTGGGTCAGGGTGATCCGCCGGTTTTCCCGGTCTATGGCCCAGACCGCCGTCAGAATTTTCTGACCCGGCTGAAAGCGGTCCCTGGGGTGGGAAATGCGGGAGACGGAGATGTGCTCAATGGGCAGCATGGCCACGATGCCGCAGCCGATATCCACAAAGGCCCCGAAGGGCTCCAGACGGGTAACCCGGCCTGTGAGCACCGCCCCCGGCGTCAGGTGCTCCAGGAAGAAGCTCATGGCCTGCTCCTGGGCCGCCCGGCGGGAGAGACAGGCCACCGGAGCGCCTTTTTCGTCGGCGTCCAGGGCGGTGATGACAAAGCAGGTGGGCTTTCCCACCCGGGAGAGCACGGAGATGTCCCGGTCCGCGCCGCTGATCCAGGGGGCCACCGCCTCCTGACGGGGGATGCGCCCCCGAACGCCCCCCAGGGAGAGCAGGAGGGTGTGGTCAGGGGTGCAGCGCTGGACGGGCGCCTCCAGGATTTCGCCCTGTTCCATGGCCTCCCGCAGATCGGAGAGGGAGCGGAGCAGAGGGGGACGGAGGCCTTCGGGAAGGAAGAGCTTGTTTTCCGGCATATTTGATCGCATCCTATCTGCCGCGAACGGCGGCATTGACTTTTGATACGCCTACTATATGCAGAAAACCGAATGGGATTGACAGGAGGAACTGAGATGGATCTGCGTCTGCATGATCTTGTGGAGCTGAAAAAGCCCCATCCCTGCGGAAGCACCCAATGGGAGATTCTCCGGGTGGGTATGGATATCAAGCTCCGCTGTCAGGGCTGCGGCCACGAACTGATGCTGCCCCGGAGCAAGGCGGAAAAAAGCATCCGTAAGATTTTGACAAAGGAGGAACCTACATGAACGGCAAACTGAAGCGGGGGATTGCCTTGGCGCTGGTGGTGGTTCTGGTGCTGGCGCTGCTGGCTTCCATGATCCTGCCCTATATTGGCTGAGACAGGAGAGACGAAAACAGGCGCTTCCATATGGAAGCGCCTCAGCTTGCGAATCTGTCTTTCCGTTTTTTGACCGTCTGGGGCGTTTCCCCGGGGAAGCGCCTGTTTTTCAGAGGTCCGGCAGCTTCTGGTCCAGGCGGTAGAAGGTGAAGGTCCCGGTTCCCAGCAGGACGCCCTCCGCCCCGGTGATTCGAACGTCCAGCACACAGAGGGATTTGCCGGCCTTTACCGTACGGGCCTCCGCTGTCAGCGTGTCGCCCACCTTGGCGCTGCGGAGATAGTGATAGGAGACGTCTACGGTCACGGCCATCGTCCCGTAGCTGGCGGCGGCGGAGCCGCAGGCGGTGTCCGCCAGGGTAAAATAGACGCCTCCGTGGGGAACGCCCAGAGGATTCACATCTTCGGCCTCCACCGTTTTGACCACCCGGGCATAGCCGGGGCCGATTTCCTCCACCAGGACGCCCTGGCGCTGAGCATAAGGGTTGTTGGCGTTGCGAAACGCTCTGATCTTTTCATAATCCATAGGGTCAGACCCTCCTTTTTCATGGGCCCATTGTATACCAGAGCGGCGCCGGTGTCAAATGGTTCGCTGTCCGCGGACCGGGATGGGACATGAGTGGAAAGAAAGAGAAAACAGGAGGCTTTGGAGACAAAATAGAAAATCTTTGAGAACCCCCTATGCAAAAGCGGAAAAATACGTTAAAATAGAAAAGCTGAAAACCCTGACAATTTTGAGATAGGAGGTCAAGCTATGGCGAACGAAAAGCCTGTATACCGCCGGGTTCTGCTGAAAATCAGCGGCGAGGCCCTTGCGGGAGATCAGCACAGCGGCCTGGACTTTGAAATGATCGGGCGGGTCTGCGACGTGGTGAAGGAATGTCTGGAGCTGAGTGTCCAGGTGGGACTGGTGGTTGGCGGCGGCAACTTCTGGCGGGGCGTCAAGGACGGCGGGGGCCGCATGGAGCGGACCAGAGCCGACCATATGGGAATGCTGGCCACGGTGATGAACTGTCTGGCGGTGGCCGATGTCTGCGAGCAGAAGGGCATCCCCGTCCGGGTCCAGACCGCCATTGAGATGCGTTCCATCGCGGAGCCCTACATCCGTTCCCGGGCCATCCGGCATCTGGAGAAGGGAAGGGTGGTCATTTTCGGCTGCGGCACCGGCAATCCCTATTTTTCCACCGATACCGCCGCCGTGCTCCGGGCCGCCGAAATCAGCGCGGACGTCATCCTGCTGGCCAAGAATGTGGACGGCGTCTATTCCGCCGACCCGGTCAAGGACCCCTCTGCCGTTAAATATGATTCCATCACGTATGACGAGGTCCTCTCCCGTCACCTGATGGTGATGGATTCCACCGCCACCTCTCTGTCCATGGATAACCACATTCCGGTTCTGCTCTTCGCCCTCAAGGACCCCCGGAACATCCTCCGGGCCCTCTGCGGCGAAAATGTGGGCACCATCGTCAGGGAGTAACCTGCTGTTTCCGGTGAGACGGAGGGGACAGCCGGGGGGCTGTCTCCGCTTCACAGATGAAAACGGGTCCGTCTCACGGATATGATTTTAAAATTCTGAAAGGAGCTTTTCATGATGTTAAAGGATGAATACAAGGTTTACGAGGAAAAGATGAAGAAGAGTATCGACTCTGTGGCCGCCGATTTCGCCTCTGTCCGGGCGGGCCGGGCCAACGCCGCCGTGCTGGACCGCATCATGGTGGACTACTACGGCAGCCCCACCCCCATCCAGCAGATTGCCGCGATTTCCTCCCCGGACCCCCGTTCTCTGGTGATTTCTCCCTGGGATGGTTCCATTCTCAAGGCGATTGAGAAGGCCATTCAGAATTCCGACCTGGGCATCAATCCCCAGAATGACGGCAAGTGCATCCGCCTGTCCTTCCCCCAGCTGACGGAGGAGCGCCGCAAGGATCTGGTGAAGCAGATTCGCAAGTATGCCGAGGGCGGCAAGGTGGCGGTGCGGAACATCCGCCGGGACGCCATGGAAAATTTCAAGAAGCAGGAAAAGAAGTCCGAAATCACCGAGGACGAGATGAAAATGGTGGAAAAGGACCTCCAGAAGCTGACGGACGACAGCTGCAAAAAGCTGGATGAGCTCCTGGAGAAAAAGGAAAAGGAATTGATGGCGGTCTGATGGCCGGGACGAAGAACGAAACGGGGCGGCTTACGCCGCCCCGCAGCTATGAAGCGGGGACAGCCGCCTGATGACAGGGCGGCGCGGAAAGGAGACCCTGAGGTCGTGCGTGTTAAATCTGAATCGGGAACAGGCGGCGGAATGAAAAAAATGCCGGTGCATATCGCAATCATCATGGACGGCAATGGCCGCTGGGCCACCCGCCGGGGTCTGCCCCGCACCGCCGGCCACAAGGCCGGGGCGGAGACGTTCCGCCGCATTGCCACCCACTGCAAGAACATCGGCGTGAAATACCTGACGGTCTACGCCTTTTCCACGGAAAACTGGAAGCGCTCGGAGGCCGAGGTGTCCGCCATTATGGCTCTGCTGAAAAAGTATCTGCTGGAGGCGGTGGACACCATGGAGCGGGACCACATCCGCCTCCACTTCTTCGGGGACATGACCCCCATTTCCCCGGAGCTCCGCGCCCTGGCCCGGGAGACCGACGAGATTACGGAGCATCTTTCCAGCGATGATTTCCAGGCCAACGTCTGCCTGAACTACGGAGGCCGGGACGAGATTCTCCGGGCGGCCCGGCGTTTTGCCGCGGACTGCGCCGCCGGGACACGAAGGCCGGAGGACCTGGACGAAGGGCTGTTTTCCGCCTACCTGGATTCCGCCGGCATCCCGGACCCGGAGCTGATTATCCGGCCCAGCGGGGAACAGCGGCTGAGCAACTTTTTGCTGTGGCAGTGCGCCTATTCGGAGTTCTATGCAACGGACACACTGTGGCCGGATTTCGACGAGGCGGAACTGGACCGGGCCATTGAGGTCTTTCGGAGCCGGGACCGGCGCTTCGGCGGCGTTTCTCTTACCTGAACAGCCCTGATTCCGGCGGGCTGATATCGAGGGGAGCGCGTAAGCGCGGAAGGAAGCACGGCGCGAAAGGAAGCACGGTGCGAAAGTAAGCACGGTGCGAAAGGAAGCATGGCGCGGGAGGGAGGAAAAAATGGATCGAAAAGCGATGGCCCGGGAAACTCTGGAGATTATGGACCGGGGCTTCTATACGCCGGAGGGCGGCGGACAGGAACGGATTTTCATTGGAGAGGACCTGAAGCAGTCCGTCCGGAGCAGCATCCTGATTACCCCCGAAGAGGGCGAAACCATACTGGAGGCCTACCGCGGTCCCGCCGGGCGTCCGAACCCGGAGACCCGGGTGGAAAACCTCTCCACGGTGGAGGCCCTGCGGGCTCTGGCAGCGGAGGGAAAAACCGGCGTCGGTGTGCTGAACTTCGCCAGCGCCAAGAACCCCGGCGGCGGCTTCCTCAACGGGGCCAATGCCCAGGAGGAGAGCCTGGCCGTCTCCAGCACCCTCTATCCCACCCTCACCGCCCATGAGGAATATTACAGGAAAAACCGCGCCCACCGCTCCATGATGTACCTGGATTACGCCATCTACTCCCCGGATGTGGTCTTCTTCCGGGACGGCGGATTCCGGCTGACCCCCGCGCCGGTCAAGGCGGATGTGCTGACCCTGCCCGCTGTCAATATGGGGCAGGTGCTTTTGAAGGGGGAGGACCCGGAGGAGGCCAAGCGGGTTATGCGGCGGAGAATGGGGCTGGCCCTGGCCATCTTCGCCCGGCAGGGGGCGCGCCATTTGATTCTGGGGGCCTTTGGCTGCGGCGTGTTCCGGAACGACCCCCGGGATATTGCGGCCTGGTGGAGGGAACTGCTGGAGGGGGACATGGGAAAGTCCTTCGACTCGGTGTTCCACGCCGTCCTTGACCGTTCCCGGGACCAGCGCTGCATCCGAGCTTTTCATGAATTTCAGGAATTTCAGGAATAAGCGTCCGGCCTGACTGCGAAGGGGGTTGATTTTTTGAAATCGAGAATTCTGGTGGCCGTGGTGGGCGTGCCGGTTCTGCTGTACGTGGTGCTGGCCGCGCCGCCGCTGGTGATGGAGATAGCCTTGGCCGTTCTGGCGTGTATTGGCGGCAATGAGCTGCAAAAATGCGTCAGTGGGAAGGAGCAGAGAACGCTGTTATTGCTGAGCGGACTCTGCGCCGGCCTGACGGTGGTCTGGTATTACAATTCACCGGAGTTTGTGAGAGGGTTGTTTCTGTATGCTGCCCTGATTTTCTTTGGCTACGCTATTTTCAAGGGCGGCGAGGTGAAATTTAGCCAGATTATGGCGGGGCTCTTCGGGAGCATCGCCATCGGCTACTCCTTTTCCGCCTTCCTCCGGCTGGAGGCCTCCGGCGTCCATCGGGCCTGGCTGCTGCTGCCCTTCATCCTCAGCTTCGCCTGCGACACCTTCGCCTTTTTCTCCGGCCTCACCCTGGGAAAGCACAAGCTGGCCCCCAAGGTCAGCCCGAAGAAGACCATCGAGGGCTCCATCGGCGGACTGCTGGGGAATGTGGCCTGCGGCCTGCTGTTCGTCTGGGTGATGGACCGCTTTTTCGGCGGCAGCGCCATCGGCTACGGCCCCATGGCCCTGCTGGCCCTGGCCTGCGGCGTGGTGGCCCAGATTGGCGACCTGAGCTTTTCCCTCATCAAGCGGGAATTCGGCATCAAGGACTACGGACACCTCTTCCTGGCCCACGGCGGCGTGCTGGACCGCTTTGACAGCGTGCTCTTTGTGGCCCCGGTGGTTGAGATACTTTTCAGCTTTCTGAAATAGAATAGGGTATGGATATGAAAGAGGCAAGCAGGAACATTGTGGTCCTGGGGTCCACCGGCTCCATTGGCCGGCAGACTCTGGACGTGGCGGAGCAGCTGGGGCTGCGGGTGTTGGCCCTCACCGCCGATAAAAGCGTGGACCGGATGGAGGCCCAGGCCCGGAAGTTCCGCCCCGGGCTGGTTGTCATGACCAACCCGGAAGCGGCCCGGGACCTGAAAAGCCGTCTGGCGGACACGGAGACCAGGGTGCTGGCGGGCCCTGCCGCTCTGGAGGAGGCCGCCGCGGCGCCGGAGGCGGACACGGTGGTCACCGCCGTGGTGGGCATGGTGGGCCTGCGGCCCACTCTCGCCGCCATTGCGGCAAAAAAACGCATTGCCTTGGCCAACAAGGAGACTCTGGTCTGCGCCGGGGAACTGGTGATGGATGCGGCGGAGAAGAGCGGCGCGGAGATCGTCCCGGTGGACTCCGAGCATTCCGCCATTTTCCAGTGTCTCCAGGGCTGTGGGGACCGGCGGGAGATACGCCGGCTGATTCTGACCTGCTCCGGCGGGCCCTTTTACGGCATGAGCCGGGAAGAGGCGGGCAGAATGACAAGAGAGGACGCCCTGCGTCATCCCAATTGGACCATGGGCCCCAAGATTACGGTGGACTGCGCGACCCTGATGAACAAGGGTCTGGAGGTCATTGAGGCCATGCGGCTTTACCGTCTGCCGCTGGAACAGGTGGACGTGGTGATTCACCGGCAGAGCATCGTTCACTCCCTGGTGGAATTCCGGGACGGGGCGGTGCTGGCCCAGCTGGGGACGCCGGATATGCGCCTGCCCATCCGCTACGCCCTGACCTACCCGGCCCGGGGCGAGAATCCGGCGGAGCCGCTGGACCTTCTGCGCTGTCCGCCGCTGACTTTTGCCCGGCCGGACCGGGAGACGTTCCCCTGCCTTCGTCTGGCGGAGGTTGCGGCGGTCAAGGGCGGGACGGCGTGTACCATACTGAATGCCGCCAATGAAGAGGTAGTCCGGCTGTTTCTGGCGGACCGCATCGGGTTTGACGACATCTTCCGGCTGACCATTGGGGCCATGACGGACATCCCGGTGGTGCTGAATCCCTCCCTGGAGGATATCCTGGCGGCGGACGGGTCGGCTCGGGACTGGGTTCTGAGCCATTGGAAATCTTGATAGTAGGAGCGTTTTTGCGGCATGACTTTCATCTATGTTCTGGCGGCCATTTTGATTTTCGGCCTGCTGATTGCCCTCCATGAGCTGGGGCACTTCACGGCGGCGAAGCTCTGCGGCGTAAGGGTGAACGAGTTCTCCATCGGCATGGGGCCCCTGCTGTGGCACAGGGAAACGGAAGAGACCCAATATTCTTTGCGGCTTCTGCCTGTAGGCGGCTTCTGCGCCATGGAGGGAGAGGACGAGGATACAGGTGATGAACGCGCCTTTGCCCGCCAGGGCTTTTGGAAAAAGCTGGTCATCCTGACTGCCGGAGCCTTCATGAATTTCCTAACGGGGGTGCTGATTCTGCTGGTGCTCTACGCCGGAGAGTCCGCCTTTTATGTGGACCAGATTGTGGGCTTTGCCGACGGCTTCCCCCTGGAGGGGGAGGACGGTCTGATGGTGGGGGACGTCATCTACAAGATTGACGGCTACCGCACCTACATGCGCCGGGACTCGGAGCTCTTCCTTCGGTATAATGACGGTCAGGGCGTAGATATGGTGGTGCTGCGGGACGGGGAGAAGGTGACCCTGAAGGATTTTCCCATGTACCGGAGCACCTACGACGGCCAGGAAGGCAGGTTCGGCCTGTCCATCGGCGGTCTGGAGATTCCCGCCACGGCCTGGACCAAGCTCCAGTTCGGCTGGTATCAGGCCCTGGACTTTGTGCAGCTGGTGTGGTTCAGTCTCGTGCAGCTGGTGACGGGCAACGCGGGCATGAACGATCTCAGCGGCCCGGTGGGCATCGTCACCACCATCACTGAGGTGGGGGCGGCCTCTAAAACGGCCCTGATTGCGGTACAGAACATTGCCTATTTTGCCGCCCTCATTGCGGTGAACCTGGCGGTGATGAACCTGCTGCCCATTCCCGCCCTGGACGGGGGCCGGATTTTCTTCCTGGCCGTGGATGCGGTGACGATGGCCCTTTTTAAACGGAAGGTGCCGGAGAAGTATCAGGCGGCGGTGAACGCGGCGGGACTGGTGATGCTGCTGGGGTTCATGTTTCTGGTGACGGTTCACGATGTGTTTAAGCTGTTCCAATGAGAGAGACGCCGCAACAGATTGTAGCGTAGAAGGAGAAAAGGGTATGGACTTTACACTGAGGCCCTGGCGTCCGGAGGACGCCGCCGCCATTGTGCCTCATGCCAACGATCTGGCGGTGGCGGAGAATCTGCGGGACGTGTTTCCTCATCCCTATACGCCGGCGGACGCGGAGTGGTTTGTTGGCGACTGTGTGGAGCATGAGGGCGAGGGGAGACTGTGCCGGACCATCGTCATTGACGGCCAGGCGGCAGGCAGCGTCAGCCTGTTCCTGGGAAAAGACGTGTATCGGAAGAGCGCCGAGCTGGGCTACTGGCTGGGCCGCGCCTTCTGGGGAAGGGGCGTCATGACCCGGGCGGCGGGGCTGATTTGCGCCGAGGGCTTTCGGACCTGGGACATTGCCCGGATTTACGCCGAGCCCTATGCCGTCAATACCGGCTCCCGGCGGGTGCTGGAGAAGGCGGGCTTCACCCTGGAGGGAACCCTGCGCAGCAGCGTTTTTAAGAACGGAAGGCTGATGGATTCCTGTATTTACGGATTGCTGAGAGAGGAAGCGAAGGCATGACAAAACGCCTGATGGTGGGCAGGGTGCCGGTGGGCGGAGGCGCTCCGGTGAGCATCCAGTCCATGTGCAACACAAAAACCGACGACGTGGCCGCCACGGTGGCCCAGATCAGGGCTCTGGAGGACGCCGGGTGCGAGATCATCCGGGTGGCCATTCCGGACCAGGCGGCAGCGGAGGCGGTGGACCGCATCAAGGAGCAGATTTCCATTCCGCTGGTGGCGGATATACATTTCAATTACAAATACGCCCTCATGTGCGCGGAGCGGGGCATTGACGCCATCCGCATCAACCCCGGAAACATCGGCGGGGAGGACCATGTAAAGGCGGTGGCCGATACATGCCGCGGGAGGAAAATTCCCATTCGTGTGGGGGTTAACGGCGGGTCCCTGGAAAAGGAGCTGCGGGCGAAATACGGCGGCGTTACCGCCGAGGCGCTGGCGGAGAGCGCCATGGGTCACGTGCGGCTGCTGAACAAGTTCGACTTTGACGACATCTGCATCTCCGTCAAGTGCTCCGATGTGCCCCTGACCATGGCGGCCTACCGCATGCTGAGCGAGCGGACGGATTACCCCTTGCATCTGGGCGTCACCGAGGCGGGCACCCCCTCCATGGGCATGGTGAAATCCGCCATGGGCATCGGGGGCCTGCTTTGCCTGGGGATAGGCGACACCATCCGGGTCACCCTCACCGCCGACCCCATAGAGGAAATATATGCCGCCCGGAAGATTCTGCGGGCGGCGGGTCTTCGGAAAGAGGGTGTCAACCTCATCGCCTGCCCCACCTGCGGCCGGACCCGCATCGACCTGATTCCCATGGCGGAGGAGGTGGAACGGCGTCTGGCGGGCTGCAAAAAGAACATCACGGTGGCGGTGATGGGCTGCGCCGTCAACGGCCCCGGAGAGGCCGCCGCGGCCGATATCGGCATTGCCGGCGGCAGGGGAGAAGGGCTGCTGTTCCGAAAAGGTGAAATCCTTTACAAGGTCCCCCAGGAGCAGCTTGTAGACGCGCTGATGAAGGAGATTGAACAGCTGTGATCCCCCTGCGGAAATGATAAGTTAGGAATTGAGGATATGTCGAGAAACATCCCGTTTTTTGAAATGTTCGCGGAGCTCCAGGCGTCCCCGGAGCTGCGGCTCAGGCTGGCAGGGGCGCTGCTGACCTATGCCCAGATCAGCCAGAAGGACCTTTCCATAGAGCTGCGCCTGACCGTCCGGGACGCATTGACCCCGGAGGAGCTCCAGTCCCTGAAATCCATGATTGGAGCGGTTTACGGCTTCAGCCATGTGGAGATCGCGGAGACTGTCGCGGAGCCGGAGCATGACGTCTGGCCCGGCGGCGGTCAGGCGGAACAGGCCGGCAGGCTTGAGAAATCGGAGAAACCGGAGAAGCCGGAGAAACCGAAAAAACCGGGCGGCGGACCCGCCGCCGGGCAGCGGCCCTCCGACGGAAAAGCGAAAAAAGGGTCCCGGAAGAATCTCACGGCGCTGCTGGGGAACCCCATTAAGGGCCGCCCCATTCCCATGAAGGAGCTTAACCTGAAAATGGGGGCCGCTGTGGTGGAGGGGAAGGTGTTTGCCTTTGAGTGCCGGGAGACCCGGCGGCCCGGAATGTGGCGGCTGAGCTTTGACATGACGGACTACACCAATTCCGTCACCGTCCAGAAGAATCTCACCGCCAAGGAGGCCCAGAGGCTGGAGCGCTCCATCCACACCGGCATGTGGCTGCGGGTTCAGGGAAAAATGGAGCCCACCTGGGATGGAAAGGATATCCAGCTGAACCCGCTGCATATCAACGAGGCCGAGCACGACGCCCGGCAGGACACTGCCCCGGAGAAGCGGGTGGAGCTTCATCTGCACACCCAAATGAGCAATATGGACGCCCTCACCGATACCAAGGAGGCTGTGAAAACGGCTATCCGCTGGGGCCATCCCGCCATTGCCATTACGGACCACGGCTGCGCCCAGTCCTTCCCCGCGGCCTGGAAGGCGGCGGGAGATAAGATTAAAATTCTTTATGGCGTAGAAGGCTATTTCATCAACGATCTGGACGACCGGCTGGCGGTCCACGGCCAGGGAGACGGTTCCCTGGAATCGGAGATCGTCTGTTTTGACATTGAGACCACTGGCTTGAAGGCAAACCGGGACGCTATCATTGAGATTGGCGCGGTGGTGCTGCGGAAGGGGGAGCTGGCGGAGGAATTCCAGACCTTTGTGGACCCGGAGTGCCGCCTGATGCCGGATACCATCGGCCTCACAGGCATCACTGAAGAAATGCTGAAGGACGCTCCCTCTCTCAGGGAGGCGCTGGAGGCGTTTTTGAAGTTCGTAGACGGACGGCCTCTGGCGGGGCACAACGTGGAGTTCGACATCAGCTTCATCCGGGAGGGCTGCGCACGGGTGGGGCTGGCCTTCCGCCCCACGTATGTGGACTCTCTGATTCTGGCCCAGAATCTGCTGCCGGAGCTGAAGAAACACAAGCTGGATATTGTGGCGGAGCATCTCCAGCTGCCCGCCTTCAATCACCACCGGGCTTTGGCGGACGCCGGGGCGGTGGCCTATATGCTGCCCCATTTCTGGAAGCGGCTCCATGAGTCCGGGGTCCATACCATTCAGGCCGTCAACGCCGAGATGGAAAAGCTGCGGCCCCAGGGGAATCGGGTCAAGCGGAGACCCAAGCATATCATTCTTCTGGCCCGGAACAAGACGGGTCTGAAAAACCTCTACCAGATGATTTCCGCCTCCAACCTCAAATTTTTCCGCCAGAAGCCCCTGATACCCAAGAGCTTTCTGAACCAACACCGGGAGGGGATCATCGTCGGCTCCGCCTGCGAGGCGGGAGAGCTGTTCCAGGCGGTGAAGGATTTCAAGGACTGGGACGAGCTGAAGCGCATTGCCTCCTATTACGATTACCTGGAGATTCAGCCCATTTGCAACAACATGTTCATGCTCCGGAAGGGCGAGGTCCAGACGGAGGAGGACCTGCGGAATTTCAACCGCACCATTGTCCGTCTGGGGGAGGAGCTTCAAAAGCCCGTCTGCGCCACCGGAGACGTTCACTTTCTGGAGCCGGAGGACGAGGTATACCGCCACATCATTCTGGCCTCGAAAAAGTATCCGGACGCCAACGAGTCCCTGCCCATCTACTTCAAGACCACGCAGGAGATGCTGGAGGAATTCAGCTACCTGGGGGAGGAAAAGGCCTATGAGGTGGTGGTGGCCAATACCCGGCTGGTGGCGGACCAGATCGAGACCTTTGAGCTGCTGCCGGGGGACCTGTTTCCCCCCCGGCTGGAGAACTCCAGAGAGGACCTGAACCGTCTGGTCTGGGAGAAGGTGCACCGGCTCTACGGCGAGGAGCCGCCCCAGCTGATTGTAGACCGGCTGAATATAGAGCTGGGGGGCATTCTGGGAAAATACGACGTGGTGTATATGTCCGCGCAGAAGCTGGTGCAGCGGTCCCTGGAAAACGGATATCTGGTGGGCTCCCGGGGCTCCGTGGGCTCGTCTCTGGCGGCCTATATGTCCGGCATCACGGAGGTGAACTCCCTGCCGCCCCACTACCGCTGCCCTCAATGCAGGAACAGCGAGTTCATTCAGGACGGCTCCTATGGCTGCGGCGCGGACATGCCGGATAAAATCTGCCCCGTCTGCGGGACGCCGTATGAAAAGGACGGCTTCGACATCCCCTTTGAGACCTTCTTGGGCTTCGGCGGCGGCAAAGTGCCGGATATCGACCTGAATTTCTCCGGCGAATACCAAGCCCGGGCCCACCGCCACGCCATTGAGATGTTCGGTGAGACCCAGGTTTTCCGGGCGGGCACCATTGGCACTCTGGCGGACAAGACCGCCTATGGCTTTGTCAAGAAGTATCTGGAGGAAAACGGCCTCACCGCCTGCCGGGCGGAGGAAAACCGGCTGACCCAGGGCTGCGTGGGGGCCCGCCGGACCACCGGCCAGCACCCCGGGGGACTGGTGGTGGTGCCGGACGACATGGACATGGAGGACTTCTGTCCCGTCCAGCACCCGGCGGACGCGGGGGAGTCCGACACCATCACGACCCATTTTGAATATCACTCCATGGAGGCCAACCTGCTGAAGCTGGATATGCTGGGACACGATGACCCCACCATGGTGCGGATGATGCAGGACATCACCGGCGTGGATCCCCAGAAGATTCCCCTGGACGACCCGGATACCATGTCCATTTTCACCTCCAGCAAAATCCTGGGCTATGAGAATGACGAGGTCCTGGGTCCCACCGGGGCGGTGGCCATTCCGGAGTTCAACACCAAGTTCACACGGCAGATGCTGGTGGACACCAAGCCCAAGGATTTCAATACCCTGGTGCGGCTGTCCGGCTTCTCCCACGGTACCGATGTGTGGGCGGGCAACGCCCGGGAACTGATTCTCAGCGGAACGGCCAGCGTTCTGGAGACGGTGGGCTGCCGGGACGACATCATGCTCTATCTGATTTCCAGGGGCCTGGACCCGAAGATGAGCTTCAAAATCATGGAGTCCGTCCGAAAGGGCAAGGTCAAAAAGGGCGGCTTCGAGGACGGATGGGTGGAGGCCATGAAGGAGCACGACGTACCGCCCTGGTATATTGATTCTCTGGCGAAGATCGGCTATCTGTTCCCCAAGGCCCACGCCGTGGCCTATGTCATGATGGCCTTCCGGATTGCCTGGTACAAGGTGCACAAGCCCCTGGCCTTTTACGCCACCTTCTTCTCCGTCCGGGCCAAGGCCTTTGACGCCGAATTCTGCTGCGCCGGAAAGGACGCGGTGAAGCGGAAAATCCGGGAGATTGAGAACAATAAAAGCGCCACCGCCGTGGAACAGAACCTGATGACCACCCTGGAGGTCTGCTATGAGTTCTACCTTCGGGGCTTCCACTTCGACACCATCGACATCTACCGTTCCGACGCGACCAGGTTTGTCATTACGGACAACGGCCTTCTGCCGCCCTTTACCACGGTTCACGGCCTGGGCGAGGCGGCGGCGCTGGACACGGTGGAGAAGCGGAAGGGAAGGGAGTTTATCTCCATCGACGAGTTTTCCACCTGCTGCAATAAGCTCTCCAAGACCCACATTGAGCAGCTGAAGGCCCTGGGGGCCTTCGCGGGGATGCCGGAGACGAGTCAGATGACGCTTTTCTGAATGGACCAAAAAGGAGGCCGCGGGTGTGTGGATGCCGGTTTCGGCGCTGCTTCTGTCATGCGTTCTGGCAGTTCTTTTTGCCTGCCTGCTGCTTGGCTTCTGGACGCTGTTCGGGGCAGGCATCCTGCGCCTGCCGCTTTACCTTGCGCCCCGTCTGACGGCGGCATACCGGCTGAGGCGGTTCCTCCGCTCCGGCAAAAAGGTCCGGGTGGCCGGCTTCGGGGACCCGGAAGCGGGGGAGGAGCCCGGTTTTCATCTGGTGTTCGATGGAACCCCCGGGCAGGACAGCGGGCTGACGGCGCTCCTGTTTTCTGAAATCGAGCCCCGGAGCCTTGCTGAAAACGCGGCGGCTTTTCAGGGAATTCAGGGAAGGACGGCGGAGGCCTACTGTTACTTGAACAGCCTGACAGGGGTTCAGCTGACAGGAACGCTGGAGGCGGGGGATGACGGGCTTCGCCTCCTCGTCCGCAGAATCAGGCTCTCCGGCAGGGAAAAGGAGATTTTCCTCAAATGAGGACGCGGAAGAACGGTTTTGTATATTTTCGTTATGGACTTCCGGAGGAAAAGGGTGTATACTTGGATGTCGAAAAAACGAAAGGAGCATACCGTAATGCTGAGCGAAAAAGTTGCCGCCCTGCTGAATGAGCAGATCAACAAGGAGTTTTACTCCGCCTATCTCTATTTGGATTTCTCCAATTTCTTTGAGGCCCGGGGTCTGGACGGTTTTGCCAACTGGTACAAGATTCAGGCCCAGGAGGAGCGGGATCATGCCATGCTCTTCTATCAGTACCTGCACAACAACAACGCCAAGGTGACCCTGGGAGCCATCGCGCAGCCGGACAAGGAGCTGAGCAGCGATATGGCGGTGCTCCAGGCCGGTCTGGAACATGAGCTGTATGTGACAGGCCTGATTAACGATATCTATGCCGCCGCCCATGAGGTGAAGGACTTCCGGACCATGCAGTTCCTGGACTGGTTCGTGAAGGAGCAGGGCGAGGAAGAGGACAACGCCAACGACCTGATCTCCAAGATGGAGCTCTTCGGTTCCGACCCCAGGAGCCTGTACATGCTTAACAGCGAGCTGGCCGGCCGGGTGTACAGCGCGCCGTCTCTGGTGCTGTAAGGCAGAGAGAAAACACAGTGAAAGCGAAGGGCCCGAGAGATACGTCTCGGGTCCTTTGACAGGCTGAGGCCGCCCCTTCGGGCGGCCTCCTGTGTTATGCGGCGGGCGTTCAAAGTCCGAAATCCTGAAAAATACCGTACCAGTAGACCTGACAGCGGGTACGCGCCAAGGCTTCGCTTGATATCCTCTCTCCGTTTTTGCGCCTCTTATACAGGTCCAGCATGGGAGAAAAGTCATTTTCCGAGAGCCGCCGCCGACCGCTGATGCTGCTTTTGGGGTCATGGCTCCTGCCTGACTCCACATAGATGGTTCCGCCTTCTTCATAGGCATAAAACCAGCGGGGCCTGTACCCAGGGCGGACGGGAGCGGTGGGAATATCTCGAGGGCTCGTGTGCAGCTCAGCCGCAATCTCCTGATAGGACGCCATCAGCCATCCAGCTTCCCGTTGCACCTGGCCAGAAATCTGTCGTTGTTGATAATGGCCCTGGTGTGGGTCCCCTTGCCGATGGGGCCCTTTTCGTCCCAGGCGGAGACCTTGAAGTCCACCATTTTGCCATTCTCCGAGACGCTGATGATTTCCGCCTCGGCCCAGACCTTCATGCCCACAGGGGTAGGGGCGTCGTGGCTGATGTCCAGACGGGTGCCCACGCTGCCCTGCTCCTCAGCCAGAAAGGTCTGGAGGGCCGTCAGAGCGGCGTTTTCCATCATGGCCGCCATAAAGGGCGTGCCGAACACCGGCAGGGTCCCGGAGCCTGCGGCGGCTGCGGTGAGCTGCTGGGTGACTGTCTGTTCCAGCTGGCATTTTGTTCCAATCATAATCATAGTGAAATCTCCTACTGTGTCCGTGCCGCAGAAAAGGGCGGCAGGCATTTGTTTTGTCAGATACCCAGCTCTGTCCAGAGCTCGTTGTACAGCTGCCGGGTCTCGAAGGGCAGAACCAGATAGGCCTCGCAGCGCTCCAGCACCTCCGGAGGGGCGGCGATGATGTCATAGTCCGCCGGGTCCAGCTCCTCTTCGTACAGCTCCTGATAGTAAGCGGGATACTGCTCCAGGGCCTCCTGGTTGGGGGAGCCGTACCAGAGGTAGTCCATGTTGGCAAGGTTTGCCTCTGTGGAGGCGATGAAGTTAATCCAGGCCATGGCCTCGTCATAGTGGGGGGCGTCCTTCAGCACGCACATGGCGTCCATGAACCAGTTGGAGCCCTCCTCCGGCACCGCAAAGCAGAGGTCCTCGTTATTTTCCCGCATGGTGAGGTAGTCCCCGGCGTAGTATACGCCGATGGCGGCGTTGCCGCCCTCCAGCTTCTGGAAAATCTCGTCCATGACGAAGGACTGATAGACGCCCCGGTTTTTCGCGTCCTTGAGAAGCTGGAAGGCTTCCCGCAGTTCCGTTTCGTCGGTGGTGTTCAGGGAATAGCCCAGGTAGCTCAGGGCCGTAGCCATGGCGTCCCGGGAGTTGCGGAACATCAGCACGTTTCCGGCATACTGGTCGTCGAAGAGGACGGACCAGCTGGTAACGGGCCCGTTTACCATGGTTTCATTGTAGATGATGCCCACGGTGCCCCAGGCATAGGGAACGGAATAGCGCTCCTGGGGGTCGTAGGTCAGGCCCTTAAAGCGGTCCGAGATAAGGGCGTAGTTGGGAATCTGGCTGAAATCCAACTCCGACAGCATGTTTTCCTCAATCAGCTGGGAAATCATGTAATCGGAGGGGACGATGACGTCGTAATCTCCCGCGCCGCTCTTCAGCAGGGAGTAGAGGGTTTCGTTGCTCTCGGCGGTCTGGTAGTTGACGATGATGCCGGTTTCCTCTTCAAATTGGGTAATCAAATCCTCGTCGATATACTCGCCCCAGCTGCATACATTAACCACCGGCTGTGCGTTGGTGGCCCCAGTGAGGAGCACCACCGCCGCCAGGAAGCAGGCCGCCAGGGCTCCCGCCGCGCCCCGGCGAAGCTTCCTGCCGCGGGGCGTGTCAAAGAACTGGCTGAAACGGCTGGAGACGGGCCTGTGCTCCTCTCCTCTCCGCTCTGCCCGGGCCTCCCGGAGGTTGACCACCACCAGCAGGGCCAGCACTGTGATGAAGAGCAGGGTGGATATGGCGTTGATCTCCGGCGTCACCCGCTTTTTCGTCATGCCGTAGATGGTCATGGCCAGGGTGGAGGAGGAGGAACCGGCGGTGAAATAGCTGATGATGAAGTCGTCCACGCTCATGGTGAAGGCCGTCAAAGCGCCGGAGGTGATGCCGGGCTTGATTTCCGGCAGGATGACCTTCCAGAAGGCCTGCATCCAGGTGCAGCCCAGGTCCATGGCGGCGTCCACCAGGTTTTTATCCATCTGCCGCAGCTTGGGTCCCACGGAGAGAATCACGTAGGGGATGTTGAAGGTGACGTGGGCAATCAGAAGTGTGCCGAAGCCCAGAGTCAGCCGCTCCGGCAGGACGATCAGGCCCTGAACGCCGTTGAACCAGATGGCAAAATCACTCCAGAAGGTGAAGAAAGCCACGAAAAACAGGCACATGGCTACGCCCGTCACAATGTCGGCGTTCATCATGGGGATGTTGTTCACCGTGTTCAGCAGGTTCCGGGACCGCCGCCGGAGGCTGTAGAAGCCGATGGCGGCGAAGGTGCCGGCCACGGTGGCGATGGCGGTGGCCAGCAGGGAGACCAGCAGCGTCGTGTAGACGCTGCGCATGATCAGCCGGTTGCGGAACAGCTCCCGGTACCAGTCCAGGGAAAAGCCGCTCCAGACGACGTTGCTGTTGCCTCTGTTGAAGGAGAAGACAATCAGAAGGAAAATAGGGGCGTAGAGGAAGAGGAACACCAGGGCGGTAAAGACCCGGCTCACAATCGAATTCCGGCGTTTCACAGCATCACCGCCTGTTCCTCGCCCTCACCGAAGCGATTCATCACCACCATGCAGACCACGACAATCAGCATCATTACCAGGGAGATGGCGGCGCCCAGCTGGGGGTTATAGGCTCCGCCCAGGAACTGCTGTTCAATCAGGTCCCCCAGAATCATCTCCGTGCCGCCGCCCAGCATTTTGCTGATGGCAAAGGTGGAGACCGAGGGGACGAAGACCATGGTGATGCCGGAGAGGACCCCCGGCAGGCTCAGGGGCAGAATGACCTTGCGGAAGACGCTGAGGGCGTCGGCCCCCAGGTCCCGGGCCGCCTCGATGAGGGACCCGTCCAGCTTGACAATGACGGAGTAGATGGGCAGAATCATGAAGGGCAGGTAGTTGTACACCATGCCCAGAATCACAGCCCCCTGGGTGTTCATCATGGGGAAATAGCTCAGCTCGGTTCCAAAGAGGCTGTTGTACAGGTGAATCAGGCCGATTTTCTGAAACAGCCGGTTCAGAAGTCCGTTGTTTTCCAGAATGGACATCCAGGAATAGGTCCGCAGCAGAAAGTTGATCCACATGGGCAGCATGATGAGCACCATGGCGGCCCGCTGGAAGCGGGGCCCCTCCTTGCTCATGACATAGGACACAGGGTATCCGATCAGCAGGCAGATCAGCGTGGCAATCAGGGCCAGCTTGAAGGAGCGGCCGAATACCACGGCATAGGTGCCCATCCGGGCGAAATTGTCCAGAGTGAAGCCGCCGGCGTCGCTGGAAAAGGCATAAATCACCACCAGGACAATGGGGGCCACCACGAACAGGGCCATCCAGACCACATAGGGGACGGCAAACCGGGAGAGCTTATGATTCATCCCCGCTGCCCTCCTCCGGCTCCACCACATCCAGCTCGTCGTATTCGTCCGAGAAGGAGGAATAATCGCCAAACATGCCGGAATACGGGCTCTTTTTCATGACATGGATGCCGTCGGGGTCAATCTTGATGCCGATGCGGGCGCCCACGGGAGAGTGGTCCGTGGTCTGAATCAGCCACTTGAAGCCCCGGAAATCCACAATGATGTCGTACTGCATCCCCTTGAAGGTGACGTTGGTGACGGTGCCGGTCAACTGGCCCTGCTCCACAGGAACAATGTCGATGTCCTCCGGGCGGATGACCACATCCACCGGCTCGTTTTCGGCAAAGCCCCCGTCCAGACAGGGGAACTGACGGCCATACATCTGAACCAGGTGGTCCTGAACCATCAGCCCGTCGATGATGTTGGACTCCCCGATAAAGTCCGCCACAAAGGCGTTTTTCGGCTCGTTGTAGATATCCTCGGGGGTGCCGATCTGCTGGATGGAGCCCTTGTCCATGACAACGATAGTGTCGGACATGGTGAGGGCTTCCTCCTGGTCATGGGTGACATATATAAATGTGATGCCCACCTGCTGCTGAATGCGCTTCAGTTCAATCTGCATATCCTTCCGGAGCTTGAGATCGAGGGCGCCCAGGGGCTCGTCCAGCAGCAGCACCTTGGGCCGGTTTACCAGAGCCCTGGCAATGGCCACCCGCTGCTGCTGGCCGCCAGAGAGGGCGTCAATGCGCCGGTTTTCAAAGCCCTTGAGGCTGACGGCTTCCAGCATCTCCATGACTCTGGAGCGGATTTCCTCCTCCGGAAGCCGGTTCCTCCGTTTTCCGGAGGCGTCCGGCAGACGCTGCATCCGAAGACCAAAAGCGATGTTCTCAAATACGTTCAGATGGGGAAACAGAGCGTATTTTTGGAACACCGTGTTGATCTGCCGCTTGTGAGGCGGGACATCATTGATCCTCACACCGCCGAACAGAACGTCTCCCGACGCAGGGGTCGTGAAGCCGCCGATAATCCGCAGCGTGGTGGTTTTGCCGCACCCGCTGGGTCCAAGCAGTGTGAGGAATTCTTTGTCATTGATGTAGAGATTTAAGTGATCGAGAACCAGCTCGTCGTCGTACGCCATGCAGAGATCCCGCAGGCGAATCAACTCTTTGGACATGTATCCTCCCCCGTTTCATTGTTTGTTTCGCCCCAAACCGAACTCGGTTCCGGCTGCTCTTGATGAAATTCAAAAACACGGGCCCTGCCGGGAACACAGGACCGGGATGGGACATTGATTTTCAGCCTCTTTCCTCTGTTGAGTTTTGGGAAACTTTCTCGTCGAAATTCAGCAATGACTGCATGATAACGAAAGTGCCGGGAAATGTCAAGAGAATATCTGTATTTTATGAACAAATTTTAACGTGCCGGGAAATACTTTTCCCGAAAGGGCACGTCCTCCACCGTGAAGGTCCTGCCCCGCAGGTAGTTCAGCATTCCGGCGTCCGTGGGCAGGGAGAAGGCCAGCTGATAGGCGTACAGGGCCTGACGGGTCTCCTGATAGCGGCGGTTCACATCGCCCCTTCCATACTTTCCGTCTCCCAGCAGGGGACAGCCCAGGGCGGCCATGGAGACGCGAATCTGGTGGGTCCGGCCCGTCAGTAGCCGGCAGCGCACCAGGGACAGCTCCCCCCGGGTCTCCAGGGTCTCATAGAGGGTGACGGCGGTTTTGCCGCCGGGGACGGGACGGCGGTGGAAGGTGACCAGCTTTTGCGCCTCGTCCTTGGTGAGGAAGCCCTCGATTTTTCCGGCGGCGGGCTGAGGACGGCCCACCGTGACGCAGAGATAGGACTTTTCCAGTTCATGGTCCCGGATTTTTTCGTTGAGAATCCGCAGGGTTCCGGCATTTTTGGCCGCGATGACAATGCCGCCTGTGTTCCGGTCGATGCGGTTGCACAGGGCGGGGGCAAAGGCGTTTTCCTGCCGGGGGTTCCACTCCCGTTTCTGGTAGAGATAGGCCTGGATATGGTTGATGAGGGTGTTGACCTTTTCGGTTTCGTCGGCATGGACCACCAGGCCGGGCCGCTTGTCCGCCAAAAGCAGGTTTTCGTCCTCATAGACGATGGTCAGACGGGGCTGAAAAATGGAGAGGAAGAGATTTTCCTCTCGGGGCTTGTCAAAGAACTCGTCGTTGATATATAATTGAAGCACATCCCCGGCCTGGAGCCGGACGTCCCGTTTGGAGCCCCTGCCATTGACCTTCACCCGCTTGAGGCGGATGTATTTTTGCAGCAGGGCAGGGGGGAGAAGAGGCAGGTTCTTGGCCACGAAGCGGTCCAGACGCTGCCCGGCGTCATTTTTTCCAATGGTAAACTCCCGCATGACGGACCTCCTGAGGATATTTTGTCCATCATACCTGTTTTGGGGGAAAATGTAAAGGAGGAAAGCGGAGATGTCCGCGGGGATTTTCGGCCGGTTTTTTTCAGCCGGCGGCGGGACTTTGTATACAAGACGGTTAAGAACCTGTATTCACAACCTCTGAACGCTGTCTGGACGGCCTTTTTCCCGCCATACCGCGTCGATTTCCCTTGCAATCCGTCAGGATTGCTGCGGAAAATCTTCTTGTCTGACAGGAAAAATCCCTGTCCATCCAGCATCCCACGGCTATGAATACAGGTTCTAAGAAAGTTCCCGGGCGGCGGCAAAAGCGGCCTGGAATATGGCCTCGGTCTCCATGGCGTATAGCTCCATCAGCATGTCCAGACAGCACTGAAAGTCTCTTTTCTCCGGCTCTGCCAGGGAGGTTTTGAGGCGTTCCTCCAGCTGTGCCAGGCAGGCGGTGAGATGGGCGTGTTCGTCGTATTTCATGTAGCGCCAGATATGACGATGGCCGACGTATTCGTAAAGGTTCTGCATCAGGGGTGACATAGGATTACCTCCTTATAAGCTGAAAAGTTGCCCTCAAAGTTCGTATATATCATATACGAACTTTGGAGGCAAGTCAAGAGGTTTTGCCATGAAAATTTTTGCACAGCGGGTCAAGCTGCTACGCCAGGAGTTTAAGAAAACCCAAAAAGAAATGGCCGAATATTTAGAAGTCGGCCTTCGGGCGTACCAGTATTATGAGGGCGCAAAGCACTATCCGGATGTTCCCGGCCTGATAAAAATGGCAGACCTGTTTGGCGTTTCGACGGACTATCTGCTGGGCCGGAGCGACATACGGTAGGGGACGGATTCGGTTACGCGAAAGAGGGCGGATTCGGTTATGCGGAATGGGCCGCCGAGGGCGGCGGCCCCTACGAAAGACCGTGTGTAGGGGGCGGCCTCTGCGCCGCCCCGTGTTCCGGGCCCGAGCCGAGCCGCCGATGAGAAAGGGGCCGCGCCGTTAATGAAAGACGGGCCGGGACAGAGCCCGGCCCCTACACAGGACCGCTGGAGACCGCCGGTTAGACGAGCGGTAGGGGGCGGACAAAAAAATTTTTGCCCCCCATTGCATGGAAACGTGCAACAAACAGGCGGAGTACGCCCAGCATCAAGAGAGGCCCGCCGAGAACGGCAGCGACCCGCGCCCCGTGATCAGCGTTTCCGAATGCGGAGCGGGGCGGGACGAGCACCAGGGAGGCGGAAGGCCTGTGACTGACAGAAAAACAAGACCCTTATGGAGGTGAACGGATGGAAGCGACGGTAATCGGCGCCGGTCTGGCCGGCAGCGAGGCCGCCTGGCAGCTGGCCCGGCGGGGCGTCCGGGTGACGCTCCGGGAGATGAAGCCGGAGAAGAAGACCCCGGCTCACACAACCGATTATTTTGCCGAGCTCTGCTGTTCCAACTCCCTGCGGAGCGACCAGCTGGAGAACGCGGTGGGCCTTTTGAAGGAGGAGCTGCGGCGGCTGGACTCTCTGATCCTGTCCTGCGCCGACGCCACACGGGTGGAGGCCGGCGGGGCCCTGGCGGTGGACCGCCACGGCTTTGCCCGGATGGTGACGGAGCGTGTGGCCGGACACCCCAACATCACCGTGGTCCCCGGCGAGGTGACGGACTTTCCGGAGGGGGAGGTGGTGACCGCCTCGGGACCCCTGACCTCCGACATTCTGGCGGAGCGGCTGCGGGAGCTGCTGGGGGAGGAGTCCGCACTGCATTTCTACGACGCGGCGGCCCCTCTGGTGTCCGCCGGGAGCGTGGACATGGAAAAGGCATGGATGGGCTCCCGCTATGACCGGGGGACGGCGGATTATGTCAACTGCCCCATGGATGAGGCGGAATACGACGCCTTTTGGCAGGAGCTGATCCGCGCAGAGGAGGCGGAGGTCCACGGCTTCGAGGACAAACAGGTATTTGAGGGCTGCATGCCCGTGGAGGTTATGGCCCGGCGGGGCCGGGAAACCCTGTGCTATGGGCCGCTGAAGCCCCGGGGGCTGAAGGACCCCCGGACGGGGAAGGAGCCCTACGCGGTGGTGCAGCTGCGGCGGGACAACCGGGAGGGCAGCATCTATAACCTGGTGGGCTTCCAGACGCATCTGCGGTTCCCGGAGCAAAAGCGGGTGTTTTCCATGATTCCCGCCCTCCATGACGCGGAATTCCTCCGCTACGGAGTCATGCACCGGAACACATTTTTGAATTCTCCCCGGCTGCTGGACCGCTATTACCGGCTGAAAAAGGAGCCCCGCATCACCTTTGCCGGGCAGATGACCGGGGTGGAGGGCTACGTGGAATCCGCCGCCAGCGGCTTTCTGGCAGGCGTGGAGCTGGCCCGGCGGCTGCGGGGCCTGCCGCCGGCGGATTTCCCCCGGGAGACCGCCGTGGGGGCCCTGGCGCTGTATGTGTCCAATGAGTCGGTGACGGCGTTCCAGCCCATGAATATCAATTTCGGCATCATGCCGCCTCTGGATCACCGGGTCCGGGGGAAACGGAACAAAAACGCGGAGCTGTCCCGGCGGTCCTTGGAAATCATCGAGGGGCTGAAGGGGACTGTGCTGGAGGGAATTACGGAGTAATGAGGAATTAGGAGTTAGGAGTTAGGAATTAGGAGAGACTGAAATGACGGAACAATTCCTCATTCCAAATTCCTCATTTCTAATTGAAAGAGAGACAGGGAGGAACTGGCATGAAGATTATCGTAGACGCCATGGGCGGCGACAACGCCCCGGGGGCGATTGTGCAGGGAGCGCTGGAGGCCCACAGGGTCCACGGCGCAGACGTGATTCTGGTGGGCCGGGCGGCGGAGGTGCTGCGGGCCGTGGAGCAGTGCGGCGAGAAAAACCTGCCCGCCGGGGTGGAAATCCGGGACGCCTCGGAGGTGGTGGAGATCGCGGACAACCCCGCCAGGGTGTTTTTGAAGAAAAAAGACTCCTCTCTGGCCGTGGGCCTGCGGATGCTGCGGGACGGCGAGGGGGACGCCCTGGTGTCCGCCGGGTCCACCGGGGCCCTGCTGGCGGGGGCCACTCTGATTCCCAAGACCATCAAGGGCATCCGCCGGGCGGCCATGGGGCCGGTCATTCCCACCGCCGGGGGCCGGGCCATTCTCTGTGACTGCGGGGCCAATACCGACTGCACGCCGGAATTCCTGCTTCAGTTCGCCTATCTGGGGAGCTATTACGCCAAGCGGGTTCTGAAGGTGGAGAACCCCCGGGTGGGTCTTCTGAACATCGGGGCCGAGCCGGAGAAGGGGGACCAGCTCCGCCGGGAGACTCACGCCCTGCTGACGGCGGCAGGGGAGGCGGGGCGCATCCGCTTCGTGGGCAACATCGAGGCCAACGACGCCATGCTGGGCGGGGCGGACGTGCTGGTGGCCGACGGGTTTGCCGGCAACATCATGCTGAAATCCCTGGAGGGCACCGGGAAGTTCCTGCTGAAGGAGCTGAAAAAGGTGTTCCTCTCCAGCGCCAAGACGAAAATCGCGGCGGGACTGGTGAAGGGGGACCTGGCGGCGATGAAAAAGCTGCTGGACCCCAGCGAAATCGGCGGCACGCCCTTCCTGGGCATCTCCAGGCCCGTGGTCAAGGCTCATGGCTCCTCCGACGCCCACGCCATCTGCAACGCGGTGCTCCGGGCGAAGGAGTACGCCGAGAGCGGTTTCATTGCCGACATTCAGGCAAATATCGAATCCATGAAGGTGGAGTGAGACCGCCGGAATTTAGACAAAATGTGGTGGATGCCTCTTGACAGAGAGGCGGCAGTTGCGTATGATGGGCTCGTGACAATATGCAGGGGGACGTCCCCAAAATTTCCTGAGGAGTGAAGCAAGCAATGTCAAACGAAGAGATTTTTCAGGTTTTGCAGAACCTCGTAGCGGAGCAGTTCGCCAAGGACGCCGAGGAGATCACCATGGACACCGCCTTTGAGGGCGACCTGGGGGCTGACTCCGTGGACCTGGTGGAATTGGTCATGGCCATGGAAGAGGAATTTGAGGTCGGCGAAATCGAGGAAGAGGAGCTGAGCGCTCTGAAAACTGTGGGCGACGCGGTGAACTACATCGCCGGCAGGCTCAATAAATAAGACTGATATTTGAAAAAGCCCGGAGGCGCCGCCCTGGAGCGGCGCTCACTCTGTCGAAAAGCCCTGTCGAAAGCGCCTGATTGAAAAAGCCTTTTCGGCAGAGTGAGCCAGGGGTTCAAAGCCTTGAGAAGGGTTTTGAAAACGTCCTGATTGCAGACGGGGGGAACCCCTGACAGGTTCCCCCCTCCTTTCCGCCGCGTATGATTGACAGTCTCAGACGCCGCCCTGGGGCGGCGTTTCCGGACTTTTAGAGAGGACCATCATGCTGGAATTGGAAAAACTGGAAAACCTGGAAGAAAAACTGAATTATGACTTCCATGACCCGGCCCTTCTGGAGGAGGCACTCTGCCACAGCTCTTATGCCAACGAGCACCGGACTGCCGGGCTCGCCAGCAACGAGCGCCTGGAATTTCTGGGGGACTCCGTTTTGGGCTTCGTGTCGGCGGAATGGCTCTTTGCCCAGCATCCGGATTTGCCGGAGGGAGACCTGACCCGCATCCGGGCGGCTCTTGTGTGCGAGCAGAGCCTGTACGAGGTGGCGCGGCAGCTGGACCTGGGCCGCTACTTGAAGCTGGGCCGGGGAGAAGAGGCCGGCGGCGGCCGGACCCGGACTTCCATTCTGGCAGACGCCACCGAGGCCGTTTTTGCCGCCGTCTATCTGGATGGAGGCATCGCCGCTGCGTCGGCGCTGATTCACCGCTGTCTCCTGGACGCGGAGCGGGAGGAAGAGGTGGAGGAGCGCCGCCGGGACTACAAGACCGCCTTGCAGGAGCGGGTACAGAGGCAGGTGGACCAGGTGCTGACCTACCGCATGGTGGGAGAACAGGGGCCGGACCACGCCAAGACCTTTTCCGCCGAAGTTCTGCTGAATGGGTCGCCCATCGGAAGCGGCACCGGCCACAGCAAAAAGGAGGCGGAGCAGTCCGCCGCCCGCAAGGCCCTGGAAGACATGGGGGCGGAATAAGAACCTTCATAGCCGGGGGCGCCGGACGGGCAGGGATGTTTCCCGCCGGACAGGGAGATTTTTCGTGGCCCGCGGCAGTCCTGACGGATTGCAGGGGAAACCGGCGCGGGTTGGCTGGGAAAAGACCGCTCAGACGGTGTCCAACGGTTGTGAATTCAGGAGCTTAAAAAACACGGGCGCCCACCGGGCGCCCGTGTTTTTTTGGATGACTTTTACAGGAAACCGTCCGGCAGGGACGGCGGCATTTTTTTGCACTCAGGCCAGGAGGGCGTTCATCTCCTCAATCTCCAGGTCCTGAAGGGCCCAGTTGATGCCGTAGCCCACGACCTTGCTCAGCTCCCGGACCTGCTGGTCGATGTCCCGGGTGGTGACCATCAGAGGGGCCTTTCCGTGGCGGAGGCGGGTTTCGTCCAGCTCCGGGATGCCCGCCTCCTCCAGCAGGTCCGCCGCCAGGGTGGCGGCGTCCACCACAGTGGGAACGCCGATGGAGAGAACCGGGACGCCAAGGGTCTCCCGGTTCAGCGCCGCCCGGTGGTTCCCCACGCCGGAGCCGGGGACAATGCCGGTGTCTGTGAGCTGGACCGTGGTGCACATCCGGTTCACCCGCCGGGCCGCCAGGGCGTCTACGGCGATGATCAGGGCGGGCTTCACCTCCGCCGCCAGGCCCCGCACCGTCTCGGCGGACTCCACGCCGGTGAGGCCCAGCACGCCCGTCCGGAAGGCCGCCACAGGGCGGAAGCCGGCGAAGTGCCTGGGCATGGCGGACACCAGGTGCCGCGTGACCAGCACACTGTCCAGAGACAGGGGGCCCACGGCGTCCGGCGTCATGGCCCTGTTTCCCAGACCCACCACCAGGGCGGGTCCCTCCGCCGGCAGCATGGCCTTCAGCTGACCGCCTACGGCCCGGACCGCCCGCTCGAAAAAGTCCGCCTTCCTCTGCCAGAAGCTGCTGAGATCAATGGTGAGATAACTGCCCTGGGGCTTGCCCAGGGCTTCCTCGCCCCGGTGGTCAAGAATGTCCACCCGGGTCACCGGGTAGCCCTCCTCTTTTTGTTTGCTGGCCTTCACGCCGGTGAGGCGGGTGGTTTTTTCGGCTGATTCCTGCCAGAGCTCCCGGGCCTCCAGGGCCAGGTCTGTACGTTTTGCGAACATAGCGTGCTCCTCCCCTCAAAGCATTCGCCTATAGCGTTCCGCGTTTGAGGGCGCAATATACAAGGCCAGCGCTACTCTGATGTGACAGGCAGGTCCACAATGGTCAGACCCCGTTTCATGGCGTAATCCATCGTGTAGCGGGTGCCGCCGGGACTGCCGCTGAACACTGCAATCAGCAGGGAGGCGTGGTTGACCATGTAGCGGTCCCGCCGCTGCATGCAGTAGGGCGTGTAGCTGGAGGAGACCAGGGTCTCAAAGTCGCAGGCCGCCACCAGACGGGCATAGCGGGCCCGCTGGTCCGGGGGCCATGCGCCGTCCTGGCCGGGACAGGGGATGGCCGCCTCCAGCGTGACGCCGGGGTGGGTCTCCCGCAGGGCCAGAACCGCCTCGCAGAAAAAGAGATCACAGCCCAGGGCCATGCCGCAGAGGAAGTGACGGAAGCCGATTTGATAGGCGGATTCCGCCGCGTCGGCAATGCGGCGCTTCAGGTCTCGGCAGCGGGGGTCCCTTTCGTCATACCGCCAGGGGAGCTTTTCGGGGCGGTGGCCGGTGAAACAGCAGCTGGTCAGTCGTTGGGGCATGGCGGGACCTCCTTTCTCCCGGCAGACCGGTTTTCGGACCCGGCGCTCCGCGGACCGCCGGGTTTATGCCTCCAGTATAGAACAATCGTTCTGATTTGTAAAGGGGTTTGTTGAAATCAGGCGCGTCCGTTTACATATTTTTCAGGAGAAGGGGGCGGGCTTGATTGCCTGGACCTTACGGTAATGCCCGCAGGGGCGGGCCTCTGCGCCCGCCCGTTTTCCCAATGATGCCAGGCTTCTGGGAGACAGGCCGGTCCGCCTTTCGGGAGACGGGAAAAATTCGGCCTTTCCCTTTGGGGCGGATGAGGGTATAATGATGGGGAGCCATGACGGAGAAAGGGGAACGGACGGATGCTGAATTCAACACTGTGCTATCTGGAGCGGGACGGGGAATATCTGATGCTCCACCGGGTAAAAAAAGAACACGACCTGAATCAGGGAAAGTGGATTGGCGTGGGCGGTAAATTTCAGGAGGGGGAGAGCCCCGAGGACTGCATCCTCCGGGAGTGCCGGGAGGAAACGGGGCTGACCCTGACGGACTACCGCTATCGGGGGTTGGTGACCTTTGTATCCGACCGGGCCCCCACGGAATACATGCACCTCTTCACCGCCACGGCCTGGACGGGGGAGCCTCATCCCTGCGACGAGGGGGAACTGGCTTGGATTGAAAAGACGGCGCTGCTGTCTCTGACCCTGTGGGAGGGGGACAGGATTTTCCTGGGACTGCTGGAGACAGAGGCGGCTTTTTTCTCGCTGAAGCTCCGCTATGAGGGGGAGCGGCTGATTCAGGCCGTTCTGAACGGAAAAGAGCTGGACCGCTGACCGGAGCTCAAAAAAGGAAGGCATGGACTATGAAGAAGAACAAAAAGGCCCTGAAAAAAACGGAAGACGTCAAAAAAATACTCCTCTTTGGCTTTGAGGACCTGCGGATGATTTTGGCAATGGAGGCGGCTGCCCGGTCCTTTGGGGCGGAGACGGCGGCGGTGCCCCGGAACTGCTGGGGCCAGACCCTGGGGGAGCTGGCGGAAAAAGGCCCCCGTCCGGGGGCTGGGACCGCCGGAGATGCCGCCGGGCAGATGCTGGTGCTCTGCGGTCTGGACGGGGAGCTGGACGCCCTGCTGCCGGCCCTGAGAGCCGCCGGGGCGGGCTGCGTCAAGGCCGTGCTCACGGAGCGGAACCGGAGCTGGACCGCCGCCCGGCTCTATCGGGAATTGCAGAGGGAGCGGCAGGCCCTGGAGGGGGGCCGGTAAAAAAGCCGGTGGAAACAAAAAAGCCGGCGGGGCGGCGGAAGCAAAAAGACCGGCAAGGGGAATGTCCTATTGGCAGATTTTATTTTGCAGGGGCTGCCCCCTTGGGCGGCCCGATGTGAGGGCCGGGCTCTGTCCCGTCTTCCGAAAGCATGGAGCGCCCGGAAGAACGGGAGGGGACAGAGGCCCTCCCCTACATGGCATTCCCGCTGTAAAACGTGCAGATGGACACGTTCCCCGGCAAGGCAGGGCTTGCAATTTTCGGGGAATTTGGTATAGTGGTAGAGGTCGAAAAGACCTAAAGACCCGAAAAACCCCAAAACCAAAAACGCAAAAAAACGAGCGGAGCCGAAGCTCCGCACGTTTCATGGTTCCACGGGGTTCTGTTCAGGAGGCTTACAGCCGTTCCTTCCGCTTGGGAGAGGTGAAGGCTACAAACCAGGAGGCAATCAGGATGACCGCGCCCACGGCATAGCCGATATAATAGATGGTCTGGCCCTGGGTCTCCGCGTCGGTGGTGAAGAAATCGCCGATCTGACCGCCCAGGATGAAGGCCATGGCGATGGGCACAATAAACATCAGGCAGAACTGCATGAACCTGTTCAGCCAGTGAATCTGCTCCGCGCCGTGGTGAATCTCGTCGGTGATGGGCTTGACGCCAATCTCCCAGCCAATCATAATGCTCATCAGCAGCGCGCCGGCGGGCATGGCGATGCCCTCGGACATCATATCCATGAAGTCCAGCCAGTTGTCATTCCAGGGACCGATGACGATGGACTGGAAGGGTACGGGTACAAACAAAGCCTTGCCTGTGGCATCCACGTTGCTGCCCAGGCCGTCCAGGGCCACAATGGCGGCCTCCACCATGACGGCGAAGCACACCCAGAACACGGTTTTGGGACGGTTGCCCTGCCTGCCCTTGGTTTCCGCGTGGTCCAGCAGGAAGGTGACCACCACCTCAATGAGGGCGATGGCGGAGGAAATGGCGGCGATCAGCACCAGCAGATAGAAAATCACGCCGAACAGGGGGCCCACAGCGCCCATGGCCTGGAACACGTCCTGAAGGGTGATGAACAGCAGCTTGGGGCCGCTGAGGGTGGCGCTGGGGCCGTAGGTCGCCACGGCGGCGGGGATGACGGCGATGCCTGCCATGATGGCCACCAGGGTGTCCGCAAAGACCACCACCACGGAGTTCTTCACAATATTCTGCGACTTCTTCATATAGGAGCCGTAGGTGATGGTGATGCCCATGGCCAGGGACAGAGAGAAGAACATCTGTCCGCCGGCAGTGGCCAGCACGGAAATCACGCCGGGGGCCGACTCAATGAAGCCCGCCTCTACCGCGTAGCCGGGGAGGAACATGAACTTCACGCCCTCCATGGCGCCGGGCAGCGTCAGGGAGCGGACAATGATGATGCAGAGCATCACGAACAGGGCCGGCATGCCCACATTGTTGAACTTCTCGATGCCCCCGGAGATGCCGCCCCGGTTGATGAGGTAGCAGATAATCATGAAGAGGAACGTGAACATGACGCAGCCGAAGGGGTTGGTCAGCATGGCCCCGAAGAGGTCGGAGCCCGTCTTGACCTCCGCCCCGGCAAAGGCCAGGTTGCTGAGGTTCAGAGACATATACTCAATGCAGTAGCCTCCCAGAACCGTGTAAAAGCTGAGGATTACGAAGGGGGAGAACACCGCCAGCCAGCCTACCCACTTGAAGCGTCCGGACAGGGCGTGGTATGCCCCGATGGTGCCCTTGCCGGTATTGCGGCCCATGGCCAGTTCCGCCATCATGATGCTGAAGCCCACGAAGATTGCCAGCAGCAAGTAGATGATCAGGAAGGTAAAGCCGCCGGACTTGCCCATTTTATAGGGGAAGCCCCAGATATTGCCCAGGCCCACTGCGGAGCCGATGGCCGCCATGAGAAAGCCGATGTTGCTTCCCCAGGAGCCTCTTTCATTCCCATTTCCCATTGCTTTCATCTCCTATTCATTCTATAATGTGTGTTAAATATACTATAGATTCGCCCCCCCGTCAAGGAAATGTGGAAAAATAACACAGATACGGAGGGAAATGTTCGCCTTGAGCGGACAAAACGCCTGCCGGGACGGTATTCACACCGCCGCCGGCGGCCCGCCGGGGGAGCGGAAACGCGCGGGAAGCTCAAAAATGCAGGAAGAAACGAACAGATTAAATAAAAAAAGGACAAGGACTGAAATCATGATCAATTTCAAACAGGTGATGAGCCGCCAGATGGCGAGCCGGGACGCGGAGAAGCTGCGGAGGTACTACGAGAGCTGTGATTACGGCCTGTGTGAATACTCCCTGGGGACCAAGCTCATGTGGAGCTTCAAGTATCATCCGGTCTGGGCGGAGGTGGCCGGCTGCCTGGTGGTGCGGAACACCGACGAGGGAAAATGGCTCTTTGACTATCCCGTTCCCGGCCCCGAGGGGGACGAGGACGCCGCCCTGGACGCCATTGAGGCCTACTGCCTGGAAAACGAAGCCGTTCCGGTCATCTCCGTGGTGCCGGAGTGCAAGGTGGCCCGGCTGCTGACCCGCTATCCCTATGTCCAGGTCAGCGACATCCGCACCTGGCGGGACTATATCTATGACCGGAAGGATCTCCAGCTCTTCGCGGGGCGGCGGTACTCCGGCCAGCGGAACCACATCAAGAAATTCCGGGCCCAGTGGCCCGACGCGGAGGTCCGGCGGCTGACGGCGGCGGACGCCCCTGTGATTGAGCGGTTCTGGGCGGACTACGAGGCGGAATTCCCCAAGGGGGACAACGAAAAGGCGCTGGTGGAGCTGAGTCGGGCCAAGGGTATGCTGAAAATGGCGGGAAAGCCCTGGTTTGTGGCCGGGGGCATGTTCGACGGGGACAAGCTGATTGCCCTGGCCCTGGCGGAGAAATGCGGCGAGACCCTCATTATTCACATTGAAAAGGCGTTGTATTCCTACACCGGGGTCTATCCCACCTTTGTCCAGGCCTTCGCGGACGCATTTGGCCGGGACTGCCAGTGGGTCAACCGGGAAGACGACGCGGCGGATAAGGGGCTCAGGACCTCCAAGCTCCAATATGGCCCGGTGAAGCTGGCTCCCAAATACTGCTTTACGCCTCAGAACGCCCTGCACCGCCATGTGGGGGAGATTCCGGAGCTGAAGACCCAGCGCCTGACCCTCTCCGCCCTGACAATGGAGGACGCCTCCGCTTACAACGCCCTGGTGCTGGACCGGGAGTGGAACCGCTGGTGGGACTTTACCTATGTGAACGGCAGGGCCGTGCCTGCGGAGGTGCCGTTTGCGCACGAGGTGGAGGAGGACGCGGGCCGCTTCATCAAGGAGGCCTGGCACGACTTCGACAGCCGTAAGATGGTGACGTTTGCCGTGCGTCTGGACGGGAAGCTGATTGGCGAGGCGGTTCTCCACGGGTTCGACAGCCGGGGCGGCGCAGAGGTTGGCTGCCGGATTGCCCCGGCCTACGCCGGCTGCGGCTACGGCACGGAGGCCATTACGGCGGCGGCGGACTGGGGCCTGTACAAGGTCCACCTGAGCCGGGTGCTGGCCCGGTGCTTCAAGGAGAATCAGACGTCCTTCAAAATGCTGTCCTCCTTCATGCGGCGGAAGGGGGAGGACGAGACGTTTTACTATTTCGAGAAGCTGGTATAAGCCTGCTTTCTCTGAAAGGCAGAGGGGGTTTTCCGGCTGCGGATGCGTGTCTCCCAGTGCGGCAGCTTCGCCGCCGCGGGAGCTCCCTTCCGAACGGGCTGGGACGCGGCCCTGGAATAATCCGCGGACAGGGGGCTCCCGTTTGCCGGACGGGCCGGGACGCCCCCGCGGAGGAGAGTCGGACGCAAGGATGCAAAAACGCAAAAACGCAAAAATGCAAAAAAGGCAAAAAAGGCAAAAAAAGCAAAAAAAGCAAAAAAGGTCCCCGGCAGACGCCGGGGGCCTTCGCTGTGTATTTAATAGAACTCCCTGATGTACGCCTCCACGTCGGCGCGGGTGCCCATGTAGGGCCCCGGCGTCTCCATTTTCAGGGAGACCAGGGCCGTGGCGGTCTGGAGGGCTGTGGGGATGTCCTGGGTCAGCCGCTCGTTGATGTACCCGGCAAAGGTGGTGTCCCCCCGGCCGGTGCGGCCGGAGAGGCTCCGGGCCTTGATGGGGCAGGTGTAGATCTCTTTGCCGTCATAGACCAGGACCTCGGTGTTGTGGGTAATCAGGATTTCCTGAGCGCCCCAGCCATAGAGGACCCTGGCGGCCTCCGCCCGGTCGGTGAGGCCGGTGAGGAGCTCCGCCTCGGCGGCGTCGGTCTTCAGGAAGCGGACATAGGGCAGCAGCTCCTTCTTGGCCGCCCAGTCATGATAGACCATGCCGCCGTTCTCCTCCCAGCGGAGCATACACTGCACGTCGATGGCCAGCATGGCGCGCTTCGCGGCGAAGGGCAGGAACTCGTCGGGGATGTCGCCCCCCACAAGGCCCGCCAGATGCCAGATTTTCGCGTCGATCTCCTCCGGGACCTCCTCGGGGCGGTAGGGATCAATCTTGCTGTCCACGGTGGAGGTCCGCCGCTCCCGGTCCGGGGTGTGGTAGACATTTTTGGTGACGAAGGAATGGGTGCTGTGGAGCGGGAAAACGGTGATGTTGGGGGCGGCGGCGAAGGCGGCGCTCAGGTTCACCTGGGCGGTGTCCGCCTTGGGCAGGACGGCGATTTTGTGGCCGATGCCCGCGGCGGCGAAGCCGGAGTAATACACCGCGCCGCCGGTGGCCTGGACCACCGTGCCGTCATAGTCCACATTGGTATCCACGGCGGTTTCACCGATGATGAGAGAATCAAACTGGCTCATTTCGTCTCTTCCTTTCGAATGGCCTCGTCGGCCTCCACAAAGTCCTGGAATTCCGGGCTCCACAGGTGGAACTGCCGGGTTTCAATCAAATGCTTATAGGCGAAGGAATCATGGACCCGCTCCGGCAGAATGACGGCGGTCCGGGCCTCGTCGCCGTCCCGGTGGGTATCGGAGCCGGCCAGACGGCAGTACTCCGGATGACGGCGGCAGAGGGACAGGGCCTGGTCGTTGTTGTTTTCATGGCGGGGGTTTCCGTTGATAATTTCCGCACCGTGGACGGCGGTCTCCTGAACCGGGGCGCTGCCTTTGCGGAAGGGGTGGGCGTGGATAATCAGGACCTCGCTGTGGAATTTATCAAAGAATTCCTGGGCGCTCATGCAGCAGGCATAGGGGTGGGAGCGGAGCCACTGTTCGTCGATGCCGTAAACCAGGTAGTCGTTGTCGTTCTCAGGAAAGCGGAATTCCGCCCCCAGAATGACGTCAAAGCCCACCTCGTCGCCCCGCTTTTTGGAGGCGTGATAACCGCTGAGATAGTGGTCCATAACCTTGTCCCAGTTGTGTTCGGTGTCGATGCGGGAGAGGTATTCGGGGTGCAGATGGTCTGTGACCACCAGGCCGGTGAAGCCGCTGCGGACGTACCGGTCCACCACGTCGGCGGCGTAGAGATGGCCGCAGCGGCTGGTTTCGGCGGTGTGCGTATGGGGGTCGTAGCGATAGCCGTTCATAGTTGATTGCCTTCTTTCCAGTATAAGTTAGGAATTAGTAATTAGGAGTTAGGAATTAGTAATTAGGAGTTAGGAATTAGTAATTAGGAGTTAGGAATTAGTAATTAGGAGTTAGGAGTTAGGAATGACCGAAATAATGGAACAATTCCTAATTCCTCATTCCTAATTCAGGGAAGTTCCTCATTCCTAATTACTCAGGAGGTCCCGGCAGGTGCCCCGCTTAATCAACACGGGCATGAGAATCTGATGGACATAGCCCTGGGTGCCGTTCTCAATCTTGTCCCGGAGCATGTCCACCGCCTGAACCGCCATTTCCCGCTTGGGCTGCTCAATGGTGGTGAGGTCGATGCGGGGCAGGGCGGTGGATGAGATATTGTCAAAGCCAATCAGGCTCAGCCGGCCGGGGATGTCAATGCCCGCGTTGTCCGCCGCCTTCAGAACGCCCAGGGCGTTGGAGTCGGTGGAGGCGAAAATGGCGGTGTAGTCGATGGGTCTGGAGAACAGCTCCTGGGCCAGCTGATAGCCGGTGTTGATGGAGGAGCGGGAGAACTCACTGTTGAAAAACCGGGGGTGAAGGTTCAGCTCCTGGCAGGCCCGGATGTACCCCTCCGCCCGGAGCTGGTGGGTGGTGGTGTGCCGGCGGCCGAAATAGAGAATATCCCGGTGGCCCAGCTCATAGAGATACCGGGCGCCGATGTAGGTGCCCCGGCTGTTGTCCACGGCCACGTAGCTCTGGGGCTGGTCCCGGAGATTCTCGCTGAGGAAAACCGTAGGCACCTGGTCCGTGTAGGCCCGGATGTTCTCATAGGTCCTGGGGCTCTGGGGGACAATCAGAATGCCGTCCACCTGGCGGCTCAGAAGCAGCTTGACCACGGTTTTCTCCTGCTTGAGGTCGGGACCGGAGTTGCAGAGCATGATGTTGTATCCGTGGCCCCTGGCGCTCATCTCGGCGTAGTAGGCCAGCTCGGACATGAACTGGTTGTCAATGGAGGGGACCACCAGGCCGATGAGGCCGGTTTTCTTCGTCACCATGGAGCGGGCCACATAGTTGGTGGTGTAGCCCATTTCGTCGCAGAGCTTGATGATGCGCTCCCGGGTGTCGCTGCCGATCTGGTGGCTGCCGGAGAGAGCTCTGGAAACGGTGGCATAGGAGACACCCGCGGCCTTGGCGACATCCTTCAGTGTTACATTTTTCATAACGCAGCGTCCTTTCCAGCTATAGAAAATCGCAAACGTTTCCGATTTTTTTGCGAAAACCGGACAAAGCCCGGCCGCTTCAGTTTGTCAAGTTTAGAATATATGATTTTCGGCTCAATGTCAATATCATTCTGTATTTTTCATGCCTTTGGGCAGAAAAACGAAAATTTATTGAACTCTTTGGCGTTTGGCATATTGACAAGAGACCGCTGTTTCATTTAGAATAAGCATGAAAAGACCGCAAACGTTTACAGTACAGCCTCAGGGCCCGCGGTCCGCCGCCCCGGATACCATTACATACATAAAAGGAGGACGATTCCATGACCCCGGATATCCAAACCATTTTCTTTGACGTGGGCAACACCCTGCGCATCGTTCTGAAGGAACAGGACTTCATCGACCAGGCGGAGGCCGGATTGATGGAGCTGATTCACACCACTGAGACCCACGACGAGCTCTTTGCCAAGCTGGAGGAGCGCTGGAGCAAGTACCGCAAAATGTCCAAGACCACCCTGCTGGACGCCTCGGAAGGGGAGCTGTGGACCCAATATATGCTGCCGGAGTATGACACCAACATGATTTTCGCCAACGCGGCGAAGCTCACCCGCCTGTGGCGGGACCACGACGGACGCCGGGTGGCCCGGGCCGACGCCGTGGACACCATCAAGGAGCTCTGCGCCCGGGGCTATACCCTGGGCATCATTGCCAACACCGTCACGGAGACGGAGATTCCCGACTGGATGGCCGCGGACGGCGTGGCCCAGTGCTTCAAGACCACCATTCTCTCCTCCAAGGTCCGTCTGCGCAAGCCCAACCCGGAGATTTACCATCTGGCCTGCCGCTGCATTGGCACGCCCGAGGCCAATTGCGCCTATGTGGGCGACAACCCGGTCCGGGACGTGGAGGGAACCCAGGCGGCGGGCTTCGGCATGATGATCCGCATTGACGAGCCCGATACCCTGAACAACGAGCACGCCACCGGGAAGGAGTTCACGCCCGACCACGTGATCACCGCCCTGAGCCAGCTGCTGGACATCTTCCCCAAGCGCATTTAAATAAGGAGGAACGCCAATGGACATGACAAAGCGCTACAAGGCCGTCTTTTTTGACCTGGGCGGCACCCTCCGCATCGCGCTGCTGGAGGAGCCCTATATGAAGCACGCCCGCCGGAAGATGGCGGAGATTGCCGGGTCTCCCGTGCCCTATGAGGAATTCTATCAGATGATTGAGGAGCGCTATGAGCCCTACCGCAAGTGGGCCCTGGGAGAGAACAAGGAGTCCAACGACGAGGAGCTTTGGTGCAAGTGGCTGCTGCCGGACTATGACCAGGCGCGAATCAGGCAGGTCTGCCATGAGCTGAGCTTCCAGTACCGCCAGTGCAAGGGCCGCCGGGTCGTTGTGGACGGCGGCGTGGAGGTCATCAAGGGACTCCATGAGCGGGGCTACAAGCTGGGCATCATCTCCAACCTCATTGGGGAGAACGAGGTTCCCGACTGGCTGGAGGAGGACGGACTGGCGGAGTATTTCGACAGCGTGATTCTCTCCTCCGTCTGCGGACTGCGGAAGCCCTGTTCCGAAATCTACAAGGTGGCCTGCAAGGACATCGGCGTGGCGCCGGAGGACTGCGTTTCCGTGGCGGACAATGTCAAGCGGGATATCACCGGGGCAAAAGAGGCCGGAATCGGCTGCAACATCATCTTTTCCTCCCCGGAGAAGAAGCATCCGGTGAAGTTTACCGAGGAGAACCGGCCCGACGCCGTGGTGGAGGATTTCCGGGAGATTCTCAATTTGCTTCCCTGAGATGAGGGAACCGGAACATCCTCAGTCCGTTTTACGGACGGAGGGGAGCCAGGGAGCGCGCCCGCCTCTTTCGCTCCCGCCCCTTTCGGCGGCGGGAGATTCCCCCTGCGGGGAAGCGCTCCCAAAAGACAAGGAGGCTGACCGCTAATGAATACCGATATCCGTTATATTTTTCTGGACCTGGGGGGGACCTTCCGGGTCATTGACGAGGACCCGGCCTATCTCTCCGCCGCCCGGGCGAAAATCGCGGAGCTCTGCGGAGTGGAGACCGACAACCCCAACCAGTGGTTCAGCGACGTGATTGACAAACGGTATGACAAATACCGGGAGTGGGCCCTGAAATTCATGTGCGAGGCCCCGGAGGAAGTCCTGTGGACCAGGTGGCTGGCCTATGACATGGATCGGGAGCGCATTCTGAAGAACGCCGCCGAGCTGACCTATCAGTACCGCCAGACCAAGGGCCGCCGCACTGTGGTGGAGGGCGGCGCGGACACCGTCAAGGAGCTGTGTGCCCGGGGCTATACCATGGGCATCATCAGCGACCTGGTGGGCAAACGCGAGGTGGACGAGTGGCTGGACGCCGACGGCCTGCGGCCCTATTTCAAGACCGTTCAGCAGTCCTCTGTCACGTATATCCGCAAGCCCGGTCCCGCCATCTACTATTACGCGATGGAGGAGGCGGGGGCCCAGCCGGAGAACTGCTGCTACGTGGGCGACAACCTGAACCGGGACATCGTGGGCGCCAAGGCCGTGGACTTTGGCATGACCGTGGCGGTGCAGTACAATCAGAAGAAGCCCCTGAAGCTGACGGAGGAAAATATGCCCGACGGCAAGATCTACACCTTCCCCCAGCTGCTGGACATTTTCCCGGAGCGGGGAAGGGTGGCTGTGGAGAGGCTGATTGCGCCGGACGACGGACAGTAACCGTGTCAATTAGGAATTAGGAATGAGGAGTTAGGAATGATGCCCAGCTCTGGAAAAATTCCTAATTCCTAACTCCTAATTCCTAATTTCATGAAGTGTGGAGGTAAAGCAACATGTCTGATATCAAGCGCGGCGGCGCTCAGCTGGCTGAGGCCGTCAAGAAAGCATATGAGCTGGGTCAGGACGACTATCATCTGGAGCCCATGGTCCTGGTGGAAAACGGGGAGCCCGTGGGCAGAATTTCCGACGGCGACGCCGCCATCTTCTGCTGCCGCCGGGGTGAGCGGGAAATCGAGCTCACCGAGATGTTCACCGAGCCGGATTTCGATAAGGTGGAACGCCGGATGCTCCGGGACCTGGATTTCGTCATCATGACCATGTACCACGACAAGTTTAAGGACCTGCCCATCGCCTTTGCTCCGGCCAAGGTGGTGAAGCCCCTGGCCCAGGTGCTCAGCGAGGCCGGGAAGACCCAGTTCCACTGCGCCGAGTCGGAAAAATTCGCCCACGTGACCTTCTTCTTCAACGGCGGCGAGAATAACCCCTTCCCCGGTGAGGACGACGTGTGCATCCCCTCTCCCAAGGGCATCGACTTCGACCAGCAGCCCGAGCTGTCCCTGCCCAAGGTGGCGGACACCGTCATGGACGCCCTGGGCAAATACGACTTCGTTGTGACCAACTTCGCCAACGGGGACGTCATCGGACACACCCAGAACACCGAGGCGAAAATCAAGGCCTGCGGCTATGTGAGCCAGTATCTGGACCAGGTGGTCAACGACGCCCTGGGCAAGGGCTATGTGGTGGCCATCACCGCTGACCACGGCAACATTGAAAAGCTCTACACCGCCGCCGGAAAGCCCGACGGAGCCCACACCACCAACCTGGTGCCCTTCATCATGATCGACCCCGCGGACAAGAGCCCCATCGCCCTCCGGGACGGCTCCCTGGGCGACGTGTCTCCCACGGTGCTGGACGTGCTGGGCATCCCCCAGCCCGCCGAGATGGAGGGCAAGTCCCTCTGCCAGGGCAAGAGCTGGGGCGAGGGCCGGAAGATGCTGCTGATTATCTGCGACGGCTGGGGCCTGGGCACCGGAGACGAGGGCGACGCCATTCACATCGCTGACACCCCCTATTGGGATTCCCTGCTGGCAGAGCAGTCCTGGTCCAGGCTCCATGCCTCCGGCGAGTTTGTGGGCCTGGGAGCCGGCAAGGCCGGCAACTCCGAGGCGGGCCACTCCAACCTGGGCGCGGGCCGCTGCGTGATGCAGGACGACGTCCGGCTGGACGCCGCCGTGAAGGACGGCAGCTTCAAGCAGAATCCCATTTTCCTCCAGGCCATTGAGCACGCCAAAAAGAACGGCACGGCGCTGCACCTGCTGGCCTATCTGACCTACAAGTCTTCTCACGGCTGCATTGACTATCCCCTGAACATCTGTGAAATGGCACGGGACAACGGTCTGGACCGGGTCTATCTCCACATCATCTTTGACGGCCGCTCCACCGACCCCGGCTCCGCCCCGGCGCTGCTGGCGGAGACCGACGAGAAGCTGAAGGCCATCGGCGTGGGCCGTATTGTGGACGGCGTGGGACGGGGCGTGGCCCTGGACCGGGACAAAAACTACGACAAGGTCAAACGGGCCTATGACGCCATGGTGGAAGGCGCCGGCACGCAGTACGAATAAAGAGCAGTCAGGGCCCCTCTCCGGGGCCCTGCGGCCTGTTCCGGCAGAAAGGGACCCCTTTTCCGGCAGGAGGCTGAAAGATGTTTGTTAAAATTCAGATTGTCATTGACTGGGCGGCTCCCTGTGGGGTAAAATAGGGCACGAGAAAAGACCCGGCCGGGAAGTGGGCGAAAAGATTCCGGGACCAGGTCCGGCATGGAAGATGCGGGACCGGGGGCGGGAGATTTTCGGCGTTCGTCTGCGAACGCCGCCCGGCTCGGCGCTCAGTATAGTAACAGGAAAGGAAGCGACACCAATGAATGAGAAAAATCTCAAAGTCCTGGCGGCGGAAATCCGGCTGGAGACGCTGAAGGTCATCCACAGCCGCGGGTTCGGCCACGTGGGCGGGTCCATGGACCTGGCGGACCTGATGGCGGTGCTGTACGGGGAGGTCATGAAATATGACCCCAAGAACCCCCGCTGGGAGGACCGGGACTGGCTGGTCCTCTCCAAGGGCCATGCGGGCCCCGTGGCCTATGCCACCTTCGGCCTCATGGGCTTCTATCCCATGGAAGAGGCCTACACCCTGAACCAGCCCGGCACCAGGTTCCCCAGCCACACGGACCGGAAACTCACCCCCGGCGTGGACCTCACCACCGGCTCCCTGGGCCAGGGCGTCTCCACCGCCACCGGCGCGGCCCTGGGCAACAAGATTGACGGACGGGACAACTATGTCTACTGCGTGATTGGCGACGGCGAGGCCGACGAGGGCCAGGTCTGGGAGGGCTTCCACTTTGCCTATGCCCACAAACTGGACAACATCATCTACTTTGTCGACAACAACGGCTATCAGCTGGACGGACCCACTGACGACATCCTGGCCCATGGAGATATGGCCAAAAAGGTTGCCGGCTTCGGCCTCCATGTGCAGGAGATCGACGGCCACGACGTGACCGCCATCTACGAGGCCATCCAGAAGGCCAAGGAGACCAAGGGCGTGCCCAGCTGCATCGTGCTGAACACCAGCAAGGGCAAGGGCGCGACCTTTGCCGAGCCCAAGCACGACCATTCCTCCCAGCCCAAGGAAGAACAGTGGCTGGAGGCCATTGCCGCTTCCGAAAAAGAGCTGGAAGCCGCGAAGAACGCTTAAAGGAGGGTGAGAGAAATGAATGTGAAACTGATTGGCAAGCATGAAAAGGACTCCCGGGCCTGCCGGGACGGCCTGGCTCTGACCCTGAATGAGCTGATGGGCCAGGACAAGAGCATCGTCTATGTGGACTGCGACCTGATGGGCTGCATCAACACGAAGATGCTGGCGAAAAACTACCCCGACCGGGCCTTTGAGGCGGGCATCGCCGAGGGCAACGCCGCGGGCATTTCCGCGGGCCTGGCTGCCACGGGGAAGAAGGTTTTCTTCCACTCCTTCGGCACCTTTTCCTCCCGCCGGTGCTATGACCAGATTTACATGAGCGCCGCCTACGCCGGACTGAGCGTTCGGGTGCTGGGCTCCGACGCAGGCGTGACGGCGGCCTTCAATGGCGGCACCCACATGCCTCTTGAGGACGCCGCCATGTACCTGAGCATCCCCACCGCCACGGTGATCGACCCCGCCGACTATGACCAGCTGGCCAGTGTCACCAGGGGCCTCGTCAACGTGGAGGGCGTCAGCTTCACCCGCTTCGTCCGCAAGGATGTGATCCGGGTCTATGACGAGGGCAGCGAGTTTGAGATTGGCAAGGGCGTAGTGCTCCACGAAAGCGCCGACGACAAAGCCACCATCATCACCTCCGGCATCATGGTGGACGAGAGCCTGAAGGCCTATGAGGCCCTCCAGGCCGAGGGAATCAGCGTCCGGGTCATTGACATGTTCACCTGGAAGCCCCTGGACGAGGAGCTGGTCATCAAGGCCGCAAAGGAGACTGGGGCCATTGTCACCGCCGAGAACCACAATACCTGCTGCGGCCTGGGCTCCGTTGTGGCCAATTGCCTGGCGAAGAACTGCCCGACGGTGCAGGAGTTCGTGGGCGTGCAGGACGAGTTCGGCCAGGTGGGTCCCCAGGCGTTCCTGATGGACACCTACGGCCTGCGGGCGGCCAACATCGTGGAGGCCGTCAAGAAGGCCATTGCCCGGAAATAATTCCGAAATGCAGCATCTGCCGGAAGGAGCCTGCACCATCTCTGTGGGGTCTGACCCCCTGGTCAGGCTATTCCCAAGGAACTGACCGGCTCCCAGACAGATTGCAAAATCATACAATTATAAGGAGACTGATTCATTATGGCTCAGAAAATGGACGCTTTTTCCGCCGCTCTGATGGCCGACAAGCGTGAAATCATCTTTGCCCCCACGGTGTACAAGTTCGACACCTTCGCCGCCATGGCGGAGGAATTCAAGCTGAACGAGCGGGACGTTGTCCTGACCAACGAGTTCATCTACACCCCCTTCATGAAGGACCTGAACCTCAAGTGCCAGTATGTGTTCCAGGAGAAGTTCGGCGCAGGCGAGCCCTCCGAGGCCATGATTCAGACCATGTACGACGCCATTCCCTACGAGAGCTATGACCGTGTCATCGCCGTGGGCGGCGGCGCCATCATGGACCTGTGCAAGCTGCTGGGCTGCAAGCGCCCCGACAGCGTCCACAACCTGTATTTCAAGCGCTTCCCCGTCCAGCATGAAAAGGACGTCATCGCCATTCCCACCACCTGCGGCACCGGCTCCGAGTGCACCAACATCTCCGTGGCCATTGTCAAGGACGAGAAGGACGGCGTGCTCACCGGCGGCGAAACCAAGCTGGGCCTGGTGTCCGACGACATCATCCCCAACAAGGTCTGCCTGATTCCCGACCTCATCAAGACCCTGCCCTATAAGCCCTTCGCCTGCTCCGCCATTGACGCCCTGGTCCACGCCACCGAGTCCTTCCTGAGCCCCCACCGGAAGACCATGACCAGCGAGCTGTTCAGCGAGAAGGCCATGGACATGATTCTCAAGGGCTTCAAGCTCATCGACGAGAAGGGCCAGGATGCCCGGTTTGAGTATCTGGACGAGTTCGTGACGGCTTCCTTCTATGCCGGCATCGCCTTCCTGAAGGCCGGCTGCGGTCCTGTCCACGGCATGAGCTTCCCCCTGGGCGGCACCTATCACGTGGCCCACGGCGAGAGCAACTATATGCTCTTCGGCGCCATCATGGACTACTATGATGAGAAGAACCCCGACGGCGAAATCATGCGCTTCAAGGAGCTGGTGGCCCGGATTCTCGGCTGCGAGGCCAAGAACGCCATCCCCGAGATGAACGCTCTGCTCCAGCGGATTCTGCCCCTGCGTCCCCTGCGGGACTGCGGCTTCACCGAGGAGGATTTCAAGAAGTTCCCCCTGTCCGTGGAGGCCAATCAGCAGCGGCTGATGACCAACGCCTACTATCCCTTCGACCTGGAGAGCGAGGAAGCGATTTACAGAAAGTGCTTCTAAGCATGCAAAGAGAGACGCCGGAAACCGGCGTCTCTCTCTTTTGCCGGGGGCGGAAACCCTTGGCCCGGCCGGCGACCGTCTGTAAAAATGTCCTGCGCCGTTATGGCGCAGGACATTTCTTTGTGTCAAATCTGTGTCAGCGTGTCAGGGGGCAGGGGCGGGATGCCCGCCCTTGTCCCGGAAGACGCTCGGCATGTTCGGTTAATCCAGGGGCTTCATGGTGGGGAACAGGATTACGTCCCGGATGGTATCCGCTCCGGTGAGAAGCATGACGCAGCGGTCAATTCCAATGCCCATGCCGCCGGTGGGCGGCATTCCGTATTCCAGGGCCGTCAAAAAGTCCTCGTCCAGCATCTCTGTTTCGTCGTCGCCTCGGTCCCGGAGCTCCGCCTGCTTTTCAAAGCGGCGGCGCTGGTCAATGGGGTCGTTCAGCTCGGAATAGGCATTGGCCAGCTCGCTGTGACAGATGAACAGCTCAAACCGCTCCGTCAGCCGGGGGTCCGACCGGCTCCGTTTGGTCAGCGGGGAGACCTCCACCGGATACATGGTGATAAAGGTGGGCTGAATCAGCTTCTCTTCCACCCTCTGGTCAAAGCAGGCATACAGGGCATTGCCCCAGGTCTTGTCGGCGGTGTCCGCCAGCTCCACGCCGATGGCCTTCGCCGCGGCCACGGCCCCGGCGTCGTCGGTGATGGTCCCGAAGTCCACGCCGGCATACTCCTTTACGGCGTCCACCATGGTCAGACGCCGCCAGCCGGGAGTCAGGTCAATCTGCTGGCCCAGCCACTCCACCTGATAGGAGCCCAGAATTTCCTTGGCCGCGCCGGAGAGGATGCCCTCGGCAATGTCCATCATGCCGTGGAAATCCGTGTAGGCCTGATAGAGCTCCACGGTGGTGAACTCGGGATTGTGCTTGGGGTCCATGCCCTCGTTGCGGAAAATGCGGCCAATCTCATAGACCCGGTCCATGCCGCCTACAATCAGCCGCTTCAGAGGCAGCTCCGTGGCGATGCGCATGTACATGTCGATGTCCAGAGTGTTGTGGTGGGTGACAAAGGGCCGCGCGGCGGCTCCGCCGGCCAGGGTGTTCAGAACGGGGGTTTCTACCTCGATATAGTCCAGATCGTCCAGATACTTCCGCATGAACTTGATGAAGCTGGAACGAATCAGGAAGTTCCGCTTCACCTCCGGGTTTACCATCAGGTCCACATACCGCTGGCGGTAGCGCAGCTCTTTGTCCTGAAGGCCGTGGAACTTCTCCGGCAGGGGCAGCAGAGATTTCGAAAGCAGGGTGATGTTCTTTGCCCGGACGCTCATTTCTCCCCGCTGGGTGCGGAAAACCTCGCCGTCCACACCTACAATGTCGCCAATGTCAAACTTTTTGAATGCTTTATAAACCGCCTCGTCCATCTCGTCCTGACGGGCGTAAAGCTGAATGCGGCCCTCCCGGTCCTGGAGGTCGCAGAAGCTGACCTTGCCCATGCCCCGTTTGCTCATGAGGCGGCCCGCCACCTTGACGGGGGCGCCCTCCATTTCGTCGAAATGGTCCTTGATTTGCCGGGATGTGGCATTCCAGTCAAAACGGGTCAGCCGGAAAGGGTCCTCCCCCGCCGACTGGAGCGCCGCCAGCTTTTCCCGGCGGACTCTGGTCTGCTGGCTCAGATCCTGTTCAGGGTTCTTCATCTGTTCGGCCATGCTCTCTCTCCTTTATTTTAAGAGCGGTTTACCGCTCGATTTTCAGCACGGTGTAGGGGATTGCGCCGCGGGGCGCGTCCACGGTGACGGTGTCGCCCTCCTTTGCGCCGATCAGGGCCTTGCCGAAGGGGGATTCCTCGGAGATGATGCCGTGCATGGGGTCGGATTCCTGGGAACCCACAATCGTGTAGGCGGGCAGGGCCTTGCCGTCCGCGCCGGCCACCGTCACCTTGCAGCCGATGGCCACCACGTCGGTGCTGCTGCTTTCGTCCACAATAACGGCGTGCTGCAAAATTTCCTCCACCTCAGCGATGTGGGAATAGAGCTTGCCCTGTTCGTTTTTTGCCTCGTCGTATTCGCTGTTTTCGCTGAGGTCTCCGAAGCCGCGGGCTACCTTGATCTGCTCCGCAACCTCGTCGGAACGGGTGGTTTTGAGGTAGTTCAGTTCTTCCTGCAACTCGTCGTAACGAGCCTGACTCATCTTGTATCCTTCTTTTGCCATGTCAGACAGATCCTTTCTTCCGATATCCGGTCTTGAGCCCGGCGGAAATACCCCGGGGCACAAATTTACAAGATGTTATTATATAGAAGGCGTCCGGGAATGTCAAGGGCGGGAGGCCGCCGGGGCGTGTCCTTCCGCGCATTTTATAACAGGGATGCCATGCAGGGGAGGGGCGCTGTCCCCTCCCGTTCTTCCGGGGCTCTCCATGCTTTCGGGAAACGGGCCGGGACAGAGCCCGGCCCCTACATAAAATCTTTGCTTTGAACACTCCCAGGCCGCCGGGGGGCAGCCAAACGCGCAGTTTATCAGGAGGATGGGGTGTAGGGGGCGGTCTCTGTACTGCCCCGTTTTCGGAAGCTTTTCGGGAGCTTTTCGGGAGCTTTCCGGAAGAGGCGGAAGATTAAGAAAACCTTAAGAATTTTGTCCAGCCGTTTGTAAGAAACGGTCTGTATACTCTCATCAAAAGCGGCTGTCCGCCGCGTATGAGGAGGGCGTTTTGCCATGAATTACAAACAGCTGAAAATCTTCGCCATGTGCTGCATGGTCTTCGACCATGCGGTCCGCATTTTTCCCCTGTATCAGATGCTCGGCCCCCTGGCGGACTTCCTGTGGAGCAGGGGGTACGGGGGTCTGGCCGACTGGCTGCTGGATGACTGCATTACATATATAATGTATATCGGCCGTCTGGCAGCGCCGGTTTTCCTCTACTGCATCACGCTGGGCTTTGTCCATACCTCCGATGTCCGGCGCTATCTGGGCCGCATCCTCCTGACAGCGGTCATCGCCCAGGTTCCCTATACGCTCTTCCACCTGGCGGAGCTGCATGTGCTGGGCGTGGAAGGGGACTGGCGGGAGGCCGGATTGAACATCCTGTTTACTCTGGCCCTGGGCCTGCTTGTCCTGATCCTTCACGAGGAGCTGAAACGCCGGAACCGAAAGCTGATTCTTTTCAGTCCCATCCTTGTTGCGGCGGCATCCTGGTTTGGGAACCTGTGTTCAATGGAAGGCGGACGGGGGTATATCATTTTGATTTTTGTCTATTATATCACCCGCAGCCGCCCCCGCCGGCAGAGGGCCCTGCTGTACGTTCCCGCGGTCATGCTCTCCCGGATTGGCCTGATTCAATGGGTCGCGGAGAGCATCGGGACCGATCTGTTTACCGGAGCATGGAGAAACTGCCTGCTGAATGTGCTGGGGAACTACTTCGGGATGCTGGTTGCCCTGACGGACAACGGGGAAAAGGGGAAAGCGGGGAAGGGCTTCCAGTGGTTCTGCTACGCCTTTTACCCTGCCCACTTCGCACTGCTGGCACTGATTGGCTTCCTGCGGCCTCCGCTGGTGTAGAGAGGGCCGCCCGGGCAGGGGAGAAGAGGGGTTTTTTGTCCCTGGGGGGCGGGCTTTTGCCCCTGCGGGAGCGGAGAGGCGGAAAAAAGCAAAAAAAGCAATCTTTTTCCAAAAAACACTTGACGGTGGGGGGGCTTCATGCTATAATTCCTACTTGCGCGGGCGAATCCGCGAAATTTGCCATGCGTTTTGGAAAACGAACGGACCCGAAGGCCGGCGCGTTTCAAAGCACACTGTTCAGGAGGGGTGTCTGTGCCTTTCGAGACGGGAATGCTGACAGAGCTTTCCCAGGGACCGCGGGTGGTCGGCGTGAAGCAGACCCGCAAGGCCCTTCGGGAGGGACGGGCCCGCCGGGTGTTTCTGGCCCGGGACGCCGATCCCGCCATGACGGAATCCATCGCCGCGGACTGCGCGGCGGCGGGCGTTCCCGTGGAGAGCGGCTGCACCATGGCGCAGCTGGGCAGAACCTGCGGCATCTCCGTGGGCGCGGCGGCGGCTGCCGCCGTTTAAAAGCGGCAAGGCCCTTTCCGGCCCGTTTTTTCGGGGCGGAGGCAGAAAAACCGGCCCCCAAAGAGGTTTTTTCGGAATAGTCTTCCGACTTTCCGTAAAAAATAAATATACCTGCAAAAAATATGAAAGAAAGGAGAAATTCAATGCCTACTTTTAACCAGCTGGTCCGCAAAGGCAGAGAACAGGCTACCTACAAGTCCACCTCTCCCGCTCTGCAGTTCGGTCTGAACACCCTGAAGACCCGGACGACCAATCAGCCTTCTCCCCAGAAGAGAGGCGTCTGCACCGCCGTGAGAACCGCCACCCCCAAGAAGCCCAACTCCGCCCTCCGCAAGATCGCCCGTGTGCGTCTGACCAACGGCTATGAGGTCACCGCCTATATTCCCGGCGTGGGCCACTCCCTCCAGGAGCATTCCGTTGTCATGATCCGCGGCGGCCGTGTCAAGGACCTTCCCGGCGTCCGCTATCACATCATCCGCGGCACTCTGGATACTCAGGGCGTCTCCGGCCGGATGCAGAGCCGTTCCAAGTACGGCGCGAAGCGGCCCAAGTCCAAGTAAGGACCACCCTTAACGAATCACTTTGCCGAACAGGCATTTATATAAATGCGGGGCATGGCCCTTCGGCAGAGGCATTCACGGAAGGCTTTTTCGTTGATCGAAAGCCTTTTGAGTACCTATGAGATCATAGAATTATTATGAAGGAGGGAAGCATAGTGCCCAGAAGAGGTAATGTTCCCAAGAGAGAAATTCTGCCCGATCCTATGTACGGCTCCGTGCTGGTGACCCGTCTCATCAACAATGTGATGCTGGACGGCAAGAAGGGCGTGGCGCAGAAGGTGGTCTACGGCGCCTTTGACCAGATCAAGGAAAAGACCGGAAAGGACCCCGTTGAAGTGTTCACCCAGGCGATGGACAACATCATGCCCACGCTGGAGGTCAAGGCCCGCCGTGTGGGCGGCGCCAACTACCAGGTCCCCATGGAGGTCCGGCCCGCCCGGCGCACCACGCTGGGTCTGCGGTGGCTGACCGCCTATTCCCGCGCCCGGGGCGAGCGCACCATGGCCGAGCGGCTGGCCGGCGAGATTATGGACGCCGCCAACAGCACCGGCGCGGCTGTGAAAAAGCGTGAAGATGTGCACAAGCAGGCCGAGGCAAACAAGGCCTTCGCGCACTTCCGCTGGTAAGTTAGGAGAAAACAGGTATGCCGAGAAAAACATCGCTTGAAAACACCAGGAACATCGGCATTATGGCTCACATCGACGCGGGCAAGACCACCACGACAGAGCGGATCTTGTTCTATACCGGCGTGAACTATAAAATCGGTGAAACCCATGACGGCACCGCCACCATGGACTGGATGGCCCAGGAACAGGAGCGCGGCATCACGATTACGTCCGCCGCCACCACCTGCTACTGGTCTGGTTCCAAGAACCAGTTCAAGCCCACCCGTATCAATATCATCGACACCCCGGGACACGTGGACTTCACCGTGGAGGTGGAGCGCTCTCTGCGTGTTCTGGACGGGTCTGTCACCGTTCTCTGCGCCAAGGGCGGCGTGGAGCCCCAGTCCGAGACCGTTTGGCGTCAGGCGGATAACTACAAGGTCCCCCGGATGATCTATGTCAACAAAATGGACATCATGGGCGCGGATTTCTACAACGTTCTCCACATGATTGAGGACCGCCTGAAGTGCAATGCCGTGCCCATCCAGCTTCCCATCGGCAGCGAGGAAGCCTTTAAGGGTATCATTGACCTGGTGGAGATGGACGCGGACATCTACTATGATGACCTGGGCAAGGACATGCGGGTGGAGGAGATCCCCGCCGACATGGTGGACCTTGCCAACGAATACCATGAGAAGCTGATGGATGCCGTGTCCATGTTCGACGATGAGATCGCTGAGATGTATCTGGACGGCCAGGAGGTTCCTCAGGATAAGATCCGGGCCGCTATCCGCAAGGCCACCATCGCCAACGAGATGGTCCCCGTCACCTGCGGCACATCCTATAAAAACAAGGGTGTGCAGAAGATGCTGGACGCCATCGTGGACTATATGCCTTCCCCCACCGATGTTCCCGCCATCAAGGGCGTCAACCCCAGCACTGAGGAAGAAGAGGAGCGTCCCTCTTCTGACGACGAGCCCTTCTCCGCCCTGGCATTCAAGATTGCCACGGATCCTTACGTGGGCCGCCTGTCCTTCATCCGTGTCTATTCCGGCACGCTGAACACCGGCACCCAGGTGCTCAACTCCACGAAAAAGCAGAAGGAGCGCATTGGCCGCATCCTCCAGATGCACGCCAATCACCGGGAGGATATTGAGACCGTATACGCAGGCGACATCGCCGCAGTCATCGGCCTGAAAAACTCCACCACCGGCGACACCCTCTGCGATGAAAAGCACCCCGTCATTCTGGAGTCCATGGAGTTCCCAGAGCCCGTCATCCGGGTTGCCATCGAGCCCAAGACCAAGGCCGGTCAGGAGAAGATGACCATCGGCCTGATTAAGCTGGCGGAGGAGGACCCCACCTTCAAGACCTACACCGACGAGGAGACGGGTCAGACCATCATCGCCGGCATGGGCGAACTCCATCTGGAGATCGTCGTGGACCGTCTGCTCCGTGAGTACAAGGTGGAGGCCAACGTAGGCGCGCCCCAGGTGGCCTACAAGGAGACCATCAAGAAGTCCGTGGAGCAGGATACCAAATATGCCCGCCAGTCCGGCGGCAAGGGCCAGTATGGCCACGTCAAAATCCGCGTGGAGCCCAACGAGTCCGGCAAGGGCTATGAGTTCATCAACGCGGTTGTGGGCGGCGCCATTCCCAAGGAGTATATCCCTGCGGTGGACGCCGGTATCCAGGGCGCCATGAACGCCGGCGTCATGGCCGGGTTCCCCGTGGTGGACGTGAAGGTCACCCTGTATGACGGCTCTTATCACGAGGTTGACTCCTCTGAAATGGCCTTTAAGATTGCCGGCTCCATGGCCTTCAAGGAGGCCTGCCGCAAGGCGGGAGCCACGCTGCTGGAGCCCATCATGAAGGTTTCCGTCATTGTCCCCGACGAGTATCTGGGCACCGTGATTGGCGATCTGACTGCCCGGCGCGGCCAGATCCAGGGCCAGGAGGCCCGTCCCGGCGCACAGCAGGTGGACGCGCTGGTGCCTCTGGCCAGCATGTTCGGTTATGCCACCGACCTGCGCTCCAGCACCCAGGGCCGGGGCCAGTACACCATGGAGCCCCACAGCTACGAGGAAATTCCCAAGAGCATCGCGGAAAAGATTGTGGAGACGCGGGCCAAGGGTCAAAACTGAGTTTCCGCCCTGCCTCCGCCGGAAAAGAACTGATTGGAGAATCGTTTTTGACCTTTTGACTGAAAACGGGAAAAAGGGATTGATTTTCCAGGCGGAATGCTGTAAAATAGGCAGTACCGAATTGATTCGACCTGCCGCAATTGGATTTTGAAATGAAGTAGGAGGATTTTCAAATGGCCAAGCAAAAATTTGAACGCACCAAACCCCATGTCAACATCGGCACCATCGGCCACGTTGACCACGGCAAGACCACTCTGACCGCCGCCATCACCAAGTGGCTGTCCCTTCAGGGCAAGGCCCAGTTCGAGGCTTATGACAGCATCGACAAGGCTCCCGAGGAGAAGGCCCGCGGTATCACGATCAATACCGCTCACGTGGAATATGAGACCGAAAAGCGTCACTATGCCCATGTGGACTGCCCGGGCCACGCCGACTATATCAAGAACATGATCACCGGCGCTGCCCAGATGGACGGCGCGATCCTGGTCATCGCCGCTTCTGACGGCCCCATGGCTCAGACCCGTGAGCACATCCTGCTGGCCCGTCAGGTGGGCGTGCCCGCCATCGTGGTGTTCCTGAACAAGTGCGACCAGGTGGACGACGAAGAGCTGCTGGAGCTGGTGGAGATGGAAGTCCGCGAGCTGCTGAGCACCTATGAGTTCCCCGGCGACGATCTGCCCATCATCAAGGGCTCCGCGCTGAACGCCCTGGTGTCCGACTCCACCGATCCCGGCGCTCCCGAGTATGCCTGCATCAAGGAGCTCATGGATTCTGTCGACGACTATATCCCCACTCCTCCCCGTGATGACTCTCTGCCCTTCCTGATGCCCGTTGAGGACGTCTTCACCATCTCCGGCCGCGGCACCGTCGCCACCGGCCGTGTGGAGCGCGGCCAGCTGAAGCTCAGCGAGGAAGTTGAGATCGTGGGCCTTGCCGACGAGACCAAGAAGACCGTGGTCACCGGCATCGAGATGTTCCATAAGCTGCTGGACTTTGCTGAGGCCGGCGACAACATCGGCGTCCTGCTCCGCGGCATTGACCGGAACGGCATCGAGCGCGGCCAGGTTCTGGCGAAGCCCAAGAGCATCAACCCCCACACCAAGTTCAAGGGCCAGGTTTACGTCCTGTCCAAGGACGAGGGCGGTCGCCACACTCCCTTCTTCAACAACTATCGTCCTCAGTTCTACTTCCGTACCACCGACGTCACCGGCGTCATCTCTCTGCCCGAGGGCACTGAGATGTGCATGCCCGGCGATAACGTCGAGATGAGCGTGGAGCTGATCACCCCCATCGCCATCGAGAAGGGCCTCCGCTTCGCTATCCGCGAGGGCGGCCGTACCGTTGGCTCCGGCGCCGTCACCGACGTTGCCGAGTAATTTCCACCGCTTTGAAAGGTCCGCGGCCAATCTGGCCGCGGACCTTTTTTGTGCCGTCCTTTGCTCTGGCGCCTGGGGAGACCGGTCCCACGGGGCAGAAAGTCTGAGACGGTCAGGGCGAGGAAAAACGCCTTTGCTCAAAGAGCCTGTCAGGGGAGGGGCCTCTTCGGCGTTTTCATCCGGCAGGGGCCGGGCTCCGTTCTACCCCCGAGAACTGAAAACTTCCGGAAAACAGGGCGGAACAGAGCCGGCTTTTTTCTTCTGATAAAATGCGTAAGCAGACGCACCCATTTGTCGGCCATGTCAAAGAAAAGTGAGAGGACCCATTCTTTACGGCTGACGGCAGCAATGGATATTTTGCGGCATTGAAGCCCCGGCCAGGCCGGGGGGAACCCTGTCTGACTTCAGCTCAGCCGCAGGATTTCCTTTTTCAGGCGGTTGATAATCCGTTTTTCCAGGCGGGAAATATAGCTCTGGGAGATGCCCAGCTGATCCGCCACCTCCTTTTGAGTCTGTTCCTGCCGCCCACCCAGACCAAAGCGGAGGGTGATGATCTGCTTTTCCCGAGGAGAGAGGACATTGATGGCCGCCGCCAGCAGAGAGCGGTCCACGTCCTCCTCCAGAGGCCGCATCACCACGTCCTCGTCGGTGCCCAATACGTCGGAGAGTAGCAGTTCATTGCCGTCCCAGTCGGTATTCAGAGGCTCGTCAAAGGAGACCTCTCCCTTGCGGTTGGCATTTTTGCGCAGATACATCAGAATTTCGTTCTCGATGCACCGGGAGGCATAGGTTGCCAGCTTGATGTTTTTGTCCGTCCGGTAGGTTCCCACCGCCTTGATGAGGCCGATGGTCCCAATGGAAATCAGGTCCTCAATGTTGATGCCCGTATTCTCAAAGCGCCGGGCGATGTATACCACAAGCCTCAAATTATGTTCAATCAGCTCCTGCCGGGCGTCCTCGTCCAGGTTGGACAGAAGCTCCGCTTCCCGCTCCCGGCTCAAGGGCGGCGGCAGGGTGTCGCTGCCTCCGATGTAGTGGATGCCCTCCTGCGGCAGCAGCCCCAGTCTGACCAGCAGCCGCCGCGCTGTCTGTAACATGTTCATGTGCGCCCTCCTTTTTTACCGGACCGCCCCAGAGGGCTCCCGCTCCCAGCTCCGTGGGAGACAGGGCCGCCGTCAGCCCCGGATACCGTATCCCATTGATTTCTGTCCACTCTGTTCGGATGCTCAGAAGCAGCCCGCCTGCCGTTCCCACCGCGCAGTAGGGGAGCAGCCGGGGCCGCAGCTCCGGCGCTTCACGGCGCAGGGGCTCCAGCAGTGTTTCGGGACAGCGCAGGCGCTCCGCGGTCAGCGGCGTGCCCAGGACCCCATCCAGAATGCCGGGGGAGACCACCAGCACCGGCCGGCCGCTGGACGGCTCCCGAAGACTGTTGCCGCTGTCCCACAGGGCGGTGAACTCCGCCGTCCGGTTTCGGAGGCGGAGCCGGACCGGCAGCAGCGTGCCCGCCGCGGCGTGGCTGGCCGCTGCCCGGAATACCACCGTCAGCACGGCGTAGGCCGACGCGGCGGCAATCAGCAGGACCCTGGCGTCCACATTGGTGTAAAACACGCCGCTGACCACCGGCACGCCTCTTCCCGACAGCAGACCCAGACCCAGCACACAGCCGGCCATAGCGCAGGAAACGGCGAAGAACAGCAGCGTCAGCCGGAGCAGGCGGCGCTCGCCGCCGTAGGCAATCAGGCACAGCAGCACCCCCGCCGCCAGCTTCACCGGCGTGGCGCTGAGCCAGGCCAGCCCCGGCAGGAACACCGCCGCCGCGTAAGCGCCTCCGGCCAGGCCCCCCAGCAGATAGCGCCGCCGCCGCAGGGGAAGTCCCGCCAGCCGGGCCGCCGCCAGAAGCAGCAGATAGTCCATTGTCCCGTTAAGGAGGAATACGCTGTCGATGTAAATGACTGTCATGACCCGCCACCTCTCGTCCGGGGACCATTATAGGACAGGGGGGAGCGGAAAAGCAGTCGGAATCGGGGGACGGCGGCTCAGGGCGTCAAAAAACCAGGTGGTTTTGATCGGGGAACCGGAGGGACATGGAAAGGACAGCGCCTGTTCGGACGCGTCCGGTCCGCCGTTTAGAGCTCAGGGCGGCTGAGAACCGGCCGCAGCCTGTGGCCTGAGAAAAGGAGAAGCCGCCGCCCGTTTATGGGCGGCGGCTCTGTGCTAGGCGTTATTCCAGAGATCGTCAAACCAGTTTTCGCCTTCCTGGGGTGGGACCGTTGGCTCCGTGGGCTCGCTGGGGGGCTCTGCGGGCTCCGGTTCCGGCTCCGGGGTTGGGGTTACGGGAGGCGTGACGGGAGGCGTAACAGGCGGGGTGGAAGGCCCGCCGCCATAGCCGTCGTGGCTGTCCCCCGGCGAGGGGGTGACAGTCCCGCCGGAGGGCGGCAGCATGGGGAAGCTGGGATCGCTGGGGTCCGACGGCAGATTGGGATTCTCGGGGTCCAGGGGGTCCTCCGGGTTTTCCTCCCCCGCGGGGGGCAGGCCGTTATGGGCGGGACAGCCGCCCAGGGGATTCTCCTCCGTAGGCTCCAGGGCTTTCTGCATGTTCACCAGGAGATAGGCATCGTCGGAGGCCTTGACCCCGGGGCCGTAGTCCTCCCGGACATAGTCCAGCACGCCCTTCTGCACGACAAATTCCTCCGGACAGTTCTCCGTGGCCAGGCAGTGGCCCTCGGTGCAGTAGTCCACCATGGAGTGGAGGGGGCACGTATCGTCGGGACCGGGGCCCTGGCCCGCCGGGACCAGGAAGGAGAAGGCCCGGGTGGTGCCCCGGACATCGGCGGAACAGGCGTCGGTGCAGCGCTTGCCGCTGTCGGCACAGACCACAACGGTCTCAAGACCGGCGGAAGACAGGTCAAAATTCTTGTTGGGCAGGTCCGCATGAACCTGCTGCATGACCTTTTTCCACATGGTGATGGCCGGGTTGCCCTTGTAGCTGATAGCCTCGTTCTGGTCGTAGCCCGTCCAGACGGCCGCCACATAGTAGGGAGTGAAGCCTACGAAGTAACGATCGTAATTTTTATTGGTGGTTCCCGTTTTGCCGGCGATGGTCATCCCGCTGAAATTGGCGGAGCCGCCGGTGCCGGCCCGAATGGCCTGTTTGAGCATGTCCGTCATAAGGTAAGCGGTGGTTTCCTTCATGGCTACATGGCTTTCCGCCTCATTTTCCAGCACCACGACTTCCTGACCGCTGGAATCGGTTCGGGTGACCCGGAGATAGGTGCGGGGCTCGTTATAAACGCCGCTGTTGGCAAAACAGGCGTAGGCTGCCGCCATTTCCACCGTGTTCAGCCCCTGGGTCAGGCCGCCCATGCCCAGGGCGCCGGGGGCCATGTCCTCGGGCACCAGGCTCAGATTCAGGTTTTCCGTAGCGAAGCGGTAGGATTCCTCCACACCCACCGACTCCATGGCCTGGAGGGCGATGGTGTTGATGGAGTTCTGAATGCCAATGCGGACAGAGGTCCACCCAGTGTAGGTGCTGGGGGAGTTTTTGGGCCAGGGGGTGCCGTTCAGCAGGCGGACAGGGTAGTTGTCAAAGGTGGAGGCGGGGGTGATGGTCCCGGCGTCCAGGGCCGGGGCATAGGCGGTCAGGGGCTTGATGGAGGAGCCCACCTGCCGTTTTCCGGTGGCGTAGTTCCAGATGAGGTTGCCTTCTTTTTCACCGATTTTACCCACCATGGCCACGATATTGCCGGTATATGGGTCAATGATCGTGATGCCGGACTGGATTTTCTGGCCGCTGCGGGAAGTGACGTCCAGATTGCTCCGGTCCTCATAGACGCTCTCGGCAATGGACTGAATGTTCGGGTCCAGAGTGGTGTAGATTTTAAAGCCGCTGTTGTACAGCCGTTTCAGGGCGTCCTTGGTGTCAATCTTGTATTCTGCCGCCAGGTCCGCCGACACGTCCCGGAGCACCTGGTCCACGAACCAGGAGTTAATCTCAATTTTGCCGGTGGCGGCCTCCACAATGTCGTCGGCGGAGGTGGAGCCGTCGGCAAATTGGAGAACCTCCGCCTTGGCGGCGTCCCGCTGGGCCTCGGTGATATAGGGCAGGCCGGTTTCGGGATTGATGACTTCCGCCATCTTATCCAGGACCCAGCCCTGACGCTCCTTGTTCAGCTCCCGGGGCGTGATTTTGGTCCCGTCTTTCCGGGTGTAGGTGATGTCATACATGGGTCCGTACAGCGAGGGGTTGTTGGTAATGGCAATCAGGCAGGCGCTTTCCGCCAGGCTCAGGTCCTTGGCGTCCTTGCCGAAATAATACTGAGCCGCCGTCTGGACGCCGTAGCAGTGCTGGCCCAGGTAGATGAAGTTCAGATAGAGCTCCAGAATCTGCTCTTTCCTGTAGTTTTTCTCAAACTCCAGGGCCCGGAAAATCTCCCGGATCTTCCGGTTGACATAGGGCTTGTCGTCCTCCGTCATGTTTTTCAGAACCTGCTGGGTGATGGTGGAGCCGCCCCGGCTGCTGTCGCCCTGGGCCAGCTGATACACGGCCCTGGCGGTGCTCTTCCAGTCCACGCCCTGGTGCTCGAAAAAGCGCTCGTCCTCAATGGCCACGGCGGCCTGCCACAGGTAGTCGGACATCTCATCGAAATCCACCAGAATGCGGTTTTCCTCGCCGTGGACGCTCTGGAGCTCCTTCCAGGCGCCTGTCTCCTTGTCCTGATAGTAGATGAAGGAGCTGAGATTCATGGTGTAGTCCTCGGCCCGGACCTCCAGAGAGGGGGCCAGGGTGGTTTCCACATACTGCTTGAAAAAGTGCAGGCCCACCAGAGACGCGCCTACGCCCACCAGCAGCACCGTCCACAGCGTCAGAAAGATGCCCTTGAAGACGCCGAGGACGCGGCGGAGCGCCGACTTCTTCTTCCGCTTCCGCCGGACCGGCTGGGCCTGTCCGGCGGGCTGTTCTCTTTTACCGTTCCCGTGCTCCATGCGGATGCACCTCCTTTGTTGGTTTTTGTTCCGTTTTTCTGTCTTTTGGGGGTGTTATGCGCGGTTTTAGAGGAAGTCTCCAGGCCTGTCCTGAAACGGACCGACCGGAAAACCTGGAAAACGCGGCAATATGTACTATTGTACCACACTCTGTCAATATTGAAAATGTCGTATTTTCCCGAAAAAAAGTTCCCGGAACGGATGGATTTATGGAATATGGGCAAAATAGCGCCGGGACATTTTGCCGCCTTTTTGTGTTTTTCACCATTTTCCCTCTTGCAATTATCTCCGGCATCGTGTAAAATAGCCTCAGCAACGAAAAAGGAGGCCCGTGTATGAGCGAGGAGTTTGGCCCCACTTTTATCACCGTCACCGACGAGGACGGTCAGGAGATCGTTCTGGAGTTTATAGACGCCCTGGAGTATAACGGGCAGATGTATCAGGCCTTTTTCCCTGCCGAGACGGAGGGGGAGGAGGACCCGGACAGCGGCCTGGTGATTCTGAAGGTCCTCCATGAGGACGGCGAGGACGTCCTCTCCACCCTGGATTCCGACGAGGAGCTGGAAGCGGTCTATAACCTCTTTGTGGAAGCCTTGTTTGAGGATGAAGAGGACTGAGCACCTTTGGACGCGGCGGCGCATAGCATGAAAGCGTCCGGGGCGGCGGGGAATCGGAGCCGCCGGACAAGTAGATGACTGAATAATCGAAAAAGGTACCCTGCGGAGTGCGTGATAGATCTTTTTTTAACCCACATTTCGTTATAAGGGACGCTGGATCAGCCCGTGGTTCGCAGGCCTCCCGGCTGCCGTTCGCGGCTGGAAGTTGGAAGCGGTAAAGCGTGCTGGAGGCGACCCACCTGTCCTTGGAAGGTGCAGGTTATAACGGGGTCTACACGGCTTTCGCGGGGTGCTTTTGAGTCTGTCATGTTTTGTGCGCCGACTGTTTGCGCCCCATTTTTATTGCGCCCGCCTGTTCGCCGCGGCCCGCCGGTATCTGCCCGGCACGGACGCCGGCGATTTTCTTTGTTTTCTCGGTGTCCGGGAGAGGAAAAATTTCAGATAATTTTCAGCAGGGGAGCGCAAAATGAAGAAAAATCCCTGCTCTCCGGCCTGTGGAGAGGACAAAATGACAAATATCCGGCAGAAAACCGATTTTATGCTTGCACTATGGGGATTCATCCGTTATAATAGGCAGGTGCGTTACGGAGATACCCCAATTTTATGCATCAGGCATTGATTCTGAAATACTTGAGAGGACTGAAACAACAAATGAGCGCATCAAGAGAAAAACAGAACCGTCAGGCACAGGCTGGCCAGACGAACCCCAAAACCGCCCGCGAGGCCCAGCAGCGCAGGGAACAGAAGCGCAGCAGTATCCTCTATGGACTGATTGCCCTGGCCTTTGTGGCCGTGGTGATTGTCTCCCTGATCTGGCGGACAGACATCATTCCCAGAATGAGCACAGCTGCCGTCATTGACGGGGAAAGCTATAACGCCGCCGAGGTAAACTACTATTACCAGAGCGCATACCGCAACTTTGTCAATCAGAATTCCGATTTCATCAGCTACTTCGGACTGGACACCAGCTCCTCTCTGAAGAGCCAGACCGTCAATGAGACCGCCGCCGCCATGCTGGGTCTGGAGCTGGAGGAAGGGGAGACGCAGACCTGGCATGACTATTTCCTGGACCAGGCTCTGAATAACATGACCGTCATTCAGGCCAGCCTGAAGGCCGCCGAGGCCGAGGGCTACGCATACCCTGACGGCGTGCAGGTCCAGTATGAGGACAGCATGAGTTCCCTCCGCTCCGCCGCCGCGGCCAGCGGCATGTCCGTGGGCCAGTATCTGAAGGGCAACTTCGGCGCGGGCATCACGGAAAAGGTCTATGGGGAACAGCTGCTGCGGGTGCTGCGCTACAGCGCATACGCCAAGAGCTATCAGAAGAGCCTGGTCTATTCCGACAGCGACCTGGAAGCGGTCTACAACGAGGACCGGAACAGCTATGACCACGTCTCCTATGAAAACGCCACTATTTCCGGCGCGGCGGAGAGCACCACGGACGCCGACGGCAACACCGTGGAGCCCACCGAGGAGGAGTCCGCCGCCGCCATGGAGACCGCTCGGGCCACCGCCAATGAGATGCTGGACGCCGTTGAGAACGGCGAGGCTCTGGAGGATCTGGCCGAGACCCATGACACCACCTATTACAACAATGAGAGCGGAGCCTATTCCACCAGCGTCATGAGCCAGTGGCTCTTTGACGACGCCCGGAAGGACGGCGACGCCGCCGTGCTGGAGGACGGGAGCACCGTCTATGTGGTGGTGTTCCACGGCCGCAGCCGGAACGAGGACCCCCGCATTGACATCCGTCATATCCTGGTGTCTCTGGGCGCCGGAACCATCGCTGAGGGCGAGGAGGGCTATGAGGATGAGCAGGCCCAGCTGAAGGCCGACGCCCATGCCAAGGCCGAAGAGCTGCTGGCCCAGTGGCAGTCCGGAGCGGCCACCGAGGACTCTTTCGGCGCTCTGGCCATGGCCGAGTCTGCCGACGGCTCCAAGTATGACGGCGGCCTCTACACCAACGTCTACGAGGGCCGGATGGTGACTGAATTCAACGACTGGTGCTTTGACTCCGCCCGGAAGCCCGGCGACACCGGCATCGTGGACACCCAGTATGGCGCTCATGTCATGTATTTCGTGGGCTCCGGCATCGCCTGGAAGACCCAGGCCTCCACGGTTCTGCAAAACGAGGATTACACCGAGTGGGAGGACGGCCTGGTGGAGGGCGTCAGCGCCGAGCTTCGCAGCGGCGGCCTGAAGTTCGTCGGCTGAGACACACCTGCGGAAACAAGAACCCACGGGGCCGGCTTTTGAGCCGGCCCCGGTTTGTGCCCGGATAGAGGGATTCGGGACGCCAGAACCGGAAGAAACAGGAAGAAACAGGAAGAAAGAGGAGAGAAACGGTCTATGTTGGTGGGTACTTTGGTCAATACCGCCGCGGTGGTCTGCGGCGCGCTGATAGGAATGCTTCTGGGCAATATCCTGCCGGACCGGCTGCGGGATACGCTGATGAAGGGACTGGGTCTGTGCACGCTGTACATCGGCATTACAGGCCTGTCGGGCGGGGAGAACAGCCTGATTACCATCATCTCCATAGCGGTTGGCGCGGTGATTGGCGAGCTCTGTGATTTGGACGGACGGCTGAACCGCTTCGCCGGGATGATGGAGCAGCACCTTCGGAAGAAAAACAGCGGCGGGCCCTCCCTGGCGGAGGGATTTGTCACGGCGTCCCTGCTTTTCTGCGTGGGGGCCATGGCGGTGGTGGGGGCCCTGAACGACGGACTTTCCGGAAACCACGAAATGCTGTTTGCCAAGTCGGTTCTGGACTTTATCAGCGCCACGGTGTTCGCCTCCACTTTGGGAATAGGGGTCATGCTGTCGGCGGCGGCGGTCTTTGTGTACCAGGGCGGCATCGCATGCCTCGCCAGTCTGGTGGCCCCCGCCCTCCAGCAGAACGCCGCCGTCATTCCGGAGATGACGGTGGTGGGCTCGGTTCTGATTATGGGTCTGAGCCTGAACGTCATGGGCATAACCAGGCTGAAGATGATGAACTATGTCCCGGCCATCTTCCTGCCGGTGCTGCTGTGCCGGTTCCTGTAAACGGCGGTTTTGCGGATTTTGCGGTCTTCGGCTTGACAACCGCAGGCGGGTATATTATACTATCGTCCGTGTAAGTCTTACATCCCAGTACCATACAAGGTGAAAAAGCAGATGCGAGGATGGGGAGCAGTACCCGGCAGGCGGAAGCAAAGAGAGGGCGCGGTTGGTGTGAGCGCCTGAGAGGCCGCCGGGGAAGTCACCCCGGAGCACCGAGGCTGAACGGTCAGTAGGCTTTGGCGGAAATACCCTCCGTTATCGGGGCGGGCGCGGCAAGCGCGCCCATAAGTGCGGGGACTGCGTCTCCGAATTCAGGTGGTACCGCGGACCCTTGTCCGCCCTGAGCCGAAAGGCTTGGGGCGTTTTATTCTGCCCAAATCGTGCAGTCAGGAGATGGGAACGGCTATGACCTATGAGAACACAACCCGATACGACAAAAGCGCCGTCTGGGCGCTGACCCTGGTCTTTTCCCGGACGGTCCAGCGGAAGCGGTTTCTGCTGAGGAGGCTGTTTCTGCTGGTGGTGGGAGGCATTGCCCTCACCGGCGGGCTGGTGCTGCTGATGGTTTTTTCCGCCCTGGATACCGGGAGCCGGGTCATATGCGCCGCCGGACTGATTGTGGGGGCCGCCGCTCTGGGAGAAGGGCTGTTTCTGCGGCGGGTCATGGCCTGGAGCACCCGCCGGAGCCTCCGGCGGCAGGGGGATGCGATGGAACGGCAGTTCACGTTCTCGCCGGAGTGCTTCCGGTGCGCCCAGACCGGCATGGAGACGGTTTTTGAGTATCAGACCGTCAAGGGAGTCTGGGAGACGGAGGATTATTTTGTCCTCCACATGGACACAGGCCACGGCATGGTGGTCCGAAAATCCGGCTTCACCCAGGGAACCGCCGACGGCTTTCGCCGGTTCCTGTCGGAGAAGACGGGGCTGACGGCGGAGTGCCTGGAATAGGGGGCGGCGGTTTGGAGGAATTTAAAATTGACCTGGACTACACCAGGGATGACCTGACCGCCTATTGGTACGGCTTCGTCTGGAAGCGGGCGGGGAAGCCCCTGAGCCTCTCCGACGACCCGCCCCAATGGGCCCGGAAACTGGGCCGTTTCTTCTGCTGGTTCTTCATTGTAATGGGTGCGGTCAGCATCGTGAACAGCCTGGTTCAGGGACAGCGGATGCGCACGGAGGAGGCGGGCCTGCTCTGGAATCTCATGCTTTCGACGCCTCTGGGCGGCGTGCTGGAAATAGCCTTCGGCGCGGGATGCCTGCGGGCGCTGGGGCAGGACCCGGCGGAGCGGCGGAAGGCCCATCCCCGCTGGGTGGAGCGGACCTGGAAGAAGTACCGGGAGAGCGGGCGGCTTTACAGCTGCCGCTTTACGGAGGAGGGTATATGGATTCACGACAGCAGAAGCGACCACCGCTATGACTACGAATTTATAGAAGCGCTGTGGGAGGACGCGGACCGTTTTTATCTGGTGCTGTCCAATCGTGCCGGGTCCTATATTCTGAACAAGGCCCGCTTTATCACCGGAGACCCGGCAGACCTGCCGGCCTTCTGGCAGGCGCGGTCGGGAAAGACCGTGAGGGAAGTGACGCCGGACAGAAGGAGGGGGAAATAGAGTGGAATTTGTTTTCCGCGTGAGCAATTATGACGCCCCTGAATTAGAGTCCGAAACGGCGGGGCTGCTCCGCCAATGGCTGGAGGCCCGGAGCCGTCAGGTGATGCCGGGGATGTGGAAGGTCACGGATAAGCTCAACGCATACGCCGCCAAGGGCCCGGGAATAGGGAAGCGCCGTTACCGCGTTTACAGCGTGATTTTGATTGCGCTGGGCATATTCGCCCTGGTCCCCGGTTTGATGGAGCCCCGGATTCCCAGCCTGATTGTGACAGGAGGCTATGCGGCGGTGATGGGCCTCTGGTGCCTCTGCCTCCGGGAGCGAAGACCCCTCCGGCCCCAGGCCTCCTGCAAAAAGGCGGCGGCGGAGCTCTTAAAGGCGCTCCGGGAGACTGATTGGGAAACGCTCCAGGCGGAGGTCCGGTTTGACAACGCCGGGTGGACGGTCAGAACGGCGAAGGGCAGCAGCCAAACGGCCTATGACGGCCTGAAAAGAGTATTTGAGACCGAGCGGCTCTGGCTGCTGGTCTATGGAGCGGAGGCGTCCCTGCTGCTGCAAAAGAAGGATTTAGTTTCAGGAGAGGCGGGGGACTTCCTGCCGTATCTCCAGGGAAAAATCATCAATCAGAATTTACCATATAAAGGAGAGTCAACATGAGAAAAGAACTTCCGAAAGTGTATGAGTCCCAGCAGGTGGAGGGCCGTATTTACAGGATGTGGGAGGAGAACGGCTGCTTCAGGGGCGACCCGGACCGCTCCAAAAAACCCTTCTCCATCGTCATGCCGCCCCCCAACGTCACCGGCCAGCTCCACATGGGCCATGCCATGGACTCCACCCTCCAGGACATCCTCACCCGCTTCAAGCGGATGCAGGGCTACGCCGCCCTCTGGGTCCCCGGCGTGGACCACGCCGGCATTGCCACTCAGATCAAGGTGGAAGAGGAGCTGCGGACCAAGGAGGGACTGACCCGCTATGACCTGGGCCGTGAGAAGTTCCTTCAGCGGGTGTGGAAGTGGAAAGAGGAGTACGGCGGACGCATTGTGTCCCAGCAGAAGAAAATGGGCGTGTCCTGCGACTGGTCCCGGTCCCGGTTCACCATGGACGAGGGCTGCTCCAAGGCCGTCCGGGAGACCTTCTGCGAGCTCTACGACAAGGGCCTCATCTACAAGGGCAGCCGCATTATCAACTGGTGTCCCCACTGCGTGACGGCCCTCTCCGATGCCGAGGTGGAATACCAGGACAAGCCCGGCCACCTGTGGCACGTCCGCTACCCCCTGGCCGACGGCTCCGGCGACCTCGTCGTCGCCACCACCCGGCCTGAGACCATGATGGGCGACACCGGCGTGGCGGTGAATCCGGAGGACGAGCGCTTCAAACACCTGGTAGGCAAGACCTGCATCCTGCCCATCATGAACCGGGAGATTCCCATTGTGGCCGACGAGTACGTGGAACTGGGCTTCGGCACCGGCGCGGTGAAGATGACCCCCGCCCACGACCCCAATGACTTCGAGGTGGGCCTGCGGCACAATCTGGAGACCATCCGCTGCATTGCCGACGACGGGCGAATCAACGAAAACGGCGGGCCTTACAATGGCATGGACCGCTACGAGTGCCGGAAGGCCATTGTGAAGGACCTGGAGGAACAGGGCTATCTGGTGAAGACCGAGCCCTATAACCACAATGTGGGTACCTGCTACCGCTGCCACAACGACGTGGAGCCGCTGATTTCCGCCCAGTGGTTCGTGAAGATGGAGCCCCTGGCCCAGGAGGCCCTCCGGGTGGTCCGGGAGGGCGAGGTGAAGTTCGTCCCGGAGCGGTTCAGCAAGACCTACACCAACTGGATGGAGAACGTCCACGACTGGTGCATCTCCCGTCAGCTCTGGTGGGGCCACCAGATTCCCGCCTGGACCTGCGGCGACTGCGGCCATATCACCGTGGACCGTACGGACCCCACCTGCTGCGCCAAATGCGGCAGCGCCAATATCCAGCGGGACCCCGACGTGCTGGACACCTGGTTCTCCTCCGCCCTGTGGCCCTTCTCTACGCTGGGCTGGCCGGAGCAGACCGAGGACCTGGATTTCTACTATCCCACCAGCGTCATGGTCACGGGCTACGACATCATTTTCTTCTGGGTGGCCCGGATGATTTTCTCCGGCTGTGAGCAGATGAAGAAGATTCCCTTCCACACCGTCCTGATTCACGGTCTGGTCCGGGATGACAAGGGCCGGAAGATGTCCAAGTCCCTGGGCAACGGCATCGACCCCCTGGAGGTGGCGGAGAAATACGGTGCGGACGCCCTGCGGTTCAACCTCATCACCGGCAACAGCCCCGGCAACGACATGCGGTTCTACACGGAAAAGTGCGAGGCCATGCGGAACTTCGCCAATAAAATCTGGAACGCCAGCCGCTTCGTCATGATGAATCTGGGGGACCTGAGCGAATACGATCTGCCGGCGGCGGAGGCGCTGGAGCGGGAGGACAAATGGGTGCTCTCCAAGCTGAACACGCTGACAAAGGAGGTCACCGAAAACCTGGACAGCTATGAGATCGGCGTGGCCTCCTCCAAGGTTTACGACTTCCTGTGGGACACCTATTGCGACTGGTATATCGAGCTGACCAAGACCCGGCTGAACGGCGAGGACGCCGCCGCCAGGCGGACGGCGCAGAATGTGCTGTGCTATGTGCTGGTGGAGCTGCTGAAGCTGCTGCATCCCTTCATGCCCTTCATCACCGAGGAGATTTTCCAGGCTCTGCCCAAGGGGTCCGACGACCGGTTTATCATGCTGGCGAAGTGGCCGGAGTACCGGGACGACCTCAGCTTCCCCCAGGAGGAGGCCGCCATGGAGGCGGTGATGGACACCATCAAGGCCATCCGCGCCCGCCGGGCGGAGATGAACGTGCCCCCCTCCAAGAAGGCGGAGGTTCTTTTGGTGACGGCTGCACCGGAACCCTACAAGCAGGGCATGCACTTCCTTCAGCGGCTGGCCTTTGCCTCTCAGGTGCGCTTCGCGGAGGAGGCCCCGGAGGACGTCTCCGGCCAGGTGAGCATCGTCACCCACAACGCCACGGCCTATCTGCCCCTCAGCGAGCTGGTGGACCTGGACGCGGAGCGGGAGCGCATCGCCAGAGAGAAGGAGAAGGCGGAGAACGGACTGCGGATTGTGGAACAGAAGCTCTCCAACGAGAAATTCGTCTCCCGGGCTCCGGAGGCGGTGGTGAACGTGGAGCGGGAGAAGGCCGCGAAGCTCCGTGAGCTCATCGCCAAGCTGGAGGAATCCGCGAAGGCCCTGGGAAACTGAGGGAATTAGGAGTTAGAACTTAGGAATTAGGAATTTGAGGTGCAGACGAACAGGCCCCGAGGCATTCAGCCTCGGGGCCTGTTCCATTACAATCCGAATTTCTCCCGGTACTTTTGGGGGTTGTCCCTGTATTCCCGGTACTGTGCCCGCAGGCAGTTCCCGCAAGGACGGTACCCGGCGGCGAGGGCCGTTTTTTCGTCGGCAAAGAATACGCGGGATTGTTCATAGATCCCCGGGAATCTCCTGATGGCGGAAAGGGCGGTGGGACAGTCAAGCCGCCCGTAGATTTTCAGCTTGCTGTTTCCCCCTAAAGCGCCCGGTGTCCGGGAGGGGTACGTTTTTCCGTCTGAATCAAGCAGCGTGTACAAGGGTGGTTCATCCTCCTTACAGCCGCCGGATGATCCGGCCCCGCCGCCAGATGGAGGGGGCGAACAGCAGCAGCATGGGGAAGACTTCCAGCCGGCCCACCAGCATATTGAAGGACAGCAGCAGCTTGGAGGCCCAGGAGAACTGGGAAAAATTCCCGGTGGGGCCCACCATTTCCAGACCCGGCCCGATGTTGTTGATGCAGGCCGTCAGGGCGGTGAAGGTGGTCACGATGTCGAACTGCTCCAGGCTCAGCAGAAGGAAGGAAACGGTAAACACCAGCAGATACACCGTCAGGAACACGTGGACGCTGCGGACCTGTGCGTCGCTGAGGGCCTTGCCCTCGAAACGGGTGGTGGAAACGGCGTTGGGGTGGAGCATTTTCCGCATGTCGCTCCAGGCGCTTTTCGCCAGCATGACGATGCGGGCCACCTTGATGCCGCCGCCGGTGGACCCGGCGCAGGCCCCAATGAACATCAGCACCACCAGAATGGACTTGGAGAAGGTGGGCCAGAGATTGAAGTCCGCCGTGGCGAAGCCGGTGGTTGTGATGATGGAGGACACCTGGAAAAAGGAGTACCGCAGGCTTTCCAGCAGGGAACCGTATATGTGGAGGATGTCCACTGCGATGGCCAGCACCGCCGCCCCTACAATGAGCAGATAGGCCCGCAGCTCCTCGGAGCGGAAGAAGTCCCGGAAGCGGCGGATGAGCAGGAAGTAATAGAGGTTGAAGTTCACGCCGAAGAGCAGCATGAAAATACCGATCACAACGTCGCAGTAGGCGCTGTCATAGGCTCCCACGCTGAGATTCCGGCTGCTGAAGCCGCCGGTTCCGGCGGAGCCGAAGGCGTGGATGCAGGCGTCGAACAGGGGCATCCGGCCCAGCATCAGCAGGGCAATTTCAATCAGGGTCATGACCAGGTAGATGCCGTAGAGGATTTTGGCGGTGTCGCTCATGCGGCTCACCAGCTTGCCCACCGAGGGCCCCGGCATTTCTGCCCGGAGCAGGTGCATTCCGTGGCCGTCGGTCATGGGCAGGACAGCCATGACGAACACCAGCACGCCCATGCCCCCCACCCAGTGGGTAAAGCTCCGCCAGAACAGGCCGCCCCGGCTCAGGGGCTCCACGGCGGTGAGAATGGAGGCTCCGGTGGTGGTGAAGCCGGAGACGGTCTCAAAAAAGGCGTCGATGTAGTTGGGAATGTCCCCGGCGAGGACGAAGGGCAGCGCCCCGAAGGCCGACATGCCCACCCAGGCCAGAGCCACCACGGCGAAGCCGTCCCGGGCATAGAGGGCCGTCTGCCTGGGCCTGCGCCCCAGCAGCAGACCCAGAACGGCCAGAATCAGGATGGGGAGCAGGAAGGGAAGCAGGGCTTCCTGGTACAGCAGCGCCACCAGGGCGGGAAGGAGGAGGAGAGCCGCCTCCGTCCAGAGAATCCGGCTGATGACGTAGCCAATCATTTTATAATTCAAGGAAGGGGCCCCCTTATTGCAGAATATCGTGGATGTCCTGGAGAGAGGTATCCGTGGTGACGACAATCACGTCGTCCCCCAGGCTCAGGCAGTCGCCGCCGGAGGGGATGATGATTTTTCCGTTCTGCTGGACGATGCCGGCCAGCAGAAGACCGTTCCGCAGCTTCAAATCCTTCAGCGGCACGCCGATGAAGGGCACGTCCGCCGTCACGCCGAACTCCAGGGCCTCCACCGCGCCGTCCACCAGCCGGTGGAGGGTCTTGATTTTGGCGCCGGAGGCGCTTTCCATGGCCCGGACGTACTGGACAATGAGCTCCGTGGTGGTGGAGCGGGCGGAGATGACACTGTCAATCATGCTTTCGTTGCTCACCAGGTCCACCAGAGATTTCCGGTTGATTTTCGCCACCACCTTGCACTTGTCCGCCTGTTTGGCGGCGCACATGCTCATGAGGATGTTGGCCTCGTCGATTCCGGTGATGGCCACGAACGCGTCGGTCTGCTGGATGCCCTCCTCGTGGAGCAGGTCGCTGTCGGTGCCGTCTCCCACGATGACCAGGGCCCGGGGCAGCTGCTCGCTCATCTGAATGCAGCGCTGCTCGTCCCGGTCGATGATTTTCACCGCCATGCCCATGTTCAGAAGCTCGGAAGCCAGATAGTAGCAGATTTTGCTGGCGCCCACGATGGTGACGGTGGAAGCCCTGCTTCGGAACACGCCCAGGTGCCGGAAGAACTGAGCCAGCTGCCCCGGCGAGGAAGTGAGGTAGATCTTGTCCCCCGACCGCAGCACGAAGTCGCCGGAGGGGATGATGGTCTCGCCCTTCCGGCTCACCGCGCAGATCAGCACCCGGACCCGGATGCTGCGGTAGAGGTCCACCAGGGCCAGCCCGTCCAGGGCGGAGTCCTGGGGCAGGCGGTATTCCACCAGCTCCAGCCGCCCCTTGGAGAAGGATTCCACCTTCATGGCGGCGGGGAAGCGGAGGACCCGGGCGATTTCGCGGGCGGCGGCCCGCTCGGGATTGATGGCCATGGAAAGGCCCAGCTCCTCCCGCATGAACCGGAGCTGCTTTTCATACTCGGGGTTCCGGATGCGGGCGATGGTGTGCTTGGCGCCCAGCTTCTTGGCCACCAGACAGGAGAGGATATTCAGCTCGTCGCTGCTGGTGGTGGCAATCAGCAGCTCGTTTTTGTCTACCTCCGCCTCTTTCTGCACGCCGTAGACGGCTCCGTTTCCGCAGACGCCATAGACGTCGTAAATATTGATAATGTTGTCAATCAATTTGGGGCTTTGATCTATGACGGTGACATTGTGCCCGTCGGCGGAGAGCTGCTGGGTCAGCGCCGAGCCCACCTTGCCCGCGCCTACAATGGTGATTTTCATGGGTCCCTCCCGCTTTGTGCCGGACTGGTCCGGTGATGTATTTAGTTGAAACCGATTCGAGCGCCGAGAAACAGGCGCGCAAAAAAAGGGATGCGCAAAAAAGGGGTGCGCAAAAAGGGGTGCGCAAAAAAAGGGTGCGCTCAAATCTCTACAGATTATATAAGAAACCGATGAAAAAAGGAATACCTATTTGACAAAAATTTTCCTTGACAAGCCCTGCTTCTCCCTGTAAAATAAGTTCAATTATTTTAATTAAAATATTTTAGTTAAAATAATTTATATTTTGACATATAAGGAGAACGACCGACATGGAATTCGAGAAAGTACGCGATATCATTGTTGAGACCCTGGCCTGCGACGCGGAGCAGGTGACTCTGGAGGCCTCTCTGGCCGACGACCTGGGGGCCGATTCCCTGGCCGCCGTGGAGCTGGTCATGGCTCTGGAGGAGGCTGCCGGCATCAAAATTGACGATGCGGACGTGGCCGGGTTCAAGACCGTGGGCGACATCATGACCTATCTGGAGGCCCATAAGTAATTCGGACATAGGCCCATTGGAAACGGAGACTCGGAAGGGTCCCTGTTCCGGTCTCCGTCGCAGGCTGTGCGATCCCTGCGGCGGAGGCCTTTCCATGAAGAAAGGAACGACTATGACCAATCAGGAAATTTACGAATTGATGGCCCGCTTTGACAGCAGCGCCTTACAGACGCTGAAGCTGTCCAGGGGGGATTTTACCATAGAACTGGGCAAGGCCGCCCCGGCGGCTTCTGCCCCTGCCGCAACTGTGGCCGCGGCCGCCGCGGTGGTTTCCGCCCCGGTGGAGACGAAAGAGGCTCCCGCCGTTTCCGCTCCGCTGGTGGGCACCTTTTACGCCGCCCCCGCCCCGGAGCAGCCTCCCTTTGTCCGTCCGGGGGACCGGGTGAAAAAGGGACAGACGGTTTGCCTCATCGAGGCCATGAAGACCATGATTGAGGTTCCCGCCCCCTGTGACTGCGAGATTACCGAGGTGCTGAAGGCCAATGGGGAGCTGGCCTCCTTCGGTGAGGCGCTGATGCGCTATAAGCCATGCTGAGGCGGGTGTTGATTGCCAACCGGGGGGAGATTGCCCTGCGGGTTCTCCGGGCCTGCCGGGAGATGGAGATTGAGACGGTGGCGGCCTACTCCGAGGCCGACGCCGAGGCGCTCCACGTCCAGCTGGCCACGGAAGCGGTGTGCATCGGTCCCGCCCGGGCGGCGGACAGCTACCTCAATCAGAACGCCCTGCTGACGGTGGCCAGGGCCTCCGGCTGCGACGGCATCCACCCCGGCTATGGCTTTTTGTCTGAAAATCCGGACTTTGCCGACGCCTGCGCCGGGGCCGGCCTGACCTTCATCGGGCCCTCCGGGGACGCCATCCGCAAGGCGGGCTCCAAGTCCGCCGCCCGGGACCTGATGAAGGCGGCGGGGGTTCCGGTGACGCCCGGCTCCGACGGGCCCGTCTCCTCGGTGGAGGAGGCCCTGGAGGCGGCGGAGGCCGTGGGCTGGCCCGTGCTGCTGAAGGCCTCCGCCGGCGGCGGGGGCCGGGGAATCCGGCGCTGCGGCGGCGCCGCAGATCTGCCCGCCGCCTATGCCGAGGCCAAGGCCGAGGCGGCCGCCTGCTTTGGAAACGACGAGATGTATCTTGAAAAGCTGGTGCTGAGCCCCCGTCATGTGGAGGTGCAGATTCTGGCGGACCGCCAGGGCCATGTGATTCACCTGGGGGACCGGGACTGCTCCGTCCAGCGGCGGAACCAGAAGCTCATCGAGGAAGCCCCCGCCCCCGGCCTCAGCCCTGCGCTGCGGCAGGCCATGGGAGAGGCCGCCGTAAAGGCCGCCCGGGCCGTGGGCTACGAGGGCGCCGGGACGGTGGAGTTCCTGGTGGACGGGGACAGCTTTTACTTCATGGAGATGAACACCCGCATCCAGGTGGAGCACGGTGTGACGGAGCTGGTGACCGGGGTGGACCTGGTGCGCCAGCAGCTGCGGATTGCCTCGGGCCTGCCCCTGGATATCCGGCAGGAGGACGTCCGGGTTCGGGGCTGCGCGCTGGAGTGCCGGGTCAACGCCGAGGACCCGGAGGCGGATTTCCGCCCCTGTCCCGGCAAGGTGGAGTTTCTCCACTTCCCCGGCGGCGCGGGGGTCCGGGTGGACTCCTGCCTGTATAACGGCTGCGTGATGTCCCCTTACTATGATTCCCTGGCGGCGAAGCTCCTGGTCCATGGCGGCACCCGTCTGGAGGCCATCCGGAAAATGCGCCGCTGTCTGGAGGAATTCACATTGGAGGGGTTCCCCACCAACGCCGAGCTGGCCTATGAGATTTTGTTCCATCCCGTGTTTGTCCGGGGCCGCTGCACAACAGGCTTTCTGGACGAGTATCTGCCCGCCCTGCTGGATTTCAGCCGCCGGGTAGGGGAGAGGGAGGCTGACACATGAACAGCATTTTTGCCAAGCGCCGGAACCGCCTGCTGGCTATGAAGGCCCTGCGGGATAACTATGTCCCCGGCGACCGGCTGACGGTCTGCCCGAAATGCGGCCAGGAGCATCAGCGGGGGGCGGTGGCGAAGGACCTCTTCGTCTGCCCCGGCTGCGGGTATCACTTCCCCCTGGGGGCCTACCACCGGCTGAGCATGATTTTGGATTCCGGCTCGTTCCGGGAGCTGAACGAAAAGCTCCTGGCCGCCGATCCCCTGTCCTTTCCCGGCTACCGGGAGAAGCAGAGGGCGGCCCAGCGGAAAACCGGACTCAACGAGGCCGCCGTAACCGCCACCGGGACCGTCGGAGGCCGGAAATGCGTGGTGGGCGTGATGGACAGCCGCTTTTTCATGGGCAGCATGAGCGCGGCTGTGGGGGAGAAAATCACCCTTGCCATTGAGTACGCCGCGAAGAACAAGCTGCCCCTGATTCTATTCTGCGCCAGCGGCGGGGCCCGGATGCAGGAGGGCATTCTGTCCCTGATGCAGATGGCAAAGACCAGCGCCGCCCTGGCCCGGTTTTCGGAGAAGGGCCTGCTGTACATCTCCGTGCTCACCGACCCCACCACCGGCGGCGTAACCGCCAGCTTCGCGTCCCTGGGAGACATCATTCTGGCAGAGCCCGGCGCTCTGATTGGCTTTGCCGGGCCCCGGGTGATTCAGCAGACCATCGGTGAGACCCTGCCGGAGGGCTTCCAGCGGGCGGAATACCAGGAGGAGCACGGTTTTGTGGACGCTGTGGTGCCCCGGAGCCAGCTTCGGGAGACCCTGTCCCGGCTGCTGCGGCTCCATGAGAAGGGAGGCCGCTCATGAAGAATCTGACCGCCGCGGAGCGGGTGGCCATTGCCCGCCACCCCCAGCGGCCCAATATCACCGATTATATCGACGGCCTGTTTACCGATTTCTTTGAGATGAAGGGGGACCGGCTCTGCCGGGAGGACCCGGCGATTTTAGGCGGCGTGGCGCTGTACCATGACCGGCCCGTCACCGTCATCGGCACCCGGAAGGGGAAGACGGCGGAGGAGAGCATCCGGTGCAACTTCGGCATGCCGGGGCCCGAGGGCTACCGGAAGGCCCTGCGGCTGATGCGCCAGGCGGAGAAATTCCGCCGGCCTGTCCTCACCTTTGTGGATACCTCGGGCGCTTATCCCGGCCTGGAGGCCGAGGCCCGGGGACAGGGAGAGGCCATTGCCCGGAACCTCTATGAGATGAGCCGCCTCACCGTGCCGGTCATCACCGTCATCACCGGCGAGGGCAACAGCGGCGGGGCGCTGGCCCTGGCGGTGGCGGACCGGGTGCTGATGCTGGAAAACGCCGTCTACGCCATTTTGTCCCCGGAGGGCTTCGCCTCCATCCTCTGGAAGGACGCGGCCCGGCACGAGGAGGCCTGCGGCCTGATGAAGCTCACGGCGCCGGATTTGCTGGCGCTGGGCGTAACGGACGATCTGATTCCGGAGCCGGAGGGCGGAGCCCATCTGGCCCCGGCCCGGACCATCCGGGAGGTGGACCGGGCCCTCAGCCGCCATCTGGCGGCGCTTTTAAAGGAGAGCGGCCCCAATCTGGCGGCAAAGCGCTATCTGAAATTCAGAAAAATGGGTGTGTCTCAGTCCAAAGAGGCCGCGCCGCCCAGGGAGGAGCCATGAAGGGAATTAAAATTCGGGGCGTCGGCCGGGGAGTGCCCGGCAAAATTGTCACCAACCAGGACCTGGAGCGGATTGTAGAGACCTCGGATGCGTGGATTACCTCCCGCACCGGCATCCAAAGCCGCCATTTCTGCGCCGGGGAGGAGACTTTTTCCACCATTACCGCCGCCGCCGCCCGGAGGGCGCTGGAGAGCGCCGGAGTGGAGCCGGAGGAAATCGGGGCCTGCATTGTGGCGACCCTGTCGGGGGACACCCTGGTGCCCTCCGCCGCCTGTATGCTCCAGCGGGCGCTGGGTCTGCCCATGGACATTCCGTGCTTTGACCTGGGGGCCGCCTGCACGGGCTTTCTCTTCGGCCTCCACACGATGGAATGCCTGCTGAACGCCTCGCCCCGGAAATACGGGCTGGTGGTGGGCGCGGAGAACCTCAGCCGCCTGATTAACTGGGAGGACCGGGGCACCTGCATCCTCTTCGGAGACGGGGCCGGGGCCGCCGTGGTGGAGTGCCGGGAGGGCTGGCCCTCGATTTCCGCCGTCATGGGCTGTTGCGGAAACGACGGGCTGCTGCGGGTTCCCGGCCCGGAGGCAGGGGGGCGGAGCCTGATTTCCATGGAGGGCACGAAGGTGTTCAAGTTTGCCGTGGAGGCGGTGCCCTGGTGCGTGGACCAGGCCCTGAAGCAGTCCGGGAAGACCGTGGAGGATGTGGATTTCTTCGTGTTCCACCAGGCCAACGCCCGGATCATCGACCTGGCGGTGCGCAAATACCGCATTCCCCCGGAAAAGTACTATAAAAACATTCAGGACTACGGCAACACCTCCGCCGCCAGCATTCCTCTGGTCCTCAGCGAGCTGCGGGAACAGGAAAAGGTGGGCCCGGGGAGCCGGGTGCTGCTGGTGGGCTTCGGCGGCGGACTGACCTGGGGCGGGTGCCTGATTGAATTTGCTTAATGAAGAATGTTTTCGGCAATTGGGAATTAGGGATTAGGAATTAGGAATTGTAACGAAACCAGGAGAAATTCCTAACTCCTGATTATGAAGGAGATAAACGTGAAGAAATTAAATGAAATCCTGGGGACCCAATACCCCATCATTCAGGGCGGCATGGCCAACATCGCCACCGGCGAATTTGCCGCCGCCTGCTCCAACGCCGGGGCCCTGGGCATGATCGCCACAGGGGCCTGGGACGCGGACCGGGTCCGGAAGGAGGTCCGCCGGGCCAGGGAGCTGACAGAGGGCAAAAAGCCCTTCGGCGTGAATCTGATGCTGATGAACCCCTGCGCCGACGACATCGCCCAGGTGATTCTGGACGAGGGCGTCCAGGTGGTCACCACCGGCGCGGGCAACCCCGGTCAATACATTCCCGCCTGGAAAGCGGCCGGCATCAAGGTTCTGCCGGTGGTGGCGGCGGCGGTGCTGGCCAAGCGCCTGGAGCGCTACGGCGTGGACGCCGTGATTGCCGAGGGCACGGAGTCCGGGGGGCATGTGGGGGAGATGACCACCATGGCCCTGGTGCCCCAGGTCATCGACGCTGTGAGCGTCCCCGTGGTGGCCGCCGGAGGCATTGCCGACGGACGGCAGATGGCGGCGGCCATGGCCCTGGGGGCCTGCGGCGTTCAGGTGGGCACCTGCCTGCTGGCGAGCGTGGAGTGTCCTGTCCATGAGAACTACAAGCAGGCCGTTCTGAAGGCCAAGGACACCGACACCGCCGTAACGGGCCGCTCCATCGGCGGTCCGGTGCGGGTGCTGAAAAACAAGATGGCCCGGGAGTATCTGGCCCTTGAGAAGCGGGGCGCCACCCTGGAGGAGCTGGAAACCGTCACCATCGGCGGACTCCGCCGGGCGGTGCTGGAGGGCGACGTGGAGCGCGGCAGCGTCATGATGGGCCAGGTGGCCGGACTGCTCCATGAGATCAGGCCGGTCCGGCAGATTTTTGAAGAGTTGTACACAGGCGGAAAGGCCGTTTTGGAGTCGGTGAATCAGGAATGGCGGTAAGCATCCGGGGGAAGACCCTGGCCCTGCCCATTGTGCAGGGCGGAATGGGCATCGGCGTCAGCCTGGAGAACCTGGCGGGGGGCGTGGCCGCCTGCGGCGGCATGGGAACCCTCTCCGCCGCCTTCTGCGGCTTTGACGAGCCGGATTTTGAGGCGGACCCCAGAGCCGCCAATCTCCGGGCCCTGACCCGGCAGATCGGCAGAGCCCGCGAGATTGCCAGGGGCGCAGGGCTGGTGGCGGTGAACGTCATGGTGGCCGCGGCCCAGTATGCCGACAGCGTCCGCACCGCCCTGCGGGCGGGGGTGGACGCGGTGGTCTGCGGCGCGGGTCTGCCCCGGGACCTGCCGGCTCTGGCGGCGGAGGTGCCGGAGAGCGACGCCGCCATTGCTCCGGTGGTCAGCGGAGGCCGTTCCGCCGGACTGATCTGCAAGCTCTGGGACCGGCATTATGGACGGGCTCCGGACTTTGTGGTGCTGGAGGGACCCCTGGCCGGGGGACACCTGGGGTTCTCGCCCCAGGAGGCCCGGGAGGCCCAGGCCGGCCGGCCCAGGTCCCTCTCCGGCCTTCTGGGAGAGGTGCTGGAGGCGCTGGCCCCCTTCCGGGAGAAATATGGCCGTGATATCCCGGTCTTTGTGGCCGGAGGCGTGAGAAACGGCGGCGAAATGCGCCGCTACATGGACCAGGGCGCCGCCGGGGCCCAGTTTGCCACCCGGTTCATCGCCACAGAGGAATGCGACGCCGGCGAGGGCTTCAAGCAGGCCCTGCTGTCGGCGGACGCCGGAGACGTCACCATTGTGCAAAGCCCCGTGGGTATGCCGGGGCGGGCGCTTCACAGCCCTCTGATTGAGCGGGTGGAGGCGGGAACGCAGCCCCCTATCCGGCGCTGTGACCGCTGCCTTGCCGCCTGCGACTGCAAAACCGCCCCCTACTGCATTTCCCGGGCGCTGATTGCCGCGGTCCGGGGGGACTGGGAAAACGGCCTCTTTTTCTGCGGGGCCAACGCCGGAGAGGTCAACCGTCTCTCCACGGTCAGGGAGCAGATGGACCAAATCATGAATGAATGGAGGACCGCGCAATGAAACTCGGTTTCCTATACGCCGGTCAGGGCAGTCAGCACCCCGGCATGGGGGCGGACCTGTACGAGGCCTATCCGGCCTTCCGGCAGGTGTTCGACGCCGCGGCGGAGCAGGTGGACTTTGACCTGAAGGCCGTCTGCTTCCAGGACCCGGACGGGGTGCTGAATCAGACCCGGTACACCCAGCCCTGCATGGTGGCCTTCGCCGCCGGCCTGACGGCGGTGCTGGCGGAAAAGGGCGTCGTCCCCTCGGCGGCGGCGGGCCTCAGCCTGGGGGAGTATTCCGCCCTGCACGCGGCGGGCGTTTTTGACGCGGCCACGGCGGTGAAGCTGGTGGCCTTCCGGGGCAGAGCCATGGAGGAGGCCGCCGCCGGACACGACAGCGCCATGATGGCGGTGCTGGGTCTGGAGGAGGAGCCCCTCCGGGAGGCCTGCGAGGCCGCCTCCGGCTTGGGCGTGGCGGTGATTGCCAACTACAACTGTCCCGGTCAGCTGGTCATTGGCGGCGACCGGGCGGCGGTGGAGAAGGCCGCCGCCGTTGCCAAGGAGAAGGGGGCCCGGCGCTGCCTGCCCCTGAAGGTCAGCGGCCCCTTCCATACGCCTCTGATGGCCCCGGCGGGGGAGGCCCTCCGGACGTATTTCAGAGACGTCACATTCCAGGAGGCGCGGATTCCCGTCTTCTTCAACTGCCTGGGCGACTCTGCTCCAGGCCCTAAAACCGACGTTCCCCAGCTGCTGGTCCGCCAGGTCCAGAGCAGCGTCTATATGGAGCAGTGTATCCGGAATATGGCCGTGGGTCCCATCAAGGTGGACGCGCTGGTGGAGATTGGTCCCGGCAAGGCCCTCAGCGGCTTTGCCAAAAAGACCGTGCCGGAGACCCCGGTCTGCGCCGTGGAGACGGCGGCGGACGTGGAGGGTCTGACGGACGCGCTGAAAAGGGAACTGGATAAAAAGGAAGCGGAGAAGGACGGGAAGACGGCGGTCGCCAAGAGGGCGCAGGAGGAATAAGGAATATGGATTTTACAGGAAAAACCGCCATTGTCACCGGCGGAAGCCGGGGCATTGGCCGGGCGGTGTGTCTGGAGCTGGCGAAGGGCGGGGCCAACGTGGTCCTGTGCTACGCCGGAAACGAGGCGGCGGCCCAGGAGACCGTCCGGGCTGTGGAAGCCCTGGGGGCCAAGGCTCTGGCGGTGCACTGCGACGTGTCGGACAGCGCACAGGTGAATGGTCTGACTGGTGCGGCCACGGCGGCTTTCGGCCAGATTGACATTCTGGTGAACAACGCCGGCATCACACGGGACAATTTGCTGATGCGCATGAGCGAGGCGGAATTTGACGCGGTGATCGCCGCCAATCTCAAGGGGGCCTTCCTCTGCATGAAGGCCGTTTCCCGGCTGATGCTGAAGCAGCGCTATGGCCGCATCGTGAATCTCAGCAGCGTGGTGGGACTCCGGGGCAACGCCGGACAGGTAAACTACGCCGCCAGCAAGGCCGGCGTCATCGGCATGACGAAGTCCCTGGCCAAGGAGCTGGCGGCCCGGGGCGTCACCGTAAACGCCGTGGCTCCCGGCTTCATTGAGACGGATATGACCGCCGTTCTCTCCGACGCCGCCCGGGCCGCCGCCCAGGGAGGCATCCCCATGGGCCGCCTGGGCGCGCCGGAAGACGTGGCAAAGGCCGTGGCCTTCCTGGCGAGCGATGAGGCCGCCTATATCACCGGCCAGGTGCTGGCGGTGGACGGCGGAATGGCAATGTAAGCAAATGAGGAATTAGGAGTTAGGAATTAGGAATTAGGAATTAGGAATGCTGTCAAGCTCCACTGTAATTCCTAATTCCTCATTCCAAATTCCTAATTGAAAGCGGATTCCTGAATGAAGGAGGAAGATTATCATTATGGAACGACGGAGAGTTGTCATCACCGGCCTGGGGGCGGTTACCCCCATCGGACTGACCGCCGGGGAGAGCTGGCGGGCCGTGCGGGAAGGGAAGTGCGGCGTTGCGCCCATTACCCTGTTTGACCCGGCGGGCATGAAGGTCCAGCTGGCCGCCGAGGTGAAGGGCTTTGACCCGGAGGCCTATTTCAGCAAGGCTGAGGCCAAGCGCATGGGCCGTTTTACCCAGTTTGCCGCCGCCGCCGCCAAAGAGGCGCTGGAGGACGGCGGATTCCAAAAGGAAAACGCCGACCTGGACCGCTGCGGCGTCATTGTCTCCAGCGGCATCGGCGGCATCGCCATCACGGAGGAAGAGCACGACAAGGGAAAGGAAAAGGGCTGGGACCGGGTATCCCCCTTCTATATTCCCATGGGCATCTGCAACATGGCGGCAGGGCGCATTGCCATTGACGCGGGCTTCCGGGGAATGTGCACCTGCCCCGTTACCGCCTGCGCCGGAGGCACCAACGCCGTGGGCGACGCCTTTCACTATATCCGGGACGGCTATGCCGACGTGATGCTCTGCGGCGGCACCGAGGCGGCCCTGACGCCCCTGGCCGTGGGCGGGTTTACCTCGATGCGGGCCCTGTCCCAGAGCACAGACCCGGCCCGGGCCTCCATTCCCTTTGACGCGGAGCGGGGCGGCTTCGTCATGGGCGAGGGCGCGGGAATCCTGCTGCTGGAGAGTCTGGAGCACGCCCTGGCCCGGAAGGCGGATATTTATGCGGAGATTGTGGGCTATGGCGCCACCTGCGACGCCTATCACATGACGGCCCCCCTGCCCGACGGCAGCGGCGGAGCCAAGGCCATGGAGCAGGCCCTGGCGGACGGCGGCGTGGAGCCGGAGGCGGTGGACTACATCAATGCCCACGGCACGTCCACCCACCTGAACGACGCAGGGGAGACCGCCGCGGTCAAGACGGTCTTCGGCCCTCACGCCTATCAGCTGGCTATAAGCTCCACCAAGTCCATGACCGGTCATATGCTGGGGGCGGCCGGAGCCGTGGAGGCCATTTTTACCGCCATGGCCCTGAAGGACGGCTTCATTCCTGCCACCATCCACTACCAGACGCCGGACCCGGAATGCGACCTGGACATCGTGCCCAACCAGGGCCGGACGGCGGATATCCGCTGCGCCCTGTCCAATTCCCTGGGCTTCGGCGGGCACAACGGCAGTCTGCTGTTCAGAAAATGGGAGGGCTGAGCATGGGTATGCAGTATGATTCCAACGGGATTGCCGGGATTCTGCCTCACCGCTATCCCTTTGCCCTGGTGGACAAAATTGTGGACGGCGAACCGGGGCAGTGGGCGAAGGGCGTGAAGTGCGTCACGGTCAACGAGCCCTTTTTCCAGGGCCATTTCCCGGGGAAACACGTGATGCCCGGCGTGCTGCTCATCGAGGCTATGGCCCAGGTGGGCGGCGTGGCCATTCTGGCCCTGCCGGAGAACCGGGGGAAGCTGGCCTTCCTGGGCCGGGTGAAGGACGCCCGGTTTAAGCGCCAGGTAGTCCCCGGGGATGTGGTGGAGATGGAATGCCGCCTTACCCGCCGCCGGGGTCCCATCGGCGTGGGGGAGTGCACGGCCACGGTAAACGGGGAGATTGTTGTAACGGCGGAGATTACCTTTGCCATCTCCTCCGCGGAAGCGTGACGGGAGAACAGAGCCTGCTTCCCCCCAGGCCGCGTCCCGAGGAGCCAAAGAGGCGGATAAACACGGAAATTTTACGCCTGCGGCCGGAAAACGGTCAGGCCGAAAGGGAAAAATTTTCAAAGGGAGAAAGACAGTTGCCGTTTTTCCGCGAGAATGGTATACTAATGTCGAATCAAGTTCAACGCGGTCGCGGAGAGGCGGGAAAGAAGATGCTGCATCAGGCGTTTGTGAAGGTGTATACAAAATTCAAGCTTCATTTCTATCAGGAGATTTTCCGCCGCTTTCAGGACCGGGAGGCCAGCCTGACCACCATGGAGACCTTCTGCATGGAATCCATTCAGGCGCTGGGCAGCCCCACGGTGAATGAATTCGCCAGCTTCATGCGGATTTCGCCGCCCAACGCCGCCTATAAGGTGAACAGCCTGGTGAAGAAGGGCTATATCCGCAAGGTCCAGTCTCCCGACGACCGGCGGGAGTATCATCTGGAGCTGACCCAGAAGTATATCGACTATTATAATATCTCCAGCGACTATCTGGTTACGGTGATGGAGCGGGTGGCTGCCCGGTTTTCCCCGGAGGACTGCGCCCGTCTGGAACGGATGCTGGTCATCGTCAGCCGGGAGCTGATGCCGGAGGTGCGGCTGCCGAAAGAGGCGGCGGAGGAATGAGCGCCCGGGTTTCTGCCGGACAGGCGGACGCCGGAACGGAACCGGCGGGATATGGACGCACCGGGCGTTTGCCCCGGGGACGCCGGAATTTTCCGTCTGTCCTTTGCTCTCCGGCCGCTGAAGACAGGCCATGAAACGAAAACAGCGCGGCGGGCTCACAGGCCTGCCGCGCTGTCTTCAGGAAAAGGAAGCCGCGCTTACTTGCGGTTTTCCTTCTGGTTGCGCTCTTTCTGCTGGTTCTGCTGACTCTGTTCGCGCTGGTTCTGTTCACGGTTCTGGCTGTCGCGGTTCTGCATACGGACACCCCCTTTCGACTCTCGTGAGTACAGGGCTTATTCTTGCCGGACGGCAGGGAAATTATGCAGGGAATCAAAAAATCAAGGAAAAACTTCCGAATCTCCTTGACAAGCGGGGAAGAGGCTGGTATACTAATCAGGCAAAACAAAGAAGGCCGATTGCATCCGCCTCACCTCCAGCGCTTCAGCAAAGAGGTTCAAAAAGCACAAGTCAGACTGCCGGGGAAGGCGGTTTGCTGTTGCGCGGATGCCCTCGGGGCGTCCGCGTTTTGTGATTTTTAGGATGGAGGTGCTTTGACCATTAGTAAGCAAGTGCATGAACTGAATGAGGCGATCAGCGACAAGGAGATCCGTCTGATTGGCCCCGCCGGCGAGCAATTGGGCATCATGGCCCCGGCTCAGGCGCTGCGGATTGCCGAGGAGCAGAGCTTGGATCTGGTCAAGATCTCACCCCAGGCGTCGCCCCCGGTCTGCAAGCTGATGAACTACGGCAAGTTCCGGTTTGAGCAGAGCAAGCGGGAGAAGGAAGCCCGGAAGAACCAGCATGTGGTGGAGATCAAGGAGATTCGGATGTCCCCGGGCATTGACATCGGGGATTTCAATACGAAGCTCCGGAACGCGCAGAAGTTCATTGCCGACGGTAACCGGGTCAAGGTCTCCGTCCGCTTCCGCGGCCGGGAGATGGCGCATACCGACATCGGCCGGGATCTTCTGACCCGTTTTGCCGAGCAGTGCGCCGAGGTCGCCAATCTGGACCGTCCCGCCAAGCTGGAAGGCCGGATGATGTCCATTTTCCTCTCGCCCAAGACCGGCAAGTGACGCCGGACGTATCCCGTTTTCGGAACGAACGCAAATGATATTTCAACAACACGGAAGGAGCTATTGTCATGCCGAAACTGAAAACCCACAGCGGCGCCAAAAAGAGATTTAACCTCACCAAGACCGGCAAAGTCAAGCGCGCCAAAGCCTTTAAAAGTCACATCCTGACCAAGAAAGACACCAAGCGGACCCGCCGCCTCCGGACCGGCGGCTATGCCGACGCCACCAACGTGGACGCCATCCGCAAGATGATCCCCTACAAGTAAGGGCTATACTTTTAGAATAGGAGGCTTTTATCAATGGCTAGAGTCAAAGGCGCAATGATGACGCGCAAAAGAAGAAATAAAATCCTGAAGCTGGCGAAAGGCTATTGGGGTTCCAAGTCCAAGCATTTCCGGGTAGCCAACCAGGCTGTTATGAAGTCCCTGAGCTATGCCTACACCGGCCGCAAGCTGAAGAAGCGTGACTTCCGCTCCCTGTGGATCACCCGCATTTCCGCCGCCTGCAAGCTCAACGGAATGAACTATTCCACCTTTATGCACGGCCTGAAGACTGCCGGCGTGGAGATCAACAGGAAGATGCTGGCGGAGCTGGCCATCAGCGACGCCGCCGCCTTCACCCAGCTCACCGAGATTGCCAAGAAGGCCTGAGAACTGAAAAAACTGAAAAAGCAGAAAAGGACTTCGGAATGCGTGTTCTGGAGTCTTTTTTCTTGCCTTGAGGGAAAATATCTGTTACAATAAAAGCATCTTCAAGAAGACAGGAGGGACGGCGGTGGGCTCCATCGTAGAGGCGGCGGTCTGCGGCATGGCGGGAAAGGTGATCGGCTTCCTGGTGCTGCTGCCCATGGGACTGCTGTTCCTGGGCTATCTGACATACATCGCCGTGAGCGTTTTCAAAGAGCTGCGCAAGAAATGAACTGAAAAGCGGACTTCGGATGGAACTCCGAAGTCCGCTTTTTGCGTTCTGTTTTTGGAGAGGGTCCGGAAATCAGTCCATCAGGTGGTCCTCCTGCTCAGACCGGCAGAAGTAGGGACCGCAGGCCGCCTCGTGGGTGTGGACGTAGGTCCAGGTAAAGTCCTTGTCCACCAGATAGACGTCGTGAAGGCTGTCGAAGAAGTCCCCGGGCAGGGGCAGCTCCACCGGCTTGACATAGGGCAGGTCGTTCCATTTTCCCTCGTAGAAGAGGTAGACCTTCCCGGCGGGCAGAGCCGCCAGGGCTTTCCGCGCGGCGTCTCCCTCCAAACAGGGCGTCAGCTTCCAGGAAAAAATATGCCAGAGATAATTCCCTTCCGACAGCACATGCTTTCCCAGGTCCTCCTGGGAAACCCCGTCTGCGAAGGCGTCCAGCCACTGGTTTTTCACCGCCCGGAAGGTGGTGGGGAAGGGCTCCTCCCAGGGGACCATGGTGCCCACACAGCGGTTGATAGGCTGGCCCAGGCTGTGGAACTTGGCTTCATAGTCCGTCATGACCCCCACGGGGCCGTCCTCGTGAAGGTTCCGGGTGACCTCGGACAGCTCGAATCCAAACCGGGGCAGCTCCTCCACGGAGAACTCGAAGAGGGGCTGATTGTCCGTCTTGAAATGAATCTGACCGCCCATTTTCAGGACCTGCCGGTAGAGCTTCAGGAAATTGCCGTGGGTCAGGCGGCGCTTGGCGTGGCGTCCGCTGGGCCAGGGGTCGCAGAAATTGATGTAAATACGGTCAATTTCACCGGGGGCGAAGAAGCTGGGGAGCTGGTCGGCATTGGCGCTGATGAAGAAAACATTGGTGAGTCCCGCTCTTACACAGCGCTCCATAGCCACCACCATGGCGTCCGGCACCATCTCCACCGCCAGGAACAGCACGCCGGGCTCTGCCGCCGCCGTGCCGGCGGTGAAGCGGCCCTTGCCGCAGCCCAGCTCCAGGCGGATTTCTTGAGCCTGGGGCATCAGCTCCCGCCAGCGGCCGGGGCGGTCATAGGGGTCCCGAATCAGATGATCGCCGCAGCGCTCCATCCGGGGAATCAGGTTCTTCTTTTTTCGCATCCGCATAGGTTGACGTCCTTCCGCGCCCGGGGGCGCTTTTTCCAGATTTTCTCCATTTTAACACAGGATGGGCCGGCTGTAAATGAAAATTCTGCGGGGGCCGGGAGAGGAGCGGGGCAGGGCTGGAGAACCTCCCGAAAAATTGTATAAATTTTAACGAATATTTTGTGCGAAGCGTAAAAAAGAGGGCTGGAGCAGGGGCGGGAAGCAAATAGTACTTGATAATTTCAGCTGGAAATCCTATAATGAACATTGTGAGTAAATTAGCAAAGTCGGGATTTGCTCCGCTTTCCGCCGTCTCTGCCGCAGGAGCCGGGGCGGGGGAAAATGGTCGTAAAATGAGCCACAAAATCAAAATAACAGGAGGAAACATTATGAAGGTAGCTATTTTCGGCGCTGGCACCATGGGCAGCGGCATTGCGCAGGTCTTCGCGGCGAAGGGCCACACCGCCCTGATGTACGCCAGCAGCGTGGCGTCCGCCCAGAAGCACAAGGATAAGCTGGCCGCCAGACTCCAGAAGAGCGTGGAGAGAGGCAAGATGGAGCAGGCCGCCGCCGACGCTCTGCTGGCCAACGTGCTGGTGGAGGAGAAGTCCGCCTGCGCCGACGCCGACCTGATTATCGAGTGCGTCAAGGAAGACATGGCCACCAAGAAGGCCCTGCTGGGCGAGCTGGACGCCATGTGCAAGCCCGAGGCCATTTTCGCCTCCAACACCTCCTCCCTGTCCATCACCGAGATGGCCAACGGCCTGAATCACCCGGTGATCGGCATGCACTTCTTCAATCCCGTCCCCGCCATGAAGCTGGTGGAGATCATCCGCGGCGCCAAGACCACCCAGGAGACCTTTGACGTGATCTGGAACCTCTCCAAGGAAATCGGCAAGGAGCCTGTGGAGGTCAACGAGGCCCCCGGCTTTGTGGTCAACAAAATCCTGATCCCCATGATCAACGAGGCCGCCGACCTGCTGGACACCGGCGTGGCCAATGCCGAGGGCATCGACACCGCCATGAAGCTGGGCGCCAATCATCCCATGGGCCCCCTGGCTCTGGGCGATCTGGTGGGTCTGGACGTGTGCCTGGCCATCATGGAGACCCTGTTCAATGAGACCGGCGATCCCAAGTACCGTCCCAGCCTGCTGCTGCGCAAGAAGGTTCGGGCCGGCGAGCTGGGCCGTAAGACCGGCAAGGGCTTCTTTGATTATTCCAAGTAAAACCTGATAGAAAAGGAGTTATTAAGGTATGGATTTTCACCTTTCCAATGAGCAGCTGATGCTCCGCAAGATGTATCGGGAATTCGCCGAGAACGAGGTCAAGCCCCTGGCCGAGGAGATTGACGAGGAAGAGCGTTTTCCCATGGAGACCGTGGAGAAAATGGCCAAGCTGGGCATGATGGGCATTTACTTCCCCAAGGAGTACGGCGGCGCCGGCGGCGACGTTCTCTCCTATGCCATGTGCGTGGAGGAGCTGGCCAAGGTCTGCGGCACCACCGCCGTCATCGTCTCCGCCCATACCTCCCTGTGCTGCGCCCCCATTTTTGAGCACGGCACCGAGGAGCAGAAGAAAAAGTATCTCCCCGACCTGCTGAGCGGCAAGAAGATCGGCGCCTTCGGCCTCACCGAGCCCAACGCCGGCACCGACGCCTCCGGCCAGCAGACCATCGCCGTTCTGGAAGGCGACCACTATGTTCTCAACGGCTCCAAGTGCTTCATCACCAACGGCAACGTGGCCGACACCTTCGTGGTCTTCGCCATGACCGACAAGTCCAAGGGAAACCACGGCATTTCCGCCTTCATCGTGGAGAAGAGCTTCCCCGGCTTCTCCACCGGCAAGCACGAGAAGAAGATGGGTATCCGCGGCTCCTCCACCTGCGACCTGATCTTTGAGGACTGCATCGTTCCCAAGGAAAACCTGCTGGGCAAAGAGGGCAAGGGCTTCAGGATTGCCATGCAGACCCTGGACGGCGGCCGTATCGGCATCGCCGCGCAGGCTCTGGGCCTGGGCGAGGGCGCTGTGAACGAGGCCGTGAAGTACACCCAGGAGCGCGTCCAGTTCGGCCGCCGCCTGAGCCAGTTCCAGAACACCCAGTTCCAGCTGGCCGACATGCACTGCCGCATGCAGGCCGCGCAGTACCTCGTGTACGCCGCCGCCTGCAAGAAGCAGCTCCATGAGGACTACTCCATGGACGCCTCCATGGCGAAGCTCTTCGCCGCCGAGGCCGCTTCCGACGTCACCCGCCGCGCTGTTCAGCTGTTCGGCGGCTATGGCTACACCCGTGAGTATCCCGTGGAGCGCATGATGCGCGACGCCAAGATCACCGAGATCTATGAGGGTACATCCGAGGTTCAGCGCATGGTTATTTCCAGCCGCCTGGGCGTGAAATAAGATAGGAGGTAAAAGGTTATGAAAATCATTGTTTCTATTAAGCAGGTTCCCGATACCTCCGGCAAGGTGGCGGTGAATCCCGACGGCACCCTGAATCGTGCTTCCATGCAGACCATTACCAATCCCGACGACATGAACGCCCTGGAGGCCGCCCTGAAACTGAAGGACGCCACCGGCTGCAAGGTCATCGTGGTCACCATGGGTCCCCCTCCTGCCGCCGGTATGCTGCGTGAGGCTCTGGCCATGGGCGCTGACGAGGCCGTTCTGGTCTCCGCCCGTGAGTTCGGCGGTTCCGATACATATGCCACCTCTCAGATTCTCGCCGCCGCGGTGAACCGCATCGGCGTGGAGGACGACGACATTGTGATGTGCGGCCGCCAGGCCATCGACGGCGACACCGCCCAGGTGGGTCCCCAGATGGCGGAGAAGCTGCATCTGCCTCAGATTACCTATGCTGCCGATATTACCAAGGACGGAAATACCATCACGGTGAAGCGGATGCTGGAAGATGGCTATATGACCATCAAGACCCAGACCCCCTGCCTGATTACCTGCATCAAGGAGCTGAACGAGCCCCGCTATATGAGCGTCGGCGGCGTGTTCGAGGCTTATGGAAAGCCCCTGACCACCTTCGGCTATGACGATTTGAAGGACGATCCCCTGATCGATGCCACCACCATCGGCCTGAAGGGCTCTCCCACCAACATCTTCAAGAGCTTCACGCCTCCTCAGAAGGGCGCCGGCATGATGCTGGAGGGCAACGACAAGGCCACCTGCGAGAAGCTGGCGGGCATTCTGGCCGCCAAGCACATCATCTAAGAGAAGGGGGATAAAACGAATATGTCTACTTTCAATAGCGCGGATATCGCCGCTTTCAAGGACGTCTGGGTCTTCTGCGAGCAGCGCGAAGGCAAGCTGATGCCCACCGATTTCGAGCTGATTTCCAAGGGCCGTGACCTGGCCAACGAGCTGGGCGTGAACCTCTGCGGCCTGCTGCTGGGCGGCGAGGGCATCGAGGCCGCCGCCAAGGAGCTGGGCGGCTACGGCGCGGACAAGGTCTATGTCTGCGAGGACCCCAGGCTGGCGATCTACAACACCGACGCCTATGCCAAGGTCATCTGCGACGTGATTGAGGACCTCAAGCCCGAGGCCTTCCTGATTGGCGCCACCAACATCGGCCGTGACCTGGCCCCCCGCTGCGCCGCCCGGCTGCACACCGGCCTCTGCGCCGACTGCACCCACCTGGACATCGACGTGGCCAACTACATCCAGTTCCTGCGGGAGGCTTCCACCATCGACGTGGACAGCCAGAAGTGGGACATGGAGGACCGGAACCTGAAGATGACCCGTCCGGCCTTCGGTGGTCACCTGATGGCCACCATCATCTGCCCCCGCTTCCGTCCCTGCATGGCGACGGTGCGGCCCGGCGTTATGAAGAAGAATCCCTTCGACCAGGCCAAGGCCGACGCCTGCGTCATTGAGAAGCCCTCCTTCACCCTCAGCGCTGAGGATGTGAAGACCGAGGTCACCGAGGTGGTGAAGGCCGCCAAGAAGCTCGTCGACCTGATCGGCGCGGACTTCATCGTCTCCGTGGGCCGCGGCATCAGCAAGGACGTCGAGGGCGGCATCAAGCTGGCCGAGGAGCTGGCTGCGGAGCTGGGCGGCGTTGTCGGCGGAAGCCGCGCCACCATCGACTCCGGCTGGCTGTCTGCCGACCATCAGGTGGGCCAGACCGGCAAGACCGTGCATCCCAAGGTGTACATCGCCCTGGGCATCTCCGGCGCCATCCAGCACAAGGCCGGTATGCAGGATTCTGAGTGCATCATCGCCGTGAACAAGAACGACACGGCTCCCATCTTCGAGATTGCCGACTACGGCATCTGCGGCGACCTGTTCAAGGTCACCCCGCTGCTGACCGAGGCCATCCGGGCCGCCAAGGCTGCGAAGTAAGTACTGGCGTTCAAATAGGCCCCCCCCGGCAAAGCCGGGGGGGTTCTTCATAGACGGGCAAAGCCCTACGTTACCAGCGAGCGCGTCCCGTCGCGCAAGTACGGTCTGACACCCGCAAGAGCTCTGCTGCTTACCGCCTGTAAACGGGCTCAGAAATTTCCCATCGTCAGTTGTTCTCCTGCCTTGTCTTCATCCAACTGGTGCTGGATATACTCT